>Ga0070710_10000001_pt1 | contig 552187 bp, 533 predicted proteins | sample LARL52metaG_FD_65454 | JGI IMG/M metagenome (GOLD analysis project Ga0070710, IMG submission 65454) | Corn, switchgrass and miscanthus rhizosphere microbial communities from Kellogg Biological Station, Michigan, USA - LAR L5-2 metaG | ecosystem: Host-associated > Plants > Roots > Rhizosphere ...
CGCTGCGGCATCGTCAACGTCGTGCTCAGCGGACTCGTCTGCCCGCTGCGCGTATGGCCCCTGCCACCGACACGCAGCACCATCCTCGGCTTGAGCCCAAGGCTGGCACAGTCGACCGCTTGGAAGCGATCCGAGACCGCCGCCCGGGTGCCTTCGGTCGAGGTGAGCGTGCCGGTGATTCTCTTCTCGGCACAGCTCGTCGGGTTCAAGAAGAACCCGGGCCGGTCAACGTTGACCCGCACGTCACGGACCTGCAGCGGGATGCCCTGCAGGATCGTCGGCAGCGGATCGCTGACGACTCTCACGCTCGCGTCATGCTTGTCGACGAACAGCGAGCTGAGCGTGACCACGGTGCCGAGATCGAACGGCCCGGCGACCGCCGGAACAACGATCGCGACACCGAACGGCGCACCCTTATAACCACTGGTCAGATACGCCCGCCCGTTCGTAATGAAGAACGGGTGCGTGCCCGCGCCGGCGCCGACCGTCACATCGCCGATCTTCGACCCGGCCGGGCAGCTATCGCTTCTCGCCGCCGCGATCGAGCAGAGATCGACGTTGGCGATCCGGCCGGTGAGGCCGGGCGCCAGGTTGACGGTCACCGCACTGAGCTCCTGATCGAGATCATCGCGGGTAAAGCGCATCTGCAACGACGACGAGCTGCCAGCGCTGTTCGACGCGGTACCGACGTCGAACGTCGGCGTGAACTTCGGCGCCGGACAGCCGCTGACGTCGAACGAGCTGGTCGTATCCACAACCGCCCCGTTCCACCCGGTCAACACCGCGTTCGTCGTCTGCGTCCCGCACTGACGCGGCGTGACCAGCTGCGCCCACGGACCACCGTCGAACTCCAGATGGAGGTTCGTAAACGGCGTCTGTGGGTTGTCGTCGAACGTCGTCGTCAGCTGGCCCGTGATCGGGTCAGCTTCGACTCTGCCGGCGAGCTTGATCACCACGCCCGAACCTTCCGCCACGAGGTAGATCGACAACAGCGTGCCGAATGGGTTGTCATGCGGCGCCGCCAGATAGATCCCACCCTCCAGCGGGTCTCTCAGCAGCGGCGTCGTGACGCTCACCGAGCCGATCTTCGATGCGACCGGGCACTCCGCCGACAGGGCGTCGTACAAATGAATCTGCGCCGACGAGCACGCCTGCAACCCATCAGCCGCAGACGGATTCACCCGCACACCGACCGGCAACGTCACCACGGCCGATCTCACATCCGCCTCAGCGATCTGCCCCGGATCGTTCGACTGCGGCATGCTGAGATCGAACGCAAACCCGGTCGGAGTGTTAGGCGTGTGCTCGGCCGGTTGACCCTCGAGCGTCGGATCGAACGGGACGCGATCGCACCCCGTCAACTCCTGATCAGGCCCCCGATCCCCCGGCGCCGCCGGATAGAAGGGCGCGACGTGATTTCTGAACGACGCCGTCGAGAAGACCCCGGGGTTCAACCACGAGTCAGCGCTGACAACGGTCTCCAGGCCGACGCCGGGGGCCGTGCACGAGGTTGGGTTGCGGATGAACGCGGTCAGCGCGCCGCCCGATGGACAGGAGGGACCGCCGAGCCCCGGCGGGGGACTGTCGAAACAGGCGCGTTCCCCGTCGTGTGCCGAATCAGCAGGCACACCCCACAGCGCGAAGGAGGTGCCCGCGATTGGAATCGCCTCCGAGATGTCCTTCGACTTGAAGGTGATGCCGTAATCCCCACCACTGCGAACCGTCGCGTCAAGGATCACCATCGTTCCACCGACGTTGAAGCCCAAGCGCGCAGGAGCATTATCCGGCGGATCCATGTTGAAGACCGGGAACGGACCGAACATGGGCTGACTGAGCGGGAAGTTGTTGGTCCGCACCAGGACGGTCCCCACCTGTGAGCTCGGTGGGCATCGCGTCTCCGAGGCGATTCTGCCGCGCCCCACGAGTTGTGTGGCGGAACACGTGGGCACCGACGTCGGATCGCCAACAAGACCCGGCGGAAGGTCAACGGTGACATCTTTGACCGGCTCCACGGGCCATGCCGCGCCCGCAACCGGAACAGGGTTCGTATACGTATTGAAGTCCACGCTGACTCCATCCAACGCGGGATGGGCGCCTGCTTGTGTCACCAGGTTGCCATTCAGATCGGTCGCCTGCCCGTCCACCGTGTCCAAACCGAATCTCGGTGGCCCCACCACGATTCTTGTGGGGTCGACCGTGTTCGCGGCCGACAAGCCACCTCCACTGACCGCGAATGAGCTCGTGAGCGTACCGCTCGCACCAGAGTCAGCTCTCACCGTGAGTCGCAACAGCTGATAGAAGGTCGCCGGAAGACTCGCCGTGTTAACGCATCTGACATCGCCAGCCCCGGCGACTGGCGAAACGCCGTCCCCAGCCGTGCAATCGACAGTGACAGGCTGCGTCCCGACATCATCCTTTGGATCGACGTACAGCGTCGCCGCCACCGCCGTGAGGCCTCTTGGCAAGGTCCCGGTCAGGTCGATCTCGCTTCCGTCGGTGGCAGCGCTGCCAGTGTTCGTCGCCTGGACAAGATACTCAAAGGTCTCGCCCGGGGCGACGCTGCTGTCGGCCAATGAGTCGAGGCGCCATGCCTGGGCGGCGCCTGCTGAGCCAGAGAGCCCCAGCAGCATCACGCTTGCAAGCGCCAGCCAGCCGACCCACGCCGCCGCCACGCGGCGCCCGGATCTGTGATCGACGTCACTCATGTATCGCCTCGTCATGCTTGTTTTGGTGATATAAATTGCGTGTATGACGTGTCTCATTGATTCACGAACTCGTTACTTGGCGCTAGCGCGCCGGTTAGCGCCGGCGCTTCTTCTTGACGCAACGAACCTTGCCGTGAACCTTGCGACGGGCGGTCCCGTGCTTGCATCGCTTGCGCACGGCGCGCTTTGCTCTGAGCTTCTCGTGAGCATTGCCGGTACCGTGGACCGACTGACTCGCCGGCGCGGACGCCTCTGGTGCAGGCGCCCGAGTTCCTTGACACGCCCCGCCCGAGCACGCCGCCAGAGCCGGAGGCGGCTCAGGGAACCCTCCGCCGATACGGGCGTCATAGAGGTCGTACTCGTTATCTCTGTCCCAGCCGACGAGCCTCTGTCGCGTGGCAAAGAACACGTCACGACCATCAGCACTCGAGTCGAGATACCAGGAATCGGCCGGGTCCTTGCCCGTCGAGATGAGTGAAACGGTATGCGTTGCGACGTCGTACTCGTACGCGTCCTCTCTGCCGTTCGTGTCTTGCGGCACCAGCGGATCGGCGGTGCTGAAAAACACCCTCGCACCATCGTCAGTGATGCCCCGGTTCACGTACGTGGTGACACGCGCCCCCCCGTTCAAATCCCCGCCGGCCACAACCGCCTCGCTCGTTGCGGGCGCACCGATTGGGTTACATGATGCGCACGCCACCGCTCCAGAGCTCGCGTTGTAAACGTAAAGCTCGTGACAGGGGAAGTTGTCCGCGCACACGCCGTGGTTATATCCACCGAACGCCGAGCTATCATCGGTACTGAACAGCAAGGTCCGCCCGTCGGGGGTAACGCGTGCTTGGCGCAGCGATGCGCCGTAGTTGAAGATCGTCGTCAGATCCTCAGAGACGACAGTCCCCGATGGCCCGATGTCGTGCAATGCCCCATTATGCCACTGGCGCAGCACGCCGCCTGACGAGAAATACACATAGTCCGCCGAATCACTCAGGCCCCAAATCCCGTCCGCATCCGTGCCCGGCGGATTGATCAGTGTCAAGTTATCAGGCGCCGAATCCGGTTTGGTCAGGTCGTACATATAAATGTTGCGGACTCCAGGTGTCGCGTCATCAGTGAGCGCCTGTTTCGTCGAGAAAAACACACGCTCGCCGTTCGCGCTCGCGTCCAGATACCACGCAGGCGAATACGTGTCTGCAGCCGTACGCTCTGATCTATTGAGGAGGATCGTTTGGCTGTGATCGACGCGGGCGTACACGTTCCCATTCGCCAACCCCGACTGCTGGCCAAGGAACACCAGCTGTCCAAAAAGATTCGTTGGGTCGATGTCGCTGAACGTTCCGCCTGCGGCATCGGTCGGCTGCACGAAGAAGGTGCGGCTGTGCCCATCCGATCCATCTGACACCACGTGTGGGGTGTAGTTTGTATAGCGTGCGCCCGTGCCGGAAAGCGACATGTCCGCAGCACTCCCATCAGGCAGCACCCCCGCCAGCCGCAGTTCGCCTCTGTCCCACTCATAGACATGCGGCACACAGAAGAAGGGAGACGGAGGTGGAAGCACCGGGTTCGCGGCCCCGCACTTGGGATCCTGCGCAGGCGTGTCTGAAGTGAGTACCTGGATCGACTCGAAGACGATGTGCTCCATATCGGGCGATGTCGCGGCGAGCGCCGGTGAGAACGGCGCAATCAGCGACGAGGTCCCCTGGACCGGAGCCAGCGGCGTCCCGCCGCTGGCACACAGCGGACAGTGTGTCACCAGGTCGTAGCTTCCCACCCCGGGACTCCGAAGGTCGGTCCGCCGATACAGATTGATAACCGCGCTGACATACGGATCATCAGTGAGGGGTCTCGTCGCCATCAATACGCCCCGATTGAAGTCGGGTGAGAATGCGTTGTCGTAAAACGTGTCGGCGCCTGCCGCACTGAGCTTCAGCGATCCAGCGTCACCTTTCGGGGTGATGGCGTGAGACCGCCAACCGTCTGATCCGCGCACCGCCATGTGCTCCACCGTCACGCCGGTACCAAGGGCGTCTCCGAATGGGACCAAGGAGTCGAACTCGACCGCATTGCCATCGAGCGCCGCACGAGTTCGCGGGGTGAAGGGCATCACGTCCCCGCCGTTCTTGTCCGGCGGAGACACGAGCTCGTAGGCGCGCCCGGATGGTCCTGAGCTAGCGTCTGCTCGCGCTGCAGCAAAAACGGTGCCAATCGTCAGAAGTCCCACGAAAGCCAGCAGCCGCAGCGCGCGCCATGAAGGCGTCGACGTCTTCAGCACTTCGCTCCTCCTCTTTTTGGTGCGTCGGAACCACGATAAACGGTTCTGGCTCTCGTCGCAACTGCACGGGTGTGCCTTAGACGCCACAGAGCCTGACGAACGGCACATCTGTCGCCATCGAATTCGCGCCCCGCTTGCAAGCGCACCGGCTTTTGGTAAGATGCAACGTGTGTGTCCGCACGTGTTCCGACCGAACGGGCGCACGCTGGAGCTTTCTCCGAGAGAAGGGGGTGTACGCCAGAGGGCCACGCCGAATGGCGTCTCCGGCCCAATACAACGAATCACCTTGATGTGCAATCGACTACTGGAGATGTAATGCACACACGTAGCAAGCTCATTCTCATTGGCCTCGGCGCCGCGCTCATCATGGTGGTGGGCATCGGGTCCGCCTCTGCAGGCCGCTTGAGCCTCAGCCATGGTGAATTAACGCAGCTTCGTTGGGCCGCTCTCAGATTCCAGCTTCTCGGCATTACCGGGGCCGAATGCCCGGTCACGCTCGAATCGAGCTTCCACACACAGACGATCACCAAGACCGTTGGCACACTAATCGGCTATGTCACTAGGGCAAGCCTCGGCAGGTGCATAACGGGCAGCGCCACTATCCTATCGGAAACCCTTCCGTGGCACATACAGTACGGTGGGTTCAGCGAATCCCTACCTAGGCCGAAGCCGATCCAAAACCTCGTCGGTGCCTCTTTCAGAATCAGTAACTCATTCATCGGAAGCTGCCTAGCGACGACAGAAGCCAACAGGCCAGGCGTAGGAATAGCGGAACCAACGTATGAAGCTGGCGGTAATGGAATTATCGAAAGACTCAGAGTTGATGAAACCAAGAGGATATTCTGCAATAACCTCGGGGAAGGCAGCTTTGCAGGCTCCGCCGTGGTAGTCGAATCTAGGGGCGGCAGAAACGTATTAATAAGACTAATATAGCCGTAGCCGCTACAGTCCTGGGGCCGCCGAACTCGGCGGCCCCTTAGTTTCTACATGGTGCGCCCAAGGCGGACGGCGTATAGCGATAGGCCCGTACGGCCGTCAGGAGGATTCAGTCCATGGAGATCGGGTACAGATCTACTCTCGTGGGACTTGCGGCAGCCGTCCTCATGGCCGCCTGCGTAGGCTCCGCAACTGCGGGCCGCCTGAGCTTGAGCCATGGGTCATTAGTTAGGGCCACATGGGCAGCACTAAGGTTTCAGCTTCTCGGCATCACCGGAGCAGAATGTCCCGTGACACTCGAAGCTAGCTACCATAGCACGACATCGGCCAAGGTCGTAGGAACCCTATCGGGCTACATGACCAGAGCGCTGCTGGGTAGGTGCATAACAGGAAGCGCAACCATCCTGTCCGAAACGTTGCCGTGGCACATTCAATATGGTGGTTTCAACGAAACTCTACCCAGGCCGAGACCTATACTCAATCTTGTAGGATCTTCTTGGAAGATAAGTAACGCTCTGACAGGCTCGTGCGTAGCCAGGACGACCAGCATGGAACCATCGACGGCGATAGCTGAACCGACGTATGAAGCTGGCGGTAACGGAATCATTGAAAGGATAAGAACCGACGAAATTAGGAGGATAGAATGCGTCCCCCTCGGCAGGGGCAACCTAGCCGGGTCTGCGGCCGTCACTGAATCGCCAGGCGGCGCTAGAAATGTGTTACTCAGACTAATATAGCTATGGCCGGCGGTCCTCCCGGGTGGGCGGGTCCGTGCGGTCACGGGGAGGGTCTTAGCCCGCATCCCCCGACCCCCAACAGCCCACGTTTGTCCAACGCCGCGGCGGTCTGGGCATGAAGTTGCACGAGTGCAGCTGAGGAGCGCAAACGCGGACTGCACAACCCCCCGCCCAAGCCCACCACGCCGCGGGAGCCCGCATGGAAGCGCAGAACGAACCGGCGCATCGGCACGTCAGGCACGTCGGTGAACCGTGCGGCCAACCGCGTGCCGCCGGGTATCGTCACTCTCCCGACCAGGTCCACGCTCACCTGACCCCGCAACGCCACCACCATGTTGGGCAGGTGCTGACCGGGCGGTCTCACGAGGTATACGCCTCCGCGGAGGGGTTCACGAAGCAACGGCTCACTGCGACCGCGGTGCCGACTCGCGCGTCCTCGCAGCGCCCGGCGTGGAACTCCTCCGGCGAGCAGGCGTCTTCCACCACTGGGACTTGGGCGCTGATCCCCACCGGCCGGGTCACGCTCACGCTGCGGATCCCCGCTTCGCCCGGCCGCTGCGTCAACACCGCCGTCAATGGCGTCGAGGACAGCGCGCGCGTGTGCGGCCGCGCGCCCCGACGAACAGGCGCAGTCTCGGCGCGAATGGCAGCCGACCGCAGTAGCCGACTTGGAACCGCGCCGACGACCCCACGGCCCGGCCCGCCACCGACTCCACAACGCCGCGCACCTGCTTCGGCCCGCACGCCGTTGGCAGCACCATGAACCCGGGATGATCAACGGCGACGCGGATGTCGCACAACTGCAAGGGAATCCCCTGCAACACAGAAGGCAGTGGATCGGTCACCGCGCGCAATGCCGCCGTGTGCCGATCGACGAACACCGCCGCGCGCACGACCACCGTCCCCAGGTCGAACGGTCCGGCGATCGCCGGCACCACCACGGACAGCCCGAACGGCGCGCCGCCGTACGGCCCCGTCACGTACACGCGGCCGCCGCCGACCCAGAACGGCAGCGGGCCCGCCCCCACCCCCGCCATCGCACTCCCGATCAACGAACCGGACGGGCACGTCCCAGCCGCCGCATCCGCGTCCGCGCACAACACCACGTCCGCCAGCCGCCCCAGCAGCCCACGGGGCAGCCGCACCGTCACCCGCCGCAACTCCTCGTCCGCATCCGTCCGCATCACCCGCAACAAGAACGGCGAGCTGCCACCCACCACCGGACTCTCGACCCCCGCCGCGAACCCCGGCACGAACGGCCGCGCGCCCGCGGGGAAGCACCCGGAACCAACGTCGAACGACGCGTGCTCGCCAACGGTTCGCCGTCCGCCCCACCCGGCAGCGAGAACGCACTCGTCACGACGCCGGACGCGTCACCCGCAACAGCCACGTCGAGCGTCATCGTCGCAAGCCCGCCGGCCGCAGCGCGCGGTCGGTTGGCGGCAGCGCGAACTGCTTCGCGAGGAACGGTGCGATCTGCGATGGATCTCCACGCCGTCGAGCAGCGCTGCACGCTCGGTGAGCCGGCGGGCGGTGCGCTCACGTGCGGCGGCAAGCGCCGGGAAGGCGCGGCCGGTCTCGTGCTGCAGGCGCTCGAGCGGCGGCGCGGTGGAGGACCTCGCGCACCGCAAGCTCGGGATGAGCGCCGTCCGTCGCATCCGCTCGCGCTTCAACCTCCCTGAGGACGAGGCCATCGCCCTGGGCGTCAGAGCCGTACATGACGTCCGCCGCCAGGCGTGACGCGACTCGTCATCGACGCCAGCGCGCTGCTGTCGGGCATCGTCGCCACCGACCCAAGCCCACCCGCACGACTCGTCGACGCGCTATTCGACGGACACTTCGAGTCCGTCGTCTGCCCGCGACTCGTGGGTCTCACGGGGCTCTTCTCTATAGCGGGGGCGGGGTGTGGACAGAAATCCCCTACCGCGTATCGGGTCGTCGCGATTCAGGAGCTGTCGTAGTCGACGGGCGCTGCACTCGGCGCCAGCATCGCGTGCCCAATCCCTGGCCGCATCAGGTCAAGAGGCGGAGAAGGTGCTCGGCGATCACGCTGGGGGTGGGTGGGCAGCCGGGGATGCGGAGATGGACGGGCAGGATCTGGTCGAGCGGCGGCGCGTGCTCGGCTGGGCTGCCGATCCGGTTGCGGCCGAGCGCACAGTCCCCGAGCGCGGCGACGCGGCGCGGTTCGGGCATCGCGTCGTAGGCGGCGCGGAGTGCCCCGGCCATGCGGGTGGTGATGGTGCCTGTGACGAGCAGGACGTCTGCGTGGCGGGGCGAGGCGACGATTTGGAGGCCGTGGCGTTCGAGGTCGTAGTCGGGGCCGGCGGTCGCGGTCAGCTCGTGCTCGCAGGCGTTGCAGGAGCCGGCATCGACGTGGCGCAGCGCGAGCGAGCCGCGGCACGCAGGCGCCGGGAGCGCGATGCGGCGGCGCTGGCGTTGGAGCTGGTGCAGGAGGACGAACACGCGAGTGTGGTTCAGCGGTCGACGCAGGCGTAGCAGAGCTCGAAGCTCTTGTTGATGAGCGGGAAGTCGGGCAGCAGCTCGCCGGCGACGGCGCGGGCGAGGATGGGCCAGTTGGCGTACGAGCCGGTGCGCAGTCGCATGGTGGCGAGGCGGTCGGTGTTCGCGTCGAGCTCGATCAGGCAGAGCGTCGCGCCGCGAGGGCTCTCGACACGGCTTGCGCCGACGGTGCCACGGCAGCCGGCGGGTGGTGCCGCGGCGGGCCGGAGCGGTCGGCTCAGAAGGTCGACGAGGATGCCGAAGCTTGCGGTCAGCTCGGCGCCGCGGACCTCGACGCGCGCAGCGACGTCCCCGGTCGGCTCGTCGGGTGTGGCCGGTGCGAAGCCGTCGTAGTGCAGGCGCGGGCTGTGGCGGCGGACGTCCTGCGCGATGCCGCAGGCGCGTGCGGCCGGACCGGTCGCGCCGAGCTTGGCGGCGGTCGACGGCGTGACGCCGCCGCAGCCGCTGAAGCGCTCCTGCGCTGAGTGGGAGAACTGGACCTGGCGCCATGCGCGGTGGTAGTCGTCGCGGAGCTGCCCGAGCGTGGCGAGCGCCGTGCGCGCGGTGGCGCGGTCGATCGTCAGGTCGCTGTGGGCGATCGCGATCGTGTCGAACAGGAAGCGGTGGCCGGTGAGGGTCGCGTTGAGTCGGTGTGCGCGCTCCTTGAGGGCGGCGAAGGCCATCGTGCCGGCGCCGAGGCCGACGCCGGCGCAGATCGCGGCGATGTCGCCGAGGTGGTTGTAGAGGCGCTCGAGCTCGAGCAGCAGCGTGCGCGCGCGGCGCAGGTCGTCGTCGGGCCAGAGGCCGGCGGCGCACTCCCATGCTTGCGCGAACGCGACGCTGTTCGCGATCGTGCATGCCCCGCACGCCCGTGCGAGCTGTGCGAGCGCCGTGCTGGGCGGTTCGCCCTCGACGGCCTGCTCGAGTCCGCGGTGCTTGTAGAAGAGCTGCGGGTCGAGCTGCAGGATGCGCTCGCCGACGACGTGGAAGCGGAAGTGGCCGGACTCGATGACGCCGGCGTGGATCGGGCCGACGGCGACCTGGTGGGTGTCGCGGCCGTGCACCGGTGTGGTCCAGTCGGCGAGCTGGTCGGGGTGGCGCAGCAGCGGGCGCAGCGGGTCGTGGCCGGCGAAGCGGATCCCGTGTCGGTCATGCGCCTCGCGCTCGTCCCATTGCGCCGCGGGCGCGTGGGCGATCAGCGTCGGCAACCGCCCGGATGGTTCGTGGCCGTCGAGCAGCAGCAGGCGGTCCTCGCGCGCGAGGACCACGCGGGCACGAGCGCCGCCGTCCGGGAGCGGACGAGCGTCGAGGCCGGCGAAGTGCCAGCCGGCGGCGAGCGCCTCGGCGGCGCGGCGCTCCCAGGCTGCCGCGGACGGGAGCGTCTCGGCTGTCAGCTCGCGAGCGAGCACGTGACCGGTGGCGGTCATGGGAGCCCTGCGGCAAGGCGTGTGACGAGCTGCGCGTGCGGGAGCGCGAGCGCGCCGGCCGACAGTGCGGCGAGCGCGACGGCGACGCCGATCGTCAGCGCCGCGAGTCGCGGCGAGCGGCGACCAACGACTGTCTCGCAGCGTGCGGGCGTCTCGGCGGCGAGCGCCTCGATCAGTGCGTGCGCGAGTCCGAGGAAGCCGAGTGCGAGCAGCATCGCGGCGGCGATCGTGACGGCGAGATGGCCGGTCGCGATCCCGCCGGCGAGGATCAGCAGCTCGCTGAAGAACAGCGGCGCGGGCGGCATCCCGCCGAGCGTCGCGAGGCTCAGCCCGACCGCGCTCGCGGCGGCCGGGCTGGTCGCGTGCAGACCGGCGGCAGGGCTGCGTGCGAGGACGGGGTCGGCGGCGAGCAACGGGATGGTGGCGGTGAACCCGAGTGCCTTCGCGAGCGCGTGGCCGGCGAGGTGGACGATCACGCCGGCGATCGCGAGCGGGCCGCCGAAGCCGATCCCGAGCGCGAGCACGCCCATGTGCTCGAGGCTTGAGTAGGCGAGCAGTCGCTTGAGCGCCATCGGGCGCCACAGGAACGGCACCGCGACCGCGAGCGAGACGAGCCCGAACGCGAGTAGCAGCGTGCGCACCGTGCCGGCGGCGCTGCTCGGCGCGAGCGCGGTCTGCACGCGCCAGGCGACGAGCACGACCGTCGGGAGCAGCGCCGCCGAGAGCAGGGCGCTGACCGGCGGCGGCGCCTCGCTGTGCGCGTCCGGCAGCCAGTTGTGCACGGGCGCCCAGCCGGCCTTCGCGGCCAGGCCGCCCAGCAGGAGGACGGCTGCGAGGGTTGCAGTGGCCGGGTCGAGCATGTGCGCGCCGGCGTGGATCGCCGCCCAGTCGAGCGTGTGCAGCGAGCCGCTCCCGTCGCCGAGCGCGGCGTAGAGCACGACGATGCCGAGCAGCGCGATCGTCAGCCCGAACGTCGTCAGGATCAGGTACTTCCAGCCGGCCTCCAGCGCGCGACGTCTGCCGCTCGATGCGACGAGCAGCGCGGAGGCCGCGGTCGTGGACTCGACGAGCAGCCACGCGACGGCGAGGTTGGCGGCGAGCGGGACGATCAGCAGTGCGCCCCAGAACAGCAGGAACGCGACGTGGATCACGCGATGTGAGCGGCCGCGGTCGTCGCCGCCGAGCAGGCCCGGGCGGGTGTCGCGCAGGTGGACCGGCAGCGTCAGCGCGCTCAGCAGCCCGATCGCGGCGATCACGAGCAGGAAGACGCCGGCCGCCGCGTCCGCCAGGTACCAGGCGCCGGGGGCGGGTGCGACCGGGTCGAGCAGGATCCGCAGTGCGAGCACGGTCGCGACGCCGGCCGTCGCGACAGAAGCCGTCGTGGCGATCCGCGCGGTCGTGCGCGGCGCGGCCGGCAGCGCGCACAGCAGCGCGCCGACGAGCGGGATCGCGAGGGTCGCGAGTGCGAGCGCCTCAGTCACGCAAGCTCTCCAGCAGGCCGCTGTCGCCGCTGCCGAGTCGCGCGTGGATCCGCGTTCCCAGCAGCGCGACGACCGCCACGGTCACGATCAGGTCGCAGCAGAGCCCCAGCTCGATCGCGCCGGGCATCCCGCCGGCGATCGTGAGGCTCGCGAGGTAGACGCCGTTCTCGGCCACGAGCACGCCGATCGCCTGGAAGACGACCGGCCGCCGCAGCGCCGCGATGGCGAGTCCGAGCACGACGAGCGCAACCGCCGCGCGTGCGGCCCCAGCAGGCGTGAGCCCGAGCGGCGGCGCGAGCGCGACCGTGCCGAGCACGACCGCGACCGTCGCGACGAGGCGGCCGAGCGCGAACCGCTCGGCGGCGAGGCGACGCGGCTCGCGCGTGAGCGCGGTGACGCGCGCGAGCACGAGCGGCAAGGCGATCCCGCGCGCGATCAACACGACCGCGGGCAGCAGGAGCGCCCCGGCGCCGCGGGCTTCGTGCAGCGCGAGCGCGCCGAGCAGCAGCGACTGCGCGGCGAGCAGCGCGATCGCGGCCGAGCGGCGCCGCGCGACGACGATCGCGAACCCGAGCGCGACGAGCGCCCACGGCAGCGGCCCGCTCATCCGCCGCCCCCGACGAGCAGGCTGCCCAGGCCGATCAGCGCGAGCGCGCCGGCGCCGGCGAGGAAGACCGGCACGCGCAGCAGTCGCATCTTCGCCAGCACCGACTCCGTGACCGCCAACGCCACGACGAGCAGCACGAGCGCGGCGGCAAGGAGTGCGAGGCGCACGACGAACGAGCCCGTGCTCGGCGCCATCAACCCGACGCCGAGGAGCGCGAGCAGCCACAGCCGTGCGGTCGCGGCCCACTGCAGGCAGGCGAGCTCGCGGCCGGCGTACTCGAGCAGCGGACCCTCGTGGATCATCGTCAGCTCCAGGTGCGTGTCCGGGTTGTCAACCGGCTGGCGACCCGCCTCCGCAAGCGCGACGAGCGCGAACGCGAGCGCCGCGCACCAATGCGCCGGCTCGCCCCACGCCGACGGCGCCGAGCCGGCCGCGGCCATCGCGACGAGGTCGCTGCTCGGACCCGCGCCGAGCATCACGAGCAGCAGCGCGAGCAGCAGCACCGCCTCCGCGAAGACGGCGATCGTCAGGTCGCGGCTGGCGCCCATCAGCGCGAACCCGCTGCCGGTATCCCATGCCGCCAGCGCCATGACGAAGCGTCCGAGCGCGAGCAGGCCGAGCAGCAGCAGCGCGTCGTGCCCGAGACCCCAGCCGGCCGCGCGCCCCGCGACCGGCACGAGCAGCAGCGCGAGGAGCGTGCTGGCGAGAACGAGCGGCGGCGCGAGCGCGTAGAGCGCCGAGACGCCGGCAGGCGCGACGCCGCTCTTGCCCCACAGGCGCCGCAGGTCGCGGTAGGGCTGCAGCGGCGAGGGGCCGCGACGGCCCTGCAACCGACTCTTGAGTCGGTTGACGCTGCCGGCGAACAGTGGTGCGAGCGCCGCGCCTGTCAGCTGCAGTGCCCCGATTCCGATCGCGCTCATCAGGTCCACCCCGTGCGCGCGAGTGCGAGCAGCAGCACGAGGACGCCGAGCAGGTAGCCGAGGTACGCACGCACGCTGCCGCTCTGCAGTCGTCGCGCAAGCATGGCGCCGTGCAGCGCGATCCGGTGCACGGGGGCGTAGAGCCATGCGTCGAACAGGTGCGGCACCTCGGCGGTGTGCGCGACCTGCTGCACGACGCCGTGGCGCATCTCCGTGCTCACCTCGCGGCGAGGACGGAAGCCCGTCGCGAGCATGAGGCGCAACGGCTTGGTGAAGCCAGCCGGCGTCCACGCGAGCGCCGGCTCGACACGCTGCCCGCACGCCCACGCCGGCCGTTGCGCCGCGCGCGGACCGCGAATCGCACGCCGCACGGCGACGGTGAGCGCCGCGAGCGCGACGACGATCCCCACCATCGGCAGGCCGCCGGTCGAGGGCAGCGACAGCCCCATGCCGCCGGGCACGGCCCGGTCCCCGCCGGGCGACAGGCGGGCCAGCAGCGGCACGAGCACGCCGGCCGAGAGTCCGCCGAGAACGGTCAGCCCGGCGAGCAGCGCGAGCGCCGCCCGCGTCGCACGCGGCTGCTCCACCGCTGACGCGGCCGCGTCGCTGCGGGGCGCGCCGAGCAGCACGAGCCCCGCGACCTTCACAAAGCAGAAGACCGCCAGCGCGGCCGTCGCGGCGAGGCCCGCGGCGGCGAGCGCGCCCACGAGGGCGACCCCGGCGCCGGGCTCGTAGGCGACGTGCAGCAGCGCCTGCAGGGTCAGCCACTCCGAGACGAACACGCCGGACGGCACGACCCCCGCGATCCCCGCGCAGCCGGCCAGGAACGCCCACCCGCTCCACGGCATCCGCGCCAGCAGACCGCCGAGACGGTCGAGCTCAAGCCCGCCGCCGGTCCCGCGCGCGAACGCGCCCGCGCCGAGGAACAGCAGCGCCTTCGCGACCGCATGCCCCGCGACGTGCAAGAGCGCGGCCGCGAACGCCAGCGCGCTCCACGTGCCCGGCCCCGTGTCGCCGGCGGCGAGCAGGAGCGAGGCGCCGAGCGCGAGCGCGACGATCCCGACGTGCTCGATCGTCGAGAACGCCAGCAGCCGCTTGAGCTCGCGCTGCACGAGCGCGTAGAGGATGCCGCCCAGCGCCGAGAGCAGCCCGAGCGCGAGCAGCACGAGCCCGACCCAGCGCGGCGCGGGCGCGTCCCACCAGAACAGCACGCGGATCAGGCCGTACAGCGCGACCTTCACCATCACGCCCGACATCAGCGCCGACAGCTGCGCCGGCGCGACCGGGTGCGCGCGCGGCAGCCACGCGTGCAACGGCATCAGCCCCGCCTTCGTCCCGAACCCGACCAGCGCCGCCACCGCGACCAACGCCTGCAAGCCGCCGCTCGACGCAGCGCCGCCGATCGCCCACGCGTGCGCGAGCACGAGCAGCGCCACCCACACGCCGACGCCGCCGAGGTGCGTGATCGCGAGATAGACGAACACCGCGCGCCGCACGGGCGCCTCGCGCCGCGCGAGCAGGATCGCGCTTGCGGGGATCAACGTCATCAGCTCCCAGCCCGCCAGGAACGTCACGACATCCCGCGCCGCCAGCACGAGCAGCAGCGCCAGCACGAACGCGACCGTCAGCGCGTCGAGCAACCGCCGGTGCGGCGTCCCACGCGGCGCGTCGCGCGCGAACAGCAGCGCCGGCACCGCGCCCAGCGCCACCACCAGCATGAAGAACACGCTCAGGCCGTCCAGCCCGAGCACCGGCGACCCAACGCCCCCTGGACCGGCCATCACGCGGGCAACGGGGGACGTCCGCGATCAGGCACGTCAGCGATCACCCAGGACGGTCACGACGTGCAACAATAACAAAAGCTTTTCAGTCTTGAATCTTAGGAGAATCAAAGGTATGACGGACGCGACGAGCACCCTCAGCTACGACCAACGACTCGCGCGCGCCGTGCTCGACGGCGACACGAACGCCGACCAGGCCGCCCAGACGCTGTTCGAACGCCACAGCCCGAACACGCTCACGCAAGCCGTCGACCTCGTCGCGCCCTACGGCCCCGTCCCGCCCGGGATCGTCGACCGCATCAGCCACGCCTACGACATCTACCGCCACGCGCGCGACATGCCGTGCGACTGATGCCACCGCGGAGGCAGATCGACCGCCAGCTGTCGAGTATCGTCGAGCCGTGCCCACCCGCAAGCCCACCGCACCCGTGATCGAGCCCGACAGCCAGTCGCCGATCTACCGCCTCAAGGCCGACTTCTTCCGCCTCCTCGGACACCCCGTCCGCGTCCGCGTGCTCGAGCTGCTGCACGACGGCGAGCAGACCGTCGGCGACCTCCAAGCGGCACTCGACCTCGACTCCGGCGGCACCTCCCAGCACCTCACCACGATGCGCCGCCAAGGCATCCTCGAGAGCCGCAAAGCCGGCACCAACGTCTACTACCGCGTCAAAGACCCACGCACCTTCCAGCTCCTCGCGGTCGCCCGCGAGATCCTCACCACCCAACTCGAAGAGACCCGCACCCTCCTCGGCGACCTCACGGCCGCGCCGACCACGGCACGCAAGGCGCGGCGCTACTAGAGGCTTGATGTGGGTTAGCGTCCGTCGTAGGCGGCGAGGGCGCGGGGTGGGCGGCCGAGAAGGGTGTTGAGGTAGATGCCGATCGTGAGTGCGAGGAGGCGCTGAGCGATGCGCGCGACGAGGCCGCCGATCGTTTTGGCGAGGTGGTCTTGGAGGCCCATCTGGCGCTTGAGCGTTGCGAAGACCGACTCGATCACGAGCCGGATGCGGGCTTTGGCGATCTCGGCCGTGGGGCGCTGGGAGACCTTGTGCTTGGCCGGGGTGATGAGCTGGACCCCGATCAGCTCCATGGAGGCCAGGTACTCGCGGCCCCAGAACCCGCCGTCGGCGAACAAGATGCTGGCGGGGTGCGCGGCGGCGAGCTCCAGCACCGTGTCGCGTTCTTGGCCGGTCTTCGGTCCGACGAGGTCGTAGCCGACCGGGACGCCCTTGTGGTCGGCGAGCAGCACGAATCGCATGCCCCACACGAACTGGCTCTTGGACGGGCAATACCCGAAGGAGGCGTGCCCAGCGAACTCGCTCTTGGATGCGCAGCCGGGGTAGTTCGCGCACGCGATCAACGTGCCGTCAGCGAGCCGGATACGGCCCTCGGCGATCAGCTCGGCGAGCATCAGTTGCACCGTCGTGATCCACGGTGTCAACCTGCGCAGACGGCGGTTGTACTGCGTCTGATCCGGCAAGTCGGGAAAGAACCCCGGCAGCAACCGACCAATGGTCCCCAAGAAGCGCCGGTCGGAGACCGTGCCCATGACCGCTTGGGCAACGGCGAGCGCCACGACCTCCTCGTCGGTCACCTTCCCCGCGGGTCCCGGCCGAGCGATCCGAAACGTCGAGGCGAACACGTAGGCTGCGATAACGAGGGTCTCCAGCGACGCGCACATCTCGTGCTCCAATCACGAGGTTGCAGAGCTGGAGACCCTCTTCTTACGACAACGGCCGGCTCCTCCCCACCAACCCAACCCACATCAAGCCTCTAGTCAGGCCGGGATCGCCCGCTTTCCTCCAGTGCCTCGGCTTGGCGAGCGCTGCGATCTGCGATCCACTCGCTGCCGGGCGTGTCGGTCAGGCCGTGCGCGACGATCGAGCACAGCACGACGAGCGCGGCCAGCTCGAAGATGCGCTCGTTGCCGGGAATCGGCTGCGCGAGGATCAGCAGCGAGAACGTGACCGTCGCGACGCCCTTGGGGCCGAACCACGACATGAACGCCTTTGTCGCCCAATCGGCGCGCAAGCCGGCGAGCGCGACCCAGACCGCGACGGGTCGGGCGATCAGGAGCGTGACGGCGACGAGCGCGACGGCCGCCCAGCCGTCGGTGAAGAGGCCGTCGATCGTCAGCAGCGAGCCGAAGACGACGAAGATGCCGAGCTTGACGATCTCGACGATGTCCTCGCTGCGCTGCTCGAAGTAGTGCTGCACGTCGGGCCGGCGGATTCCGAGCACGATCGCGCAGACGAAGACGGCGATGTAGCCATTGCCGTGCGGCGGCAGGACCGTGATCCCGTAGGTCGCGAACGCGACACCGAGCGCGTAGAGCGCGCGCTGGTGCGCGGGCATCGTCTCGCGCGTGTAGTCGCCTCGCGGCAACAGCACCGACGCGAGCAGGCCCATCGCCGCGCCGAACGCGAAGCCGAGCCCGACGTCTTGGAGCACGAACCGCCACCACACGAAGTGCTCGCCCGAGCTGCCGACGACGAGCGCAGCGCTCAACGCCAGCACCGGCGGCAGCGCGAGCCCGTCGTTGAGCCCCGACTCGAGGTTGAGCGAGTGCCGCACGAGTCGCGGCACGCGCGGGTTCGTCACAACGCTTGAGGAGAGCACCGGGTCGGTCGGCGAGAGCAGCGCGCCGAGCAGGAACGAGTACGTCCAGTCGAGGTCGAGCAGCAGATGCGCGGCGAGCGCGACGATCCCTGCCGTGATCGGCATCGCGATGATCAGCTTGCGAGCGGGCCACGCCCAATGCTGCTGGAGCATCTCGCCCTCGACCTCCAGCCCGTCACGGAACAGGATCACGATCAGCGCGACCGACGCTAGGTCAGCGACGAACCCGCCGCGCGCATCGAGGTGCAGGAAGCCCAGCCCACCCTCACCGAGCGCGAAGCCCGCGAGCACGAACACCGGCGTCAGCGCCAGGAAGCTGCGCCGCGCCAGCCCCGACCCGAGCGCACCGACGACGAGCAGCGCGCCGAAGACGAGCGCGGCATGGTTGAACGCCTCAGTGGCGACCGCAACCGGCAGCATCGTGATCGTCGCCATCGCCGCGAAGCTTCGCAGAGCACCACTCCCAAGGGCATGGCCGCCACCGACCAGCGCACGGGTCGGGCTAGAGTTCGCGCATGCCGGTCAACGTGCAGTGCGAGGTCGAGATCGCGCGCCCAGCCCGCTCGACGGCGGCACGCAGCTGCTCGACGGCCGCGGCGGGCGGATCGGCCATCAGCTCCAGGCGGCCGCCGACGCCCAACGCAGCGATCACCCTCGTCAAGGACGACGACCTGAGCGGGCGCCACACAAGCCCTGTACAGAACGTTACGATCCGTGTACGGTGGGGTTCATGGCCAGCCGACTCAATCTCTCGCTCGACCCCGAGTACTCCGAGAAGCTCTCGCGCCTCGCCGAGCGGATGCACCTCCAAGAGGGCACGCTCGCCAAGTCCCTCCTGTCGACCGCCCTCGACGGCGCCGACCCCGACGCCGCACACATCGTGCAACTCCTCGACCGCATCCCCGGCGCCTACGAGCGCACACAAGCAGGCATCGCGCAAGCCCGACGCGGCGAGGGCATCTCGCTCGACGACCTCGCATAGCCGGTTGCCCCGCGTCATCGTCACGCCGCGCGCAGCCGCCGACCTCGGCGAGCTGATCGAGACACTCGGCCTGCCCACCAACGCCCTCCGACGCGTCCAGACCTCACTGCGCATCCTCGAACGCTTCCCGCTCGCCGGCCGCGCACTGACCGGCGCCTGGGAAGACACCCGCTTCCTCATCGGCCCCTGGCCCTGGCTGATCCTCATCTACCTCCACGACGAGCACGACGACACCGTCTACGTCGTCGCCGCACACGACGGACGCGGCTCCTCGGCAGCCACCAACACCCACTGACGCGACTGGTGCGGGAGGGCCCAGCGCACGGACGGAGCGGCCACCCAGCAGCGCGCTGCAACGCCGGCCATCAGCTTGCCGACGCTGCTCCAGGTGCTCGCGCCCCTCCAAGCATCAAGCGCCTCAGCGCACCTCGAGCAGCGTCGGGCGGTCGCGTTCGAGCGCGGCGCGCAGCAGCGCCGGCAGCGCCGTCACGTCGGCGACGCGCTCGGCGGCGAGCCCGAAGGCGGCCGCCAATCGTTGGACAATACTGTCGGCGCGCCAGCCAACGCCCGCACCGGCTCGCCGCCTGCCGGCGCGACCACGCGCCCGTCGGGCTCCACGAGCAGCACACGGTGCGCGTCGAGGAACGCCTCGCGCGCCGGCGAGCCGGTCGCGGCAGCCGCAAGCACGGCGCCGGCGAGCCGGAGCACATCGCACGTCGTGCCGAGACGAAACAACGCCTGGCTCTCCTCGGCCACCTCGCCGTCACCCGCGCGCAGGACGATCCGCAGCTCCGGCGCAAGCGCACGAGCGGCGACGCACGCGGCGATGTTCGTGATGTCCTCCGAGGTCACCGCGACGAGCGCACGAGCGCGCTTCACGCCGATGCGACGGAGCAGATAGCGATCACCGCCACGGCCGATCACCGTCGGGATGCGAAGCGAGCGAGCCAGCCGCAGATGCGGGCTGTCCGCGTTCTGCTCGACGGCGATCACCGGGACGCCGGCCCGCAGCAAGGCACCGCACAGCCGGAGGCCGACGTGGCCGAGCCCGACGACGATGACATGGTCGCGCCGCGGGGCGGTGTGCCGCCCGAAGATCGGCGTGAGCCGCTGCGTGGTGAGGCGGTTCACGAGCCCGGCCGTGAAGGCCGCGACGAACGCGAGCGCCGCGACGATCATCCCGGAGGCGAACAGCTTGTACCAGTCGGGGCCGGTGTCGGCATGCGGGTTGGGACCGACCGTCGCGATCGTCTTGACGCTCATGTAGACCGCGTTCACCACCGACTCATGGCGCGCGAGCACGGTCACCACGGCGTCGACCAGGAGCACCGTGAGCAGGCCGATCACGCCGGTGAGCAGCAGGCGCGCACTGCCGTCGAGCGAGCGTCCTTGCGCGCCGAGCTTGCGCCACACGCGGCGCGGCCAGGAGCCGTCGTGGCGTCGCACCCTGACGACCTCCCAACCGTCATGCGACGCGACCATGCGCCGCCGTACCGCCGTGAGCTCGCCCCGCTGTCGTCTCAGCAGCACGTAGCGCGGGTCGATGCACGGCCCCGCGAGCGCCGGCACCGCGACGTTGGCGAGCGAGATCACGTCGCAGTTCTCGACACTGCGACGGAGCTCGTCGGCGACCGTGCGATCGAAGATCGTCACGACGAGCGGGACGCCCGCCTGCATGTGCTCGACGAGCAGCGCGTAGCGCAGCGCCACGATGTCGTTGCGGCTCGCGACGAGCACCGACCGCGGACGCGCTGCGAGCGCAATGCGCAGCTCGGCGTCACTCGGCGCGCGCAGATGCGTCGTCGCGGCGTTCATGGCGTCGAGCGCCGCCGCGGCCGCAGCCGCGAGCTCGTCATCGCCGAGCAGCAGCACGACGCCGCGGGCTTCCTCACCAACTCCGGTCACAGGGCGCGCAAGCGTGCTGGAGCGCCGTCCCGCATGCAACCCCCGGTCGTCGGGTTTGAGCAGGACTTTTCAGCGCTCAGGCGCCGGTGCCGAAACGCAAATCGGTCGTCATCCACGCGCTCGGGATCCTGACCTCGCTCAGGCCATCCTGCGGTGGTAAGTGGTCATGGCGAGGGCGTACGCGACGATGAGGATGCCGAGGCACCAGGCGAGCGCGGTCCAGATGTCGCTGCTGACCGGCTGCTGTGCGAACAGGTCGCGGATCGTGTTGACGATGGATGTCACCGGCTGGTTCTCGGCGAAGGCGCGCACCGACGCGGGCATCGTGTCGGTGGGCACGAATGCCGAGCTGACGAACGGCAGGAAGACGATCGGGTAGGAGAAGGCGCTCGCGCCGTCCACGGTCTTCGCGGACAGGCCGGCGATGACCGCCAGCCAGGTCACTGCGAGGGTGAACAGGACGAGGATTCCGACGACGGCAAGCCATGCGAACACTCCCGCCGATGAGCGGAATCCCATGAGCAGGGCGACGAGCACGACGATCGCGAGCGAAATCAGATTGGAGACCACCGAGGTCAGCACGTGCGCCCACAGCACGCTCGAGCGTGCGATCGGCATGGACTGGAATCGCTCGAAGATGCCGCTCTGCATATCCGTGAAGAGCCGGAATGCGGTGTAGGAGATGCCCATCGCGATCGTGATGAGCAGGATTCCGGGCAGCATGTAGTTCACATAATTATCCGACCCCGCCTTGATCGCGCCGCCGAACACGTAGACGAACAGCAGCATGAGGGCGATCGGCATGATCGTGACCGTGATGATGGTGTCCAGGCTGCGGACGACGTGGCGCATGGATCGGCCCAGCAAGACGGCGGTGTCGCCGACGAAGTGCGTGGTCATCGCGTTGCTCCTTCGTTGTCCGGGCCGTCGGCGCTGGCCATGGCCGCGTTGCCGTCGCCGTCGTTGCCGATGATGGCGAGGAAGATGTCCTCCAGGGTCGGCTGCTTCTCGACGTACTCGACCTCGGCGGGCGGGAGCAGCTGCTTCAGCTCGGCGAGGGTGCCGTTCGCGATGATCCGTCCCTTGTGGAGGATCGCGACCCGGTCGGCGAGCTGCTCCGCCTCCTCCAGCTGCTGTGTCGTGAGCAGCACCGCCGTGCCCTGCGCGGCGAGCTGCTTGACGCTGCCCCACACCTCAAGCCGAGATTGAGGATCGAGCCCGGTGGTCGGCTCGTCCAGGAAGATCACCGGCGGGTCCCCGATGAGGCTCATGGCGATGTCCAAGCGACGGCGCATGCCTCCGGAATACGTCGACACCCGTCGATCGGCCGCGTCGACGAGCTGGAAGCGGGCCAGCAGCTCATCCGCGATCTTGCCGGCGTCCTTCAGGTGCCGCAAGCGGGCCACCAGCGTCAGATTCTCTCGCCCGGTGAGGGTCTCGTCCACGGCCGCGAACTGTCCCGTGAGGCTGAAGGACTCCCGCACGTTCGCCGGTTGCGTGGCGACGTCGAAGCCATCGACCGTGGCCGTCCCGGCGTCGGCCTTCAGCAACGTGGACAGGATCTTCACGACCGTGGTCTTGCCTGCGCCGTTGGAGCCGAGCAGCGCGAAGATGCTGCCCCGCGCCACGTCGAAGTCCACGCCGCGCAGCACGTGCAGCGTCTTGAACGACTTCTCGAGACCCTGCACGTGGATCGCCTGAGCCCGCTGCGCCGTCATCCGGATGTCCCTTCGTTTCCCGTGTCGTCTCCAGCGGCGCGCTGGATGGCGCCGGTCAGCCGTTCCCGCTCCCGGCCGATCCAGTGACCGTCCGGGTAGTTCCGAAGAAACGCCTCGGCGAACTCCACGGGGTCCTCCCCGACGATCTTGCGGATCGGGGTTCCCTTCGCCGCGCTCTGCTCGAACAGATCGAGGAGGTCGTCCAGCATCGACAGCAGGCTGTCTGCCTCCCCGGGCCCGAAGAACTGCATGTACCGCTGCAGCGCATCGATCGCCGTGCGATAGCTCGCGGGAAGCCGTTCGGTGCGCACCTTGTACTGCCGGTAGCGCCGCTTCTGATCGAGCGGTCCCACCACCTTCTCGATCCACCCTGTGGCCATGTCTACCTGCCTCCTTCGCGGAGCTGTTCGAGCCGCTCTGCGAGGAAGCTCCAGGTCCTCCAGAATTCCTTGAGGTACTCGTGTCCGTGAGCGTTGAGGGAGTACACCTTGCGCGGCGGCCCCTTCTCGGAAGGGACCTTCTCCACGTCGACGAGGCCGCGCCGCTCGATCCGAATGAGCAGCGCGTAGACGGTCCCCTCGGCGATGTCGGAGAAGCCCTTCTCGCGCAGCCAAGCCGTGATCTCGTAGCCGTACGCGGGCCGGCCGGACAGGATCGCGAGAACGATGCCCTCCAGCGTCCCCTTGAGCATTTCCGTCACCTGCCTTCCCACCCCGACATCTCCTCCCTCTCAGCTACTCAGTGATGTTGACTACCGGTACATAGTAACACTGAATAGCAGCCGGGAGCCTACGTGACGCGGCGCTTCGCTGGGACGCGGGTCGCGCTCATGTCGAGCTGCCGTCCAGATGCCGGGCCGGGATGCCGATGGCGGCAGCGACCGCGCAGATCACGGCAACGCCGCCGTCGCCGTTGGTGAGCGCAATCACGCCGTCGCCGCCCTCGGAACGCACCCCGACGAGATGCTTGAAGCCGGGGTTGTCTCCGTGCTGCCACAGGACGGTTCCGGCGGTGGTGGCGGCGGCGCCCCAGCCGATCGTGCGCGCGCTCTCGTCCACCGCGACGCGCACGTTCACCATCAGCTCGCGCACGGCCCGAGCCGCGGGGTCCGGCCCCCACATGGTCGAGCAGACGAAGCGGGCGTAGTCGTCCAGGCTGGTGTGCAGCGACCCCGCCGCGCGTGCGACCGGCCGGGCCACGCGCTCGATCCGATCGCCTGAGGCCGTGTGCCCCGTGGCGCGATGGGTCGCACGGTCGTCCGCATCCGTGAAGGAGCTGTCCGCCATCCCCCAGCGCGCCAGGGCGGCGGCCAGCTCGCGGTCGACCGCGTCCGCTCCTCGCTCCTGGCGGAGCCACGCCAGCAGGTACTCGAAGCCCTCGCCGGAGTAGACGATGCGCGTCCCCGGATCGGCGAGCAGGCGCAGCGGCTCGCCCGGCGGGCGCCAGTTCGGGAAGCCCGCGCAGTGGCTGAGCAGCATTGCCGGCGTGATCTCGGCGAGCCGCGCGTCGGGCGCGGCGCCGACCAGCTCCGGCGTGAGCGCGATCGGCGCGTCGAGGTCCAAGCCCCCGTCGCGTGCCAGCTCGGCCGTCCAGCGCGCGATGACCGGCTTCGACAGCGAGGCGCCGTCGAACGCAGTGGTCGCGTCGATCGGCCAGCCGTCCCCGTCACCGGTCGTGCCGAGGAGGCGGACCTCCGCGAGCCGGGCGTCGCGGATCAGCCCGAGCGCAGCGCCCGGCGCGCCGCTCGACGCCCACACCGTCTCGAGCGCGGCGAGTCGGGGCAGATCGTGCGCCGGAACCATGGGTTGCACCATAAGAACAATGTATCTATTCTTTGTTCTTACTGCAATGGCGACTCCGAGAATCCCTGTCTTCGACGGGCACAACGACTCGCTGCAGCTCGTCCACGCCGAGGCCCCGCACCGTGCCGAGTGGTTCCTCGACGGCGGCGGCAGCGGTCACTTCGACCTCCCGCGCGCCGCCCGCGGCGGCTTCGCCGGCGGCCTCTTCGCGCTCCACGTATCCACCCCGCCCGGCGCGCGCGGGCAGGGGCCCAAGCGCCACCACGACGACGGCAGCTGGGAGCGGCCCTACGCCCGGCCGCTCGACCCCGGCCACGCGCGCGGCGAGACGCTCGCGCAGCTCGCGACGCTGCTGCGGCTCGAGCGCGACGCGGGGCCGCGGCTCACCGTCGTGCGCGACCTCGACCGGCTGCGCGAGGCGTTCGCCGCGCCCGGCGTCGCGATCGTCCTTCACCTCGAGGGCGCCGAGGCGATCGACCCCGACCTGGACCTGCTGGAGGTGCTCCACGCAGCCGGCCTGCGCTCGCTCGGCCTCGTGTGGAGCCGCCCCAACCTGTTCGGCAGCGGCGTCCCGTTCCGCTTCCAGGCGTCGCCCGACATCGGACCCGGCCTCACCGACCTCGGGCGCGAGCTCGTCGCCGCGTGCAACGAGCTCGGCGTGCTCGTCGACCTCGCGCACCTCAACCTGCGCGGCTTCTTCGACGTCGCCGAGGTGACGACGGCGCCGCTCGTGGTCTCGCACGCCTGCGCGCACGCGGTGTCGCCGTCGACCCGCAACCTGACCGACGCGCAGCTCGACGCCGTCGCCGCCAGCGACGGCGTGGTGGGACTCAGCTTCGACGCGGCGGACCTGCGGCCGGACGGCCGCAACGTGCCCGAGACCGGGATCGAGGCGGTGACCCGCCAGCTCGACTACATCGCCGAGCGCGTCGGTCCCGAGCACGTCGCGCTCGGCTCCGACTTCGACGGGACGGTCGTCCCCGACGCGATCGGCGACGTGAGCGGCCTGCCGCGCATCTTCGCCGCGCTGCGGGAGCGCGGCTGGGGCGAGCAGGACCTCGCGCTGCTCGCGCACGAGAACTGGCTGCGCGTCATCGCGGCGACGTGGGCCGCCCGGCGCCTTCCAGCCACCTGACGAGCGTCGCGACGGGCACGCCCGTCGCGCCCGCCGGCCAGCCCGCGCCGGCGCCGAGCCGGAAGGCCGTCCCGGCGATGTCGAGATGCGCCCACGGCACCCCGTCGGCGAACGGCTCGAGGAACAGCGCCGCGGTCATCGCGCGCACGAGCGCGTGGTCGTTGGCGGCGCTCGGGATCGGCACGTAGTTGGCGAGGTCGGCGACGGGCGAGGCGACGTCGGCGAGATAGCCGTGGTGCAGCGGCAGGCGCCAGCACGGCTCGCCGGCCGCCGCGCTCGCCGCGGCGAGGTCCGCCGCCAGGCGGTCGTCGTTGGCGGCGACACCCGAGATCCGCTCGCCGAACGGGTTCGTGAGGGTCGCCACGTCGACGATCGCGTCCGGCCGCGCCTCGGCGGCGTAGGAGAGCACGTCGGCGAGCAGCACGCGCCCCTCGCCGTCGGTGTTGCGGATCTCGGTCGTGCGCCCGTTGCGATGGCGCACGACGTCGCCCGGCCGGAAGGCGTCCGGTCCTGCCAGGTTCTCGGCGACCGGCACCAGCGCGCGCAGGCGCACGGGCAGCCGCAGCGTCGCCGCCGCCCACACGGCCGCGAGCACCGCCGCGCCGCCGGCCATGTCCGCCTTGTTCCACTCCATCCGGGTCTGCTTGACCTGCATCCCACCGGCGTCGAACGTGACCGCCTTGCCGACGAGCACGAGGTCCGGGCCCGCGCCGCCGTCGTAGCGCAGCTCGACCAGCGCCGGGGCGCTCGCGGCGCCGCGCGCCACCGCCAGCAGACCGGCGAACCGCTCGCGACGCAGGTCGTCGACCGACCACAGCCGGCTCTCCAGGCCGGCCGGCTGCGCCAGCTCGACCGCAGCCCTAACAAGCTCGACCGGGCCCAGCTCGGACGACGGGAGCTCGACCATGCGCCGGGTCCACGCGGTCGCGGCGGCCGTCACCGCCGCGGCCTCCAGCGTCCCCGCGGCCGACCCCTCGTTTACGAGGCGCAGCTCGGTCAGCCGCGGACCGCCGCGGCCGTCGCCGCCCGCGAGCGCTCCCTCGCAGAGGACGCGCAGCGCATCCGCGCCGCCCCCGGCAGGCGCCGCGACCGTCAGCGCCGCGACGCGCTCGGGGAGCGCGCGGACGGCGGCCATCGCCCGCAGCCGCAGCTCAGCGCGCGCCTCGTCGCCCGTCGCCACCGCCCGCACCACGACGAGGTAGTCGAACGGAAGCTCGCTGTCCGCGGCTGCCGGAACCACCGCCCAGCCCGCGCCCGCCGCCGCGGCGAGCGCCAGCACGCGCTCCGCGTCCAAGCCGAGCGGGCGCACGCAGCGCTCGACGCCGGCCGCGTCGTCCCCGGCCAGCACGACGAGCGCGCCGGCGCCCTCCTCCAGCGATCCGACCAGCCGGGTCCGCAGCGCGGAGGGTGCGCCGCTCAACGCGTCTGGCCTCCGGCCGCCAGCGCACGCGCATGCGTGACCGGGTCCGTGACGCCTTCGGTGACGATCACGAGCGCTCGCCGCCAGCCGGCGCCGGCGCCGCCGAGGGCGTCCGGCGCCGAGCGGTGGAGGGCGAGCAGGCCGGCGAGACCAGCCGCCCCGGTCTCGCCGGCCTCCACGCCCTCCGCCGCCAGGATGCGCACCGCCTCCTCAGCCAGCTCGTCGGAGATCGCGCAATAGGCGCTGACCGCAGCGTCGAGCAGCGGCGCGGCGAGCGGCGAGACCGCTCCGCAGTTGAGGCCCGCCATGACCGACGGGTGCGGGCCCGGGACGAGCGCGGGCCCGCCCACCTCCGCCGCCGCCAGCGCGCACGCCGCCGTCAGCGGCTCGACCACGACGACATGTGGGTTCTCCGGCCCGCCCGACGCGGCGAAGTGCCGGATAACCGCAGCCGCGAGCGCGCCGACGCCGGTCTGGACGAAGACGACGTCGGGTCGCTCCCCCAGGTCGCCGAGCTGCGCGTCCAGCTCGCGGAAGATCGTGCTGTAGCCGTCGCTCACCCACTGCGGAATGCGGTGGTACCCCTCCCACGACGTGTCCGACACGACCACCCGCCGCTCGTCCGCCAGCGCGGCAGCCGCCGCGATCGCGTCGTCGTAGGACCCGTCGCAGACCTCGACGACCGCGCCCTCGCCCGCGATCGCCTCGATCCGCGCGTCCGCCGTCCCGGCCGGGACGAGGATCGTGCACGTGCAGCCGAACAGGCGAGCGGCGTATGCGAGCGCGCGCCCGTGGTTGCCGTCGGTGGCGGCGACCAGCTGGGTGCCGTGCGCGCGCGCCGCCGCCGCCAGCTCCACGAACGGCCAGCGCTGCTGCGCCGGTTCCAGGTCGAAGCGCTCGCAGAGCATCAGGAAGGCTGCCCAGGAGGCGCCCAGGACCTTGAAGGCGGGCAGCCCGAAGCGCTCGGACTCGTCCTTGACCCAGATGCGCTCGAGGCCCAGCGCCTGCGCGAGCCGGGGCAGCTCCGTCAGCGGGGTCTGCCGATAGCCGGGCAGGCTCGCGTGGAACGCCCGCGGGTCGGGCGACGCGACCGGCGGCAGCGGCTGGCGCGGCCCGCAACGCTCGAGCACTCGCGGCGCGCGGTCGTCGGTGCGCGGAAGCTCGCGGAAGCTGGCGTGACGGAGAGCGGTCATCGGAGAGTCGTCCTTGGCGTCGGCGGGATGGGCGGCATGCGGAGGCTCGGGCAGGTCATGTGGCATGCGACGACGCCCCCAGCGTCTTGAGCCCGTTGCCGGTGAGCACCACCGCGACGTGCTCCGCGTCTGAGACGAGGCCCTCGCGGCGCGCCCGCGTCAAGCCGGCCAGCGCCACCGCCGAGGTCGGCTCCACGAGGATCCCCGCATGCGCCAGGCGCGCGGCGGCGTCGCGGATCTCGGCGTCGCCGACGGCGAGGCAGCCGCCGCCCGAGCGGGCGAGCGCGGCGACGAGCTGCCCGAGGCGCGGCGGCGCGACGATCTGGATCCCCTCCGCGAGGACGCTCGGCTCGCCCCCCGGCAGCGCACGGCCGAACGCCGCGGCGACCGGAGCGCAGCCCGTGCTCTGCACGCCGAGCAGGCGCGGCGCGCGCTCCACCCGTCCCGCGCGCAGCAGCGCCTCGATCCCAGCCGCGAGGCCGAGCGCGAGCGTGCCGGCTCCGACCGGCAGGACGATCGCGTCGGGCAGCGTCCCGCCCCCCTGCTCCCACAGCTCGTAGGCGAGCGTCGCGGTGCCGACCAGGAACGCCGGGCTCCACTTGTGCGAGGCGTAGACCGCGTCGCCGTCGGCGGCGCGCTCCAGCGCGCGGTCGGTCGCCGCCGCGCGGGAGCCCGACACGCGCACGACGGTCGCTCCGCAGGCCTCCGCCTGCGCGAGCTTGGCCGCCGAGGCGTCCGCCGGGACGAGGACCTCGCAGGCGATGCCCGCCCGCGCGCAGTAGGCGGCCATCGCGGCGCCCGCGTTGCCGGAGGAGTCGACGACGACCCGCTCGACGTCGTGCGCGGCCAGCCACGCCACGAGCGTCGCCGCGCCGCGGTCCTTGAACGAACCCGTCGGCAGCAGCCCGTCGTGCTTGAGCGTGACCGGCCCGTCGGGCGTCGCGAACGTCACGAGCGGCGTCGTCGGCTCGCCGAGCGACAGGGGCGTCGCGAGGCCGATCCACGACGCGTACCGCCACACGCCGGCGCCAGCCAGCGGGCCGCCCTCATCGCGGTCGTCGCCCGCCGGCGCGAAGTCGAGCGGGCCGGCGCAGGAGGGGCAGCGCCACGTCCGCGGGTCGGCAGGCCCCTCCCACGCGCAGGACGGGCACCGCAGCCGCGAGGTCACCCGCGCGGAGACGCCGATCCCCGCGGCGAGCCCGGTCGGAGGCGCGTCAGGCCCCATCGGTCCCCGGGTCGGCGCGACCGGCCAACTGCACGACGAGCTCCGTCGGCAGCGCGCTCACGACGCGGCCGTCGACGCCCGTCACCGTCACCGCGGTGAAGAGCGCGTTGAGGATCGACTCCTCGACCGCCGAGGCGACGGCGCGGAAGCAGGGGTTCATCAGCTCCGGCCCGTCGGCCGGGAGGACCGGCGCGTCAGCGCGTCCGTGCGCGGTGGAGAAGGCGATCACGAACTCCCCGGACCCGTGCTCGCAGTCGCCGCCCGTGCGCGCGATGCCGTTCTGCGCGCGGCGCGCCAGACGGCCGAGCTGGCGTCCGTCGAAGGGAAGGTCGGTCGCGACCACGCACACGATCGACCCGCCGACCTCGCTGCCGGGCGGGAGGCCGTTCGGGCGGGGCAGCTTGTCGCCCACGCGCGAACCCGCGACCGTCAGGTCGTCGGGCCGGCCGTAGTTCGCCAGCACGAGCGCGCCGATCGTGAAGCGCCCCTCCGGCAACTCGACGATGCGGGAGGCGGTCCCGATGCCGCCCTTCCACCCGTAGCAGGTCATGCCGGTGCCGGCCCCGACCGCGCCCTCCGCGACCGCTCCCGTCTGCGCGTCCTGGATCGCCCGCAGCACGTCGTCGGACGTGACCGCGAGCCGCCGGATCGCGCTCAGATCGCCGTCGTTGCACTCGGCCACGAGCGGGTTGACCGTGCCGGCGATGCCGCCGATGTCGGGGTTCTCGGCGAGCGCGTGACGGACGACGCCGGTGAACGCCTCCCCGACGCTGAGCGTGTTGGTGAGGACGATCGGCGTCTCGAGCACCCCGAGCTCGGCGACCTGGGGCCACCCCGTCGGCTTGCCGAAGCCGTTGATCGTGTGGACGGCCGCCGTGACCTTCTCGCGAAACAGGTTGCCGCCGTGCGGCAGGATCGCCGTCACGCCGGTGCGCAGCGCGCTCGCTCCCTCGCCCTCCCAGCAGGTCACGTGGCCGACGCGCACGTCGGGCACGTCGGTGATCGCGTTCACTGCCCCGGGCACGTGATCGCCGGGCAAGGCGATGCCCGCCTCCCGTACGCGCGGGCGCGACGCCCGCAGGCTCTCGACGCTCATCACGCGCCCCGTCTCGGGGCCAGCGCGATCGCCTCGATCTCGACGCTCGCGCCCGGGGCCATCTCGGGCACCACGACCGCGCAGCGAGCCGGCGGCGGCGTGCCCACCACGCCCCGGTAGACCTCGTTCATCGCCGGCCAGTCCGCACGCCGGAGCAGATACACCGTCACCTTGACGAGGTCGTCGAACGACGCCCCCGCCTCCTCCAGCACCGCCCCGAGGTTGCGCAGCACCTGCTCGGTCTGGCGCTCGACGCCCCCCTCCACGGGCACGCCCGTGGAGGGGTCGACCGGCAGCTGCCCCGACACAAACACGAAGCCGCCCGCTTCGATGCCGGGGGTGTACGGGGGGCGGCTGTCCGCCGGCCACCCCCCGGGGACGATCGCGCGCACCGCCGTCACGGCTTCACGCATGCCGTCGTCCAGTCGAAGCGGAACACGGACAGGTTGATCGTGCAGCTCGTGTCGACTCTCGGGCCGAAGAGGTTCGCCTTCAGCAGGTTCGCGAACGGTGCGTACGCCGCCTCGTCGACGATCGTCTTGCGGTCGAGCTCGGCCCAGGCGGCGTTGACCTCCGGCGTGAGCTGCGACTTACCGCGCAGCCTCGCGATCTCCTGGTTGAGCGCAGGGATGTTGACGAAGCTGTAGTTGGTGTTACCGGTGTTACGGATGACTGAGCCGTCGACCATGACGCCGAACCAGTCGAGCGGGTGCGGGTAGTCGTGGTACCACGGCGTCCAGCCGATGTTGGCCTTCGTCTGCGGGCTGCCCTCGGCGTCGAAGTAGACCGAGGCGTCGAGCAGCTTGATCTCGGGACGCAGCCCGATCTGCTGCAGCACGTCGGCGAGGTAGGTGACCGCCTTGCGCGAGAAGGCGTCGCCGCTGTTGCCCAGCACGCGCACCTGCGTGCCGGTGGCGCCCGCGTCCGCGACGAGTCTTCTCGCGCGCGCGACGTCGTGCGTGTAGTAGTCGATTCTTCTGTACGACGGGTACGTCGGCGGCAGCATGTTCTGCGTCGGGGTGGCGAGGCCGCCCGCGAGCTTCACGAACACGTCGCGGTCGATCGCGTAGTTGACCGCCTGGCGGACGCGCACGTCGTTGAACGGCTTGAGCCGCTCGTTCATGAAGAACATCTGCGTGTCCGACGGCTCGTACGGCTTCAGCTGGTTGGCGTGCGTGCGCTGCAGGTCGGCGATGCGGTCGGCGGGCACGTCGTTGGCGTCCCAGTCGACCTTGTCGTCGATCGCCAGCTCGACCGCGCGCGACGGGTCGCCGACGATCGTGCCGGTGACTCTTCTCGCGTTGCCGGCGGGCACACCGTCGACCGCGGTGTAGCGCGGGTTGCGCTCCAGCACGAAGCTGCGTGACGGGTCGTAGCTGACGATGCGATACGGGCCGCTGGCCGGGATCGGCGACGTCGATTGATCCTTCGCCGGCGTGCCGGTGGGGACCGGAGCCGCGAACGGCAGCGCGATCACGCTGAGGAAGTCGCCGCTGGGCTGGGTGAGTCTGAACGTGACGGTGCGCGCGGCGTCGTCGACCGCGATGCCGGAGATGTGCCCGGCGTCGGGGTGCTTGGCGAAGGCGTCCGCGCCCTCGATTCCCGAGTAGAAGCCCACGCCGGGAGAGTTGACGCGGAACAGGCGCTCGATCCCGTAGCGCACGTCGCTCGCCTTGATCGGTCTGCCGTCCGAGTAATGGAGGCCGTCACGCAGCGTGAAGGTGTAGGTGCGGCCGTCGGTGGAGATCTTCGGCAGCGCCTCGGCGAGCGCCGGGACAAGCTCGGTGCCGTCCGGGCCGTTGGCGTGGCGATACGACAGCAGCGACGCGTAGACGCCATAGACGATCGTGAAGCCGCCGCCGTACGAGAGTGCCGGGTCCAGATGGTCGATCGCCGGCCAGGCCACGCGCAGCTCGGGGAAGCTGCGTGCGCTGCTGGACGCCGTCGTGGCGGACGTCTGCCCGCTGGCTGCGCCGTGCTTCGACGAGCCGCCGCAGCCGGCGGCGGCGACCGCTAGCGCGGCGACCGCGCCGACGAGTGCCAGCCATCGCCTCGAGGCGACATGCTTCAGCGTGGAATACATCGATCGCGTCCTTTCTGGATGACCGGTTGCAGCGAGCTTACCGGCCAATAGAACAAAGATCAATCTCTTTGTTGAAAAGCACGGGGATGGTGGCACGCGGCCAGTCGCGCCTCCCCCGTTGGGGCGAGCTCCGGGGAGGTCGCCCTGCAGACGTCGGTCGCGTAGCGGCAGCGCGGATGGAAGCGGCAGCCGGCGGGCGGGTCGATCGCGCTCGAGACCTCGCCCTCGAGCACGATCCGCGATCGCCGCTCGGCGTCCACGTCCGGAATCGGCACGGCCGACAGGAGCGCCTCCGTGTACGGGTGCGACGGCGCCGTGTAGAGCTGCTCCGGCGTCCCCATCTCGACGATGCGGCCGAGGTACATCACGGCGATCCGGTCGGCCACCTGGCGCACAACGCCGAGGTCGTGCGAGATGAACAGGTACGAGACGCCGAGCTCCTCCTGCAGGTCCTTCAGCAGGTTGCAGATCTGCGCCTGCACGGAGACGTCGAGCGCCGAGACGGCCTCGTCGAGCACCACCAGCTCCGGCCGCACCGCGATCGCGCGCGCGACGCCGATCCGCTGGCGCTGGCCGCCGGACAGCTCGTGCGGATAGCGGTCGAGCAGCTCGGGCCGCAGGTCGACCATCGCCATGACCTGCCGCAGCGCGTCCTCGTCATGCGGCAGGCCGTGCACCCGCAGCGGCGCCGCCAGCGCGGCGCGGATCCGGCGGCGCGGGTTCACGCTCGCGCCGTGGTCCTGGAAGACCATGCGGATGCGGCGGCGGAACGGCCGCAGCGCCCGCCGGCTGTGCGCGGGGATCTGCTCGCCATGGAAGCGGATCTCACCGGAGGTCGGCGGCGAGAGCCCCGCGACGCAGCGCCCGAGCGTGGACTTGCCGCAGCCCGACTCGCCCACCAGCGCCAGCGTCTCGCCGGCGGCCAGCTCGAACGACACGCCGTCGACCGCTCGCACCGCCGCGCCGCCCGCGAGGCGGTGCTCGCGGTGCACGTCGACCAGCTCCAGCAAGGGCGTCATGCGCCGCCTCGCTCCACCGTCTCCACGTGCTGTCGCGAGCCTTCCGCCGGCGCGTTGAGCCAGCAGCGGTCGCAGCGCTCCGCGTCGTCGCCGCGCGCCTCCAGCGCCGGGTGCTCCAGGCAGCGCTCGAACGCCTCCTCGCAGCGCGGGCGGAAGCGGCAGCCCGCGACGCGCTCGCGCAGGCTCGGGGGCCCGCCCGGGATCGCCGGCATGCGCGGCAGCGGCGGACGGTCGGCGCGCGGGCTCGAGCCGAGCAGCCCGCGCGTGTACGGGTGCCGCGGGTCGCGGAAGACGGCCGCGGTCGGACCGCGCTCGACCACCTCGCCCCCGTACATCACGACGATCTCGTCGGCGATCTCGGCGACGATCCCGAGGTCGTGGGTGATGAACACGAGCGCCGTCTCGCGCGCCGTCGAGGTGCGCTTGAGCAGCTCGAGCACCTGCGCCTGCACCGTCACGTCGAGCGCCGTCGTCGGCTCGTCGGCGATCAGCACCTCCGGGCCGCAGGCGAGCGCCATCGCGATCAGCGCGCGCTGGCGCATGCCGCCCGACAGCTCGTGCGGGTACGCGTCGGCGCGCCGCGCCGGCTCCGAGATGCCGACCTCGCGCAGCAACGCGACCGCCCGCTCGCGCGCCTCGCGGCGCGAGACGCGCTCGTGCGCGCGCACGGCCTCGGCGATCTGGTCGCCGACCCGCAGTACCGGGTTGAGCGCGGTCATCGCGTCCTGGGCGATCATCCCGATGCTGCGTCCCCGGACGGCGCACAGCTCGGCGTCGGAGAGTCCGATCAGGTCGCGCCCTCCGTAGCGGACCGAGCCGCTCGCGCGCACGTTGGACGGCCCCGCCAGGCCGATCAGCGCGCGCGCGGTCAACGTCTTGCCGGAGCCCGACTCGCCGACGATCGCCACGGCCGAGCCGGCGTGCACCGAGAAGCTCACGTCGCGCACCGCGTGCAGCACGCCCTCCGACGTGTCAATGTGCACGTTCAGGTCGCGCACGTCGAGCAGCGGCGCGCTTGCGTCTGCGACGCTCATGCTCTGATCCGCGGGTCGAGCTTGACGTACAGCAGTTCGACGGCGGCGCCGAGCACGACGACGAGTGTCGAGAAGTACAGCGTCACCGCCATGATCACCGGCAGGTCAAGCGTGCCGATCGCGTCGGCGGTGTACTGGCCGACGCCGTGGAGGTCGAACACCTGCTCGACGAGCATCGTGCCGCCGCCGAGCGCGGCCGCGAAGTCCAGCGCGAACAGGCTGACGACGGGGATCAGCGCGTTGCGCAGCACGTGGCGGCCGAACACGCGCGTGCGACTGAGCCCCTTCGCGCGCGCGCTGAGCACGTGGTCCTCGCTCATCGCGTCGAGGATGTTCGAGCGCAGCACGCGCCCGTAGACGCCGATCAGCGTCAGCGAGAACACGAGCGCCGGCAGGATGATGTGCGAGGCCCAGGCGAGCGGGTTCGCGAACAGCCCGACGTAGCCGCCGTCGGGGAAGACCGAGTGCTTCTCGGCCAGCAGGTAGCGCAGCTCGATCCCGAGCCAGAAGACCGGCAGCGAGAGGCCCGCCAGCGCAAGCCCGGTGAGCATGGTGTCCGGCGGCCGTCCCGCCTTCAACGCCGCGACCACGCCGATCAGCCCGCCGAACAGGAGCCACAGCGCGCCGGAGACGATCGCCAGCGAGAGCGTCGCCGGCAGCCCGCGGACGATCTCGTGCGTGACGTTCGTGTAGTTCTGGTAGGAGATCAGTCTGCCGGTGGCGGCCTGCTCCATCATCTTCACGTACTGGACGTAGACCGGCTTGTCGAAGCCGAACTCCTGGCGGATGTTCGCGATGTTCTGCGCCGTCGGGTTGCGCCCGGCGAGCCGCACCGCGGGGTCGCCGCCCGGGATCTCGACGAAGATCACGAACGTGATCACGCTCACGGCGAAGATCACCAGCAGCAGCGACAGCAGGCGACGCAGCAGGAACGACCGCACGCTCAGGCCCTCCCGGAGCGCGGGTCGAGCGCGTCGCGCAGCGTGTCCGTGAAGACGTTGAGCGACAGCGCGGTCAGCAGCATCGCCGCCCCTGGCAGGAGCGCGAGCCAGGGCGCGGTGACGATGCGGTCCTTGCCCTCGGCGATCAGCGTGCCCCACGAGGCGTTGGGCGGCTGCACGCCGGCGCCGAGGTACGACAGCCCCGCCTCCAGGATGATGTCGTTGGCGACCGTCAGCGCGAAGAACACGAGCACGGTCGAGATCACGTTGGGGGCGAGCTCGAGCAGCATGATGCGCCAGCCGGGGACGCCGTCGGCGATCGCGGCCTCGACGAACGCGCGCTCGCGCAGCGACAGCAGCTGCCCGCGCAGCGGCCGGCCGACGTACGGGATGAAGGCGAAGCCGATCACGCCGATCGGGATCAGCAGGCTGCCGCTCTCGACGTTGATGCCGAAGTGGTGGAAGCCGTCGATCGCGAGCGCGGCCCCCAGCGCGACGCCAAGCAGCATCACCGGAAAGGCCCACATGACCTCGAAGAAGCGACTGACGAGCCAGTCGACCCCTCCGCCGAAGTACGCCGCCAGCAGGCTCATGGCGAGCGCGATCAGCACGCATGCCGCGGCGGCCGACAAGGCGATCGTCAGCGACGTCAGCCCGCCGTAGAGCAACCGCACGGCGACGTCGCGGCCGTTCTCGTCGGCGCCGAGCACGTAGCGGCCATGCGCGGCGAGCCATTGCGGGCCGATCGGCACGCCGCCGGCGTGGATCGAGACTCTCCCGTCCGTCACGGTCGCGCCGCCGCTCGACACGACGGGGACCTGCTTCCCGTCGACCTCGATCGTCGCGCTGAGGTGGTTGTCGTTCGGCCCGGTGTGGGCGACGTGGCGCGCGTAGAGCGGCGCCGACGCGCACAGGATCACGATCAGGCAGAACAGCCCAGCGGACAGCAGCGCCGCCGGCCGGCGCACGAGCTGGCGGCGAATCGCCCGCCACGTCGCCGTCGGCGGTGCCTCCACGCTCGGCAGCTCGGAGGCGATCGTCGCGCCGCCGTCATCCTCGAGCGGCGACGGGTTTGCGGATGGCAGCGAGTTGGCAGACATGGGGCCGGGAGCAGACCCTCCTCCGGGGACGGGCTAGAACCTTACAGCAAAGTATCTTATCTTTGTTGTAAAGGTCAAGGCTGCCGTTAAGCTGCCGCACCGTCCGTACGTCGATGGTAACATCAAATCAATCTAACTTTGTGACGAATGAAGCAGGGGGCCAGATGCCAGACGCAGGGAGATTGGACACGTCGACGGCAGCTCCATCCGGGCGGTCTGCGGACCGGCAGGACGGCGGCCGGCGCGCGCGGGCCGTCTTCCGGCCGATCGTCGGCTCGCGCGCGGCGCTCGAGGTCGCCGACCAGCTCTCGTTCGCGGTGATGTCCGGCCTCTACCAGCCCGGCGAGTTCCTGCCCACCGTCGAGGAGCTGGCCGAGGTGATGCGCGTCAGCCGGCCGACGATCGGCGAGGCGGTCCGCCTGCTCGCGAGCGGCGGCGTGCTGGAAGTCCGCCGCGGCGCGAAGGGCGGCATCAGCGTGCTGAACGCGGCGGTCCCGCCGTCGCTGCTGAAGCTCTCACGGCTGCGGCGCGGCCGCACCCTGACGGAGGTCCTCGAGGCGCGCCGTCCGGTCGCCCTTGCGCTCGTCCGGCTGGCCGCCGAGCGCGGCACCGAGCAGGACTTCGAGCGGCTGCAGAGCGCCAACGACCTGCTTGCCCAGTCCGAGGACGACACGCGCGAGTGGACCCAGGCCAACAACCTGTTCCACGCAACGATCGGGCACGCCGCGTCGAACGAGCTGCTGACCTACATCGAGCACGAGATCCAGGAGGAGCTCGAGCTGCTGCTCGACGGCTACAACAAGCGCTACTCCGACCCGCAGCGCACGATCCGCGAGCACGAGGCGATCCTCGAGCACCTGCGGGCGGGTGACGCCGATGCGGCGGCCGCCGCGATGAGCACGCACCTGAGAGCGCTCGAGGAGATCGCGCCGGCACGCGACGCGGAGCTGACGGCGACCCGCGCCATCGACGCGATCGCCCCGCCGCCGCGGCGCCAGCACGCCGCGCTGAAGCGCTGAGCCGTCCCCGCGCGCGCGGCGACCCGTCAGGCCGCCCCGACGAGGTCATGGCGATGTTGGATGCCGTGCCCGACCTGCGAGACACCCTAGAGGCGGCAACCCGGAACTGCTGCCGGGATCTACAAGGACTTCAAGGTGAGGGCGACCGACGAGAAGGCGACGAGACAGCTCACCCTGGAAACCACCGTGGACGCGGCGCTCGCCACCGACGCTGAAGCAAAACGGCCGCCCGATGGGCGGCCGTCGCTGATGTTTGGCATAGCGGGGGCGGGATTCGAACCCGCGACCTTCGGGTTATGAGCCCGACGAGCTACCAGACTGCTCCACCCCGCGGCGTGGACGGAACAGTATAGCGCCTCGTCGCCGATTTCCGAAGCGCGCGAGCGCCCGGGCAACCGCCTCGCGGCCCCCATACGATGCCGCCGATGGCCCGCATCTTCGTCACCCGCAGACTCGTCGGCGACGGACTCATGCGCCTGCGTGCAGCCGGCCACGACATCGAACTTTGGCCCGGCGCGGAACCGCCCTCGCACGACGAGCTGATCGCTCACGCACAGCACGCGGACGCGCTCCTCTGCACGCTCAGCGACCGCATCGACGCCGCTTTCCTCGACGCCTGCCCGCAGCTCATGATGATCGCCAACTACGCCGTCGGGCTCGACAACGTCGACCTCGATGCCGCACGCGCGCGCGGGATCCCCGTCGGCAACACGCCCGACGTCCTCACTGACGCAACCGCCGACCTCGCGTTCGCGCTGCTGCTCGCCGCCGCGCGCCGCATCCCCCAATCCGCGCAAGCGGTCAAGGAAGGCCGCTGGGGCACCTGGCAGCCGGACGGCTTCCTCGGCGCCGACCTCGTCGGCGCGACGCTCGGGATCGTCGGCGCCGGTCGCATCGGTGAGGCAATGGCACGTCGCGCCACCGGCTTCGACATGCAGATCCTCAAGACGACCAGCCGCGGCGGCATCCCGCTCGACGAGCTGCTCGCGCAGTCCGACTTCGTCTCCCTCCACGTCCCCCTCACGCCGCAGACGCACCATCTGATCGACGCGGCCGCGCTCCGGCGCATGAAGCCGACGGCGATCCTCGTCAACACCGCGCGTGGCCAGGTGGTCGACCAGCAGGCGCTGATCGACGCGCTGCACGCCGGCACGATCGCCGGCGCCGCGCTCGACGTCACCGACCCCGAGCCGCTGCCGGCCGATCACCCGCTGCTGCGCGCGCCCAACGTCTTGGTCGTGCCGCACATCGGCTCGGCCACCATGCGCACCCGCACGGCCATGACCGATCTGGCGGTCGACAACCTGCTCGCCGGGCTGGCCGGCCGACCCCTGCCGCACGCCGCCCCGGCCCCGTAGCATCCGCTGCCACATGCGCGTCGGCGTCGTTGACATCGGGACCAACTCCACGCGGCTGTTGATCGCGGACGTCGAGGACGGTGCGATCGCCGAGCGCGATCGTCGCTCCGAAGTCACCCGTCTGGGCCAGGGCGTCGACACGGCCGGCCACCTCGCGGATGAGGCGATGGAGCGCGTGTTCAGCACGCTCGCCGCCTATCGCGACGCGCTCGACGCCGCCGACGTGCCGGCCGACAAACGCGTCGCCGTACTCACGAGCGCCGCGCGCGACGCCGCCAACGGCGCTGAGTTCACACAGCGCGTCACGCACGACTTCGGGCTTGACGCGCGCACGATCAGCGGCGACCAGGAGGCGTCGCTGACGTTCCGGGGGGCAACACACGGCCGCGACCCGCAGGACCGCACACCGCTGCTCGTGATCGACATCGGGGGCGGCTCGACCGAGCTGATCGTCGGCGCGGCAGGCGGCGCGGAGCCCTCGTTCCACGTCTCGATGCAGGCGGGCGTCGTGCGCCAGACGGAGCGCCATCTGCACCACGACCCGCCTCCCCCGCACGAGCTCCAGCAGCTCGCCGACGACGTCCGCGCGACGATCGAGTCCGACGTCCCGGCGGCGGTGCGGACGGGCGCTCGCGCGGCGGTCGCCGTCGCGGGGACCGCGACCTCCCTCGCCGCGATCGATCAGGAGCTCGATCCCTACGACCCACGGCGCGTCCACGGCTACATGTTGGAGCGCTCGGAGGTGGAGTTGCTGCTGGCGCGGCTCGCGCAGATGCCGCTCGCCCAGCGACGCAGGGTGCGCGGCCTGCATCCCGATCGCGCGCCGACGATCGTCGCGGGGGCAGCGATCCTGCTCGAGGCGCTGCGCGCATTCGAACTCGAACGCGCCGAGGTTTCGGAGCACGACCTGCTGCACGGCGTCGCGCTGTCACTGGCCGGTTCGCCCGCACGCTGACCGTTCAGGCGCGTCGCAACTCCCCCGGAACTGCGGCCATTCTCGGAGAGCTGACCTGATCCCATAATCTCGCGATCGAGATCTCCCTGACTAATGAACTGGACAGATGTTCGATTGTCCGGTCCATGACACCCTAGGAATATGACCAGGTCGGGCGGTGGGTTGCGTGCGAACGTCCTCCATCGCTCGGCCCATAGGCTCGGGCGAAGCCGCATTAACGGCGCCTCCCGCCGTCCGAGCCACCGATACGGCCCTTTCACGGCACGTACCCCTGCCCGTCCTGATGGGGCCACTTCGAGAAAGCCGTCCGCATGATGCGGGCGGCTTTCTCTTTGCCCGGCTCGGGACCCCGCCCCGAACGGAGGCGTCAGGCGAGGTTCGACTTGCGCGGATACACCACGCTCGGATCTGTCAGCACGTTCACGAGCGCCGGGACCCCGGCCGCAAACGCGCGCTCCAGCGCGCCGCGCAGATCCTCCGGCCGCTCGACCAGCTCCCCGTGCCCGCCGAGCGCCTCGACCACCGCGTCGTACCGCGTCGCCGGCCGCAGCTCAGCCGCCACCGAGTAGCCGTAGAGAAACTCCATCGGGTGCTTCTCCAGCGCCCAGATGCCGTTGTTGCCCATCACGCCGACGACGTGCACGCCGTGGCGTGCGAGCGTGTCGAACTCCATTCCCGAGAAGCCGAACGCGCCGTCGCCGAGCAGCAGCACGACCTGCCGCTCCGGTCTCGCCAGCTTTGCGGCCAGCGCGTAGCCGGGGCCGGACCCCAAGCATCCGAACGGGCCCGGGTCAAGCCAGCAGCCGGGCTCATACGAATCCACCACTCGCCCGGCATAGGAGACGAAGTCGCCGCCGTCGCAGACGACGATCGCGCCGCGATCGATCACCTCGGCGAGCCCGCGGTAGACCCGCATCGGATGCAGCGGCGCGCGCTCGTCGTTGAGCTCGGCCGCCTCCGCCGCGTGCTTCTCCGACTCGACGCCGCGCAGTTGCTCGACCCACGCGCGCGTGCGACCAGCGTCGCCGCCGGCTGAGGCGGCGGCCGAGCGCAGCGCCTCGAGCGTCGCCGGGAGCGCGCCGTACAGCTCGGCGGCGACCGCGCGGGGGTGCTCGCGCAGCGGCTCGGCCACGTCGATCGCGACGATCTCCGTCTGCGGCCCGAACGCCTCGCCGAAGGCGAGACGGAAGTCCATCGGCACCCCGATCACGAGCGCCACATCCGCGTTCGTCAGCGCCGCGCCGCGCGCGCGGGAGAAGAACAGCTCATGGTCGGCCGGCACACAGCCGCGCGCCAGGCCGTTCAGGAACACCGGCACGCCGAGCTGCTCCGCGAGCAGCCGCAGCGCCTCCTCGCCGTGACCCCAGTAGAGGTTCGTCCCGGCCATCACGACCGGCCGCTCGGCCTCGCCGAGCAGCTTCCCCGCTCGCTCGACGGCGCCTCCGGAAGCGCCGGCGCCGCGCCACGGCTCAAGCAGCACCGCATCGCTGTCCGGCTCCTCCGCCTCGCTGAAGACGTAATCCATCGGGAAGTCGAGGAACGTCGGGCCGGAGTGCGGCGTCATCGCGGCACGCAGCGCCTCGTCCACCATCCCCGGGATCTCAGCGGTCGCGTCAGGCGTCGCGGCAAGCTTCGTCAGCGGGCGCACGAACGGGACGTGGTCGATCTCCTGCAGCGACCCGCGCCCCCACCGCAGCGCCGGTGCGCGCCCTCCGAGCACCACCAGCGGCGAGTTGTTCGACTGCGCGGAGCCGATCGCGCTGACCGCGTTCGTGACCCCCGGACCGGCCGTCACGGCGGCCACGCCAGGCGTGCGCGTGACCTTCGCCCATCCCTCGGCAGCGAACGCGGCCGTCTGCTCGTGGCGCACGTCGACGATGTCGATCGCCTCCTCGCGGCAGCCGTCGTAGATCGGGAAGATGTGGCCGCCCGAGAGCGTGAAGAGCTTGCTCACGCCGTGGGCCTTGAGGCGCCGCGCGATCAGGCGGCCGCCGTGCAGACGCGTCTGCTCCGTGGTGTCTGTGGACATGCAGGCGATGCTAGACAGCCGCCGATCTGGCCGCGCCGGACGAGCGGCCGCATGGTCCTACACCGCTGCGGCGCACGGGGCGTATGAGCGACGTATGACGACCGACCACTTCTCTTGCAGCCGCTCGACAGCTTGCGGATGATGACCGCGAGCCCAGGAGCGTCAAGGCACGAAGCTCCTCGGTTCCCGACATAGGTCGAACGTGGCCGGCGGAGACGCTGGTCGCCTCCCTATACGTTCGGCCGGCGACGCACAGCTCCCGCGAGCTTGGACCCCCGACCTTGCTCGCCCAACTGGAGCTGCGAACGTGGGTGGGGCTCGGCAGCGACGCCGGGCCCCGTCTGCGTTCCGGGACGGCTTACGCCCGCCGCCAGGCGTGCTCGCCGGTGCCGGCCTCGCGCGGCGGCCCGCCGCCGTCGCCGTCCTCCAGCATCCACGTCAGCGCACGCGGCGCCCACAGCTCCACGCGCTCGCGCTTGCCCTTCAGCGGCGCCGCCGGCCGCGCGTCGAAGCCGCCGTGGTCCAGGCACAGCAGACGCTGCGTGGCATCGGTGACGAGGACCGCGTCGCCGGTCTGGCGCGTCACCTGCTCGACGCGTGCGGCCGTGTTGACGGGGTCGCCGATGACGGTGAACTCGACGTGCCCGCCGCCGCCGACCGTGCCGGCGACGACCAGGCCGGAGTTGACGCCGATCCCGACGCGCAGGCTGCCGCGATAGCGCTCGTGCACGGCGCCGGCGATCTCGATCGCCGCGGCGACGGCGCGGTCGGCGTGCGCGACGATCGGCTCGGGCGCACCGAAGACCCCCAACAGCCCGTCGCCGACGTACTTGTCCGGATAGCCGCCGTGGCGCACGAGCAGCGGCACGACCAGCTCGTAGAACTCGTTGAGGCGGTCGACCACCTCACGCGCGCTCGCGCGCTCGGCGAAGCGCGTGAAGTCGCGGATGTCGAGGCACAGGATCGAGACCTGCAGTTCCTCGCCGTCGAGGTCGACGCCGTCGCGCAGCACCATCTCCGCGACGTTCGGACCGACGTAGGCGCCGAACGCCTCGTGCAGCCGCTCGCGCTCCTGCAGGCCGGCGACCATGTCGTTGAACGAGCGCGCCAAGCGCCCGGTCTCGTCGGCCGAGACGACCGGCACGCGCGTGCGCAGGTCGCCGCGGCGCACGCGCTCGGTCGCTTCGCGCAGCGCGTCGAGCGGCCCGAAGATCGAGCGCGACAGCAGGATCGTCAGCTCCAGCGAGATCGTGAACGCGACGACGACCGCGACGACGACGGCCGGCCCCAGATCGGACAGCGTCGCGCCATGGCGATTGAGCTCGATGCCGGCGACGATCGCTCCGGTCAGCACGTTGATCGCCGGCAGTCCGACGAGCAGGCGCCGGCGCAGCGGCACGCCGCCACGTCCCGGTTCAAAGTCGTCGGAGAGGTGCAGCGCGACGTCGGCCAGCACCGGCCGCAGCAGCGACTCCATCGCGAAGAAGCGGAACAGCGCCCCGTACAGCAGCGTCAGCAGCATGCCCGCGAAGATTGCGAACGCGGCCCAGATCGGCAGGCCGAGCTCGACGGTCGCAAACGTGCCGAACGGGATGATCACGAGCAGGATCGGAACCGTGCGCACGCGCCGCGCGTACATGCTCGGCATGAACGCGAGCGCGCGCCACGCCTCCGTCGTGCTGACGCGGTCGCGCGCGCCGTTCAGCCAGGCGTCGACCGGCGCCAGCAACCGCCGCGCGAGCAGTGTGGAGCTCACGTTGTCGATCGCCACCAGCAGCTCCGCCGCGGCCAGCAGCACGACGAAGCTCCGACTGCTCATCGGCTGGTAGAGCCGCAGGAGCACGAGGCCGCCGAGCACGACGAGGTGCGCGAGCTGGAACTGGAGGACGACGACGGTCAGCGGGTACCGCCGGCCGAGCCGGCGATATCCGTATCGCAGTGCTCGGTCCATCCCAGCAGGGATTGTGACAGCGGAGCGGCCCGATGCCAGCCCGATGAGGAAACGTTAAGCCGGCAGCCGGCTACGAGACGCTGTGACGAGCCATCGCAGCGGCCGCCTGCGACAGCCATGCGGTGATGTGCGCCTCGCCGCAGTACAGGCGGCGCTCATGCTCGAGCACCGGCAGCGTCGCGGCGCCCGCTTGAGCGACCAGGCGCGCGGCCATCTCGACCTGATGGTCGCGGCGCGGCTCGCGCGCGGCGACCAGCGCGTCGCCGACGTCGAGCCCGGCTGCCGCGGCCGCCTCCGCGAGGATGTCGGGGTCCTCAAGGTCGAACCCGCCGCAGAACGCCAGGCGCCCGGCGGCGATCGCGTAGCGCGACGCGCAGCCTTGCTCGTTCGCATAGGTCGCGACGCGCATCGCCGTCGGAACGCGCGACGGGAAGCGTTCGGGCCACACGAGCGGCATCCGCAGCGCGCGTGCACGCCGTTGCGCTTCCGCGACCAGCTCGTCGCCGCGCGCGAGCGGCTGCCGCAGCGCCGCCGGCCGCCAGACGGCGTCCGGCACGCGACGCTCGAGCTGCTCGGCGACCAGATAGGTGTAGGGCGACGCGAGATCGAAGTAGAGCGTGGTCGGCCCGCTGACGGGCCCGGGCAGCGCCTGCCGACCTGAAGGATCGGAACGGCGCTGCGTGAGCTGGATCACCTCAGCCATCTGCCTCTTCCTCCCCGGAGTCCACCACCGATGCGGCGTACGGCAGAGGGCCGTGTCAAAGGAATCCCTCGGCTACCCGTCAGTCGGTTAATCTGTATCACGGTAGGTAGGTCCAAAGCACACGTAAAACGGAGGTCGCCATCCCACCCGCTCCCCCGCCCAAACGCCATCCATACGACCAGTGGTCGCCCGATGCGCGCGCGCTGGATCTCGTCGGCGACAAGTGGACGCTGCTGATCGTGCGAGATCTCGTCAGCGGCCCGCGCCGCTTCGTCGAGCTCCAGCGCACCTTGCCCGGCATTTCGACGGAGCAGTTGCGCTCGCGGTTGAACCGCATGGTCGCCGATGGTCTGCTGACGCGCCAGCGCTACCGCGAGGTGCCGCCGCGCGTCGACTACGAGTTGACCGATAGGGCCCGTGATCTCGTTCCGGTCCTCGGCGCGCTCGCGCGCTGGGGCTATGAGTGGTCGTGGACCGAGCCCCGTCGCAACGAGGCCGTCGACGTCGGGGCGATCTTCCGGCTCGCGCCGGGGCTGCTGACGCTGCCGCGATCGCTGCGTGGCACCGTCGAGCTGACGGTCGTCGACCGCTCGAAGGACAGAGACACCAAGCAGTACACGCTGATCGTCAAGCGCGGCGCGGTCACGCTCGAGGAGCGTGCCGATCCGGATGCCGATGCACAGGTCTCCGGTTCTGAACGCGCCTGGATCGACGCACTCGTGCCCGACGGCGTCACGAGCAGCCTGGAGATTCGCGGTGACGCACGTCTTGCGACCGCGGTGCTCGACGGCCTCTCGCCCGCTTCGGCACGCGCTTCGGCCGTCGCCTGAGACGAGTCCGCCTCGAACAGCAGGACGACTGCGCGGCACTTTCGCTGCGCGGTCTCCTGCGGGGCGGTCACGGCGGCTTTCGCACCTCACATTCCTACGCTACGCCCGCGCGTCAAGGATCGTTCGAACGCGGACGTTCTGCGGCCGTCCGAAGATCGCCAGGTGCAAAAGCTGGTTCCGACGAAACCATCGAGGCTCGTCGGCGCGCCTGGCCAGCGTTCCCCGCTGACAGAGCCGCAAACGCGGCCGCTGGCCGACCACCTGCGAGGCTGTCCCCATGACGCTCGGGTTCTGGCTCTCCGACGCGTGTCTTCTCGGCGTACAAAGTGCGCTCGTCGCAGTGCCCCGCGCCCGCCCCCCGGCCGCGCTCGAACGCTTCGTCGGCCGACTGTCGGGCCCCGCGTGGGCAATCGTCCCGCTCGCCTCGATCGTGCTCGTCGTGATCGCGATCCGCACAGCCGGGACGACCGCCGACGGGCTCACCTGGCTTGCGCTGATCGCCGTCCCGCCGCTGGCGGCGGCAGCGCTCGGAGCGACGATGCGCGGCGGCCGCCCGCTGCTCGCGCTGCTCGTGATCCCGCTGTTCGGACTCGCGTGGTGGCAGCGCGCGACGCTGCTCGGCGAGGGCGCCGCGGTGCTGCTGTCCGCGCTCAGCTGCGTGACGCTCGGCGTGCTGCTGACGGCGGTCGCGCCGCGCGGCTGGCTCAAGCTGGGGATCGTCGCGATGGCCGCCGTCGACGCATATCTGGTCGGCACCGAACTGCTCCAGCCGGCCAACGACGTGCTCAATGCGGCAACCCCGCCGGCACACCTGCCGCAGTTGCAACGGGCGCTGTTCGGCGACGCGCTGATCGGATATGGGGACTTCTTCGTGGCCGGCGTCTTCGGGGCGATCGTGGCGACGGAGGAGGCCGCGGCCTCGGTCGGCGGGACGCCGCGGCGGTGGGCCCTGGTCGTGCTCGGGCTCGCTGCGGCGTTCGACCTGCTGTTCCTGGTCGTCGACGTCCTGCCGGCGACGGTGCCGGTCGCGCTCGCGCTGCTGCTGCGCGAGGGGGTCCGGCGACGCGCCGCCAGGCCGCTTTTCCGCGCGCACGCGCGCGGGTAAAGGCGCAACACGGCCGAAAAGCGCCGAAAAGCCGCAACTCTCACCGCTGCTACGGTGTCCTAGAGGACGAGTGGAGGCCTCAGCTCTCACCCAACCGCTGTCGGGGGCGCACGGACGCTCGCCGCTGCTGCGACTGCAGTCGGACGAGCGCCTGATCGCGCTCGTGCGGCGCGGCAACCACGGCGCGTTCGAGGCGCTCGTCGGTCGCTACCAGGCGCGCCTGCTGGCCTTCTGCCGCCACATGCTCGGCTCGCGCGAGGACGCGGAGGACGTGTTGCAAGAGGTCTTCGCGGCCGCCTTCAACGCGATCCTCGCCGATGACCGCCCGATCAACGCGCGGCCGTGGCTGTACCGCATCGCGCGCAACCGCTCGCTCAACCACTTGCGCCGCACGCAGCCGATCGGCGTCGATTCGATGGACGTCCATTTCGCCCGCAACGGCGCCAGCACCGCCGACGAGGTGGACGAGCGCGAGCAGTTTCGCGAGCTGATCGCCGACGTGCAGGAGCTGCCGGAGACGCAGCGCACGGCGCTGCTGCTGCGCGAGATCGACGCGCTCTCGTACGAGCAGATCTCAGAGGCGATGGAGACGACGATTCCGAGCGTCAAGTCACTGCTCGTACGCGCACGCGTGTCGCTCGCGGAGGCCGCCGAGGCGCGCCAGCTCTCGTGCGAGGACGTACGCATGGAGCTGGGGGAGATCGCCGAGGGGCTGCGCCGCCGCACGACGCCGCCGGTGCGCCGGCACCTGCGCACATGCGAGCGCTGCCAGGTCTTCCGCACCGAGCTGCGCGCGACCAGCAAGGCGCTGGCGCTGCTGCTGCCGGTCGGCCCGCTGCTGCTGGCGAAGAAGCTGGTGCTCGCGCACCTCGGCCTCTCATCGGTCTTCGGGGGCGCGGGCGGCACCGGCACCGCAGCCTCGGGCACGGCGGCCGTCGGCGCAGTCGCCGGCGGCGCATCCGCCGCCGGCAGCAGCGGCCTCGTGTCGGCGGGACTCGGGGCGCTCGGCGCGAAGGCGGCGGCCGGCATCGCCGCCGCGGCGCTCGTGACCGCCGGCGCGGTGGAGATGGAGCAGACACGACCGCATCGCCCCGCGCCCGCAGCGCACCTGGTGGCCGCCCAGCCGGCGACGCAGCGAGCACCGGCCGTCGCCGCCGTCGTGCAGCCGGCGCCCGCGCGCGTGCAGCGCGCACTCGACGCGCCCGCGAAGCGCTCGCATAAGTCCGCCGCCGACCCCGCGGCCACGACGCCCACCACCACAACAACGACAACGACGACTGCCGCCGTCGCGCCGGGCACGGATCCGGCAACGACGCCCGCCGGGCACACGCACGTGGAGACCGGCGTCACGACGCTGCCGTCGACGTTGCCCGCGGAAGCGCCCCCGCCGACGCTCGTGCCGGTGCCGGCACCGGCTGGCGGGACCCCATCGATGACCGCCACCACGCCTGCCCCGCCGCCCAGCGGAACGAGCACTACGCCGGCACCGCCACCGTCCGCGACAACGCCGGAGCCGCCGATCGCAGCGCCGCCCGTCGACGACGTGCCGGGGACCGACACGGTGCCCGTCGCGCCGCCGTCGGACAACCCCGACGAAGCGGCGACGCAGCCGGGAGACTGACGCGCCGGCCCGCGCTGGCCGCGGCGAGCGGCCCGCCGCTCAGGCGGCCGCGACCAGTCCGATGACCTTCATGCGGCGCTCGAGCGCCTTGAGCGCGAACGCCCGCGTCTCGGCGATCGTGACGCCGAACAGCTCGACGTCCTCGTCGTCGGGCGCCCACTTCGGCTTCAGCACGCCCTCGGCGATCGGCGCCACCTCGACGAGGGTGCGCTGGATCGCCGTCAGGTAGCGCGGGTCCTCGCGCGCCATGTCGCGCAGGAAGCGTGCGCCGAACGCGACGTGGCGGTGCTCGTCGCGCGCCACGTTCGTGAAGCCCTCGACGAAGCCCGGCAGCGTCCCCTCGCGCTCGTTGTAGTCGATGATGAAGTGCTGGCCGGTGAGCGCGAGCATCCCCTCGATCACCATGTGGTAGATCGTGACCGCCTCCACGAGCGCCTCGACGTCCTCCGGCTCGACGGCGAGGCGATCGACGCGGCGCTTCAGCAGCTCGTCGAACAGCACGCCGAACTCCGGATTGAGGTGCTCGCTCGTCTCCGCGAGACGCTCGTCGAGCCCGTTGCACTTGAGCACCTCGACCTCGCTGTAGAAGCGGTCGAAGAAGGCGACGTGGCGCGCCTCGTCGGCGATCTGGGTGGAGAGGAAGATGCGCATCTCCTCGCTCGGCGCGGCGCGCATCATCGGCCCCAACTCGGCGGTGACGCGCTGCTCGCCGATGAAGAACGACGAGAGCCCATACATGCGCGCGTAGCGCTCCTCGGCGTCGATCCGCTCGTGCCAGTCGACGCGGTCCTGCGTGAAGTCGATGTCTTGCACCGCCCACTGCTGACGCTCCCACAGCGAGTAGAGGTCGCGGTAGGAGAGCAGATTGGCCTCGCCGCGATCGGCGCTCTCCAGCAGCGCCGGGTCGCTCGTGGCGCGGAAGTCGACGCGGTCGGTGCGTGAGCTGGCAGCGGTGTCGGACACGGCGGACCTCTCTCCTCGCGGACGATGCGCGCCGGACGCGCGGCGACGCGTGTCCAGCCTAGCGAAGCACTGGCTGGCCAGCCAGCCGCAACGGCGCGGTTACGGTCCCGGCTCGCCGCCGACGACGAGCGCGCCGACCCGCTGGCCGTCGAGCGTCACCGGATAGGTCCCGGCCCGCAAGCCGGGGATCCGCACCGCAACGCGGCCGCCACCGGCCACGCGGAGCGTCTGCCCATGCACGCTCAGCGTGTGCGCTCTGCCGTCTCGTGCCCGCAGCGAGAGCTCGACCGCGAGGAACGGCGGGACGGTGATGGACACCGGCGTCAGCCGACCGTCGGGCGCAACGACGAACGCTGCCGGCACACGCACCGGCTCCTCGCCGTCGCTCGCGCCTCCGTTGCCGCCCGGCGCTCTCGCCGTCTGCGTCTGGGTCGGCGTCGGAGGCGGCGGCGTGACGGCGGTCGTGCCGGGCTGCGTGGCGTCCGTGGGCGGGGCGGTCGCCTCCGGCGCGCTCGCGGTCGGCTCCCCCGCTGGGCCGGTTCCCGTGCTGCCGCCGCCGCAGCCGGCGGCCGCCAGCGCCACGATCACCAGCGCAGATCGGATCACGCGCACGCGCCGAGCCTACTCCGCGCCGTAGACGCGCATCAGGCCCGCGTACCACGCGTCGGGCGAGTGGTGCTCGCGCACGTGCGCGAGCGCGGCGGCCCCGGTAGCGGCGCGGGCGGCCGGGTCGCGCCAGAGCGCGGCGAGCGCGCTGCGCCAGGCGACCGCGTCGTCGACTGGCAGGGCTGCATCCGCGCCGATCAGCTCGGGGATCCCGCCGCGATCGCTGCCAAGCACCGGCAGACCGTCGGCGAGCGCTTCGATCACCGTCATCGGGCACGGATCATCCCCGCGCGCCGGGGCGAGCAGCACGGCCGCGCCGCGACGCTCGCGCGTCAGCGCCTCATTCGAGAGGCGGCCGAGGAACGTCACGTCGGCGCCGGCGGCCAGCGCATGCAGCCGCGGCTCCTCGGGCCCGGCGCCGGCGATCCGCAGTGGAACGCCGGCCTCGCGCGCGGCGCGGATCGCCACATCGAAGCCCTTCTCCTCGACAAGCCGCCCCGCCGCGAGCGCATACCGTCCCTCGCCCGCGTGCGACGTCGCCGCCAGCCCGCGCACGGCGTTCGGCAGCACCGACATCCGCTCGCGCGGGATCCCGATCGCCCCCAAGCGCTCGGCAAGCGCGCCGCTGACGGCGACGAGCGCGTCTGCGTGCTCGAGCACGCGCGGCTGTTGGCGTGCGAGCCCGGCGGCGTAGACCAGCCCCTCGGCATACGACCCGCGGCAGCGATGGCGCAGGCCCGGCAGCGTGTTGCGGTCATGGCAGCGGTAGCAGGGCGCGCCATCCCGGAAGGCGACGCCGATCGCGCACACGAGCCGGTAGTTGTGCAAGTGCAGCACCGTGCGCGCTCCGCCCGCACGCGCCGCAGCCAGCGCGCGCCAGCCGAGCAGCGGATGGATGTTGTGCGCGTGGACGACGTCCGCGCGATGCAGCCGCACCGCCTTCGCGACGTCGCCGGGCTCAAGGCCTCCGCCCAGCAGACCTCGCGCCGCCCGGACGGAGCCGGCTTCACCGCTGTCGCGCTCCAGGCGCGCGACGGCATGCCCACGTGCGCGCAGCATCCCCTCCAACTCGTCGACGACGCGCTCCTCGCCGCCGGCCGCCCGGTAGCGGTTGTGCAGCAGCAGCACGCGGACGCGACCGTCGGCGTCGCGTGGCGGGAGGAGGGCCGGCGGGCTCATCGGCCGCCGATTCTGGCACGCTGCGCAGCCGTGGCGATCGCGCTCGTGACGAATGTGCTGGCGCCCTACCGCGTCCCGCTCTACGCGCTGCTGGCTGAGCGCTACGGCGTCGAGGTGCTGTGTTTCGGCGCCGACGCGAGCTACGTGCCGACATGGTTCGACGACCTGGACGCCCAGCTCGCGGCCGCGCCCTTCCCGGCCCGGCGGATCGGCGGGCCGCGCGAAGCGCTCGCGCTCGGCCGTCGCTACGCCGCGGCGATCGCCCCGGTCGCGGGCGGCGCGATGCTGCCCGCGACGTACCTCGGGATGCGCACCCGCGGCAAGCCGTTCGTGCTGTGGGGCTCGGTGTGGGCGCACCCGCGCGGCGGCGCGAAGGCCGCGCTCGGATGGCCGCTCGTGTGGCACGTGTACCGGCACGCCGACGCGGTCGTGACCTACGGCGAGCACGTGCGCCGCTACGTCGCGCGCTACCGCGGCCACGATGACGACGTCGTGATCGCGCCGCAGTCGGTGGAGGCGGAGCTGTTCGGACGCGCGGTGTCCGCGGACGAGATCGCCACGTGGCGAGCCGACGCCGGGTTCCCGCACGAGGGTCCGCTCATCCTGTACGTCGGCCGGCTGGTCGAGGAGAAGGGCGTCGCCGACCTGCTCGCCGCCTGGCCGCACGTGCGCGGCGCGACGCTCGTCGCGATCGGCGATGGGCCGCTCGCGGACGCAGTCGCGGCAACACCGCATGCCCGTATGCTCGGCCCGCTTCCCCGCGAGCGCCTGCCCGTCGCCTACGCCGCCGCCGACGCCCTCGTGCTGCCCTCGATCCCGACGCCGCGCTTCCGCGAGCCGTGGGGCCTGGTCTGCAACGAGGCGCTCCACCAAGGGACGCCCGTCGTCGCGACGACCGCCGTCGGCGCGGTCGCCGGCGGCCTCGTGCGCGACGAGCAGACCGGCCTCGTCGTCCCGCCGCACGACCCGCAGGCGCTTGCGCGCGCGATCGGGCGCCTGCTCGCCGATCGCGACCTGCGCGCCCGCCTCGGCGCAGCCGGCCGCGTCGCGCTCGCCGGCCACACCTACACCGCGATGGCCGATGCCTTCGGCGTCGCGCTCGCGCGCGCCGGCGTGGTGTAGGCGACCGGGCGGCCGCGCGGCCGGACTACTCCCCGACCGAGAACATCGCGTCGAGGTCGTGTCTCGAGTAGACCTCGAACGCGAGCAGCGTCTGCGTCTTCGTGATGCCGGGAAGTTGCGCGAGCTGCTCGGTGATGACATGCGCGAGATCGTCCTGCTCACGCAGCCGCAGGATCGCCGCGAAGTCCCACTCGCCGGTGATCGAGTAGGCCTCCGCCACGCCCGGCACGTCGGCGAGCTGTCCGCCGAGGTCGGGCAGCGCCGTGCGCTCCGCCTGGATCAGGACGATCGCGTGCGTCACGGCGTCCAGCTCTCGCCCGGCGCGAGCACGACCACCTGCGACGACGTGTGGGCCTCGACGTCGGCCTTGAACGCCTGCGCGTCGGTCTCGATCGGCGGGAACGTGTCGTAATGGATCGGAATCACCGTCTTCGCGCCGATCAACCGCACGGCCTCGACCGCGTCATGGCGGTCCATCGTGTAGTGGCCGCCGATCGGCACGAGCGCCACGTCGAGCTCGCGGTTGCGCCCGACCAGCTGCAGGTCGGAGAAGAGGCAGGTGTCGCCGACGTGGTAGATCGTCGTGCCGGCGAACTCGATCAGCAGGCCGCAGGCGATGCTCGGCGTGCCGTTCGGCGAGGTCGACGTGTGCCACGCCGGAACGAGCTTCACGGTGCCCCAGTCGAACGTCTCGGTGCCGCCGAGGTTGGGGTCGCGCACGTCGACGCCCTCGCCGCCGATCTCGTTCGCCAGCTCGACGACCGCGACGACCGTCGCGCCGGTGCGCTTGGCGATCGCGACCGTGTCGCCGACGTGGTCGCCGTGACCGTGCGAGACAAGGATCGTCGTCGCGTCGAGTTCGTCCGCGCTCGCGGCGGCTCTCGGGTTGCCCGTCAGGAACGGGTCGACGAGCACGGTCGTGCCGCCGTCGCTCAGCGCGAAGGCGGCGTGGCCCAGAAAGCGCAGCTCCATCTCTCAGTCCCCTTCCGTAACGGTGTCGGTTCCCAGCGTGCGCGCCAGCTCGAAGCCGACGGCGACGCCCACGAGCATGCCCAGGCGCGTCTCCTCCGCCACGAGCGTGCCGATCGCCTGCCGCCGTCCGGCTGCGTCCTCGACGCCGGCCGCCGCGTCGACCGCCTGCTCATGCGTCTCACCGAACCAGCCGCCAGCCGCGAGCGCTTCGTCGAGCACACGGTGCAGTTGCGGCGCCGCCCGCGCGACAAGCGCCTGCGCCTCGCGCAGACGCCCCTCCTCGCTCAGCGCAGCGAGCGCCGCATCGAGCTCCGCATCGGTGTAGGCGCGCTCCACGCCGCGGATCATAGGGCGGCTCAGCGCCCGCCCGCCATGCGCGCCAGCGGGTAGCCGAGCGCGGCGCCGGCTGCGAGGCCGGTGGCGCCGACGAGCGGATCGGCCCAGTCGGCGGCGAGCGGCAGCAGCAAGAGCACGACCGCGAACACGCCGGCGCCGAGCAGGTCGCCGTCGATCTCGCGTCCACGGCGCGCCTCGCGCAGGTCGGGAATCGCCCACGCGATCAGCAGCGCGAGGGCGGCGCCGTTGCCGCCGAGCGCGGTCGGGAACGTCTCGACAGCCGCGGCCACGGCCATCCCGCCCGCGCCGCCGGCGAGGAACAGCAGCGCGACCGCGATCGGCCCGTGGCGCCGCTCCACGAGCCAGCCGAACAGCGCGATCGCGAACAGCGCCACGAACGCGTAGCCGCTGTTCTCGTACGCGAACGGCGCCGTCAGCACACGCCACCACTCGCCGCGCGGCGTACCGACGATCGCGACGTCGACGAGGTTGACGACGTCCGCGCGCAGCAGCACGAACAGCACCAGGCTGACGGCGACGAGCGCAGCCGTCGCGTAAGGCCGGCCGTCCGGACGAATCCCCGGCATCTCGCCGCGCCGCAGCGGGCCAAGCGAGGGCGCGGGTGCGCGCCGGCGACCGCGGCGGCGCTCCTTCTCGGCCGGTCTGCCGTCGCGCCCGAGCTTTGGCGCGCGCTTGCGCAGCCGGCTGCCGCAGTACGGGCACTCGGTGATGTAGGGGCTGACCTCCGATCCGCAGTTCTTGCAGATCACGAACAGGTCCGGGCCGCCGCTGGTCACGCGATCGATTCTAGAGTGCCGACGAAGGCCGCCGAAGCCCTCGACGGCAGCGCTCAGCCGACGTCGACGGTCGCCGCGGCGATCTCGGCGACGACCTCGCGCAGGTCGTGGTTCGCCTCATGCACCACGAGCTGGCGCGCCGCCCCGTTTCCGCGCTCCAGCAGGTCCTCGACGCCCGCCAACTCGGCGGCGGAGCCAAGCTCCTCGGCGTGCGGACGCAGGCGGTCGAGCAGCCGCCGCGCCAGCTCGCGCGTGGCGACGCGCTCGCGCGAGGGCAGGTCCACCAGCTCGCCGTCGAGCCCGTGCCGGGCGGCGAGCCACTTGTTCTCGTCCACCATCTGGTGCGGATAGCGGGTCAGCTCGCGGCCGGCCTCGAAGTGCTCGGCCAGCTCCTTCACCATCGCCTGGATCAGCGCCGCCAGTCCGAGCGTGTGCTCGACGCGCGTCTGCGCGTCCATCACGCGCACCTCGATCGTGCCGAGGTTCGGATGCGGGCGCACGTCGTACCAGAGGTACGTGTAGTCCTCGATCACCCGCGAGGCGACCATGAAGTCGATCTTCTGCTCGTAGTCGGCCCAGCCGTCGTAGGTCGGTGGGATCCCGACACGCGGGAAGGCGCGGAAGATCGGCGTGCGCGTCGAGGCCAATCCGGTCGCGTCGGCGCGCCAGAAGGGCGAGTTGGCACTCAACGCCAACAACACCGGCAGGTGGACGCGCATGCCGTTGGCGACATGGATCGCCTTCTCGCGGTCGTCGAGCCCGACGTGCACGTGCTGGCCGAACAGCAGCTCCTGGCGCGCCACGAAGCGCAGGTCGCTGACGAGATCGCGGTAGCGCGGACGCGCAACGATCCGCTGCTGCTCCCACATCGCGAACGGGTGCGTGCCGGCGGCCCCGATCGTCAGGCCCTTCGTCGCGGCCACGTCGGCGACCTGTCTGCGCAGCGCACGCAGCTCGGCGCCCGCCTCCGCGGCATTCGGCTGCGGCGAGGTCGCGATCTCCAGCACCGACTCCATCAGCTCGGGCTTCACGCGCTCAGGCGACTGGCCCTCCAAGAGCGACTCGACGGCGTTGACGAGCTCGAGCGTCTCGGCGTCGAGGATCATCAACTCCTCCTCGATGCCAATCGTGTAGTTGGGAGCGGCGAAGTTGGCGTCCACGGGCGGGCAGCGTAGCCGGCCCACAGGCGGTGCAAACGGCAGCGCAGGGGTAAGATCGGCCGGCGCTGGCCCCCGACGAAGGACGACATTCATGGCTCTCGGCTACGACGGCAAGCTCTACATCCTCGCGTTCGACCACCGCGGCTCGTTCCAGAAGAAGATGTTCGGGATCGCGGGCGACCCGACGCCGGAGGAGACGGCGACGATCGCCGACGCCAAGCAGCTCATCTACGAGGGAATGGCGCTGGCCGCTGACCGCGGGGTCGAGAACGAGGCCGTCGGCGTGCTCGTCGACGAGCAGTTCGGCGGCGACATTCCGCGCGAGGCGAAGGCGAAGGGCCTCAAGCTCGCGATGCCGGTCGAGAAGAGCGGCCAGGACGAGTTCGACTTCCAGTACGACGAGGATTTCGGCGCCCACATCGAGCAGTTCGACCCGGACTTCTCGAAGGTGCTCGTGCGCTACAACCCGGACGCCGACGCGGAGATGAACGAGCGCCAGCTCGGGCGTCTGAAGACGCTGGCGGACTGGCTGCACACGAACGGCCGCAAGTTCCTCTTCGAGCTGCTCGTGCCCGCCGAGCCGGCGCAGCTCGAGTCGGTCGGCGGCGACACCGACCGCTATGACGCCGAGCTGCGCCCAGCGCTGATGCGCCGCGCGATCCAGGAGATCCAAGACTTCGGCATCGAGGTCGACATCTGGAAGATCGAGGGCGTCGACGCACAGGCCGACGCGCAGATGCTCGCCGAGCAGACGCGCTCCGGCGAAGGCCGCGAGAACGTCGTGTGCGTGCTGCTCGGCCGCGGCGCGAGCGACGCGAAGGTCGACCACTGGCTGCGCGAGGCGGCGCCGGTCGACGGCTTCGTCGGCTTCGCGATCGGCCGCTCGATCTGGTGGGACGCGCTGAGAGGGTTCCTCGACGGATCGCTTCCGCGCGAGGACGCCGCGTCGCGGATCGCCGACAACTATCTGCGCTTCATCAAGGTCTACGAGCAGCAGGAAGTCGCGTAGCCGTCCCGCGCGCGAAGTCGTCGCGAAGCGAGGCTGCGTCGCCGCACCCGGCGCCGTAGCCTCGCCGCATGACCTGGCCGCGCGCGCTCCCGTGGATCGCCCTGCTGCTGCTCGCCGGGCTCGTCCTGGGCGACGTGCACGCGCCGCGCTGGCTCACCGGCGACGACGGCACGACGCTCGTCGCCGGCGGCAGCGCATCGGCGCGGCTGGAGCGGGTGATCGACGGTGACACGATCGTCGCGCGACTCGCCGGCCGCGAGGAGCGGATCCGCTTCATCGGGATCGACACGCCCGAGACCGTCAAGCCGAACACGCCGGTGCAGTGCTACGGCCCGCGGGCGCATGACCTCAACGCCCGCCTGCTCGGAGCCGCCGGGGCGTCGCTGACGCTGCGCTTCGACCGCGAGCTGCGCGACCGCTACGGCCGCCTGCTCGCCTACGTCTACCGCGCGCGCGACGGGCTGTTCGTCAACGCCCGGCTGATCGCGGCCGGCGCGGCGCGCACGCTGCCGATCGCGCCCAACACGTCCCGCGCCGTCGAGCTGCGCAGCCTGCAGGAGACCGCCCGCGCGGCCGGACGCGGGCTGTGGGGCGTCTGCTGAGCCGTCCCGCCCCACCCGCGCGCGTTCGACGCGCTGGTAGGGTTTCCTCCCCTATGAAGATGCGACAGAGCCTCGCTCAGCTCGAGCAGGCCTTCTTCGAGGAGACCGCGCAGGATCGCGTCCGCCGCGAGCGCCTGCGCGCCACAGCCGTGCAGCGCACGCGCCAGCGACAGATCGAGCGCGTGCACAAGCACGGAAGCTGGCGCTTCGCCTTCCTCGTGCTCTCGATCATCGTGACCGCCGTGGTGGTGACGATCGCGATGTTCGAGACGCTCTACTACGTGATGGGTTGAGACCCGCGCCGCGGGCGAGAGGCGCGAGCCAGTTCGCGGTCAGCTCTCCGAGCTGATGTCGCGCAGCGCGGCGTCGACCTCCTCGCGCGCGCCCGCCCGTCCGCTCTCCTCCTGGATCTCCAGGTAGACCTCTCTGCGGAAGACGGGGACGTCGCGCGGGGCCTGGATGCCGATCCGCACCTTCTCCCCCATGATCGCGAGGACTGAGACCTCAATGTCGTCCCCGATCATGATGCTCTGGTTGGACTTGCGCGTCAGGACCAACATTGCGCCGTTGCCTCCCTGCTGTCCATGGTGGCCGGATGAGCGATCGGGCGGTGAGGCAAAGGACACCGACCCCTCCAGCGGAAGCATAGCCGCCGCCCCCGCTGTGTTCCCCATTTCCCGGCGGATCGCCGCGGGCCGACATTCGCTAGTCTGCCCGGCCGATGGCACGTAGATCGCTTCGCCCCCAGCTGAATCAGATTCGCACGTGGGTGCGCCAGGGTCGTACCGACGCCTGGATCGCGCACCAACTCGAGGTTACGACCCAGCAGATCGCCGCGTTCAAGCGCGAGAACGAGCTCGTCCCCGATGAGGCGGAGCCGAACGGCGCCGTCGACTTCGACGACGAGATCGACCTGCGCGCCGAGGACGACGCTCTGATCGCCGCTGAGCTCGAGGCCGCGCAAAAGCAGCGCGAGCAGGAGGAAGCGGAGGCCGCCAAGAAGGCTGCCGCGCGCAGACGCTCGCGCAGACCCGCCGCCGAGGCCGAGCCGGAGTCCGACGAGGACGCCGAGGAGGACGATGACGAGAAGCCGTCGCGCCGCCGCGGGCGTCGCGGTGGACGGCGTCGCAAGACACGCGCCGGCGGTCCGCTCGAGGGCACCTTCGACCATGGCGACGAGGGCTACGGACTGTGGCTCGACCCCGCCGTGCAGGACGACCCCGTCTACGCCGAGCACTGGGCCGGCCACCGGCCGGTCGAGATCACGATCGAGGAAGACCAGATCGTGATCCGTCGCGTCGACGGCGGCGACGAGTAGGGCGTCAGCCCTGGTCGAGCGGCGTCGGCTGCCGCTCGATCTCCTCGGCGTCGCGCCGACGGCCGCCGGACCAGTCGGAGGCCTCGCGCACGTAGCGCGCGAACGCGGCGTCCCCGGCCGTCTGCGCGTCCCACCCGCGCGGATCGTGCGGCACGGTCGCGATCGCGACGTCGAGGCACCAGTCCGTCCCCGCGCTGTAGAGCTCCGCCAGCTCCCCCGTGGTGAACGGGCCGCCAAGTCGGCGCCGCAGCTCGTCGACGATACGGTCGACGACGCGTTCGAGCAGCCGCCGCTCGTCGGCGTTCGCGCGACTGAGCCGGCGCTGGCCATCGCTCCACAGCTGCAAGGCGGTGTCGACGTGCATGACGCGCAGGCTACCCGCCGGCGCGTCCCAGTCAGTCCTTCGGCAGGCCTTGAATGACGTACGAGCGCTCGCCCGGCTTGACCATCCCGAGGCGGCGTGCCTCAGCCTGGAGCGTGCGCGGGTCGCGCAGCGATCTCGCGCGTCTGAGCAGCAGGTCGTGCTCACGCTGAAGCTGGTGGAGCTGCCCCTGCTTCGCATTCGACTCACGCCACGTCGACAGCAGCGAGCGCGCCGGTCCGACGTAGGCGAGCGCGACGAGCAGCAGCACGACCAGCAGCGCCGTGCGGGCGACGCGATCCCAGCGCACCCGCAGCGCGGCAGCGCCGAGCGCGGTGGTGGCGGCCGGGCGGGCGGGCGGGCGGCGGCGCGTTGCGGCGGCGGTTCCAGCGGGCGGCATTGCGACCCTTTCGCGAGCCGCCCGCGGATTCCTCCTCTATGACTTCCGGCGTTCAGCCGGAGGTCAGCCCGCGCGTCTGAAGGCGCTCTTGCCCGGGAACGCCGCGTCGGCGCCGAGCGCCTCCTCGATCCGCAGCAGCTGGTTGTACTTCGCCACGCGATCCGAGCGCGACGGCGCGCCCGTCTTGATCTGGCCGCAGCCCGTCGCGACGGCGAGATCGGCGATCGTGACGTCCTCCGTCTCGCCGGAGCGGTGCGACATGACGGCGCTGTAGCCGGCCTCGCGCGCCAGCTTGATCGCGTCGAGCGTCTCCGTCAGCGTGCCGATCTGGTTGACCTTGATGAGGATCGAGTTGCCGACGTGCTGGTCGATGCCGCGTCTGAGCCGCTGCGCGTTCGTCACGAACAGGTCGTCGCCGACGAGCTGGACCTTCTCGCCGAGGCGCTGCGTGAGTGTCGCCCAGCCGTCCCAGTCGCCCTCGTCCATGCCGTCCTCGATCGAGACGATCGGATAGCGCGCGGCGAGGTCGGCCCAGTAGTCGGCCAGCTCGGCCGCCGACAGCGAGCGGCCCTCGTGCTCCAGCACGTAGCGGCCGTTGTCGTAGATCTCGCTGGTGGCCGGGTCGAGCGCGATCGCGACGTCATCGCCGGGCGTGTAGCCGGCCGCGCTGATGCCCGCCATCAGCACCTCCAGAGCCGCCTCGTTCGAGGCGAGGTCAGGGGCGAAGCCGCCCTCGTCGCCGACCGCCGTGCCGAGCCCGCGGTCGTGCAGCGTCTTCTTGAGGTGGTGGAACACCTCGGCGCCCATCCGCAGGCACTCCGAGAACGTGCTCGCGCCCCACGGCACGATCATGAACTCCTGGAAGTCGACCTTGTTGTCGGCGTGCGCGCCGCCGTTCAGCACGTTCATCATCGGCACCGGCAGGATGTGCGCCGCGTCGCCGCCGAGGTAGCGCCACAGCGGCTGGCGCTCCTCCGCCGCCGCCGCGTGCGCGGCCGCGAGCGAGACGGCGAGGATCGCGTTCGCGCCGAGGCGCGACTTGCTGGGCGTGCCGTCGAGCTCGATCAGCAGGCGGTCGACGGCCGCCTGGTTGGTCGCGTCGGTTCCGCGCACGGCCGTCGCGATCTCGCCGTTAACGTTCTGCACCGCCTTCGTGACGCCCTTGCCGAGGTAGGCCTCGCCGCCGTCGCGCAGCTCGGTCGCCTCGAACTCCCCGGTCGACGCGCCGGACGGCACGGCCGCGCGACCCCACGCGCCGGAGCGCAGGGACAGCTCGACCTCGACGGTCGGGTTGCCCCGGCTGTCGAGGATCTGGCGGGCGTGGACGTGCTCGATCTGGCTCATTCGTGCTCCTGGGACGGGGATCCCGCGGCCAGCCGACCGCGGGCGTAGTACGCGAGTTGCTCGTCGGGCGCCAGATCCTCCCAGGCGCGGCCGTCGCGGGTCGCCAGCTCGACGGCCGCCTCGACGCGCCCGCGGAAGCGCTCGCTCGACGCGCGCAGCGCCAGCTCAGGGTCGACCTTCAGCTTGCGCGCGACGTTGACGGCCGCGAACAGCACGTCGCCCAGCTCGTGGAAGCGCGCGTCGCGGCCGGCGTCGCCGGCGGCGTCTACGGTCGCCTCCAGCTCCTCCAGCTCGTCGCGCACGGATTGCAACGGCCCCTCGACGCCGGGGAAGTCGAAGCCGCTCGACGCGGCGCGCCGCTGCACCTTGCGCGCGTGCAGCAGCGACGGCAGGTTGTCCGGGACCTCGGCGAAGACGCCCTGCTCGCGGCCTTCCTCCGTCTTCTTGATCGCGTCCCAGTTGCGCAGCACGTGCGCGGCGTCGTCGACCTCGACATCCGAGAAGACGTGCGGGTGGCGGCGGATCAGCTTCTGGCGGCAGTGCTCGGCGACGGCGGCGAGATCGCCGGCGCCGCGCTCCTCCAGTAGCAGCGACAGGAAGTGGACCTGGAACAGCACGTCGCCGAGCTCGTCGAGCAGCTTGGTGTCGTCGCGCCGGTGGGCTGCATCGGCGAGCTCGTAGGCCTCCTCGAGCGTGTGCGGGACGATCGTGCGCTCGTCCTGCTCGCGGTCCCACGGGCACTCGCGCCGCAGGCGACGCGTCAGCTCGTCGAGGCGCAGCAGCGCCTCCTGGATCTCCGGCCGGCCCGCGCTCACGCGCGGGAGCCTACTTGGAGGTCGTGCTGGCGCCGCCGGAGGGCGCGGAGGCGGGCGTCGAGGTCGTTCTGATCGCCGGCGCGTTCTTGCAGAGCTGGACGACATAGCCGGCGCGGCAGTTCGTCTTGCTTCTCCAGCGCTGCTGGAAGTCTCTGATGAACGTGCTCAGCTTCGTCTGCTGACCCTGCTGTTGCAGCAGCGCTCTGATCTGCGCTCTCGCCTGCGAGAGCGGCGTCTGCTGCGCGGGCGTGATCGTCATGACGCGCACGACGTAGTAGCCGAACTGGCCCTTGACCGGTCCGACGATGACGCCCTTTCTGGCGCTGAAGGCGGCCTGGTCGAAGGCTCTGTCCTGCTGGCCCTGGCTGACGCCTCGCAGCACGCCGCCGGTCGCCTTCGACGCGGCGTCGGTCGAGTACTTCTTCGCGGCCGCAGCCCAGCTCATGCCTCCCTGGACGGCGCTCTTGGCAGCGTCTGCCTGCGCCTTGTCTCTCGTCAGGATGAGCTGCACGTCGCGGCGCTCGGGCACAGAGAACTGGCTTCTGTTTCTGTTGTAGTAGCTCTGGATCTGAGCGTCGGTCACCGGCGCCACGCTGTTCTGGATCTTTCTCGTCAGCGCGGCAGCGAGGGCCTGGACGCGGATCCGCTCGAGCACGTCGGCCTGCGACATCCCGGACTGCTTGAGGAATCTCTGGTAGGCCGCTTCGTTTCTGAACGACTGTCTCTTCGTCGTCGCGAGCTGTCTCTGGACGTCGGCGTCGGAGACGGAGACGCCCTGGTCCTTCGCCTCCTTGCTGATCCAGAGGTTCTGGATCAGCGTGCCCATCGTCTGCTGGACGAGCGCTTCGTTCTGCTGTCTGCACTGTGCGCGAAGCGTGACGTCGGTCGGCTTCGGCTGGCCTCTCGCCGGTCTCGACTGGGCCCGCAGCGTCGCGATGCAGTTCGTGAAGGTCGGCGGGTCGGGCACGACGGCTCTGCCGCCCTGCGCGGACCCTCTCGCGGTGACGGTGGCCCACTTCACGTAGTCGGCTCTGGTGATCGCCGTGCCGTCGACACTTGCGACAGCGTCGCCGGGCACGTTGTTGCTGCTGCTGCCGCATGCGGCAAGCACGATCACGGCCGCAAAAAAGGCGCCCAGCGCCAGAAGGATGCGAAGTGGTGTCCTCACGAGCAGGGGCACTGTAGCGAACCGACGCAAGTGTGTGCGTCAGTTCGGGGAATCGTTATCCAACTTTTAGCCAGCACTGCGCAATTTGCCCGCAAATAGGGCATTTCGATGGCCTACGCGGCCTCGCGCGTGACCGCCAGCAGCACGTCGGCCGCCCGCACGACGGCCGGGAAGCGCGCCGCCGGGTCCTCCGGGACACGCATCGAGAGCTGCGACTTGCCGGACTCGTAGAGCGCCTCCGGGATCTGCTCGCGAATCGCTTTCGCGCGGCGCGAGTCGAGCTCGATCGGCGTGACCGCGAGCCGGCCACTGCGGAAGCTGACCGCGCGCGCGCCGGCCTCGCCGAGCTTGATGCGCGCCTGCTGCAGCAGCAGCAGGTTCTCCAGCGGCGGCGGCAGCTCGCCGAAGCGGTCCTCCAACTCGGCTCTCAGCTCGCGCAACTCGGCCACCTCCCGCGACCCGGCGATACGACGGTGGACGTCGATCTTCGCCTGCTCATAGGGGACGTAGTCGGCCGGCACGTAGGCGTCGACGTTGACGTCGAGTCTGACCGGCTCCCACGACTCGTCGCGCTCGCCCTCGGCGCCATCCCCTCCGAGCTCCGCGACCGCCTCGTCGAGCATCTGCATGTACAGCTCGAAGCCAAGCGCGGCGACGTGTCCGGACTGCTCGTCGCCGAGCAGGTTGCCGGCGCCGCGCAGTTCGAGGTCGCGCATCGCGACCTTGAAGCCGGCGCCCAGCTCGGTGTAGTCGGACAGCGCCGAGAGCCGCTGCGCCGCTTCGGGCGTGAGGGCGGCGGCGGAGGGATACAGCAGATAGCCGTACGCACGCTCGCGCGAGCGGCCCACGCGCCCGCGGATCTGGTAGAGCTGCGCCAGCCCGAAGTGGTCGGCGCGCTCGACGATCAGCGTGTTCGCCTGCGGGATGTCGATGCCCGACTCGATGATGCTCGTCGCCACGAGCACGTCGGCCTCGCCGCGCAAGAACGCCAGCATCCGCTCCTCCAGCGCGTGTTCGTCGAGCTGCCCGTGCGCGACGATGAAGCGCGCCTGCGGCACGAGCCCGCGCAGCCGCTCAGCCGTCTCGTCGATCGTCTCGACGCGGTTGTGCAGGAAGAACGCCTGCCCCTGGCGCGCCAGCTCGCGCTCGATCGCCGCCTTCACGAGCTGCTCGTCGTACTCGCCGACGTAGGTCTTGACGGGGCGCCGGCCCTCCGGCGGGGTCTCGATCACCGACAGGTCGCGGATGCCGGCGATCGACATCTGCAGGGTGCGCGGGATCGGCGTCGCACTCATCGCCAACACGTCGACCTTCAGCTTGAGCTGGCGCAGCAACTCCTTCTGCTTGACGCCGAAGCGCTGCTCCTCGTCGACGATCAGCAGGCCGAGGTCTCTGGCGCGCACGTCGCGCGAGAGCAGCCGGTGGGTGCCGATCAGGATGTCGACCTTGCCTTCGCCGAACGCCTTGATCGCCGCTCTCTGCTCGGCCGCCGGCCGGAAGCGCGAGACGTGCTCGATCGTGAACGGATAGTCCTTCAGGCGCTCGCGAAAGGTGCCGTAATGCTGCTGCGCGAGGATCGTCGTCGGCACCAGCACCATCACCTGTCTGCCGTCGGCGGCGGCCTTGAAGGCGGCGCGCAGCGCGACCTCCGTCTTGCCGTAGCCGACGTCGCCGCAGATGAGCCGGTCCATCGGGCGGCCCGTCTCCATGTCGGCCTTGACCTGCTCGATCGCCTCGCGCTGGTCGGGCGTCTCGCGGTACGGCCACGCATCCTCGAACTCGCGCTGCCAGTCGCCGTCGGGCGGGAACGCGTGGCCCTCGCGACGGCGGCGCTCGGCGTAGAGGTTGAGCAGCTCGCCGGCGAGCTCCTGCGCCGCTCTGCGGGCGCGCGACTTGATCGTCTCCCAGCGCGTGCCGCCGAGCTTCGAGAGCGGCGGGTGAGCGCCGTCGGCGCCGACGTAGCGGCTGATCTTCGCGAACTGGTCGACCGGCAGGAAGACCTTGTCGGTGCCGGCGTACTCGAGGTTCAGGTAGTCGCGCGTGACGCCCGCGACCGTCTTCGTGTCGAAGCCGGCGAAGCGCGCGAGACCGTGGTCCTCGTGGACGACGATGTCGCCGGTGCGCAGGTCGGTGAAGGAGCGCAGCGCGCCGCGGCGGCGCCCGCCGGCAGCCTGACCGCCGGTGCGCGCCGCGCGGCGGCGAAACAGCCGGTGCTCCGGGATCACGGCGAGTCTGAAGCCGGGCGCGACGAAGCCGTCGCGCAGGCGCGCCTCGGCGAACGCGAGGTCCGCGCCGGCCGGAGCGCTGCCGTCGACCCAGCGCACCTTCAGGCGCCCGAGGTTGTAGGCGGCGCGCTCGCCCTCGCCTCTGGCGCCGAACGCGATGATCGTGCGATAGCCGGAGCGCACGAGTCTCTCCAGCTCCGGCTCGGCGTCTCTGACACTGCGCGCGGCGACGTCCGCCGCCTGTCCGCGGAACTGGAACGGCTGGTCCTGGTCGATCGCCGACAGGCGCACGCGCGCCCGCGTGTCGAGCGCGGTCTCGATCGCGCCCGGCGCGATGTAGAGATGGTGGGCGTCCTCGTCGTGGAAGGCGTTGCAGACGTCCGTCCAGTGGTCGACGAGCGCCGGCGCGATCTCCTCCTCGGCGGCGATCAGCACCGCCGCGCCGGGGACGAGGTCGAGCATCGCGTGGAAGTCGTGGACGGGCAGCAGCTCGGCGACGTCGCGCCGGTCGGCGGCTTCGTCGGCGATCGCAGCGGCCTCTGCCAGCTCGCGGTGCTGAGGCGCCAGCTCGGCGGCCGGCGCGACCTCGACCTCGTCGACGTCGCCGAGCGAGCGCTGGGTGAAGGTCGAGAACCAGCGCAGCGACTCGATCTCGACGTCGAACAAGTCGACGCGGATCGCGTGGTCCTCGGTCGCCGGGAAGACGTCGAGCAGGCCGCCGCGAATCGCGAACTGGCCGCGATCCTCGACCTGCTCGACGCGCTCGTAGCCGGCGGCGACAAGGTCGACGGCGCACTCGTCGAGGTCGAGCAAGTCGCCTCTTGTGAGCGTGAAGCCGTGCGGGCGCAGTCTCGGATCGGGCACCTTCTCCGACAGCGCGACAGCGGAGACGACGACGACGGGGGCATCGTGATCGCGCGCTGCCTGCTCGTCGAGCAAGGCGTCCAATGCCGCCACGCGAAGGCCGACGAGGTGGGCCGGCGGCGCGAGATGCGACTCGTACGTGACACCGCGACTCGGGTAGAAGCGCACCCGCCGCGGCGCAAGCCAGGTTCTGAGATCGGCCGCGAGATCGCGCGCGTGGCGATCGTCCCCGGCAACGACGAGCAGCGGCCGCGCGCGGTCCTCATTGGCGAGCGCAGCGATCACATAGGGCCTGAGCGACTGCGAGACGAACGCGCGGCCACCACTGCTCGCCAGCGTGGCGGTGGCGGGGTCGTCGGAGGCGTAGGCGAGGAGCGTCGAGAGCATGGAGCGGGCACGCAGAACGGCCGCGCAAGGGGTTGCGCGGCCTGTCCGTTTTGAGTCTACGACGCGGCGTTCCGCTCCTGCGGTCTCGTTGCGCGGAGCGTGGCTCGTGGGCATCGAGGGGGCGGGCAGCGGGGTCCGTGCCCCGGCTGCGGCCGCGCTCAGCGGCTCGCGATCCCCGCTCCCGCATGCACCGGAAATACGAATGTCACTGTGACCCCGTATAGCGAGGCGAAAGGTGCAGTGATCTGAGCGAGCGGCCGGTAGCGCGACTGCTCCCTCCCCCTCGTAGCCATCGGCGGACGCGGCGCACCACCGCCACCGCCCGAGCGGAGCTACGCCACCAGCGAGCGGGAGCCCAGCACGATTGACTCGGCTACGTCCGCAGCGTCCGCCACGAGCGCTTCGACGTCGGCTCGCGGCTCGCGGAATCTGCCGAGCACGTAGGCGGCGACGCGGTCGGGGTCGGTCGTGGGCGGACGGTCGACACCGATCCGCACGCGCGCGAAGTCCGCCGAGCCCAACTCCCGCTTCAAGGACTTCAGTCCGTTGTGGCCCGCCAAGCCGCCGCCGAGCCGCGCGCGGATGTCGCCGAACGGCAAGTCGATCTCGTCGTGCAGCACGAGCACGCGCTCAAGCGGCACTCTGAAGGCGCCGCGCGCGGGGCCGGCGGAGCGGCCGGCCTCATTCATGTACGTCTGCGGCAACAGCACCGCGACGTGCGGACGCTCGGCGCCGACGTCGGGCGCGCCGATGCGGCCATCCGTGATCAATCCGGCGTACTTCTTCTTCGCGCGCGGAAGACCCCAGCGGGTCGCGAGCAGGTTCGCGACCTCGAAACCGATGTTGTGACGCGTGCCGGCGTACTCCGCGCCCGGATTCCCGAGCCCGACGATCAGCCAGTCGGCGCGCGCCGCTCCAGGCAGGCGCACCGCTCAGTGTCGTGGTCGGTGACGGGCGCCCCGTTCTGGCGAGGCGCTCGTCGTGGCTGGCAAGGACGCAGGGAGGGAGCAATGGCAGCGCCATTGCCCCGACTGAGGACGCAGCCAGGCGCGACGAGCGCCCGACCAGACGGGGCGACCGTCGCTGACCACGGCACCAGAAGCGGCTACTCGCCGCCTTCGGAGGACTCGCCTTCGGCGGAGGCTGCGGCGTCGCCGCCGCCCTCGCCGACGACCTCGGTCTCCGTCTCGATCTCGTCGCTCGGCTCGGTGGAGAGCCGCGGCGGCGTGACCGTCAGGAGGACCGTCTCAAGCTCGTCGAGCAGCGTCACGCCGGCCGGTACGGTGACGGAGTCGAGCGTGATCGTGTCGCCGATCTCGACGGTGGACACGTCGTGCTGGATCACGTCGGGGATCTCGTTCGGCAGCGCCTCGATGTTGAGCTCGCGCGTGACCTGCTCGGGCACGCCGCCGGCCTTCACGCCGGGGGCGTCGTCGACGCCCGTCAGCTCCAGCGGCACGGTTGCGTGGATTCTCTGTCTCAGATCGACGCGCAGCAGGTCGACATGCATCGTGTCGCCCGTGACCGGGTGGCGCTGCTGATCCTTGAGCACGACCGGCGTCTCGCCCTCGCCCTCGACGGTGAGCGCGATCACCGCGCCGCCGTGGGCCAGCGCCTGGCGCAGCGTGCGCGCGTCAACTTGGAAGGCGAGCGGCTCGCCTTCGCCGCCGTAGACGACGCCCGGGACGAGCCCGGAACGGCGCAGCCGGCGGTTGGCGCGGGAGCCCTCGACGGAGCGAGGGGCGACAGTGAGTGTTGTTGTGTCGTCGGCCATGAGCGGCGACGCAGCTTAGCGCAAACCCTGCGCAGGCCGACGCGTGGCGCTAGGCTCATCTCATGGGAGACGAGACGCTTCTCGTCGCACTCTTGGGCGGACTGCACCTGCTCGGCTTCGGCTTCGCCGCCGTGCTGCTGCTGCCGCTGCTGCGAGACGAACGGATCGTCCCGATCGCCCGCGGCGAGGATGAGGACGAGGGCGGCGGCGGCAACGACCGCGTCCTGCCGAGGCCGCGCCCCGGTCCGCGGGGCGGCGGCATCCCGCTGCCCGACGCCGTCCCCGCGCGCGTGCGCCTGCGCGAACCTGCGCGCCTGGCCGACCTGCTGCCGCCGCCGCAGCGCCGGCGCGAGCACGCGCCCGCGCCGACGCCGACGCGCACCCCGGTGCGCGGGCGTTAGCGACGCACGTACTGCCGGACCTTCGCCTGCTCTTGCGCGAGCGTCGCGAATGCGGGCTTCTTCGACCAGTCGAGCCGCACGAGGCCCTTCTGGTGCAGCGGCGGCGAGCCCCACGGGTTGCCGCCGCCCCAGAACGGTCGCACGCGGAACTCCTGCAGCGCCCAGTAGACGCTGCCCGTGAGCCACGGCTTGGTCGCGAAGACACCGAGATGAAAGCGCACGAAGTCCTCCTGGAAGGCGTACGTGCCCTTCTCCTCCACCGGGCCGTCGCGGTTCGCCTCCGCGCCGTACTCCGTGACCGCGAGCGCCTTGTGCGGGTAGCAGCGGCGCAGCGCGTCGAGAAAGCTCGAGAGCTGGTCGCGATCGGCGATGTTGCCACCGAAGCCGGTGTACCAGCCGAAGTAGTCGTTCATGCCGAGCAGGTCGATCGGCGCATAGGCCGTCTGGCACGGCGTCTCCGGATGGCCGGCGAACGCGAGCGCGACCGGCCGCGTCGGGTCGAGCTGCTTCGCCAGCGCGGCCGCCGCTCTGACGTACGACGCCTGGTTGCGGCCGGCGTCACTCGCCATCTCGTTGCCGACTGACCACACCGCGACCGATGGGTGGTTGCGATTCGCGAGGATGTTCGCTCTGAGCTGGTCGAACGCGGTCGTGCGGAACAGCGGGCGGCCGAGGTCGGCTTCGGGCAGCTGGTACGTCGCCGGGATCTCAGACCACAGCAGGATGCCGTTCTGGTCAGCGAGGTCTTGGAAGTCGGGGTCGAGCGGATAGTGCGAGCGCAGGAAGGTCGAGTGCGACTCCTTCAGCAGCGCGATCACGCGCAGCCGATCGGCGTGGCTCATCACCGGTCCAGTGGTGAGCGTGTCCTCGTGCAGCGCGACGCCGCGGAAGTGCACCACCGTGTTGCCGTTGAGGATCAACTGGCCCGATCTGTTGACGACGAGCGTGCGAATCCCGGTGCGCAGCGAGTAACCGGCGGCCGGCGTCGGTCTGCCTCTGCCGGCCGCGGCCGTCGCGACGAGCCGCACCGCATACAGCTTGGGGTGCGCCGGCGACCACAGCCGCGGCCGTCTCACGACAAGCGCGCCCGCGAACGCGGCGGTCGCGCGCGCGGGAATCGTGTGCGTGCCGAGGTCGAGCGGTGCTCTGCCGAAGCGCGCGGTGAGGTGCACGAGCTGCGTCTGATGCGAAAGGTTGCGAACGTCGGCGGCCATGCCGATCGTCGCGGCGCAGCGCGGGCAGGACAGCCGCGACTGGACCTGGACGTGCTCGACGTCGACGCGGTCGACGGCGCGCAGCGAGACCTCGCGCAGGATCCCGCCGTAGTTCCACCAGCCGCCCGGCGGCACCGGGATCTCACCCGGGCCGCCGCTCGGGTCGCCGCCCGGCCGGCGGTTGTCGACGCGCACGACCAGCCGGTTGACGCCCTTGCGCACGACGTTCGGCAGGTCGAGTTCGAATGGCACGTAGCCGCTGACGTGACGACCGAGCTGGCGGCCGTTGAGCCACACGGTCGCCCGGTAGTTGACGGACTCGAAGCGCGCGATCCAGGCGAGCGCTCTGTCGCGCGAGGGCAGCCGGAAGTCCTTGCGATACCAGGCGACCGAGCCGAGGAAGCTCGCCGGGCTGTCGTCGCCGGCGTTCCAGGCGCTCGGCACGGTCGTCGCGGTCCAGCCGTCGGTGGAGCGCTGTGCGTAGAGGCGCTGGGCGAGCCCCGTGTCGGTCGGATCGAGCCGTACGAGCCACGAGCCGCCGAGCAAGAAGCGCTCGTCCTGGCCCTCGAGCGCGTGCGGTCTCGTGCTGGGGGTGTCGACGGCGTAGGGCGTCGCGGCGTGCGCGGCGGCGGGCGCCAGCGCGAGCGCGAGGAGGGGAGCGAGCAGCAGGCGGCGCATCGGTGCGTGAGGGTACGACAGGCCCGGGACGCCAGCGATGCGGGTCCACGGGGACCGCTGTCAGGAGCCTGACGCGACCCGCGCCGGGCATGCGGCCTGGTGCCCGATCGGCCGGCTCAGCGCGCGCAGATCGACGGACAGGCCGCGGAACACGTCGCCCCCGCGATGAACGGCGACGCACTGCACGACGGTCGTGCGCGTCGGCGTCTTCCACACGACGCGCGCGACGCCGTCGTGGCCGCCGAGCGAGAAGCTCGTCGAGGCGTCGAGGCGCACGAGCGTCACCTTGCCCGCCGAGCGCAGGCGCAGCGCGGTCTGGTGGGCGTCGGCGACGCACGCCGAGCGCCGCGCGCAGCCGTCCAACTTGGCAATCACCGCGCCGGCGTCGCCGCGCGCCTGCGCGCGCAAGAGCGAAACGATCGCCGACTGCTCGGCGCCGTTCGCGTTCAGCACGCGCGCCAGCCCGACGCTGATCGCGAGAAACAACAGCACGCCTAGCGCAAGCAGCAGGATCCGGAGGGGGCGCCGCATCGCGGCGGGATCATCGCGGATCCGGCGGGCGATCAGAGCAGTTGCGACGGCGGCGACTGATCCTCGCCGCTCAGCTCGAGGAAGCGTTCGACCGACGCCTCCTGGCGCTCCAACTGCGCCGCCAGCTCGCGCGCGTGCTCGGCCGCCAGCTCGGCGAACTCCGCAAGGCAGCGCTCCGGGTCGTCGGGCAGTGGATAGATACGCGCGAGATCCTGCTGTGCGCACGCGATGCCCAACGGCGGCTTGCCCTCCGCCAGCGTGCGCGCGCCGCAGACCGGCGCGACGACGAGCTGGCGCTCGGGCGCCACGAGCGCAACCGGCAGCAACCGATGCGCCGGCAGCGGCGTGCGCAGCATCACCGAGCGCTCGACCGCCACGTCGCCTTCGGCGAGCGCCTCGAGCGGCTCGCGCCAGACGCCGAGCACGGTGTCGGCGCCGATCAGCGCGTCGCGCAACGCGGTCGCCTGCTCCAGGTAGAGCTGCGCCGCCTCGTCGCGGTCCTCCGCGTCGCCAAGGTCGAGGTCACACGGCACTCGCAAGAGCTCACGCGCGGCGATCGTGTCGCCGGCGCCGCGGTGCCCGTGGGCGACGTACGTCTGGATCGTGCCGAGGTCGCGCCGGCCGTGGAACACGACCGTGACCGACTCGCTGACCGGCAGGCCGTCAACCGCGAGCGAGACGGCGGCCGCAGCCGACGCGTCGAGCAGCGCGCGGCGCAGCAGCTCCTCCGCTGCGCCGTCGTCCCCGTTGCGGTCTGGCTCGCTCATCTCACTCGGGGAGATTTTCCCGCCCATGGCAAGGGCATGTACGCGGAGCGTTGCCCTTGCCATGCGCAAGCGCATGCAGGGGTAGGCTTCCCGGCGATGAAGCTGCTCTACAAGCCGTTCGGCCTGATCGCCGGGATCATCAGCGGCCTGCTCGCGCGGCGGCTGTTCACCGTGCTGTGGGGCGCGGTGGACGACCAGGAGCCGCCGGAGGCGAAGACGGAGCGTGCGAGCTGGCCCAGAGTGCTCGCGGCCGCGGCGATCCAGGGCGCCACCTTCTCCGCCACGCGCGCAGCCGTCGACCGTGCCGGCGCGAGAACGTTCCAGCACCTGTTCGGCGTCTGGCCGGGCGAGCGCGAGCCGGATCGCACCTAGCGCACCGCGTTCTGGTACGAATGGCGCATGGCCAGCCGCTCCCAACGGGGGAGTCGGGCGGCGGCCGCCGCAGCACCTCGGGGGGACCGGCGCACGGCGCTGCGCGATCACGGGGTCGTTCGCGCGCTCGCCGCCCATGAGCACCGCAGCGCCGCGCTGCTGCTCGCGCTCCTCGTGCTCGCGTACCTGTGGCCCGCGCTGATCGAGGGGCACATGCTCGCGCCGACCGCGCTGTTGTACGCCGAGCCGCCGTGGCAGGCGTTCGCACCGCACGGCGTCGAACGTTGGATCAACGGCGATCTCGGCGACGTGCCGTACGCGTACTACGCGTGGGACGTGCTCGCGCGGCGGCTGATCCACGCCGGCACGTTCCCGGCCTGGAACCCGTACGCGTTCGGCGGCACGCCGCTGTGGGCCAACTCGCAGATCGCGTGGCTGAGCCCCTTCAGCCTGCCGCTGTGGCTGCTGCCGCTCAACTACGGGCTCGGCGTCGCGGCGGCGCTGAAGCTGTGGGCCGCCGGCTTCGGCACCTACCTGCTCGGCCGCGAGCTGCGGCTCGGCTTCTGGGCGGCGCTCACCTCCGGCGTCGCGTTCGCGCTCTGCTCGTTCAACGTCGTGTGGTTGAGCTACGGCGTGTTCGTCTCCGTCGCGGCGATGCTGCCGTGGGCGTTGTGGCTCGTTGAGCGGATCCTGCGGCGGGGCCGGGCGGGCGACGGCCTGGCGCTGGCCGCGGTGCTCGCGGTCGCGCTGCTCGGAGGCCATCCCGGCACGCAGGTGCACGTGCTGGCGGCGGTCCTGCTCTATGCGCTCGTGCGCGCCGCGACGCTCGGGGAGGCGGGGCGCCGCGAGCGCGGCCTGCGCCTGGCGCTCGTCGGCGGCGCGCTCGCTGTCGCGCTGCTGGTCGCGGCAGTCGTGCTGCTGCCGGCCGAGCGCGCCTCGGTCGACACCGTCGGCGCAGCGGTGCGAGCGCACGGAGCGCCCGGCTTCGGCGGGTCCAGGATGCCGGCCGGCGTTGCCCGCACCGCGCTGTTTCCCGACTGGTGGGGACGCCCGAGCGAGGGCGTCTTCGGCGGTCCGCTCGCCGGGCCGGAGCCGGTCGGCTACCGCGAGCGGACGTTCTACGCGGGCGCGGCGACGCTCGTGCTCGCGCTCGTCGCGCTGTGCTCGCCGGGCGCCTGGCGGCGCAAGGGACCGTTCGCGCTGCTCGGGCTGCTCGGGCTCGCGATCGCGGTGCGCATGCCGGGGCTCTACGAGCTCGTGATCCGGCTGCCTGGCTTCGACCGCGTCCAGAACTCGCGCATCTACCTGTGGCTGCTCGTGGCGATCGCGGTGTTGGCGGGCTTCGGCGTGCAGCGGATCGCCGACGTGCGCGGACGCATCGGACGGGCATGGGCGGCGTTCGTGCTGGCGGCCGTCGCGGTGGTGGCGGCGGTCGTCTCGATCGCGCCGAGCGCGAGCGCGTGGGGCTCGGCGCTCGCGCATGCCGTGCACCGGACGCACACCAGAGCCGCAGGCGTGCTGGCACTCGCGAGCGTGCTGTGGTTCGTCGCGTTCGCGGCCGCGGTGGGGGTGGTCGTCGTGCTGCTGCGCGCGCGGCCGCAGTGGCGCAATCGCCTGCTCGCGCTCGTCGCGCTGCTCGTCGCGCTCGACGTGCTGCACATCGCGCACGGCTATCAGCCGATGGGGCCCGCCTCGGCCGTCGCGCCGCCGACGACACCGGCGATCGCCTACCTCCAGCGTCGCCGCGACGAGGGCCGGATCGTCGGGATCGCCGCCTTCACCGCCGACATGTCCAGCATCTACGGATTGCGCGACGTGAGCGGGTTCGACTCGCCGCTGCCGACGAGACGCTTCTTCCGCCTGTGGCGGCTGATGGACCCGAACTCGGATCCGTACCACCTAATGACCCTGCCCCAGCTCGCCCCGCGCGTCCTCGGCCTGCTCGGCGCCCGCCGGCTGGTGCTGCCGCCCGGCGCGCAAACGCAGGTGCCGGGACTGCGGCAGGTGTATGCGGGCCGCGACGCCACCATCTACGAGAACCGGCTGACCGCCCCGCGCGCCTTCGTGGCGGGCGGCGTGCGGGTCGTCGACGGCGCCGAAGCGGAGTTCGCCACGCTCGCCGAAGACGGCTTCGACCCTCGCCGCATGGTGACCATCCGCCGCGCCGAGCTCACCGGGCCGGCGCCGGACGCAAGCGGTCCCGGTGGAAGCGCGCGCGTCGTCGCCGAGCGCAACGATGCGGTGACGCTGCGCGCGCAGCTCGCGCGCCCCGGCGTCGTGGTGCTGGACGACACGTGGGAACCCGGCTGGTCGGTGACGGTGGACGGGCACGCGCGGCCGCCGGTGCGCGTCAACGCGGTGCTGCGCGGGGTCGTTGTCCCGGCCGGGTCGCACGCGATCGCGTGGCGCTACCGGGTGCCGGGTCTGCGCTTCGGCGCGCTGCTCAGCGTGTTGGGGCTGCTGGTCGCGCTCGCGTGGGCGGGGATGCTTGTGCGCTTGCGCCGGCGTCAGCCACCGCGCAGCACGAAGCCGCGGCCTCTCAGCTCCGCCACCTGATCCTCGAAGCGCGCGAAGTCGCGGGCGAGCAGCGCGTCGAGCGGGCGGCCGGCGGGGCCGGTCGCGCGCACCCAGCGGCGCAGCACGGCGGCGCCCACCTCCTCCTCCGCTTCGGCCAGCAGGTCGAGCAGGATCGTCAGCTCAGGCCGGTGGTCGAGCTGGCCGGACAACAGCTCGAGCGGGTCGGCCGCGAGCGTCGTGCAGAGCTCGTCCTCGGAGAGACCGAGCAGGTCCATCAGGCGGGCGGCGCGGTCGGCGGCGTGCGCCATGGCGGCGGCGGGATCGCGGCCAGCTCAGAACAACTGGTTCTCGCCGCGGAAGACCTCGGACACCGAGCCGTCGGTGAAGATCTGGCGGATCGAGCTGGTCAGCAGCTCCGCGCACGGCAGCACGGTGATGTTGTCGGGCGCGCCGTCGCGCAGCGGGATCGTGTCCGTCACGACGATCTCGTCGAACGCGGCGGCGGCGAGGTTCTCCCACGCGTTGCCGGAGAAGACCGCGTGCGTCGCGGCCGCGAGCACGCGCGTCGCGCCCGCGTCGCGGACCGTCTGCGCGGCGGCCTTCAGCGTGCCGGCCGTGTCGATGATGTCGTCGACGATGACGGCCGTCTTGCCCTTCACGTCACCGATCACGTAGCCGATCTCGGCGACCTGCTGAGCCGGGCGCTCCTTGTTGAGAATCGCCAGCTCGGCGCCGATCGTGGCGGCGAACTTCTTGTTCAGCTTCACGCGGCCGGCGTCCGGCGAGACGACGACGAGGTCTTCGAGGCCTTGGTCGGCGAAGTACTTCGTGAGCATGAACATCGCCGTCATGTGGTCGCACGGCTTCTGGAAGAAGCCCTGGATCTGGCCGGAGTGCAGGTCCATCGTGAGGATGCGGTCGATCCCAGCCGTCTCCAGCATGCGCGCGACGAGGCGGGCGCTGATCGGCTCGCGCGGCGCGGACTTCTTGTCCTGGCGCGAGTAGCCGTACCAGGGGCAGACGGCGATCACGCGGTGCGCGGAGCCGCCGACGGCCGCGTCGACCATCTCCAGCAGCTCCATCAGCGCGTCGTTGGCGGACAAGCCCATGCGCGGGTTGCCGCAGATCGGCTGGACGATGAAGATGTCCGCGCCGCGGATCGACTCCTCGAAGCGACAGTAGACCTCGCCGTTGGAGAACGTCTTGAGCGTCACGCCGCCCAGCTCGACCCCGAGCTTGGAGGCGATGTCGTTCGCGAGCGCCGGGTGCGCGCGGCCGCTGAACAGCATCAGCCGCTTGTCGTAGCCGATGTCCAACTGGGTGCTCAGTCGCTCCTGCGGCTCGGCGGCGCTCATCTCGGGTGCGAGTGTACGCCTAGGAGGCGACGAAACCGGGCTCATCTGTCGGCGCGCTCCTTCAACGCCTCGTCATAGCCGTCGAGGTTGCGCTGGCGCGCGCGCGCGATCCCGAGCGCGCCCTCCGGGACCTCCTCGGTGATCACCGAGCCGGCGCCGATCCACGCGTCGTCGCCGACCGTCACCGGAGCGACGAGCGAGGTGTGGACGCCGCCGTGGACGTTCTCCCCGATCGTCGTGCGGTGCTTTCTGCGCCCGTCGTAGTTGGCGGTGATCGTGCTGGCGCCGAGGTTGGTGCCGGCGCCGACGTCCGCGTCGCCGAGGTACGAGAGGTGCGGGACCTTCGCGCCCTCGCCGATGTCGGAGTTCTTGATCTCCACGAACGTGCCGACCTTGCTGCGCTCGCGCAGCAGCGCGTGCGGTCGCAGATAGGCGAACGGACCGACCGTCGCGCCGTCGCGAATCTCGCACTCGATCGCGTAGGAGTGCGGGATGCGGACGTCGGCCCCGATCGTCACGTCGATGAGGGTGGTGAGCGGGCCGATCTGGCAGCCGGCGCCGATGCGGGTCGCGCCTTGGATGCTGGTGAAGGGGTGGATCGTCGTGTCGGCGTCGATCTCGACGTCGGCGTCGATCACGGTCGAGCCGGGGTCGACGATCGTGACGCCCGCGGTGAGGTGACGGTCGTGGATGCGCTGCTGCGCGATCGTCCGGACTTTGGCGAGGTCCTTGCGGTCGTTGATGCCAAGTGCGAGCGCCGGGTCGTCGACGGTGTGCGCGGCCACGACCTTGTCCTGCGCGCGCAGGATCGGCAACGCGTCGGGCAAGTACAGCTCGCCCTGCGCGTTGTCGGGCTTGACCTGTTGGAGCGCGTCGAGCAGGTCGCCGCCGGCGAATGCGTAGACGCCGCCGTTGACCTCGCGGATCTCCAGCTCGGCGGGCGTTGCGTCGCCGGACTTCTTGGTCTCCACGACGCGCTCGACCGCGCCGTCGGGACCGCGCACGACGCGGCCGTAGCCCGACGGGTCGTCGAGGATCATCGTCAGCATCGTGGCGGCGGCGTTGTGGTCCTCGTGCGCTTGCGCGAGCGCGCGCAGCGCCTCGCCGGTCATCAGCGGCACGTCGCCGCAGATGACGATCACGGGGGCGTCGCGCTCGATGTGGTCGGCGGCGCTCTGGACGGCGTCGGCGGTGCCGCGCGGCTCCTGCTGGACGGCGAGCACGACGTCGCCGGCAAGGCCCGTTGCCTCATCCACGAAGGGAGCCAGCGCTCTGTCCGGACCACCCACGACGACGACCTTCTTGGCGCCAGCAGCGCGCGCCGCCGCGATCGGCCACGCGATCACGGGACGGCCACAGAGCGGATGCAGCAGCTTGGGCGTCGCGGAGCGCATGCGCGTTCCCTGCCCTGCGGCGAGGATGACGACGACCGGCGCGGTCACGGGCGCATCGTAGCCGTGGGCGGCCGACGCCGCAGGGCAGGCCGGCCGGCTTGGCGCTCGCCCTAGAATCGACGCACCCGTTGGGGGGTCGTCTAATGGCAAGACTCCGGCCTTTGGAGCCGGCTATCCGGGTTCGAGTCCCGGCCCCCCAGTTTCTGGAATCTTGCGGCTTCTTTGTAGAGCTGCCGCTCACCGCGGCCGGTAGACGTCAGCCCGGTGTGCGATCGCGACGACCGAGACAGTGCGTCCCCCGTCATCGATCCGGTAGACGATCCGGTACGGGCCACGCCGCGCGGACCAGTGGCCCTCCAGCTCGAACCGTAGTGGCTTACCGAGGCGGCGCGGGTTGCCGGCGATCGCTCTGAGCGTCTCGATGACGGCGGCGGCGACCGAGATCGGCAGGCGGTCGAGCTGGCGACGTGCGGGCGCCGTCAGCTGGACGTCCCATGGCTGCTTGCTCACGCCGAGGCGTCGCGCCGGCGGGCCTCGAGCTGCGCCTGGATCTCGGCGAGGGAGGTGGTGGGCTCGCCGGCCGCGAGCGATCGCTCGCTCTCGCGGATCTGCTCCATCGCGACCGGGTCCGACAGGATCGCGAGGGTTTCTTCGAGGCTTTCGAGGTCCTCCGGGCTGACCAGCACCGCCGCCGGCTTGCCGTTGCGGGTCACGACGACGCGGTCGTGCTGATCCTCGACGCGGTCGACCAGCTCGGACAGATGCGCCTTGACGGAGGAGAGGGGAAGCGTCTCAGACATGACCAGGATTCTAGTCACGCATCAGGCCCTCCGCAAGCCGGCTTCCGTCCGCTCCGGCTACGTCCGCATCCTCTGGGAGCTGTGGGCCGCCGGCCTCGCCCGACCCGGAGCTCGCCGCGCCGTGGGCGTCGGCGGGCAGCCGGGAATAGGTGCTCAGGGCAGCCGCGGCGGCGCAGTCCGGTACGCCGGCGGCGTGCGGGAGAGGCGGATCGGGTTGGCGGGGACGCGCACCGACGGCGCTCCCTCGCGCGGCAGCTCCGCGACCGGCGAGAGCCCGAGCCGCTCGGCCAGCGCGAACGCGCCGGCGACGTCGTTGACCTCGCCGGCCGGCACGCCGGCGTCGAGCAGGCGCTGCGCCCAGTCGGCCGCGGGAGCGGCGGAGAGCCGCTGCTCCAGCTCGGCGCGCAGCACGTCCCGGTGCGCGACGCGCGCCTCGTTGCTCGCGAAGCGCTCGTCCTGCGTGAGTTCCGCGCAGCCGAGCTCCCCGCACAGCGCCGCGAACTGGCGGTCGTTTCCGACCGCGAGCACGAGCTCGCCCTCGCCCGTCGCATAGAGGTCGTACGGCGCGATGCTCGGATGCGCGTTGCCCATCCGTCGCGGCACGACGCCCGCGGCGGTGTAGGCCGAGCCTTGGTTGACGAGCCCCGCGAGCAGGCAGGAGAGCAGGTCGACGTCGACGCGCTGCCCCTCGCCGGTGCGCTCACGGTGGCGCAGCGCGGCGAGGATGCCGACGCTCGCGAACAGGCCGGTCACGACGTCGACGAGCGCGACGCCGACCTTCTGCGGCGGGCCGTCAGGCTCGCCCGTGATGCTCATCAACCCGCCGACCGCCTGCACGAGCAGGTCGTAGCCGGGCAGCTCGGCGCCGGCGCCGCGGCCGAAGCCGGTGATCGAGCAGTAGACGAGCTCGGGCCGGTCGGCCGTGAGCTGCTCGTAGCCGAGGCCGAGCCGCTCCATCACGCCGGGGCGGAAGTTCTCCACCAGCACGTCCGCGGCGAGCGCGAGCTCGCGCGCGCGACCGCGGCCCTCGGGCGTCGCGAGGTCGAGGGCGATGGCGTCCTTGTTGCGGTTGACGGACAGGAAGTAGGTGGCGGTCCCGTGCGCGTCGTAGGGCGGCCCCCAGCTGCGTGTGTCGTCGCCGACGCCTGGCCGCTCGACCTTTGTCACCTCGGCGCCGAGGTCGGCGAGCACCATCGTCGCTAGCGGGCCGGCGAGCACGCGCGAGAAGTCGAGGATGCGGACCTGGTCGAGCGCAGCGGCGGCCATCTGGTTAGATATTAGAAAATATTGGAACCGGACCGAGGCCTGCTCACCCATGACGACTGCCGCCGCCGCCCCGCTCAAGCCGCATGACTTCCTCGACCTCGACGCGCTGCTGTCCGACGAGGAGCGCGACATTCGCGACACCGTCCGCAAGTTCGTCGCGGAGCAGGTGACGCCGTTCGTGGGCGATTGGTTCGAGGCGGGCACGATCCCGGCGGAGCTGGCGCAGGCGCTCGGCAGACTCGGCCTGCTCGGCATGCACCTGAGCGGCTATGGCTGCGCGGGCGCGTCAGCGACCGCGTATGGGCTGGCGTGCATGGAGTTGGAGGCGGGCGACTCGGGCGTGCGCTCCTTGATGTCGGTGCAGGGGTCGCTGGCGATGTTCGCGATCTGGCGCTGGGGCAGCGAGGAGCAGAAGCAGGAGTGGCTGCCGCGGATGGCGGCGGGCGAGGCGATCGGCTGCTTCGGCCTGACCGAGCCCGACGCCGGCTCGGACCCGGGCTCGATGCGCACGCGCGCGCGGCGCGACGGCTCCGACTGGGTGTTGAACGGGTCGAAGATGTGGATCACGAACGGCTCGATCGCCGAGGTTGCGGTCGTGTGGGCGCAGACCGACGAGGGCATCCAGGGGTTCCTCGTGCCGAGAGGGACGACGGGCTTCAGCGCGCCGGAGATCCACAAGAAGCTGTCGCTGCGCGCGAGCGTGACGAGCGAGCTGGTGCTGGACGACGTGCGCCTGCCGGACAGCGCCCGCCTGCCGGGCGTGCAGTCGCTGCGCGGCCCGCTCTCGTGCCTCAACGAGGCGCGTTACGGAATCGTCTGGGGCGCCGCCGGCGCTGCCCGCGCCTGCCTGGAAGCGGCGCTCGCCTATGCGAAGGAGCGGATCGTCTTCGAGAAGCCGATCGCGGCGACGCAGATCCAGCAGCAGAAGCTCGCGTTCATGGCGCTGGAGGTCAACCGCGCCTCGCTTGTCGCGCTGCACCTCGGCCGCATGAAGGACGCCGGGACGCTGCGCCCCGAGCACGTCAGCATGGGCAAGCTCGGCAACGTCAACGGCGCCCTCCAGGTCGCCCGCGACGCCCGCCAGATCCTCGGCGCCAACGGCATCAGCCTCGAGTACGCGCCCATGCGCCACGCCGCCAACCTCGAGTCGGTCGTCACCTACGAGGGCACCGCCGACGTGCACGCGCTCGTGATCGGCGCCGCGCTCACCGGCATCCAAGCCTTCCGGTGAGCGCGGCGGCGATGGCGGCTCCCGACACCACCCAGCAGCACGCCGTCGCATGGCTGCGCCGCGCGATCGTCTCCGGTGAGCTGCGACCCGGCGACCGCGTCCCGCAGGAGGACGTGGCCGTGCGCATCGGCGTGAGCGTCGTGCCGGTGCGCGAGGCGCTGCGGGTGCTCGAAGGCGAGGGGCAGGTCACCTACCGCCCGCGGCGCGGCTACTTCGTCACCGAGCTGCGGCTCGCCGATCTGCAGGAGATCTACGCGCTGCGCGAGCTGCTGGAGGCGCGGGCCGCCCGCCACGCGCTCGCGCAGCTCGACGACCACGGCCTTGAGCGGATCGCGCGCGCCGCGGCCGACTGCGCCGACGTCGCGGGCGGCGGGGACGTCGCGCAGACGCTCGCCGCCAACCGCCGCTTCCACTTCGCGCTGCTCGACGTCTGCGAGCAGCCGCACCTGCTGAAGCTGATCCGCACGCTGTGGGACGCGACCGAGGCCTACCGCGCGCTCTATTACAACGCGCCACAGGAGCGCGCCGCCGCGATCGACGCGCACGACCGCATCGTCACGGCCGCGCAGGCGCGCGACGCCGACCGGCTCGTCGCCGAGCTCGACGCGCACCGCCGCCAGGCGCTCGTCGCGCTCGCGCAGATCCTGCCCCCCGCTTCCGACCACGACGCGGAGCCGCCGGCATGAGCGCGGAGACGCTCTGCATCGGCGGCGCCTGGGAGGACGCGGCGCGCACGAGCGAGCGCACCGACCGGTCGCGCCCGAGCGCTCGCTGTCCCGTCGGCGGTCGCGTCAGGCAGCAAGCGCACACGGCGAGCACGACCGCGTACCATCCCCCGCTCCCCGCCGAGAGGAGGGCAGGATGAAGCAGTTCCGCTGCGCCGACGTGGTCCCTGACTGCACGGCGCGCTTCGAGGCAGAGAGCGAGGCCGGGCTGCTCGCGCAGGTCGTGCGCCACGCGCGCGACGATCACGGGATGGAGCACGTGCCGCACGACGTGCTCGACGCCGTGCGCCAGCACATCGTGGACCGCGACTAAGACGGCGTCTGGCGCTCCGGCGCCTCGCGCCGCACGCGGCCGGCCGCCACGCCCCGTTCGGAAGCGGGCCCGCGCGGTGCGGCGATGCCGAGCACGCGCATCGCCTTCAGGCCGAACGAGAGCTTCTCGCGGCCGTCGGTGGAGTTGACGTCGAGCCCCGTAATCTCGCGCACGCGCTCGAAGCGGTAGCGGACCGTGTGGCGGTGCGTGACCAGCCGCGCGGCGGTCGCGTTGACGTTGCCGTCGCACTCGAGGAAGGTCTCCAGCGTTCCCACCAGATCCGATGTCTCGTACTGCTCGTCGTACGCAACGAGCTTGGAGACCGTCTCGTCGTAGAAGCGCTTGAGCTCGCCCGGATCGCTCATGTGCGGCAGCAGCAGCTGATACGTGCCGGTGTCGTCGTAGGCGAGCAGCGCCTCATCCGGATCGCCCTCGACGACGTTCGCCGCCAGCAGCGCCTCATTGCCGGCGCGATACAGGTCGACTGGGTCGCGCGCGACGCGGCTGCGCCCGACCGCGAACGCAAAGCCGCTGAGGTTTGCCTCCAGCTCGCGCAGCACGGTCGCGGCGACGCGCCGGCCGGCCTCTCCATCCGAGTCCGGCGCGAGCACGACGACCTCGTCGCCGTCCCCGTCGCGTGTGGCAGCGGCGATCGCACCGGGCGCGATCGAGCGGGCGCCGCGCTCGGCGAGCGTCAGCAAACGCACGCGCCAGTCGTCATCGGTCGGTGTGCGGGCGTGCGCGCGCACGACGATGACGCTGCCGCCGCGGTCGAGTGCGATGCCGAGCTCCTTGCCGCGGGCGACGAGATGGTCGCGGTCGCGGATCTCGCGCGCGAGGACGGCGTGGACGAACTCTGAGGCGGCCGCCTCGGAGGCGCGCTCGGGGCCGCGCACGCGCTCGACCTCGGAGGCGACGAGCGTCGTGACGAGCCGCAGCAGCGATGGGTCGATTCCGGCTTGCGCACCGTCGCGCCCTCGCAACCGCAGCTGACCGACGACCGCGTCGGCGACGCGCAGCTCGACCCGCTCGACGCCTTCGGCCTCGCGCAGCAGCGCGCGCTCCTCCGCCGGCGAGCGCGCCGCGACGGCCAGCACGACGCTCGTGCGATCGATCAGCACGAGGCTGGCGTCGAGCGCGCGAGCGGCCGCCCGCACGATCTCGGGCAAGCCGGCGCCCCCGGCGACCGCCTCGGTGATCGCCTCCAGCGCCCGCAGGTCCGGCGTCGACGCCGTCTCGTCGCGCGCGTGCGGGGACATCGCCGGATTGTACGGCGACTTTTCGGATCGTCAGGCGTCGCGGAAGGGATTCACGACCCGAACCCCCGCATAGTCGACCGCGTCGCTGAGGTCTTCCGACAGGACGACCTCGCAGCCGAGCGAGCGTGCAGCCTCGAGGATCGCAGCGTCCCAATACGAGATGCGAAAGCGGTCGCAGGTCGCAAGCGCCGCCTGCACCACGCCCTCGGTGATCGGTGCGACCGGGAAGCGCCGCGTAGAGCAGGACGTTGGTGTCAGCGAACCGCACGCTCGTGAAGCGCGATGCGACTCACCCGGTCGCCCGCACGGAAGCGGCCGATGCGCTGCTGCACGGCGTGCTGCTGCGCCTCGAGTCGCGCGAACTCGGAGGCGTTGTCCGACAGCGAGTGCAGGAACTCGCTCACGAGACCGCTGACCGAGCTGCCCCGCTCGGCGGCATGCACTCGCGCCTCGCGATAGACCTCGTCGGGAACGCTGACGGTGATGTTTCTCACAGGTTCACCGTACCCACAGAAACTGTGACCCACAGGGCTAGAAGTAACGCGGCCAGAGATAGATCACGGCAGCTCCGGCGAGGATGCCGACGCCGACGAACGCGCCGAGCACCCACAGCGTGAGCAGGCCGGCCGCGACCCGCTCCCATGTGCGCTGGTAGGAGGCGACGACCGGCGCCAGCACGAGGCTGACGAAGGCCGCGAGCCCGGCGACGCCGGCGCAGATCGCGACGAGCTGGGTGATCGCGTCGTGACTCATGCGCTCGCGTCATCGTCCCACACCCCGCGGACCGCCGCGAACGCGGCGTCGACGGGGTGGGCGCCGCGCGCGCCCGGGCAGCGTTCGCGCAGCTCGGCGGCGGCGGCCTCGGCGCGCGCCGGGCCGTCGGGGCCGTGGAAGAGCCCGACGACCGTCGGCCCCGAGCCGGACACGAGCGCGTGGTCGGCGCCGGCCGTGCGCGCGGCTGCGAGCGCGTCGTCGATCGACGGGCACAGCGAGCGCGCCGCCGCTTCGAGGTCGTTAACGAGCGGCGGCAACGCGCCGCGCGCGAGCGCCTCCTCGACCTCCGCGCGCCGCGCCGCCAACTCGCCGCTGCTGCGCGGCAATCCCAGCCGGTCGGCCTCGCGGAACACGTCGGGCGTGGAGAGCGCATGCGGCGAGGCCAGCACGAGCACGCCGTGCGGAGGGAGCGGCGGCAACGCGCGCACCTCCTCGCCGGCGCCGCCGACGAGGACCGGGCCGGGTGCGATCTGCGACGGCACGTCGGCGCCGAGCCGCGGCGCGAGCTGGGCCAACAGCGGGTCGTCGACCGGCCGCCCGGCCGCAGAGGCGACGAGCCGCAGCGCCGCCGCCGCGTCGCCCGAGCCGCCGCCCATGCCGGCCGCGACCGGCACGCGCTTGGCGATCGTCAGCCGCAGCGGCGGCCCCTCCCAGCCGCTCGCGGCGCGGAAGGCGGCGAGCGCCTCCGCGGCGAGGTTCGGCCCCTCGACGCCCGCGCACACAACCTCGTCCTCCCCCGCCGCGCACCCCATGTCGCCGGCGCCGGGCGCCGCCGCCACCAGCGCCGCGCCGGGCAGCGGCTCCAGCGTCAGCTCGTCCGCGAGCGACAGCGGCTCGATCACCGACACCAGCTCATGGAGTCCGTCGGCGCGCGTGCCGCCGAGGAACAGGCACAGGTTCGTCTTGCCAGGAGCGAGCGCGGTCAGGGTCACGCGTGCACACGTTCCCACAGCTCGCGCAGCCGCTCGGGCGAGAGCCGCTCGGCGCGCACGTCGGCCGGCTCGCCGAGCGCCTCCAGCGCCGCGCGCACGTCATCGCGGTCGGCCGCGCCCGCGAGCGCGACCGAGCGCGCCAGCGCCTTGCGGCGGTGCGCGAACGCGCCCTGCACGAACGCGCGCAGGGCCGGCGGGACCGCAGCCGCACCCGGCCGCCGCTCCAGCCCGACGAGCACCGAGTCGACGTTCGGCACCGGATGGAACACCTGTCGCGAGATCGGCCGCAGCACGCGCACGTCGCAGGCGAGCTGCGCGAGCACCGAGGGCACGCCGTATGCCGACGTGCCGGCGCGCGCCGCGAAGCGCTCGCCGACCTCCTTCTGCACCATCGCGACCCAGCGCGTCACGCTCGGGAGCAGCTCGACCGTGCGCAGGATCGCCCCGGCGGCGATCCCGTACGGCAGGTTCGCGACGACCTTCGTCGGCGCCGGCTCCAATGCGCCCAGGTCGAGCGTCATCGCATCGGCGAGCCACAGCGTCACGCGTGCGCCGAACGGGTCGAGCGCGTCGCGCAGCGCCGGTTCCAGCGAGCGGTCGACCTCCACCACGTGCACGTGCGCGACCCGCTCCGCGAGGAACTCGGACAGCACCCCGAGCCCGCCGCCGATCTCCAGCACGACGTCGTCGGATCCGACGTCGGCCGCGCGCGCGATCACGTCGAGGATATTCGAGTCGATCAGGAAGTTCTGGCCGAGGTCGCGCTTCGGCCGCACGCCGAACGCACGCATGCGGCGCAGCGTCGGCTGGGTCGGTTCGGTTCCGCTCACCAGCCGAACAGCTCGGCGGCGTTGCGCTCCACCTGCGCCTCCAGCTCGGTGTATGGCACGCCGCGCTCGGCCGCGACCACCTCCGCCGTCAGCGTGACGTTCGCCGGCTGGTTGCGCTCCTTGCGCACGGCCTGCGGCGTGAGGTACGGCGCGTCCGTCTCGACCAGCAGGCGGTTGGCGGGGACCTCGCGCGCGGCCTCGCGCAGCGCGCGGTTCGGCGGATACGTGACGTTGCCGGCGAACGAGATCCAGTAGTCGCGCTCGAGGCACGCGTCGAGGCGGTCGGGCATCGAGAAGCAGTGCAGGATCACTCTGAGGCCGTCCGCCTGGCCGCCGAGCATCGAGAGCGTGTCGTCGTCGGCCGCGCGCGTGTGGATCACGAGCGGCTTGCCGGTCGCGCGCGCGAGCTGCATGTGCGCGGCGAAGGCGCGCTCCTGGTCCTCGCGCGAGGCGGTCTGGCGGTAGAAGTCGAGCCCCGTCTCGCCGATCGCGCGGCAGCGCGGATGCGCGGCGAGCGCCTGAAGCTCGGCGAGATCGGCGGCGTCGAAGCCGGTCGCGTGGTTCGGGTGGCGACCGATCGCGACGTACACCTGCGGGAAGTCCTCGGCGAGCTGCAGCGCGGCGCGGCACGAGTCGGAGTCCGTGCCGACCGTCAGCATCCGCCGCACGCCGACGCGCTCGGCCGCCGCCACCAGCTCCTCCGGAGATGGCGCGCACGACGTGAGGTGGGTGTGGCTGTCGATCATTGCTGCTTGGGGAACAGCGGCTCGATCTTCGCGACCTCGCCGCCCCAGCCGGTCGCCGCCGGCACCGCCGCCGCGTAGTCCGTCTCCGGGCGACCGAGCGCGGCGAGCAGCTTCGTCGTCGCGAGCGGCATGAACGGGTGCAGCAGCACCGTCACGACGCGCAGCCCCTCAGCGAGGGTCGCGAGCGTGACGTCGAGCGCGTCTGCCTGCGCTTCGTCCTTCGCCTGCACCCACGGCGCGCGGGTCTCGACGTACTGGTTGAGACGCCGGATGCGCTGCCAAATGAGTTCCAGCGCCTGCGACAGCTCGACGCGGTCGAGCAGCGCGGCAACCTCGGCGGCGAGCCCGTCGAACGCCGTCGCCAGCGCGGGATCGATCGGCGCCTGCGGCACGACGCCCTCGCGGTAGCGCGCGATCATCGCGAGCGTGCGGCTCGCAAGGTTGCCGTAGTCGTTCGCCAGCTCGCTCTCGTAGCGCGCCTCGAAGCCGGCCGTCGAGACCGAGCCGTCCTGCCCGAACGACACCTCGCGCAGGCAGTAGAAGCGCAGCGCGTCGGTGCCGAAGCGCTCCATCACCGCGAACGGGTCGAGCACGTTGCCGAGCGACTTGCTCATCTTCTCGCCGTCCATCAGCAGGAAGCCGTGCACGAACAGTCGCTTCGGCAGCTCGAGCTCCGCCGCCATCAGCAGCGCCGGCCAGTAGACGGCGTGGAACTTGAGGATGTCCTTGCCGATCAGGTGCACGTCCGCCGGCCAGAAGGTGCCGGTGACGTCCTCGCCGTCGCGCGCGAAGCCGAGCGCCGTCACGTAGTTGAGCAGCGCGTCGAACCACACGTAGAAGACGTGGTTCGGGTCCCACGGCACCGGCACGCCCCACGTCAGCTTCCCGCGCGAGAGCGAGACGTCGCGCAGCCCCTGCTCGACGAACGCGCGCGCCTCGTTGAGCCGCGCGACCGGCGCGACGAAGTCCGACCCCGCCGCCAGCAGCCGCTCCAGCGGCTCCTGAAACGCCGACAGGCGGAAGAACCAGTTCTCCTCCTGCTCGCGGTCGAGCGGGATGTGGTGGATCGGACAGGTGTTGCCCTCGGCGATCTCGCTCTCCGACTTGAAGTCGGCGCAGCGCGGGCAGTACCAGCCTTCGTAGGTGCCGAGGTACGTGTGGCCGTTGTCGTGCACGCGCTGCATCACCTGCTGCACGCGCTCGCCATGGCGCGGATCGGACGTGCGGATGAAGAAGTCGTTGCTCGCCTCCAGCTGCGGCATCAGCGCCTCGAAGCGGGCGGCGTTGCGGTCCGCCAGCTCCTTCGGCGTGACGCCCGCTCTCTCGGCCGCGAGCGCGACCGGCTCGCCGTGCTCGTCGGTGCCGGTGAGGAAGAAGACGTCCTCGCCGCGCTGGCGCATGTGCCGCGCGAGCACGTCCGCCGCGATCGTCGTGTACGCGTGCCCGAGATGCGGCTGCGCGTTGACGTAGTAGATCGGGGTGGTGACGTAGTAGGTCACGGCGCCGAGAAGGCTACTCGGCGCGAAGCGCTCGCCGCCCCTACCCGACGCGGTGCCAGGTGCCGCAGTTGCTCGTCTCGAAGTACGGCGAGTCGACGCTCACGACGGGCCGGTTGTTGAAGCCGCCGTTGTCGATGATGTTGTCGACGCCCTCGCCGCTCGGACTGCTGAGCTTGGCCCAGTAGCACTCGTCGCCTCCGGGGGACTCGTACGTGCCCGGGATGAAGTCGACGTTCGCCTGCCACGTGCCGTCGCCAAAGCTCGACTTGGCGACCTCCTGCTTGACGGTGTGCAGCTTCGCCTCTTCGTCGCTGATCTGCGCGGAGAGATCGGCGACCTGCCGGGCGAGGTCCCGCTTGCGCTGCTTGTAGCCGGCGAGCGAGAGCTTCTTCGTCGCTTCGTCAAGCCGATCTTGGACGCGCAGCAGTTCGGCGTTGGCCTGATCGGCCTCCTCAGCGGTGCGCGAGAGCTGCGTGCTGAGCGCGCCGTTCTCGTGCTGCAGACGTCTGACGTGGTCCTGCGGACCGGCCGCACCGATGGCTGCGGCGACAATCGTGGCCAGGACCACCGCGACGGCAACGCTCGCAAGCGGCCAGCGGCGGATCGGAACGCGGATGCGGTCGAGCATGAGCGCACCCTATTTCGGAGCCAGACGCTCCGGCATCCGGGATTCGCCACAGGCGCGGCGGACCGACTACTGCGCGTCCGTCAGCGCCTTGTACAGCGCGTTCGCCGGCACGCCCGTCAGCTCCGCCACGACGGTCGCGGCCGGGCGCGGCTTGGCGCCCGCTTCGACGAGCCGGCGCAGCGCGTCGAGCGCCGGCTCGAGCGGTGCGTCCACCGCCGGCGCGGCGCCGATCACGAGCACGACCTCGCCCTTCGGCGGCTGCGCCGCATAGCGCTCGGCCAGCTCGGCGGCGGTCCCGCGCACGACCTCCTCGTGCAGCTTCGTCAGCTCGCGACAGACCGCGACGGGCCGCTGGGCGTCGAGCTCCGCGAGCACCGCCAGGGACGCCGCCACGCGGTTCGGCGACTCGAACGCGACGAGCGTCTCCGGCGTCGCGAACGCCTGCTTCTGCTCGCCTCTCTTGCGCGGCAGGAAGCCGGCGAAGCGCCAGCGCTCGGCCGGCAGCGCGCTCGCCACCAGCGCCGCCAGCGCCGCGCTCGGACCCGGCAACACCTCGACGGCGAGCCCGGCGGCGACGCACGCCTGCACGAGCAGGAAGCCGGGATCCGACACGAGCGGCATGCCGGCGTCGGACACGAGCGCGACGTTCGCCCCGCTTTGCATCCGTCTCACCAGCTCGCTCGCGCGCTCGCGCTCGTTGTGCTCGTGGTAGCTGAGCAGCTCGCTCGAGACGCCATAGCGATCGAGCAGCGTGCGCGTGCGGCGCGTGTCCTCGCAGGCGATCAGGTCGGCCTCGCGCAGCGCCGAGAGCACGCGCAGCGTGACGTCCTCGAGGTTGCCGATCGGCGTCGGACAGACGATCAGGCGGCCGGCCATCAGGCGACGCTCCGCTGCACGCCGTCGAACGCGAGCGCCGCCGCTCCGACCAGTCCCGCCTCGGTGCCGAACTGCGCCGCCACGATCCGGGCGTGCTGCGACATCGTCGGCAGCGCGCGCCGCACGGCCTCCGCTCGCGCCGGCGCGAGCAGCAGCTCGCCGGCTGCGATCACGCCGCCGCCGATCACGACGACGTCGGGGTTGAAGATGTTGAGGTAGCTCGCGATCCCGACGCCGAGATTCGTGCCGATCAGCGTCAGCGCCTCGATCGCGGCGGTGTCGCCGTCGTGCGCCAGCTCCGTGATCAGCGCGCCGGTGACCTCGCGCCCGTCGATGAGCGCGCGCCCCAGCGCCGAGTCCGGCTGCTCGCCGGCGATGCGGCGGCCTTCGCGCGCGAGCGCCGTGCCGGACGCAAGCGTCTCGAGACAGCCGTTGTTCGGGCAGTGGCCCTGACACGGCGGCCCGTCGATGTCGATCGTGATGTGGCCGAGCTCCGCACCGGCGCCGATCGCGCCCCGGAAGGGCGCGCCGTTGACGATCAGCCCGCCGCCGATGCCTGTGCCGATCGTGAGGACGACGGCGTCGCTCGCACCACGCGCCGCGCCGGCGCGCCACTCGGCGAGCGCGGCCACGTTCGCGTCGTTGTCGACCTCGACCGGCAGCCCGAGGCGCTCGGCCATCAGGTCGCGGAACGGCACGTCTCTGATCGGCAGGTTCACCGCCATCGTCGCCATCCCGCGGCGCTGATCGATCAGGCAGGGGATCCCGAAGCCGACGGCGACGACCTCGCCCGCGCTCGCCGCGCGCGCCTCCTCGACCGCCTCGACTGCCGTGTCGAGCAGCTCTCGCTGGCTCAGCCCGTGCACCGGGCGATGGACGCGGTGATGGACGTGCAGGTCGCCGTCGACAACCCCGGCGAGCAGCTTCGTGCCGCCGAGATCGACCCCGATAACGCACTCCGGCGGCATCTCGGCCACTATAGAGCGGCATGGCAGACGACCGGGGACCCGTCCCGTACACCCGCTATCGGTCGAAGCCGCCGGGTCTGCGCGAGCGGCTGCGCGGCGAGGACGCCGGGCTCGACGAGCTGCAGGCGCGGGACGTTCCGCCGCGCGACCGGCTGCCCCGCGGGCGCCGCAGAGGGCGTGGGCGCATCACCCCTGGCCGCGTGCTGCGCTGGGCCGCGCTCGCGGTCGGCGCGTGGCTGCTGCTGTCGCTCGTGCTGTTCCTCGTCAGCGCGCAGATCGAGCAGGGCAAGGTCTCCGGCGACGCGAAAGCGGCGCTCAGCTCGTCCGGCCCACTGCCGTTCTCCGCCAACACGATCCTGATTCTCGGCTCCGACGCGCGGCCGGCCGGCTCGAAGGAGCCGGGCGCGAACCCCGGCGGGCCGAGCCGCAGCGACACGATCATGCTGTGGCGCGTCGGCGGCGGCCACGCCGCGCGCCTGTCGATCCCGCGCGACACGATCGTCGACATCCCCGGCCACGGCCGCCAGAAGATCAACGCCGCGTACGCGTTCGGCGGCGCGGCCCTGTCGATCAAGACAATCGAGGCGTACCTCGGAATCCCGATCAACCATCTCGTCGAGGTGAGCTTCACGAACTTCCCGAAGCTCGTCGACGCGCTCGGCGGTGTGGACGTCAGAACCGGCCGCGTGTGCTCGAAGATCAACGGCGGCCGCGAGAACGGCGGCGTGACGCTGGATCTGCCGGCCGGCACGAATCACCTGAACGGCAGACAGGCGCTGGCGCTCGCCCGCACGCGCAAGAACTCGTGCAACCCAGCCGAGGACGACTTGACCCGCGCGAAGCGCCAGCAGCAGATCCTCTCGGCGATGAAGGGCCGCGTGCTGGCTCCGACGACGTTCCTGCGACTGCCGTGGGTGTCGTGGTACACGCCCAAGGCGATGCGCACCGACATGGGCGGCCCGACGCTGATCGGCTTCTTCGCCGCGGCCGCGACGGGCGGGTCGCCGCCGGTCGAGGTGCTCAGACCCTCGGCGTTCGAGACGCTGCCGGACGGCGGCTCGGGTCTCGTCGTCTCCGACGCCGAGAAACAGGCGGCGGTACGGCGCTTCCTCGACGGCTGAGCTCCGGTCGCGGCTTCGATCAGGTCGCCGCCGGCACCACGACGAAGCGCCACCTGGCAACGACCTCACCGCCGACCGACCAGCGCACGACGTATCTGCCGGGCACGAAGCGCAGCGGCGTGACGGTCGCGACGCCTGCTGCGCCGGTCGTGAGCGTGAAGCAGGTATGCGGCCTCGCCGACGTGTCGCGACGGCGCACGCACGTGCGGAATGTCGTGTGCGCTTGCTTCGCGTCCGAAAACACGAGATCAGCCGCCGCGCGGCCCGTCGCGGCGCTGGCCGCGAGTCGGTGCACCGGGTTGCGCAGGGCGTCGGTGACTTGCCCGCTGAAGCGCACGGGCGCAGCAGCCGCGGCGGCGGATGGCGCCAGCGTCGCCGTCGCGGCAAGCGCCAGCAGGAGCGCGCCGCAGCTACGCCGCGTCAGCCTTCTTCGCGCCGCTCTCGGATGAGGACGCTCTGCTGCTGTTGCTGCTGCTTTTGCTGTCACTGCTGCTCGTGCTCTCACCACTGCTCTTAGCTCTACCCTCGCCGTTCGCGCTTCTCTCACGCGCACGCTTCTTCGTGCCGTAGTCGGTGTTGTAGAAGCCTGAGCCCTTGAAGTGGACCGCGGGCGCATGCAGGACGCGCGTCGCGGGCGCCGCGCAGACCTCGCACGTGTCGAGCGCGTCGTCGCTCATGCGCTGAATGACCTCGAAGGTGTGGCCCTTGTCGCAGCGATACTCGTAGATCGGCATCAGGCGAAGAAGGATAGAGTCCGCCGGCGATGACCGACGTCGTGACCATGGAGAAGATCGTCTCGCTCTGCAAGCGGCGCGGCTTCATCTTCCCCTCCTCCGAGATCTACGGCGGGGTCGGGTCGACCTACGACTACGGCCACTACGGCGTGCTGCTCAAGACGAACGTCAAGAACGAGTGGTGGCGCGCAATGCTGCAAGACCGCGACGACATCGTCGCGCTCGACAGCGCGATCATCCAGCACCCGAGAGTGTGGGAGGCGTCCGGCCACCTCGCCGGCTTCACCGATCCGCTCGTCGACTGCCGCACCTGCAAGCAGCGCTTCCGCGCGGATCACCTCGACCAGCTCCAGTGCGGGCAGAAGCCCTCCAAGCATCCCGGCGAGGGTCCCGACTGCGACCTCACGGACGCACGCGACTTCAACCTGATGTTCGAGACGACCGTCGGGCCGGTGAAGGAGTCGGGCGCGACCGTCTACCTGCGCCCCGAGACGGCGCAGGGGATCTTCATCAACTTCAAGAACGTCCTGCAGTTCAGCCGCAGAAAGCCGCCGTTCGGGATCGCGCAGATCGGCAAGTCGTTCCGCAACGAGATCACGCCCGGCAACTTCATCTTCCGCACGCGCGAGTTCGAGCAGATGGAGATGGAGTTCTTCGTGCCGCCGGACGACGCGAAGAGATGGTTCGAGCACTGGCTGCACGAGCGCGAGCGCTGGTACACCGAGCTCGGGATCCGCCCCGACCACCTGCGCCTGCGCGCGCACGACGCCGACGAGCTGTCGCACTACTCATCGGGCACGAGCGACGTGGAGTACCTGTTCCCGATCGGCTGGTCGGAGCTCGAGGGGATCGCCGACCGCGGCGACTTCGACCTCTCCAGACACGCCGAGCACGCGAACGAGAAGCTCGAGTACGTCGACACGGCGACGAGAGAGCGCTACGTGCCGCACGTGATCGAGCCGGCCGCGGGCGCCGACCGCGCGACGCTCGCGTTCCTCGTCGACGCCTACGACGAGGAGCAGGTCGAGGGCGAGACGCGCACGCTGCTGCGGCTGCACCCGAAGCTCGCGCCCGTGAAGGTCGCGGTGATGCCGCTCGTGCGCAAGGACGGCCAGCCGGAGGTCGCGCGCGAGGTCTACGCCGACCTGCGCCGTCGCATGCAGGCCGAGTACGACGAGGGCGGCTCGATCGGCAAGCGCTACCGCCGCCAGGACGAGATCGGCACGCCGTGGGGCGTCACCGTCGACCACCAGACGCTTGAGGACAGGACCGTCACGCTGCGCGACCGCGACACGCTCGAGCAGGTGCGCATCGCAATCGACGAGGTCGGCGACGAGCTCGAGCGGCGCCTGCGCGCGCCGTGGACGACGCCGAAGCTCTCGACGGCGGCCTGAGCGGCCTCAGGCCGCGTCGGCGATCAGCGCGCGCGCCGCGGCGACCGCGGCTCTGAGCATCGGACGCGGGTCGACGTCCGACTCGGTCAGGAAGCGCAGCGCGAGGCCGTCGGCGAGCGCGAGCAGGACGCCGGCGACCGCGGCCGCGTCGTCGCCCAACCGCACGACGCCCTCCTCCTGCTTGGCGGCCAGCGAGGCCGCAAGCGTCTCGCGCGTCTGGCGGCAGAGCACCGCCAACTCGCCGGCGATCTCCTCGTTGCGGCGTGAGAGGGTGAACAGCTCGAACATCAGCACCACGAAGCCCGGATCGCGCTCGATCAGATCCTCGAGGCTTGAGACGAGTGCGTCGATGAAGTGCTCGCCGGTTCTGGCGTCGCTCAGCGCCGCGCCGAGCGCCGCGAGGCGGATCTCGGCGTCACGCCGCACGACCTCGACGAGCAGCCGCTCCTTCGTGCCGAAGTAGTAGTGCAGCAGGCCGCGGGAGACGCCGGCCTCGCGCGCGACGTGATCGAACGTCGAGCCGGCGGCGCCGCGAGCGGCGACGCTCGCGCGCATCGCGTCGACGATGCGCTTCGCTTTGTCGCTCTCCAGCGGGCGCGTCGTCGCGGAGCTGTCGCCGGCGGGTGTGGTGACGGCCATCGTCCGATCGTAGTCGGTCAGACGGCCGGCCGGCGTCCCCACCGGCCGGCAGGCGTCGAACGGCGGCTGCTACGCGGCGCCGGTCTCCGGGGGGGTGCTCGGGGCGGTGGAGCCGTAGTCGAACTCCTCCTCCTTGCCGAACAGCGCGTCGAGCACTTTCGTGCGCAGCTCCTCGCTGAGCGCGAGCGCGACGCCCGCGCCGATCGCAAGCACGAGCAGCTTGCGCATCAAGCCGCCCCTGCGCTTGTGCTTCTTCGGCCCTTCCTTGAGCGCGCTGCCGGCGTCCTTGAGCGCGTCGGCGGCGGTCTTCAGATCCTTCTGCACCTTCTTGTCGGCGACCGCATCCTTCGGACTCTTGCTGTCGGTGATGCGGTCGTAGGCGTCTTTCGCCGCCTCGAACGCCACACGGAAGTTGTCGCGCAGCTCCTCGTCCTCAGCAAGCCGCTGAACCCATGGGCTCGTCGTCGCGGCCGCGGCGCTCGCCGCCTTCCTCGCCTGTTTCGTGCGTGTCGCCATACGGGGTGCTCCTTGCGCTCGCTTTGCTCGGATGTGCGGCGAGCATACCCAGGGCCCGGCGCCCCGACGCGACCCGTTGGGCGCTGACGCTACGAGCGTCTGCGCTGCTCGTCGTAGAGCGTCAGCAGCTCGCCGGGACGCAGGCCCAAGCCGTCCGCGATCTGCAGCAGCGTGGTCAGCCGCACGTCGCGATTGGCCCGCTCGATCTCGCTGACGTGCTTGGTGGCGAGGCCTGCCGCCCGGCCCAGCGCCTCCTGGCTCATGTCGCGTTCTCGGCGGACGCGGCGGACGACGCGCCCGAAGTCGACCAGCTTGGCGTCGGTTGTCCGCATCTATGACGAAAGCCTTGACCCCCGATCGGCGGATATCCACCCATGATCAAGGGAGTTTTCCCACTTATCAGTGGACTTCTTGGGGGCTTTGTGGGAGGATCAGCGCCGTGGGGGAGGAGGCGTCTCGGCAGGGGACCGGGCGCCTCCCCCGGGTTAAGCGCCCTGGAGGCGCGCCCGCTCCTCGTCGAAGCGCGTCATCAGGTCACCGACGCCCATCTCGAGCGCGTCGGCGATTTGGACGACCGTGGAGAGGCTGGGATCTCTTCGCGCGCGCTCCAGCTCGCTGACGTGGTTGCGCGCGAGGCCGGCTCTATCGGCGAGCGCCTCCTGGCTCAAATCGCGCTCGCGGCGGATGCGACGGAGGACCAGTCCGAAGACGTGTTTCGGGCTGGGATCCATCGCACCGAATCCTCATCGTGCTATGGGCGGCCCTCTACAAGTCAGAGATGGAAGTTCTCCATACGGAGAGGGAGAATTGACATCTCCCGCTTGCAACGGCCGTCAGGCGGCCCGTCGCGAGCGGGTTCGCGCGCGACGCGGCGACAGCGCAATCTCCAGCACTTCATCGATCCGCGAGACGAAATGCAGCTCGAGGTCTCTGCGCAGATGCGCAGGGATCTCGTCAGCGTCCTGCGCGTTGCGAGCGGGTGCGATCACGTGACGGATGCCGCTGCGCTGCGCGGCGAGCGCCTTCTCTTTCAGCCCGCCGATCGGCAGCACCTGCCCGGTCAGCGTGATCTCCCCTGTCATCGCGACGTCGGAGCGCACCGGCCGGCCGCTCAGCAGCGATGACAGCGCCGTCGCCATCGTGACGCCGGCGCTCGGGCCGTCCTTCGGGATCGCGCCCGCGGGAACGTGGATGTGAATGTCGTGTCTCGCGAACCAGTCGTCCGCGATGCCGTCCGGCGGATGCGAGCGGACATAGGAGAGCGCTGCCTGCGCCGACTCCTTCATCACGTCGCCGAGCTGGCCGGTGATCGTGAGCTTGCCGCTGCCGGGCATCGTGGTCGCCTCGACGAACAGCACGTCGCCGCCGGCCGGCGTCCACGCGAGCCCGGTCGCGACGCCCGGCTCGGACGTGCGCCGGCGCGTCTCGCCGAAGACTCTGCGCTTGCCGAGCAGCTCGCGCGCCCGCGCCGCACTGATCGTCACCTTGCGTCTCGCTCTGCCCTCGGCGACCTGACGCGCGACCTTGCGGCAGATCGAGCCGATCTCGCGCTCGAGCCCGCGCACGCCCGCCTCGCGCGTGTACTCGGCGATGATGACTCTCAGCGCCGCGTCGCTGAAGGCGATCTGTCTCGCGCTCAGGCCGTTGCGCTCGGTCTGGCGCGGCACGAGGTAGCGGCGCGCGATCTCCAGCTTCTCCTCCTCCGTGTAACCGGCGAGCTGGATCGTCTCCATGCGGTCGCGCAGCGGCCCGGGAATCGTCTCGAGCGTGTTCGCGGTCGTCACGAACATCACGTCCGAGAGGTCGAACGGGAGGTCGAGGTAATGATCGCGGAAGGTCGCGTTCTGCTCGGGATCGAGCACCTCGAGCATCGCGCTCGCCGGGTCGCCACGGAAGTCCGAGCCCATCTTGTCGATCTCGTCGATCATGAACAGCGGGTTCTTCGTGCCGGCATCGCGCAGCGCGCGCACGATCACGCCCGGCATCGCGCCGATGTAGGTGCGGCGGTGGCCGCGGATCTCCGCCTCGTCGCGGACGCCGCCGACGCTGATGCGCTCGAATCTGCGCCCGAGCGCGCGAGCGATCGATCTGCCGAGCGAGGTCTTGCCGACGCCGGGCGGGCCCACCAGACACAGGATCGAGGAGCGCGCCGCGACGCCCTCTCTGTCCGCGATCAGCTTGCGCACGGCGAGGAACTCGAGGATGCGGTCCTTCACCTGCTCGATGTCGTAGTGGTCCTCGTCGAGCACTCTGCGCGCGTGTCGCAGGTTCAGGTTGTCGTCGGTGCGCGCGCTCCACGGCAGCGACGCGATCCACTCGAGGTAGTTGCGGATCACGCCGTGCTCGGCGGCCGCCGGCGGCAGGCGCTCCAGCCGCGCCAGCTCGCGGTCGGCCTGCTTGCGCGCCTCCTCCGGCAGCTCGAGCGCGTCGAGCTGCTCGCGCAGCTCGTTCGCCTCGGCCTGCATCTCGTCACCCTCGCCGAGCTCGTCCTGGATCGCTCTCAGCTGCTGGCGCAGGAAGTACTCGCGCTGCGTTCTGTCGAGCTCGGACTGGACCTGCGACTGGATCTTGGAGCCGAGCGCGACGACCTCCAGCTCGCGCGCGAGGATCTCCGACAGGCGCCGCAGCCGCTTGGCGACGTCGCGCTCCTCCAGCAGCGCCTGCTTCTCCTCCGTTCTGAGCCGCAGCGCCCCGCCGATCAGATGACTGAGCGCACCGGGCTCGTCCAGGTTCGCGACCGCGACGTGCAGCTCCTCCGGCAGGTACGGGACCTGCTCGACGATGTTCGTGAAGGTCGCCTGCACGTTGCGCACGAGCGCGAGCAGCTCGGGCGTCTCGGTCGTCGATATGTCCGGGAGCTCCTCGACCTGCGCGACGAGATAGGGGTCCGTGCGCGCGTAGCCCGCGATGCGGATCCGCTGCGTCGCCTGCACCAGGATCCGCAGCGTGCCGTCGGGCACCTTCAGCATGCGCGCGACGACGCCGGCGACGCCGACGTCGTAGAGCTGCTCCGGCCCCGGCGCCTCGAGCTCGGGGTCGCGGCTGGCGACCATCGCGATCATGCGATCGCCGCCGAGCGCGTCGTTGATGAGCGCCATCGAGCGCTCCTGCCCGACCGCGAGCGGGACGAGCGTCTCCGGGAAGGTGACCGTGTCGCGCAGCGGCAGGACCGGAAGCGTCGCCGGCAGCCCGCGCTGCGTCGGCACCTCGATCTCGCGCGCGCCGCCCGGTCTGCCGACCTCGATCACGCCGCGCTCATGTCGTCGTCGGACGCGTCGCCGTGCGAGACCTCGATCGGCACGCTGTGGCGCCGCGTCTCCGGCTGCGCCAGCGGCAGCTCGACGCGCAGCAGGCCATCCTCGTACACCGCTCTGGCCGCTTCCGGCCGCACGTCGGCGCCAAGCTGCACGACGCGCCGGAACGGCCCGTGCTCGATCTCGACCTGCTGGTAGACGCGACCCTCCGGCGGCGTCGCGCGACGCTCGCCGCTGAGCACCAGCTCGCGACCCTGGATCTCCAGCCCGAGCTGGTCCGCGTCGATCCCGGCAAGCTCGGCGGTCACGATCGCGCGCGGCGGATCGTCCGCGTAGGCCACGTCGACCGCCGGCGAGAAGCCAGCGCGCTTGCGCGGCGCGATCCCGGAGCGGTGGAAGACGTCGCCGAACAACTCGTCCATCTCGCGCCGCATGCGCTCGAAGTTGGCGAACAGGTCCCGCTCGGGAGGCACGGCTGCAATCTACCCGCTTCGCGTTCGCCGTCGCCGGTCGCGCCGGGCCGCTCAGATCTGGAAGACCGCGCCCTCGCGCGCCAGCTCCACCGGGCCGCCGTAGGCCCGCTGCGCCTCCTCGCGCGAGCGTGCGGCGTCGTGGTCGGCCGAGTAATGCGTCAACACCAGCCGGCGGGCGCCGGCACGCTGCGCATGCGCTCCCGCCTCGGCCGGGGTGAGGTGTCCGCGCTCGCCGCCTTCGTCCGGCTGCTCGAGCGTCGCCTCCAGCATCAGCAGGTCGGTGTCACGCGCGAACGCGACGATCGCGTCGTTCGGACGGCAGTCGGCGCCGTAGGTGAAGCTGCATCCGCCGTCGCGCATCTGCACCGCATGCGTGCGGATGAAGTGCGGAACCTCGTGGAAGCGGACGCGCAGCGGATCGAGCTCGATCTCCTCCGCCGCGTCGTACTCGTGCAGCTCGAACGCCTGCTCGATCAGCTCCTCCGCCTGCCAGGCGCCGGTGATGCGCCGGAACGTCTCCCGCGCACCGGGCGGGGCGTAGAGCAGCGGCCGACTGCCGGCCGCTCGCGCCTGATGCGAGTACGCCAGCGCATACGCGAATGGCACCAGGTCGAAGAAGTGGTCGGCGTGCAAGTGACTGATCACGACCGCGCACACGTCGGTGAAGGCACGCTCCGCGCGCAGCCGCGCGAACACGCCGTTGCCGCAGTCGAGCAACACGCAGCGGCCGCCGGCCTCGACGAGATACCCGCTGCATGCGCCGCCGGCGTCCTGCCAGGCAGGTGACTTGCCGAGCACAGTGACTCTCATGAGCGTGGAACTCCCACGACGCGCGGCATCGTAACCGGGCGTGCGACGCGGCGCTGACGCCGCATGCGCGTTTCAGGTGTGCAGCGCGGCTTGTTCCTGCGCCGTCGGGAACGCCCACACCGACTGGGTGCGGCGCTCCTGGCGGAACTGGAAGCGGAGCTGGCGAGGCGGACGCAGGCCGTCCGGATGTGCCGGGCGGAACGTTGCGCACGGTTCGGCATCCGGCAGCGCGCACAGCAGGTTCTTCCGAAAGAAGCAGTCCTCGCAGCTCACCTTGCGCGCACTTCCACGACCCTTCGCCATGCTGTCTTCCGACCTCCTGCGCTGCTCGTCCGTCGTTGGGGGAGCGGCCATGAAAGCGAACGCGGCGAGGTGCCTCAACGTCGCTTTCCGCAAATCGCATGATTTTTCGCACGCCCGACGAATCACCTGCAAACAAACCACTTTCACCGTCAGCGAAGAGAAACGCCCCGCATTTTGCGGTCCTTTCCCGCCGGCGGCTGCGCGGACGGCGGTCGTCATGCTAAGTGGACCCATGCGCGTCCTCGTCACCGGTGTGAGCGGCTTCGTCGGCGCGCGGCTTGTGCCGCGGCTGCTGCGCGACGGGCATGACGTGCGCGGCTACGCACGCGACCCCCGCCGCGTGACGGTCGACGTGCCGGTCGTCATCGGCGACGCCCTCACCGGCAGCGGGCTCGCAGCGGCGCTCGACGGCGTCGAGGTCGCGTACTTCCTGATCCACTCGATGGAACCGTCGACCGACCCGAGCGCTGCGCGCGACTTCGGCGCACGCGAGCGCGCCGCCGCCGAGCGCTTCGCAGCCGCGGCAGAGACGGCCGGCGTGCAGCAAATCGTCTACCTCGGCGGCCTCGTCCCGCATGACGCGCCCACGTCGCCGCATCTCGCGAGCCGGCTCGCGGTCGAGCGCGTGCTGCTCGAGGCCGTGCCCGCGTCGACCGCGCTGCGCGCCTCGATCGTGATCGGCGCGGGCTCGCGCTCGTTCCGCTTCCTCGTGCGCCTGATCGAGCGCCTGCCGCTCGTGGCGCTGCCGACGTGGCGCGCGCACCGCACCCAACCGGTTGACGAGCGCGACGTGATCGAGGCGCTCGCACGCGCGGCGACCGTCGCCGCGGCAGCCGGCCGCTCGCTCGACGTCGCCGGCCCGGACGTCGTCAGCTACGGCGAGCTGATCGAGCGGATCCGCGACGCGCTGCTGCTGCACCGTCCGCTGTGGCGGCTGCGCCGTACGCCGGGGTGGGCCGGCTCGGGGCCGCTCGCGAGCCGCGTCGCGGCCGCGATCGCCGGCGAGCAGCCGGAGCTGGTCGGCCCGCTGATGGCCGGTCTGGGGAGCGACCTGCTGCCGCGTGCGGACGGCGCGGCCGAACTGCTGGGCATGCGCCTGCACACGCTCGACGCGGCGATCGAACATGCGCTTGGAGAGTGGGAGCGCTGCGAGCCGCTCGCCGCGCGCTGACGAGCCGGGACCGCGTCGGCCCTGCGTGCGGGTGTGACGGGTAGGGTCTCAGCCATGACCGGCGTGCGCTGCGCGATCGAGATCGATGCTCCCCCAGCCCGGGTGTGGGAGGTGGTGATGGATCCCCATCGCCTTGTTGACTGGGTGACGATCCACCGTCGCGTCGACCACGTTCCCGAACGCGTCGTGCGCGGCTCCACGTTCGGGCAGACGCTCAATCTGCGCGGTGCGCCTCTGCACGTGGCGTGGACGGTGGTCGATGTCGACCCGCCGCGTCGTGCGGTGTGGGAAGGACGAGGTCCCGCTCATTCACGCGCGTCGATCGTCTACGCGTTGCGCCCCGACGGTGAGAGCCGAACAGTCTTCGACTACACCAACGAATTCAGACCTCCAGGTGGTGCTCTCGGCGCGGTCGCCGGGCGCGTGCTCGTCGGCGGTCTTTCGCAACGCGAGGCACAGCGTTCGCTTCAGCGGCTCAAAGCACTGATCGAGTCTGAGTAAGTCGTTGCACCTTGCAGCGCCACGATGCTCCGCTAGGATGCCAAACGGTCGGGGTGCCGAGCGAACGTGCGGTGCTGCAGGGGACGCAAGCGAGCAAATGAACCGCAATTCGCATCGCCGCCATTCACACGCTGAACGTTCATACTTCGCCAAGCACGCAGGACAACGTCCTGACTTCGCAATAGGCTACCGCTGGATTAGCAGAGAACCACAGGGGACCGGAGGCACACGTGGCGGACTTTCTTGACGCGAAAGTGCGGGAGATCGAGGAGCGACTGCAGGAGCTGCGGCCGCTGATCGACGAGTTTCATCGTCTTGAGGCGGCCTCTGCCGCGCTCGACGAGGTGGGTGTTACGGGCGCCGCGCCCGTCCGTCGGCGCCGCATGCCCGAGACGAACGGCACCGCGGCACCTCGCCGCGGGCGTCCGCGCGGCGCGCGCGGCGAGAACACGCGCGCAGCTCAGACCGTCGAGCTCGTGCGGGCGCAGCCGGGCATCACGATCCCGGAGCTCGCCGATCGCATGGGCATCAAGCCCAACTACCTCTACCGCGTGCTGCCGCAGCTCGCGGACGACGGCAAGGTCCGTCGCGACGGCAAGGGCTGGCACCCCGCCTGACAGCAGGCGAAAGCCGGCCCGCGCACGGCGGGCCGGCGTACGCGGCGTTAGGAGACGAGCCCGAGCTGCTCGACCGCGGCGCGCTCCTCGCGCAGCTCCGCGACCGTCGCGTCGATGCGCGACTGCGAGAACTCGTTGACGTCGAGCCCCTGGACGACCGAGTACTCGCCGTCCTTCACCGTGCAGGGGAAGCCGGTGATGATGCCCTCGCCGATGCCGTAGGAGCCGTCCGACGGCACGCCCATCGAGACCCAGTCGCCGTCCGGCGTGCCGAGGCACCAGTCGCGCATGTGGTCGATCGCCGCGTTGGCGGCCGAGGCCGCGCTCGACGCGCCGCGCGCGTCGATGATCGCCGCACCGCGCTTCTGCACCGTCGGAATGAAGTCGCTCTCAAGCCACGCCTGATCGACGAGGTCCGCCGCCGACTTTCCGCCGACCGTCGCATGGAAGACGTCGGGGTACTGCGTCGCGGAGTGGTTGCCCCAGATCGTCACTCTCTTGATGTCGGCGACCGTGGCCCCCGTCTTGGCGGCGAGCTGGCTGATCGCGCGGTTGTGGTCGAGGCGCACCATCGCGTGGAAGCGCTCCTTCGGCACGTCCGGCGCGTTGCTGGCCGCGATCAGCGCGTTCGTGTTGGCGGGGTTGCCGACGACCAGCACCTTGACGTCGTCGGCCGCGTGGGCGTTGATCGCCTGGCCCTGCGGCTTGAAGATGCCGCCGTTGGCCTCCAGCAGGTCGGCGCGCTCCATGCCTCTGCTGCGCGGACGCGCGCCGACGAGCAGGCCGACGTTCGCGCCGTCGAAGGCGACGTTCGGGTCGTCGGTCGCCTCGACGCCGGCGAGCAGCGGGAAGGCGCAGTCGTCGAGCTCCATGATCACGCCCTCGACCGCTCTGAGCGCGGGGGTGATCTCCAGCAGCCGCAACTGCACGGGCTGGTCGGGGCCGAGCAGCTGGCCGCTCGCGATGCGGAACAAGAGGCTGTAGCCGATCTGGCCGGCGGCGCCGGTCACGGCGACGCGGACGGGAGTCTTGTCAGTCACGTGGTCATCTCCTATATGCGGCGGATCGGGGCGCGATGCTACAACCCGCCCTTCCCCAAGCTCCTTCAGAGAGACCGATACCCATGAGCAAGATCAAGGTGAAGAACCCCGTCGTCGAGCTCGACGGCGACGAGATGACGCGCATCATCTGGGAGTTCATCAAGCAGCAGCTGATCCTCCCCTACCTCGACGTCGAGCTGAAGTACTTCGATCTCGGGATCGAGAAGCGCGACGAGACCGACGATCAGATCACCGTCGAAGCGGCGGAGGCGATCAAGCGTCACGGCGTCGGCGTGAAGTGCGCAACGATCACGCCCGACGAGGCGCGTGTCGAGGAGTTCGGCCTCAAGCGCATGTACAAGTCGCCGAACGGGACGATCCGCAACATCCTCGGCGGCGTCATCTTCCGCGAGCCGATCGTCATCTCCAACGTGCCGCGGCTCGTGCCGGGCTGGACGAGACCGATCGTGATCGGCCGTCACGCGTTCGGCGACCAGTACCGCGCCACCGACACGCTCATCCCCGGCGAGGGCACGCTGACGCTGTCGTTCACGCCGAAGGACGGCGGCGAGCCGATGGAGTTGGAGGTGTACGACTTCCCCGGCAGCGGCATCGCGCTGGCGATGTACAACCTCGACGACTCGATCCGCGACTTCGCGCGCGCGTCGATGCGGTACGGGCTCGATCGCGGCTACCCCGTGTATCTGTCGACGAAGAACACGATCCTCAAGGCCTATGACGGGCGCTTCAAGGACCTCTTCCAGGAGGTCTACGAGACCGAGTTCAAGACGGACTTCGACGTCGCCGGGCTCACCTACGAACATCGTTTGATCGACGACATGGTCGCCTCCGCGCTGAAGTGGGAGGGCGGCTACGTGTGGGCGTGCAAGAACTACGACGGCGACGTCCAGTCCGACACGGTCGCGCAGGGCTACGGCTCGCTCGGCTTGATGACGAGCGTGCTGATGACGCCCGACGGCAGAACGGTGGAGGCGGAGGCGGCGCACGGCACCGTCACGCGCCACTACCGCCAGCACCAGCAGGGCAAGCCGACGTCGACCAACCCGATCGCGTCGATCTTCGCGTGGACGCGCGGGCTCGCCTACCGCGGGCGGATGGATGACACGCCCGAGGTCACGCGGTTCGCCGAGACGCTCGAGCGCGTCTGCGTCGAGACGGTCGAGCGCGGTCAGATGACGAAGGACCTCGCGCTGCTGATCGGCCCCGACCAGCCGTGGCTGACGACGCAGGACTTCCTCGCCGCGATCGACGAGAACCTCAAGGCGGCGATCGGCTGAGAACAGGCGCGCCGGCGGCGCCGGGCGTGCTTGACTGTCTCTCATGGCAGTCACGCCGCTCGGCGCGTCGCACGCCACGCACACCGTCACGAACCAGCCGCCGCCGCTGGAGGGGCTGAACCTCTTCGAGACCAACCGACCGCTCGTCGAGGCGCTCGAGCGCGAGGGGCAGGGCTGGGGCCACGAGCAGGCGTCGGCCGTCGGCGCGCTCGCCGGCAGCGAGGGCATCCGCCTCGGCTTCGAGGCGAACGAGAACCCGCCGAGACTGAAGACGCACGACCGCTTCGGCAACCGCGTCGACCAGGTCGAGTTCCACCCCTCGTGGCACCGCCTGATGGAGAACAGCGTGCGCCACGAAGCGCACGCGCTGCCCTGGCGAAGCGACCGACCGGGCGCCCACGCGGTCCGCACCGCGCTGGGCCTCACGGGCGGGCAGGTTGAGGCCGGCCACGGCTGCCCCATCACGATGACGTTCGCCGCGATCCCGGCGCTGCGCGCGCAGCCGGACGTGCTCGCCGTCTGGGAGCCGCGCCTCACCTCGACGCAGTACGACCCGCGCGACGTGCCGGCCGACGAGAAGGCGGGCGCGCTGTGCGGCATGGGCATGACGGAGAAGCAGGGCGGCTCGGACGTGCGTGCGAACGCGACCGTCGCGACGCAGGTCGCCGACGGCTGGGAGCTGGTCGGCCACAAGTGGTTCACCTCCGCGCCGATGTGCGACCTCTTCCTCGTGCTCGCGCAGATCGAGGACGCCGGCGTCTCATGCTTCGCGCTGCCGCGTTGGCGACCGGACGGCACGCGCAACGACTTCCAGCTCCAGCGCTTGAAGGACAAGCTCGGCAACCGCTCGAACGCGTCGAGCGAGATCGAGTTCCGCGGCGCGTGGGCGCAGTTGATCGGCGAGCCGGGCCGCGGCGTGCCGACGATCATCGAGATGGTCAATCACACACGGCTCGACTGCGTGACCGGCTCGGCCGCCGGGATGCGTTGGGCGATCGCGCTCGCGACGCACCACGCCGCCTACCGCAGCGCGTTCGGCAAGCTGCTGATCGAGCAGCCGCTGATGACGAACGTGCTCGCCGACCTGTGCGTCGAGTCCGAGGCCGCGACGCTGTCGGCGATGCGGCTCGCGCGCGCCTACGACGAGGGCGACGACGCCTTCAAGCGCATCGCCACGGCGGTCCTGAAGTACTGGGTCTGCAAGCGCACGCCGCCGCACGCGGCGGAGGCGCTGGAGGTGCTCGGCGGCAACGGCTACGTGGAGGAGTCCGGCATGCCGCGGCTCTACCGCGAGGCGCCGCTGAACTCCGTGTGGGAGGGCTCGGGCAACGTCATGTGCCTCGACGTGCTGCGCGCGCTGTTGAAGGAGCCGGAGGCGGCTCCGGCCCTGTTCGACGAGCTCGCGCTGTCAGCCGGCGCCGACCCGCGGCTGGACGCGCACGTGGCGAAGCTGCGCGCGGAGCTGGGCGACTTCGAGGACATCGAGGCGCGCGCCCGCCGCGTCGTCGAGGCGATGGCGCTGGCGCTGCAGGGCTCGTTGATCGTGCGCTACGCGCCCCGCGAGGTCGCCGATGCGTTCTGCGCGTCGCGACTGGCCGGCGACGCCGGACATGCGTTCGGGACGCTGCCGGCCGGGCTCGACTTCCGCGCGATCGTGGACCGGCACCGGCCGGTGCTGTGAGCTTCGCTCAGTCGAGGCCGTAGATCGGGCGCAGCTTGCCGTTGAGGTAGTCGAGGAACGGCTCGACGCGAATCGCCGTGCCGGTCGCGCGTCTGACCAGCTCCCGCGGCGGAAGCGTGCGGCCGAAGCGGTGGACGTGTTCGCCGAGCCACGCCCGCAGCCCCGACCCGTCGCCGGCGGCCAGCGCGGCGTCGAGGTCCGGGAGGTCGGCCCGGGCCCGCTCCCACAGTTGTGCGGCGATCAGGTTGCCGAGCGCGTAGGTGGCGAAGTAGCCGATGTCGCCGCCGGACCAGTGCACGTCTTGCAGCACGCCGACGGCATCGTTCGGCACCTCGACGCCGAGGTACTGCCGCATGCGCGCGTTCCACGCCTCCGGCAGCTCCTCCAGCGCGACGGTGCCGGCGATCATCGCCCGCTCGAGCTCGAAGCGCAGGATGATGTGCAGGCCGTACGTCGCCTCGTCGGCCTCGACCCGAATCAGCGACGGCTCCACCTTGTTGACCGCGCGGTAGAACGCCTCCGCGTCGACGGCGTCGAAGCGCTCCGGGAACAGCTCACGCACCTGCCGGTGCAGCCAGCCGGCGAACGGCCGCCCGCGCCCCACGACGTTCTCCCACAGGCGCGACTGCGACTCGTGCACGCCGAGCGAGACGCCCTCGCCGAGCGGCGTGCGCGCAAGCGCCTCGTCGACCTGCGACTCGTACAGCCCGTGGCCGAACTCGTGGATCGCCCCGTACAGCGCCATCCCGACGTAGGACGCGTCGTAGCGCGTGGTGAGGCGCACGTCACCGGGCCCGAAGCTGGTCGCGAACGGATGCGCGGCCTCGTCGAGGCGCCATCCCTCCGGCCTCCAGCCGAGCCGCTCGACGACGCGCCGCACGAGCGCGCGCTGGCGCTCAACCGGGAAGTCGCCGTGCAGCGGTGTGGCGTCGACCGCATCGGCGCGCTCGGCGATCGCCGCGATCAGCGGCACCAGACCGGCGCGCAGCTCGGTGAACAGCGCGTCGACCTCGGCACTCGTCATGCCCTCCTCGTAGTCGTCGAGCAGCACGTCGTACGGGTCGTCGTAGCCGTCGAAGCACTCGACGTAGCGCAGTTTCAGCTCGACGTTGTGACGCAGGAACGGCAGGAACGCGGCGAAGTCGGCGTGCTCGCGCGCCTCGACCCACGCCTGGTGGCCGAGCGCGCCGGCGCGCGCCAGCTCCGCCGCCAGCTCGCTCGGGACGCGCCGCGCTTTCTCCCAGTCGCGTCGCGTGACGCGTACGAGCGCCTCGTCGACCGAGCCCGCCTCCGGTCTCGCATCGTCGAGCAGCCGCCCCAGTGCGTCGTCGGTGAAGCGCTCGTGGATCAGCTTGCCGAGCGTGCCGAGCTGCTCGGCGCGGCCGGCGGCGGCGCGCTCCGGCATCATCGTCTGCTGGTCCCAGCCGAGCAGGCCGCCGGCCGCGTTGAGGTCGGCGATCTCGGCAAGTCGCTCGCGCAGCTCGGTGAGGGCGTCACTCATCTGATCGCTTTCGGGTGGGATGGCCGGATGGTGGAGCGCTGCGAGAGACCTTGCGCGCGCTGTGCCACCATTCCACCATGTTCGGGCGCCCCGGATCGATCCAGTTGGCGCGCATCCTCGGCATCCGCGTGGGCGTCGACGTGAGCTGGTTCGTCGTCCTGTTCCTCGTGATCTTCTGGCTGTCCAGCTCGTTCCAGGACACGCTCGGCAGCTCCGACACGACCGCATACCTGACGGCGGTCGCGAGTGCGCTGCTGTTGTTCGCCTCGATCGTCGTGCACGAGCTCGGCCACGCGCTGGCCGCCCGGCGGCACGGGATCGAGGTCGCCGACATCACGATCTCGCCGCTCGGTGGCTTCGCGCTGATGAGCCGTGAGAGCCGCACCCCGCGCGAGGAGCTGGAGGTCGCCGGCGCCGGCCCGCTGGCGACGCTCGCGATCGTCGTCGCCAGCGTGCTCGCCGGATTCGCGCTCGTCGGCCCGCACCGCTTCGTCGACGCGGCGCTGCTCGCGTCCAGCGCACACGTCACACCGGTGATGCTGACGATCGGCTTCCTCGTGACGATGAACCTGATCGTCCTCCTGTTCAACCTGGTCCCCGCCTACCCGCTCGACGGCGGACGGATCGTGCGCGCGCTCGTGTGGCGTCTCACAGGAGACCGCAACCGGGGGACGCGCGTCGCGGCGCGGCTCGGGCAGGCCTTCTCGATCGTGCTCATCGGCGGTGGGTTGTGGGTGACGATCGGGCTCGCGAGCTGGACGGGGATCTGGTTCGTGTTCGTCGGACTGATGATCGGCGGCGCCTCGCGCGCGCTGCTCGCGCAGACAGCGATCACCGAGCAGCTTGAGGACGTACGCGTCGGCGACATCATGGACGCCGACCCGGTGAGCGTCCCCGACGAGCTGCCGGCAGCGCGCGCGCTGGACGAGTTCTTCCTGCGCTATCGGTGGCCGTGGTTTCCGGTCGTCGACGCCGCCGGCCGTTTCGTCGGCGTGTTGCGCGAGGAGGGCGCGCGTCACGCCGTCGAGGACGGTCGACCGGTGCAGCTCGTGAAAGAGCTGATGGAGGCCGACGAGACCGGCCGCTGGCGGATCGACGAGGACCAGTCGCTGCGCGCGCTGCTCGACGCCGACGGCCTGCGGACGCTCGGAGCGATGATGGTGCTCGACGGGGGCGGCGTGCTGCGCGGCGTCGTCACGCTCGGCCGCCTGCGCCGCGCGCTGCGCGCCGCGGTCGGCGGACGGCGCTGATCTCCCGATCCCCTCACGCGTAGAACCAGGCGAGCGTCATCAACTGGCCGAACAGGCCGAGCGCGACAAGCGTCGAGACGATCGCGACGCCGGTAGACCTGCCCCACCGCTCGCCGGCGCCACGCGCGGCGAGCGCGAGCAGCAGGCCCAGCAGCGGCAGCAGCGGCAGCAGGTAGCGCCCCTGCACTATCACCACCAGATTGCGTCGCAGATCCGCGGAGAGGGCGACCAGCAGCATCAGGCCGGCCGCCATCGCCCCATAGCCCAGCAGCTCGCCGCGGCGCCAGCGCAGCTCGCGCGGTTCGGCGTGCAGCATGCGCGCCACCAACAGGCCCAGCAGCACCAGTCCGAGGGCGACCAGCCGGTAGACCCACGCAGGGAACCACACGACCAACTGGCCGAACCCGCCGACAAACGACTCGAACAGCTCCTGATAGCCGGGCGCCGAGAGCTCCGTTGCCGGCTGGAACGGCAGCCGCGGCAGGAACACCTGCCACAGGTACCCGACGTGGGCCCACAGCCCGACGTGGCTTTCGGGAGCGATCGGACGCGCGGCGAAGATCGAACGGTGCCAGACGAGCGCCTCAAAGGCTGCGCCCGCAACGAACAGGCCGCCCGCGACGAGCGTGGCGCCAGCGAGCAGCCGCATCAGCCGCCGATCCCACGCGAGCGTTGTGCGACGCGTGGCGAGTGCCAGACCGAGCAGCGCCCCGGGCACGAGGCCGTAGGCGTTCACCTTCGTCAGCATGGCGGCGGCGATCAACGCGCCGACTGCGAGCGCCAGTCGCATCGTCACCCCACGGCGCCACGCGCGCGCCAGGCACACGAACAGGCCGGCCGCAATCGCGAACAGCAGCGCGTCCGGGTTCACGCCCCCGGCGATGAACCCAAGCATCGGCATGAGCGCGACGGCGAGGCCACCGGTCGCCCACGCCCACGGCTTCGCCGGCACGCACTCGCGCACGAACAGGAACGACAGCAGCGCGGTCGCGCCAGCCAACAGCGCCGAGGCGAGCCGCATCAGCAGCATGCGATCGAGCAGCGACGCTCCATGTGCAAGCCGGTAGGGGATCGCCTCCAGCGCGTAGTACAACGGCGGCTCCGGCTCCGCTTCGCCCGCCGCGATCGTCTGGCGGCGTGAGAGCGGCCGCCTGCCGTCGTACGCGAGCGCGCGTTCGCGCTGGCGCGACCAGGCGGCGGAGCGATACGTGAGCGCCGCGACCTTGCCGAAGCCGCTGTCGGCCATCGCCGTCGCCTGCTCGGGGGACAGCGCAAGCGCCGGCGGATGCGGCGGCGGGTGTCCCTGCTCGCCGAGCGACTGCACGTAGGCGACGTGCCCGACCTCGTCCGGCACCTGGAACGGCGGCGTGATCACCGCCCACGCGCCCGCGTTCAGCACGGCGATCGTCGCGATCGCAAGGCCGAGGTGCGCCGGCGGCCGGTTGCGCACGAGTGCGCGCACGACGATCCACCCGGTCAGCACGAGCGCCGCGGCCCACAGGCCGGCGACCGACCAGATCACCCAGCAGAAACGCTCCTTCGCGTGGTCGGCGCAGAGGCGGTCGGCGATCGTCGCCGCGAAGCCCCACCAGGCGCTGGGCCGCGTCAGGTAGCTGATCGCGAGCGAGCTGTCGGGGAGTGGGCGCCCGGCGACGGCGGTCCCGACGCCGGGCGGCGTCGGGCCGCGGCCAAGCGCCGCGTCGGCCCGCATCGTGAGGCAGACTTCGACGTCGTCGAGCGTCTGCGACGGGCGTGCGATCGGGGCCCGGATGACGCCCGCCGCGCGGTCGACGGTCCCGTCGACGCGGTCGAGGATCTGCCCGTGCCGTTGCAATTCGACGAGCGGGGGCGCGAAGGTCCCGCCCGTTATCGCCACCGTCTCGGTGCCGGCCGGCAGCAGCTCGCCCCGCTGGCAGACGGTCCTTCCCGCAGGCACGACGACGGTCGCCTGGCTGAAGACGCCGTTCGTCCCCGCGCGGTGCGGACCGGCGTGCGAGAGCACGAAGCCCAGCGCGCCCGCGAGCGCGAGCGTCGCCACCACGCAACATGTGAGCGCGCGCCGGTCCACGCGTACCGTGGCACGCCGCGACGGCGTGTCGGCCGCCATCCGGCGGTCGCCGAGTGCAGTCAATGGTCCCCCTTGCCGATTCCCCCGCCCGGCTCACGGGCGACCGTGCCACGCAGAGCCGTACGCTGTATCTCCCCGCTGAGACGGGGATCGTAATGGGGTCCGACGAATGACGCCACCCTTCCTTACCAACTTCATCCGGATAGTCGTCCGCCGGCCGGCGCCCCGTCCTTCCGACCGTCTAGCATCCCCGCGGCATGGCGTCGCCCATCCGCTCCACCGCCACCGCGCTGCGCCGTTCGGCGCGCTCGATCGTCCGGCGCAGCGGACGCGAGGAGCAGGCGCGCATCGTCGTCGGGCGGATGCGCGAGGCGCGCTCGGCGTTCGACCCCGCGTCGCGCCAGATGCTGCGCGACGAGCATGCGATGCGCGTGGTGGTGGCGACCGCGCTGCGACACGACGGCAACGCGATCGACGTCGGCGCCAACCAGGGCGACACGCTGGAGCTGATCCTCGCCGTGGCGCCCGACGGTCGTCACATCGCGTACGAGCCGATCCCCGGCCTGGCGGAGCAGCTGGCAGCCAGGTATCCGCATGTCGACGTGCGCAACGCCGCCTGCTCCGACGAGGCCGGCAGCGCCGAGTTCACCCACGTGCTGAACGCCCCGGCGATGAGCGGTCTGCGCCAGCGGCAGGACCTGCCCGCGCACGCGGAGCAGGTGGAGCGGATCACGGTGCGACTCGACAAGCTCGACGATGCGCTGCCGGAGGACTATGCGCCGGGGCTGATCAAGATCGACGTCGAGGGCGCCGAGCTGCTCGTGATGCGCGGCGCTGCCGAGACGCTCGCGCGCCATCGCCCCGTCGTGATCTTCGAGCATGGCATCGGCGGCGCCGACCTGTACGGCTCCAAGCCCGGTGAGGTCTTCGACCTGCTCGCTGCGAGTGGGCTGCGCATCTTCGACCTCGAAGGCGCCGGCCCTTACACGCGCGACGGCTTCGAGGCCGTCTTCGCCGAGCCGATCTGGAACTTCATCGCCGTCCCCGCGTAGGGGAATCAGCGAAACCCGCCTGAGCGGCGGCACGCGGCCGCGCGCGCTCAGCCGCCGGCCAGCCGGGCCTCTTGGCGCACGACGCTCCAAGCCGGCTTGCGCGACCCGTTGAGGCGCAGCAGCCCGTACCACCCCTCGCGATCGCTGCGCGCGCGGCCGGGGAAGTCGTGCAGGTGGTAGATGAAGACAGCGCGGACGCGGTCGGACAGCGGTCTGCGCCGCACGCGCGTGAACACGTCCGCGATCCGCTGCGCCTGTTCCTGCTCGCTGCCACAGTCCGGCCGCTTGTCGCACGTGCTCCAGCCGATCTCGGTGAGCCACACCGGCACGCGCGGCGCGCCAAGCGCCGTCAGCTCGCTGGCGATCGCGTTCACGCGCTCGAAGCGGAACGGCAGCGGGATGCTGGTGTCCGCCCCGGGCGTGCCGAACACATACGGGTGCACCGCGACGCCGTCGATCAGCCGCAACAACCCCGGATCGGCCATCGCGATCGCGGGCAGCCACTGCTGACGGCGGCCGGTCGCGTCCTGGTAGGTGAGGTCGGCCGCCATCAGCCAATGCGTGTCGGGGTTTGCCGCGCGCCCGGCGACGATCGCGGCACGCACCATCGCCGCGTAGCGAACGGGGTCGACACCGCTCGTCGAGAAGAAGCGGTAGTAGGGCTCGTTCCAGAGCTCGAACCACTGCAGCGCGAAGCGTCCGTCGAGGCGCCGGTGCGCGCGCCAGAACGTCCCGCCGGGACCGTAGCGAGCCGCGGCACGCGCCGCGAAGGCGCCGAACGCGGCGGGGTCGTTCGGCAGCGCGAAGTGACCGTGCCCCGCCCACCAGGGCGTCCCCAGCAGCAGCGGCAGCACATGCAGCCGCGCGCGTGTGGCAGCGACCATCAGCGCGTCGAAGCGGTCCCAGCGGAAGCGGCCCGGCGAGCGCTCGATCGAGCTCCAGTCGAGCTGCTCGCGAATCCAGCGCACGCCGAGCGCTCGCGCGCGACCGAGCTCGAGCCGCCGCTGCCGCGCACTGCCGGCGCCGAGCGCGTTGAGGATGATCCCGGTGCGCAGGGGCGGCGCCCCTTTCGGCGGCGACGGGACCGTCACAGAGCCCGCCTTCCCAGCGCACCCGGCGAGCGCCGCGCCGGCGATCAGCGCGGCCACCAACGTGCCCGCCAGCAGCCGCGCGACCAGCGCGGAGCGTGCCCTTCCCACGATCCTCATGCGACGGTGGTAGCGCGCGCGCCGGACGCCACCATCTGCTCGTAGAGCTCCAGCAGCGGCGCCGTCGCCGGCAACGGCGCGTGGTAGCCGGCAAACGTGGCATGCGCGGCGTCGCCGGCAAGCTGGCGCGCCGCCGCGTCGGCGAGCAGCGCGACGGTCGCGTCGGCGAGCGCGCGGTCGTCGACCTCGACGACGAGGCCGCCGCTGCCGCCGATCCCCTCCGCACCGTCTGGCGTGGTGACGACGGGGACGCCGAGCGCGAGCGCCTCGAGCACCTTGATCTTCGCGCCGCTGCCGCGCCCGAGCGGGTACAGCAGCACGCCCAGCTCGCGCAGGAAGTCGGTCGCCGAGCGCACCGTGCCGCGCCACTCGACGCCCGGCAGGTCGGGCAGGTGCGCGAACGCCGCGCGCTCCATCCCGTAGCCCGCCAGCAGCAGCCGCGCATCGGGCCGCTGCTCCAGCACGCGCGGCCACACGGTGCTCAGCAGCCGCTCGACCGCGTTGGCGGTCGGCGGCCACACGGCCGTGCCGATCAGGCCCGCGACCGGCGCGTCGAGCGGGGCGCGGGGCGCGTAGCTCGCGGGGTCGAGCGGCAGCGGCGCGACGCCGACGTGCGCATGCGGCGCGATCCGCTGCAGCGGCTCGGCGACCTCGCGCGAGTTGGCCAGCAGCCAGCGTGCCTGCCCGAACACGCGGCGCTCGGCACGCAGCAGCTCGAGCGCCGTGCGACCATCGCTGGTCCAGGGCGGACGAATGTCGCGGTCGCGGCGTGTCAGGCAGTGGATCTGCACGACCGCCGGTCGATCAACGAGGGGAATGAGCGACGCTGCCGCCAGCTCGACGAAGTGGACGATGTCGGCGTCGCGCGCGCGCTCGCGCACGAGCGGCGCGAACGACGTCGTCGTCAGCAGCCCGTACGGCTTCGCGAAGCGCAGCCAGCGCGTGCGCGCGCGACTCGGGTGCGGGATCGCCGGCAGCTCGAGCGGCAGGTCGTCCGGCAGCGCTCCGTGCAGCTCCTCGCGCACGTCGTTGCGGAGATCGGCCGCGAGCACGTGGAGGTCGACGCCGTGACCCGCCAGGCCGCGCAGCATCCCGATCGCGCAGCGCGAGGCGGCTCCGCCTTCGACCAATGGGGGGAAGGGCAGAACGACGAGGACGCGCAAGGCTGCGAGAGTATTCCACACATGTCGTCGCGGATCCGAACGCTGCCGCGCCGCTTTCTGAGTGCCGGCAGCGCGGGCGCCGCCACCCAGGCCGGCGGCCGGCAGATCGCCACGAACATCAGCACGCAGGTGGCGCTGCGCGTGCTCGTGATGCCGATCAGCGTCGTCACGGTCGCCCTCACCGCACGCACGCTCGACCCGTCCGGGCTCGGCGTGTGGACGGCCGTCGGCGCCTACGTCGGCATCTGGGGCGTGCTCACCGACATCGGCCTGACGACCGTGGCGATGCAGCGGATGGCGGCCGAGCCGGAGCGCGAGTCGGAGTGGCTCGGCGCGCTCGCCGGCCTGCGGCTGGCGCTGTCGGTGTTCGTGGCCGCATTGTGTGCGGTGACCGTGCCGATCTTTCTCGCGACCGGTCACGTGGCCGCATGGATCCTCACGCTGACGATCTTCTCGACGGGCGGCAGCGCCCTGATGTCGGTCTTCAACTCGCGCCTGCGCTCGGGGCTGGCGCTGTCGTTCAGCGTGCTGCAGAACTTCCTGTGGCTGGGCATCGTCATCGCCCTCTACAAGACGAACGGGGACGTCGTCGCGTTCGCGATCGCCAACACCATCCTGATCGCACTCATCTGCGGACTGCAGATCCGCTCGGCGCACCGCCACGCGCACATCGCCTGGCGCGCCGGCCGCGCGCTGTGGAGGCCGATGATGAAGGTCGCCCTCCCGCTCGGCGTCGCCAGCATCTTGATCACGATCTACTACCAGATCGACTCGGTGCTGCTGCTGCAGCTGTCCACGACCGACGAGGCCGGCTTCTACGGCGCTGCCTACCGCTTCATGGCGCCGTTGCTGGTGCTGCCGGCGGCCGTGATGTCATCGTTCTTTCCGGTCCTGTCGGCCGCCAACGTGCATGACCCCGACCGCGTGCGGCGTCTCGTGCAGCGCGCCGCCGAGCTGATGGCGGTGATCTCGCTGCCGGCGCTTGCCGGCGCGATCGTGTTGTCGGACCCGATCGTCGCCAAGCTGTACGGCGCGAACTTCGCGCGCACCGCCGAGGTGCTGCCGATCCTCGTGATCGCCTACGTGTCGATCTGCTTCGGCTCCCTTGCCGGCTTCCTCGCGCCGCTGCTGAACCTGCAGTGGCGGCTCGCGATCTACTCGGCGATCGGCGCGGCGGCGAACATCGGACTGAACGTGTGGCTGATCCCGCGCTATGGAGCGCTCGGCTCGGCGTGGGCGACGGTCGCGACCGAGGTGCTGACGATGACGCTGATGCTCGGCACCGCGCTGCTGACACTGCGGCTGCGCGTGAAGCCGGGCCGGCTGCTGGCGACGCTCGCGGTCGCGCTCGCGATGGCCGGCGTGATGCAGCTCGCGACGCCGCTCGGCTGGGCCGCCGCCGCGATCATCGGCGTGGTCGCCTATGTCGGCGGGCTGTTCGCACTGCGCGTCGTGCGCGTCGACGAGTTGCGCGCGCTGCGCGCAGCGCGCAGCGGGGCCGCGTAGCTACGCCGCGTTCGATTCAGGCGCGAGCGGCACGCATGCGGTGACCGGCCGGCTCCAGCCAGCGGCGCCGCAGGGTGTCGGCAAGCGCCTCCGCGAGCTCGCCGCGACCGTCGTTCCCGCCGGCGCCGAGTGACACGCCGTCGAGCGAGCGCACGGGCTCGACGCCGCGGATCGAGCCGGTCGTCAGCACCTCGCGCGCAGCGTGCAGCGCTTCGCGCGTGAGCGGCTCCTCGCGCACCGCGACACCGAGCTCGCGCGCAATCGCGATCGCCTGCGCGCGCGTCGTGCCGGGCAGAATCGAGCCGTCCGCCGGCGGGGTGCGCAACACGCCGTCGGCGCCGAGCGCGAAGACGTTCGCGCGCGTCGTCTCGAGCACGCGGCCGTCGCGCTCGACCAGCAGCGCGGCGGCCGGCGCCGCGACCGCCTCGAGCTGCTCGAGCAGGCGTCGGTCGACCCACTTGTGCGCGCCGTGCCAGCCGTCGACGGGCGTGCTGCGCAGGTCGAGCGCGTCGTCCGGTAGGACGAGCGCGCCGTCGATCGCTCTCGCCGTCGCCTCAAGCCGCGGCACGCCGTCGGACTGCACGTGGCACGCGAGGCGCAGCCGCCCGAGCTCGACGCCGTGGGCCGCGTCGGCGACCAGCGCGGCCGCCCGCGACGGCAGCTCGATCGCGTACAGGGCACGGATGCTCGCGCGCAACTGCGCGAGGTGCGGCTCAAGCTCGACGGGCCGGCCGTCGACGACCAGCATCGTGGAGAAGACGCCGCGGGCGGGGTCTGGCTGGAGCGCGTGATCCATCTGACCGCTTCCTTGCAACATGAGGTTCCACGTCGCAGCCCGGGAAAATTCATCCTATAGCATCGCCCGCCGGCTGCCGACCATCTTCGAGTGACCAGCTCGCCGTCCCCGCCCCGGCCGATGCACCTCTCCGAGTCCCTCGTCTCCCACATCCGCACGCTGCGCCGTCGCTTCGCCGCGGAAGGGCTCCGCGGGGTGCTCGCGTTCCTGGCGTCGGGGCTCCGAGCGCAGGTCAGCAAACACGAGACGCAGCTCGTGATCGTCAAGCGGCTCGATCAGATCGTCGTGCCGCTGCGCCACGGACAGGTGCGCATCGAGCCGATCGAGCAGCGGCACATGCCGGCGCTGCGCGAGCTCAACCGCGAGCGCGGGGACCTCACCGGCGACGCGCGCTTCGCCGCCGACCTGGCGGCCGGGCACGGCGGCTTCGTCGGCTTCAAGGAGCAGCAGCTCGTGAGCTGCTACTGGTGGGTCGACGGCAACGCGCCGCCCCATCGCGACATGCACGCGCTCGGGCTCGGAATCCAGCTCGGCCCCGGCGACGTATATGGATACGACCTCTACGTGCACAAGCGCCATCGTGCCGGCGGAACCGTGAACGACTTCCTGTTCCAGATCGAGACCGCGCTCCGCGAGCGTGGCTACAAGCGCCTGTGGGGCTACGTCGCGGGCGACAACCGCACGGCGCGCTGGACGTATGAAGCACGCGGCTACGAGCCGCGCTGGACGGTGGAGCGCACGCGCACGCTGCGGCGCTGGAGCAATCGGATCGTGCCGCTCGAGGCACACGAGAGGGGAGCCGCATGAGCGTCGCGACGGAGGTCGAGCAGTTCCTGCTGGACGAGGTGATGACGGGCAGCGCAGTCGACTCGATCGACCATGACGAGGACCTGCTCGGCGCCGGGGTGGTCGACTCGCACGGGCTGATGCAGCTGGTGGCGTTCTTGCGAAGCCGCTACGGGATGGCGGTCCCGGACGAGGCGCTGACGCCGGAGAACTTCCAGACGATCGCGGCGATCGCGGCGTTCGTGGAGCGCGAGCGGGCGGGGCAGGTCTGATGCTCCTGATGGAGCGGCTCTACGCGCAGGCCGCGGAGCGCCCCGACGCGATCGCGATCGTCCACGGCGCGGAGCGGATCGCGTGGCGCGAGCTGGTCGAGCGGGTCGAGCGGCTCGCGCACGGGCTGCGCGATCGCGGACTCGGCGCGGGCGACGCGGTCGGCCTCGTGCTGCGCGACGACCCGTGGTTCGTCACGGTCTTCCATGCCGTCACCGCGCTCGGCGCGATCGTCGTGCCGGTCAACCCGGCCTTCAAGCAGACCGAGATCGCGTTCAGCTTCCGCAGCGCCGGCGTGACCGGCATCGTCAGCGACGAGCGCACCGCGGGCGTCTGCGAGCGCATCGCGGCCGGCTTCGAGCAGCCGGTCGAGGTCATCACGACGACGGCCGCCCACGGCCAGTCGCTCACGCTGGAGGACCTCGTCGAGAGCTACGCCCCCGAGCGCCTCGCGCCGCGCAGCCCCGACGAGCCGTTCGTCTACCAGTTCTCCTCGGGCTCGACCGGGCGCCCGAAGCGCGTCCCGCGCACGCACGGGCAGATCGCCGCCGAGGCCGACCTCTACGGCGCGCTCGACATCGGTCCCGACGACCGCGTCTTCAGCGCGATCCCGTTCTTCCACACGTGGGGGATGGGCGCGTGCCTGGTCGCGCCGACGACGTGGGGCGCGACGGTCGTGATCCTCGAAGACCCGAACCCGTTCCTGCTCAAGCGCCACCGCGCGCTCGAGCTGATCGAGCGCGAGCGCTGCACCGTCTTCCCCGGCGTGCCGTTCCACTACCAGCTGATGGCGGAGGCGCCCGGCAGCGCCGACCTCTCCTCCCTGCGGCTGTGCTTCTCGGCCGGGACCGCGCTCGCACGCGAGACGTTCGACGCCTTCGGCGAGAAGTTCGGCGTGCTCGTGCGCCAGCTCTACGGCTCGACCGAGACGGGCTTCATGGCGGCGAACCTCGACCCCGACCCGGTTGCGACGTTCGCGTCGGTGGGGCGCGGCATCGGCGCCGTCGACTTGCAGATCGTCGACGACGAGGGCTCGCCGCTGCCGGCCGGAGAGGTCGGCGAGGTGACCGTCGCGAGCCCGGCGATGACGGCCGGCTACTCCGACCTGCCGGACGTCAACGCGCAGGCGTTCGCCGGCGGACGCTTCCAGACCGGCGACCTCGGCATGCTTGACGACGACGGGCGCCTCACGATCACCGGGCGCAAGAAGCTGCTGATCGAGGTCGGCGGCTACAAGGTCGACCCGATCGAGGTCGAGGACGTCGTCGGCGCGCATCCGAAGGTCGCCGAGGCGGTCGTCGTCGGCGTGCCCGGCAACGGCCCGGGCGAGGAGCTCGTGAAGGCGGTGATCGTTCCGAACGCCGACGTGAGCGACCGCGAGTTGACGGACTTCTGTCGCGAGCGGCTCGCGAACTACAAGGTGCCGCAGCTCGTCGAGCTGCGCGATGAGATCCCGAAGAGCCCGTTGGGCAAGATCCTGCGGAAATACCTCGTATGAAGACGCTGCTGATCGACAACTACGACTCGTTCACCTGGAACCTCTTCCAGCTGCTGGCGGAGGCCAACGGCGACGAACCGCTCGTCGTGCGCAACGACGAGGCGTCGTGGGAGGAGCTCTCGCGGCTGGAGTTCGACAACGTCGTCATCTCCCCCGGTCCCGGTCGCCCCGACCGCGAGGCCGACTTCGGCGTGTGCGGCGCGGCGATCGAGCAGGCGCACGTGCCGCTGCTCGGCGTCTGCCTCGGGCACCAGGGGCTTGGCTGGAAGAGCGGCGCACAGGTCGTGCACGCGCCCGAGCCGATGCACGGCCGCGTCAGCGCGGTGCTGCACGAGGACTCACCCCTGTTCGCCGGCATCCCGCGCGAGTTCCAAGCGGTGCGCTACCACTCGCTGTGCGTGCAGCCGCCGCTGCCCGACGAGCTCGAGCCGATCGCGTGGACCAGCGACGGCGTGCTGATGGCGGTCGCGCACCGCAGCCGCCCGCGCTGGGGCGTGCAGTTCCATCCCGAGTCGATCAGCACCGAATACGGTCGCAAGCTGCTGGCGAACTTCCGCGATCTGACGGCCGCGCACCAGGCGGCGAACGGCAATGCGCGCGTCGGCAATGGGGCGCTCAGCGAGCCGGTCGCGCCGCGGCGGGTGGGCGCGATCACTCGCACCCGCTTGACGTTGAGCGTCAAGCGGCTCGACACGCTCGTCGACACGGAGCGGGCGTTCGTGCATCTCTACGGCGAGGCCGAGAACGCGTTCTGGCTCGACAGCAGCAAGGTCGACACCCGCGCCCGCTTCTCGTTCATGGGCGCGCCCGGCGGACCGCTGTCGGCCGTCATCACCTACGACGTCGGCGAGGGCGTCGTGCGGGTGGACCGCAACGGCGACGTCGAGACCTCGGAGGAGTCGATCTTCGACTACCTGAGTCGCGAGGGGCGCCGTCTGCGCTACGCCTCCGATGACCTGCCGTTCGACTTCAACTGCGGCTTCGTCGGCTACCTCGGCTACGAGCTGAAGGCCGACTGCGAGGGCGACGCTGCGCACGCCTCCTCGATGCCCGACGCCGCGTTCGTGCTGGCCGACCGGCTGATCGCGTTCGACCACCTCGAGCGCACGACCTACGTGCTGTGCGTCTCCGAGCCGGACGGCGTCGAGGAGGCCGAGCGCTGGATTCGCGACACGAGCCTGCGGCTCGTCTCGCTGCCGCCGATCGAGGCGCCCGACTGGGAGCGCCTGTGGGCTGAGCGCGGCGACCCGCCGGTGACCTTCCGCCTCAGCCGCTCGCACGAGCAGTACCTCGCCGACATCGCGCGCTGCAAGCAGGAGCTGATGGACGGCGAGTCGTACGAGATCTGCCTCACAAACAAGGTCACCGCGGAGGTGCGGCCCGACCCGCTGGCGCTCTACCGCACGCTGCGCCGCGTGAACCCGGCGCCCTTCTCGGCCTTCCTGCGCGTCGGCGAGGACGCCGTGCTCAGCTCCTCGCCCGAGCGCTTTCTGTCGGTCGGGCGCGATCGCTGGGCGGAGGCGAAGCCGATCAAGGGAACCTGCCCCCGCGGCGCGACGCCGGCCGAGGACGTCCGGCTCGCCGAGGAGTTGCGCGCGGACGAGAAGACGCGCGCCGAGAACCTGATGATCGCCGACCTGCTGCGCAACGACCTTGGCGTCGTGTGCGAGGTCGGGACCGTGCACGTCCCCTTCCTGATGCACGTCGAGACCTACGAGACCGTCCACCAGCTCGTCTCGACCGTGCGCGGACTGCTGCGCGAGGACGTCGAGCCGCCGGATTGCATCCGCGCCTGCTTCCCAGGGGGATCCATGACCGGCGCGCCGAAGAAGCGCACGATGGAGATCATCGACGAGCTCGAAGGCGAGGCGCGCGGCGTCTACTCTGGCGCGATCGGCTACTTCGGCCTCAGCGGCGGCGTCGACCTCAACATCGTGATCCGCACGATCGTGATCGAGGGCGACCATGCGACGCTCGGCGTCGGCGGCGCGATCGTGATGCAGTCCGACGCCGAGGACGAGTACCAAGAGATCGTGCTGAAGGGCCGCGCGCCGATGCAGGCAATCGACCCGCGCGTGGACCCGCAGGCCGCGCTCGAGGCGACGCCCGCAGCCTGATGCCGGACGCCGAGCTGGTCACGGACGCCGCGGCGCTCGCGGCGCTGGCACCGAAGTGGGACGCCCTCGCGGGCGCCACCGGGCTGCCGCAGATGAGCCCCGCGTGGGTGCTTGCGTGGTGGCGGCACATCGCGCCCGCGGAGGCGGTGCCGCGCACGGTTGCGGTGCGCGACGGCGACCAGCTCGTCGGCCTCGCGCCGTTCTACTGCGCGCCGGACGGCGGCGGGCGGCTCGACTACCGCCTGCCGGGCATCGAGCTCGCCGCGCGCTTGGAGCCGCTCGCGGTCGCGGGCCGCGAGTGGGACGTCGCGGCGGCGATCGGCGCGACGCTCGCCCACGCCGACCCGCGCCCGGACGCGCTGCGCTTCGAGGGCATCCCGTTGGAGGGCCACTGGCTCGCTGCGCTGCGCGACGGCTGGCCGGGGGCGCTGCGACCGCCGCTGCACCTGACAGCGGTCGAGGGCAACCCGCTGATGTCGCTGGAGGCGCCCTCTTTCGAGGACTGGCTCGCCGGCCGCAGCGCCAACTTCCGCCAGCAGATGCGCCGGCTGCGGCGCAGATTCGAGCAGGCGGGCGGCGTCTCGCGGGTTGCGACGCACGCGACGCTCGCCGACGACGCCGACGCGCTCGCGCGTCTGCACGCCCAGCGGTGGGAGGGCAGAGGCCACTCGAACCTCGTCGACCTCGGCGAGCGCTTCGCGGCCTTCGTCGCGGACCTCGGCGAGCAGCTGCTCGACGAGCAGCGCTTCGCGCTGCGCCTGCTGGAGCTCGACGGCGAGCCGATCTGCGCGCAGCTGTTCGTGCGCGCGGGCGGCACGACGCTGTTCGTCAACGGCGGCTGGGACGAGCGCCACGCCGCATTCAAGCCGTCGCTGCTGTGCCTGCTCGACGCGGTCGAGGAGGCGTTCGCGCTCGGCGTCGAGCGCTTCGACCTCGGCGTCGGCGTGCAGTCCTACAAGCTGCGCTTCGCCGACGGCAGCGCGCCCCTCGCATGGGGCGTGTTGATGGCGCCGGGCGCGCGCCTGCCGCTGACGGCCGCGCGCAGCGCTCCCGCGCTCGTGCAGGCGCGCCTGCGCGACGGCGCGCGGCGGATGCTGAACGAGCAGCAGGTCGAGCGGCTGCGCACGGCGTGCCGGCGGATGCGGGGCGGGCGATGAGCCTCGACGTCGAGGTCCTCACCACGCCCGAGCAGCTCGACGCGCTCGCGCCCGAATGGCACGCGCTCGCGACCGCCTGCGCCGAGCCGGCCGCGACGCCCGCGTGGGTCCTGACGATGTGGCGCCTGCTCGACCGCGACACGCAGGAGCCGCGCGTCGTGACGATGCATGAGGGCGGCCGGCTCGTCGCGCTCGCGCCGCTGTGCTTCCACCCCGCGCACCGCAGCGACGGCGGCTACCGGCTGCTGTCCGGCGACATGCCGCGCACGACGCCGCTCGCGCTGCCGGGCCGCACGTGGGAGGCCGCCGGCGCCCTTGCCGGGATCGTCGGCGAACTGGATCCGCAGCCGCACGTCGTCGCGTTCGAGAGCATCGGCGCCGCCTCGGCGTGGCCGCTCGCGCTCGCGCAGCAGTGGCCGTCGCGCATGCGCCCGTGGCTGCGGCGCTACTTCACGATGAGCTCGCCGACCGTCGCGCTCGCGCAGGACTCGTTCGACGACTGGCTCGGTGCCAAGAGCTCGAACTTCCGCAGCCAGATGCGGCGCATGCGCAGAAAGTTCGCGCAGGCCGGCGGGATCGGCCGCTTCAGCACGCACGAGACGCTGCACGACGACATCGCCGCGCTCGTGCGGTTGCACGCCGGCCGCTGGGAGGGTCGCGGCGAGTCGTCGATCGTCGCCGGCGGCGCCGCGCTCGCGGAGGCGTTCGAGGCGGTCGGGCGGCAGCTGCTCGACGAGGGCGGCTTCCGCCTGCGCATCCTCGAGCTCGACGGCGCGCCGATCTCGGCGCAGCTGTTCGCGGCCGCCGGCGGCGACGTCATCTATTACAACGGCGGCTGGGACGAGCAGCACGCCCAGTTCAAGCCGGCGATGCTCGGGATCCTCGACGCGATCGAGGACGCGTTCGCCCGCGGCGAGCGACGCATGGACCTCGGCCCCGGCGCGCAGCCGTACAAGCTGCGCTTCGCCGACGGCACCGACCCGCTGTCGTGGTGGGTGCTGGTGCCGCCGGGGCGGCGGATGCCCGCGACGCTCGCGCGCACGCTGCCGATGACGACGTGGCGCGAGCTGCGCACGAGCGCCAAGCGGGCGCTGCCGCCGGAGCGCGTCGAGCGCCTGCGCACGCTGCGCGATCGCGGCCGCTGACGTTCCCGCTCCGCGAAATGGAGCTTTCGGTTACGGTTTTCACCGAAAGCTCCATTCCCGCCGGCAGGATGCCGGCGCGGAGCGCTCGCGAGAAAGAGGATCCGGATGACCCGCGTTCGTGTCGTGTTCGTGCTGTGCGCGCTGCTCGCGCTGACCGGGGGGCCAGGCCTCGCGCGCGCGGCCGGCGTAACGAACGCCGGCGACGACCTGCGCACTGGCTGGTACTCCGACCAGTCGTCGCTGACGCCGCAGCTCGTGAGCGGCGGGACCTTCGGCCAGCTGTGGTCGGCGGCCGTCGACGGTCAGGTGTACGCGCAGCCGCTGCTCGCGAACAGCACGCTGCTCGTGGCGACGGAGAACAACGCGGTCTACGGGCTCAACCCGGGCACCGGCGCGGTCAAGTGGACGACCAACCTCGGGGCGCCGTGGAAGGCGGCCGACATCGGCTGCGGCGACCTCGCCCCGAACGTCGGCGTGACCGCGACGCCGGTGATCGACGCGGCGACGAACACCGCGTACCTGACGCACAAGACCTACGCCTCCGGCACCACGGGCCCGGCCGCCTACTGGCTCGACGCGCTCGACATGACGACCGGCGCCGAGAAGGCCGGCTTCCCGGTGAGACTGACCGGCACCGCGCAGAACGCGTCCGCGCAGACGTTCGACGCGACGCACGAGCTGCAGCGCCCCGGCCTGCTGCTGATGGACGGCGTCGTCTACGCCGCCTTCGCCGGCCACTGCGACATCACGCCGTATCAGGGGTGGGTCTTCGGCGTCTCGACGGGCGGCGTCGTGAAGGCGCGCTGGGTCGCCGACCAGACCGGCAACGGCGCCGGCATCTGGCAGTCAGGCGCCGGCATCACCTCCGACGGCTCCGGGCGCATCCTGCTGTCCACCGGCAACGGCGGCGCGCCCAACTCCGCGATCCCCGGCTCGACGCCCCCTCCGAACCTCGGCGAGTCGGTCGTCCGGCTCAACGTCCAGTCCGACGGCACGCTGAGAGCGACCGACTTCTTCGCCCCGTTCGACGCCTACTCGCTCGACAGCTGGGACGCGGACTTCGCCTCCGGCGGCGTGACCGGCCTGCCGGCTCCCGTCTTCGGGACGGCCACGCTGCCGAACCTCGCCGTCGCCGTCGGCAAGCAGGGCTACGTCTACCTGCTCAACCGCGACGACCTCGGCGGCTCGCGCCAGGGACCCTCCGGCTCGGACCGCGTCGTCCAGCGGATCGGCCCGTACGGCGGCGTGTGGTCGCGGCCGGGCGTGTGGCCGGGCGACGGCGGCTGGGTCTACATCCCGACCGCGTCCGGCGGCACGACCGCCGCCGGCTCCTCCGGCAACCTGCGCGTCTACAAGTACGGCCTGTCGGGCACCGGCCAGCCGACGCTGTCGCTGCAGGCGACCTCGACCGACGCGTTCGGCTTCAGCTCCAGCGCACCGATCATCACCTCTGACGGCACGACGTCCGGCTCGGCGCTCGTGTGGGTGATCTGGACGCCCGGCGGCTCGGGCACCGGCGCGCAGCTGCGCGCGTACGACCCGGTGCCGGTGAACGGCGCGCCGGTGCTGCGCTGGAGCGCGCCGATCGGCACCTCCGCGAAGTTCAACGTGCCGGGCGTCGGCGCCGGCCGCGTCTACGTCGGCACGCGCGACGGGCACGTGCTGGGCTTCGGCTCGCCGGTGACGCCGCCGCTGACCGGCTCGGCGACTGCCTTCCCGACGACGACGGTCGGCAGCACGAGCGTCAAGACGGTGACGCTCACGGCGACCGACGCGATCACGCTCTCGTCGTTGAGATCGAGCAACAGCCAGTTCTCCCTCGGCATGCCCTCGAAGCCGCTGCCGGCGACGCTCGCGGCCGGCGAGACGATCGGCGTGCCGGTCACCTTCGCACCCACGCAGACCGGCCCGATCGGCGGCACGCTGACGGCCACCACCAGCACCGGCAAGACCGCCGACTTCGGTCTCTCCGGCAGCGGCCAGGCGGCAACCGCGCAGCTGTCGGTCTCGCCGCCGCTCGTGTCGTTCGGCGGCACGACCGTCGGCGGCCACCTGTCCGGCAGCGCGACGTTCACGAACGTCGGCGGCGCGCCGCTCACGATCAACGCCGTCCACCTGCCGAGCGCGCCGTTCGGCGCCTCCGGCGTGCCCGCCGTCGGCGACACGATCGCGCCGGGCGCCTCGGTCACCGTCACCGTCACGTTCGACCCGACGAGCACCGGCACGTTCAGCGACGCGATCGGCCTCGACACGACCGGCGGCAACGACTCCGTCGGCCTCTCGGGCAGCGCCGGCAGCGCAGGTGTGCTGCAGATCAACAGCGAAACCAACGATTACGGCACCGTGACGGTCGGCCAGAGAGCGACGAAGAGCTTCACCGTCTCGAACACCGGCGGCGTGCCGGTCACAATCACGAAGAGCAAGCCGCCGACGGGCGGCGCCTTCGCCGCCACGACGACGCTGGCCGAGGGCACGACGATCAACCCCGGGCAGACGCTGACCGAGAGCGTCACGTTCGTGCCCAACGCGGCCGGCGCTCTGAGCGGCACGTGGGCGATCAACGGCGACGACTCGACCGGCCTGCACCAGGTGGCGTTCACCGGCGCCGGCAGCGTCCCGCCGCCGGGCGCGCCGTCGTGGACGCTCGACGGCAACGCGACGTTCCCGAGCGCCGGCGTGCTGAAGCTGACCGGACTGACGAGATCAGTCGCCGGCTCTTCCTTCTTCACCGTTCCGCTCGACTCCAGCCGCCATCTCAACGTCGCGTTCGACGCCACGATCGGCGGCGGCGGCACGACTGGGGCGGACGGGCAGACGCTCGTGCTGGCGGACGCCGCGGTCGCGAAGCCGACCGCGCTCGGCGCGAGCGGCGGCGGCCTCGGCTACAGCGGCATCCCGGGCATCGCCGTGGCGCTCGACACGTACAAGGGCGCGGTGGATCCGTCGAATAACTTCGTGGGGATCGCGAACGGCACGAACGGCGCCGTCGACCGGCTGTTCTGGCTCGCGACCTCGACGGCGATCCCGAACCTGCGCACGGCCACCCGCCACATCGTCGTCGACGTCAACGGCGGCGTCATGACGGTCAAGGTCGACGGCACGCAGGTGCTGTCGCAGGCGGTCACGCTGCCGCCGAACGTGCTGCTCGGCTTCACCGGCGCGACCGGCTGGGTGCTCGACAACCATCAGGTCTCGAACGTCGTCGTCTCCGGCGACGGCGGGACCCCGCCGCCGCCCCCGCCGCCCGCCGCCGCGACGCTGAAGATCACGAACGCGGTCAGCGCGCCGTCCGGCTCGACGCAGGCGGCGCAGACCTTCACGTACAGCGGCTCGTGCCCATCCGCCTTCACGACGAGCGCGCTCGGCAACGGCGGCAGCGCCACGCCGACGCTCACGAACGCGGTCGAAGGCGCCTCATGCGCGGTCGCCGAGACGGCCCAGAGCGACGCGAACTGGAGCACGACCGTCTCCGTCAACGGCGGGACTCCGGTGAGACTGACGGCGTCAGGCGGGAAGCTGACCGTGCCGACGTTCGCGCTCGTCGCCGGCACGAACACCGTCGCGTTCACGAACACGTACACGCCGCCGGTCAACTCGACGATCCCGAGCCCGGTGCTCGGCGGCTGGCAGATCAACGGCAGCGCGTCGATCTCCGGCAGCTCGCTGCAGCTGACGCCGGCGACCGGCACGCTGCTGGCCGGCAGCGCCTTCTGGCCCACGCCCGTCGACCCGCGCGCGATCCGCGTCGACTTCGACGCCTACATCGGCGGCGGCACCGGCGCCGACGGCATGACGTTCGCGATCCAGAACGCGGCCGCGAGCGGCGCGGCCCCGACGAAGGTCGGCGTGCGCGGCGGCGGGCTCGGCTTCTCCGGCATCAGCGGGCTCGCGGCGGCGCTGGTCGAGTACAAGAACTCGGTCAACCCGTCGAACAACTTCACCGGCATCACCGACGGACCGATCTCCGGCAGCACCGACCTGATGCACTGGATCGCGACCGCCAACCTCGTGCCGATCCTCCAGAACCAGACGCACCACGTGACGGTCACGACCGGCGGCGGCCTGCTGACGATCGCGGTCGACGGCACGCAGGTGCTCTCACAGGCGGTCACGCTGCCGGCGTCGGCCTACGTCGGCTTCACCGCCGGCGACGGTTCGCTGACGAACAGACACGCGGTCTCGAACGTCGTCTTCTCCTGAGGGGCCGGCGCGGCGGGCGGGCGCGCGGCGCTCAGGCGACGGGCGCGGCGACGCCCGGGGGCGGGGCGACGCTCAGGGGGCGGGCGTGTCGACGCCGAGCGCACGCTCGACCGCCTGCAAGGTGCACTCCGGGTCGTGGCGCACGAGCGTCGCCTCGCGCCCGGCCGCGCCCTCGCGGCGGCGCCGCTCGGGGTCATCGCGGTAGGCGACAAGCGCAGCCGCCAGGGCGCTCGGGTCGTGCGACGGCGAGCAGATCGTGCCCGTGCCGGGGGGCAGCAGCTCATCCGCGCCCTCCGCGTCGGTGCTGATCACCGGCACGCCGACGAGCTGCGCCATCACGATCACGCGCGGCGCGCCCTCCGTCGGGCTCGGCGCGAACACGAGCACGTCGCACGCCGACAGGAACGCCTCGACGTGGCCGCGCACGTTCGGCGCAAAGCGCACGCGGGTCCCGTGCGGCGCGGCGCGCTCGCGCAGCGCGTCCTCCTCCTCGCCCTCGCCCGCCAGCACGAGCAGCACGTCGCCGTCAACCTCGCCCATCGCGTCGATCACGACGTCGTTGCGCTTGCGGCGCTGGAAGCGCGAGATGCAGCCGGCCACGAGCGTGTCCGGTCCCGCACCCCACTCGGCCCGCAGCCGCTCGCGCGCCTCAGGGTCGAAGGAGACGTCGTCCACGTCCACCAGGTTCGGCACGACGAGCACCTTGTCGGCCGGCACGCCGGCCCCGACGACCGTGCGCTTCGTCCCCTCCGAGACGGCCATGATCGCGCGCGCCCGGCGCGCAGCGAGCGCGTACAGCAGCCGTGGCACGCCGCTGCGCATGCTCGGCGGCACCGGCCCCCACTCCGCCCACGCGATGCGGCCGGTCAGCCGCGGCGGCAGCAGTGCGCACAGCAGCTGCTCCTTCTTGAAGTGCAGGAACGTCACACCGACCGGACGCGCGGCGCGCAGCGCGCGCGCAAGGCGCCACAGCGTGCGCGGCGCCGCGAGCGCCGTCTGCACGACGCTGCGTCTGTTGAGCTTCGGCCCGAGGTCGATCGCAACGACCGGAACTCTGGTCTTCGCCGCGATGTCGGGGACGTTCGTGACGAGCAGCACGTCATGGCCCCGTTGACGCAGCGCCTCCAGCAGGTCGGCGTTCGCGTACTCCGCTCCGCCGCGCTCGTTCGTGGTCTGAATGGAGACGATGCGGTCACGGGCCACGGCGCGCGCCATACTATCCCGGTGCGATCGGTCTCCCCTTCCGGCCGCCGCGCGTGAGCTCCACGATCTCCTCGACATCCGACGCCGTGTCCGCCCTGCGTCCGCTCGTCGTGGAGGAACCCGAGCGGCTCGCGCCATACCTGGCGGCGTGGGACGCTCTCGCGGCCGCGGCCGGACGGCCCTTCTGCGCACCGGCGTGGCTGCTGGCGTGGTGGAGAGAGGGACGCAGCGGCGACGCGCGCCTGCGCGTCGTGCTGGCACTCGACGCCGACGGCGAGCTGGTCGGCGTGGGCCCCTTCTTCGCCCAGGTCGGTCCGCTGCGCCTCGCCGAGTACCGCCTGCTGGGTGCCGGCTTCTGCCATCGCATCGGGCCGCTCGCACGCAGCGGGCGCGAGCGCGAGGTGGCGGCGGCGATCGCGGCGGGACTGGCGAGCGCGTCACCGCCGGTCGCGAGCGTCGTGTTCGAGGGGATCGACGGCGCCGACCTGTGGCCGGAGCTGGTCGCCGACGGCTGGGTTCGCGCCCGCGGTGGGCGGCGCCCGCGGCTGCGCACGGACGTGACGATGGACGCGCCGACGCTCGCGCTCGACGCCGACTACGAGGCGTGGATGGCGCGCCGTCAGCGGAGCTTCCGCAAGGAGGCTCGCCGCGTGGCGCGGCGGCTCGAGGAGGAGGGCGTGACGCGACGGCTCACGAACGAGCCGACGGCGATCGCCGCGCTGCTGGACCTGCACCACGCGCGCTGGGACGAGCGCGGCGGCTCGAGCGTCGGCGATGAGGCCAAGCGCGTCGCGATCGAGGCGAGCCGCCTGCTCGATGACGAGGCGCGCATGGCGGTCGCGCTGCTCGAAGGGCCGGACGGCCCGATCGCCGCCGAGCTCGTGCTGCGCGCCGGCGAGGCGGTCGTCTTCTGGACCGGCGGCTTCGACCCGGCGTGGGCCAAGCTCGCGCCCGGCACGCAGGCGATGCTGCTCGCGCTCGAAGCGGCGGCCGCCGGCGGGGTGCGCGAGGTCGACCTGGGCGGCGGCGCGCACGAGTACAAGTGGCGCATGGCTGACGGCAACCGTCCGCTCGCGTGGCGCACGCTGTTTCCGCTCGGCCGCCGCTACCCGTTGATCCGCCTGCGGCTCGCGCCGAAGCACGTCCGCTTCGCCGCGCGCGAGCTGGCACGCAGACTGCCCGCGGAGCGCCAGGCGCAGCTGCGGCGGCTGCTGCGGCGGGGGTCGCGATGAGCGCCTCCGCGTGGCCGCACGTCGTGCTGCTGGAGCCGCACAGCGCCGGCTTGGCGCTCGCGCGCACGCTGCGCAGAGCCGGTGCGCGTGTGACGATGATCGCCCAGCCGGGCAACGACTGGGAGACGCACAGCCGCGGCGTCGAGTCGGTCGTGACGCCCTTCGGCGAACAGGGAGACGCCTGGATCGCGGCGCTGCACGAGCTTGCGCGCGGCGGCGCCGAGGTGGTCGCGTTGCCCACCTCCGACCGCGCCAGCGCACTGCTCTCGCGCGCGCGTGAGCAGCTCCCCGACAACGTGCGCGCGTTCGAGCGCGCCGACAGCGCGCATCTGGTGCTGATGCACAAGGAGACGGCTGAGCCGATCGCGCGGCGGGCCGGCGTCAACGTGCCATGGACCGCCGCGGTGCGCACGCTTGACGAGCTGGAAGCGCTGGCGGCCGAGGCGCCGTGGCCGTGCGTCGTGAAGCCGATGCTGACGCACCAGTGGGACGGGCGCTACGGCGACGCTCACGTGTTCGTCGTGCGCAACGCGGCGGAGGCGGAGCAGCGCCTCACGGACCCGCTGCGGCGCGGGCTCGGCATGTTGCTGAGCCAGTACATCCCCGGCGGTGACGACCACATGGAGGAGGCGATCGTCGTCCGCCTCGCCGACGGCAGCTACCCCGTCGCGTTCGGCTGTCACAAGCTGCGCCAGTCGCCGCGCGGCTTCGGGGCGACCGCGCTCGGCGTCTCCGACCCGCTTCCGGAGACGACCGCGCTTGCCAGAGCGGTGCTCGACGAGGCCGGCTTCGTCGGCGTCGCGGGCGTCGAGGCGAAGCGCCATGCCGAGACCGGGGAGCGCTGGTTCATCGAGGTCAACGTGCGCATGCCGGCGCAGTGGGGCCTCGGCGACGCGTCAGGCGCCGACGCGAGCCGTCGCCTCGTCGCCGCGCTTGCCGGCCGCCCGCTCGGACCCGCGCCGGTCCCGCGGGCGGGCGTGAACATCGTCGTGCCGTTGCTCGACGCGCGCGCGACGCGCGCGCTGCTGCGCGACGCGCCGGCATGGCGGCGTCCGCTGCTGGCGGCGCGCCTGTTCGCGCCGTATCTGCGGGCGCGCGAGCTGGGGCTGCTCGATCCGCGCGATCCCGGGCCGGGCGTCGCGGCCTTGCGCACCGTCGCCCGGCGGCGCAGTCGCGCACGCTGAAGCGCTGCGCGTGTCTGGACACATGCCGCTGAGAGCGGTGTGCGTCCGTTGTCGTCCAACGTGTCCAGTTGCGCCTTGACAGGGCGAAACCGTGGCACCATCGTGGCCACTTCGCACATGCGTCCACGCCTGTTGACATTGCTCACGTTCGTGCTCGTCCTGACGAGCCCGGCCGCGGCCCATGCCGCGACGCTGCTGTATCCGAACCTGAAGACGCTGCCGCCGCGCGAGCTGCGCTTCGACCGCACGGACGTCAGCGCCGACTCCTCGGGCGACTTGCACAACGTCCTGCGCTTCTCGAACACCGTCTACAACGCGGGCGACGGACCAGCGGAGATCCGCGCGACGATCAACATGAGCCTGAACCCACCGTCCGGCCAGGCCTACCAGCGCGTCTACGACGACCAGGGCGGTCACACCGACATCCTGCTGCCCGGCAGCACGCTCTACTACCACGCGGTCCATCAGCACTACCACTTCGACCACTGGGGCGGCTACGAGCTGTGGACGAAGGCCGGCTACGACAACTGGATCGCGAGCGGCAAGACGGAAGGCAGCCCGGACCTCGTCGGCTCCAAGACGACGAGCTGCGTCGAGGACGAGGAGTTCGTCGTCTCGCTCGATGTCTCCGTCTTTCCGGCGCAGTACCCGCCGTCGCAGTGCCTGCCGAACGCGGGCAACGTGATCGCAGAGGGCCTCTCCGCCGGCTGGGGCGACACCTACGACTACTACCGCTTCGAGCAGTGGATCGACCTCGGACAGTCGACGCTGCCCGACGGCACGTACGTGCTGCGCTCGGTCGCCGACCCGCTGAACCTCGTCTACGAGAGCCCGAACAAGTCCGACAGCTCGCGCGAGAGCTCGGCCGACAACGCGGCGATCACGACGTTCGTCGTCTCCGGCGGCAAGCTGGTCGACAGCGACCCGCCGAGCGGGACGGTCACGATCAACCACGTCGACAGAAGCACGAGCACGGGCGCCGTGAGCCTCGACGTGCTCGGCCGCGACGACGTCAGCGGCGTCAGAGCGTTCAGAGTCTCCAACGACAACGCGACCTGGAAGTCCTACACCAACACGTCGTCGGGCTCGATACCGCAGACGATCTCGTGGGACCTCACCGACCCATCGACCGGCGGCTCGAACGCGACCGGGACGCGCACCGTCTACGTCCTCTTCCAGGACAACACCGGCAAGTGGAGCTCCTCGCCCGCGACCGACACGATCTCCTACGACCCGCCGCCGCCCCCGCCGCCGCCGACGTCCGCGTACGGACAGGCGATCTCCGGCGACCAGCCCGTCGGCTGGTGGCGGCTCGGGGACGCGTCGGGCACGACCGCGACCGACCAGGAGGGCCTCAACAACGGCGCATACGCCGGCGGTGTCACGCTCGGCCAGCCCTCGCTGCTGGCGGCCGACGCGAACAAGGCGGCCGCGTTCAACGGCTCCACCGGCTACGTGAGAATCCCCGCGGCCGTCGCGTTCAACTTCACGAACGCGTTCTCGCTGGAGGCATGGATCAAGCCGACGAGCCTCCCCGCCTCCGGCGTCTTCCGCTCCGTCCTCACGAAGCCGGAGTCGTACTCGCTCCAGTTCAACGGGCCCAGACTGGAGTTCACCGTCATCCAGAGCGGCACGCGGCGGCGCCTCCAGACGCCGTCCGGCCTGATCGTCGCCGGTGGCACCTACCACGTCGTCGGCACCTACGACGGCACGACGCAGCGCCTGTACGTCAACGGCGCACTCGTCGCCTCGGCCGCGCTCACCGGCCCCGCCACCGTCACGACCAATCCGATCTACGTCGGCTCCTGGAACGGCTCGCTCGAGTACTTCGCGGGCACGATCGACGAGGCCGCCGTCTACGGGAAGGTGCTGAGCGCGTCGCAGGTGAGCGCGCACTACAACGCCGCCAGCGCCGCGACGCTCGCCGCGCCGAGCAACCTCACCGCGATCCCGCGCTCGCCGTCGCAAGTCGACCTCGGCTGGCTCGACAACTCCAGCGGGGAGACCGGCCAGGTGCTCGAGCGCGCCACGAACTCGTCCTTCAGCGCGCCCACCGACCTCGCGCTGAGCGCGAACCAGCAGTCCTACTCGGACACCGGCCTGGCCGCCGGCACGACGTACTGGTACCGCGTCAAGGCGGTCTCGGGCGGCAGCTCGTCGGCGTGGTCGAGCGCCGTGCAGGTCACGACGCCGGCGAACGCCTCGTACGCCGCCACCGTGATCGCCGACCGGCCCGTCTCCTACTGGCGTCTCGGCGAGACGAGCGGCACGATCGCGGGCGACCAGACGGTCGCGAACCCCGGCACGTACGAGGGGCCACCGACGCTGGGCGCGGCGAGCCTCGTCGGCGCCGACACGACCGACCCGGCCGTCGCATTCGACGGCGCCAGCGACGACGTGCGCGTGGGTCAGTCCGGCTCGCTCGACATCGGCGGTGCGCTGACGCTCGAGGCGTTCGTGAAGCCGACCAGCCTCCCGGCGGCCGGCAGCGTCCGCCAGATCGTCGCGAAGACCGGCTCGTACTCGCTCGACCTCAACGGCCCGGCGCTCGAGCTCACGCTCTACCAGCTCGGGGTCGCGCGCCGCGTGCAGGCGCCCGCCGGGACGATCGTCGCGGGCCGCGGCTACCACGTGGCCGGCACGTACGACGGCAGCACCGAGCGCCTGTACATCAACGGCAGACAGGTCGCCTCGACCGCCGTCTCGGGCGCGACCGACGTGACGATCAACGGCCTGCGGATCGGCTCGTGGGACGGCACGCAGCAGTTCTTCGCCGGCACGATCGACGAGGCCGCCGTCTACAACAAGGCGCTCAGCGCGACGCAGGTGGCGGCGCACTTCACGGCCTCCCAACTGCCGCTGGGCGACCCGAGCGACCTCTCCGCGACGGCGGCATCCGCCTCGCAGATCGACCTCGGCTGGAGCGACAACGCCGGCGCCGAGACCGGGCAGATCCTCCAGCGCAGCACCGACGCGGCGTTCAGCGCGCCGACGTCGATCGCGCTCGGCGCAAACGTCACCGCCTACTCCGACACCGGCCTCACAGCCGGCACGCAGTACTGGTACCGCGTGAGAGCCGTCGACGCGAGCAACGGCTCGGGCTGGTCGCCGGTCGCGACCGCGACGACGCAGGCCGCGCCGCCGCCCGCCTCCTACGCGAGCGTCGTCGGCGCGGACACGCCGGTCGGCTGGTGGCGCCTCGGCGAGACGTCCGGGACGAGCGCGGCGGACCAGGCCGGCGGCAGCGCCGGCACCTACGCCGGCGGCTACACGCTCAACCAGCCGTCGCTGCTCGCGACCGACATGGGCAACGCCGGCGTCGCGTTCAACGGCAGCACGGCGCGCGTGAGCGTGCCCAGCACGACGGCGCTGCAGCTCACGAACAGAGTCTCGCTCGAGGCCTGGATCAAGCCGACGAGCCTGCCGGTCTCGGGCGCCTTCCGCTCGGTGCTGACGAAGGCCGAGTCGTACTCGCTCCAGTTCAACGGGCCGCGGATGGAGTTCACGATCATCCAGAACGGCACGCGTCGCCGGCTGCAGGCGCCGTCCGGCGCGATCGTCGCCGGCGGGACCTATCACGTCGTCGGCACCTTCGACGGCACGACGCAGCGCCTCTACGTCAACGGCGTGCAGGTCGCCTCCGCAGCGCTGTCCGGCTCGGCGACCACGAACACGCGCCCGGTGATGATCGGCTCGTGGGACGGCGCCAGCGAGTTCTTCGCCGGGACGATCGACGAGCCGGCCGTCTACGGCACGGTCCTCAGCGCCGCGCAGGTCGCCGCGCACTACAGAGCCGGCACGACGGGCTAGCGTCCGCCGGGCGCGTCGTCGAGCCGGCGCCACCGGCCGCGATAGCCTGCCCGCGCATGAGCGTGCCGCGGGTCCTGTTGGTCGAGGAGGGCGGGGTCGGCGGCGTCGCCGACTACACCGCGGAGCTGGCGGCGGCGCTCGCGCGCGCCGGTTGCGCGGTCGACGTCGCGACCGCGCGCGACCACCGCTACCCGGCCGCGCCGGGCGTCGCGCTGCACGGTCTCTTCCCATACGTGCGCGGGCGCACGGCGCTCGGCCGCGCGATCCGCCGTGCGCGGCTGTCGAAGGTCGTCAACGGACTCACGCACGGCGCCGCCCACGTCCCGCTGCTGGCGCTCGCGCGCCGCGCCGACGTCGTCCACGTACAGGGCGGCGAGTGGCCGCCGCTCGGCGCCGTGCAGGCGCTGCTCATGCGCGCCGCGCGCCGCCCGTTCGTGTGGACGCCGCACAACACGTTCGAGCGCGGCGAGCGTGCATACGCGCGCTCGCGCGCGGTAACCGACCGCTGCGCCGCGCGGCTCGTGATCCACGCCGAGCACGATCGCGGCGCTTTGCCGCCCGCGACCGCCGCGAAGGCGGTCGTGATCCCGCACGGCGAGTACGGCGGCCTCGCGCGCCGCGGGGCGCCTGACGCCGACGCGGAGGCAGCGCGAGCAGAGCTGGGCGCCGGCGCGGACGAGCTGGTCGTGCTGCTGTTCGGCCAGCTCCGCTCCGACAAGGGCGTGCGCGACCTGCTGCTGGCGGCCGCCGAGGTGCCGGGCGTTCGCGTCGTACTGGCGGGCGAGGACAAAGGCGCGCTGGCCGACGTCGCGGACCTGCGCGCCGACGCGCGCCTCGATGGCCGGCTCGTGGTGCGCCAGGGCTTCGTGCCGGCGGAAGAGGCAGGCCGCCTGTTCGCCGCCGCCGACGTCGCCGCGCTTCCCTATCGCCAAGCGAGCGCGAGCGGCGTACTGCTGCTCGCCTACGGGTACGGCCGGCCGGCCGTCGTCTACCCCGTCGGCGGGCTGCCGGAGTACGTCGTCGACGGCGAAACCGGCTGGCTGTGTGCGCGCGCCGACCCGCAGGCGCTCGCCGAGCGATTGCGCGAGATCACGGCCGCGGGACGGGCGACGTGCCGTGCCCGCGGCGCAGCCGCGCGTGCACTCGCCGACGAGCGCTTCTCGTGGGACGCGATCGCTCAGCAGACGATCGCGTTGTACGCGGAGGCGATCGGCGAAGGGTCCTGAGCGGCCGCGTCGTATCATCACCTCGTGTCGTCTGACCCTGCCGTGGCCGCGAGCGCACCGTCCGATTCCGCCGTGGCCGAGCTGGCGCGCTATCTGGAGCAGGGCGAGACGGGTCCGCCGCCGCCGCCGATCTCCGGCGGGCGCATGATCCGCCTGCTGCCCGCGTGGGCGCCGGGCCTGCTGCGCAGCACCGGCACGGCCGTCTCACGCCCGCGCTCGAAGCGCAAGTGGGAGCAGGTGCCGACCGACGGCAGCGCGAGACTGCACCTCGGCTGCGGCTGGGCGCACAAGGACGGCTGGGTCAACGTCGACCTGTTCGCGACCTCCGCCGACATCGTCTGGGACCTGCGCCACGGCATCCCACTGCCCGACGGCTCCGCCCAAGCGATCTTCCACGAGCACATGCTCGAGCACCTCAGCCTGCGCGACGGCCACCTGCTCGCACAGGAGTGCCTGCGCGTGCTGGCACCGGGCGGCGTGCTGCGGATCGGCGTCCCCGACGCCGGCCTCTGCATCGACTCCTACGCCGGCAAGGCCGACCCCGACTGGGCGCAATCGCGCCCCACCGGCATGCTGGCGGTGCAGGCACTCTTCTACGAGCACGGTCACCGCTCGATGTGGGACGGCGAAACGCTCACGCGCGCGCTGCTCGCCGCCGGATTCGCGGAGGCGCGCCGCACGGACTTCGGCGAGAGCTGGATCCAACCGCCGCCGGACTCCGACGACCGGCGCGAGGGCACCCTCTACGCCGAGGCGCGCAAGGGCGCGTAGGTGCCAATGCGGCCATGGGCACTGGAGCCGACGGCAGCGCAAAGTAGCATCGTGTGGATGCGCACGGACTCTGACGCTGGACGGCCGCTCGCATGACCCCCTCCGCCAGCGATCTGCCCACCGCCGTCGGTACGGAGCGCGAGACGCTCTCGGCCTTCCTCGAGGTGCTGCGGCGCCGCTGGCTGCTGGTGCTCGGCGTCGTCGCAGCCTGCATCGTCGCGGCCGTCGTGCGCTACGAGACCGGCACGCGCAGCTACGAGTCGACCGCGAGCGTCGCCTTCGGCAACGCCACCCTCACCGAGCAGGCGCTGCAGGTCACGCGTGGCAGCGGCGATCCCGAGCGCGACGCTGCGACGAACGTGTTGATCGCCTCCTCGCGCGACGTCGCGCAAGGCGTCAGACGCGAGATCAGATCGCCGGCGTCGCCCGACACGCTGCTGAGCGCCGTCGACGTCGAATCGGCCCCCAACGCGAACGTGATCAACATCACCGCGCACACGAGCAGCCCGATCTTCTCGGCACGGCTCGCGAACGCGTTCGCCGACCAGTACCTCGCGACCGAGACACAGCAGCAGCTCGATGCGATCGACACCGCGCAGCGCGACCTGCAGCGCCAGATCGACGCGCTGCCGGTCGGCTCAGGCGACCGCGCCACGTTGCAGCAGTCAAGCCAGCGGCTCGACGAGCTGCGCGCGATCGCGAACGGCGGCCTGCAAGTCATCACGCGCGCCAGCCCCGCCCACAAGGCGAGCGGCTCCTCGCTCAAGACGACCGCGATCCTCGGCCTGCTCGTCGGGCTCGCGCTCGCCGGCGCGCTCGTGTTCCTGCTCGAGTCGCTCGACCGGCGCGTGAACTCGGCGGAGGCGTTCGAGCGGCTGTACCGCCTGCCCGTGCTGGCAACCGTGCCGCCGACCGCGTTCAAGCACAGCCGCGCGGACGACCGCGGCCGCTCGCTCGAGCCATACCGCATCCTCCGCAGCGCGCTCGACTTCGTCGCCGTCACGCGCCAGCTCGACACGCTGCTGGTCACGAGCGCGGTGCCGGGCGAGGGCAAGTCGACCGCCTCGATCGACCTCGCGCACGCGATCGCGCTCGCCGGCCGCCGCGTCGTGCTGGTCGAGCTCGACCTGCGCCAGCCGAGCTTCTCGCACCACTTCGCGCTCGACCCGATGCGCGGCATCACGACCGCGCTGACGGGGCGCGAGGAACTGCAGGACCTGCTGTTGCAGCCGTTCGCGCAGCTGCCGAACTTCCAGCTCCTGCCGGCCGGCACGCTGCCGCCGAACCCGTCCGAGCTGCTCGGCTCGCCGGCCGTCTCGACGCTGCTCGCGGACCTTGCGTCGGACGACACGATGGTCGTGATCGACGCGCCGCCGCTCAACCCGGTCGCCGACGCGCAGGTCCTGCTCAACAACCCGGCGATCCACGCCGCGCTGCTCGTCGCGCGCCTCGGCTACACGACGCGTGACCAAGTGCAGAGAGCGCGCTCGATCCTCGACCGCCACATGCTCCAGCCGGTCGGGCTCGTGGTCACGGGCGTGCGCGCGCCCGGCCGCAGCGGCTACGAGGTCTACGGGCCGGCCGAGCCGGCGCTCGTTGAGGCGGAGGCGTTGGCCGCCGCGCCGCGCCGCCGCCGCGCGCCCCGCTGACACCGGAGGCGGCAGTGCTCGCGCTTCGTCAGCGGCTCCGGAGCAATCAGGCCGAGACGCTGCTGATCGCGCTGACGGCGACCGTCGCGACGCTGGCGATCGCCGTCTTCGCCGAGCGACGAATGGGCGGCTTCGGCCTCTTCGTCCCGCTCCTGCTCGTCGCCGCCGTGCTGCTCGCACGGCGCCCGGTCGCGGCGGTCGCGCTCGCGGTCGCGGCGCCGATCATCTGCGAGGGCGACACGTTCGGCATCCCCGTGATGACGAAGCTCTACCACCCGGTCTTCAAGCAGCTGACCGCGCTCGACGTGCTCGTCCTGTTCGCGATCGCCACCGTCGCGCTCGACCTTGTCCGCCGCCGTCGGCAGCCGCACCTGCCGGCTGCGCTCGGCTTCCCGATGTTGTTCGTGGCGCTTGCGATGGCGGCCGGCCTCGCGGTGACGCTCGGCCAGGGCTGGAGTACGCGCGACACGATCTTCTCGATGCACGTGCTCGGCTACCTGCTGACGCTGCCGATCGCGGTCGTCAACCTCGACCTCGACCGCGATCAGGCGATGCTGCTGCTGAAGGGCGCCGTGGCGCTGGCGCTGCTGAAGGCCGGCATGGGGCTGATCGTGATGGCGGCGGGCGGCAGCGCGGCGCTCGACAGCGGCACGCACCTCACGTACTACGAGCCGACCGCGAACTGGCTGATGCTGGTGACGCTGCTGGGGATCGTCGCCGCGATCAGCGGCGGGATGCCGAAAGAGCGCTGGATGCTGGTGGGGGTGCCGCTGCTCGTCGCGGCGCTGCTGCTGTCCTACCGCCGCTCGTTCTGGATCGCGGCCGTGCTGGGGCTGCTGCTCGTGCTGCTGCTGGGCACGTCGCGGCGCGGCTGGCGCGTGCTGCTGCCGTCCCTCGTGCTCGTCGGCATCGCGATCTGGACGATCAGCTCGCTCGAGTTCCAGGCGCAGACGCCGCTCGCGAACCGCGTGCAGTCGCTCGCGCCGTCGAGACTCGAGACGAACGCGGAGGATCGCTATCGGCTCGACGAGCGCGTCAACGTGATCGCCGACATCGAGCGCCAGCCGGTCGCCGGGATCGGACTGCAGCAAGGCTGGCAGGCGAGCAAGCGGCCGCTGCCGGTCGAGCACGTCGACGGGCGCCACTACGTCCACTTCGCGCTGCTGTGGTGGTGGCTGAAGCTGGGCCTCCTCGGCGCAATCGCGTTCGTCTCACTGATCGCCGCCGGGATGCTGATGGCATGGCGCACCTGGCGGGCGAACCGCGAGCCGCTGCTGCGCTGCTTCGGGCTCGCGTCGCTGTGCGGGATCGCGGGCCTTGTCGCCGTCGAGACGACGGCGAGCTTCACCGGCGTCGACGCGCGCTTCACGGTCGTGATCGCCGCGCAGCTCGGACTGCTGGCGGCGCTCCAGCGCGGCGCGCCGCGGCCCCGCCGCGAGGCGAGGGCCGCGTGAGCGGGGAGCGACGGGCGGCCGCGCGGCCGCTGCGGGTGCTCTCCGCCGGCAACCTCTACCCCCCCCACTACGCCGGCGGCTACGAGCTGATGTGGCGCGCGTGGGTCGAGCACGCGCGCGCGGCGGGACACGTCGTGCGCGTGCTGTGCAGCGACGAGCGCACCGGCGCGACCGGCCCCGACGACCCCGACGTGCACCGCGAGCTGCGGCGCTACTGGCGCGCCGACGGCACCCCGCGGCTGGGGCTGCGCGAGCGGCTCGCGCTCGAGCGCCGCAACGCCGCGGTCGTGCGCCGCCACCTCGACGAGCTGCGTCCCGACGTCGTCGTGTGGTGGGGCATGGGCGGGATGCCGCTGTCGTCGATCGAGCAGGTGCGTCGCGCCGGCCTGCCGGCCGTCGCGTTCGTGATGGACGACTGGCTCAGCTACCAGCCGCCCGGCGACGCCTGGCTGCGGCTGTTCGCGGCGCGGCCGCTGCTCGGCCGCGTCGTCGACCGCCTCAGCGGGATCCCGACGCGCGTCGACTTCGCGGGCGCGGCCAGCTACGTGTTCGTCTCCGAGACGCTGCGCCGCCAGGGGCCGCCGCTGCCGCACACCGCGGTCGAGCCGTCCGGCGTCGCCGACGACTTCATCGACCCGCGCCCGCCGCAACCGTGGGCATGGCGGCTGTTGTCAGTCGGCCGCATCGACCCGCGCAAGGGGATCGCGACGGCGATCGAGGCGCTCGCCGAGCTGCCGCCGGAGGCGACGCTGACGGTCGCGGGAACCGGTCCCGAGTCGCTGCTGGCCGAGCTGGCGGCACATGCCGAGCGGCACGGCGTCGCGGCGCGCGTGACCTTCGCCGGCGCGGTCGCGCGCACGGACCTGCCCGCCCTCTACGAGCGCCACGACGCGGTCGTGTTCCCGGTTCAGTGGGAGGAGCCGTGGGGGCTCGTGCCGCTGGAGGCGATGGCGCTCGGGCGTCCGGTCAGCGCGAGCGGACGCGGCGGCTCCGCCGAGTATCTGCGCGACGGCAAGAACTGCCTGCTGCACGTCCCCGGCGACGTCGCCTCGCTGGCGGCGACGATCCGGCGGCTGGCGGACGACGCGGCGCTGCGCGAGCGGCTGCTGGAGGGCGGCCTGCGCGCCGCGCGCCACTACACCGAGTCGCGCTTCAACCGCGCGGCGACCGCTGCCGTGGAGGCCGCGGTCACCGCGCGATCGTGAAGCTGCGAGCGGCCGCTCAGCCGTTCGCGGCCAAGTCGTTCTTGACCTCGGTCGTGTAGGCGCCCTTCGGCGCGCCGTTGCTCTGCTCGGAGCCGAAGTAGGCCTCGCGGCCGGTCTGCGTGCCGGTCGCGTACTGGTCGTGCGCCTGGTAGAGGAAGAACGCGCCGAGGCGGCTGCCGTAGCGGCTCTCCATGCCCGACAGGACCGAGTGCAGCGTGCTCGCCGCCGCGTCGTAGGTCATGCACGGGTCGAAGCCGTAGTTGTCGGACAGGCAGCGCCCGTTGTCGGTCGACAGCCCCCACTCGGTTACCCAGATCGGCAGGTCGCGCGAGCCGGCGGTCTTCGTCGAGTTGACGGTCGAGTCGATCCGCGTCGCCCAGTTCGGGCCGTACGGATGGATCGTCCAGCCGTCGACGTAGTTGCCGAGGTCCGGCACCGCCTTGAACATGTTCACGACCCAGGCGTCCTGGTTGACGGCGTTGTCGCCGATCGCCAGCAGGCCGACGTTCGGGTTGGCGGCCTTGATCGCGACCGCGGCGTCCTTCGCGCGCTGCGCGTACGTCTGCGCGCGGGCGGCGTAGGTCGACAGCGAGTTGTCGGAGAACTGGTAGCTGTAGCTCGTCTCGTTGCCGAACTCGATCTCCTTGACGCCCGTGTCGGCGGGGTAGTTCTTGCCCACCCAGAACGTGCCGCCGGGCCCGTACGCGGCCGCCCAGGTGGCGAGGCTCTGCGCCTCGACGGTCGTCGCGTTGCGGCCATAGAAGGTCGCGAGCAGGATCGGGCGAATGCCCGCTCTCGCGTACGCGTCCATCGCGGTGGCGAGGTTCGAGGCGGGCGTGCCGATCGGCCACACGAGGCGTGCGGTTCTCGCGCCCATCGACTGCAGGAAGGACAGCTCGTAGGTGGCGGCCGAGCCGGCCACGAGGCCCATCTGGAAGCCGCTGGGGGTCGGCGTCGGCGTCGGTGACGGCGCGGGAGCCGGCGCCGGATCGGCCGGGTACGTGATCGAGACCTCGGGCGACCAGGCGCTGCCGTCGATCGCCGTGCGCACGCTGTAGCGCGCGGTCTGGCCGGCGACCGGCGCCGGCGTGGCGGTCGTGCCGCTCACGGCGGTGTACTGGTCGGCGAGCCCGGCGACCTTGCGCACGAGCACGTAGGTCGTGACGGTGCCGACCTGCGTCCAGTTCAGCGTCGTGCCCGACGCGGTCAGCAGCGGCGCGGCCAGCAGGTCGACGCTCGGCGCCGAGCTGCTGCTCGTCGCCTCGACCGCCGGATACGTGATCGAGACCTCCTGCGCCCACGCGCTGCCCTTCGTGTCGGCGCGCACGCTGTAGCGGACCGTCTGGCCCGGCACGACCGGCGGCGTGATCGAGGTGCCCTTGATGACCGAGTACTGGTCGGCCTGGCCAGGGACCTTGCGCACGAACACGTAGCGGTTCACGTTGCTGACGGCGTTCCAGGACAGCGTCTGGCCGGAGACCGTGATCGTCGGCGCGGGAGCGGTCGCTCCGGCGGCCGCACGACGCGCCTGCCGGCGGGCGATGCGGTTGAGGCGGCGCTGCGCCTTGTGGAGGCGGACGCCCGCGATCTGGACCGCGCGGCGCTGCGCCTTGCAGGCGCCGTGGTGACGGCGCAGGCAAGCCTTGAGCCGGTGCGCCTGCACGACGAGACGGTGGTCGGCGGCGCGCTGGAGCTTCGCCGCGTGGTTGAGCCGTGCGACAGAGGCGCGCGCCTGAGCGGCCTTCGCGTGCGGCGCCGCCTGCGCGCCCGCAGCCACGGCGAGCGTGCCGAGAGCGGCGACGAGCAGTGCGGTGACGAGCCGGCGCAGCCGGCGCTGGGGGAGCGCGAGCATCGAGTCTCCTTCGGTGGCCGGGCTGTCTCGGGGAGACCCCTGGCTTTGCGGACCCACCTCGCGGTGGGGGTGCCGTTTGTCGGGAAAGCGAGCTCGCGCCGCGCCGCCGATGTCCCTTCCGTTGGACGAGGCGGGCAACCGTGCCCACGCTCAAGTTCGGCGGCGTGCGGTCGAAGCGAAAGTCTAGGGTCGGTCGTTGGACAGATGTCCAGACGGCCGGCCGCGCCACTACCCTGTGCCGCCATGACCGCGCTCGTGACCGGCGGTGCCGGCTTCATCGGCTCGAACCTCGTCGACGCGCTCGTGGCGCGGGGCGAGCGCGTCGTCGTCGTCGACAACCTCTCGACGGGCCGCAGGGAGAACCTCGACGGGGCGCTCGCGCAAGGCGCCGAGCTGCACGAGCTCGACGTCTGCGACGCGGACGCGCTGCGTGCGCTGTTCGAGCAGGCGCGGCCGGAGCTGGTCTTCCACCTCGCGGCGCAGATCGACGTGCGCCGCTCGGTCGCCGACCCGGCCGCCGACGCGCGCGTGAACGTCGAGGGCACGATCAACGTGCTCGCCGCCGCGCACGCCGCGGGCGCGCGCCGCGTCGTCTACTCGGCGACCGGCGGCGCCGTCTACGGCGAGGCCGAGCAGGTGCCGACGCCGGAGGACGCGCCGGCGCTGCCGCTCGCGCCCTACGGCATGGGCAAACTCTCTGGCGAGGGGTACTGCGCGCTGTTCGCGCGCCTCCACGGCCTCTCGACCGTCGCGCTGCGCTACGCGAACGTCTACGGGCCGCGTCAGGACCCGCTCGGCGAGGGCGGCGTGATCGCGATCTTCTGCGGCTGTTTCGCCGAGGGTCGCACGCCGACGATCTACGGCGACGGCGAGCAGACGCGCGACTACGTCTACGTCGGCGACGTCGTGGCGGCGAACCTGCGCGCCGCCGACGGCGACGCGACCGGCCCGATCAACGTCGGCACCGGCGTCGAGACGTCGGTGCTGCATCTCGCGGCCGCGTTCCAGGCGCTGCCGGGCGGCGAGGCGTTTGCGCCCGAGCATGCGCCCGCGCGAGCCGGCGAGGTGCTGCGCAGCTGCCTCGACGCCGCGCGCGCGCGCGAGCTGCTCGGCTGGGAGCCGCAGGTGGGACTCGTCGAGGGGCTGCGGCTGACGCTCGCGACGGTCAGCGGCGCCGCGGCGCCGTGAGCGCCGCCCCGCTCGAGCCCGCAGTCGCGCGGTGGGCGCCGGCCCTCTTCATGCCCCCAGTTGTGCGGTGGGCGCCGGCCCCGCTCATCGCTGCAGCAGTGCGGTGAGCGCCTCGATCGAATAGCGCTCGGCCGCCAGCGCCCGCCCGCGCTCGCCCAGCTCGGGCGCGCCGTCGCGCAGCACATCCGCAAGCGCGTGCGCGTAACGCTCGGGCCCGTCGGCGAGCAGGCAGTGCACGCCGTCCGCGACCGCGAGCCCGGCGGCCGCGCGCGGCGTCGCGACGACCGGCAGCCCGTAGGCGAGCGCCTCGACGAACTTCAGCGGCGTACCGCCGCCCTGCAGCAGCGGCACGGCGACGGCCGAGACGCCGGCGTAGGCGTCCGCGAGCTGCTCGACGAAGCCGAGCGCCTCGACGCGCGGGTCGTCCGAGGGCGGCTGGCCCAGTCCCCCGCCGACGAGGCGCAGGCGCGCGTTCGGCAGCTCGACCCACACGCGCGGCATCACCTCGTCGAGCAGGAACTGCAGCGCGGTGCGGTTCGGCTCGTAGGAGAAGTTCCCGACGAACAGCGCGCGGCGCGCGGCGACGTCCGGCGCGACCGGCTCGATCGCGCGCACGTCGACAACGTTCGGCACGAGCCGCAGGCGCGCGTCCGGGCACAGCTCGCGCGCGGCCGCCATGTCGGCCTCGCTGACCATCCAGCACTCCGCAGCGCGCGCGAGCACACCGCGCTCAAAACGGCGCAGCGTCGCCGGCGAGCCAAGGCCGGCGCTCGCCGCCAGCTCGTGGCGATACGCCGACTCGACGTTGTGGGCGTTGTAGATCACCGGCCGTCGGCGCGCGAGGCCGGCGAGCGCGGCGGCCTCGGTCGGACCGTCCGCAATCACGCGCGTGGCTGCTTCGGGCGCCAGCCGCCGCACCGTCGCGGCCAGCTCGGGCGAGACGCCGCGCGCGAAGTCGTCGGGAACGCCGCGCGCGCGCGCTGCCGCGTAGGCAAGCGCCCGCCGCAGTCCGCGCGAGGGCTCGACCGCCTCGAACCGCACACCGGGGATCGCACGGTGCGCCGCGTCAGGCTCCTCGCCGCCGAAGCGAACGTAGACGAACGTGACGCCGTCGCCGGCGGCGGCCAGCGCGCGCACGACCCCGTACGTACGGACCGCCCGACCGGAGCGCAGGATCGGCGTGTGGACGGAGACGAGGACGTCGCTTGGCCCGCGGCCGGCTGCGCCGCTCACACGCGGCTCCCGGCCGTCGGTGCCGCGGCATCGAGGGCGGCGATCGCGTCCGCGATCTCGGCGAGGCGCGCGTCCCACGAGTGGGCCTGCGCAGCGCGCGAGCGCTCGGCGCGGCGCGCCGGGTCGTCGTGCGCGAGCGCGTCGTCGAGCAGCGCCGCGATCCCTGCCGCATCTGGCGCGATCGCGATCTCGGGAACGCCGGCGATCGACGGCAGCTCCGTCGCGACGACCGGCAGTCCGGCGGCAAGGTACTCGTACACCTTCATCGGGAAGATCCCGTCCGTCAGCTCGTTGCGCGCGTACGGGATCAGGCCGGCGTCCGCCCCGCGCAGCACGTCGGGAAGCTGCTCGTAGCGGCGGGCGCCGAGCAGGTGGACGTTCGGCTCCGCGCTGAGCGCCGAGACGTCGGTGCGCGGATCGCCCGCGCCGACCGGGCCGACGAGCGCGAACGACCACTGCGGCCGCGCGCGCGCCAGCTCGATCAGCAGCGGCACGTCGAGCTTCGTCGCGACGACCGCGCCGGTGAAGACGATCCGCGGGTGCGGCAGCGCGTCGAGCGCGGCATCGACCGGCCCCGGCTCCAGCGCGCGCGCGAACAGCGGGGTGTCGGCGACGTTCGGCGCGAACAGCACGTTGCCGTTGAGCGTCCGCATCCGCTCCGCGAGCGACGGCGCGCTCGCCAGCACGAGCTCGGCGCGGGTGGCGAAGCGGGTCTCGGAGGCGCGGAAGGACGCGCCGTCGATGCCCGGCTGGGCGGCGATGTCGTCGACGCAGTGGTAGACGACGAGCGATGGGTCGAGCGCGTCCAGCAGCGCCTCCGCCTGCGGCACGTACGCCCACAGGATCGGCCGCTCGAAGCCGAGCCGGCGCGTCGCGCGGCGCACGAGCAGCGGCAGCAGGCGGCGATTGAGCGCGCGCACGGCGGCGAAGCGGTGGAGCGGGATCACGAGCGGCGACAGGACGTGCAACCCGTCGACCGCGCGCGGCGGTGCGAGACCGCGGCGCAAGCGACGCGCGATGCGCTTCACGTCGCGGCCGGCGAGCTGCGGCTGGCGCAGGCCGAGCGACTCGACGAACAGGACGCGGTTCTCGCGCGCGAGGCGCGACATCAGGTGGTGCTGGTTGGTCCACAGGTCGGTGTCCCAGTCGGCGAAGCCGACGCAGACGATGTCGCGGCCTTGGAGCACCGCTGGATCATGGCAAGGAGCCCGGGCGCTGCTGCGGGCGGGTCCTGTCGCCGGTGAAGACGATTTCGCGAACGGGGTCGCGAAATCGTCTCCACCCGCGCCACCCGCCCGATCGGCCGCCTCGCCGCTCGTCCTTGTAGCCTCGCGGCCTTGACTGGCTCCCCCGATCTCGACGTCGTACGCGGCGCTCGCCTGCTGTTCGACGCAGAGATCGCTTCAGGGCGGGTCGCTGCCGACGCGGTCGCGGTCCCCGCCGTCCTCGATGCCGTCCGAGCGCGGCCGGTGCCGGCGGGGCCGGTGCGCTTCGTGCAGGACGTGTGGCGCAAGCTCGGCCGCTATGACCATGCGCGTGCGGTCGACGGGCCGCTCGTCGCCGCCCGGCGCGCCGTGCTCGGTGAGCGCGCCGCCGCTCCGTCGCGCTTCCTCGTGCGCGTCGACGAGTTCCCGCACTACCAGGCGTGGGACGAGCCGGAGCGCTTCGGGTCAGCCGGCTTCGAGCGCTTCCACGACATCCTCCAGTCCGCCGGCGTCCCGTACCTCGTGGCCGTGCTGCCGCGTGTGAGCAGAGCGCCGCTCGATCCGCGCGGTACCGAGTCGCGCGTGCTGACGACCGAGGAGGCGGGGCTGCTGAGGCAGGTCGCGGGTTCCGCCGGCGTTGCGATCGCGCTGCACGGGCGCGACCACCGCACGCGCTTCGCCGATCCCCGTCGCCACTCGGAGCTGTGCGGTCTCGACGAGCGGGCGACCGCCGCGCTGCTCGACGACGGGCTCGCGGAGCTCGACCGCCACGGCGTCTACCCGGACGTCTTCGTCGCGCCCTACAACCGCTTCGACGCAACCCAGTGGGCGACGCTCGCGCAGCGCTTCGCGATCATCGGCGGCGGCCCCGAGTCGATCCGCAAGCTCGGCTTCCAGCGGGCGCCCGTATGGCGCGAGGACGCCATCTACCTGCCGTCCTACGCGCCCTATTACGGCCGCGCGCGCGACGTGCTGCCGGCCGTCGAACGGGCGATCGCAGCACAGACCGGTCTGTGGACGCCGCTCGTGCTGCACTGGGGCTGGGAGGCCGACGCCGGCTGGCGCGAGCTGGAGGCGCTGTGCGCGCGGATCGCGCCGTACGCCGCCGAGTGGACCGCCTTCCGCGATGCCATGGAGCGCAGCCGGTGAGCGAGGCCCCGCGCGCGCCGGCCGACGGCGGCCCGCTCCCTGCCCCGCGGGCGCCGGCCGACGCCGCCGCGCTGATCGATGCGCTGCGCGAGCGCTTTCCGCGCGTGGCGGTCGTGCACGACTGGCTGACGATCCCCGGCGGCTCTGAGGACGTCGTGATCGAGCTGCTCGAGTTGTTCCCGCAGGCCGAGCTGTTCACGACCGTCTACGACCCGCGACCGTGGCCGGCGATCATCACCGAGCGCCCCGTTCACGCGTCCTTCCTGAACCGCATCCCGACCGCGACGCGCAACTACCCGAAGCTGCTGCCGCTGATGAACCGCGCGTTCGAGTCGTTCGACTTGTCCGGCTTCGACCTCGTGCTGTCCAGCAGCCACGCGAACGCGAAGAACGTGCACACCCCGCCTGGCACGCTGCACGTCTGCTACTGCCACACGCCGATGCGCTACGCGTGGGAGCCGGAGTTCCTCGCCGGCGAGGAGATCGGGCGCGCGACGCGGATGCTGCTGCCGCCGCTGCTCGGCTGGCTGCGCCGGACCGATCTCGCGGGCGCGAGACGGCCAGACGTGTTCGTCGCGAACTCGGCCTACGTCGCGGCCCGCATCAGACGCTTCTACGGGCGCGACGCGCACGTCGTGCACGCGCCGGTCGACGTCGACCACTATCTCGGGATCGCGCGCGAGCCGGTCGACGGCGACGACTTCTATCTCGTGTTCGGGCGCGTCGTGCCGTACAAGCGCGTCGACGTCGCGCTCGCGGCGGCGGAGCTCGCCGGGCGCCGCGTCGTGGTCGCCGGCGACGGTCGCGCGCTCGACGGCCTGCGCGCGCAGGCCGGTCCGCACGCCGAGCTGCTCGGCCGCGTCTCCGACGCGGAGCGCGACCGGCTGCTCGGGAGCGCACGTGCGCTGCTGTTCCCCGGCGAGGAGGACTTCGGGATCGTGCCGGTCGAGGCGCAGGCTGCGGGGCTGCCGGTGATCGCCTACGGCGTCGGCGGCGCGCGCGAGACCGTCCGCGACGGCGAGACCGGCGTGCTGTTCGAGCCGCAGAGCGCGGACGCGCTGGCGGCGGCGATCGCGCGCTTCGAGTCGCTGGAGCTCGACCCGCAGGCGCCGCGCGAGAACGCGCGCGGCTTCGGGCGCGCGCGCTTCCGCGCCGAGATGGCGGCGGTGATCGCACAGGCCGCCGGCGTCGGGGCCGGGTGAGGCGCGTGGCATCCACGGCACGCGGTGGCACCGCGCCGCCCGCGAGCGCGCGCCGCCGCTATGCTCCCCCGCGGACCGTGCTAGGCGGGGAGGTAGCGGTGCCCTGTACTCGCAATCCGCTCTAGCGGGGCCGAATCCCCTCCCGAGGGGCGCCGGCTCCGAGGGTCAGCTCGTCGCTTGCCAGCGTCGATGGCCAGGTCCCGCGCGATGACGACCCGTGAACCAGGTCAGGTCCGGAAGGAAGCAGCCTTAAGCGGCCTCCGTCATGCGTTGCGGGAGTGCCTGACCGGAGCCGGCGGCGGCGTCAGCGCCTCGGAACCCGCTTCGACGGAGGGTGCACGGTCCACTTACAGCCCACGGGGGCCCGCCTCCGCCGGCCATGTGGCCGACTCCGGCACCCCTAGCGCGCGGCGCCCGGCGCGGCAGCGCGGCTACTCGACGTCGTGGCGCCCGAGCAGCGCCGGGACCGTCATCAGGATGATCTTCAGGTCGAGCCAGAGCGACCAGTTCTCGATGTAGTAGTTGTCCCACTCGACGCGGTCGGTCAGCGACGTCTGGCCGCGCAGTCCCTGCACCTGCGCCCACCCCGTCAGGCCCGACTTCACGCGATGCCGATCGCCGTAGCGGTAGACGTGCTCCTCGAAGCTGCGCACGAAGCTGGTGCGCTCGGGGCGCGGACCGACGATCGCCATGTCGCCCTTGAGGATGTTGAAGAGCTGCGGCAGCTCGTCGAGCGAAAGGCGGCGCATGCTCTGGCCGATGCGCGTGCGGCGGTCCTCCCCCTCGACGCCGCCCGGCGCCACGCCGTCGGCGGGCTTGAAGTCGTGCTCCGCGGCCGCCGGCGCGACGCGCATCGAGCGGAACTTGAGCATGTCGAACTCGCGGCCGTCGAGGCCGATGCGGCGCTGGCGGAAGAACACGGGGCCGGCCGAGCTGAAGCGCACTGCGAGCGCGAGCGCGATCAACAGCGGCGAGAGCAGCAGGATCGCAACGCCCGCCACGATGCGGTCGACCGTGTACTTGATGCCGAACTGCCAACCGCGCGGGTCGACGGTCGCGGCGCGCAGCAGCGGCACCCCGCCCAAGTGCTCGACCTCGACGCGGTTGGAGACCTCCTCGAACAGGCGCGGCACCACGACGACCTCGACACCGAGCTCACGGCAGCGCCGGATCATGCCGAGCAGCACCGCGTGCGGCGCGGTGGAGAACGTCACCACCACCTGCTCAACGTCGTAGCGCTGCACAACCTGCTCGAGGTCCCAACTCGCGCCCAGCACGCGCAGGCCGTCGCCGTCGTCAGTCTCGATCAGCGGGTCCTTGTCGAGGAAGCCGATCGGTCGCAAGCCGAACTCGGGCCGCTCGCTCAGACGGCGCGCGATCAGGTGGCCGACGCTGCCGGCGCCGATGATCAGCGTGTTGAAGCCGGTCTCACCGCGGCGCAGCGCACGCCGGCGGTCGAGCGTGATGCCGACGCGGCCGGCGCCCAGGAACACGAGCGCGAACGCCCACAAGCGCACCGTCTGCGCGGTCAGCGTCGGATCGTCGGTGAGGATCGCGCGTGCGGCCGTGAGCGTCATCGCGGCGATCGAGGTCGCGGCGAAGATGCGCGCGACGGCGTCGACCGGCGTGTCCTGCAAGCGGAAGCCGTAGAAGCCGCGCGCCTCGAGGATCACGAGCGTCAGCAGCGCGTAGGCGATCCCCCAGGAGAAGTTCGCGATCGAGTTGGGGACCGGGGCGGCGAGGATCGCGGTCACCGCCGCTGCGAGCAGCATCGCGGCGTCGGCGCTGCGGTACGTCACCCGCGCAAGGCGCGAGCGGCGACGGCGGCGATCCAGCGTGGCCTGAAACTCAGCGGCGGGCCGGGCGCTGCTGTCAGTCGTGAGGTGCTCGGTGAGGGCTGAGGCCACGGCGCTCTGACTGTCTCTTCGGCAGCTTTCGGCCGAGGGTTGAGCGGCTGGCGTGCGCGCACGGAGCGACGGGTCATCCTCCCGGCGCGACGGCAGGGGCGCGGGGCGATCGACTGTCCTCGTGTCCGAGTCGATCGCCACCGCGAATCATCTCCCGCGCGTCCGGGCGGAGCCCATCTGTCCGTCAGGTCGTCTAGCTGAGCGGCCGCGCGAACCGGCGCAAGCCAACGCCCACACCGACAAGCGCAACGCCACCGAACGCGAGCAGGCCGATGTCGAGGCCCGTGAACGGCAGCGAGCCGTTGCCGCTCGTGTTGGCGACCTTGACCTGCTGCGGAGTCGACGCGGTCGGTCCGTTGCCGCTTTCGACAGTCCCGACGATGCCACCGCCCTTACCGGCGTAGGCGTCGCTCACCGCATTCTGCGCGTACGCCGGAGCGGCGACGGCCAGCGCGACGGCGACCACTGCCATAAGCAAGGCGAGTCGCTTCATTCGAACCAATCCCTTCCCATCCTTGTATTGGTTGGCACGAAGCGCGCCAGCGCGCTTCAAACCTACTTTTGCGTGCGAATATGGCGAATTGCGCAAGAAAGTAGCACCCTTCCTGCGCAGTCACAACCGCGAAAGCGTCCAGAAAGCGTCCAGTCAGGGCGCGAACCTGTGCAAGAACTACGCGCGCGGATGTCCGCTGAGGCGTTGGACGTCCCGGCGCAGCCGGGCGAATGCCTCTTGCGCGGTCATGCGATCGTGACCGTTCAGCCGCCCGAGCGCCTCACGCACAAGCGGCTCCGCAGGGTCGAGTTTCCGGGCGCGGCGATAGTCCTGGCGCGCAGGTGTCAGGTCGCCGAGGGCCGAGTGCGCCAGCCCGCGCCCGAACCAGGCGAACCAGTCGCCCCGGTCGCGGCCCAACGCCTGGGAGAAGTTTCGCTCGGCTGTACGAGACCGCTTCAGTTCCAGGGCAATGACCCCTGCGACGAGCTGCGGACGCGCACTCAGCGGGTTCAGATCGGCGGCGCGGTCGAGCTGCGCGAACGCGCGCGCAGGGTCGCCCGCCCAGCCGCTCGCGGCGACCGCGATCTCGCGCTCGGCGAGGTACGGAAGCGCGAGCGCCGCAGCCGCCAGCAGCGCGAGCGCAGCGCCGGCGAGCGCCAGCCCGACCCGCCGGCGAGCGGAGCTGGTCCCCGTCCCAGCGGGGACCGCGAGATCGGAGCCCGAGTCCGAGCGCGTGTCGCCGGCACCGTCGGCCGACACCGCAACGTGCGCTCGTTCCGCGGCTGACGCCGGCGCAAGTTGGCGCGTCAACGCTCCACCGAGCGCCAGGAAGGCAAGCGCGGGGCCGCTCAGCGCCGGGATCTCCCAGAACCAGTCGACCGACCCGTGGACCAGCCACACCACGAGCGGCAGCAGCCCGGCCGCCGCGGACCCAGCGGCCAGCCGGCCCGCGCGGCGGCGCGCGCTCGGCGCCAACGCGGCGACCAGCGCCGCAACGAGAAAGCCCGTGAACAGGAGAAAGCCAACCGCCCCGGTGTGCGCGAGCAGCCGCAACTCGAGGCTGTGCGTCCAGCGCGGCTGCTCAGCGCTGTGCCGCTCGCGCAGGTAGTAGGCGCTCCAGTTGTCCTGCCCGAGGCCGCCCAGCGGGCGCGCCGCGAACGCTTTCAGCGAGACGCGCCAGAAGTCGGGCCGGTTGCTGCCGACGGCCGCGAAGCGCGAGCTGCCGGGCGTCATCGCCTGGTAGCCGTTCGAGCGCTTCCAGTAGTGGCCGATCGCACGGTCGGGCCGTCCGTGCGTCAACACCAAGCCGGCGGCGATGCCGGCGAGCACCGCGAGCAGCGCGACCACCGCGCCAAGGCGGTTTGCGGTGCGCGCGACCGTGGGCGACACGCGTGCACGGCCGTCGAGCGCGGCCAGCGCAAGCCCGGCCACGAGCACGCCCGTGCAAACCAGCAGCGTGACGTCCGCCACGTGGTCGGAGGTGCGCACGAGCGCGGCCAGCGTCGCTGCCCCGGGCGCCGCTGCGTCCGCCTGCTTGAACACGTCGAGCAGCGCGGGCAGCGCGAGCGCACTCGCGCCGAACGGCAGCAGCGCCCACAGCGCGAAGCGCAGCCGCTCCGCCCCCGGCAGGATCAGCAGCGTCAGCATGACCACGATCGGCAGCGCGAACAGCCAGCCGCGGCTCTCGCACAAGACCGACAGCTGCAGCGCGGCGGCCGCCAGCGCGAGCAGCAGCCCGCGCAGGATGACCGGCAGGTCGCGCCGCGCGCCAAGCGCGATCGCGAGCATCGCCTGTGCGAGCAGCAACGCAGCGGAGCCGTTCACGTAGCCGACGGGCGCGTCGAGCCGCGTGCCGTTGAACAGGGCGGGGATCTGGTCGGCGTGCCCGAGCCGCGCAAGCGTGACGACGGCGATCGCCCCGATCCCGAGCGCGAACGCGGTCAGCGTGACGAGCGCCGTCCAGGGCCGCCACGGCAGCACGGCGAAGAGCGCGAACAGCAACAGGTACAAGAGCGCGCGGTTGCTGCCGTCGAGCGCATCGCCGGGCGCCGCCGCCCACGCGATCGACAGGTACGAGAACGCGACGTAGCCGCCGAGCAACGCCAGCGCGAGCCCGAGCGGGCGCGCAACGCGCAGCCGGCTCGGTCCGAGACCGGCGACCGTTGCGACGAGCAAGCCGAGCACAAGCAGCGCGGACGGCTCCCAGGTCGTCGCCTCGTAGCCGCCGCCGTGCGCGCCCCAGTAGACGAACAGCGCCACCGCGGCCAGGGCCGGAACGAGGACGACCGCTTCCGATCGCAGGCGCTCGCGCACGGCGGCAGCATAGGGTGAGCGGCGGTCGGGGGCCCTGCCCGCACGCGGCGCGCGCCGGGGCCGCAGCCGGGTGCGCGGGTAGACTCAAATGTCCCGTGTCCGCCGGCCCGTCGCTCTACCGCCGCCATCGTCCCCGCACGTTCGACGAGGTGGTCGGACAGACGCACGTCGTGCGCACGCTGCGCAACGCGGTCGAGCGCGGGAAGGTTCATCACGCTTACCTGTTCGTCGGCTCGCGCGGGACCGGCAAGACGTCGATGGCGAAGATCCTCGCCGCCTGCTTGAACTGCGAGCAGGGCCCGACCGTCAGACCGTGCGGCGTCTGCGACTCGTGCGTGTCGATCGCGGCGGCGTCGTCGCTTGACGTGATCGAGATGGACGCCGCCTCCAACAACTCGGTCGACGACATCCGCGACCTGCGCGACAGAGTCGCCTACGCGCCTGTCTCCGGTCGCCACAAGATCTACATCCTCGACGAGGCGCACATGCTGTCCTCGGCCGCGTGGAACGCGTTCCTCAAGACGCTCGAGGAGCCGCCGCCGCACACGATCTTCGTGCTGGCGACGACGGAGGCCAACAAGGTGCTGCCGACGGTCGTGGACCGCTGCCACCGCTTCGACTTTCAGCGCCCGACGGTCGAGGAGATCGCCGGCGTGCTGCGACGCGTCGCCGACCAGGAGCGGATCGCGGCCCCCGACACGGCGCTGGCGCTGGTCGCGCGTCATGCGACCGGCTCGTTCCGCGACGCGCTCGGGACACTCGAGCAGCTCGTCACGTATGGCGGCGGAGACGGATCGGAGATCACCGTCGAGGAGGTGCTCGCGGTGCTCGGCGTGGCCGACGCCGAGGCGCTGTTCGGGGCCGTCGACGCGGTCGCCGCGCACGACGCGCGCGCTTCCCTGCTGGCGGTCGCGCGGCTCGCCGAGTCCGGCCGCGACGCCGGCCAGCTCCTGCGCGAGCTCGAGACGCACGCGCGCGAGCTGCTCGCGGTGCAGGTGCTCGGCGAGGTGCCGGCCGAGCTGCGGCTGACGCCCGAGCGCGACGAGCGGCTTGCGGCGCAGGCGGCGGCGCTCGGACGCCAGGACGTCGTGCGGCTGCTCGACCTGCTGTCGGACGCGCTCGAGGCCGTCGCCAGCGGTGCGCAGGCGCGCATCCAGCTCGAGCTGGCGCTCGTGAAGGCGGCGGCGCCGGAGGTCGACCCCTCGGCGAAGGCGCTGCTGGCACGGATCGACCGGCTCGAAGCGCGACTGGCAGGCGGTGCGGCGCCCACGCCTGTCGCGCCGGCGGCCACTCCAGCGGCCGCCGCGCCGGTCGCCGCCGCGCCGCCGCCGGCCGAGTCGCCGACGCCCGTCCCGGCCGCGCCGACGCCCGTCCCGGCCGCGCCGACCCCGGCCCCGGCCGCGCCGACCCCGCCCCAGCCCGCGCCGACCGGTCTCGGCCCGAGCACGGTCGCGGCCGTGGCGGCCGCCGCCGCACCGGAGCCGGTCGCCGCACCGGAGCCGGTCGCGGCGCCGGAGCCGGTCGCGGCGCCGGAGCCGCCCGCGGTCACGGCGCCTGAGCCAGCCGGCGAGCTCGACCTCGCCGCGCTGCGCGAGCTGTGGCCAGCGGTCGTCGAGGCGGTGCGCGGCGCGAACGTGCTCGCTCACGCCGCCATGGAGCGCGCCCAGCCGGCCGCCGTCGCGGACGGCGAGGTGACGCTCGCGTTCGCCTCGGGCGACTCCTTCTACAAGAAGAAGGCGGAGGGCGAAGACCACCGAGCGGTGATCGTCGAGGCGCTGCGCTCGCTGTCGGGCCGCATGCTGCGGATCCGCTGCGAGCTGCGCGACGACGTGCCGACCGCGGCGCCTGCCGCGCCGGTCGCGAGGGCCGCGCCGACAGACGACGAGCTCATCGATCGCTTCGTGGCAGAGTTCGATGCAGAGGAGCTGATCGACGACGAGGAAGGCACCTGATGCCGCAGCCGAACATGCAGCAGATGCTCAAGCAGGTCCAGAGAATGCAGGCCGACATGATGGCCGCGCAGGAGCAGCTGAAGGACGAGGTCGTCGAGGCCTCCGCGGGCGGCGGCATGGTGACCGTCAAGGTCAGCGGCGACCTGGAGATCAAGTCGATCGCGATCGACCCGGAGGCGGTCGATCCCGAGGACGTCGAGCTGCTGCAGGACATGGTGCTGGCGGCCGTCAACGAGGCCCTGCGCGCGGCGCAGGAGCTGGCCTCGAAGAAGCTCGGCGGGATCACCGGCGGGCTTGGCGGGCCGGGCGGCCTCGGCGGGCTCGGGCTGCCGGGGTTCTAGCGGTGCGCGCACGGCGCGAGCGGCCGGCCGGCTGACGCGTGTCCTCCTTCTCGCCACCGGTTCAGCGGCTCGTCACCGAGCTCGGCAAGCTGCCGGGGATCGGCGGGCGCACGGCGCAGCGGCTCGCGTTCCATCTCCTGCGCGCGCCCCAGGAGGAGGCGCTCGCGCTCGCCGACGCGATTCGCGAGGTCAAGGAGAAGATCGGCCTGTGCGAGATCTGCTTCAACCTCGCCGACGGGCCGCGCTGCCGCATCTGCGCCGACGAGCGCCGCGACCCGACGAGCGTCTGCGTCGTGGAGGAGCCGAACGACATCATCTCGATCGAGCGCACGCACGAGTTCCATGGGCGCTACCACGTGCTCGGCGGCGCGCTCTCGCCGATCGACGGCGTCGACCCCGAGGACCTGCGGATCGCAGAGCTGCTGAGCCGCGTGGCCGGGACGCATGAGCCGGCGCAGCGCGACGGTCAGCCGGAGGGCATCCGCGAGGTGGTGCTCGCGACGAACCCGACCACGACCGGCGAGGCGACCGCGCTGCACATCGCCGAGCAGCTGCACACGCGCGCGCCGGAGGTGACCGTCACGCGCCTCGCGAGCGGCTTGCCGGTCGGCGCCGACCTCGAGTACGCCGACGAGCTGACGCTCGGGCGCGCGTTCGTCGGCCGCCGCAGACTGGGCTGAGCTCCGCACACGCGCACTGCGGTGCGTGACGTGCACTGGTCGGCATCGAGGGGGAGGGCGGCTGCGCTCCGCTATGCGGTCGCGCTCATGGCCGACGGAGCTGAGGCCGCTTTAGAACGACATCGACCCGCTCCGGTGAGCGGGTCGAGCGCGGGTGGTTAGCCCGGAGCACCTGATAAGCGCTATTCAGTCTATCCACGTCGTGCAGGGACGCAACCTTGCTTCTGGCCGGCGACCGAGGAAGGCACGGTGGGCGGTGACCCCACGGGCGCCTGATCGTCGCGCCTCCTTCACACCGGTCGCCGGTCAGCAAGGCTTGGCGGAGGGCGGGAGACTCGAACTCCATCCGAGGGACCACCCCGGACTCACACTTATCAGGTGCTCACGCCACCTTGGCGCTTCACCCTCCGTCCCGGCGGACTCTAGGCTCGCGACGGCCATTCGTCTACACAGGAGATATGGCATCGCTCAGGCCGGGACCGCCGCGCGGTCGGCGGCGGGCTCCTCGGCGAGCACGTCGAGCACCGGCACGCCGGGCAGCTCGCCCGCGATCCGGGCGCGCAGCTCGTGCGGGTCGAAGCGGTGGCGCAGCGGCGCGACCGGGTTGGTCGTGACCGCCAGCAGCGGGATCGGCTGCAGCACCGCCAGCTCGACGCCGCGCGCGCGGTAGCGCGCCACCGTGCCGCGTGCGAGGAAGACTCTCGTCGCGTCGTCGGCGATCAGCGTCAGCGGCGTGCGGCGTCGCATCCGCGCAAGCTGGTCGAGCAGCGCCTCGACGAGCGCGCCTCTCACGACGACCGCGCGCACATCGCAGCGCCCGCGCAGCAGCGGCACCACCTCCTCAACGCGGTCGTGCACGATCGCCGAAGCGAGCGGAAGCGCATCGCCGTCCTCCAGCACGAGCGCGCTCGACGACAGCGCCGTCGCGCGCGCGTGCAGCGCCGTGTCCTCGACCGCCGGCAAGGTCATCAGCTCGGCGGCCGCCTTCGTGCGGCGCACGAGCTGGTCGAGGTCGGCGCTCAGCACCGCGCCGGTCGACATCACGACGCCGTCGGCGAGCCGCGGCGAGGCGCCCGCGCGGCGGTCGATCGAGCCGTCGACGAGCAGCCGCTCGGCGCCGAGCCTGCGCATCGTCTCGACGACCTCCCCCACGTCCTGCGCGGCGGTCGGGCCGGCGACCTCGACGGCCCCGCGCTCCAGCACCCGCGCGACGACGACCCGGCCGAGCGGCGTGCGGTGCTCGGTGCGGACCGCAACCTCCGCGCGCGCGGCGCTGCGCTCCAGCAGCGGCTCGGTCGTCGCGACGAGCGCCATCGGCGGCAGCTCGATCGGCGGCTTCGCTATCGCGTCGTCGAGCGCGTCGGAGGCCTCGCCGTCGCGGCCTATCGACGTGACGCCGACCGTCTCGCCGCGCGCCTCCAGCTCGCTGAGGATGGCGCCGAGCGTCACGGTCTTGCCGGTGTTCTTGGCGAGCCCGACGAGCGCCACCCGCGCAGCGGGCTCGATCGCCTCCGAGATGCGCACGGCCTAGCTTCCGTTCGCGGACGCGGAGGCCTCGGCCACCGGCCTGGTGCGCGCGGCGACCTCCTGCGCGATGAACGAGGCGACGTCGTTCGGATACGTGCCCTTCGAGAAGCCGGCGTCGAAGCCGAGCTCCTTCGCGAGCTCGTCGGAGATGCGCGGCCCGCCGCACACGAGCAGCACGTCGCGGCGGCGGCCTTCGGCCTCGACCAGCTCGACGAGCTCGGTCAGGTTGTGCAGGTGCAGACCCTGTTGCGTGACCGTCTGGGAGACGAGGATCGCGTCCGCCTTCAGCTCGAACGCCTTCGCCAGCAGGGCGGTGTTCGGCACCTGGCTACCGAGGTTGTGGGTGCGGAACCAGTGATAGGCCTCCAGCCCGTGGCGCCCGTCGAAGCCCTTCAGGTTGAGGATCGAGTCGATCCCGACGCTGTGCGTGTCGGTGCCGGTGCTGGCGCCGATCACGACGAGCGGGCGACCGATCCGCTCGGACACGAACGCGTCGACCTCTTCCTCGCTCATCGAGCGCGTCGCCGAGCGCGCGGAGGACAGCTGGGTGCAGTCGACCGCGTGCTGGCACTGCGCGAACAGGACGAAGTACGTGTAGCCCTCGGTCAGCGCTCTCGCGTGGACGACCTCCGGCTTTATCAACCCCATCTCGCGCACGAGCGCCAGCGCCGCCTCGCGCGCGAGCGGGCTGTTGTCGACCGGCAGCGTGAAGCTGAGCTGCACGAGCCCGTCGTCGAGGTGGTCGCCGTAGGGGCGGACCGCGTCGAGCGACGCGCGCGGCGCGGGGTGGGTGGGACCAGACAAACTAGACACCGGCCGGCGCCTCCACCGCGCCGTGCAGCGGGTTGAGGTAGTCCTCGGCGACCGCGTAGATGCCGTCGCTGCCGCGGCCGCCCTCGAGCGTGCGCGAGACGTCGCCGAACATGCCCTTGCCGAGCGCCGCGAACAGACCGGTGTCGACGATCTCCTCGAGCATCGCGTGCGCGTCGCGCAGCACCTCGTGCGCGCGCCTGACGATGAAGCCGTCGGGCTTGAACTCGATCTCGTCGCTCAACGAGCGAGCCGCCGTGAAGACGTAGTTCGAGCACTCCATCCCGAGCACGCGGTCATGGATGTGCGGCGTGAAGATGCCCTCGGTCGGGATCCCGATCGTCTGGATCTCCTGGTCGGTCGCGACCGTGATCAGGTTGAACAGCGTGTCGCACGCGTGCGTCATGAAGAGGTTGCCGTCCATGTGCTTCGTCGGCGGCATGTACTTGACCGGGCAGTCCGGGAACAGCTCGCGGGTCAGCTGCGCGTGCGCCCACTCGTACAGCAGCCCGTTCTCGACCGACGGGCTGATCTCGAACGAGTTGCCGATCGCGATCTGCTCGTCCGGCACGCCGCAGTCGCGCGCGAGGAAGTAGTTGATGAACTGCGAGGCGACGACGGACGGCGCCGCCTCGATCGCGTCGGCCGTGCGCAGGTAGTTGTCCTCGCCCGTGTTGATGACGATTCCGAAGGAGCCGTTGACCGCGCGCGAGACGCGCTGGTCGATCATCGTGCGCAGGATGTTGAGGTCGCGGTAGAGGATCCCGTAGAGCGCGTCGTTGACCATGTTGTCGAGACCCTCGGCGGCCCCCATCGCCGCGATCTCCGGCATGCAGAGGCCGGAGCAGAAGCTCGACAGGCGCACGTAGCGCCCTCTCTGACGCGACCACTCGTCGAGCGCGTCGCGCATGATGCGGAAGTTCGCCTGCGTCGCGAACGTGCCGCCGTAGCCCTCCGTCGTCGGGCCGTAGGGGACGAAGTCGAGCAGGCTCTGAGCCGTCGAGCGGATCACGGCGATGATGTCGCCGCCTGCCTCCGCAACGGCCAGCGCGTGGTCGCGATCCTCGTAGACGTTGCCGGTCGCCGTCAGCACGTAGCGGTGCGGGCGCGCCTGCTCGCCAAGCTCCTCGCGCAGCGCGTCGCGCTGTGCGCAGCGCGACCGCATCGCCGCCAAGGTGGTGTCGTGCGCATCTGCCACCGCCCGCTCCACAGCCTCGCGCTCTGCCCACGGCAGGTCGTTCAGCGACACCGCGCCCTCGCCGACCGCGGCCGCGACCTCGGCCGCCGAGCGGTCGGTCTGCACCATCGCATTGCCGATCCAGGCCGCGACGCCGCGCGAGAGGCCGCCGAAGTCGGCGACATGATCGACGAGCGCGTTCGGGAGCGGGACGTCGTGCGGGTCGACGCCGTCGATCCCCAGCATGCGTGTGACGGTCCGCTCGACCGCCACGGTGGTCCTGCCCGCGGTCGCCTCGGCCACCTGCCTCGCGACCCTTGCCGCGGCAGCGCGGCAGGAGTCCACAAGTCCGGCGTCGAGTGCAAGCTTCGACCGCATCAGATCCCCCTCATCGCAATGTCGCGAGGCGTCGGTCGCGTCGTCTGTGGCGGCCCCCTCGCTCCCCCAAAAGGTGCATCGCACGACGATGCACCGACGCGTTCGAGACTACCTGCTCACTTCTTGGATCGCAAAGGATCAGGAGCCAACCCGACCGCCCGCATCCCGCACTCCAGCAGGCCGCGCATCGCCCGCGCCACGCTCGGCGACGGCGCCTCCTGCGCAAGGAACCACTCGGCCGCGTGCACGTGCATCCCGAGCACGGGACGAACGTCGAGCGCGCGCAGGGACCGCTCGGCGAGGCGGCGGTGCAGCTGCGAGCGCAGCACGAGCGAGCGGTAGTCGTCGTCGTCGGGCGCCGGGCTCGGCGGCCCGTCGAAGCGCGGCTGCCAGGCGCGCGCCCACGCGCGCGCGAGCGTCCAGCCGCTGTTGGCGCGCTCGTCCAGCAGCATCTCCCGCTCCAGCGGCAGCGCCTTGCGCGGATGACAGTCGATGCAGATGCCGAGCGCCGCGATCGCCGCCAAGCGCTCCGCGCTCGCGCGCTCATGGACATGCGCGTGCAGCCGCGGATCGGCGACGAGGTCGTCGAGCAGTTGGTCGACGAGCCACGGAGCGCCGCCGCTCGACTTGATCGCGCCTCTCGTGCTGGTGACCATCCCATGCACGACCCAGTGCGTCGGGTGCACCTCGCCGCCGGCCGCGAGTCCCTCCAGAATCGCGGGGCCCTGCTGCACGAGCGGCTCCCACTCGTCGCCGACGAGCGCGAGCGAAGTTGCGCCGGCGAGCAGCTCGCGGCCGGTCAGGTGCCACATCCCCATGCAGCGCATGTGCGTCGTCGGGAAGCCGTCGGGCCGGTGCAGCAGCAGGTGGCCGTCTTCGCGCTCGTGCGAGATCACGGCGCCGTCCTCCGAGCGGCGCACGAACCCCTCGTCGAGCGCACTCGCGGTCAGCGCGTGCGTGTCCTGCAGAAAGTCGACCTCGTAGATGACGCGATCGAAGATCACGCCGAGCCGCGCGAACGTGACGTCGTGGCCGTCGAGCGCCCAGCCGCGCATGCGCTCCCACAACTCCACGATCTCCGGATCGCCGTTGCCCAGGCGGGTCAGCAGCCGCTCGGCGAGGTCGTCGTACGAGCCGTCCTCGCGCGAGAGGGCCGGGTCGCGCTCGGCGCCGCCGCCGACCTCCGGCGGCGCCAGGTCCTGCACGTAGCGGCTGTAACAGGCGCCGACGAAATGGTCGCTCTTCATCCCGACGCTCTCCGGCGTCTCGCCCGCGAAGTGCTCGAGGTAGCCAGCCATCGCCTCGCCCATCTGACGACCGACGTCGCCGATCTGCGTCTGGTGCACGACGTCGGCGCCGCAGGCGGCAGCGAGACAGCCGAGCGCGTGCCCGAGCGCGACGGTGCGCAGGTGGCCGACGTGCAGCGCCTTCGTCGCGTTCGGGTCGCAGTAGTCGACGACGAAGCGCTCCGTCGCGGCGAGGTCGCGGCCGAGGAACGGCTCGACCTGCACGCCCTCCAGCGCCGCGCCGAGCGCCGCGACGCGCTCGTCGGCGAGCCGCAGCAGCACGCGGTTGCGCGCCGGGTCGAGCTCGGCGTTGCGCACGATCGGGTGCGCGGTCAGCGTGCCGCCGACGGCGTCCCCGGCCTCCGCCACCCAGCCGCTGCGCCGGCCGGCGAGGAACACGTCGCAGCCGGGCACGTTGTGCGGAACCACCAGCGAGACGAGCGGGCTTGCCTCGTCGGTCACCCGCTCCAGCGCGCGGTCGAGCTCGTCGAGCAGGTTCGGCGCGGCCGCGACGGCGGCCTCGTTGGCGTCGGTGCGCACGGTCGTTCCCCCAGCAGGTCGGGCGCGGCGTCCCCGGCGATCCCGCGCCGCGCACGGTCGAGCATAGCCGCGCAGCGGGCCTGCGCGCGACGGCTTCCTGCCGGTTGACAGCCTTCTTCGCGGCTGGTTATGGTTGCCGCAGGAGGGGGACGCTCGGCGCCGGGGGATTCACGCCGACGCCGCGCATCAATTGCTCGATCTGATCGAGCGCGGGCGAGCACCCGTACCTCAACTGGCTAGAGGGGCCGCCTCCTAAGCGGAACGTTGCGGGTTCGAGTCCCGTCGGGTGCGCCTCGACGGCGGACGGCTCATCAGAGCCGTCCGCCGCCGACTCGCCCTGCCCGCACCACGCGGCTCGCCGCTTTACCCTGTGCACCCATGTCCGGAACGGTCGTGATGAAGTTCGGTGGGACGTCCGTCGCCGACGCTGAGCGCCTCAAGCGCGCCGCGCGGCGCATCGTCGCCGCGCGTGAGCAGGGCAACCGCGTCGTCGCGGTGCTGTCCGCGCGCGGGAAGACGACCGACGAGCTGATCGCCGCCGCGGAGGAGATGTCGCCGACGCCCGATCCGCGCGAGATGGACATGCTGCTGTCGACCGGCGAGCGCATCTCGTGCGCGCTGTGCGCGATGGCGATCAACGACCTCGGCCACCGCGCGATCTCGCTGACCGGCTCGCAGGCCGGCATCGTGACCGACGCCTCGCACACGAAGGCGCGCATCCTCGACGTCAGAGCCGACCGCATCGAGGCGGCGCTGGAGGAGGACATGATCGTGCTCGTCGCCGGCTTCCAAGGCGTCTCGACGACCTCGCGCGACGTCACCACGCTGGGACGCGGCGGCTCGGACACGACCGCCGTCGCGCTCGCGGCGGCGGTCGGCGCCGACGTGTGCGAGATCTACACGGACGTCTCCGGCGTCTACAGCGCCGACCCGCGCATCGTCCCCGACGCGCGCAAGCTCGAGGTCGTCTCGTTCGAGGAGATGCTGGAGATGGCGGCCTCCGGCGCGAAAGTTCTGCAGCTGCGGTCGGTCGAGTACGCGCGCAACCACGGGGTCCGCATCCACTGCCGTTCCAGCTTCGAGGACGGCCCCGGTACATTCGTCGTCGGAGAGCAGGAGACCATGGAGCACGCCCTCATCACCGCCGTCACCCACTCGACCGAGGAGGCGCGCGTCACGCTCACGAGCGTGCGCGACGAGCCGGGCGCGGCGGCGCGCATCTTCGAGGCGCTCGCCGACGCGAACTGCAACGTCGACATGATCATCCAGAACGAGCCGCTCGGCGAGGGCCGCGAAGGCGCCGAGCTGTCGTTCACGGTGCCGCGCGACGATCTGCGGATCGCGCGCGAAGCGCTCGAACCGCTCGTCGAGGAGCTGGGGATCGGCCGCATCGACGACGAGCCGGAGATGGGCAAGGTCTCGATCGTCGGCGCCGGCATGAAGTCGCATCCGGGCGTCGCCGCGAAGGTCTTCGGCACGCTCGCCGAGCAGGGCATCAACATCGAGATGATCTCGACCTCGCCGATCAAGATCTCGTGCGTGATCCGCGCCGATCGCGTCGGCGACGCGGTGCGGGCGCTGCACGACACGTTCGAGCTGGGCGCCGACGCGATCCAGCAGGAGCGGCCGATCGGGGAGCAGGCGCGGTGAGCGCAGGGTCCGCGCCGCGCGAGGGCGGGTACCGCGTCGCGGTCGTCGGCGCCACCGGCCAGGTCGGCGGCGTGATGCTCGAGCTGCTGCGCGAGCGCGGCTTCCCGGCGCGCGAGATCGTGCCGTTCGCGTCCGAGCGCTCGGCCGGCAAGCAGCTGGACGGCGTCGGCATCGTGCGGCCGCTGACCGACGAGACGATCGAGGGCTTCGACGTCGCGATCTTCTCCGCGGGCGGCTCGACGTCCGGCGAGTGGGCGCCGCGCTTCGCGGCGGCCGGCGCGATCGTCGTCGACAACAGCTCGAAGTGGCGGATGGACGACGACGTGCCGCTCGTCGTCTCCGAGGTCAACCCGGACGCGCTCGCCGATGTGCGCAAGGGGATCGTCGCGAATCCGAACTGCTCGACGATGCAGATGGTCGTCGCGTTGAAGCCGCTCCACGATGCGGCCGGGATCTCGCGGCTCGTCGTCTCGACCTATCAGGCCGTCTCGGGGACCGGCAGGAAGGGCGTTGACGAGCTGCTCGGCCAGTCGCACGCGCTGCTGCACGGCCAGGACGCCGAGGTGTCGGTCTACGCGCACCAGATCGCGTTCAATGCGCTCCCGCACGCCGGCTCGTTCGCCCCCGGCGACGACCACACCGACGAGGAGCGCAAGCTGATCAACGAGACGCGCAAGATCCTCGGCGATGCGTCGATCCGCATCAGCGCGACGTGCGTGCGCGTGCCGGTCGTCAACGGGCACTCGGAGGCGGTCAACGTCGAGACGCGCTCGGAGCTGTCGCCGGAGCGCGCGCGCGAGCTGCTGAGCGCCGCGCCCGGCGTCACCGTGCTGGACGACCCCGGCGCCGGCGTCTACCCGATGGCGATCGAGGCCGACGGCAAGGACGACGTGTTCGTCGGCCGCATTCGGCGGGATCCGGGCAACGAGCGGGCGTTGGATCTGTGGGTCGTCTCCGACAACCTGCGCAAGGGTGCGGCGACGAACGCGGTGCAGATCGCGGAGCTGCTGCATTCGCGGGGCATGCTGGGCGCTGCTGCTGCTGCGCGTGCGGCGTAGCCTCTCCTAACGAGGCCCGCCCGGCGCCGAAGGGATCGTCTCGTGCGCCCAGTCGATTGCCACGGTCGCCACGGCGATCGCAGCCGCCCGGTCAAGGCTCAGGTTCGGGCAAGCAGACGACCCTCGCGCAGCACGCGCTCCACCACGGTGCCGCGCTCGATCGCGCGCCGTTCGGCTTTCGCCTCGTCCATGACGATCAGGTCGACGGGCACGTCGAGCTCGTCCAACTCGCTGCGGAGGCGGACGGCCTCTTGGATCACGTCCCCGACCGTGGGCTCGATCACGAGCACGTCGAAGTCGGCGTCCACGTCGGCGTTGCCGCGCGCGTGCGATCCGAACAGGACGACGCGCGAGTTGGGAGGAGCCGCTCTTGCGAGCCGCTGTCCGATCTGCTCGATCACCTCGGTGGAGGTCATCGGGGGAAGGTAGCCCATTGGCTACGCGGATCGGCGCACGGCCGCCGTCAGCAGCCGTTCAGCGCTGCGGCTGATGCAGCCGCCTCGTCCGCGAGCGCGCGGCGGTCGAGCTTGCCGTTCGGGGTTGTCGGGAGGCTTGTGCGCAACTCGATGCGGGCGGGGACCATGTAGTCCTCGAGGTGCTGTTGGCAGTGGCGGCGCAGCGCCGTGGGCGTGAGCTGCGCGCCATCGCTGGGGACGACGTAGGCGACGATCGCCTCGCCGAGCAGCCGGTCGGGCGCGCCGACGACGGCCGCCATGCGCACGCCGTCGGCGGCGTGCAGGACTGCCTCGACCTCGCGCGGCGCGACCTTCTCGCCGCGCGACTTGAGGATGTCGTCGCGGCGGCCGACGAAGTGCAGGAAGCCGTCGTCGTCGGTGCGGAACATGTCGCCGGTCTTGAGCTCGCGCTCCCACGGCCAGCGCCCCGGCCGCAGCCGCTGCACCGTCGCCTCGGGGTCGTTCCAGTAGCCCTGCATCACGTGCGCGCCGCGCACGATCAGCTCGCCGACCTCGCCCGGCGGCAGTCTGGCACCGGCGTCGTCCTCGATCCACACCTCGGTGCCGGGGATCGGGATCCCGACCGATTCCGGCCGCGCGTCGAGCTGCTCGGGCGGCAGGTAGGAGACGCGCTTGCACTCGGTCAGGCCGTACATCGAGAACAGCCGAGCGCCGGGGAACGCGGCGCGGAGCGCCTCGATCGTGGCGGGTGCGAGCGCCGCCGCGGTGTTGGTGATAAAGCGCAGCTCGGGCAGGTCGGGCGCGGTCTCGCCGAGCGCGGCGCTCAGCACCTGGAAGATCGTCGGGACCCCCGGCAGGCCCGTGATGTGCTCGCGCTCCAGCAGCTCCAGCACGCGGCCGGGGAACGCGAAGCCCTTCTCGATCACCAGCGTCGCGCCGACCTGCACAGACATCAGCAGCTGGTAGAGGCCGTAGTCGAAGCTCAGCGGGATGACGCAGAGGACGCGGTCTTGCGCGTTCATCCCGAGGTACTCGACGATGGACCCGGCCGCGAACGTCATGTTCGCGTGGGTGAGCGTGACGCCCTTGGGGCGCCCGGTGGAGCCTGAGGTGTAGACGATCGCCGCGAGGTCGACGCTGATCGGCAGCCCGCTTGCGGACGCCACTGCGGACGCGCGCGGGGCGCGATCTTTCCCTGCGGCCAGTGTTTCATGGCCAGGCAGGGAAAGATCGCGCCCCGCGCCTGCCACCAGCGCCGGACCTGCGGACATGACGTGCCGCACGCTCGGCGCCTCGCTGCGCGCTTGCTCGGCGAGCGGGGTGAGCTGGTCGTCCGTGATGACCGCGACCGCCTCGCAGTCGCGCAGGACATAAGCGAGCTTGTCGGCCTTGATCGTCGGGTTGAGCGGGACGAAGGCGGCGCCGGCGCGGAGGGTCCCGTAGATGGCGGTTGCCGCCTCGATGCCGTTTGGCAGCAGGATGGCGACGCGGTCGCCGCGCTCGACTCCGCCGGCCTGCAGGCGGGCGGCGAGCGCGGTTGCGGCGGTGTCGAGCTCTGCGTAGGTGAGGCGGCGGTCGCCGGCGACGAGCGCCTCCTTGGCCGGCGCGGCTGCGGCGGCGCGGCGCAGGTCGGCGTCGAGCGTCGTCACCTGCGGCCTCCGCGCGCGGTGAGCGGCACGCGCGTCATGCCCGCCGCCGCTCGACGAATGCGACGAGCGCGTCGAGCGAGCCGAAGTTCTCCTCCGTGATCTCGAGCGCGTCGACCGCGATCCCGTAGCGCGTCTGCACCTCCTCGACCAGCTCGACGAACCCGAGCGAGTCGATCACGCCCAGCTCGAGAAACTGGTCGTCGTCGCGCAACTCGACATCGGGGTGCAGGTAGAGGAACGCCTCTTCGATGTAGGCGCGCAACTCCGCGCGCAGCCCTGTGCCGACCTCCGTCTCCCCCATGCGGTCTCCCCCTACTGAGTGGTGATTCCCTCGGCGGCCTCGAGCCGGACGCGCGGCTCGCTGCGCTCGACGGGCCATGCCGCCCCAGCTCCAACGCGTGCGCAAAAGCGCTCGTGCCAGACCTGGGTCGAGAGTATGCCGACGAGCGCCATCCCCTCGCGAAAACCAGTCGCCTTTCCGGTGTGACAGCGCCGCAGCAAGCTGGTGACGCGTGCCGGGTCGAAGATCGCGACGGCGTCGAGCGCGCGTGCTTCGAGCCGCTCCTCGACCCACTCCGGCGCGTGCGTGCCGAAGAACGGCGCGACCTCGGGCGCGCGGTAGGGCTGTTTTGAGCGCTCGGCGACCGCGCGGGGAAGCAGCCGCTGCGCGAGCGCGCGCAACTGCGCCTTCTCGCGCAGGCCGGGGCCGAGCTTGCGCTCCGGCGCCAGCGCGACGGAGTGGGCGAAGACGCGGTGGTCGAGGAACGGGAAGCGGCCCTCGACGCCGTGCGCCATCGCGACACGGTCGCCCTGCGCGGCGAGCAGGTTCGGCTCCAGCAGCGTCGTCAGCTCCAGGTAGGCCGCGCGCTCAAGGGCGCTCCAGCGGGCGAACCCGGCGGGCAGCTCCGCGCGCAGGCGGGCAAGGGGGTCCTCGCCGTTTGCGCGTGCGAGCGTCGCCGCGACCTCGGGCCGGTAGAAGGCCCTCACGACTCCGGTGGCGGCGATCCGCGGCTGGTGCGAGAAGAGCGGGTCGCTCGCCGCGCCCGCCTCGAAGAAGAAGCGCGTCCAGGCGGGCCCGCGCCGCTCGGCGGGCGTGTCGAGATACGGGTAGAGCCTGTCGAGCAGCGCCTCCGCGCGCGCCGGCTCGCGTGCGTGCAGCTCGCGCAACGCGGTCTCCTTGAAGAGGTCGTAGCCCCAGAACAGCTCGTCCGCGCCCTCGCCGGTCGCGACGACCGTGATCCCGCGCGCGCGGGTCGCCTCCGCGAGCAGGTAGAGCGGTACGGGCGCGGTGCGGATCAGCGGCGTCTCGGCGTGCGCGACGACCGCGCGGAAGCCGTCCGCGATCTCGCGCGCCCCGACCTCGACGACGTGGTGGCGCGTGCCGAGCGCATCGGCGACCTGCTGCTGGAAGCTGCGCTCGTCGTAGCGCGCGTCGTGGAAGGCGACCGAGAAGGTGCGCAGCTCGTGGTCGCTCGCGCGCTGGGCGAGCGCGGTGATGAGCGACGAGTCGAGCCCGCCGGACAGGTACGTGCCGACCGGCACGTCGGCGCGCAGGCGCAGGCGCACGGCGTCGGCGAGCAGGTCGGCGAGCTCGCCATCGGCGGCCGGCGACGACCCCGAGCGCTCGCCCGAGCCGCCGCCGACGGCCGCACGGGCCGCGGGCGCGTCCCGATCGTAGTCCGGTGCCCACCACCTCCGTTGAGCGATGACAACGCCGTCCTGCCACACGAACAGGCCGCCCGGCGGAAGCTGGGCGACGCCGGCGAACGCCGTGCGCGGGGCGCGCGCCCCCCATGTCGTGAAGACTTCGTCGATGCCGACGAGGTCTGGCACAGCGGCGACCTCGCCGCTCGCGAACAGCGCCTTCGCCTCCGACGCGAACGCGAGCCCGCCGTCCGGCAGTGCGGCCCAGTACAGCGGCCGCACGCCGAAGCGGTCGCGCACGAGCGTCAGCCGGCGCTCCGCCGGCTCCCACCAGGCGAGCGCGAACTGGCCGTTGAGGCGATGCAGCGCGGCAGCGCCCTCGCGCTCGAGCAGGCGATGGACGACCTCTGTGTCGCTCGTCGTGTGGAAGTCGCCGCCCAGCTCGCGCCGCAGCTCCGGATGGTTGTAGACCTCGCCGTTGTAGACGAGCAGCGTGCCGCGCTCGCCGCGCATCGGCTGCCAGCCGCCGGGCACGTCGAAGATCGCCAGCCGCGTCGAGGCGAGCCCCGCGCCGGCCTCGCGCGCAAGCCCCCAGCCGTCCGGACCGCGGTGGCGCAGCGCACCAGCCATCCGCCGCAGCGCCTCCTCGGCGACGGGTGCGTCGCGATCAGCGCGGACGATCCCGGCGATCCCGCACATCAGTCGACCGCCGCCGCCTCGCCGTCGAGCGTCACCGCGGGCGCGTGCAGGTAGCGCGTCGCGACGCGGCGGCGGTCGATCTCCCAGTAGGCGGCCTCGACCGCGTCCGCAGGCAGGCCGGCGCGCGACGCGAGCTCTGCCGCTCCCACGCCGCCGTCGCGCCCCCACACCAGCAGATCCATCCGCTCGTACGGATGGCCGAAGTAGAACTCCTCCTGCGTCTGCGGCAGCGAGAACGTCTCGGTCGTCGGCGCCCGCCGCGCGATCGCGTCCGGCAAGCCGAGCGCCTGCGCCAGCGCGTAGACCTGCGTCTTGTAGAGGTGCGCGATCGGCTTGACGTCGGCGAGCCCGTCGCCGCCTTTGACGAAGAAGCCCTGGTCGAACTCGAGCAGGTTGGGCGTGCCGATGACCGCGTAGCCGAGCTGGTCGGCCCACGTGTACTCGATCAGCTTGCGCACGCGCTGCTTCATGTTCGTGGCGGCGATCAGCGCACGGTAGGCGGCCGACGGAAGGACGCGCTGCTCGCTGCTGCCGTCGGGCCGCTCGACGACGAGCGAGAAGACGATGATCCCGCCGCTCGGCGCCGAACGCACGAGCTTGTGGCGCCAGCTCGGCTCGTAGTCGGGGAAGACCGTGCGGATCGCCGCGTCGCGGCGGCGGTAGCAGCCGAGCGCCTCCAGCGCCGCCGTGATCGGCTCCTCCTCGCTGGGCGCCCCGAGCGCCTGCGCCAGCTCGAGGCCGAGGTCGGAGGCCGTGTCGCCGATGTCGCGCTCGGGCAGCCGCAGCAGCAGCACGCGTTGCGGACCGAGCGCGCGGACTGCGAGCGCCGCGCACACGCCCGAGTCGACGCCGCCGGAGACGGCCACGACCGCGCCGCGCCGCCCCAGCGCGCGCACCGCCTCGCGCATGCGCTCGGTGAGCTGCGCGATCGCCGCCTCGACGTCGAGCGCGAGCGGATCCCCCGATCCCCAATCCCCCATGTTCCGGACCATAGCGGGCGGAGCGCCCGCTGTGGCGCTCAGCGGATCAGGACGACCTCGACGCCGACGTCGACTCTGCGCCACGCGCGGTCGGCGGTGTGCGCGGGCACGTCCAGGCGCAGGGCGAGCGCCAGGCAGGTGCGGTCAGCAAGCGAGAGGCCCGCGCTGCGGGTCGGCTCCCACAGCGCGGCCGCGATCTCGGCGTCCTCCGGCGCGAACGCCTCGATCGCGATCCCGAGCGCTTCGACGCTTTCGCGCTTGTCAGCGGTCTGGACCCCGTGGGCGTGAAAGCGCTGGAGCACCTCCGCCCAGTTGACGGCGGAGATGACCGCTCGCCCGAGCAGCCGTTCGACGAGCTCGGCGCCCGGCTCCTCGCGCAGCAATGCGATCAGCGCGGAGGCGTCGAGGACGGCGTCAGGCACCGCGCTCGAGCTCCGCCGCCTCTCGTCGAGCCTCACGACGACGCTCGGCGAGGAGCTCGTCGACCATGCTCGTCTCGGGTGGCGTCGCTGCACGCAGCTCGGAGCGCAGACGGTTGAGGATCTCGCCCCTGCGCTCGAGCACGAGACGGCCGGACTCGACGTGCGCCATCAGCGTCTCGCCGGGCTCGATCCCCAGCTCTCGGCGCAGCTCGGCGGGGATCACGACGCGACCTTGCGGGCCGATGCGCAGCGGGACAGATTGGGAACGACGTGCCATAGCCCAGCCATTGTGGCACGCACTCGGAAATATGCCAATACTTACTTACGTGCCAGCTCACGCCGCGAGCGCACGCCGAGCTTGCGGTAGATGTTGCGCGCGTGGGTGCGGACGGTCTCGACGCTCACGTGCAGCTCGGCCGCGATCTCGCCGTTCGAGCGGCCGCCTTGGAGCAGCTCCAGCACGGCCGCTTCGCGTGGCGTCAGCAGCTCCGGGCCGCTCTGCGGCGGCGCCGCCGCCGCGTCGCTGCTCATCCGTCGCAGCACCTGGAGCCCGCGTGAGGCGAGGTGGATCGCGCTCAGCACGTCGCGCGCCTGCGTCTCCTTCGACAGACAGGCGGTCGCGCCGAACGCGAGCATCTGGTTGCACTCCTGCGGGCTGGGGCGGTTCGCGAGCACGATCAGGCGCGTGTCCGGATACGTCGCGACCAGCTCGCGGACTTCGAGCGGCGTGCGCAGCGAGCCGTAGTTGAGCAGCGCCACCTGCGGGCGATGCTCGGCGATCGCCGCGGGGATCCGCTCGTGGGGGACGCCGGCGGCGAGCAGCTCGACGTGGTCGTCCTCCTCGACGAGCGACCGCAGGCCGCGGTCGATCAAATCCTCGAAGCGGGCGACGACGACACCGACGCGGGCGTGGGGCACGGCCACGCGCCGATCCTAGCGTCCCACGGGTGAGAAGCGCCTCACCCGCACCTCCCCCGGGCGGTCCCCCGAAGATCACCCGCCGCAGGGGACGACAGCGGACAGCGCAGCAGCGAGGATGCCGACACGGCGGGCAGGGAAGCTACCGACCGCCGTGAACCACCCCGGAGCGAGGCTGGTCCCCCCTCCCTCCGCTCGGGGTGCGTCGCCCGGGTCCGGCCATCCTCCCCCTGGCCGGGCCCGGGCCCACTTCTCGCGACGGCTCCGGTGCGAGGCGGGCGCCGGGCTGGAGCGCGCGGGCCGCTCGGCCGCGCCCGTCGACGTTGCGGCTTCTTGCGACTTACTGTAAATCGCTGTACCGTTACGCAATTGGCGCCTCATCGGGGGACCGGCGCCGCAAATGGGGGAGGTGTCGGCCTGACGGAACCGTTACGCCGCGTACGTCTGCGCGCGGCTGGCTGCATCAATCTTCGACCAAGGAGTCAGAATGACGCGATCCAAGGCCTTGATCGCGGTGCTCAGCGCATGCCTTCTGCTCACGTTGACAGGCAGCGCATCTGCATCGTTCTTCATCAGTCCTGGCGGAAGAATAACGATGCCCTCCACCAGAGGCTGGACGATGTCGACGTCGCTCGGGAGCGTCGCCTGCAACCTCACGATGAACGGCTCGCTTGAATTCGGTCCAATAGCCGAAACGAGAGGATCGAGATTCGGCTCGGTCTCGAGCACGACGTTCGGCTGCTCGGGCGGCTGGACGATGACTCAGCTACCGACGGCGATCCTGCGGTTCAACTTCTACCTAGTGACCGCAGAAGGCAGGAGAATCGGCAAGCTATACACAATTGAAAACTATGCGGTGCTAGTCAGAATGTCTGAAGAACTCGGCATGTACATAGAGTGCCTATACAGGGGAGACGTGGGCCTGCTAGCGACCGTGGAATCGTTCGGGAACGTCGGCACGTCCTCGACCCTACCCGGTCAAAACACGCTGGCCCTCTGGGAAAGCGGTCTAAACAGAAACCTGCTCCACTCCTGCCCGTCCGAACTCACCGTTTCGGGCAGCGTGGGCTGGTCTCCCACGCAGAGGCTAGACTGACGAGCCGTCGCCCGGCGGCAGCCGCTGCGGCTGCCGCCGGCGTCAGGCCGGTGCGGGCGTCAGGCCGGCGCGGGGGCGCCGACGACGGCGGCCGACCAGTCGATCACCGACGTCGGCTTGACGACGTGCTTGCTCATGCCGAGCTGCTTGGGCTCCAGGCCGAGCGCCAGCCCCACGAGCTGCGGCAGATGCAGCACGGGCATCGAGAGGTCGTCGCGGCCGACGGCCTTCGCCGCGCCCGGCTGCTGCAGGTCGAGGTTGAGGTGACACAGCGGGCAGGGCACGACGAGGCAATCCGCCTCGGCGTCCTGCGCGTCCGACAGATGGCGGCCCGCCTGCTTGAGCGAGACCTCCTTGTTCATCGTGACGATCGGGAAGCCGCAGCACTTGTGCACGCCGGCGTAGTCGATCACGGTCCCGCCGAGCGCCTCGATCACCCAGTGCAGGTAATGGTCGCGCGGGTGCTCGTCGTCGATCCCGAGGCGGTCGGTCGGACGCACGATGTAGCAGCCGTAGAAGGGACCGACCTTGAGGTTCGTGAGCGGGCGCTTGACCTTCTTCTTGAGGTTCTCCAGGCCGATCTCCTCGACCAGCAGCCACAGGAAGTTCTTGTTCGTCAAGCCCTTCTCGTAGGAGAGCCCTTCGGCCGCGAGCGTCCCGTTGACGTGGTCGCGGTACTCGGTGTTCGCGTCAAGCCGCTCCTGCGCCTCGCTCTGCGCGCCCTGGCAGGTCGAGCAGATGTTCATCATCAGGTCGGCTCCCTGCACCGCCTGAGCGAGCGCGAAGGTGCGTGCGTTGAGCGTGTCCGCGAGCTCCTGTGAATGCTCGGCGATCACGCCCGCGCCGGTGCAGCAGGCGCGGTCGAGCTCGACCAGCTCGATGTCGAGCAGCGGCGCGACCGCCGCCATCGAGCCGTGCAGCTCGGGGGTGAAGCCGCGGCTCACGCAGCCGGGCCAGTACGCGACCTTCATGCGGACTCGCTTTCGCTCGCGGCCGTCGGCCTGTTGGGATCGGGCCCGGGCGCGGACGGCATGCCGTCGTCGCTCGCGGAGACGCCGGCGGGCACGGCCGCGCCGGTCTCCTCCTCGTCCTCGTAGCCCGAGATGTAGAGGTTCAGCTCGTAGCGTCTGGGCTTGCTCTCGACCTTGTCGTAGATCGCCTGGACGGCCTTGAGGTCGGCCTTCGGGATTCTGTGGCCGAACATCACGAGCTTCAGGCTCACCTTGCGGCGCAGCAGCCCCTTCGTTATCGACGGCAGCGAGTCGAGCAGCTCTTTGCCCGCAGCCGGGTGGAACTTCGCGAACCACGAGTAGCCGCCGTAGGAGCGCGGCAGCATCTCGGCCTCGTGCAGCAAGCCGTAGTCGCGGATCAGGCCGGTGATCGAGCGCTCGTGCCGCTCACCATTGTTGCGGTCGACGATGTGGTGGTCGTTGCCCGAGATGCGGCGCAGGCGCATGATCTGGTTCATCGGGGCGACGCCCTTCGGGCACGCCTCGATGCAGTTGAAGCAGTGCGTGCAGTCGTAGATGCCGTGCGGATCCTCCGCGAGGTCCTTGAGGCGCTCGAACTGCTCGGCGTCGCGCGGATCGCCGACGAAGCGGTACGCCTTCGCGGAGGCGGCGGGGCCGACGAACAGCGGGTCGACTTCCATCGAGAGGCAGTCGGAGACGCAGGCGCCGCACTGGATGCAGGCCATCGTCTGCGTGACGTCGACCATGTTCTCGTGCGGGACGATGTACTCGCGCTCGGGCACCGGCTGCTTGTTGATCAGCCACGGCGTGACGCGCTGGATCTTCTTCCAGTGGACCGCGTCCATGTCGACGATCAGGTCCTTGATGACGGGCATGTTGCCCATCGGCTCGACGAGGATCGTTCTGCCGTCGGCGTTGACGCCCGTCTTCGCCGCGTGGTCGAGGTGCGTGTGGCAGGCGAGGCCCGCCTTGCCGTTGATCCGCACGCCGCACGAGCCGCAGATCGCGGCGCGGCAGGAGCAGCGAATGCCGACCGAGCCGTCCTGCTCGGCCTTCACCTGGAGGATCGCCTCGAGCACCGAACGGTGCGGCTCGAGGTCGATCTGGAACTCCTCGTAGTAGGGCGCCTCGCCGGACTGCGGGTCGAAGCGCCGGAGCTTCAGGGTGTACTCGGCCATCTCAGATCGTCCCCATGATTAGTACGTCCGCTCCTGCGGCTCCCACTTGGTGATCGTCACCGGCGCGGTCCCGAGCGCGGGCCCGTCGCCGTTCTTCGAGACGGTGATGTGGTGCAGCCAGTCGGCATCGTTGCGGGTCGGGAAGTCGGTGCGGAACTGCGCGCCGCGCGACTCTCTGCGCTCCTGCGCGGCCATCACGATCGCCTCGGCCACGTCGAGCATGTACCCGAGCTCGATCGCCGCCAGCACGTCCTGATTGAAGACCGTGCCCTTGTCGTCGATCGCGGCGTTCGGCGCCTCCTGCTTGAGGCGCTGGACGATCTCCCGCGCGGTCGCGAGGCCCTGCTCGTCGCGGTAGACGGCGACGTATCTGTTCATCGTCTCGCCGAGCTCGTTCTTGATCTCGGAGATGCGGCGGCCGCCGGTCGGACGGTTGAGGATGCCGTCGATCTCTGCCTGCGCGTCGTTGAGCACGCTGACGGGCGATCTCGGCATCGCCGTGCCGCGCGCGCGCTGCGCCGCGTGATCGCCCGAGCGGCGCCCGAAGATGAGCGTGTCGAGCAGCGAGTTCGCGCCGAGGCGGTTGCCGCCGTGGACCGAGACGCAGGCGACCTCGCCGGCGGCGTAGAGGCCGGGGATCGGCGTCTGGCCGTCGAAGTCGGTCTTGACACCGCCCATGATGTAGTGCATTCCGGGCTTGATGTGGATCGGCTCGCGCGTGATGTCGACGCCGGCGAAGTCTTTGCCGATGTTGACGATCTCGCGCAGCGCCTCGAGCGTGCGCTTGCGCGGGACCTTCGTGATGTCGAGGGCGATCGTGCCGTCGGGGAAGCCGCGGCCCTCGTTGATCTCCGTCTGCTCCGCGCGCGAGACGACGTCGCGCGAGGCCAGCTCGAGTTTGTTCGGTGCGTACTTCTCCATGAAGCGCTCGCCGAGCGCGTTGTAGAGATGCGCGCCCTCGCCGCGGGCGCCCTCGGTGATCAGGAAGCCGTTCTCCGCGAGCGTCGTCGGGTGGTACTGGATCATCTCCATGTCCATCAGCGGCGCGCCGATGCGGTACGCCTGCGCGATCCCGTCGCCCGTGCAGATGAGCGCGTTCGTCGTCGGCTTGAACGCCTGGCCGGCGCCGCCGGAGGCGAGGATCACCGACTTCGCGTTGAAGACCTCCAGCGCGCCGGTGCGGATGTCGCGCGCGACACAGCCGATACACGCGCCGCTCTCGTCTTGGAGCAGCGTCGTCGTGAACCACTCCTCGTAGCGGGAGATGCGCTCGCCGTGCATCATCAGGCGCTCGTAGAGCACGTGCAGGATCGCCTGGCCGGTGATGTCGGCGACGTAGTACGTGCGCGCCTGCGAGGCGCCGCCGAACGCGCGCGTGCCGAGGTGGCCGGTGCCGTTGCGGTGGAACGTGACGCCGGCGTGCTCGAGCCAGAGGATCTCGTCAGGCGCCTCGCGGCACATGATCTCGATCGCGTCCTGGTCGCCGAGGTAGTCGGAGCCCTTGACGGTGTCGAATGCGTGCGACTCCCACGAGTCCTCGGGGTTGAGGGCCGCGTTGATGCCGCCGGCAGCGGCGACCGAGTGGGATCGGACGGGATGAACCTTGCTGATGATCGCAACCGACGCCCCGGCGTCGGCGGCCGCAAGAGCGGCGCGCTGGCCAGCGAGGCCCGCGCCGATGATGAGGACGTCGTGAGCTGGCATAAGCCGCGATCCTAGCGCCGCACCTTGCGGCTTGATCTCCGAGCGCCGTGCACGGAATTGGCGGCGCTTCCGCCATTTCCGCGCACTTATCGCTCCACCCTCCTGACCATCGGTAGAGTGATCCGCCGGGGAACACGGACTACGACGGCTTGGGGGAGGGCGCGCCGCGCCCGCACGATCGATCGATGACCGGACCGTTGCTGCGCAGCGAGGCCCGCGAGCGCGTGGCGGCGCCGCCACGCGCTCGCGACGGCCGTGGGGTCGACTGGCGCGCGCTCGTCTGCCTCGCGCTCGGCCTGGCGCTGCTCGGCGGCGGCCTCGCGACCGCGCTGTCTCACACCGCTCGGCCACGCGCCGGGTCGAACGGCGTCTGGCCGCAAACCGCGCTCGGCACACTCGGACCGGGGCAGCACGCCTGCCAGAACGGCGAGCTGCTGCCGGCGCGCGCCGCCGTGCTGCAACTCGTCGTGGCGCCGGTGCAGGCGGTCGGGCCGCGCCTCGCGATCACACTCAGCCGCGGCGGCCGCCTGCTGCAGCGCACGTCCGCGCTCGTGACTGCGCGTGCGGGCCTGGGCGCGACCGCGCCGCTGCGCGCGCCGGCCCGAGACCTCGACGGCGTGCGCGTGTGCCTTGCCGTCGCGGGGCGCGGCCACGTCGGCCTCGTCGGCGGCCCGACCCCGCCCGGCGGCGGCGAGCTGACCGCGAACGGCCGCGGGACCGGCGCCTCGATCCCGCTGACGTACCTCACGGCGCACGACGCGTCGTGGTGGAGCCGCGCCGGCACGATCGCGGACCGCATGGCGCTCGGCGGCGGCGACTGGCGCGGCGGCTGGGTCCCATGGCTGAGCGGAGCGTTGCTGCTCGCATCGCTCGCGCTCGTCGTGCTCGTGCTCGTGCGCGCGCTGATCGCGCCGCGCGGGCGCTGGCAGGCGACGGCGGGCGCGATCGCCGCCGTCGCCGCCTGCAACGCGATGGCGTGGTCGCTGATCACGCCCGCCTTCCAGGTCCCGGACGAGCAGACGCACGTCGCGTACGCGCAGCAGGTCGCGGAGACCGACCGCCCGCCGGTCGATCGCCGCGGCGAGGAACGGCTCGCGCCGGAGCTGGTCGCCGCCCTGCGCGGCACGCGCTTCGGGGCGCTGGAAGCGCGCACGTTCGCGGCCGCGGTCACCTCGCCGCTGCAGCAGCGTCGGCTCAACGCCGACCTGCACGCCGCGCTCGCGCGCCGCAGCCCGAACGGCTCCGCCGGTCCGGCGGCGCCGGAGCCGCCGCTCTACTACGCGTTGGAGGCGATCCCCTACCGCATCGCGAGCGGCGCGACGCTGCTCGACCGGCTCGCGCTGATGCGGCTCTGCTCGGCGCTGCTGGCCGGCGCAACCGCGCTGTTCGTGTTCCTGTTCGTGCGCGCGTGTCTGCCGGGCCGACCGTGGGCCTGGAGCGTCGGCGCGCTCGGGGCGGCGCTGCATCCGCTGCTCGGCTTCGTCTCCGGCGGTGTCAACCCCGACGCGCTGCTGTTCGCGATCTGCGCGGCGCTGTTCCACGCGCTTGCGGTCGCCTTCCGGCGCGGCCTCACGCCGCGCCGCGCAGCATGGATCGGCGGCCTGATCGCGCTCGGCGTCGTCGGCAAGATCAACTTCTACGGGCTCGTGCCGGGCGCGTTGCTGGCGGTCGCGCTGGCGGCGCGCGCGAGCGCCGGCGGCGTCAACCTGCGCGCGCTGCGGCTGCTCGGCATCGTCATCGGGATCGCGGTCGCCCCCTACGTGCTGCTGAGCGCGCTCGACGCGCTCGTCTGGAACCGCGCGTGGATCCTCGCGCGCACGCCCGCCGAACGACCGCAGGACCACGGCGGCCTCGGCGGGCAATTCAGCTACCTGTGGCAAGTGTTCCTGCCGCGCCTGCCGGGACAGGCGACCGCGTTCCCGGACTTCTATCCCGGCTGGCAGCTGTGGCTGAAGGGCTTCGTCGGCAAGTTCGGCTGGACCGTCATCAGCTACACGGAGTGGGCCTACCGGCTGGCGGCGCTCGTGCTGGGAATCGTCTGCGCGCTTGCGCTGCGGACGCTCGTGCTCCGGCGGTCGCTCGTGCGCGCGCGCCTGCCGGAGCTGATCGGCTACGCGGCGATGGCCGTCGGCCTGCTGCTGCTGATCGGGCTGGTGGCGCTGCGCGGCTTCGCGCCGGGGATCGCGGGCGCGATCCAGGGGCGCTACCTGCTGCCGTTGCTGCCGCTGTTCGCGGGCCTGCTCGCGCTGGCGGTGCGCGGCGCCGGTGCCCGCTGGGGCAGAGCAGCCGGCGTCGCGCTCGTGCTGCTCGGCGTCGCGTGGAGCGTGTTCGGCCAGTTGCTGACGATCGCCTGGTTCTACGGCTGAGCGGCACCGCGCAGGGAGCGCAGCGGCGGCCGCTCCTCGACGGCCACCTCGACGAGCGCGAGCGAGCCGTCGGCGCGCGGGCGCGCGAGCGGCAGCGGCGCGGTGGACGCCGGTTCTTCGTCGTCGCCGCGCAGGCGACGCTCGGCGGCGACCAGCACCGCGTAGGCCATCGCGCTGAGCGCGTGCAGCGACTGATGTGCGTTGCGGCGCTCGCCGAGGTCGACCTGTGCGAGCGCGTCAAGCCCGGCGTGGCGCAGCGCATCGAGCAGGTTCGCGATCTCGACGCCGTAGCCGACCGGGAACGGCAGCGCCTCCAGGAGCGTGCGACGCGCCGCGACCTCGCCCGCCAGCGGCTGGACGATCCCGGCCAGCTCGGGCACATGGAGGTTCAGCAGCGGGCGCGCGAGCAGCTCCGTCACGCGGCCGCCGCCGTCCGGCACCGTCTCGCCGCCGACGCTGAGCGGGCGGCGGTACGCGCCCTTCACGAACGCGACCGCGGGGTCGGTCAGCAGCGGGCCGATCAGCCCCTGCACCGCACCGGTCGCGTCGAAGCCGGCGCTGTCGGCGTCGACGAACGCGATCACGTCGCCGCGCGTCGCGTGCACGGCGCGCCACAGCGCATCGCCCTTCCCGCGCGCAGGGCCGTGCTCGGCGAGCACGTCGGCCTCCTGCACGACGGTCGCGCCGGCCGCGCGCGCGACGTCGGCGGTGCCGTCCGCCGACGCGGCGTCGATCACCACGAGCTCGTCGAGCAGACCGGCGTCGCGCAGCGGCGTCAGCGCGGCGAGGATCGGGCCGATCGTGGCGGCGACCTCGCGCGCCGGCAGCACGACGCTTACGCTCGTCGCGCCCTTCGCGGCCAGCAGCCGCTCGCGCGGGAAGTCGGACGCCGAGTACGTGCGGCGCGCCAGCCAGTCGGCAACGAGCTCGCTGCGCACCGTCGTGCTCATGCCCGCACGCTCCCCGCGGCGGGTCGCGCCGGCGTGGCGCCCGACGCCGCGCGGTGCAGCGCGACCGCCTCGCGCAGGTGGCCGGCGAGCGTCGTGAGCTGCGTGCGCGCGTCGTAGTGCCGCTCGGCGTGAGCGCGTGCGGCGTCGCCAAGCCGGCGCCGCGCGTCGGCGTCGCGCACGAGCGCGAGGATCGCCTCGCGCAGCGCGCGCCGGTCGCCGTGGTCGACGAGCACGCCGGCCTCGCCGCCGGCGAGCATCTCGGGGATCCCGCCGATGCGCGTCGAGACCATCGGTGTGCCGCACGCGAGCGACTCGGTGATCGTCCACGGGTTCGTGTCGCCGTAGGTCGGCAGGCACGCCACGTCGGCCTGCTGCTGGAGGTCGAGGAGGCGCGGGTCCTCGCGGATGAGGTGGTGGACGCGCAGCCCAGCGCGCTCCGACACCGGGGCGGGCGTGACGACGTCGAGGTCGAGCTCGACGCCGAGCAGATCGTCGAGCGCGGCGAGCAGGTCCTCGCCGCCCTTCTCCTTGAAGCGGCTGCCGACGAACAGCACGCGCGGCCGCTCGCGTTCGCGGCGGGGCGCGGGCCGGAAGCGCTCAAGGTCGATGCCGGGGTGATGGACCAGCACGCGCACGCCGGGCGCCTCCTGCTCGGTCGCGCGGCACGCCCAGCCGGTGCGGGCCAGCACGAGCGCGGCGCCGCGCAGCGCGCGCCGTTCGAGCAGCCGGCTGGGAGCGATCGTCGCCTCCGCGAACGGCACGGTTCTGCGCCACGCCGGCATCGCCCACCAGTCGCGGATCGTCGCGCCGGTCGACAGGACGACCGGCGTCGTGCGCATCACGTCGGCCATCGCCAGCGCGACCGCGGGCGTGTAGAGGTGCACGACGTCGGCCGGCTCGCGCGCCAGCTCCGCTCGCAGCGCGCGGCGAGCGCGCAGCGACTGCACGAGATGCCAGCGCAGCACGACGAAGTCGAGGTCGGCCTTGCGCAGCAGCCGGATGCGCTTGCGCGCGAGCGCGTCGGCGCGGCCGGCCAGCGGCGTGAGCTGGGCGAAGCGCACGTCGAGCCCGTGCGTCCCCGCGCGGCCGGCGCGCACGGCGTCGTCAAGGCGACCGTGTCCGAAGACATGCGTGTCGAGGTTGCCCTCGTTGAAGAACAGCGCACGCACGGAGACCGCGCACTGTAGCCGCCCTGTACGCTTCGGTCAGCGCCAGCGGCAGCGCACTCGGAGAGGTGCCGGAGCGGTTGAACGGGCGCGACTGGAAATCGCGTAACGGGGGTTGACCTCGTTCGAGGGTTCGAATCCCTCCCTCTCCGCTGCTGTCGTGCGCGTCGGCGCGGACGCGCCAGCCGCTACCAGCGGACCAGTAAAGGGTTTGCAAAGCGGGATGTTCGAGTACGAACATCCCGTTGCTAGCATCCGGCCCGCCTCCGGCGCACGTCCGTGCCCCGCCGCGCGCCTCCCCCCGCATGAACGTCCGCGTCAACGACATCTCCGTCGCCAACCCTGCGTCCGCCTACACGCAGGAGGAGATGCTCGGACTACTCGGCCTCGCTGAAGATGAGTTCGCGCGGATGATCTTCGACAGATGCGGCGTCGAGCGGCGTCACTTCGAGCTGACGCCCGAGCTGCTCGGCACGACGTTGCAGGAACGCACCGCGCAGACCGAGGAGCAGCTGCAGCGGCTCGCGATCGAGGCGATCGACGGGCTCGGGCTCGACCCGGCGCAGATCGGGACCGTCGTGACCGCCACCTACTACTCGCTCGGCGGCCCGACGCTCGCGCACAAGCTGATCGAGCACTACGACATGGACCGCGCGACCGACAAGTACCACGTCGTCGGCGTCGGCTGCGCGAGCGCGGTCCCGCTCTTCAAGCTCGCGTCGCAGTCGATGCGCGACCACCCCGGCAAACATGCGCTCGTCGTCGCGGCCGAGTCGATCACCGGCTTTCTGACCGCAGTGGACGAGGACGACGACCAGGTCAAGACGATCGGCTCTTCGCTGTTCGGCGACGGCTGCGCCGCCGCCGTGCTGACGAACGGCACCAGCACCGCCGGGCCGGCGATCGTCGCCGCGCGCCAGCACCAGATCGCGAACACGCTCGGCACCGTCCACTTCCGCCTCGACGCCGACGACAGCTTCATGCAGATCGGGCGCGAGCTGCCGAAGCTCGCGAGACGCAAGCTGCTCGACCTCGTCCACGACTTCCTCGCGCAGGAAGGCACCGAGCTGGACGGGATCGACCACTGGATCGTGCATCCGGGCGGCCGCGGGATCATCGACGGCGTGCAGAGAGGCCTCGGGCTGACCGACGAGGATGTCGCGATCAGCCGCGACGTGCTCGCGCGCTTCGGCAACATGGGCACCCCGAGCAGCTTCTACGTGCTGCGGGAGACGATCGCGCGCCGCGCGCCGCAACCCGGCGAACGCGGACTGGTTGTGACGATCGGGCCCGGCGTGACCGTCGGCCTGATGCTGCTGAGCTGGTAGCCGAGCCGACGAGAGGAGACGCAGTGGCGGACGTGCAAGTGATCGGGGCGGGCTTCGGGCGCACCGGGACGTGGTCGCTGAAGGCGGCGCTGGAGCAGATCGGCTTCGACCCCTGCTTCCACATGATCGACCTGATCCAGCATCCCGACCGTGCGCCGCTGTTCGTGGCCGCGCTCGACGGCGAGGACGTCGACTGGAACGTCGTCTTCGACGGCTTCAGCGCAACAGTCGACTGGCCCGGCTGCACCTTCTACGAGCGGATCCTCGCGACCTACCCCGACGCGAAGGTGATCCTGTCGGTGCGCGACCCGGAGAAGTGGTACGCAAGCGCCGAGAGAACGATCTACGCGCTCAAGGAGGCGGCCGTACGCGGCGAGCTGGAGGGCGATGGGCCGGCCGCGCCGCCCGAGGTGCTGGGGATGATCAAGCGGCTGATCTGGGACCACACGTTCGAGGACCGCTTCGCCGACAAGGACTTCGCGATCGACGTCTTCAACAGACACAACGAGCGTGTGAAGGAGACGGTCCCGGCCGATCGGCTGCTCGTGTACGAGATCCAGCAGGGCTGGGAGCCGATCTGCGACTTCCTCGGCGTCGACGTGCCGGAGGGCGACTTCCCCCACCTCAACGACGCCGAGTCGTTCCGCCGGATGTTCGGCGTGCCGGCGACCGCGTAGCCGACGTCAGGGGCCGGCAGCCCGCACGCCGGCCCCGTCCGCGGCGGCCTCGTCGAGGACCCACGTCACGCGGCCGCCCGCACGGCGCACGGTCGCGATCGCACGCGCGATCGGGAGCTGCTCGTCGTCCGCGAGCGCGCGGCGCAGCGCGTTGGACTTGGCCGCGCCCGTGACGAGCACGACGCAGTGGTCGACGCGCTGGAGCGCGCGCAGCGTGAGGCTGATGCGCGTCGGCGGCGGCTTCGGCGCGTCGCGCACCGCCACGACGAGCTGCGCGCGCTCGGCCGTCTGCGGCTGCCCCGGAAACAGCGACAGCGTGTGGCCGTCCTCGCCCATCCCGAGCCACAGATGCTCGAGCCGCGGCACGTCCGCCGACGCGGGAGCGAGCTCGCCGAGCGTCGCGGCGTACCGCTCGGCCGCCGCGTCCGGATCGAGCTCCATCGGCGGGACGAGCAGTCGCGCCCGCTCCCACGACGGTGAGCCCGCGAGCCGGTCGCGCATCTGCCCCCAGTTGGAGTCGGGGTCGTCGAGCGGCACGCAGCGCTCGTCGCCCATCGCGACCGTGACGCGGTCCCACGCAATCCCATCGTCGGGGCGCTCGGCGAGCAGCTCGTACGCGCGCAGCGGCGTCGATCCGCCGGTCGCGACCCATGTCGCGGCGCCGTGATCGTCGAGCGCGGCGCGGAGGTCAGCCAGCAGCGTGTCGACCGCCCAGCCGGCCACCGCCGTCACGTCCGAGCGGATGACGGTGGCCGCAGGGCTCACAGCGAGGCGCGGCGGCGCTGCGGCGCCGTGCCGAAGACGTGATCCCAGAACGGGGCGCTGACGCCGTAGCCGGCGTCGTGGTCTTGGAAGTGGTGGCGCATGTGCAGCTCGTGCAGCGTGCGCGGCAGCCACGCTCTCGGTTTGCGGCCGCCCGGCAGGTGGTGCACGTAGTAGTGCAGCATGTCGTAGCCGAGATAGCCGGCCCAGAAGCCGGCCGCGAACGGCAGCGCGCGCGTGTCGCCGAGCACCAGCACGAACAGGCCGTAGAAGGCCGCCGCGAGCGGGATGCTCACCGACGGCGGCATCACGAGCCGCAGCGGGTCGTTCGGGTGGTCGTGATGGACCCCGTGGATGATCCAGTGCAGTCGCGCGCCGATCCCCTGGTCGGGCTCGAAGTGGAACACGATGCGGTGGAGCCAGTACTCCGTCAGCGTCCAGAAGACGTAGCCCCCGAGCGCCCACAGCACGACCGCGACCGCGCCCATGCGGTCGAGCGCTGTCGCGAGCACGATCGCGATCGCCGGCAGGAACACGAACAGCGGCACGCTCCAGTGCACGCGCGAGAGCTTGTCGAGCAGGTCGGACTCGAACATGCGCGGCGAGGCCCGCAGGACCTCGGATCGCTTCATGTCCGCCAGATCAGCGCGCCGGGGGTAGCTCGCCATAGCGTCGAGGATACCCAGCGGGCCCGGATGCTCAAGAGGATGAGCGCGGTCAGGATGCGCCGGAGGCGGCGCCGTCCAGGCTCGTCGCGAAGACGATGTGACGCCGGCCGAGCGCGACGTACTCGTGGCGCTCGGGCGCACGCGACGGCTCGTCGAGCGAGGCGATCTCGACATCGGTCAGCGCGAGGAACTCGCGCTCGCCGGCGTTGAGGTGGTCGGTCAGGCGGCTGCGGTAGCCGGCGGCCGGCAGGCGCACCGTGCCGGTCAGCCGGTAGCGCTCCGTCTCGACCACGATCCGCTCATCGCGCTGGTCCATGCGCGCAACGGTATCGGACCATCCGTCGCCGTCCCGGGTAGAGTCGTGAACGTGCGTGTTCATGGGAGGGCCGCCGCCGTCGCAACCGCCGCGCTCGTCGCGCTGCTGCTGGCCACCGGCGGGGCGGGCGCGAGAACGCTCGTGACGCTGAGCGGGACGGTCACGCCGCCGATCAGCGACTTCACGCTCACGCCCAGGTCGCTGAGCCTGACGATCGACACGAGATTCGCGAGCGACGTCGCGGACGAGCTGCCCGGCACGGTCTCCAAGGCGGTGATCCTGTTCCCGCACGGACCCCGCGTGAACGGCCGCCTCTTCCCCAGTTGCGACCCGGCCAAGCTGCGCAGACTGCGCGGCGCCTCGCGCGCGTGCCCGCGCGGCTCCCGGCTCGGCGGCGGTGTGGCGATCGGCACCTCGCCGCAGTTCAGCGGCGTGGTCGAGCACGCGAAGGTCGAGCTCTACAACGGGCCCGGCGGACGCAGCCTGATCTTCTTCATCCACGGCGAGAACCCGGTGCTCGTGTCGGGCATGATCGTGGCGCCGCTGGTGCCGCTGCACGGCGGCAGATGGGGCTACCGGCTGACGCTGAACGTGCCGCACGACCTGCAGGAGATCGCGCCGGACATCTTCGTCTCGCTGCTCGACTTCAAGGTCAGAACGAGCGGCAGCGTCGTGCGCGGCGGACACCGCTACGGCTACATCGAGGCGCTCGCCTGCCCGCCCGGCGCGCTCGTGCCGGTGCGCGGCGTCTTCTCGTTCCGCGGCGGCGGGACGGCGGCGACCGACTCCTACATCGCCTGCGGACACCGGTAGGGTCGAGCGCGACAGACGGCGAGCCGAAGGGGGATCGGCGATGGGGGATCAGCTCGACGAGTGGGTCGCGCAGCTGCGCGCGATCCCGGACGGCGCGCGCGACTTCGCGGTCGCGGCCGAGCAGGCCGAGCGCGAGTTCGGCTTCGACGCGGAGGCGGTCTCGGAGCTGGTCGCGCGCGGGCTGCCGTACGCCGACGGCGACGCCGGGCGGCTGCTGTGGGAGACCGACCTCCAGTACCTCGGCCTGCGGCTCGGCTGCGCGCGCGTGTACCAGGGCGTGCTGAACCGCTGGGCGAGCGCGTTGACGTCGCTGTCCGCACGCGCCGAGACGTCGCTCGCGATCCGCTGCCGTGCGTACGCGCCGCCCGGCACCGTCGCCGAGCTGCTCGTACCCGACGGCGGACGGGTGCGCGCGGCGGCGCACGACGCGGCGGCGCTCGGCTTCGAGGTGACGATGCGGGGGGAGCTGCCGCCGCTGTCGGGTGCGCCGGCGGCGGCGCTCGGCGAGCTGCTCGACGAGCTGGCGGCGTACGAGTTCTGTTGGCTGCGCCCGCCGCTGGAGGCGGACCTCGCGTTCGTGCGTCGCACGCGGCTGGCGAACTGCCGCTCGACCGCCGGCCTGCTGCTCGAGGAGGCGCCGCGGCTGGGGGTCGAGGCGCGGCTCGCGCACGGGCTGCTGCTGTCGCCGCCGTACTCGACGCCGCACAACTGGGCGGAGGTGCGCACGGACGACGGCTGGGTCGCGCTCGACCCGCTGCTGCTGGGCGCGCTCGTGCGCTTCGCGGGACTCGACGCGCGCGCCTGGCCGCCGACGCGCTCGCCGAGAGCGGTTCTGCTGCGGCTGTGCGAGCCGGGCACGCCGCTCGTGACGGCGGCGCAGGACGGCGCGCCGCTGGAGGCGACGTTCCTCACGAGGCCGCTGGTGCAATCAGCGACCTGATTTCTGTTAAGCGTCACTCTTTTCTCTGGTACGTTGTGGCCGACCGGCGGCCACCGCCCATGGGGGATACGTGGGGGCAGGAACGACGGCGGTCGACCCTGCGCTGCGCGCCATCTGGGCCGAAGTGCTGGACGTCGAGGCGCCCGACATCGACGACGACTTCTTCGCGCTCGGCGGCAACTCCCTGCTCGCGACGCAGATCACCGCGCGCGTGGCCGACCTGCTCGGCGTCGACGTCGCGCTCGACGCGCTGTTCGAGGCGCCGACGCTCGGCGCGTACGCGGAGCACGTGCGCGCCGCCGGAGCGGCCGCGCCCCAGACGGCGCCCGTCAGCCGCAACGGCAACGCGCCCGCCGCCGAGCGACGACGCGGCAGCGGGCTGCGCGGGCTGCTGCGCAGCCGGCGCGACGGCGCGCGCGCCGAGCGGCCCGCGCGGGCTGGCCGAGCGGGCGCGAGCGCCGCCGGCCCCGATGCGCTCTCGAAGCTCGAGGCCTCCGCCTGGGCGGTCCAGCGCTACAACCCCGACCTCCATCCGCACGTCGGCGAGGTCTTCTCACTCCAGGGGGCGCTTGACGTCGACGCGCTCGCGCGCGCCGTGACGACGCTCGTCGCGCGCCACGAGCAGCTGCGCACGAGCTTCCCGCTCGTCGACCACCGGCCGCGGGCGCGCGTGCACCCGCCGGAGCCGGTCGAGATCGAGCAGATCGGCGGCGCGAGGCGCATGCGCGACGAGGAGCTGCGCCTCCACATCGAGGCAGCACGCAGCGAGCCGTTCGACTACGAGACGAGGCCGCCGCTGCGCGTGCGGCTGATCCGCAGCGGCAGGAACGCGTTCACGCTCGCCTTGCTGCTGCACGAGACCGTGTGCGACGGCCAGGCGTATGACCTGCTCGTGCGCGAGCTCGGCGAGCTCTACGCGGCCGAGCTGCGAGGCGAGCAGGCGCCGCTCGCCGACCCCCCGTGCTCCTACCGCGACGTCGTCCGCGAGCTCGGCCCGCACCTCGGCGGGGCCGGCGCGGACGCCGCGCAGGCGTACTGGCGCGAGGCGCTCGCCGGCGCGCCGCTCGCGCTGCCGCTCGCGCACCGACAGCTCGACCCGGCGCCCGCACGCGGCGACCGGTACGTCCGCAGATCGACACAGCTTCCGGCGGCGCTCGTCGCGCGACTGCGCGCGCTCGCGCAGGAGGAGGCGGCAACCTCGTTCATGCTCCACCTCGCCGCGTACAGCGCTCTGCTGCACCGCTGGAGCGGCGAGACCGACGTCCTGATCAAGTCGCCGGCGGCGAACCGGGCGCGGCGGGAGTGGGAGCAGATCGTCGGCTTCTTCTCGATCATGCTGCCGCTGCGCAGCGACCTGCACGACGACCCGAGCTTCCGCACGCTGCTGCGGCGCACGCGCGAATGCGCGCTCGCCGCCTTCCGGCACGCGTCGCAAGCGCCCGAGGACAACGCGCTGCGCGCGCTTGCCGGCATGCGCGGGCTCGGCGGCTGGACGCCGCTGTTCCGCCTGTGGGATCCGACAACCGAGCAGCCGCTCACGCTGAGCGGGGTGAGCGCCAAGCCGCTCGGCGACGACGCCGAGGGCGGCGAGCTCGTGCTGGTCGTGACCGAGCGCTCCGACGGACGCACCGTCGCGCAGCTCAGCTCGTCCGGCACCGACCTCGACGCGCGCGCGATCGGCGAGCTGCTGCGCCACTACGAGCGCTTCCTCGAGCAGGTCGCTGCCGACCCCGATCGACGCATCGGCAGCGAGGTCGCGCTGCTCACGCCGGCCGAGCGCGACCAGCTCGGCGGTCGTGCGCCCGCGCGCGGCGGCAGTGGCGAGGGCGACGGAGGTCTGCACGGCCTCATCGCGCAGGCGGCGCAGCGCACGCCCGACGCGGTCGCGCTCGACGCGGGCGACGGTGCCGCGCTCACGTACCGCGAGCTGATGGCGCGCGCGGCGGGCGTGGCGGCGCTGCTGCGGGCGCGCGGCGTCGGCGCCGGCGTGCGCGTCGGCCTGCGGATCGCGCCCTCGGGCGAGCTGCTGATCGCGCTGCTCGGCGTGCTGCAGGCGGGCGCGGTGGCGGTGCCGTTGATCGAGCCGGGCCTGGAGGACGATCCGCTCGCCGACCTGCCGCCGCTTGCGCTGGAGCTCGACGCGGCGGCGCTCGCGCAAGCCGGCGCGGCTGACGGGGCGGCGGCGGCGGACCCCGCGCCGCCCGCGGCCGACCCGGACGCGGCCGCGTTGATCGTGCGCACGACGGGCGTCGCTGCCGGTCCGCGTGCGGTCGAGCTGACGCACCGGGCGCTGTGCCGCGCAGCGCTGCGCCAACGCGACGCGCTGCGGCTGACGGCGCGCGACCGCGTCGCGCAGGTTCCCGGCCGCGGACCGTGGTCGTGGGCGCTCGCGCCGTGGGCAGCACTCGCCGCGGGCGCGACGGTCGTCGACCCCGCGCGCGCGCCGCGGGCGCGCAGCACGACGTCGCCGAGCGGCTGGCTCGATGCGAACGCGGTCTCCGTCGCGGCAATGGACCCGTGGCTGGCGGACGCCGCGCTCGCGCACCCCGCCGCGCTGCCGGGGACGCTGCGGATGCTGTGCGTCCAGGGCGCCGGGCCGCTGACCGTCCCGCCCGAGGCAGGCGCGCGCGGACGCCTCGCGGTGCAGCGCTGCTACGGGGTGACCGAGGCGGGCGGGCTCGTGCTCGCCGCCCCTGCCGCAGCCGGCACGTACCGGGCCGGCGCGCCGCTCGTCGGCGAGCCGCACGGCGTGCGCGCACGCGTGCTCGATCGCTACGGCAACGTGGCGCCATGCGGCGTGCTCGGCGAGCTGGCGCTCGAGGACGGCGGCGACGACGTGATCCGCACCGGCGACGTCGCCCGGCGGCGCGCCGACGGCGCGCTTGAGCTGGCCGGACGGGCCGCCGACGAGCTGCGCTGGCGCGGCGAGCGGCTCGGCCCGATCCTCGTCGCATTGGAGACGGCACTCGCCGCGCATCCGGGCGTGGAGGCGGCGGCGACCGCGTGGGTGCCGGCACAGGAGGCGCTCGCCGCCTGCGTCGTGCCGCGTCGCGCGGAGGCGCCGGATCGCGCACAGCTCGACGCGTGGCTGCAGCGCACGATGGAGGACTGGATCCTCCCCGCCGCGTACGTGGCGGTCGACGCGATTCCGCTGCGCGCCGACGGGCTGCCCGACCGCGACGCGCTCGCCGCGCACCCCGCGGTCGCACACACGCTCACGGCAGCGGCTGGCGCCGAACCGCGCACGCCGAGCGAGCGCCGGCTCGCCGAGATCTGGTCGCGCGTGCTGGGCGTCCGCCGCCCCGGCGCGCACGACAACTTCTTCGCGCACGGCGGCGACCTCGCGCGCGGTGTCGAGCTGGTCGAACGAGCGCGCGGCGCGGGGCTGCGACTGGAGCCGGGCGACGTGATGTATCGCCCGACGATCGCCGAGCTGTCCGCGACCGCGGACAGCCGCTGACCGCCGCAGCCGTTTGGCGGCCCAGCGGCCGGGTAGTCCTCACGGCATGGCTGGTGGCATCGCGATACTTCTTCTCATCATCATCTTGCTGGTCGTGGGCGGGATCGCGCTCGCGCTCTACGGCACCGGCGGCTTCCTGTGGTTCCGCAAGACCGACCCGCGCGGAGACCGGGCCGAGGACGCGACCGAGGACCCGTCCGGGCGGCGCGAGCGGCGCCCGCAGCACACGCGACCGACGCAGCCCGCGCAGGAGCGCACGGACTTCGTCGGGCGCGAGGCGCACCCTCACGGCTGAGCGCTGACGCAAAGGAGCGGCCGTGTCCGCGCACGCTGCCGACGAACCGATCGGGGGGGGCCCGCCTCCGCCGGCCACATGGCCGGCTCCGGCACCCCAGGCGACACCATCGAGACGCGCATCCCTGCCCGGCTCGACCGCCTGCCGTGGGCGCGCTTCCACTGGCTGATCGTCATCGGGCTCGGCACGGTGTGGATCCTCGACGGGCTCGAGGTGACGATCGTCGGCGCGATCGCGAGTCGTCTGACGGAGCCCGGCAGCGGGATCAAGCTCGACCCCAGCAAGATCGGCACGGCCGCCGCCTTCTACGTCGGCGGCGCCTGCATCGGGGCGCTGTTCTTCGGACAACTGACCGACCGCTTCGGCCGCAAGAAGCTGTTCCTGATCACGCTCACGCTCTACCTCGTCGCGACCGCGGCGACGGCCTTCTCGTTCGCGCCCTGGTACCTCTACATGACCCGCTTCTTCACCGGCGCCGGCATCGGCGGGGAGTACGCGGCGATCAACTCCGCGATCGACGAGCTGATCCCGGCGCGCGTGCGCGGCCGCGTCGACCTGATCATCAACGGCTCCTACTGGCTGGGAGCGGCGGTCGGCTCGGTCGCGGCGCTGTTCTTCCTCGACACGAGCATCTTCGCGACCAACGTCGGCTGGCGCCTCGCGTTCGGCGTCGGCGTCGTGTTCGGGCTCGCGATCCTGTTCGTGCGGCGCAACCTGCCGGAGAGTCCCCGCTGGCTGTTCATCCACGGGCGCGAGCAGGAGGCGGAGGAGATCGTCGGCGAGATCGAGCAGGAGGTCAGACGCGACACCGGCCAGGAACTGGAGGAGCCGGACGATTCGATCGTCGTGCGGCAGCGCAAGACGATCCCCTTCCGCATGATTGCGCGCACCGCGTTCCGCGACCACCGCCAGCGCACGGTCTTGGGCTTCGCGCTGTTCATCGGCCAGGCGTTCATCTACAACGCCGTCACGTTCGACCTCGGCACGCTGATCTCGAGATTCTTCGGCGTCTCGTCGGGCAGCGTGCCGTACTGGTTCGCCGTCTTCGCGGTCGGCAACTTCCTCGGCCCGCTGACGCTCGGACGGCTGTTCGACACGGTCGGGCGCAGACCGATGGTGTCGCTGTGCTACCTCGGGTCGGCCGCGATGCTGGGGCTGACGGCGATCCTGTTCGTCGGCAACGGGCTCACGATCGGCTGGTTCATGCTGCTGATCGGCGTGACGTTCTTCATCGCGTCGGCCGGCGCGAGCTCGGCGTACCTGACCGGAGCAGAAGCCACTCGAGCAGGTCGCCAAGCCGCTGACGGCGGTCGAGGCGGAGGGTGCGGGCGGCCGGCGCAGGCGCGCCGGGGTCGGCGCAGGCGGCGGGCGCCGCGCGGCGCGCTACCGGCCCGGCCCGGGCACCGGCTCGGCCGCCTCCTCCCCGGGCATGTGGGCGGCGATCCCGTCGCCGGCCGTGCCGATGGACCGCGAAGTCGACGCGATCGTGCGTGCGCTGGAGCAGAACGGCCCCACCGATCGCAGCGCGCTGGCGCGCCTCGTGGGAGCGCGCTACTGGGGCCCCGGCCGCTTCCGGAGTGCGATCGTCGAGGCGCTGCTGGAGCATCGCATCCACCGCGTTGAGCGCGGCCGCTTCGACGCGACGGCGCACTGACGCGGGTCGGCCGCGACACCGCGGCGGTCCGGCGTTTTGGCGGTTCGGCGTTGCTTTGCAACGGACTGGGCGCCTCGGCGCCAAGGCACACATAACTCCGATGCTCGTTGGGAAGCCCCACAGGAGTGACGCACACGTCCGTCAAGCCGCTCGCCTCAGAGCCGCTCGGACGTCGGGCTGGAGGGGACGACCTGTTGGCGCTCTACCACCGCACCGGCGATCCGCGTGCGCGCGACCGCGCGATCGAGTGCTATCTGCCGCTCGCACGCCGGCTGGCGGCGCGCTACCACCGCCGCCAGGAGCCGTTCGAAGACCTCGTGCAGGTCGCCAACCTCGGCCTCGTGAAGGCCGTCGACCGCTACGACCCCGCGCGCGGCACGCGCTTCAGCTCCTACGCCGTGCCGACGATCTCCGGCGAGCTGCGCCGCCACTTTCGCGGCACCGCGTGGAACCTGCATGTGCCGCGCGGCGTTCAGGAGGACGCGCTGCGCGTGCGCGACGCGGCCAGCAGACTGACGCACGAGCTGGGGCGCGCGCCGCGCATCAGCGAGCTCGAAGCGGAGACCGGGCTCGACGCCGAGGCGATCAGCGAGGCGCTGCACGCGCGCGCCGTCCAGGCGACGGCGTCGCTCGACCAGGCGGTCGGCAGCGCCGACGAGGGCGACGCGACGCTCGGCGAGCTGATCGGGACGGAGGACGACGGCTTCGAGCTGGCCGAGCGCCATGCCGATGTCGGGCCGCTGCTGCGCGCGCTGCCGCCGCGCGAGCGCGAGGTGTTGTTCCTGCGCTTCGCGCGCGACCTGACGCAGAGCGAGATCGCCGAGCGGATCGGCTGCTCGCAGATGCAGATCTCGCGCATCCTGCGCCGCACGCTCGCGCAGCTCAGCGAACAGGCGGAACGACCGCTGCCGGACGCGCTGACGGCGGGGTTGAGAGCGCGCTGAGCGCCGCCAGCACGTCGGCGGGCTGCAGCCGCAGCAGGCCGGGGTCCGGCGTCGGTGCGTGCGGATCGCCGTGCGCGGCGCGCGCGCCGGCCCACAGCGCCGCGTGCCACGGCCGCCCGGGCGGGGGGCCCCAGCGGGCCGGGTCGGTCGGGCCGAACAGCACGGCCGACGGGACCCGCAGCGCAGTCGCGAGGTGGGCGACGCCCGTGTCGCCGCAGACGACGCGGCCAGCGCTCGCGACCAGCCGCGCGAGGCCCAGCACGTCGCCGGTGGCGCCGGCGCGGTCGGCGGCGCGCGGGAGGCGGGCGCGCTGCGCGATCTCGCGTGTGAGCGGCGCCTCGGCGGCGCTGCCGCTCAGCAGCACCTCGCGCCCGGCGGCCCGCTCGGCGCGCGCGACCTGCGCCCACCGCTCGGGCGGCCAGCGGCGCGCCGCGCTGGCCGCGCCGGGGTGGATCAGCGTCGGGCCGTCGGGGTCGTAGGCGGGCGCGTCCGGCACCATGAGGTCGAGATCGTCCGCGTCGGCCGCGATGCCGTGATGCGCGAGCAGACGGCACCAGCGCGCGACCTCATGCGCGGGCTCGTCCCATGCCGGGCCGCCGGGCAAGTCGAAACCGATCAGCCGCGCCGGCTCGGTCGCGCGCAGCAGCGTGTGGCTCTGCGGCCCGCGTCCGTGCAGGTTGACCGCGAGCGCGCCGCGTGGGAAGCGGGCCGCGAGCGCCGGATCGGGCGGTACGCCGCCGACGAACGACGGCGTGTCGAGCAGCTCGAAGCCGGGCGCCGCGAGCGGCAGCAGCGGCGCCAGCGCGCGCGGCGCGGCGAGCACGCGGCGGCGGTCGGCGAAGGCGGCGTCGAGCGCGCGCAAGGCCGGGACCGAGGTGAGGAAGTCGCCGAGCCCGAGTGCACGCAGGACGAGGACTACGGCCAGGACGTCTCCTCGCTCGGGCACACCACCAGCTCGCGCAGCTCGATCCCGCGCGGCCGCTCCAGCGCGAACACGACCGCCGCGGCCACCTCCTCCGGCGGCGCCAGCGGCGCGTCCGGCGGCGGCTGGTACGCCGGGTCGCGGCCGTCGAAGAAGTGCGTCCTCATGCCGCCGGGCACGAGCATCGTGACGCCGACGCGACCGGCCAGCTCCAGCGCCAGTGCACGCGAGAAGCCGACGACGCCGAACTTGCTCGCGCAGTAGGCGGTCGCGTCGGAGAGCACGCGCAGGCCGAGCGTCGAGGCGACCGTCACGACGCGCGGATTCTCCGCCCGCAGCAGCGCGGGCAGCGCCGCGCGCACGATCGCGGCGGTGCCGAGCAGGTTGACCTTCACGACGCGGTCCCAGTCCTCCCCGGCCACGTCCTCGAGCTTGCCGCAGCTATCGGTGCCCGCGGCCGTGACAACGGCGTCGAGGCCGCCGTGGCGCTCGATCGTGCGTGCGACCGCCTGCTCGGCGGCGCGCGCGTCGGCGAGGTCGACCTGCTCGAAGTCGACGCCGTCGTGGGCGAGCGGCGGCTGGCGGTCGAGCACGATCGGCGTGCCGGCGCCCTGCGCCACGGCCTCCACGATCGCCGCGCCGAGCCCGGACGCACCGCCGGTGACGAGCACGCGGCCGAGCGCGGCGCGCGGTTCGCCGGCCTCCCGGGGGTCGGGCTCCGGAGTCGTGGCGCGCGCGGCCTCGACGGCGGCGCGGGTGGCGGTCGCGAGATCAGCTGGCTGCACGGTTGGCTGCCTCCTCGATCAGTCGGGTGGTCGAATGGCCGGTGTGATGCGGCAAGACGACCGCTCGCCCGCCCCAACCGGCGAGCGCGGCCGCCTCCGGCAGCGGCGTGCCGGCGTAGTCGCCGCCCTTCGCCCACACGTCGGGACGCAGGCGCTCGAGCAGCGCGGCCGGGGTGTCCTCGCCGAACACGACGACGGCGTCCACGCAGGCGAGCGCGGCGAGCACGGCGGCGCGGTCGCGCACCGGCACGAGCGGCCGCGCGGAACCCTTGAGCCGCCGCACCGACGCGTCGTCGTTGAGGCATACGACGAGGCAGTCGCCGAGCGCGCGGGCCGCTTCGAGCGTTCGGACGTGCCCGGCGTGCAGCAGGTCGAAGCAGCCGCCGGTGGCGACCGTCGTGCCGCCGCGTGCGCGGACCGTCGCGAGCAGCGCCTCGGCGGCGGCGAGGCCGCTTGCGGTGGGGGCGCGAGAGCCGGCGGCGGTCGGCGGCAGCGCCGGCGCGCGCCCGACCGGAGCCGCGACGACGTCGTCGCCGGGGAGCCGGAAGCTGGTCGCACCACCGGCCGCCACGAAGCGCGAGGCGGCCTCGACGGCGGCTTCGACGGCCTCGTCGCAGCGCGCGCCGTCGGCCAGCAGCGCGGCGGCCTTCGCGGCGAAGCGGTCGCCGGCGCCGCACGGGTCAGCGGCAAGACCTGCGGCGGGCGCGGAGACGGCGAGCGGCGGTCCGTCGCCGCCGTCGAGCAGCGCCCCGTGCCGTCCGCGCGTGACGCACACGTGCGCGGCGCCCCAGCGGCGGCGCAGGCTGGCCGCGCGCTCCGCGATCGCCGCCAGCCCGTCGCCCGCGACCTCTGGCGCGAACGCCGCCGCCTCGCGCTCGTTCGGGGTCGCGAGCAGGACGCCGGGCGTCGGCGCCGCGCCGCGCGGGTGCGGGTCCCACGCGAGCGGGACGCGGTCCTCCGCCGCTGCCCGCTCGGTGAGCGCCGCGCGGATCCCCGGCTCGGCTGCCACCCCGCGCCCGTAGTCGGCGACGAGCAGCGCGGACGCCCAGCCGATCGCCGCGCGCGCAGCGGCGGTCGCACGGCCGACCGGGCAGCCGCGCGCGGAGCCGCGGTCGAGCCGCAGCAGCGGCTGTCCGGCGGCGGTGCGCAGGCGGATCTTCTCCGGGGTGGCGCCGTCGAGCCCGAGGTCGACCAGCTCGACACCGGCGGCGGCGATCAGCGCGGCCAGCTCGACACCGGCGTCGTCGCCGGCGAGCGCGGTGACGAGCGTGACGGGACGGCCCTCCGCCGCGGCGAGCGCGGCCGCGAGCGCGGCGCCGCCGGGGCGGGCGCGCGTGCGCAGCTCGTCGAGCACCGGCACCGGCGCGTCCGGCGCGAGCCGCTCGACGGCGCCCTCGACGTCGCGGTCGAGCAGCGCGTCGCCGATCACGACAAGCGGGGCGTCAGCGCTCACCGCGCGGCCCTCCGGCGCAGCGCGGGGGCGTCGCGGCCGTCGCGGCGGCGCGCGCGACGACGGCTGTGCGTGGCCGCGTGCGTGGCCGGCGCGCGCAGCGCCAGCTCGCGATCGACCGCACCGCACACCACGTGCAGCGCGACGAGGTGCAGCTCCTGCGTCGTGGCGGCGTCGGCGCCGCGCATCCGCAGCACCTCGTCGCAGAGATCGGCCAATGGACTCGGCTCCGGGCCGGTCAGCGCCCAGGTCGCGATCCCGAGCGCGTTCGCGGCCTCGACCGCGTGCACGACGTTCGGGCTTCTGCCGGACGTGCTGAGCGCGATCAGCACGTCCCCCGGGCGACCATGCGCACGCACCTGGCGCGCGAACGCCTCCTCGGCCCCGTAGTCGTTCGCGATCGCGGTCAGGCTCGAGGTGTCGGCGTGCAAGCAGATCGCGGACAGCGGCTGACGCTCGATGCGGAAGCGGCCGACGAGCTCCGCCGTCAGATGCTGCGCCTGCGCCGCCGAGCCGCCGTTGCCGACCGCCAGCAGGCGGCCGCCGGCGGCGAGCACGTCGGCGAGCCGCTCGCCCCACGCTTCGAGCCGCTCCACGTCCGCCTCCAGCTCGGCGAGCGCGTCGCGCAGGCTCGCGAGGTGGTCGGCGCCGCGCGGCACGAGCGCGAAGCTGCCCGCATGTTCGGAGCCGGCACCGGCCGCGCGCCGCCGCGGGCGGCCCGCGACGCGTGCGTAGACGTCGAGCGTGGCGGCGGCGATGCGCGGCCAGCCGAAGCGACGACGGGCGCGGTCGACGCCGGCGCTGCCGTAGCGCGCGCAGCGCTCGGGGTCGGCGAGCAGCGGCGCGAGCGCCTCCGCGAGGCGCTCGGGGTCACGCGGCGGGACGTGCACGCCGGTGACGCCGTCGACGACCGAGTCGATCATGCCGCCGACGGCCGAGGCGACGACCGGCGTGCCGCACGCCATCGCCTCCAACGGGACGATCCCGAACGGCTCGTACCACGGTACGCACACGACCGCGTCGGCCGAGCGCAGCAGCGCCGCGACGTCGGCGCGGTCCATGCGGCCGCGCAACTCGACGCGGTCGGCGATGCCCGCCTGCTCCGCGAGCGCGCGCAAGCGCCGCGCCTCCGGGTCGGCGTCGAGCTGGGCGCGCGGCGGCCCGCCGGCGATCACCAGCTCGGTGTCCGGCAGCGCGGCGAGCGCGGAGATCGCGTTGCCGATCCCCTTGCGCTCGACGAGCCGTCCGACGCAGACGATCCGCTTGCGGCCGGGACGGCGCCTGGCGCGGCGTCCATCAGGCGTGAAGAGGCCGAGGTCGACGCCGCACGGCACGACCGTCAGCCGCCCGCGCACGCCGCCCATCCGCACGAGCTCGAAGACCTCGTCGCTGCAGGTCGCGACGACGTGGTCGGCGCGGCGCAGGATCTCTTTCTCGATGCCGATCCGCTCCGCGGGGCTGGTGTCCATTTCGCCCTGATAGCGGCGCTTGACGACGCCGAGCGCGTGGAACGTGTGCACGACCGGGATCCCCAGCTCGCGCGCCGCCATCAGCGCGGCGTGGCCCGACATCCAGAAGTGCGCGTGCACGACGTCGGGCCGCTCCTCGCGCCACTGCACGGCGAGGTCGGCGGCGAACGCGTCCATGTACGGCAGCAGCTCGTCCTTCGGGATCGGCGCCGCCGGCCCCGCCGAGACATGGTCGACGACCGCGCTCGGCGCAAGCCGCGCGCGCTGCGGCAGGCGCGGGTCGTCGCGGCGGGTGTGGACGACGACGTGCGCGCCCTGGCGCGCCATCTCCGTCGCGAGCGCGGCGACGTGGACGTTCTGCCCGCCGGCGTCGACGCCGCCGAGCGCGGCGAGCGGGCTGGCGTGCTCCGAGACCATGGCGACCTTCATGCGACTCTCCGGTGTGTGGGGGATGAGGCCGCGGGGTCTCGGCGGCGTGACATTGCATTCGGGCGGCGGTGCTCGGCGACGACCTGCGCGAGCAGCGCATCCCAGTCGGCGAGGAAGCGGGCGAGGCCGTAACGCGCGAGCGCGGCCTCCCGCGCCCGCTCGCCGGCCGCACGCGCGTGCTCGGGCTCGTGCGCGAAGTGGCGCACCGCGTCGACGAGCCGGTCGACGCGCGTCGAGATCGCGCCGGCCTCGGACGGGACCGCCTCACATGCCTCGGTCGTAGCGAGCGCGACGACCGGCATGCCGAGGTGCATCGCCTCCAGCAGCGAGAGGCCGAGCGAGGTCCAGCGGATCGGATGCAGGTAGACGCGCCGCTTGGCCAGCTCGTCGTGCATCAGCTCCTGCGGGATGTCGCCGTGGCCGCCGAGCGACTCGGCGTCGATCCCGAACAGGTCGAGCGGCGCGGCGGAGGCGAAGCGCAGCAGCAGGTCCGTGCCCGTGACGCGTCCGCGCCGGCGCGCCTCGTTGATGACGACGGCGGCGTGCGGCAGCTCGCCCGTGTAGCGGTAGCCGGGGTCGACGATGCCGTGCTCGATCACGCGCGTCGGCGTCGAGCCGGCGTCCCAGAAGAGGTCGTTGAAGTGGGTGACGTGGACGAGCGTGAGGTCGGGGCGGTCAGCCGCCGGATGGCGCATCTCGGCGATGCGGCCCTGCGGCGCGTTGTGCTCGACGTAGATCGCCGGCAGGTCCTTGCCGGGAACGCGGCCGCCGAGCCAGCGTTCGGCGAGGCCGCCGTGCGTGAGCTCCTCCGGACGCTGCAGGATCACCACGTCGACGTCGGCCTCGGCGGCCTCCTCCGGCGTCACCTCGACCGCGTTGTCGGGCCAGGCGTACGTCTGCGCGCGGCCGCGGCCGTCGGGGCCGCGGTCGGGCAGGACGGGGATGAGCGTGCGGTGGACGCCGTGGACGAAAGCGGTCGTCCAGCTGCCGTGCACATGCCAGAGCAGGATGTTCATGCGGCGAGCACCTCCGGAGCGGGCGTGGCGAGCTGCTCGACGGCGGCGAGCACTGTCTCGAGCGGCAGCTCGTCGATGCACGGGTGGCCCGGAACCGGGCAGGTGCGCGCGCGGCAGTCGACGCATGGAACGCGCTCGTTGAGGATCGCGTGCGGGACGCGCCACGGTCGCCAGCGCACGGCCGGAACGGTCGGCGCGTACAGCGAGACGACGGGCGTGCCGACCGCGGCGGCGAGGTGCGCCGGCCCGGTGTTGCCGACCACGACGGCCGCGGCGCCCTCCAGCACCGTCGCGAGCTGCGCGAGGTCGGTCGCGCCGCCGAGATCGCGGGCGTGAGCGCCGGCGACGTATCGCGTCAGCTCGCGCTCGCTCGGCGCGCCGGTGACCGCGACGTTCCAGCCGGCCTCGGCGAGCGCCTCGACGAGCTCGGCGTGCCGCGCCGGCGCCCACGCGCGCGCCGGCACCGACGCGCCGGGGTGCACGACGACGTAGGGCGCGTCGCCGTCGAACGGGCGCGCGGCCGCCGCCGCAGTGCCGTCGAGCTGGCGCACGCGCAGCGCGCCGTCGTCGTCCGGCGCCAGCTCGTGCCCCATCGCGCGCATCAGCGACAGCGAGCGCTCGACCTCGTGCACGTCGTCGTCGATCTGGTGGCGCACGTCGAGCAGCGAGCCGGGGTAGTCGACGCTCGTCGCGCCGATGCGCGGGACGCCGGCGAGCCGCAGCAGCAGCGCGAGCGGCAGCGGGCTCTGGTGGAACGACGTGAGGACCACCGCCTCGTCGACCGCACGGCGCGCCAGCTCCAGCAGCAGCCGCTTGACGGGCGCGTTCTCGAACGGCACCGGCTCGGGGTCGATCCACTCGGCGCGGTGAACGAGGATGTCGTCGACGCACGGCAGCAACGTTGCCGCCTGGAACCCGCGCGGCCCGCACAACAGCGTGAGGCGCTCGGCGTCGCGCTTGGCAGCGCGGATCGCCGGCCCGGCGAGCAGCACGTCACCGTCGTTGTCGAGCCGCGCGACGAGGACGTGCGTCATGGCAGCACCATGCGGATCGCGCTCGCCAGGTCGGGTGCGACGGCCGGTGCGGCCGCCACCTCCTCCGGGCGCGTGCGCGGCGTCGGCACCAGCACCGCCTGCGCGCCGGCGGCGCGGGCCGCCTCGACGTCGGCGCCGATGTCGCCGATCACGACGCAGCGCTCCGGCGGCACGCCGAGCCGCGCGGCCGCCTGGCGCACGAGGCCTGGCGCCGGCTTGCGGCAGTCGCAGCCGTCCTCCGGTGCGTGCGGGCAGAACAGCCACGCGTCGAGCGGGCCGAGCAGCGCGTCGGCCTTCGCGTTGACCGCACGCACCTGCGCCTCCGTCAGCAGCCCGCGGCCGATGCCGCTCTGATTGCTGATGACGGCGGTCGGGATGCGCGCGTCGCGCAGCGTTCGGAGCGCCTCGCGCGCGCCGGGCATCGGCTCGACCTTGGCCGGGTCGCCGTTGTAGGGGACGTCGAGGATCAGCGTGTCGTCGCGGTCGAGCAGGACGGCGGCGGGGCGGTCGCCGCGCGGGACGCCCGCCCCGCGGTGGTCGGCGGCGCGGATCGCCGCCACGCGGGCGTGGCCGCGCAGCCGCTGGCCCGTCGCGGCGAACGGCATCAGCGCGCTCGTGGCGAGCATCGTGGCGAGCTCCTTCGGCGTCTTGGGGCCCGGTGCGATGCGCCGCGTCGCCAGCTCCAGCGTGCCGACTGCCCAAAGCGCAGCGGCTGCTTTCGCCGTTTGCGGCCGCCGGAAAGGCAGGGCTACGAGGGAGAGGGCAGCGGCCGTAGCGGTCAGCGCGTGTCGCGGCAGGCGGCCCGGGGGCGCGCCGGCGCGGGCGCGCCAGTCGCGGCCGTGGAGCGCGCGCATCAGCGCGTCGTCGGCGTTGCCGTCCTGCGCCCGCAGGCTGATCCACGGGCCGCTCGCGCCGACGGGGTGGACGATCGTGCGCCGGCCGCGCGCGATCGTCCACCCGGCGTCGACGATTCGAAGCCCGAGGTCCGCGTCCTCGCGGTAGTTGCGTCTGAAGCGCTCGTCGAAGCCGCCGGCCTGCAGGAGCGCCGCACGGCGGTACGCCATGTCGGCCGTCGCCCATCTCGCGCGCTCGAGCCCCTTGACGTTGCGCTCCCAGTCCGTCGGCCGCCGCTCGGACGGCAGCGGCACGACGATCCGGCCCTGCACGCCGCCCACGCGACGGCCGGCCGCCGCGAGGTCCGCCACGAGCGCTTCGGTCCACCCGTCCGGCGGCACCACGTCGTCGTCGAGGAAGACGATCCACTCCGCGCTGCTCTCCCTCCACCCCACGTTGCGCGCCGCCGCCGGCCCGCGGCCGCCGCTGCGCAGGAGCGTCACCCGCTCGATCACTGCACCTTTTGCCTCGCTATGCGAGGTCAAAGATGCAGTGATCGGGGCGAGGCGGTCGTCGACGAGCCAGATGCGCTCGGGGCGCGGCCCGGGCTGGGCGGCGAGCGCATCGAGCAGGCGGGCGAGCGAGGCGCGGCCGACGGTTGGGATGACGACGTCGTAGGTCATGCCACCGCCGCCGGCTCCTCGGACCGCGCGCGGGCGCCAACGTCGTTGGCGCGCCGCACGACGAACGGGCCGATCGCGAGCAGGTCGATCGGGGCGGAGCCGAAGCACTCCAGTGCGTCGCGCGGGTCGTCGACCATCGGGCGGCCGGCGGTGTTGAGCGACGTGTTGACGACGACCGGCACGCCCGTGCGCGCCTCGAACTCGCGCAACACGCGCGCCATCAGCGGCTCGTCGACCTCCGACACCGTCTGGATGCGCGCGGAGCCGTCGACGTGCACGACGGCGGGGATCCGCTCGCGCCAGTCCGGCGCCACGTCGTGCGTGAACAGCATGTGCGGCGACGGCAGCCGACCGGAGAAGATCTCGGCCGCGCGATCCTCCAGCACCATCGGCGCGACCGGGCGGAACTGCTCGCGCCCCTTCACGTCGTTGAGGCGCTCGGTGTTCGCCGCGTTGCGCGGATCCGCCAGCAGCGAGCGGTGCCCCAAGGCTCGGGGACCGAACTCGCTCCGTCCCTGAAACCACGCGACGATCCCGTCGCGCGCCAGCTCCTCCGCCACCACCGACGCCACGTCGTCGACGCGCTCGAAGGCGACGCCCGCGCCGGACAGCCAACCGCGCAGCTCCTCCTCAGACCATGCCCGACCGAGCGCGGCAGTCCGCATGGGGCGAACGCGGTCGCCGAGAGATTGGGCTACGAAGAGGGCGGCGCCCAGGGCGGTGCCGGCGTCGCCGGCCGCCGGCTGCACCCAGACCTCCTCGAACGGGCCGTCGCGGTGCAGCCGCGCGTTCGCCACGCAGTTCAACGCGACCCCACCGGCCATCGCCAACCTTGCGCAGCCGGTCTGCGCGTGCAGCCACGACGCCAGCTCCAGCAGCATCTCCTCCAGTCGCCGCTGCACGCTCGCGGCAAGGTCGAAGCGGTCGGCCTCGCCGAACGCGCGCCAGTCGGGCGACTGCGCGACGAACCCGCCGTCGCCGGCCGTGTACACGCACGCGCGCAGCTGCTCCCGGAAACGCGGCCGCCCGTAGGAGGCCATCGCCATCACCTTGTACTCGTCGCTCGCGCGGCGGAAGCCGAGGTGCGCCGTCAGCTCCTCGTAGACCAGCCCGAGCGAGTGCGGCAGCCGCTGCGCCGCCAGCACCTCCAGCCGCCCGCCGCGCACGACGCCGGCGAGATGGGAGGCCGACTCGCCGCGGCCGTCGAGCACCAGCACGGCGCAGTCGCGCCAGCCGGCGGCGGCGTAGGCGGAGGCGGCGTGCGCGACGTGATGCGGCACGAACCGCACGAGCTCAGGGTCGAGCCCCGGCAAGGCGGTCCGCAAGAAGCGCGGCGCGCGCTGGACGTAGAGCGTGCGCAGCCCCTCCCACAGCTCGTCCATCACGTCACTCGTCGCCGGCGCCAGCGCCGGGTCGTACGAGTACGCGACGGCGTCGAGATCGGCGGGCGCGAGGCCCGCGTGCCGCAGGCACCAGCGCGCCGACTGCTCCGGCAGCTCCCACGTCGAGAACGCGACCGGCGGCTTGCCGTGCTTGCGCCGGCTGAAGCGCTCCTCCTCGGCGGCGGCGACGATCTCGCCGTCGACGACAAGCGCGGCGGCGGGATCGTGGAAGACGGCGTTGACGCCCAGCACCTTCACGGCATGAGCTCCTTCCCTCGGGGGGTGGCCGGAAACTCCTCGGGAGGCCGGCACTACCCGGAGGAAGTGCCGACAAACAAGCGCTTCCCCGAGAAGCGCTTCTCGCTTACATGCGCTGGCGCGTGCGCGTTGAGACGGCGTGGGTGCGGGTAGGTGGGCGCGTGTGTGCGCGCTCGAGCCGCCGCACCGCCGCCTCGAGCTCGCGCGGGTGCGGCCGCCGCTCGCGCAGGACCCACGGCAGGCCGCGCACGGCGGCGGCGGCGCCGCGCAGCGTCTGCCAGCCGGCGCCGCCCGCCGCGAGCGCGTGCAGCGTCGCGACCGGCACGCTGCTTGCCGGGCGCCGCAACCACGCCGACCACAGGTCGTTGCGCACGATGTCGGCACGCCGGTGCGCACGCCGCCCCGGTGGCGCGGGCGGCGGCCAGTGGCGCACGACGAGCTGCGCGTCGTAGCGGACGAGCCAGCCGGCGGCGGCGAGGTCGCCGGCCAGCAGCCGCTCCTCGCCGCCGATCCCGTAGTGCGCGTCGAAGCCGCCGACCGCCAGGAAGGCGGTGCGCCGCACGACCGCGCCGCAGGCGACGAAGCCGAGCACCGGCACGCCGGGCACCGCAGCGCCGCCGGCGTCGGTCAACGGGCTGCGCGCCATCGCCGCACAGGTCGGATCGAGTCGCCGCTGCGGCCCGACGAGCACGCGCGCGGCCAGCAGGCCGATCCGCGGCTGTTGCGCCAGCGTCCGCGCGGCGCGCGTCAGCGAACCCGGCTCCCACCACGAATCGTCGTCGGCGAACGCGACGTACGGCGTCGCCAGCGCCTCCACCGCGACGTTGCGGGCGGCGGCGCCGCGGTTCTGCGCGAGCGCGATCACGGCCACGTCGGGGCAGCGCGCACGCACGGCCTCGACGGTCCCATCGGCCGAGGCGTTGTCGACGACGAGGAGCGGCGGCCGCTCGGGCAGGGCGCGCAGGCGGCCGAGCGTCTCCAGCAGCCGCTCGCGCCGGTTGCGCGTGGCGATCGCGACCGCGAGCGGTGCGGGCTCTTGCGGGGGCGCGCGGTCGCCGTCCCCCGCCGGGACGGCGGCGCTCACGGCGTGGCGCCGACGCCGGTGCGCAGCTCGCGCTCGCGCAGCGGCGCGGTTGTCTGCGACGACAGCGGCGGCGTCGGGAAGTCGGCGCCGTCGCGCAGGCCGGCGAGCAGCTCCTCGAGCGCCTCGACGGAGCTGCGGCGGGGCTCCCAGCCCAGCTCTCGCCGCGCGCGCGTCGTGTCCATCAGCGGGACCGCGAGGGCGAGATCGACCCAGCCGCCCGGTGAGGGCTGCAGCCGCAGCCTCCACGACAGCTCCGCGGCGCCGCGCAGCAGGCCGGCGCGCACCGGGACGCGCCGGGCGTGGAGCGCCGCGGCGAGCACGCGGGGGTCGAGCACCGGCTCGGCCGCGACGTTGAACGCGCCATGCGCGTCCGGGTTCACGATCGCGAGCCGATAGGCCTCGCCGACGTCGAGCGAGTGCACCGCCTGGAAGCGCAGGCGCGGCACGTCGGGCACGAACGGGATCAGCTCGCGGCGCACGAGCGGGCCCGGCAGCAGCGGCCCCGCGAACAGGCGGCGGATGCCGGTCGCCGCCTCGCGCTTGAAGATCAGCCCCGGCCGCATGCGCACGACGCGCACGCCCGGGCGGTCGCGCTCGAAGCGGTCGAGCATGCGCTCGGTCTCGGCCTTGTGGCGGGAGTAGAAGAGGCTGGAGATGCCCTCCGTCGGCCACGACTCGTCGACGCGGTGGTGCTTCGGGCCGGGCGAGTAGGCGCCGACTGACGAGGCGTAGACGACCGCTCTCACGCCCGCGTGCGCGGCGGCGCCGAGCACGTTGCGCGTGCCGTCGACGTTCACGGCGCGCGTCACGCGCTCGTCGCGCGACGGCTGGATCAGCCACGCGAGGTGCACGACCGCGTCGAGGCCCGCGAAGTGCGGCGCCAGGTCGGCGCGCGCGATGTCCGCCGCGACCATCCGCACGCGCGCGTCGCCGACGTGTGCGGGGCGCCGGGCAATCGCGACGATCTCCTCGACCGCCGGCTCGTGCGCGAGCGCGGCGAGCAGGCTCGTGCCGACGTTTCCGGTGGCTCCAACGATCGCGATCCGCATCCCTCCCGGCTACCCGCGCCGAGTCGGCGCAAACGGCGGCTGCGACTGCGATCGAGCGCGTTTTCCGATGTTGTCTGCGCGCGCCTCCGGGGTATTTTTCTGAGCGATGGGCGCAGTACGGGGAGAAGAGTCCGGCCAACGCACGATCCGTCTGCTCGACTACGACCCTGAGCTGGGCGCGACCCTCCGCGCGGAGCGGCTCGCGGAGGCGCGGGTGACGGCGCAGGCGACCGCGATCGACATCCCGCGCGGCGCGCGCAGCGCGGAGGAGCTGACCGGGGGCCGGGAGCTCGCCTACGGGGTCCTGCTGCTCGACGGCCTCGCCAAGCGCACGGTCGTGCTCGACGGCGTCGTCTCCGCGCAGTTGCTCGGCCCCGGCGAGCTGGTGCGTGTCGCCGGAACGGCCGCCGGCGCTGCACTGGTCCCGACCGACATCCACTGGACCGTGCTGGAGCCGCTCACGCTGGCCCTGCTCGACGAGCACTTCCTGCTCACGGTGCGGCGCTGGCCCGAGATCGTCGCGGCGCTGTTCGAGCGGCTTGCGGCGCAGGAGGAGCGGCGCGACGTCCATCGCGCGCTCGCGCAGTTGCCGCGCGTCGAGGACCGCATCCAGGCGCTGTTGTGGCTGCTGGCGGAGCGCTGGGGGCACGTCACGCCGCAGGGCTTGACGCTGCACCTGCAGCTCACCCACGAGCTGATCGGACAGCTCGTCGGGGCGAAGCGGCCGACCGTCAGCCTCGCGCTCAAGACGCTCGAGGAGCGCGGCGGCGTGCATCGCCGTGCCGACGGAAGCTGGCTGTTGGAGCAAGGATGGACGCTGCCACCGCATGGGGATCCCGACGTAGCGTCAGACGGCGCCGCGCTCGTGTAGGAGCAACTGGGCGCCGACGCAGGGGCGCTGCTCAGCTGACGAACTCGAACAGCGGCGCAAGCGCCGTGATCTCGAACACGCGCTGAACGGCATCCGGCCCGCGATGCAGCAGCAAGCGCCGACGCGCTTCGACTGCGCGTTGACGCGTGTTCAGCATCAGCCGCAGGCCCGTGGAATCCATGAACAGCAGCGACGACAGATCCAGCTCGAGCAGTGATGGACGGAACCGCTCGGCCTGCACGATCGCCTGCTCAGCGCTCGGCGCGGAGGCGAGGTCGAGCTCGCCGATCAGGCGTACGAACGCCCGCTGGCGGTCGCCTGCGACGTGCGTCGCGAATGGGCTTCGAGGGCTTGACTGCAATCCGGTCATTGCAGAAGGACCCTACGCCGTACCGCCGCTGCGTCCAACCGCGCGCGCCATATCGGTTGCTTTGCAACCTCGTCAGCCGCCCTCCACGCCGGTCGCGGCGTGCGAGGCACCGACCGGCTTCGACTCCGGCGAGCCGCGCTGGCGCAGGTACACGGCGAAGATCGCCATCGAGCCGACGGCGAGGAACTCGGACTGCCAGTTCTGCAAGGTGCGGTTCCAGAAGTCCGCGCGCGTGAGGTACTCGGCCCACGAGATCGCTCCCTCGCCGTGCGCGGCCTGCTGCTGGTTGAAGTCGGCGACGCCGGCGATCGACTGCCCGAGCCACGACAGCACCCAGATCGTCGTCATCAGGATCAGCAGCGAGTTCGAGTACACGAACGTGCGCACGCCGCCGACACGCGCCCACAGCGGCGAGTCGGCGTCGGCGTGCGCGCCGAGCTCCTGGTCCGCGTCGCTCTCCGTCCCCTCCTTGCCCGGTTCCTTCGACTCCGGCGAGCCGCGCTGGATCAGCCAGACGGTCAGCAAGATGAACAACGTGAACTGCAGGTACTCGGACTGCCAGTTCTCCAATACGTCGGCGGCGAAGCTCGACGACGTCACATAACGGGACCACGACAGGACCGACTGGTGGTGCTCGAGTTGGTCGGCGTTGAACGCGTGCCAGCCGGCGATCGACTCGAACGCCAGCGCGCCGAGGAACAGCGCGAGGAAGACGAGCGAGAGGCTGTTGTCCTTGAGGAAGCGGCGCATCGGTTGCCCTCCGCGGATCAACGCTGCAGCAGACCGATCAGCGTGAAGCCGACGAGGCCCGCGAAGATCAGCGCCAGGTAGAGGAAGAACATGGTTCGCATGGCGGGCGCTCACATACCCGCATCAGCGCATCAGCGCCCGTCCAGTTTCCGGTTTGGCTTTCCGCAGAGCGGGAAGCTCTCCGAGCGGCGGACCGATTTCCCCCAGATCGACCCCCAACGATCCCGGGATCGCCTTCGCCCCGGCCCTTCGGTTCCCTTCGCCGAAGGGCCGGGGTGCCCGTCCCCGGCGCAGGCCACATCGGAGTACGCTCATGCGGCCAGCGACGACGGAGGACAAGACGGGAAATGAGCGAGCCGCAAGGCTTCCGGACCGGCGACCTGTTCGAGATGGCCGAGCGCCGTGACGGCGATGCGACCGTCGTCGCGCTGCGCGGCGAGCTCGACTTCGGCACGGTCACCCAGGTGCAGGCGCGGCTCGCGGAGCTGCGCGACGAGCGCGCCCCGACGCTGCTCGACCTCGACGCGCTCACGTTCATGGACTCGACCGGCATCCGGCTCGTGCTGACCGCCTGCGAGGACGCCGAGCGCGAGCGCTGGAGCTTCCGCGTCACGCGCGGATCCGAGCGCGTGCAGCGCGTGCTCGAAGCAGCGCAGGTGATCGACCGTCTGCCCTACGACGACGCCCAGACACGGTAGGCGGCGCACCCGTGCAACGCCGAACGCTGCCACGGGATCCCAGCGCAGCCGCGCTGGCGCGACGAGCCGTCGAGTCGGACGCGGCCCGGTTGAGCGCAGCGCAGCTCGACGTCGCGCGCCTGCTCGTCTCCGAGCTGGTGACGAACGCCGTGCGCCACGGCGCGGGCGAGGAAGTCGTGCTCGCGCTGCACGTCGACGACGTGCGCGCGCGCTTCGAGGTCCACGACGCCGGCGGCCAGATGCCGGCGCGACGCGAGCCGCGCGGCGCCGAGGGCGGCTACGGGCTCAACCTCGTCGCGACGCTCGCGAGCCGCTGGGGCGCCGACCCCGACGCCGGCGTGTGGTTCGAGCTCGACCGCGGGGAGCGCGACGGCACGGCCACCGTCGCGCTCGCCGGCGCTGGCCGTCGCCGCCCGCCAATCGACGACGCGGTCGCCCGCCAGTTGACGATCGTGCTCGACGGGCTCGCCGAGGCGGTGACCGTCTCCGACGAGCGCGGCCGCACCGTCTACGCGAACGACGCCGCCGCGCGCCTGCTGCACCTGACGCCCGAGGAGCGCGACGGCGGCGCTGCGGGAACCGCGCTGATGGAGCGCTTCGAGGTCTACGACGAGCACGGCGCGCCGGTCGCGCTGGAGCAGCTGCCCGGCGCGCGCGTGCGCGCGGGCGAGCTCAAGCCGCCGCCGATGCTCGTGCGCAATGTCGTGAAAGCGACCGGCGAGGAGCGCTGGCTGCTCAACAAGACGACCGCGATCTGCGACGAAGACGGCCGCGTCGTCGGCGTCGCGAACGTGATCGAGGACGTCACGCAGGCGAAGCGCGCCGAGCTCGCGCAGCGACTGCTGGCGCAGGCGAGCGACGCGCTCGCCGCCTCGCTCGACTACGACGCGACCCTGCAGCAGGTCGCTGGCGTCGCGGTGCCGGAGCTCGCCGACTGGTGCGGCGTCGACGTGCCGGGACCGGGCGGGATCGCCCAGCTCGTCGCGCTCGTGCACCGCGACGCGGAGAAGGTCGCGCTGGCGAAGCGCATGCGCGCGCTCTACCCCGTGCCGCTCGATCGCAGCGAGGGCATCGCGACGGTGATGCGCGGCGACTCGCGCTTCGTGCGCCTCGAGATCGGCGACGCGGAGCTGCGCGCCTACGCACAGGACGAGCAGCACTTCCAGATGCTGCGCGAGCTGGGGATGGCGTCGGTCGTCGTCGTGCCGCTTGCGGCAGGCGGACAGAAGCTCGGCACGTTGATCCTCGCGCGCTCGACGCCCGGCCGCCCGTTCGACGAAGACGACGTGCGGCTCGCCGAGGAGCTCGGCCGCCGCGCCGGCACCGCCGTGCTGAACGCACGCGCCTACACCGAGCGCGCGGCGATCGCGGCGACGCTCCAGCGCGGTCTGCGGCCGCCTGAGCTGCTCGCGCCGCCCGGCTTCGCGGTCGCCTCCCACTACGGCGCGGCGGGCGCGTTCAACGAGGTCGGCGGCGACTTCTACGACGTGTTCGCGACGCCCGGCGGCTGGATGCTCGTGATGGGTGACGTCGCCGGGCACGGTGCGGAGGCGGCCGCGCTGACGGCCCTCGCGCGCTACACGCTGCGCAGCACCGGGCAGCTCACGAGCGACCCCGCCCGCGGGCTCCAGCAGCTCAACGCGACGCTGCGCGACCTGCCGCAGCTCTCCCTCTGCACCGCCGTCTGCGCGCACGTGCACGTCGCCCGCGCCGGCGGCACCGCGCTCGTGACGCTCGCCAACTGCGGACACCCGCGGCCGCTGCTGCTGCGCGGCGGGACGCTCGAGGAGGTGGGGCGCGTCGGCCCGATGGCGGGCGCGTTCGACGACGGCGTGTGGCCATGCACCGAGCTCGCGCTCGAGGCCGACGACGCGCTCGTGCTCTACACCGACGGGGTGCTCGACACCGTAGGCAGCGAGGATCGGTTCGGGGAGGCACGCCTGCGCGCAGCGCTCGAACACGCCGGCACGACCGACCCCGACGCGCTCGTGGCGGCGCTCGCGAACGCGGTCGAGGACTTCCGCCACGGTCCCCAGCGCGACGACACGGCGATCGTGGCGGTGCGCTTCGCCGGCGCGCCGGCCGGCGCATACGAGGCGGCAGCGGCGGGAACGTAGAAGCGCGTGCCGCGCACGCGCCGCGTCGACTGCTCCGGTCCCGGGATCGCACGCCTGCGGCGCGGCCGCGGCTTCGCGTACGTCGATGCCGACGGCGTGCGCGTCACCGACGAGGCGACGATCGACCGCATCCGCGCGCTGGCGATCCCGCCCGCATGGAGTGACGTGTGGATCTGCCGCGACCCGCGCGGTCACATCCAGGCGACCGGCATCGACGCGGCTGGGCGCAAGCAGTACCGCTACCACGACGACTGGCGCAGACGCCGCGATCAGGCGAAGTTCGACGCGATGGTCGCGTTCGCGCGCGCGCTGCCGGCTCTGCGCCGGCGCGTGGCGGCCGATCTCGCGCCGAACGGCGGCGGCGCCGGTACCGACGACCTCGGCGAGGCGCGCGTCCTGGCGTGCGCCGTGCGGCTGCTCGACGTCGGCCTGTTCCGCATCGGCGGCGAGGACTACGCGGCGCAGAACGAGACGTACGGGCTCACGACGCTGCGCAAGCAGCACGTGCGCGTGGAGCGTGACGGGCTGCTGTTCGACTTCCCCGCCAAGCACGGCGTGCGGCGCGTGCAGCGCGTCTGCGACGCGGACGTGCGGCCGGTGATCGTGGCGCTGAAGCGCCGGCGCGGCGGCGGCGAGGAGCTGCTGGCGTTCCACCGCGCGAGACGCTGGGTCGACGTGAAGGCCGACGACGTCAACGCATACCTGAAAGAGGCCGCCGGCGGCGACTTCAGCGCGAAGGACTTCCGCACCTGGCACGCGACGGCGCTGTGCGCCGTGGCGCTCGCGGTGCGTGCTCAGGAAGCCGGCTCGCGCACGTCACGCACGTCGCGCAGACGGCTCGTCAAGGCGGCGATCGACGAGGTTGCGACGTTCCTCGGGAACACGCCGGCGGTCGCGCGCGGGTCCTACGTCGACCCGCGCGTGATCGACCGCTTCGAAGAGGGCTTGACCGTCGCCGCCGCGCTCGCCGCCGATCACGAGCAGATCGAAGAAGACGAGCCGGTGCCGGAGCAGAACGTCAGCGAGCGCGTGCGACGCGCGGTGCTCGATCTGATCGCCGGCGAGGAGGACGCGCCGGGCGTCGAAGAGGTCGAGGCGCTGGCGGCGTAGGCCGTCAGCCGCCGCCGACCTCCTCGTCGGCGGCGTCCGGCGCCTCGTGCTCGTAGGCCTCCTGCTCGGCGTCGTCGCGATAGCCGCGCTCGGTTGCAGGGTCGTGCGACTGCTGCTGCGCGCGCTCGCTTGACGCCTGGCGGGCGGCGCCCTCGCCGGACTCGCCGGCGTCGTCGGGCACCTGCTCGGCCGGCCCTTCCTCGGGCAACTGGTCGGACTGCTTGGGTGTCTCGGTCATCGTTGGCTCCGGGGGTCAGCTCACGCCGGGCGGTTCCGTGTCCGGCTCCGGCGGCTGTGGGTCGTCGGGGATCTCCGGTCCGGTCGGGTCGGGCGAGGGCACGTTCGGCTCGCCCGGCTCCGGCTCGACCGGCGGCTCAGGGTCGGGTACCTCGGGGGCCGGCGGCGTTTCCGCCGGCTGCTCCGGGGGCGTGGGGTCGGCGGGCAGGTCCGGGCCGCCCGGCGGCCCGGTCGGCGCCTCCGGCGGTCCTGGATCCGGCACCTCGAGCGTAGCCGTCATCGGTGTCATCGCTTCGCTTCCTTTGCGCGTTGGGGTCAGCGCTCGCCTACCCCGGCGAAGTGCCGCGAAACGTGTCGAGCAGCAGCGCGACGGCGCGTAGATCCGCGACGAATGCGGCGTACGCCGCGTGCCGCGCTTGCTCGTCGGCGGCGCGCAGCAGCGAGGACGGATGCACCGTCGCGAGCACGTGCTCGGCAAGCGGCGAGTCGAGCGGACGGCCGCGGTCCTGCGTGACCTTGACGTGCCGGCCGACCAGCGCCTGCGCAGCGGTCGCGCCGAGGCACACGATCACGCGCGGTCTGACGATGGTGAGCTCGGCTTCGAGCCACGGCCGGCACGCCGCGACATGGACCGCGTCGGGCTTCCGGTGGATGCGGCGCTTCCCTCTCGCTCTGTAGCGGAAGTGCTTGACGACGTTCGTCACGTACACGCGCGCCGGGTCGATGCCGGCATCGGCGAGCCCTCTGTCGAGCATCCGCCCGGCCGGCCCCACGAACGGCGCGCCCTCCAGGTCCTCTCTGTCCCCCGGCTGCTCGCCGACGAGCATCGCGTCCGCCGGCGTCGTCCCTTCGCCCAGTACCGCCTGCGTCGCGCCGGCCCACAGCTCGCACGCGCGACACGTCTGCGCGGCGCTGCGCAAGCGCGGGAGCGTGGGTCTGGCGGGGACGGGGGCGCGTGCTGTCGGCACCTCCGGGGAGTACCACCCGCCGGCGTGTGGCTAACACGCGCCTTGAGGACCCTGCCATCTCATTGGTTAACGATGTGACATCTTTGTTGACTATGGCGATTACTCGTCCTAAGCTGTATTACCAACCGGCCGGTAGTCGCGATGAACTACGGGCGCCCATGTCGGGCGCCAGGGGGAACACATGATGAAGTCGTACACCAGAGTCCTCGCAGGGGGAGCCCTCGTCACTGCGATACTGATGCTGTGCACAAGCGCCGCCTTCGCGGGACGGTTTCAGTTCAGCAACGCTACGAGCACCACCTTCTGGAGAGCGACGTGGAGCAGCTTGGAACTCAGAGGCGGATTCGGCACAGTCAACTGCACGCTTACGCTCGAAGGCAACCTGCACAGCAACACCATGACCAAGACACCCTCGACGCTAATCGGCTATGTCAGGGTCGCCAGGACAAACGGCTGCGGGTCGTTTGGGGGCACGATCCTAAGCGAAACGCTGCCCTGGCATCTTCAGTACGAAAGCTTCACCGGAACGCTACCGAGCATAGCGTCTTTGTCATTCAAAATCATCGGTTTCTCTCTCAAGATCAGGGAACCTACCTTCGGTATTACATGCCTATACACAACGCCTGCAGAAGGTCCGATGCGCGAGACTTTGAACCGTGAAGCCGGTGGCGTTGTGAGATCGGCGACCATCTTCGCCTCGCTCAACACGAGGGAAGGGTGCGGATCGACGACGCTCAGCGGGACCAGCGCAACGTATGAAATCCCGCCGGCAGTGTCCACCGCCATCACGCTCACCCTAATATGAGTTGAATCACCTGCGGGGCGGCTCGTCAGGTCGTCCCGCGGCGTTCAGTGAATGGCCGCGGCGGCATGGTCCGGCAGCTCGAAGACGTGGAAGTCGCGGCCGAGCACGTGGACCGAGACGTTGCGGACCGGGACGGTGCCGATCGCCGCGGCGAACGTGCCGGCGTGCGCGTGGCCGTGCAGCACGAGCGTCGGCTCGTGCTCGGCGATCGGCGGCGCGAGGCGGTCGGTGCCGAGGAACGCTTGGATCCCCGGCGCCTCGCCGGCGAGCGTCGCGTCCGTCGGCGCGTAGTGCAGCAGCACGATGCGGATCGGGCACAGTGCGATCGCGCGCAACCCGCGGTCGAGCGCCTCGACGTCGCGCGAGGTCTCCGCGTACACCTCGCGCAGCAACGGCTCGCCGAAGTCCGGAAGGTGCGAGCCGGGGAAGCCGCCGACGAACCCCTTCACGCCGACGACCCCGACCTCCACGCCGGTCGCCTCGCACGTGCGCCAGTCGCGCTCCAGCACCACGATGTCGCCGTGCTGCTCGATCGCCGTCACCAACTCGTCGCGGCGGTTCGCATGCCAGTCGTGGTTGCCGAGCACCGCGAAGACCGGCATGCCGATGTCGCGGCACGCGTCCGCCAGCACCGCGCCCTCCTCCGGCTCGCCGGTCGTCGTCAGATCGCCGGCGAGCAGCAGCAGGTCCGCCTCGCCGCGCAGGCGCGCAAAGCTCTCCAGCGTCGCCTCGCGATGGTCGACGCGGCAATGCACGTCGCCGGCGGCGGCGACGCGGATGACCTCCTGCGCATGCGCGCGCCCGTTCGTCGCGGCCCGCTCCGCTGTCGGCTGCTCCTGCACCAGAGGGAGCCCTACCCCGCATCGCCCCGCGGCTAGCGTCGCGCGGGCGCGGGTAGGGCTTCGCACATGGGCAGCGGCGTCAACGAGAGCTTCGACGGCATCATCGCGGCACTGCGCGCAGCAGTGCCGGTGCTGCGCGAAGCGGAGATCCCGTTCATGCTCGGCGGCAGCATGGCCGTGTGGGCCTACGGCGGCCCCGAGCCGACGAACGACCTCGACTTGATGCTGCGCGAGCAGGACGCCGAGCGCGCGCTGCAAGCGCTCGCGAGCGCCGGGATGCGAACCGCGCATCCGCCCGAGGAGTGGCTCGTGAAGGCGTGGCACGGCGACGTGCTGATCGACCTGATCTATGGGCCGCGCGGACTGCCGATCACCGACGAGGCGCTGGCGCGCAGCGTCGTCCGCAACCTCAGCGCGCTGCGCGTGCCGGTGATGGCACTCGAGGACGTGCTGGCGACGAAGCTGCTGTCGCTCGACGAGCACCAGCTCGACCTCTCGTGGCTCTTGCAGATCTCGCGTGCGGTGCGCGAGCAGGTCGATTGGGAGGCGCTGCGCGCGCGCACCGACGAGTCGCCCTACGCGGCCGCCTTCTTCACGCTCGTCGAGCGGCTCGGGATCATTGGCGAGCGCGTGCCGGAGCAGCTCTAGACGAACCGGCGACGGGGGTCGCAGTTGCCGCTGCTGTTGACCCCCGCCTCCGTCCGGGCGCCTCCCTGGCGCAGCTTCTGCAGCCGACCGTGCCCCGCGCGCGCATGTGCCAAACGCGCCAACTCAGTCCGGCAGCAGCCGCCGCGTGACCGCCGTCGCGCTGATCCCGTGCACGACGATCGAGACGATCACGCACGCGATCGTCGTCCACAGCACTACGGGCGCGTGCGTCCCGAGCAGCCCGCTCGCCGCCGCGACGACGGCGTAGTTGAGCGCCGCCACGCCCTTCACGCCGAACCACGCGACGTACAGCCGCTCGCGCGGCGCGATGCCTGAGCCGATGAGCGCGAGCAGCGCGGTGAGCGGCCGGATCACGAGCAGCAGCAGCGGCGCGAGCAGCCAGCCGGCGAGCCCCGGCTCGCCCAGGCCCGACGTCGTCAGCGCGCTGCCGAGCAGCAGCAGGACCGCCAGCGTGAGCACCGTCTCGGCCTGGCCTGCGCCGTCGTGGAATTGGCGGTTCGCGTCGCTGTCGTACTCATGGCGACGGAATGCGAGCCCGCCCGCGAACGCGGCGACGAAGCCATAGGCACCGACCAGCTCCGCCGTCGTGAACAGCAACAGCGCCGCCGCGACCGCCGCCCACGCCTCGTAGCCCTCGTCGAGCAAGTCGCGGCGGCGCATCGCATGGAAGCCGGCGGCGAAGCTCCAGCCGGCGACCGCGCCCCCCACCGCCGCGAGGCCGACGCCATACACGAGGTCGCTCGCCAGCCACGATCCGAGCGTGGCGGAAGTCGCGTCGTGCGCGGTCAGCGTGAGCCCGAGCACGAGCAGCGGCATCGCGGCGCCATCGTTGGCGCCCGCCTCCGCGGTCAGCACCGCCCGCGCGCGCGGCTGGCGCTCGGAGGTGCCGGGCGGACCAAGGCCGACGTCGCCAGCGAGCACCGGGTCGGTCGGCGCGAGCGCGGCGCCGAGCACGATCGCCGCTGCGACCGGCAGCCCCATCGCCAGCGAAGCGTACAGCGCGATCGCCGCGGTCGTCAGCGGCATCGTCACGGCCAGCAGCAGCACGAGTGTGCGCCAGCGCCGCGGCGGCGCGCGCCGCAGCCGCAGCGCCGTCGCGAAGACGGCGACCGCGATCGCCACGTCGGTCAGCACCTCGACGGTGTCGTGGCCGGTCAGCAGCCGGAACGGGTCGATCCCCAGCGGGCGCACGAGCAGCGCGCCGAGCGCGCCCATCGCGAGATACACGAGGCTCGCCGAGAAGTGGCGCTCCTGTTCGTGCGAGAGCGCCCCGATTGCGCCGAGCGCCGCAAGCGCGACGAGCAGCAGGGCGGCCGGGATCTCGCCGCCCGGCGAGATCCCGGAGGCGGCGTTGGCGAGAACCGCGAGGAACACGCCACTCGATACCCGCGGCTGTGAGCGGACAACCACGCGCGCGCACTCGTTTCCGCGGCTCGCGGCCCGGCCGGCCCGGGCGACGAGCGCTGATCGATCAGTCGCCCAGCGGCTGGCGCTCGAGCCGGTGGACAGCCGGGCCCTCCAGCACCGTGCCGTCGAGACCGAAGCGCGAGCCGTGGCAGGGACAGTCCCAGCTCCGCTCGGCGTTGTTCCACTGCACGAGGCAGCCGAGGTGCGTGCAGCGTGCGGAGACGGCGTGCAGCGTGCCGTCGTCGTCGCGCGCGGCCGCGACCCGCTTCCCGCCGAGCTCGACGATCGCGCCCTCACCGCGCCTGAGGTTCTCGAGCGGCCGGTGGTCGGCCGAACGAAGCCGGTCGCCGACGAAGCGCGCGCCAACCTGCGCGTTCTCCTTCACGAGTCTCGGCAGCGACTGCCGCAGCGTGAGGCGGTTGGGGTTGAACAGGTCGGCCCACATCGCCTCGCGCCCGAGGCACAGGTCCGTCAGCAGCAGCGCCGCGGCGGTGCCGCCGGTCATCCCCCACTTGCCGAAGCCGGTCGCCATCAGCACCTTGTCGCTGTGCGGCAGCAGGCGGCCGACGTACGGGATGCGGTCGAGTGTCACTGGGTCTTGCGCCGACCAGCGATACGCGACCTCGCGCACGTCCCAGTGCTCGCGCGCAAACGCCTCAAGCCGCTCGTAGCGCAGCGCAGTGTCCGACTCGGTGCCGGTCTTGTGGCCCTCGCCGCCGACCAGCAGCAGCTCCTTCCCGTCTGGCATCGGAATCGCACGCACCGAGCGCGTCGGGCTGTCGCCGGAGATGTGCATGCCCTCCGGCGGCGCGCCTGCGATGCGGCACGCGATCGCATAGGAGCGCGCCGGGTGCAGGCGCGCGAACGCGAGCGAGCGGTCGAGGAACGGGAAGTGCGTCGCGATCACCACGCGCTCGGCAAGCACGCGGCCGCCAGGCCCCTTCGCCACCTGGCGGCCCTCGTGCTCGCCGACCTCGACCGCATGCGAGCGCTCGAAGACGCGCGCGCCTCCGTACACGCCCAGCCGCTCGGCGAGCGCGAGCAAGTACTTGCGCGGATGAAACTCCGCCTGGTGGTCGAAGCGGACCGCCGCGGCGACCGCGTACGGCAGCGGCGTCTCCGTGACGAGCGACGCCGGCAGGCCTGCCTCGACTGCCGCCTCCGCCTCCAACTCGATCTGCGCGCGATCGTCCGCGCTCGTCACGTAGGCGTAGGACGGCTGGCGGCGGAAGTCGCAGTCGATCGCGTCGCGCTGCACGCGCGCGGCGATCCACGCGAGCGCCGCCTCGTTCGCCGCGCCATACCGGCGGGCGGTGTCACGCCCGTGCTGGGAGCGCAGCGCGTGGTAGATCAACCCGTGCTGCGAAGAGACCTTCGCGGTCGTGAAGCCGCTCGTGCCGCCGGCCAGCCGCCCAGCCTCCAGCAGCACGACGCTCGCGCCCGCCTCGGCCAGCAGCAGCGCGGTCGTGATGCCGACGATCCCGCCGCCGACCACTGCGACGTCGGCGCGCACGTCGCCGTCGAGCTGCGGATGCAGCGGCGGGTCGGGCGCCGTGTCGACCCACACGGAGGTTCTGCGTGCGGTCGGGACGCCGGGGCTGCGCGCGGCGCTCACGACGGCGACCGTCCTGCCGCTCTGAGCGCAAGCTCCTCCAGCCGCATCAGCGACTCGACGTTGCGACCTTTGAGCAGCAACTGGACGAGCGGATTGAACGCGAGCCACGCGGTCACGCCGTCGGGCTCCTCGCTCATCCGCACGCGCGTGCCGCCGTCCTGCGGCGTCATCGTCAGCGTCACCACGGCGGTGCCAAGTGGGCGCGCCTTCGCTCTCATGCGCAGCAGCCGCGGACGCTCCGCCTCCAGCGACTCGGTGTGATCGCTGACGCGCAACGGGCGGATGCCGACGGTGTGGTGAAAGCGCGCGCCGGCCTGCGGCCAAGCGCCCTCCACGTCGCGGATCTCGCTGGAGCCGACGACCCAATAGCCGAAGCCGCGAGCGTCGGCGAGCGCGTCCCAGACGGCCTCGGGCGGGACCGGCATGAAGCGCTCGTTGCTCGCCATGCGCGTCCGGCTACCCGCGGTGCGGGGCACCGGAAACGGCTTGCGGCGCGTCGGCGCGGGGTACCGCAGCGGGGTGCGCTCAGACGTCGACGCGGTCGTGATCGGAGCGGGCCACAACGGCCTCGTGGCCGCCAACGTGCTGGCCGAGCACGGCTGGCGCGTGCTCCTGCTGGAGGCGCAGGCCGTCGCCGGCGGGGCCGTCAAGAGCGGGGCGATCACCGAGCCCGGCTTCACGAGCGACCTGTTCAGCTCGTTCTATCCGCTCGCCGCCGCGTCCCCCGCTCTGGGCGCCATGCAGCTGGAGCGGTTCGGCGTGCGCTGGCGGCGCGCGCCGCTGCCGGTCGCCCACCCGCAACCGGACGGACGCTGCGCCGTCCTGTCGCTCGACGTCGACGAGACGGCCGCGTCGCTGGAGCGCTTCGCGCCCGGCGACGGCGAGCGCTGGCGAGCGTTCTACGGAATCTGGGAGCAGGCCGGCGGCCCGTTCATGGACGCGCTGCTGCGCCCCTTCCCGCCGCTGCGCGGCAGCGCCCGGCTCGCCGCGGCGCTCGGGCCGAGAGGGCTGCTGCGCTTCACGCGCTTCGCGCTGCTGCCGGTGCGGCGGCTGGCGGAGGAGCGCTTCCGCGGCGAGGGCGCCGCGTGGCTGCTGTCCGGCAACGCGCTGCACGCCGACCTGACGCCCGACTCGGCCGGCGGCGGACTGTTCGGCTGGGTGCTGTGCGGGCTCGGGCAGCAGCACGGCTTCCCCGTGCCGGAGGGCGGCGCCGGACGGCTGATCGACGCGCTGGTCGCGCGGCTGCGCGCGCACGGCGGGGAGCTGGTGTGCAGCGCGCCGGTCGCGCGGGTGCTCGTGCGCAGAGGGCGCGCGATCGGCGTGCGGTTGGAGGATGGCTCGGAGGTCTCGGCCGCGCGCGGCGTGCTGGCGACGACGCTCGCGCCGACGCTGTTCCACCAGCTCGTCGGCGACCAGCACCTGCCGCGCGACTTCGTCGCGGCTCTCGGCCGCTTCCAGCTCGACAACTCGACGGTGAAGGTCGACTGGTCTTTGGATGCGCCGATCCCGTGGGCCGCGGAGGAGGCGCGACGGGCGGGGACGCTGCACATCGCCGACGGGATCGACGCGCTCACGCGCACGACCGGGCAGCTCTCGCAGGGCGCGATCCCCGACGCGCCGTTCCTTGTGATGGGGCAGTACGCGTGCGTGGATGCGACGCGGATGCCGGCCGGCAGAGATGTCGCGTGGGCCTACACGCACGTGCCGCAGCGCGTGCGCGCCGACGCCGGCTCCGAGGGGTTGACCGGGACATGGGACGCGCGCGAGACGGAGCTGTTCGTCGCCCGCATCGAGGCGCAGATCGAGCGGCGCGCGCCCGGCTTCGGAGCGCTGATCCGCAGACGCCACGTCTTCACGCCGTCAACGCTGGAGGCCGCGAACGCCAACCTGCGCGGCGGCGCGATCAACGCCGGGACGGCGCAGCTCCACCAGCAGGTCGTCTTCCGCCCGGTGCCGGGCTTGGCGCGGCCGGCGACGCCGCTGCGGGGGCTGTGGCTCGCGGGCGCGTCGGCGCATCCGGGCGGCGGGGTGCACGGGGCGGCGGGCTTCAACGCCGCGCGGGCGGCACTGCGGGCGTGGCAGTTTCGGCGCCGTGGTAGGCCCGGGGCGCGAGCATGCCCTGCCTGGCGATGAAACACTCGCCGCAGGACATGCTCGTGCCCCGGGCCGTCGCAGCCAGCTAAGGCTCGCTCGCCAGCGCGCGGTACGTCGCGTCGCCGGCTGCCATGTAGGCGGCGTGGTGGGCGGCGCTGATCGCGACCTCTTTGGCGCCCCAGCGCCATGGCGGCGGAGCGGCGCCGGCCGCCGGCACGGCGACGAGGTCGGGGGACCAGGCGATCGCGAAGAAGGCGGCGCGGGCCGCGTTGCCGCGGACCCCGGCAAGGTCGAGCAGGCCACGGGCGACGCCGAGCGAGGTGCCGGCCGTCAGGTGCGCGACGGTTGCGAAGCGGCCGCCGGCGCGCTTGCGCGGCTTGACGCCGAGCAGCTTGCCGGCGACCTCCGCGGGCGCCGCGCTCGGCTCGCGTCTGCGCAGCTTCATCTCGACGGTCGAGGCGACCGTCATCGCCGCGGTTCCGGCAACGCCCGCGACGAGCCCGCGCCCGAGCGCGACGGCGAGCGCGTCGAGCGCCTCGACGGGGGCGGGGCGGCGCGGGGATCTGCCGCGCAGCAGCCGCCGGCCGGCAGCGCGGTGCGCGCGCCGCGCGTGGTCGACGCGTTGGAGCTGGCGGTGGGCGTGGCGGCGCGCTGGCGATGCCCGCCGCAGCGGCGCGTTCACGACCCGTCCACCCCTCCGGGCGGCCGCGTGCCGCGCAGTTGCAACGCCGCGAGCAGGCTCGGGCGCCCGTGCAGGTCCCCGCCCAGGTCGCCTTCGCCCGACGGCTCCCACAGCCCGCGGGGGGCGTCGTCCGGCTGCGCGCGGGCGCGCGCGAGGCGGCCGACGAGCGCGAGCGCGCGCTCCATCAGCGGGCGCGCGTGGCGCTCGGCGAACGACAGCAGCAGGGTCGAGCCGCCGACGGTGATCGAGCGGCGCGGCGCGATCGCGCATGCCACCACCGCGCGCGCGACCGACTCGGCCGTGTAGGTCGTGAGCGGCGGGATCGTCGGCGGCGCGAGCCCGGCGCGGTGCGTGAGGTGCAGCCAGAAGGGCGTGTCGACCGCGCCGGGTCGGACCTCGGCTACGGTCACCTGCGAACCGCGCGAGCGCAGGTCGGCGCGCAGGCTGTTGAGGAAGCCGTGCAGCCCGTGCTTGGCGGCGACGTAGGGCGACAGCAGCGGCAGCTCGACCTCGTCGACCGCCGAGCCGATGACGACGAGCCGACCGGCCGTCCGCTCCAGCTCCGGCATCACCGCCCGGATCGTGTCGACGGCGCCGAGCAGCGAGACGCGCACACACCGGTCGAAGTCCTCCGGCGGGATCTCCTCGAAGCGGCCGAACGCGCCCGCCGCCGCGGCGACCACGACGACGTCGAGGCCGCCGAACTGCCGGACCGCCTCCGCGATCGAGAGCTCCAGCGCGGCGCGGTCGCCGACGTCGGCCTGCAGGATCAGCGCCTGCCGCCCCTCCTCCTGCACGCGTGCGGCGACGCGCAGCAGACCGGTCTCGCCGCGCGCGAGCAGTGCGACGTCGGCGCCCTCGCGCGCAAGCAGCTGCGCGGTCGCGGCGCCGATCCCGCTGGACGCGCCGGTGACGAGCGCGCGCTGTCCGTCGAGCCGTCTCACCTGCGTTCGGATACCCGATCTTTGGGGTGGTACGCGTGGGGAGGCGGCGCTACGCTCTTTGCACAACACGTGGTCGAGCACGACCAGCATGAGGGTCATGGCAACTGAGTCCATGGACACCGGGTCCCGGGGTGACGACCTCGGGACTCACTCGTTAAGGCGCCCCGACGCCGCACGTTACGGCGCCGGGGCCTCAGGCCGCTTATCGTCTCAACACACGGTCGAGAACCCAGAGCAGCATGAGGGTTGCGACAACTGAGTCCATATGCATCACCCCCTTTCGCGGGGCCGTCGCCCCGGGCGGAGTTGGAGCTCCGGCAGATCGGGAGGTGCGCCGATGGAGGCTGTCGCTGACCGCCGACGACGTTAGGCGCGCTCAGCCGAGCCGTCTACAGCGTGAAGTGGTGGATCGTGCGAGGTCTGCGCAGCGCTGCGCGAAACTCCGCGGCGCTCGCGTCAGAGCGCGTCCTCGGCCTTGCGATACGCGATCTGCAAGACGTCGGAGGCGAACACGACGGTGAAGACCGACGCCACCCAGCGGGTCGCGCGCGGGGCGATCAGCAGGCTCGCGGTGAAGAACGTCGCGAACCACATCGAGAGGCAGTACGGGCAGACGATCAGCTCGCCGATCACGCGCCGCAAGCCCCGGCCGCGCGCCGCCTCCTCGACCTCGTCCGGACCGCCGTCCTCCTGATAGCGCGTGAACGGCGCGCGCACAGCGCTCATGACGCGCGCCTTGCCGAGCAGTCGCGAGCCTTTGTGCGCCGCGACGGCGAGCAGCGCGAGATCGCGCGCGTCGACCCGCTCCGGCAGCGGGCGGCCCGAGCGGCGGAACCAGGCGACGAAGCCGGCGAACAGGCTGACGTAAGTCGAGATCAGCAGCGCGTACCAGCCCAGCGGCCGCTCGCGCTCGGGCGAGTGCCCGGCGAACGGCGGCAGGTCCTGCACGCGCGTCTCGGTCACGGTCACGCAGGCTCGTGTACCCGCGCGCCGTGGGCCGAACCGTCCGCGCGTCATGCGGTCGACGCGGACGGGTATGGATGCCGGCATGCCGTCCGCCGCGCTGCTCGTCGTCGACATGCTCAACCCGTACGACCATGAGGACGGCGAGCAGCTCGCCGACCACGTCGCGGAGATCGTCAAGCCGCTCGCGGATCTGGTCGCTCGCGCGCGCGCAAGCGACGCCGTCGAGCTGATCTACGTAAACGACAACCTGGGCGATTTCGCGGCGACGCGCCACGATCTCGTCAGACGCGCGCTCGACGGCCGCCGGCCGGAGCTGATCGAGCCGTTGATCCCCGCGGACGACCTGCCGTTCCTCCAGAAGGTCCGCCACAGCGTCTTCTACGGCACCGCGCTCGACCACCTGCTCAGACAGCGCGGGCTCGACACGGTGATCCTCACCGGCCAGGTGACGGAGCAGTGCATCCTCTACAGCGCGCTCGACGCCTACGTGCGCCACTACGACGTCTGCGTCGTGCGCGACGCGGTTGCCCACATCGACGCCGAGCTGGGGGCTGCGGCGCTCAGGATGATGGAGCGCAACATGCGCGCCCGGGTCGTCGAGGCGTCGCGCTGCCTCGACGACCTGCGCTGAGCGCCCCGCGCTCCGCCCTACGACTCGATCTCGTGCGGGTCCTCGGTCCCCGCGAGCTTCACCGAGCCCGCCAGCACCGTCTCGTAGTGCCGCTGCTGAATCGGCAGCGCCCACTGCACCAGCTCGCCGATCGCGGGATCGCGCGCCTGCTCGTTGAGCTTCTCGACGATCGCCCAATGGCCGACCTCGCCGGCCTCGGCCATCGTCAGAAACTCGAAGCCGTCGAGCGGATCGTCCTCGCCGGCGAGATAGGTTCTCATCATCTCCTCGGCCTCTCTGCGCGTCTCGCGCGCGGAGTCGAGGATCGCGGTCTTTCTGCCGTCGCGCTCGCCGGCGACCTGCGTGCAGCGCTCCTCCGTCTCGCGCGCCTCCTCGTGCATCCGCTCCAGCTCGGCCTTCAGTTCGTCGTCCTGACCGTCGAGCAGGCCGGCGACTCTTCTCGTAGCGCCTTGCGCCGCCATCGCGAGGCCGAGCACCTCGGCCAGCTTGCTCTCCAGCTTCGTCAACTCCGCCATGACGGGACCTCCTCGGGGGTTCTCTCTGCGTGCGGGCGGACCGCTACCCGGTCGGCACGGCCGGCAAGCACCAGCAGCTCCTCCTCGCGTTGGCCGGGCGCAAGCAGCCCGCGCGCCTCCAGCAACGGCGCGCGCTCGCGCATCAGCGGCCCGAGCGGGCCGCGCTCGGCCGCGACGCGTTCGGCGCGCAGGCCGGCGGCCGCGAGCCGCGCGAGCGTTGCCTGCTCGCCGCAGATCGCGGACTGCACGAGCAGCAGCGTGCCGCCCGGCGCGAGGTGGGCCGGCGCCTCGGCGCACAGGCGGTCGAGCAGCAGGCGGCCGTCGCCGCCGCCTTCCCACGCGCGCGCGGCGCCGCTTCGCGGCAGCGCGTCGTCGGGACTCGGGACGTACGGCGGGTTCGCGAGGATCAGGTCGAAGCGCTCGCCGGCGACGGGCGCGAACAGGTCGCCGCGCCGCAGCCGCAGGCGCGCGCCGTTGCGGCGCGCGTTGAGCCAGGCGGTCGCGAGCGCCCGCCGCGAGACGTCGACGACCGTCACCTCCGCCGCACCTTCGCGCGCCGCCGCAACCGCGACCGCGCCGCTGCCGGCGAACAGCTCCAGCACGCGCGCGCCGACGGCGAGGCTGCGCTCGCGCATCGCGCTCGCGAGCAGGCGCGCATCGCTGTGTGGTTGGAAGACGCCGGGCAGGGTGATGATGCGCACGGAGCGCGCCATGCCCGCTACGAGCCGACTCCAAGCACCGCCGACGGCGCATGAGCTGCGCGCGCGGTGCGATGCGGTGACGCCGTTCACGGTCGGGATCGAGGAGGAGGTGATGCTGCTCGACCCGGCGACGCTCGATCTGACGCCGCGCGTCGACGAGGTGCTCGCCCGCCTCGACGGCGACGCGCGCTTCAGCCGCGAGCTGCCGGCCGCACAGGTCGAGATCGCGACCGCGCCGACGGCGTCGGCTGTCGACGCGCTCGCGCAGCTCGCCGCGGCGCGCGCCGCGCTGCGCGCCGCGTGCGAGGGCATCGCCCGGCCCGCGGCCGCCGCCGTGCATCCGTTCGCGGCGCTGTCGGGCGAGCTGAACGCGGGCGAGCGCTACGACGCGATCCGCGCGGCCTACGGGCCGGTCGCGCGCCGCCAGCTCGTCGCCAGCCTGCAAGTGCACGTGGCGGTCGGCGGGGCGGAGCGCACGCTCGCGGTTCACGACGCACTGCGCTCCTACCTGCCCGAGCTGGCGGCGCTCGCCGCGAACGGCGCGTTCCACGGCGGGCGCGACAGCGGGCTTGCCTCGGCGCGCCCGCTCGTGTGCGGACTGCTGCCGCGCCAGGGCGTGCCGCCGGCGCTGGAGAGCTGGGAGCGCGCGGCGGGCGAGCTGGCGTGGGGCGCAACCGCCGGAGCGGTCGCCGAGCCGCGCCTGTGGTGGTGGGAGCTGCGCCCGCATCCGTTGTACGGGACGCTCGAGCTGCGCGTGCCAGACGCGCAGACCACGCTCGCGGAGGCGGCCGGCGTCGTCGTCTTCGCGCAGGCGCTGGTCGCGTGGCTGGCGCAGCGCTGGGACGCCGGCGAGCCGCTGCCGGTCGCGCCGACCTGGCGGATCGAGGAGAACCGCTTCGCCGCGCTGCGCGACGGACTGGACGGCGAGCTGGCGGACCTTGAGACCGGCGCGCGGATGCCCGCGCGTGAGCGCCTGCACGCGCTGCTGGATGAGCTGGCGCCGGTGGCGCGGCAGCTTGGGGCGGGCGCGCTGCTGCCGCACGCGCGGGCGCTGGCGGAGCGCAACGGCGCGCTGCGCCAGCGCGCGGTCGCCGCCGAGCGGGGTCTGCGCGGCCTTGTCGCATGGATGGCGGAGCGCTACGGCGATCCGCTTGGAAGCGCTGTCGCGTGGGTATCCCGCGAGCCGTGAGCGCCGGCCCGGCCATCCCCCACGCCGCGATCGCGGCGCCGCCGCGCCTCACACCGCTGCCGCGAGCGCGCGGGCCGGTCACCGGCATCCTGCTCGACGTGCTGCGTTGCGCACCGGGGATGCCGGTCGAGCTGCCGGTGCTCGAAGCGACGCCCGCGCTGCTGGCCGACGACGACGTCCAGCTCGGGCTCTACCTCTGTTACGAGCTGCACTACGGCGCGCTGGCGGGCGTCGACGACGATTGGGAGTGGGATCCCGGTCTGCTCGCGTTCCGCGCCGTGCTGGAGCGGGCGTTTGAGGCGGCGCTGCGCGCGGCGGTCCCGCAGCCGGACGCGCCGCCATCGGCGACCGACGTCGGCGGGGCGCTGCAAGCGCTCGTCGCGGCCGACGACGCGCCACCGCTGTCGCGCTTCGTCGAGACACGTGCGACCGGCGAGCAGGTGCGCGAGCTGCTCGTCCACCGCTCCGCGTACCAGTTGAAGGAGGCCGACCCGCACTCGTGGGCGCTGCCGCGCCTGAGCGGCGCGCCGAAGGCGGCGCTCGTCGAAGTGCAGGTGGACGAGTACGGCGGCGGGCGCGCCGAGCGGATCCACGCGGCGCTGTTCGCGAAGGCGATGGCGGCGCTCGGACTCGACCCGCGCTACGGCGCGTATCTCGACGCGCTGCCGGGGGTGACGCTGGCGACCGTCAACGTGATGTCGCTGTGCGGGCTGCACCGCCGCCTGCGCGGCGCGATCGTCGGCCACCTCGCAGCGTTCGAGATGACCTCCTCGCTGCCGAACCGCCGCTACGGCAACGGCCTGCGCCGGCTCGGCTGCGGCGCGGACGCGACCGACTTCTTCGACGAGCACGTCGAAGCGGATGCAGTCCACGAGCAGGTTGCGGCATGGGACCTCGCCGGCGGCCTCGCGCGCGCTGAGCCGGAGCTGGTGCCGGACATCCTCTGGGGTGCGGCCGCCTTGCTGGAGCTCGAAGCGCGCTGGGCGCGCTGTCTGCTCGACGCGTGGGAGCGCGGTGAGTGCTCGCTGCGCGCGCGGTCAGCTTAGTTAGTGAACTGACGCCGTTCTTCTTGACACCGGTCCGTTAGCTCGTCTAGCCTTGCCTGGGGGGCCGCTTCGCATGCACGCAATTGCGGCTGCCTGAAACGTTGGCCAGGAAAGGGGGTCCTGCCAGCACAGACACGTGGGCGACACCTCGTGTGTCAGTTTGCGCGTTAGTAATTACCTGTATACCGAAACAAGGATCTTTACATGCGATTCAGCAAGCTGCTCCTTGCCGTCATAAGCGCGGCGGTGCTCCTCGCGGGGCTCACCGGGTCAAGCACGGCCGGGCGAATATCGTTCTCACATCAGAACCTCCGAGGCACGTGGACAAGGATGAACTTCACGGGCGGATTCGGCACCGTCGAATGCGAAGTCGTCGTCGAAGGCACGCTCCACACAAGAACGATAGCCAAGACCATAGGGACCCTACTCGGCTACGTCACCGCCGCCAACGTGACAAGGTGCGCGAGGGGCGGTGCCTCAGTCCTAAGGGAAACCCTTCCCTGGCACGTCCAATACGCCAGCTTCTCCGGCACGCTACCGAACATAACCGGCGCGGGCACCAATATCATCAATGCGTCCTGGAGAATAAGGGAACCGACGTTCGGTGTGACATGCCTATCGAGGACGAATGCGTCGACGCCGTTGACCGGCTCGTGGGAAATCAACGCCAGGGTCATCGAATCGATAACGGTAGGCGGGACGATACCCTGCGGCAGCTTCAGCGGAACGATAAGCGGCACCACCGCCACCGCGGGAAGTCAGGAAGGCGCGAGGGTTACCGTCACACTAATATAATTCGACAGCAACGACGGGCGGCGCTGCGTGTCACGCAGCGCCGCCAATCGTCAACGTTCTATCGATGCGCTAGCGGTGCGAGCGCTTGCGACCTCCGCAGCCGTGGATGTGCAGCCGCTGGTGGCGGGTGATCACGGCGCCGTTCTGACCGCGCAGCTGCACCGACGCCGTCGCGCGCTTCCCCGCCTTCGTGCAGAGGTTGTGCGAGACGCCAAGCGGCCCGTGGCTGCCGGAGACGATGCTCAGCGTGAACTTCGACACCGGCGCATCCGGAATCGTGTCGAAGTTCGTCGCCAACTGCTTGCCGCCGGGGATCGTCACACGACCGACAAGGTCGATGGCGATTTCCCCACGCAGCCGGACCATCAGGTCAGGGAGCGCGTGGCCGGGGTGTCTCACGAAGTACGCACCACCGCGCAGCGGGTGCTTCAGCAGCGGCGTCACCGCCACCGCGGACCCGGCCCGCGAGTCCTCGCATCTGCCGGCCTCGTACTCGCTCAGCGTGCACGCGTGGTTGACCACGTTGAGCAACGCCGCGAGCGTCTGCGGCAGCACGACCCGCACCGATCTGAGGTTGCTCTGACCGGGCGTCTGCGTGAGCACCGCCTTGAACGGGGTCGAGATGCCTGTGCTCGTGTGGCGCTTGCTGCCCACGAAGAGGCTGAGTCGCGGCGCGAACTTCAGGCTCTTGCAGCCGCCCACCTGGAACCGTTCGGCAAGGCGCGCCGTGGCGCCATCGACCGAGGTGGCGACGGCGCCGACCTGCTGCTTCGAGCAGTTCGTCGGTGCGACCATGAAGTTCGGCTTCTCGATCGACACCTGCACGGACCGGATGTGCAGCGGCACACCCTTGATGATGGTCGGGAACGGATCCGAGACGACGCTGAGCTGCGCTGTGCGCGGATTGATCTGGATCGCCTGACGGACGACCACCGTGCCGAGGTTGAAGGGCCCGGCGACCGCGTCGACCGCAACAGCGAGGCCGTACGGCGCTCCGCGATACGGACCCGTCAGATACACCCGACCCGTGGTGATGAAGAACGGCTGACTGCCGACCCCCGCGCCCACAATCGCACCACCGATGAGGGAGTCGGTCGGGCAGTTGCCGGTGTCGGCCGCAGCGTTCGAGCACTGCTGGGCGTCCTTGACGCGCGCCAGCAGGCCCTTCGGCGTGTCGATCGTCACCGATCTGAACTCCTGATCGTCGTCACTGCGTGCGAGCACGACGTTGAACGGGCTGCTCGAGCCGGCCGCCGCGTTCTCGACGCCCGCCAGGAAGCTCGGCGCGAATCTCGGAACCTGGCAGCCGCTCGTCGTGAACGAGCTGCTCGTGTCGACGACCTTGTTGTTCCACGCGACCAGCTCCACGTTCGTCGTGTGGTCCCCGCACGTGCTCGGGGAAGCGAGCGGCGCGCGCGGGCCGCTCTTGAAGTGGAGCGTCATCGAGTCGAATGGGAGCTGCGGCAGGTCGTCGAAGACCGTCGTGAGCTGGCCGGTGTTCGGATCCGCTCTGATCGAGCCCGGCAGCTTGATGTCGATGCCGTCCTGGTCGGAGCGGATCTCGACCGCGATGCGGAACAGCTCGCCCGATTGCGGGTCCTCCGAGTTCTGCGTGCGCAGGAAGATCGTCCCGCTGACCGGATGGTCGAGCAGCGGCGTCTGCAGCGTGACGGTGCCGAGCTTCGAGCCGTCGGGACACGTCGCCGTCCCGTCCTGTCTGAGCAGCAACTGCGCGTCCGTGCACGCCTTGAGGCCGTCCGCCGAGGAGGGGTTGATCGTCATCCCGTCCGGCAGCGTGACGGTCACCTTTCTCAGGTCGGCCGGCGCGATCCCCTGCGGCCCCCAGTCCTCGTTCAACGTCACGCCCGCGTCCAGCCCGCTCGGCGCATGCGGCGCCTGCGTCGCGGGCGTCAGCGCAAAGCCCGGCTGGAACGGGTTGAACTCGCACCCGGTCATCGCCGGCGTCGTCGCCTGATTGTGCACGAACGTGCCGACGTGCTGGTAGGTGTCCATGTCGATGCTCCACAGCAGCGGCGTTCCGGGACAGGACGTCGGCGTCCGCAGGAACGGCACGGTGCTGCGCGCTCTCAGCGAGCAGTCGCCGATCGTCGGGTTGAAGCCGAAGCCGCCGTTGAGGCAGAAGCCGCGCAGCGAGTCGTGTGAGCTGTCGTTCGGGACGCCCCACAGCGTAACCTCGAACTTCGGGATCGGGATCGACGACGGCGCCTTTTCGGTGACGATGTCGATTCCGTCGTCCGACGGGCGCAGCTTCGCCTTCAGCGTGACGACCACGCTGTTGTAGAAGAAGCCGAACGCCGCGGGGGTGCCCGCCGGCGGCTCGACGTTGTAGAGGGGAACGATGTCGCCCGCGTTGAGCTGGACGAGTCCGACCTGGCTCTCCGGCGGGCACGTCGGCTCCTGAATTGGCTCTGCCTGTGTCGTCAACTGCGACGGCGTGCACCGGACCGGTGTGGCGGTCGGGTTGCCGACGAACCCCGGGGGCACGTGGACGATGACGTCCCGGAAGCTCTCGGTCGGCGCGGTGATCGCGAGGTTCGGAAGCGGGAAGTCGAGGTTCGTCTGCGCCTCGGACAGCAGTCTGACCCCGGTGGTGAGCGTCGCGGGGTCGCTTCCCGCTTGTGCGACTGGCCCGCCGGAGGCGTCGCTCATGCCGACGTCGAAGGCCTTGATCGCGAACGGGTCGCTGGGACCGACGACGATCGAGAAGGGATCGGTGAGCACGCCGGGGGCGCCTCCGCCCGACACGCTGATGTTGCCGGTCAGCGTGCCCGCCGCGGCCGAGTCGACGGTGGTCGTCGCTCTCAGGCGAATCTGCCTGCCCGGCTCGATGCCCGTCACGTCGGCCGTGCACTCGTACGCCTGGCCCACCGTCTGGCACTGGAAGCTCAGATTGCCCGGGTCCACAGCGGGGTCTGCCGGCGGGATCCCCGGCGGCAGCTCATAGCTCACGGTCAGGTTCCCGCTCAGAGGATCGGTCCCCGTGTTCTGGACCGACACGACCGTGTACATGAATCTTCCCGGCGTCACATAGTCCGGGACCAGCGTTCTGAGGGTGAGCGCCGGCGCGGCCACGGCTGTGGCGGCGGTCGCCGCGACGAAGGCCGCTGAAATGACAAGGCTCGCCCCGAGCCTGCGGATCGTTCGAATGGGCTTCATGTCTCTCAGCGTCCCTTCCTGACGGCGGTGAACGTAATGCGCGTCGTGCGCTTCACCTCGTCGCCCCCGGCGGCGACGAACGTCAGGTGAACGACTGTCGTGTAGCTGCCGGACCTCCGCAGCTTCGCCCGAGCGACACGCGTGAGACGCACGATCACGCGATAAGTCCCGCCGCGGCCACGCTTGATCGACCCCGGTCTGAGGCCCGTGCCGCGCCATGTCAGCGCTCCGGCGGCGCTGAGCTTGACGCGAAGACTGGCGGCCGCCCCGCGCACCGTCAGATGGCGGCGAACCGCGAGACCGGCGGCGCGGCTCGCTCCGGCATCGCTCTGATCGAAGGTCGCGCTTCCGAACGTCTTGTTCGGGGGGCTCGCGGTCGGCGACCCCTGGCACGCATCCTCGACGCATGGTGCGGGACCAGGCGGCGGCGGGGCCGGCAACGAACTGCCCTCGCGCGCGTCGTAGACGTCCACGAGATCGTCGTGGTCGCTGCTTGCGAGGCGCTGGCGCGTCAGGAGGAAGACGTCGTCTCCACTCGCGCTCGCGTCCGCGAACTCAGTCGGATCGCTGCCGGTGCCGGTGGAGACGAGCCTGACGCTGCCGGTGCCAGGGTCGTACTCGTACGTGTCCGACACCCCGTTTCTGTCCTCCGGCACCAGCGCCTCCGCCGTCGAGAAGAAGACGTTGCCGCGATCGCTGAGGAAGCGCGGGCGGAATCCGGCGTTGATCGGCTGCGGGCTGTCTGAGGTCACGTCCGGCTGGATCGCGACGTCGGCCGTCGCGGGGCCGGACGGACAGGAGACGCACTGGAGTCTGCCGCTCTCGAGGCTATAGAGGTACATCTCGCGGTGACCGTTCGTCACGTTCCCGAGCACGTCGGTGACACTGGGCGAGCCAAGTGCGAAGGCGAGATCGCGACCGTCCGGCGTCACGCGCGCGAGGCCCGGCTCCGAGGCCATCACGCCGAGGCCGTCGGTGAAGTTCCCCGGAAACTGGACGCCACCCGTGATCAGGCGCGTGGTCCCGTGATCCCACACGAACACCTGGCCGGCGGTCGTGTGGTAGTAGACGCGCTGCCCGTCGTCGCTCATCCCCATGATCTCGGCGCCGTCCAGGCCGCCGTCATGCGAGATCATCGTCAGGTTCCCGGGCCCGGACGGGTCGGGACTGTCGGTGTAGCGGTACAGATCCGTCGAGCCGTTCACGTCCCCGTCCACGAGGCCGGCATCCGTCGTGAAGAAGACCGTATGCCCATCTGGCGTGACGGCCTGGAGCGTCGCGCCGCTCTGGTTCGAGCCGTCTTGCGTTGCGTCGCTGAGCTCCGGCTGGGAGATCCACACCGTTCTGCTGCCATCGACGCGCATGAACAGCTGGGACGGGCCGTACTGCGACGACGCGGTGAACACGAGCCGCGTGGCATCCGCGGACATGGCGCTGCGGTAGAGCGCGGGCACCAGGTCGGACCCGGCGTCGGGAACGGTGCCGTCCGGCAGCACCCCGGCCAAGCTCAGGACGCCGTTGTCCCACTGATAGACGTTCGGCACCCCCGGGGCGGCGCCGGGCAGGAACTGCGTCGGCGTCACGAACGAGACGTGCCGGGCATCCGCGGAGATGCCCCAGGTCGTGATGCTGAGGAAGTCGAAGACGCTCGGCTGGTCGAGTTGCGACACGGTGATCGGCACGAGCGCACGCGTCGTGGTGTCCTCTGCGTAGATGTTGTTGCGCAGCGGCGCATCGCCGGTGACCGCGGGCAGGTCGTAGGCCCACACGATCGCGGTCCGCAGGTCGTCCGAGTAGATCTGCACCAGCGTCGGCACGAAGAACGTCTGAACCGCATCGGGACGCGACGTCGGCGTGATCGCATGCGTCGTCCAACCGTCGGCGCCTCGGCGCGCCACGTACTGCGACTGACCGGCTGCACCCGAGCCCAGCGTGTCCCCGAACAGCGCGTGCGAGGCGAATGCGGCCGCGTCCCCAGCGCGCGACGCCACGGTCGTCAGTCCGTCGCCGATGATGTCGCCTTGCCCCTTGTCGCTCGGCGAGACCTGCTCGTAATGCCGGGCGGCGCTGGCTCCGGCGGGCGCGAGCCCGCACAACAGACAACCGGCGAGCGCGGCGCCGATCACAACCGTCCTTGCGCGCATTCGCGACCTCATCTCTCCAAGCACAGACACCTGCCTCTCCCCTATGGACCACCTTTCTGGAAACGGCGCCGGCTACCATAGGACTTCGCTGATCCACCAACAAGTAGCTAAACGTTAGTCTGTCTTTTTGCTGACCCCCAGCGCGACGCGCTGACAAGGTCTCTTCGATGCACTTGACAGTGGTGCATTGCGGGGCCTACGTTGCGCCTTGGCGATGAGTCGAGCAGTCGCCTACATCATGCGGTCGGGCGAAAGGGGGAACGGTCGAGAGTGACTTGAAGCGCGCAGTGCGCGCGTTGACCTTTTGTATGAACTACGACTCACGAGGAATCGATGAGACTCCATAAGTTGTTTCTGGTCGTAGTGAGCGCGACGGCGCTGTTCGCCGCGCTCGCGTCGACGGCCTCAGCCGGCCGACTCTCACAAAGCAGCCAGACGTTGAGAGCAACGTTTAGGGAAGTGAGATTCAGGCTGCCGTTTGGCACCACCAACTGCGCAGTGACACTTGAAGGCACCCTCCACTCAGGGAGCATACGCAAGGTCGCCGGCACGCTAATGGGCTACATCACGAGGGCCGCGGTGACCACTACTTGCCTCAGCGGGTCCGCCACCATCCTAAGCGAAACGCTTCCTTGGCACGTCCAGTATGAAAGCTTCACTGGCACGCTACCGAACATACTCACGATCAGAACGAGAGTCATCGGCTCGTCGTTCCGTGTGAGGGAACCGAACGGAATCACCTGTCTAGCAAGGAGCACGACGACAGAACCGGCATTGGGAACCTACGAACGGGAAGCTGGCGGCGCGCTGTCAGGTGTCGTAATCGGCGGCAGGATCAGGGTCGGCTCGGAATGCCTCGGGGCGACCGGGGAATTCACCTCCGACAGGGGCACCGTCACGGTCCTAAACAGCACCACCAGGATCAGCGTCACCCTAATATAGGTGACAGAACGACTCACCGTAGACGAGTAGCAGAGTAGATGAGCTTGCGTAAGGCGGCGCTGCATCCGTGCAGCGCCGCCTTGTCTTTGCAACCAATCCCGGGGGGCCCGATGAACCGCTTCAACTTGCTTGTCGCCGTGGGGGCGGCAGCGCTTCTCAGCGTATGCGTCTCGACCGCAACCGCCGGACGTCTCTCGACGAGCAGCCCAACATTCAGATCGACATTCAGGGAACTGAGATTAAGGCTTCCGTTCGGCACCACCAACTGCCCGGTGACGCTCGAAGGCACCCTGCACTCAAGCACGTTAGCCAAAGTCGCCGGTTCCCTAATCGGCTACATCACGAGGGCCTCGGTGGCCAACGTTTGCACCTCCGGTCCGCCACGATCCTAAGCGAAACGCTCCCGTGGCACATTCAGTACGAAGGCTTCACCGGCACGCTACCCAGCATATTGACGATCAGGACTAGAGTGATCGGGCTCGCCTGGCGGATCCGGGAACCAAACGGCATTACCTGTCTACTGAGGAGCACCGCCGTTGAACCCTTCCTCCTCATATACAATCGCGAACTCGGCGGCGCGCTGACAAGTGCCGAAATCGGCGGGAGGATAAGGGTCGGCTCGGAATGCCTCGGGGCGACCAGCGAATTCTCCTCCGACAGGGGTCCGGTCACGGTCCTAAACAGCACCGCCAGGATCACCGTCACCCTAATATAGGTGACGCGAACCGATTGGTAGGTAGGCCCTAGTAGGAAGAAGTAAGACAAGGCGGCGCTGCGTCCAGCAGTGCCGCCTTTTTCTCCACCAATCCCGGAGGCCCAATGAAACACCTGAACTTGATTGCCGCCGTGGGAACCGCAGCGCTTCTCAGCGTATGCGTCTCGACCGCGGCGGCCGGACATCTCTCGACGAGCAGCCGAACACTCAGAGCGACATTCAGGGAAGTCAGACTTAGGCTGCCGTTCGGCGTCACCAACTGCTTGGTGACACTCGAAGGCACCCTGCACTCAAGCACCATAGCCAAGGTCGCCGGCACGCTAATGGGCTACATCACGAGGGCCGCGGGTCCTACTTGCCTCAGCGGGTCCGCCACCATCCTAAGCGAAACGCTCCCGTGGCACATCCAGTACGAAAGCTTCACCGGCACACTACCGAACATACTGACGATCAGGACCAAAGTGATCGGGTTCGCCTGGCGGCTAAGGGAACCAAACGGCGTCACCTGTCTACTGAGGAGCACCGCGGCAGAACCCGTCCTCCTCGCCTACAACCGCGAACCCGGCGGCGCGCTGACAGGTGCCGAACTCGGTGGCAGGATAAGGGTCGGTTCGGAATGCCTCGGGGCGACCGGCGAATTCACTTCAGACAGGGCTCCGGTGACGGTCCTAAACAGCACCGCCAGGATCAGCGTCACCCTAATATGAGCGCTCGGACCGGCTCAGCGCCCCTCCACCCCGCTCGGCGCGACGAAGCCGATCAGCTTGTGCGTGCCGTCGCAGAACGGACGCGTCTGCGAGCGGCCGCAGCGGCACAGCGCGACCGTGCGCCGGCCCGTCTCGATCACGTTGCCGTCCTGGTCGAGCAGCTCGAACGGCCCGCGCAGCAGGTACGGCCCGTCGCGGTACGGCGTCACGCGCACCGGCGCGTCGCCGCGCGGCGGGTCGGGGGGGCGCGCGGCGCTCACGGACCGTCGCCGCTCGCCGGCGGATCGGTGTCGGGGTCCTCGTCCGGGTCGTAGTCGAGGTCGTCCTCGTCGGCGTCGAACGCCTCGTCGTCGTCCAGCTCGGCGTCCTCGTCGTCGAACTCGTTCTCCTCGACGCGCAGGTGAATCTCGTCCTCCAGCTCCGCGCGGCTCAGCGATCCCATCGCGCCTTTCCTCCTGTTCGCATGAGCGGTCCTCCGCGCGATACCCACGACGGGCCCCGCACACACACCGGTCGGCGCTCGGACCGCCGCGCTTGGCGACCGCGCGTCGCGGAAACGCACAGAGCAGCGACGAAACGACCGAGAGGAGTCCGCAGCGATGAAGGCGGTCACGTTCCACGGCAGACGCGACGTGCGCGTCGACACCGTCCCCGACCCGACGATCCAGGAGCCGACGGACGCGATCGTGAGAATCACGTCGACCGCGATCTGCGGCAGCGACCTGCACCTCTACGAGGTGCTCGCGCCGTTCATCGAGCAGGGCGACATCCTCGGGCACGAGCCGATGGGAATCGTCGAGGCGGTCGGCTCGGAGGTCACCCACATCAGACCGGGCGACCGCGTTGTGATCCCCTTCAACATCTCGTGCGGCCACTGCTGGATGTGCGACCGCGGCCTCTACTCGCAGTGCGAGACGACGCAGGTTCGCGAGCAGCACAAGGGCGCCGCCCTGTTCGGCTACACGAAGCTCTACGGCGAGGTGCCGGGCGGCCAGGCCGAGCTGCTGCGCGTCCCGCAGGCACACTTCGGCCCGATCAAGGTGCCTGACGGGCCGCCCGACGAGCGCTTCCTCTACCTCTCCGACGTGCTGCCGACGTCATGGCAAGCAGTCGACTACGCGGCGATCCCGCAGGGCGGCAGCGTCGCCGTCTTCGGGCTCGGACCGATCGGGCAGATGTGCGCCCGCATCGCGAAACACCAGGGCGCGAGACAGGTGATCGGGATCGACCTCGTGCCCGAGCGGCTGAGAATGGCGCAGGACCACGGGATCGACACGATCGAGGTGGCCGCGCGCGACGGCGTCGCGGACCAGTTGCGCGAGCGGACCGGCGGCCGGGGTCCCGACTCCGTGATCGACGCAGTCGGGATGGAGGCGCACGGCGCGCCGTTCGGCAAGCTCGCGCAGACGCTCGCCGGCTACCTGCCCGACCGCGTCGCCGCGCCGCTGATCGAGAAGGGCGGCATCGATCGTCTCTCGGTCCTCTACAACGCGATCGACGCGGTGCGCCGCGGCGGCACGATCTCGTTGAGCGGCGTCTACGGCGGGATGGTCGACCCGATGCCGATGATGGACCTGTTCGACAAGCAGATCCAGCTGCGGATGGGCCAGGCCAACGTCAAGAGATACGTCGATCAGATCCTGCCGCTGCTGACCGGCGAGGACGACCCGCTCGACGTCGAAGGCCTCGCCACGCACAAGGTCCCGCTCGACGACGCCCCGCACATGTACGAGGTCTTCCAGAAGAAGCAGGACGGCGCGATCAAGGTGGTGCTGAAGCCGTGAGCCCGGTCAGGAGTCTGGATCAGCCCTCACGATCGCGCTCCCCGCCTGCCTCGAGGCGGCTGGGGCCGGAGTCAGCCGGTGACGCGACATCGAGTCCGGTGCTCCGGCGGCGCATCGCCCAGATCGCGGCCGCGCCACCGGTGAGCAAGCCGGTGACGCCCACGACAGGCCGGTCGTACCCGATCGCGACCAGCGCGACTGCGAGCACGCCGAAGATCGCCAGAATCGCGAACGTCTGGCCTCGCCTCTCTGCGGCGTATTACGTGACCATCTCCTCGTGGTCGGTCGTTCGCAGGCTCGTCACCGTTTCGTGACGGTGGCACGTCTCGGCCTTCCACTGGTCGACGATCTCGCGTGCGAGACCCGGGAGAACGCGGTCGTACTCGGCGAGGATGCCCGGAGCGGGGAGCGGGCCGGTAAACGTGCTGCGTATGGTCAATCGTCCGTCCTGGGCGTGACGCTCCCCGATCACCGGGTCGGAGCTCGGGTTGCCCGCGGCGACCTCGTGACCGGGCTCCGGAGCTGTCGCCTCACGAGCGCTCATGGAAGAGACGCTCGCCATCGCGCTGAAGTGCCCACCAATCCTCGATGAGCGACCCATCACTGCGGCGAAGGCGTATGGGCACGGGACGAGGCCCTGCCGCGCTCGCACGGAGGACCGAGGCGACGCCATCGGCAATGCCGCGCCGGCGCGCCTCCCGAAGACGGTCTTCATGAGCGGACGTCGAGCTGTTGGCGCGCTGCTTGATCATCGTGCCGCCACGCTATTGACCGCCCTCGGCGTCGTCTACAGCAGATGCCTGGTATCTCAGCCGAAAACCGGGATAGTCAGCCGACTACGCCGCTGTGGACTGCCGCACCTGCGGCAGCAGCTCGCGCTCGCAGAAGCGGAAGAAGCCCTCCTGGTCGGGCCCGACCTGGTGCAGGAAGACGTGGTCGTAGCCGGCGGCGGCGAACGCGCGGATGCGCTCGACGTGGGCCTCCGGGTCGGGCCCGCACACGACCGCCTGCGCGACCTGCTGCTCCGTCACGAGCTGTGTCGCCTGCTCGAAGTGCGCCGGCTGCGGCAGCACCTGGCCGAGTTCGCCGGACAGTGCGGCGTTCGGCCACCACTCCAACGCCGTGCGCCGCGCCTGCGCCGCGGACTCCGCCCAGCAGACGGTGATCTGCCCGTAGCGCGGGCGCGGCGCGCCGCCGCCGTCGCCGCCGGCCTCGAAGCGCGCGATCAGCTCCTCGTCGGGCGCGGTGCCGCAGAAACCGTCGCCGATGCGACCGGCGAGCGTCGCCGCCTCCGGCCCGGCCGCCGCGACCACGATCGGCGGCGGCTGCTCCGGCAGCGTGTACAGGCGCGCGTTCTCAATCGTGTAGTGCCGCCCGCGATGCTCGACGAGCCCGCCGCGCCACAGCGAACGGATCACCGCGACCGCCTCCTCCAGCATCTCGCGCCGCACCGCCGCGCTCGGCCACGGGCCACCAAGGATGTGCTCGTTGAGCGCCTCGCCGGTGCCGACGCCGAGCACGAAGCGCCCCTCGAGCATTGCCTGGCAGGTGGCCGCCGCCTGCGCGACGATCGCCGGATGCTGGCGCACCGTCGGGCACGTCACGGCCGTGCCGACGCGCAGCCGCTCCGTCACGGCCGCGACGCCGCCGATCACGCTCCACACGTACGGGCTGTGCCCCTGACGGTCGGTCCACGGGTGATAGTGGTCGGACGCCATCGCGAACGCGAAGCCGGTCTCCTCCGCGCGGCGCGCATACGCGACCAGCTCGCGCGGCCCGTGCTCCTCGCACGCGAGCGTGTAGCCGAGCTCGATCGCCATGTCGGAGTGGCTACCGCCGATCACCGCACGGCAAACGGCGCGATGACGCGTGAGCGTTTCGCCGCCTCGGCCCCGGGTAGCGCCGCAGGCATGAACGAGCACCACAGCGACGAGCCCGCCACCGGCTTCCCGGAGCCGCCGGGCCGCGACCCCGACGACCGCTCACACGACCGCGACCCGCACCACATGCTCAACAACCCGGCCGTCGATCCCGACCCCACCGAGTGGCCCGACCCCTACGACAAGCGCGAGGATCCGCGCGACCCGCCGGACCCCGACGGGCTGCCGTTCGGCGAGGAGCCGCACCCGCAGACCGGCAGCCGCAGCACAAGCGAGCCGCACCCGTCGCAGGACCCTGAGGCGATCGGCTGGGAGGGTCCGAAGCGCGACAAGCTCGATGATTGAGCGGTCGGATCGCCTGGACGGCGGTGCGATACTGTGGCGGCGAGGCGCGTCACGTCGACGCGCCTGGGGGACGGGGGACGTCAGATGCCGGAGTTGGTCGAGACGGCGGCGGAGCGGCCGTCACGCGACAGGTCGCGGATTCACTACAAGCGCTTCCACAACATCTATCTGTACATCACGGAGCGCTGTCAGCTCCGCTGCGGGCACTGTTACATGGGCGATCGGCTCGAGCGCGGTCTGATGCTCGGCTACGAGGAGGCGGTCGGCATCATCGACCGCTGCCGCACGCTCGGCGGCGAGTACATCACGTTCCTCGGTGGCGAGCCGACGCTGCATCCCGACCTGCCGCGGATGGTCGACCACGCGCTCGCGGTCGGCTTCCAGCAGGTGATGATCAACTCCAACGGCCTGCTCGAGCGGACGATCGACACGATCGCGCCGGAGAAGCTGCACTACATCTCGTTCAGCCTCGACGGCGCGAGCGCCGCCACGCATGACGCGATCCGCGGCGAGGGCACGTACGACAAGACCGTCCCCTGCATCGCCCGCACCGTCGCGGCCGGCTACCCCGTGCGCCTGATCTGCACAATCTCGCAGCAGAACATCCACGACGCGCCGGCGCTGCTCGAGCTCGCCGACGCGCTCGGCGTCGCGATGGTGAACTTCCACGTCTTCTCGGAGGAGGGGCGCGGGATCGCGAACGCGAGCAACTGGTCGCTGCACCCGGAGGAGTGGATCGCCTTCTATGAGCGCCTCGAGCAGATCAAGGGCGACTACAGGACCTCGATCTGGTACCCGCCGACATACGCGACGCCGAGCAAGCTGGAGCGCTACGTCGACGAGGGCTACCGCGGCTGCGTCGGCTGCTCGCTCGACCGCCTGTCGATCTTCCCGGACGGCAAGGCCTACGTCTGCTCGCTGCTGTTCGACGAGCCGATGCACTTCGCGGTGATGACGCCGCAGGGCCTGCGCCTCAACCGCGAGCAGAATGAGTTCGAGCTGTTCACGCAGGCGGTCTTCCAAGCCGGCGAGGAGCCATGGCTGAGCGGCTGCCCGGCCGAGCGGGTGCTCGCGCGCAACGGCAAGGCGCCGACGCCGGACGGGCTCGTCTCGATCTGTCGGCTGTGGAAGTCGCAGGCGTAGCGGCCGACGCGCCGGCCGTCGACTCGGCCGCCGACGCGTACGCGCGCGTGCGCGCGACGTGGCGGCGCATGCCCGTGCTGGCGGTGCTCGAGCGCCAACTGCAAAGCACGCGCCCGCTCGCCGGCGCGCGCATCGCCGCGTCGGGCCGGCTGACGAAGGAGCGCGCGCACCTGCTGACCGTGCTCAAGCGCGCCGGCGCGAGACTGCTCGTCGCCGACGACCCCGAGCCGGTCGCCGAGCGCGAGGGCTTGCGGCGCGCGCTCGGCGCGGTCGACTACTACGACGCCGACCAGCCGGCGGCCAAGTTGCTCGCAGCCTTCAGCCCGCACCTGCTGCTCGACAACGGCCGTCTGACGGCGACGGCAGTCGCGGAGCCGGCGCTGCACGGCGAGCTGCGCGGGGGAACGCTGCACTCGCGCAACGCCGAGGCGCTCGTGCGGCGCGCGCTCGCGGGCGCCGCGCCCGCGTTCCCGCTCGTCGTGCTTGCGTCATCCACGCTCAAGGAGCAGATCGAGACGGCGCACGGGACGAGCCAGTCGACGGTCGCCGCGATCGTGACCGCCACGCGCCGCCAGCTCGCCGGCGCGATCGTCGCGGTGCTCGGCTACGGCGCCAACGGCCGCGGCATCGCCGCCCACCTGCGCGCCGCGCACGCGCGCGTGCTCGTCGTCGAGCGCTCGGCGACGGCCGGCCTGCTCGCCGTCTACGACGGGATGCAGCTCGCGCCGCTGGAGACGGCGCTGCCGGTCGCGGACATCGTGATCACGGCGACGGGCGAGGCCGACGTGCTGCGCGACGGACATCTCGACCTGTTGAAGGACGGCTGCGTGCTCGCGAACGCCGGCCGGCGCGCGGGCGAGATCCGCGTCGCGGACCTGCTGGCGCGCGCGGACGCAGTGCACGACTACGGCGGCGGCGTCGTCGAGCACACGCTCGGCAGCCGCCGGATCGTGCTGCTGGCAGACGGCCAGCAGGTCAACCACGCCTGCGGCGAGGGCAACGCCAGCGACGTGATGGACCTGTCGCTGGCGCTGCACGTCGTCTGCCTGCGCGCGCTGTGGGAGCGCAGCGAGCGCTACTCCGCCGGCCTCGTCGCGGTCGACCCGCGCGACGCCGAGCAGGTGGCGCAAATGAAGCTGCGCACGCTCGGGCTGGCGGCGACGGGCGGCGAACGATGAGCGGTCGGCCGCTGGTGCTGACGATCGGGCCGACAAGCCGCGCGGGCGAGCGCGTGCTGCGTGACGCGCTGCACGACGCAGCCGAGCTGCGCTTCCACCCCGACGCAGGCGCCGCGCTCGACGACGCGCCCGACGCGGCGGTCGCGATCGTCGGCGGCCCGCCGCTGCCGGAGGCGTTCATCGAGCGGGCGCAGCGACTGGAGCTCGTGTACCGGCTCGGCGGCGCGCACGCGGCGCGCGACGAGGCCGCGGCGCTGCAAGCACGCGGCGTCGAGCTGGCCGCCCCGCCGCCCGGACTGTCCGCCGCCGCCACCGCCGAGCACACGCTCGCGCTGTTGCTTGCCCTCACAAAGCGACTCCCCGACGGCGACCGCTACGTCCGCGCGGGCAACTGGCGCGTGCCGAGCACGTTCGACGACACCACCCGCGAGCTGAGCGCACTGACAGTCGGCATCGTCGGCATGGGCCACGTCGGCACACACCTCGCACACCTGCTCGCCCCCTTCGGCACGCGGATCCTCTGCGCGCGCCGCACGCCGGCCGATCCGGCCGGGCGCGGATCGGCGCGATCGGCATCCCCTGTGAGCGCAGCGAACGAGGATGTCGAGCGCGAGCGATCCGCGCCCGGTCCGGCCAAGCACGTCCCAATGCCCGAGCTGCTGCAAGCCGCCGACGTCGTCTCACTGCACGTCCGCGCCAAGCCGGACACCTTCCGCTTCGGCCCACACGAGTTCGCCACCATGCGCCCCGGCAGCTTCTTCGTCAACACCGCCCGCGCTCACCTGGTCGACCACGAGGCGCTGCTGCACGCGCTCGACGAACGGCTCGCCGGCGCCGCGCTCGACGTCTTCCCGCACGAGCCGCACGTCGATGCGCGACTGCGCGCGCACCCGCGCGTGCTGCTCTCGCCGCACGCGGCCGGGCGCACGGTCGAGGCCGCGGCGCGCTACTACGGCGGCGCGGCGCGCGCCGCGCTGGCGGTCGTGCAGCGCGTCGCCATCGGGAGCTGAGCGCTTGCCCGCGCCCGCCACGCTCGCCGACGTGCGCGACGCGACCGTGCTCGTGCGGCTCGACCTCAACGTGCCGCTCGACGGCCGCGCGATCGCCGACGACGCCCGCCTGCATGCGGCGCTGCCGACGCTGCGCGCGCTCGCCGCCGGACGCAACCGCGTGCGCGTCGTCGCGCACCTCGGACGGCCGCTCGGCGTGCAACCGGAGCTGACGCTGCGACCGCTCGCCGACGCGCTCTCGCGGCTGCTCGACGAGCCGGTCCCGCTCGCGACCGAGCGCCGCGCGCCAACCGGCGCGAGCATCGCGCTGTTGGAGAACGTGCGCTTCGATCCGCGCGAGACGAGCCGGTCGGCTGACGAGCGCCGCGCGCTCGCCGCCGAGCTGCGTGCCGACAGCGGCGCCGACGTCGTCGTCGCCGACGCGTTCGCCTGCCTCCATCGCCGCCACGCGTCGATCGTCGAGCTGGTGCAAGCCGGCCCGTCGCTCGCCGGGCCGCTCGTCGCGGGGGAGCTGCGCGCGCTCGCGGCGCTGCAAGAGGCCGGCGATGCGCCGCTCGTGCTCGTCGGCGGCAGGCGCGCGCGCGAGAAGCTGTCGCTGCTCGCCGCGTTGGCGAGCACGCCGGCGACGATCGCGCTCGGCGCCGAGATGGCGGCCGGGCTGCTGGCGCTCGCCGCGGAGGAGCGCCCGCACGGACCGGTGGCGCGCGCGCTGCTGCAGCGCCCCGAGACGCTCCTGCCGGAGGACGTCGTCGCGCGCGACGAGCGCGGCCGGCTGCGCACGCTGCCACTGTCCGACGTCCACCCCGCGGTGCGGGTCCTCGACCTCGGTCCGCGCGCCCGCGCGCACTACGCGGAGCTGGTGCACGCCGCGCGGGCGGTCGTCTGGAACGGGCCGCCGGGCATGCAGCACGACCCGAACGCGCGTGCCGGCGCGGAGGCGCTCGCACGTGCATGCGCGACGACCCGCGCGGTCACGCTCGTCGGCGGCGGGACGACGAGCATGCCGCTGCGCTGGCTCGGCCTCGCCGAGCGCGTCACGCACGTCTCGACGGGCGGGACGGTGCTGCTCGAGCTGCTGGCGCAGCGACCGCTTCCCGGACTTGCGGCATTGCGTTCGAGCCCCACGGCCACCACCAGTTCCACTGCCGCATCAACACGACCGCGGCCGGCACGAGCAGGCACCGCACCAGCGTGATGTCGATCACGACCGCCAGCGCGAGGCCGATGCCGAGCTGCTGGAACGGCAGCAGGCTCGAGGTGCCGAACGCGAGGAAGACGACGGTCAGCGTGAGCCCCGCGAGCGTGATCGAGCGGGCGCTGCCGACGAGCCCGCGGCGCACCGCCTCGCGGTGCTCGCAGCCTTCCGCGGCCGCTTCGCGGATGCGGCTCAGCAGGAACACCTCGTAGTCGACCGACAGCCCGAACAGGATCGCGAACAGGAACAGCGGCACGAAGAACTCGAGGTGCGGCTGCGGCGCGTCGCCCTGGAACAGCCGCAGCAGCAAGCCGAGCGTCGCGGCGATCGACAGCAGCGTCGTCAGCACCGCCTTGAGCGGGATCACGAGCGAGCGCAGGCCGATCGCGAGCGCGGTGAAGCAGACCGCGATCGCGACCAGGATCGCCAGCGGCGCGCGCGCCTTCATGCGGTCGACGAGGTCGACGCTGCCGGCGATCGTCCCGCCGACGTGCGTGGAGCGCGTGCGCTGCGCGAGCATCGTGCGCAAGCGCTCGACGAGGTGCCGCGCCGCTTCCCCGTCGGGGCTCGATCTGCCTATCGCCTGAAACGTGGACCAGCCGTCCTCTCCCCTCGCTTCGCTCCACACCTGCGCGACGCCGGGAAAGCGCTGGACGAGTTCCTTGACCTTGCCGAGGTCATCGCGCGTGACGACGAGGATCGGCGCCGGCGCACCGGGATAAAGCGCACGCGAGACGAACGCGATGTCCTGGCGCACGGGATCGTCGTGCGGCAACAGCCGCTGCGTGTGGACGTCGAGCCCGAACGAGCGGACCGGCAGCGCCAGCACCAGCAGCAGCGCGAGGCTGCCGAGCAGCGCGGCGACGGGATGACCGGTCACGAGACGCGCGAGCCGGCTCCACAACGTCGCGCGCGCCGCCGCGCGCGCGACGCGGTCGATCCGCAGCCACTCGATGCGGTGCCCGGCGAGACGAATCGTCGCCGGCAGCAGCGTGAGCGCCGCGGCAGCCGCCGCGAGCGTCGCGATCCCGGCGCCGAGCGCCATCGTCGAGAAGCTCGAGATGCCGACGACCAGCAGCGCGACGAGCGAGGTGGCGATCGCGCAAGCCGACAGCAGCACCGCTCTGCCGGTCGTCGTGATCGTCGTCGTCAACGCCTCCTCGACCGAGCCGCTGCGCGCCAGCTCCTCGCGGTAGCGCGTGACGATGAACAACGAGAAGTCGACGCTCAGCCCGAGCGCGAGGATCGTCGCCGTGTTCGTCACGAACACACTGATGCCGATCCAGGTGCCGATCAGCGCCAAGCACGCGAACGCGACCAGCATCGCCGCCGCCGCCAGCACGACCGGCAGCAGCGCCGCGACGACCGCCTGGAACGCGATCACCAGCACGAGCAGCGTGAGCGGCAGCGCAAGCTCCTCCGCATGCCGCAGGTCCGCGCGGGCGATCGTCGCGTAGCGCCGCTCCAGCACCGGCGCGCCCAGCAGCCGCATGCGGACGCCTCTGCCTTCGGCCCGCGCGAGCGCCGCCTCGAGCGCCGGCACGCGCGCCTCCGCCTGCGTCGGGCCGATGCGCAGCAGCACGCCGACGAGCGCTATCCCCGTCGCGGGGCGCGTCTTGTCGGCGCCGTAGCGGACGGCCGCGCCGTGGCCCGCCAGCGCCGCCACCTCGGGGCGCCGCGCGAGCGCGTCGTGCACGCGCTGGGTCGCCCTCCTTATCCAGCCTTCTTCCGTGCCCGGCGGCGGATGCGGGACCGCCGCCGCGACCAGCAGCTCGATCCCGCGGTGGCCGGGAACGTGCTCGGTGAGCAGCTCGGCGGCGCGCATCGAGTCCGAGCCGTGCACGGCGAAGCCGCGATCCGACAGGTTCCCCACCAGGGCGGTCACGACCAGGCCGCACACGGCCGCCAGCAACCAGCCGGCGATCACCGCACGCGGCCGCCGCACCGCAGCGTGCGCCAGCAGCCTCGTCACGTTCCCCCCGAGCGCGACTCGATCGTACGAGCGAGCCAGTTTACCGACGTGCTGGTGGCTGCTAGCGTTGCCTCGGTTCGGGGAGTGCGTCGAGGGGGACGACGTGACGACGTTCTGGGATGAGCTGCTCGCGCCCGAGAGGCTGGCGCAGGAGCTGTGGGAGTGGACGGGCGAGCGCTTCGAGCGCCAGCGTTTCGACGACGTCTTGCAGACGGCGCGCCACGTGGCGGCCGGCCTGCGGCGACGCGGCGTCGGACGCGGCAGCGTCGTGCCCGCCGTGATCACGAACATGCCGGACGCGACGGCCGGCTACGTCGGCATCTGGGCGGCCGGCGCGGCGATCGCGTCGCTGCCGATCCCCGCGCGCGGGATGAGCATCGACGGCTACATCCGCCAGCTCGACGCGCTCTGCAAGCGCGTCGGCGCGGACTTCTTCCTGGCGGAGGAGCGGTTCCTGCAGTTCATGCCCGACGACGCGCCGATCTCCGCCGAGGGCGTCGGCTACCGCGCGCTGATCGAGACGCCGGAGCGGCTGGAGGTCGAACCGCCCGATCCCGACGACACCGTCTTCGTGCAGTTCTCCTCCGGCACGACCGGCGAGCCGCGCGGGGTGCAGCTGAGCGGGCGCGCGATGGACGCGCAGATGCGCATGCTGATGGAACGGATGCAGATCGACCCTGCGCGCGACGTCGGCTACATCTGGCTGCCGCTGTCGCACGACATGGGCTTCTTCGGCTGCAACCTGCTCGCGATCTACACCGGCATGAGAGGGATCCGCTCGACGCCCGAGCGCTTCCTGATGGAGCCGCGCTCGTGGTTCGCGGACTGCGCCGAGATGGGCGTCACCGTCACGGCCGGGCCGCCGTCGGCGCTGCAGCTCGCCGCACGCGCGGAGCGCGCCGCCGGCGGCGCGGGCGCCCCGCTGAAGCTGCGCGTGTGCCTCGTCGGCGCCGAGCCGGTGCACTGGGAGGCGCTGGAGACGGCAGCCGACGCGCTCGCGCCGCGCGGGCTCTCGCTCGACGCGTTCACCGTCGCCTACGGCCTCGCCGAGACGACGCTCGCGGTCACGATGGGCGACCTCGCCGGGCCGCCGCACTCCGTCCACGTCGACGGCGACGCGCTCGCGAACGGACGCATCGAGGAGGTCGCAGCCGATGCGCCGGGCGCGCGGCGGATCCTCTCGACGGGGACGCCGGTCGGCGCGACGGAGATCGAGGTCGACCCCGACACGAGCGAGATCGTCGTGCGCTCGCCGAGCGTCGCCGACGGCTACCTGCATCAACCGGAGGCGACGGCGGCGCGCTTCCGCGACGGCGCCGTGCGGACCGGCGACATCGGCTTCGTGCGCGACGGCGAGCTGTACGTCGTCGGCCGCAGCGACGACGTGCTGATCGTCGGCGGCCGCAACGTGTACGTGCACGAGGTCGAGGCCGAGATGGGCTCCGACCCGGCGATCCGCGAAGGCAACTGCGCGATCGTCGAGAGCCACCACGACGGCCGCCCGCGCATCGGCGTGCTGTGCGAGCTGGCGTCCGCGCGCGGGAACGGCCAGGGCGGCGGGGACGACGCGGCGGACGACCGCGACGCCGTCGCCGATCGGCTGCGCACGATCGCGCTGGAGCGCGCGGGATTGTCCGTCGACGAGGTCGTGTTCCTCGACCCGGGCGCGTTCCCGAAGACGCCGAGCGGCAAGGTCCAGCGCTTCCGCTGCCGCGCGCTGCTGAGCGAAGCGTGAGCGCCGCGCTTGTCGTCGAGGACGTGCACAAGCGCTACGACGGGCGCGTCGCGCTCGCCGGCGTCGACCTCGAAATCGCCGCCGGCGAAGTCGTGGCGCTGCTCGGCCCCAACGGCGCCGGCAAGACGACGCTCGTGTCGATCGTCGCGGGCCTGCGCCGCGCCGACGCCGGCCGCGTGGCGGTCGCCGGGCATGACGTCGCGCGCACGCCGCAGCACGCGCGCGCGCAGCTCGGACTTGCGCCGCAGGAGCTGGGCGTCTACCCGACGATCAGCGTGCGCGACAACCTGCGCTTCCACGGCGAGCTGGCCGGGCTGAGGCGCGGCGAGCTGACGCGCCGCGTGGCGGACGTCGCGCAGGCGCTCGCGCTCGACGCGCTGCTCGGGCGCGCAGCGCGCACGCTGTCCGGCGGCGAGCGGCGGCGCCTGCACACGGCGATGAGCGTGATGGGCCGCCCGGCGCTGCTGCTGCTGGACGAGCCGACCGCCGGCGCCGACGTCGGCATGCGCGCGCAGTTGCTGGCGCTGGTGCGCCGGCTCGCGGGCGACGGCGTCGCGGTCTGCTACTCGACGCACTACCTGCCGGAGGTCGAGCAGCTCGGCGCGACAGTCGCGATCCTCGACGCCGGCCGCATCGCCGCGCGCGGCTCGCTCGACGCGCTGCTCGCGCGCTACGGCCGCGCCCGCGTCGAGCTCGTCAAGCCGAGCTTGGAGAGCGTCTTCCTCGACGTGACCGGGCATCGCTACAGCACCGCCGGCCGCAACGGAGACCTGCTGTGACGGCGCGCGCGCTCGCGATCGCGCGCAACGACCTGCGCATCGTGCGACGCGACGCGTTCCCGGTCGTGCTGCTCGTGATCGTGCCGCTCGTCGGCATGGTCTTCATGAAGTCGGCCTTCCGCCCGACGCTCGTGGCCGAAGGCGTCGCGCACGCGAACGGCGCCGAGCAGGCGGTGCCCGGAATGCTCGTCACGTGCGGCTTCCTGCTCGTCAGCTACGTCGGCTACGGCTTTTACCGCGAGCACGCGTGGGGCACGTGGGAGCGGCTGCGCGCGAGTCCAGCGACGGACGCCGAGATCCTTGCCGGCAAGGCGCTCGGGTCGCTCGCGCTGGCCGCGTTGCAGTTCGTGCTCGTGTTCGGCCTCGGCAGCGTGCTGATGGGGCTCGACGTGCGCGGCTCGTGGGCCGGCGTCGTGCTCGTCGGCGTCGCCTTCGGGCTGTTCGTCGTCGCCGCCGGCCTGGCCGTCACCGCGGTCTGCCGCACGGTCATGCAGGCGAACACGATCGCCTACCTCGGGACGCTGCTGCTGGCGTGTCTCGGCGGCGCGCTCGTGCCGGTCACGCTGCTGCCGGGCTGGGCGCGCGCGATCGGTCCGGCGGTGCCGAGCTGGTGGGCGATGCGCGGGTACCGCGCGGCGATCCTCGGCGGCAGCGGGCGTGCGGCGGCGTCGGCGGCGGTGCTGGCGGCGGGCGCGCTCGCGCTTGCGCTGCTCGCGGTCTGGCGGCTGCGCGTGGAAGAGACGAGGACGGGCTTCGCATGAGCACGCCGGGTGCAGCGGCGGTGCAGGCGGAGGCGGTGCGGATCGTCGTCGCGATGGCGCCGCGGCGGGTCGCCGAGCCGAGCGCGAGCACGCGGCTGGTCGAGGATCTCGGCTACGAATCGCTGCGGCTGGTCGAGCTCGGCATCGCGCTCGAGGAGCGCTTCGGCGTCGCGGTCAGCGGCACGGCGGTGGCCGAGGCGATCCGCGTCGAGACGCTCGCCGACGTCAAGCGGCTCGCGGTCGCGCTGCTCGACCAGCTCGGTCAGCCGGATCAGCCCGACCAGCCAGCCGGCTGAGGCGCAAGCCCGGCGAGCACCGTGTCGACCGGCGGCGGCGGCGTGCCGACGAAGCCGGTTCGCATCGCGTAGTCGATCAGGCGCCGCAGCAGCAGCTTGCCGCTCGCGGCCTGGCGCGCGCGCGTGAACTGCTGCGCCTGTTCGGAGGCGAACACGACGTGGCGCGCCAGGTACGGCGTGAAGAGGTGTGCGACGCGCGCGTGGTAGCGGCGCTCGAGCGAGCTGAGCGCCTGCTCGTCGAAGCTCTGCGGCGGCACGAAGCGCGGGATCACGAACGACGGATACTCGGCCAGCACGTCGCCGATCTCGCGCAGCGTCAGCGGCGTCGCGCCGACGAGCTGGAGTGTCCTCCCGGCTGCCGCGTCGAAGCGCCGCGCCATGTCGGCGATCGCCGCCGCGACGTAGTCGACCGGGACGAAGTCGACGAGCGCGTCGTAGTTCGCCGGCACGACGCTGAGGCGTCCTTGCACGAGCAGCTTGACGAACAGGTAGAAGCCCTTCAGTTCGCGCGTGACGCCGGAGCGCGCCGCGCCGACGACGATGCTCGGCCGCGCGATCGCGACCGGAAGACCCTGTGCCGCGGCCGCGCGCACGAGCAGCTCGGCGTCGTGCTTGCTGCGCTCGTAGGCGTTCGCGAACGCCTGGCCGACCGACAGCTCGTCCTCGCCCACGAGCCCGTGCCGCTCGCCGCACACGTACGCGGTCGAGACGTGCAGCAGCGGGATCGCGCGGGCGCCACCGCTCGCCAGCGCCAGGACGTTGCGCGTGCCCTCGACGTTGACGGCACGGTAGACCTGCTCGGGCCGCCCGAAGTCGGTGATCGCGGCGGAGTGGACGATCAGGTCGAGCTCGTCCCGCAGGCGGTTCCACGCGTCCGGCGCGAGCCCGAGGCGCAGCTGGGTGACGTCGCCATGCAGCGGCTCGATGCCGTCCTTCACGACACGTCCGTCGTTGCGCACGATGCGCCGCTCGCGGTGCACAAGCGCGATCACGTCGTCGCCGCCGCCCGCGAGCAGCGCGGCGACCTCAGCCCCGATCGCGCCCGAGGCACCGGTGATCAGCACGCGTCCCATGTCCCCCGCGTCCGACCATAACGGCTGTGCGCACGCCGCGCCGTCGCCTCCCCGCGCGCCGCCCCAGTTCCCGCGCCTATGCTTGACCCGATGTCGGTCTGGGGGAGATCGGACGCGTCGGCGACGCTGCTCGACGCGGCGGGGCTGCAGGCGCTGCTGGCGCTCGCGCTCGAACGCATGCGCGTGCCGGACGGCTGCGCGGCAGTCGTCGAGGGCTCGATCGCGGAGGGCTTCGGCAACCCCTCCTCGGACGTCGACTTCCTGCTGCTCGACGACGGCGACGAGACGTACGCCGGCACGCCGACGGTGCTGTTCGCGGGCGGGCGCCGCATCGAGGTGCGGTTGCGCTCGACGCGCGAGGCGGCCGAGGACCGTGCCGCGTTGTGGCGGGTCGCAGCGGGGGGACCGCGCGCCGACGGCCGCATCCCGGAGGATCTGCTGAATCGCTGCCAGCGGCTCTCGCGCGCGCTGCCGCTGCGCGGGGAGCGGTTGGTCGCGCGCGTGCAGGCAACGCTGCCCGACGCCGAGCTGGGGCCGATCGCGTCACGCTGGTTCGCGTGGCGCAGCCGCCAATGCGGACGGCTCGCGGTCGCGCAGCTCGCGCTCGGCGAGCACGCCGCGGCGGCGGGCTGGGCCGAGACGGCGCTGACGTTCGCCGCGAAGGCGTGGGCCGCGCTGCGCGGCGAGACGTACGTCGACGCGAAGTGGCTGCCGGAGCAGCTCAGGCGCGTGCGCGAGCATGGCCCCGAGCTGGTCGCGCGCTGCGAGGCGCTGCTGCCGCGCGCACAGGTGGCAACCGACGACGAGCGCTACGTGACGCGGGCGCTGGAGCTGCTGCCGACGCTCGGCGTCCCGGGCTGCGAGCCGGACCCGCAGCGCGTCATGTTCCGGCGCCGGCCCGGCGTGACGACGTGGTCGGTCGACGGGCGCCTGCACGTGCTGCGCGACGGGCGCGACGTGTTCGTCCTCAGCGACGTGGCAGCGCGCGCGTGGCGTGGTGTGGTGTTCGAGCAGCCGTTGCCGGCGTTGGAGGTGCTCGCCGAGCTGGCCCCCACCGCTCCGCCGGACGCCGGCCGCCACCTGGCCGCGTTCCACCGGCTCGGCTTCGTGCGACTGGCGTGGCGCGGCGGCGGCCTCGTCGAGGCCGCGGCGCCGGTCACCCCAGCGCCGGGGATCGCGCGCCCGCCGCTCACGCTCGGCGGCGCGACACCGGAGGAGGGCGACGCCGGCGTCACGCTCGTGCCGTTGCCGGCGCAGCGCTTCGCGGCGGCGGGAATGGCGCTCGTGTGGTCGAGCGTGATGGCGGAGAACGCGCGCGAGGACGTGATCGGCGCGCTGGCGCAGGGACAGTGGGGCGTGGTGAGCGTCGTCGTGCGACGGCTGCTGCGCTGGACGTGCCTGTCGCTGCTGAGCGCGTACGGCGTCGACCCGAGGCCGGCCCACGAGGACGCGTGCGCGCTGCTCGCGGAGCTGCCGACCGTCGACCGGCAGCTCGCCGCCGACGCGCTCGCGCTCGACGCGGAGGTCTGCGTCGATGACGAGCGCAGCGCACGCGAGGCGCTCGCTGCAGTCGAGGAGGTCGTGGAGCGCATGCGCGGCCAGCTCGGCGCCGCGCGCTTCCCGAGCTCGTTCGCGGACGCGGCCGGCTGGCGCAGCACGCTCGAGACGTTCTACGACTGGGTCCGCATCGGCGCCCACCTCGACTCTGACTTCCCGCTCGACGACCTGCGCGACGTGCTCATGTCGGTCGACCAGCGCCGCGCGCCCGCCGCGCCCCGAGCGGCAGTTGCAGCACCACCGCCGCAACCGTGACGAGCGCTCCGCCGGCAAGCTGCACGGGACCGAGTCGCTCGCCGAAGACGAGGAAGGCGAGGCCGACCGCGAGCGGCGGCTCCAGCATGCCGAGGATGCTCGCGCGGCTCGGTCCCAGCCGCGCGATGCTGGCGAGGAACGCGGCCAGCGCGGCGACTGTCGAGGCGAGCACGGCCAGGCTCCAGCCCCAGCCGGCGGCGCTCATACCGAAGTCGAGCCGGCCCGAGACGGCGCCCGCGGCCGCGAACGCGACCGCCGCCCCGGCGCAGGTGAGCGCCGCCAGCGCGAGCGCGTGGACGCGCTCGCCGACCCCGGCCACGACGAGCACGTAGATGGCGTAGAGCAGTGCGGCGCCCAGCGCGAACGAGACGCCGACGGGCTCGAAGGAGCCGGCGTCGCCACCCGCCAGCACGAGCACCACGCCGGCGCTCGCCACGGCGAGCGCGACGGTGCGCCGGACGGAGAACGACTCGCGCCCGAGACCGACCGCCGCCAGCATCACGACGGCCGGGTAGCTGAAGATCAGCAGCTCCGTCATCGACGCGCCGATCCGCTCCAGCGACGCGAACACGAGCCCCGTCTCGGCGCTGTAGACGGTCGACCCCATCGCAAGCACCGCGAGCAGGTCGCGCCATCCGACGCGCATCAGCCCGCGCCGCGCCGCGACCGCGCCCAGCAGGCTCGCGCCGAGCGCGAAGCGGACGGTCAGCAGCGTCGTCGTCTCCACACCGGCCGCGTACGCGAGCTTCGCGAAGACGACCATCGCCGCGAACGAGCAGGCGGCGAAGACGCACAGCAGCACACCCTGCCACTCGCGCGAGGCTGCCGGCGTCTCGCGGGGCGTCAACCCGCGGCCGGCGGGCCGCCGCCGGCGAGCGGGTACGTCATCAGCAGCGACGCGGTGACGGGCGCACCGAGTGCCTCATAGACGTGCGGGCCGTCGGCGTCGAAGCAGACGTAGTCGCCTGCTCCGGCCTCGACCGGCTGGTCGAGCGGCCCCGTCAGCAGCCGCCCTTCCAGCACGAGGATCCGCTCCTGCACGCCGCCCGCGTGCGGTGCGCCCTCCTGGCGGCCGACGCGCACGTGCATCAGATAGACCTCATGCAGCGTATTGCCGGAGGTGAACGTGTCGGTGAGCGACATGTCAACCGCCGCGCCCTCGATCACCGGCCGTCCCTCCACACGCGAAACGTTGATCGGACCCGCGCCGTTCTCGTGCAGCAGAACGCCGAGCGGGACCCCGAGCACCTTCGCGAGCGCGAACAGCGTCTCGATCGTCGGATTGCCCTTGGCGACCTCCAACTGGCTCAGCGTCGCCTTCGCGATCCCGGAACGCCGTGCCAGCTCCGCCTGCGACAGCCCGCGCGCCGTCCGCACCCGCTTGACGTTCTGGGCCACGGCCTTCACGACCTCCGCGAGCGGCGGCCCATCCCCCACCACGCTGCCGTCGAACGCGTCGCCGCCCCCGACGGCGTCGATCGTCTGGTCCGTCATCGCCTCACCGGCCCGCAGCATACGCAAGCCCCCTCACGCCACCGCGACCAGCTCGCGCGGATGGTGGTGGAGGATCTCGGCCCCCGCCTCGGTCACTAGCACGTTGCAGCCGAGGATCGTCGTCTCGCCGCGGAAGCCGGCGATCGACGGCTCAAGCGAGAAGACCATCCCCGGCTCGAACGCGTGCGGAGCGCCGACGAGGATCGACAGCGCTCCCGTCAGAAACGGCGGATACGACAGCTCGATCCCGTAGCCCGCGCGCGAGGGGATGAAGTCCGCGTAGCGCTCGCGGACGCGCCGCGTGATCGCGTCGACGTCGCCCACCGGCCGGCCCGGCTCGACCGCCGCGACGCCGGCGTGGAACGCCTCGTGCACGATCTCGTAGCGGGCGCGCTGCTCAGCCGACGGCTCGCCGACATAGATCGTGCGCACGACGTTGGAGTTGTAGCGGCGCGCGGCGCCCGTCACCTCGATCTCGACCGCGTCCCCCGGCGCCAGGCGCCGCGTCGTCGCGAGCGGGTGGTAGAGGCCGCTGCGCGGCCCCGAGCCGACGAGGCCCGGAAACGAGCTGTACTCGGAGCCGGCGGCGGCGAGCGCCTGTTGCGCGGCGGCGGCGAGGTCGACCTCGCGCACGCCGCTCCCGGCGGCCGCGACGGCTGCCGCCATCCCCGCGTCGGCGAGCGCGGCGGCGTGGCGCAGCACCGCGATCTCCTCGGCCGACTTGACGAGCCGCAGCTCCGTCAGCGCAGCGGTCGCCTCGACCCACGTCGCGCTCGGCACCGCGGACTCGAGCCGCGCGCGCTCGGACCAGCGCAGCGCATACCAATCGCCCTCGTAGCCGACACGACGAGGCCCCGCGGCGCGGACTGCGCCGGCAACCGCGTCGATGACGCGATCGCCGCGGTCGACGGTGACGATCTCGATGTCGACCGCGAGCTGCTCGCGCTGCTCCTCGACGAGCGGCGTCGCCGCCGCCGGAAGCCACACCACCAGCGCGCCGGCGGCGTCGAGCAGCCCGGCGGCCGGCTGCTCGAGGTCCGCGAAGACGAGCCCCGTGAGCCACGTCAGATGCTCCTTGAGCGAGACGACGAGCGCGTCGAGCCGCAACGCCTCGAGGCGCGCGGCGGCGCGCTCGCGGCGGCGCGTCAGCTCCGCTGCGGAGAACGTCACGCGCCGACGCTCCACAGCTGCGGTCGGTGCGTAAGCGGCGTCGCGGCGAGGTCGTCGAGCGCGTAGGTGCGCGCGGCGAACGCCGCGCTCGCGCCCGCGCGCACGCGCGGCGCGACGCACACGACCTGCCCGGCGGCGAGCGCGCCGCCGCCCGGCGCGAGGCGCCAGCGCGTCGTCGGCCGCAGCGGGAAGGCGAGCGCCAGCCCGAAGCCCGCCGGCTCGTCGAGCTGCGCGCCGGCGGCCGCGGCGACGCCGGCGGCCTCCTCCCACAGGCCGGCGCCGGTGGCCGATGGCCGCAGCGCCGACTCGACGACGTCGAGCACCGCCTCGAGCGCCTCCCAGGCGGTGAGCAGGTCCTCAGCGGGGGCGCCGGCGACCGTCGTCGTCGCCGCCACGGCGGCGCAGCGGCGCACCGTCGCCCATGCTTCGAGCGCGACGGCCTCGCCCGCGGCCAGCCGCCGGTCGGACGGCAGCGCCCGCGCGAGCGGGAGGCGCGGCCCGGAGCGAACCGAGAGCGGGACGGGCTGCTCCTGGCCGCCGGCGAGCGCATAGCAGCGCAGCGCGGCCGCGGCGATCTCGTGCTCGCCGACCCCGCTTGCGACGGCGCTCGACCCGACCGCGATCGTCATGTCGGCGATCCGTCCGGCGGCGCGTGCGCGCGCGAGTTCCTCGCCCTCGACGCGCTGCCGCAGCTCCTCGACCTCCGCGCCGACGTCGACCCACGTCAGCCCCAGCCGATCGGCGATCGCCGCGAGGTCGCGCGGGCGCAGCCAGTCGTCGAGCTCGACGCCGACGCGACGCCCGGCGAGCGGGCCGACGCGCTCGGTCAGCCACGCGCCAAGCGCCTCGACGTGGTCTTGCCCATGGCCCCACACCGCGATTTCGTCGAACGCCGACTCCTCGCGCGCCATGTCGAGCTCGGCGCGGTGTACGAGCAGTGCGGGCGCGTGTTCCGGCGTCACCAGGGCGGCGGTGAAGTAGAACGTCCCGACCATGTCGAAGCCGCTCAGCCACAGCACGTTGGCCGGCATGCCGAGCACGAGCGCGTCGAGCCCGTGCGCGTCCGCGAGCTTGCGGAGACTCGACAGGCGTTCTTTTTGCTGGGGCATTGGATCAGTATAGTAAACGCAATGACGACGACCGGATGGGTCTGGCACGAGCGCTTCATGTGGCACGACACGGGTTCGGGCGCCGGTGCGCGCTCGGCCGGCGGCTGGATCGAGCCGGCCACGCACATCGAGCACCCGGCGACCAAGCGCCGCCTGCACAACCTCGCCGCGGTGAGCGGCATCCTCGACCGGCTCGTGCCGATCGCGCCCGCGCCGGCGACCGAGGACGACCTGCGCACGGTCCACGACGCCGCCTACGTCGCGCATGTGCGCGAGGTCGCGCAAGGCGGCGGCGGACTGGCCGGCGAGAACGTCCCGATCGGCCGCGACAGCTACGAGATCGCGCTGCTGTCCGCCGGCGGCGCGCTCGCCGCGACCGAGGCGATCCTTGCCGGCGAGGTCGCGAACGCGTACGCGCTGATCCGCCCGCCCGGCCACCACGCCGAGTCGCGGCTCGGACGCGGCTTCTGCATCTTCAACAACTGTGCGATCGCCGCCCGCCGCGCGCAGGCGCGCGGCGCCGCGCGCGTCGCGATCCTCGACTGGGACGTCCACCACGGCAACGGGGCACAGGAGATCTTCTGGAACGACCCGACGGTGCTCACGATCTCGGTGCACCAGGACCGCCTCTACCCGCCCGACGCCGGCGACCTGGACGAGGTCGGCGGCCCGCACGCGGGTGGCACGAACGTGAACGTCCCGCTGCCGCCCGGCAGCGGCTCGGGCGCATACCTCGCGGCCTTCGAGCGCGTCGTGATCCCGGCGCTGGAGCGCTTCGCGCCCGACCTGCTGATCGTCGCCAGCGGCTACGACGCCGCCGCGCTCGACCCGCTCGGGCGGATGAACCTCACCAGCCACGACTTCCGCGCACTCGCGCGGCTCACGCTCGACGCAGCCGAGCGCATCTGCCGCGGCCGCGTGCTCGTCTGCCACGAGGGCGGCTACTCCGAGGCCTACGTGCCCTTCTGCGGGCTGGCCGTGCTGGAGGAGCTGGCGCGGCTGCGCACCGACGTGACGGACCCGTACTTCCCGCCCGAGCGCCGGCTCGCCTATGCCGACCTGCAACCGCATCAGGCGCGCGTGATCGAGGCGGCAGCGGCGCATGCGGCGACGATCGGCGCGCCCGACGCCTAGCGATAGACGCGGGCGCTGCTGAGCAGCTCGGCGCCGCCCTCTACGACGAGCACGTTCTCCTCGTGCTGGGCGCCGCCGACGCCCGGCTGCTCGATCCGCAGCTCGACCGCGAGGCACATGCCCTCGACGAGCCCCAGCGGGTTGTCGGCCTCGATCCACGGCGCCTCCCAGCAGACCCCGAGGCTGTGGCCCCACGACCCGAGCGGCGAGGCGGCGACCTCGAAGCGCGCCGCGTAGTCGCTCGCCAGCAGCGCCGCCTCGCAGCGCTCGGCGATCGCCCCGATCGTCGCGCCCGGCCGGATCGCCGCGACCCCTGCCGCGACGCAGTCCACGACCGCGTCGAGCAGCGACTGCTGGTCGCCGTCGGGCGCGCGGCCGACCACGCGCGAGCGGGCGAGGTCGAACAGGTACCCGTCGATCGAGCCGTACAGGTCGAGCCGCACCATGTCGCCCTCCGCGAAACGGCGGCGCCCGTCCCAGGCGGCTGGGCGCGTGGGCGAGAACGTGTGCGCCCACGGGCCGGCGGAGAGGCCGAGCCCGTACAGCGCGCCGCCCGCGCGCAGCACGTGCTCGGCCGCCGCCGCGACGACGTCGGACTCTGAGGCGCCCGGCACCGCCGCGTCCATCGCGGCGTCGAGCGCCGCGCTCCCGACCACGCCGGCCGCCCGCAGCAGCCGCTGCTCGGCCGGGCTCTTGACGAGCCGCAGGGCGTGCCCGAGCTCGTCGACCTCGACGAGCTCGTGGCGGGGAAGGCGAGCTGCCAGCCAGCGGCTCCAGCGACCCGCAAGCGCGTCGCCGCCGAGCAGCGCGACGCGGCCGCCGGATGGCAGCGCGCGCTCCAGCGCCTCCGCCAGCCCGGCGAGCGGATCGCTCGCGAAGCGCACGTCGTCCGCGACCGGACCATCGTCCGGGCGCAACTGGCGCACGTCGACGACCAGCTCCGTCCCGTCGGGTCCCAGCACGGCGGCGCAATGGCCCCGCGCGCGACCGCTGCCGGCGGCGTCGCCGATCGTCGGGAAGTGCGTGTAGAAGCCGGTGAGCCAGAAGACCTCGGCGTAGCGGTCCTGCGTGGTGCCGCCGCGGCTCCAAGCGGCGAGCGCGTCGAAGCCGCGCTCGGCCGCGAGCGCCCGCGCGCGCGCCTGGCGCGCGCGGTGCTCGTCCGGCGCGATGCGCGGGACCGCCGCGAGATCGATCACCGGAGCCGACATGCGCTCAGAGGATCTTCGAGAGGAACTGGCGGCAGCGCTCGTGCGTCGGCGCGCTGAAGACCTGCTCGGGCGGCCCGTCCTCCAGCACGATCCCGCCGTCCATCATCACGACGCGGTCGGCCGCCTCGCGCGCGAAGCCCATCTCGTGCGTGACGCAGATCATCGTCATGCCGTCGCGCGCCAGCTCCTTCATGACCTTCAGCACCTCGCCGACGGTCTCCGGATCGAGCGCGCTCGTCGCCTCGTCGAACAGCATCAGCGCCGGCTTCATCGCCAGCGCACGGGCGATCGCCACGCGCTGCTGCTGCCCGCCGGAGAGCTGGCGCGGGTACGCGTCGCAGCGCTCGCCAAGCCCGACCCGCGCGAGCAGCCGCTGCCCCTCCTCCTCGGCCTGCGCGCGCGGGACGCGGCGCACGCGCAGCGGCGCGTCCATCACGTTCTGCAACGCGGTGCGGTGCGGCCACAGGTTGAAGCGCTGGAACACGAAGCCGATCTCGGCGCGCTTGCGTGCGATGCTCGCCTGGTCGTCCTCCACGAGCCGGCCGTCCGACCGCTCGCGATAGCCGACCAGTTGGCCGCCGACCTCGATGCGTCCGCCGTCGATGCGTTCGAGATGGTTGATGCAGCGCAGGAACGTCGTCTTGCCCGAGCCGGACGGACCGATGATGCAGACGACCTCGGCCGGCCGGACCTCGAGCGAGATGCCCTTGAGGATCTCCGTGTGGCCGAAGCGCTTGCGCACGTCCGTCGCCCGCATCACGGGCGTGCTGTCACCCGCGGACGCAGCGCGGTCGACGTTCGTCGCGTTCATGGTGGCAGTGCCAGCAATCATCCGATGCCTCGCATCTCGGGCCGCACGCCGAAGAGGCGATCCCGCCACCGGCGGCGCACGACATCACGTTCGCTCACGGCCAGACGCCGCTCGATCGCGGCCTGGACCAGCTGCCAGACGGTCGTGAGCGCCAAGTACCACAGGGCGACCGCGGCGAAGTACTCGACTGGCTTGAAGTCAGTCGAGTAGTGCACCTGGGCGTCCTGGAACATCTCGTAGACGCCGATGAAGGCGAGCAACGAGGTGGACTTCATCATGCTGTTGAACTGGTTCCCGAGCGGCGGGATGATGATCCGCGCGGCCTGCGGCAGGATCACGCGCCGCATCGCCATCCGCGGCGTCATCCCGACCGACAGCGCGGACTCGCGCTGGCCCGGGTCCACGGACGAGAGGCCGGCGCGGATGATCTCGCTCATGTACGCGCCCTCGTTGATCGCGAGCGCGACGATGCCGGCGACGACGGCGCCCGACACCTCGACGCCGAAGAGGCCGACGGTCCGCGGGAAGAGGTCGAAGCCGAGGAAGATGTTCGCGCCGAAGTAGATGAAGAAGATCTGCACGATGACCGGCGTCCCGCGCACGATCCACGTGTAGAGGCCCGCGATCGTGCGCGGGACGAGGTGGTGCGAGCGACCCGCGAGCGCGGCGACCAGCCCGAGCAGCACCCCGATCACCTCGGCGAACACGGAGATGTAGATCGTCGCCCACAGCGCGCGCCCGAAGTCGCTGTCCGGGCTGAACAGCCGGTGGGCGATCAGGCTCCAGTCGAGGTTGAACGCGGCGGCGACCATCATCTCTTCTCCGGCAGCAGCATCGAGGTGAGGCCCCACTTCTTGTAGATGCGCTGCATCGACCCGTCCGCGTAGGCGGCGCCGACGGCCTTGGTGAGCGCGGCGGCGAGCTCGGTGTCGTCCTTGCGCAACGCGATGCCGACGGGGCCGCTGGCGATCTGCTTGCCCACGAACAGGAACGCCGACGGGTCCTGGCGAGCGGTGTAAGCGACCGGCGCCGCGTCGGCGACGTAGGCGTCGACGCGACCGGTGCGCAGTGCGTTGATCGCGTCCGTGTTCTGCGGGAAGGCGACGACGTCGACCGGGTCGAGGCCCTTGGCCTTCAGTTGCGGATCGACGACCTGCTCAAGCACGTCCTTGTTGCTGGTGCCGACTTGGACCGCAACCGACTTGCCGCTGAGGTCGTCGGCGCTCTGGATGTGCGCCGGGTTGCCGGCCGCGACGATGATGCCGGTGCCGAGCTGGGCGTAGTCGACGAACGCGACTTGCTTGCGCCGCGCCGGCGTGTCGTTCATGCCGCTGATGATCGCGTCGCACTTGCTCGACTGGAGCGCGGCGATGACGCCGTCGAAGCCGGTCTGGTCGAACTGCGCGGTGACGCCGAGGCGGCGCGCGAGCTCGCTGCCGACCTCAACGTCGGCGCCCGCCGGCTGGCCGCCCTGCTGGAACTCGAGCGGCGGGTACGTCAGGTCGCTGCAGAAGACGAGCTTCTTCGCCTCCGCTATCCGCGAGGGAGGCGCGATGGAAGCCTTCGCCGTCGGCGCGTCGACCGGCTTGTGCTTGCTCTCGCCGCAGCCAGCGAGAGCGACGGCGGCTGCCATCGCGAGGACGACGAGCGAGTGAGCGCGGCGTGAGGCGCCGGCCCGGGCGGGTCGTTGCATCTCCTTCTCTCCTCTCGGGAAGCGGGCGGGTGGGGGGTGACGCCGCTTCAACAGCTAGTCGGTCTAGTCTAGTGGTCTATCGTTCTTTTTGCAATGCCAAAAACGTGCTTCTCACGGATACAGACCGCGCGTTCGATGCGCGTCGAGCACGCGCATGACGCCGATGCACTGCGCCGCGTCGCGCAAGCTCAGCGAGCGTGCGGTGCTGAGATCGCGCACCTCCTCAAAGGCGCGCTCCAAACGGCTGAGCAGTTCGCGCTCGAGCTGTGCGACCGGCCACGAGAACGCCTGCCGATCCTGCACCCACTCGAAGTACGAGGTGGTGACCCCGCCGGCGTTCGCGAGCACGTCCGGAACGACGGTGACCCCGCGCGACCGCAGCAGCTCCTCTGCGTCCGGCGTCGTCGGGCCGTTCGCGCCCTCGACGACGGCGCGCGCATGCACGCGCTCCGCGTTGCCGGCATGGAGCACGCCGCCGACCGCAGCGGGAATCAGCACGTCCGTCTCGGCTTCGAGCAACGCGTCGCGCTCCAGCGGCGTGCCGACGTCGAGCTCCGCGATCGACGCGCCGGCGTCGATCGCCGCGTCGACGACGTCGAGCGGCAGCCCCTCCGGCTCGTAGCGCGCGCCCGTCTCGTCGCTGATCCCGACTACGACGCAGCCGTGCTGGGCGAGCCGCCGCGCCGCGGTCCGGCCGACGTTGCCGTAGCCGGCGACGATCGCGCGCAGCGGCGTCGACAGCCCGAGGTGGGCCGCCGCCAGCAGCGTGCAGTGGGCGACGCCGATGCCGGTCGCGTCGCGCCGGAACGACGAGCCGCCGACGACGACCGGCTTGCCGGTGACGCTCCCGCCGCCGACGATCCCGCTCAGCACCGAGTACGTGTCCATGATCCACGCCATCTCGCGCTCGCTCGTGTTGATGTCCGGCGCGAGGATGTCCGTCTGCGGGCCGATCAGGCTCACGATCTCGCTCGCATAGCGGCGCGTCAGTCGCTCCACCTCGCTCACCGAGAGCGTCGTCGGGTCGCAGCGGATCCCGCCCTTCGCCCCGCCGAACGGAAGCTCGAGCAGCGCGCACTTCCATGTCATCCACATCGCCAGCGCCTTTGCCTCGTCGAGCGAGACATCGGGGTGGTAGCGCACGCCGCCCTTGCCCGGGCCGCGCGTGCTGGAGTGCAGCACGCGGTAGCCCGCGAACACCTGGAGCTCGCCGTGGTCGTCGCGGATCGGCACGGCGACCTCGACGGCGCGGCGCGGCATCGCGAGCATGCGGTGCGTGCCGTCGTCGAGCTCGAGCAGCTCGGCCGCGCGCGCGAGCTGGTCGAGCGCCTGGCGCCATGGCGAGCGGGCGCCGTCCTCCGCGGCGAGCGCGACCGGCGTGCCGCCGATGGCGGTCGAGGGAGCGCTCACCACAGCCATTCCCGCAGCCGCTCGGGCGCCACGTTGGCGCCGCACAGGGGAATCCCGACGCGCAAGCCCTTCAGCTCGTCGCGATGCGCGATCGCCGCCGCGAGGCCCACCGCACCGGCCGGCTCGACGACGATGCCCTCCTCGAGGAACACGCGCCGCAGCGCATCGAGGATCGCATCGTCGTCCACGAGCCAGAAGTCGTCGACCAGCTCGCGCATCAGCTCCAGCGCCTCCGGCACCGGCACGCGCGCGGCGACCCCGTCGGCGATCGTGTCGGCCGGCGCCGGATCCATCGCGCCCGTGCGCCAGGCGATCTCCATCGCCGGGGCGCCGGCCGCGCCCGCCGCGATCACGCGCGTGCGCGGATGGCGGTCGCGCATCCAGCGCGCGATGCCGTTGATGAGCGAGCCGTTGCCGACGGGCACGATGATCGCGTCAAGCTCGCCGAGCTCGACGGCGATCGTGCCGGCGCCCTCCGCGATCGCCGGATCGAGGCCGTCCTCGACGAAGCGCCACTCGCGCCGCTCGGCCTCCGCTCGACCGGCTTCCTTGGCCTCGTCGAAGTCGCCGTCGTGGACGTGGACGTGAGCGCCCAGCTCCCGCATGCGCCGCAGTTTCAGCGGGTTCGCGTCAGCAGCCGTGAAGACGTGTACGGGCACGCCGTAGGAGCGCGCGGCGTACGCGAGGCCCTGACCGAAGTTGCCGGCGGAGGCACAGGCGAGCGGCGTGTCGCGGTCGGGCAGCGTCGCCAGCAGCAGGCTCGTCCCGCGCCCCTTGAACGAGCGGATCGGGTTGAGCGTCTCGACCTTCAGCACGACGTGCGCGCCGACGTGCGCGCTGAGCGCGCGCGAGCGGTACTGCGGCGTCCCGAGGAAGACGGGATCGATCAGCGCGAGGGCCCGCTCGATCCGCTCGCTGCAGATCGCGGTCGTGACGCTGCGCCCGGAACTCATGACGCCGACACCCGCCCCGCGACGGCCTGGATCTCGATCAGCAGGCCGTCGAGCACGAACCCGGTCGTGACGGTGGTGCGCGCCGGCGGCGCGGTCGGGAAGACCTCGCGGTACACGCGGTTCCACGCCTCGAAGTCGCCTGCGTCGGCGAGGAAGGCCTCGACGCGCAGCACCGTCTCCAGCGAGGCGCCCGCCGCCGTGAGCGCGCGTTCGAGCGCGCCGCATGCCTCGCGCGCCTGCGTCTCGGCGTCGGGCGCGAGCGGATCGAGGCTGCCGACCTGGCCGGCGGTGAAGACGAGATCGCCCCAGGCGGCGGCCTGCGAGTAGGGCGCGCCGTCCGTAGCGCCGACAACGGCCCGCGGGGTACTGGGTGGTGAAGAAGTCATGGCCTTAGCCTAGCATAATGAACGCTGTTCGATATACTGTTCGTGTGCCGATGACGTCACTTCCCATACCTCCCCTCGACGCGGCCATCCGCGAGATCGCCCACGAGCTCGCCGCCGCGTACCCGTCCCCCGCCCGCGCGCCCCGTCGCGCGTTCGAGGACGCCGCAATCGCCCGTTCGAGCGCGCACGCGGATCTGCGCGCCGCGCTGTTCCGCTTCGTCGACGTCGCCCCCGCATGCACCGGCATGCGCGATCGCGGCGCCCATCTCGCGGCCCTGCTCGACGAGTCCGGCGCGACCCCGCGCCCACTGCACCATCAGCTCGACCGCGCGGGCATTCAAGGCCTGCTCGGGCGCGGCGCGGGCGCCGGCGTGCGTCTGATGGCGCAACGCTTCATCGCCGGCGAGGACCCGCGCGACGCCGCCCCGACGCTGCGGCGCCTGTGGCGCTCCGGTCGCGCCGCGTCCGTCGACTTGCTCGGCGAGGCGACCGTCACCGCCGCCGAGGCCGACCGCTACGCCGCCCGCTGCGCCGACGCGCTCGCACAGCTCGGCGCCGCGGCACGGCGCTGGCCAGAGCGGCCGCTGCTCGAACGCGACAGCGTCGGACGCCTGCCGCGCGTCAACCTCTCGATCAAGGTCTCCGCCCTCACCGCCGAGGTGCGCGAGCTCGACCCCGCCCGCGGCGTGCGCGACGCGCTGCCGCGCGTCAAGCAGCTCGCGCTCGCCGCCCGCGAAAGCGGCGCGCACCTGCACCTCGACATGGAGTCGTTCGGCTCGCGCGCGCTCGTCATGCAGCTCCTCGGCGAACTGCTGCACGACCCCGCGCTGCGCGACGGCCCGTCGCTCGGGATCGTGCTGCAGGCGTACCTGCGCGACTCGCCGGAGCAGCTCGACGAGCTGCTCGCGATGGTCCGCAGCGCCGACCGCGCGACGCCGCTCACCGTCCGCCTCGTGAAGGGCGCCTACTGGGACCACGAGATGGTCGACGCCGAGCAGCACGGCTGGCGCTCGCCGACGTTCGCCGTCAAGGCCGAGACCGACCGCAACTTCGAGGCGCTCACGCGCCGGCTGCTCGACGCGCATCCGACCGTCCGCCTCGCCGTCGCATCGCACAACCTGCGCTCCGTCGCCCACGCGATCGCGTACAACCGCGCGCGCGGCGGCGAGGACCGCGACCTCGAGCTCCAGGTGCTGCGCGGGCTCGGGGACGACCTCGGCTGCGCAGTCGCCCGGCTCGGCCTGCGCGCCCGCGTGTACACGCCGGTCGGCAGTCTCGTCGAGGGCATGGCGTACCTCGTGCGCCGCCTGCTCGAGAACACCTCCAACGACTCGTTCCTCGCCGCGCGCGCGCACGGCGAGGAGCTCGACCGACTCCTGGTGGCCCCATGACGACCTTCATCAACGAACCTCTCCTCGAGCTGCGCCGCGCCCCCGTGCGGGAGGCGCTCCAAACAGCGCTCGCGACCTTCGACGCAACGCTCCCCCGCACGGTCCCCGTCGCGATCGACGGTGAAACACGCAGCGGCGAGGACTTCGTCTCGACCGATCCCGGCCAGCCGAGCGTTGTCGTCGCACACGCGACGAGCGCCCGTCCCGAGGAGGTCGAGGCAGCGGTTGCGTCGGTGCGCGCGGGCGGCCGCGCGTGGGCGGCGACGCCGGTGCGCGAGCGCGCCGCCGCGCTCTCGCGCGCGGCTAGCGTCCTGCGCGTGCGCCGTCACGAGCTGGCGGCGCTGGAGGTGCGTGAGTGCGCGAAGCCGTGGGCGGAGGCCGACGCCGACGTCGCGGAGGCGATCGACTTCCTCGAGTACTACGCACAGCAGGCGATCGCGCTCGACGAGGGTCGTGAGCTGACGCAGCCGCCCGGCGAGCGCAACACGCTGCGGTACGCGCCGCGCGGCGTCGCCGCGGTCGTCGCGCCGTGGAACTTCCCGATCGCGATCGCCGCCGGCATGACATCCGCGGCGCTCGCGGTCGGCAACGGCGTCGTCCTCAAGCCGGCGGAGCAGGCGCCGGCGTGCGGCCATGCGATCTACGAGGCGCTCGTCGCCGGCGGCGTGCCGGCTTCGGCACTCGCGCTGCTGCCCGGCGCCGGCGACGTCGGCGCCGCGCTCGTCGCGCATCCCGACGTCGACGTCATCGCCTTCACCGGCTCCTCCGCGGTCGGCCTCCAGATCCTCGCGAACGCCGCGACCGTGACGGAGGGCCAGCGGCACCTCAAGCAGACGGTCATCGAGATGGGCGGCAAGAACTGCGTGATCGTGGATGGGGACGCGGACCTCGACGACGCGATCCCCGCGATCGTCTACTCGGCGTTCGGCTTCGCCGGCCAGAAGTGCTCGGCCGCCTCGCGCGTGCTTGTCCACGAACACGCCTACGAGCCGCTGCTGGAGCGGCTCGCCGGCGCCGTCGCCGCGCTGCGCGTCGGCCAGGCCTCCGACTTCGGCGTCGACGTCCCGCCCGTGATCGAGCAGGAGTCGCAGGAGCGCGTCCGCGCGTACGCCGCGATGGGCGCCGAGGAAGGGCGGATCCTCGCGCAGGCGCCGGTCGAGCACGAGCAGGGATGGTTCGTCGCGCCGACAGTCGTGACCGACCTGCCAGACGACTCGCGGATCCGCACCGAGGAGATCTTCGGGCCGCTGCTCGCCGTCGAGCCGGTCGCCTCGATCGACGCCGCGCTCGAACAGGTCGAGCGGCTGCCCTGGGCGCTCACCGGCGGGCTGTTCAGCCGCAACCCGCGCACCGTCCAGCATGTCGCCGAGCGGATTCCGGTCGGCAACTTCTACGTCAACCGCCACATCACCGGCGCGATGGTCGGCCGCCAACCGTTCGGCGGCAACCGGCTCTCGGGCAACGGCACGAAGGCCGGCGGGCCGGACTACCTGCTGTCGTTCGTCGAGCCGCGCGCGATAACAGAGAACACCGTCCGCCACGGGCTTGTGGTGTGACCGCCGCGATGACCCGCTCCTCCACGCAGCCGCTGTACGTCGACGCAGCGCGGCTCGAGGCCGCGCTGCCGTTCGCCGCCGCGGTCGACGCGCTCGCGGAGGGCTTCGGCGCGACGCTTCCGGAGAGCCCCGAGCGCAGCCATTTCACGCTCGCGGGCGGCGGTGAGCTGCTGCTGATGCCCGCGCATGGACCGCAGGGCGCCGGCGTCAAGCTGGTCACCCTGTGCCGCACGAACCCGTCCCGCGGGCTGCCGCTGATCCACGGCGTGTTCGCGCTGTTCGACCCCGACACGCTCGCGCTCGAGGCGCTCGTCGACGGGGCGGCCCTGACCGCGATGCGGACCGCCGCCGTCTCGGCGCTCGCGACGCGGCTGCTTGCGCGCGAGGATGCGGAGCGGCTCGTGATCTTCGGCGCCGGACGTCAGGCGCGCGCACACCTTGACGCGATGCTGGCGGTGCGGCCGATCCGCTGGGTCGGTGTCGTCGACCCCGACCGCGGCCACGCCGACGCACTGCTCGCGGAGGCGCGCCGCCACGGGCTCGCGGCGGAGGCGGTCGACGCGGATGCGGTCGCAACGGCCGACCTCATCTGCACCTGCACGACGAGCGCGACCCCGGTGCTCGACGGTGCGCGCGTCATGCCCGGCGCGCACGTGAACGCGATGGGCGCCTACCGCCCGCACGACCGCGAGCTCGACGCCGCGTTGATGGCGCGCGGTCGGATCGTTGTCGAGACGCGCGCGGCGGCGCTTGCCGAGGCCGGTGATCTGGTCCTGGCGATCGCGGAGGGGGCGATCTCGGCAGACGACGTCGTCGCCGACCTCGCCGAGGTGCTCGCCGGCGCGCCGGCGCGCCGCAGCGATGAGGACGTCACCGTCTTCAAGTCCGTCGGCGTCGCCTTCGAGGACCTGGTGGTCGCGCGCGCCGCCTGCCGGCGGCTGCGCGCCTAGCGCGATGGCCGCTTTCGACGACGCGCGTCGCCGTCGCGCGCTGGAGCTGCTCGCCGAGCTCGGCGAAGGCTCGTTCGCCGCCCTGCTCCAGGACGGCGGCGACGCGCTCGGTGGGCTCGTCGTCGACGTCGTCTTCGGCGAGATCTACCAGCGACCGGGCCTGGCGCTGCGCGACCGCGAGCTCGCGGCGGTGGCGGCGCTTGCCGCGCTCGGCCGCGAGCCGCAGCTCGACGCCCACCTGCGCGCGGCGCAGGCGGCAGGCGTCACGCGCGAGGAGCTCGGCGAGGTGATCGTCCAGACGGCCGTGTTCGCGGGCTTCCCGGCGGCGCTCAACGCGATGCGCCGGCTCGCCGCGCTCGACGCCGATCAGGCCGCCGCGCCGGATCCGAGCGGGTAGCTGATGAGCAGCGACGCGACGACCGGCGCATCGAGCGCCTCGTAGAAGTGGGGGCGGTCCGCGTCGAAGCAGGCGTAGTCGCCGGGTCCCAGTTCGACCGGATCGTCTGTGGGGCCCGTCAGCAGCCGCCCCGCGGTGACGAGCCAGCGCTCCTTCACACCGGAGGCATGCGGCACGCCCTCCTGACGACCAGACCGGACGTGCACGAGGTACGCCTCGTGCAGGCGCCCGCCGGCGGAGAAGGTGTCGGTGAGCGACATGTCGACGGCGGCGCCCTCGATCACGGGCCGGCCCTCTGCGCGCGAGACGTGGACCGGGGTGTCGGCGGTCTCCTGAAGCACCACGCCGAGCGGCACGCCGAGCACCTTCGTGAGCGCGAAGAGGGTCTCGATCGTCGGATTGCCCTTCGCGACCTCGAGCTGGCTCAACGTCGCCTTCGCGATCCCGGACCGGCGCGCCAGCTCGGCTTGGGAAAGGCCCCGGGCCATTCGCACCTGCTTGATGTTGCGCCCGATCGTCTCGACGTCGCTCATCGGCTCACCGGCGCCAGAGCATACGTCGCCGCGCCAATCCCGCCGTCCAGTCTTGTAAAACGAATGAGAGATCAATATATTGATTCAAAGGCGGCCTCAGACGGCCGCTCCCCCCGACGTCTGGAAAGGTCGCCATGAAGGTCACCTCCCTCTTCTGCTGCGCCCTCGCGGCCACCGTCCTGCTGACCGCCTGCGGCAACAACTCCGGCAGCGACGCCGGCACGACCGCCGGCTCGGCGACGGCACGGATCGCGACGCCCGCGGCGGTGAAGTCCGCCGGGCAGCTCGTGTTCTGCAGCGACATGACGTTCCCCCCGTTCGAGTTCACGGAGGGCGGGACACCGAAGGGGGCCGACATCGAGCTCGGCCAGCAGGTCGCGAAGCTGATGGGCAGCAAGGCGACGTTCGACCAGACCGGCTTCGACGGCATCGTCGCGGCGATTCAGTCGCACAAGTGCGATGCGATCGTCAACGGCCTCTACGAGACGCCCGAGCGCAAGCAGGTGCTGGGCTTCGCCTCCTACGCGCGGGTCGGCCAGGCCGTGCTCGTCCGCAAGGGCGACCCGTCGCACGTCGGCGGCGTCGAGGGGCTCAGCGGCAAGACGGTCGCCGTGCAGGTCGGCACCGCCAACCGCGATTATCTCAAGCATGTCGTGAACGCACGCTTCCGCGCGCAGGGCAAGCCGGAGACGAACGTCGTGGCGTTCCCCCAGAACAACGACGCGGTCAACGCGCTGCGCACCGACCGCGTCGACGCGTACTTCGCCGGGACGCCGGAGATCGCGTACCTCTCCACGCAGCAGCCGGGCCAGTTCGAGATCGCCGGCGACCAGGTCGGGACCGCGGTCATCGGGATCGCCGTGCGCAAGAGCGACACCGAGCTCCACGACGCGATCCAGCGGGCCGTGAAGATGCTCTACGCGGACGGGACCGCGCAGCGGATCCTCGCGCACTGGGGCCTGCGAGACGCGATTCTCAAGCAGTGAGCGGGCGCCCCTCCGTGCAGGAGACGCTCGCCGCGCTCGTGGGCGCCGGCTCCTGCAACCCACCCGGCGACGAGCGCACGGTCGCCGCGGTCGTCGAACAGCACGCGGCGCGGCTGGGGCTTCCCCGGCCGCGTCGCCTCGCGGCGCGGCCGGAGCGGCCGAACCTGCTGATCGAGGTCGGCGCCGGCTCGCCGCGGCTGCTCGTCGGCGCGCACATGGACACGGTCCCCGCCGATCCGGCCGCCTGGACGACGGACCCGTGGACGCTCACCGAACGCGACGGCGCACTGCAGGGGCTCGGCGCCGTGGACATGAAGGGCGCGCTCGCCGCGCTGCTGCACGCCCTGGCCGCGTACGCCGAGCGGCCCGCCGCCCACGGGACGGTGGTCGCGGCGCTCACCGCCGACGAGGAGGCCGGCTCGGCCGAGGGCATGGGCTGGCTGTGCGCCGAGGGGCACGTGCGCGCCGACGCGGCCGTGATGGTCGAGGCCTCCTCGCAGGGCGTCAGGTCCTGGGACCGGCTCTACGTCGCCGAGCGCGGCCTCTGCATCGTGCGCGTCACGGTCCGCGGCCGGCCCGGCCACAGCAGCGAGCGCGTCGCGGTCGCCGAGCGCGCCCCGCGGCGGCTCGTTCGCTGCCTGTCAGCGCTGTGGGACGCCGAGCTCGGCGCGGACGCCCGCCATCCGGTCGACGGAATGCCGCCGCTGTTCAACGTCGCCCCGGTGATCCGCGCCGGCACGATCCCGACGGTCTACGAGGAGACCTGCCACGCGCTCGTCGAGGTGCGAACCGTGCCCGGCATGTCAGCCGAGGAGGTGCTCGCGGAGCTCGAGCGCGCGCTCGCGTCGACCGGCCTGCCGCGCTGCTGGGAGCTCGAGCTGGAGACGTGGTCGCCGCCGACCGACCCGGTGAGAGACACGCGACTCCTCAACGCCGCGCGAGCAGCGTGGGAGCAGGTGCTCGGCACGACCCCGGCGAGCGGCGTCTTCCCGGCCGGCACCGACGCCGTCCATCTCGCGCAGATCGGGATCCCGACGCTGTCGGCGTTCGGCCCCGGATCGCTAGCCTCAGTCCACCAGGCCGACGAGGCGCTCCGCGAAGACGAGCTGCTGACCTCCATCACCCTGTTCGAGGCGCTGATCCGCCGCTACCACGACGGCGGCGCGCACCGCTGCCCTCCGGGGCCGGCGCAGCGCTGGTAAACGGCGGCGCTCCGCGCCCGCGATAGCACGCGGCCGCGTACGCTTTCCGCGATGGGCGACCACGAAGAGGCCGGCGGCGCCGCCACGAGCCGTGTCGCGTTCCTCGGGCTCGGCATCATGGGGTCCCGGATGGCGGCGAACCTGCGCCGCGCGGGCGTCGAGCTCAGCGTCTGGACGCGCACGCCCGGGAAGGCGCGCGCGTGGGCCGCGGCGCACGGGGCGCGCGCCGCCGCCACCCCCGCGGAGGCCGCGCGCGAGGCCGCCGTCGCGATCACGATGCTCGTCGACGGGCCGCAGGTCGAAGCCGTCCTGCTCGGCGACGACGGCGCGGCTGCGGGCGCGGGCGCCGGCACGCTGTTCGTTGACATGTCGACGATCGGGCCGTCGGCGACTCGCCGCATCGGCGAGCGGCTCGCGACGCGCGGCATGCGCGCTCTCGACGCGCCCGTCACCGGCTCCTCCCCTCGCGCCGAGGACGGCACGCTGACGATCATGGCCGGCGGCGCGCGCGAGGACTTCGTGCAGGCCGAGCCGCTGCTGCGCGCGATGGGCGAGCTCGTGCTGCACGTCGGCCCGCTCGGCCACGGCCAGACGGTGAAGCTGATCAACAACGCCGTCGCGGCCGCCAACGCGGTGACGGTCGGCCAGGCGCTGCTCGTAGCCGCCGCGCGCGGCGTCGACCTTGACGCGCTCGTGCGCGTGATGAGCGCCGGCTCAGGCGCGAGCGCGATGCTCGCGCTCAAGGCCGACGCGATGCGCGCGCACGACTACACCACCCTCTTCAAGCTCGAGCACATGCTCAAGGACGTTCGCCTGTGCCTCGAGGAGGCGGCCGACGACGTCCCGTTCCCGGCCGCCGCCGCGGCCGGCGAGGTGCTCTCCGCCGGCTACGCGAACGGCCACGCCGACGCCGACTTCGCCGCGCTGATCGAGGTGCTCGAGCGGGACGCCGGCCGGCGGCTGCAATAGCCGCCGCTCAGCGTCCGAACGCGCCGCCCTCCGCGGCCAGCACGTCCTCGGCGGCCCACACTTCGGGCAGGCGCTGACCAAGACGTTTCCCTACGAAGCCGACGGGCTACGCCGTCGCCACCTCGGCGCTCGTCCCACGGTGGCGGGCGTAGATGTCCTCGACCCACTTGAACCCGGGGCGGTCCTTGAGCGAGTCGCGGAACCGTCGTGACTGGGGGGTCCGGTCGTCTGGCTGGAGCTTGATATACGGGAACTCGGGTGGCATGACGATGGGCGCGAGGAGCGAGGCGGCCGTCAGGTCCGCGACGGTGAACGACCCGCCGACGAGGTAGCCGCTTGAGCCGACCGCTGCCTCAATCTCGTCGAACGCCGCACGCACCTTGTCGCGCGACCGCTCAACGGTCTCTGGCCGGATCCGATAGCGCAACTTCACGGCTTGGCCGAGCAGCGGACTCAGCGCCTTGATCAGACCGATTCGCGGGTGGTCCGCGCCGTAGAGCATCGCGAGGAACTTCTCCGGCTCCGCCAAGTTGTCGTTGAACAGCACCCGCCGCACGTCATGACCGCACCGCTCGTCGAAGTACTCCTCGAGTCCGAGCGCGCGCCTGCGCGCCTCCGGATCGACGGGGTAGAGCGGCGGCTCGGGCCACCGCCGCTCGACCTCCTCAAGGATCATCGTCGAATCGCCGAACGCACGCCCGTTCATCTCCAGCACCGGCAGCGTGCGGCCCGCGCGCAGGCGCCGCGCCGTGAACTCCTGCAGCGCGGGCATCACCGCGCGGCGCACGTGCGCGACGCCCTTGTAGTCGAGCGCCCACCGGGCCTTCTCGTTGTAGTGCGAGATCTCGAGGTGCCAGAGGACCGGCGTGTCGACGGCGACACAGCCGCTCCGAGACCCTTGGAGATGCCCATCTCGTGCCGCCATCGCTCTACGACCTCCTGGCTCTGTGGTCTGGGCAGCGGGCTCAGCTCAGTTCGCGATCGTATCCATTGAACCCGGAAACGGCCTATAGCAGAAACTGCCGATCAGACCGTCCGCGGCGAGGTGTCGAGCCCCTCTGCCAGATCATCGACCACACCGGCCAGCGGCTGGTCGGTGTGCGCGTGCAGCACGCGCCCAATCCCCGGCTCATCGTCGACGGGCTCGAACTCCGCCCCGAGTGCTTCCGCGACGGCCGCATCCGCGTCGGACACGCGCCTCGGGTCCGTGAGTCGCGCTCGCGCGCGGGCGCGCCGGACCGCGCCGGGCGCGGCGCAGACGACGGCGACGACCGGTCGATGGTCGCGGATCCGGCTGACGAGCAGCTCGCGCAGCGCACGACTGCGACCGGTCGCGTCGACGATCGCACCCCCGCGGTCGGCGATCGCTTGCGCCGTCCGATCGGCCAGCGTCCGATAGACCGTCCGTGTGACCTCGTCGCAATAGGCGTCGGCGCCCAGGCGGTCGGTCGGCCGCACGCCCTGGAGCTCCTTGCGGATCCTGTCGCTGCCGAGCACGGGCAGCCCGCTGCGGCGTGCGAGCTCGGCGGCGAGCGTCGACTTCCCGGATGCCGGCGGGCCGACGACGAGCAGGACCGCCGGCATCCGCTCGCGCCAAGCGAGACGGTCGGCGAGGTCGAGGAGCCGCACCGCGCTCGGCTCGTCGTCGCGCAGCAGCGCGACCTTCACGCGCACGAGCGCGCGCTGCCAGGCGAACAGCGCGCGCAGGCGTGCGTCGCCGGCATCCCCGCCCGCCCGCACATAGGCCTCGACGAGGCGGTCGGCCGCCCAGGCGTGCCCGAGCGACTCGAGGTCCATCGTGAGGAACGCCAGATCGCTGGCGACGTCGGCGCGGCGCAGGCCGGCGTCGAACTCGATCCGATCGACGATCAGCAACCGCCGCTCGTCGAAGACGACGTGCTCGGCGCGGAGGTCGCCGTGGCCGTCGCGCCACAGGCCGCGCGCAGCTCGCGCATCGATCTGCGCGGCGCGACGCGCGACCGCGGCCTCGGCGAAGCGACTGAGCCCATCCGTGCGGACCTGCGGGAGACCGGCCGCGAGCGCCTCGACCTCGCGCACATCTGCGCGCACGCGCGCGCGGAACGCCTCGGCACCCCCGTCGCAGCGCTCGGCGCCCGCGTGGAAGGCGGCGAGCGCGCGGGCGACCCGATCAATCCCCTCCGCGTCCAGGCGCCCGTTGGCGCAGAGGACGTCCAGCGTGCGGCGGTCGTCGAAGCGACGCATCTCGACCGCGTACTCGACGGCGTCCTCATGCCAACCCAACCCGCCGACGACGAGCCGGCCATCATGCTCCAGCAGCGCACGCACGCCGAGGTACACGCCCGGGGCGAGCGCCTGGTTGACGCGCACCTCCTCGACCGCCGCGGCGAATCGCCGCTCGAGCGTCGAGTAGTCCAGAAACGCGAACCGCACCGGCTTGCGGATCTTCAAGCCGCGCTCACGGTCCAGCAGCACCCACGCCCCGTGCGTCTCGCGCCGCTCGACCGGCGCGACAAGACCCGTCTGAAGCCGGTCCAGCAGCGATGGCACGGCGCGCGCGGGCATCGGCGCAGCCTGACGGCCGCGCGATTTCCGGCCATCCGCCGCGCGCGCGGTTCGCGATCCGTAGTTCGCCCGGGACGGGGTCGCGGCGCCGCGGTGACCGCTGGAGGAGGCCGGCCGACGCCGATCGTCGCGGACTTCTACTGACACGGCTCCGCGCCACCGCGGGATGCCGGTGCTCCCACGGCTCCATACGGTCGTTGCTCATGCACGCCCCGATCGCATCCGGCCCCGACGGCGCACCGTCCACACACGCGGCGATCCGGCCATTCGGCGATCTCTCGCGCGACGACGTCGAGTGGGCCGGCGGGAAGGGCGCGAACCTCGGCGAGCTGACGCGTGCGGGCCTGCCGGTCCCGCCGGGCTTCGTCGTCGGCGCCCCCGCCTATGCCGCGATGTGCGCGGCGAGTGAGCTGCGTGCGCATCTCACCCGTCTGCTGAGCAGGCTCGACGTCGACGACACGGCGGCGCTCGAGGCGAGCGCCGAGCAGGCGCGATGCCTCGTGCTGGGGGTGGCCGTGCCGCGCGACCTCGATCGGGCGATCCGCGACGCGTACGCGGAGCTGTGCGCCGGTACGGAGGACGCCGCGGTCGCCGTGCGCTCGTCGGCGACCGCCGAGGACACGGCGTCGGCGTCGTTCGCGGGGATGAACGAGAGCTTCCTCAACGTGCGCGGCGCGGACGCCGTGGTGAGAGCGGTGCACGAGTGCTGGGCCTCCCTGTTCGGCGCGCGCACCGTCTTCTACCGCGCCAAGCGCGGGCTCGGCCAGGCGGACATGGACATTGCGGTCGTCGTGCAGCGCCAGATCGCGTCGCAGCGCGCCGGCGTGATGTTCACGATCGATCCGGCAACCGGCGCGCGCGACCGGCTCGTGATCGAGGGCTCGCTCGGGCTCGGCGAGGCGGTCGTCTCGGGCGCCGTCTCGCCCGACCGCTACGTCGTCGACAAGCACGACGGCGCGATCCTCGCGCGCGAGGTGCGCCGCAAGCGGATCGCGATCGAGCCGCTGGCCGACGGCGGCACGCGGCAGCGCGAGCTCCAGGGCGACGAGGCGCTGGCGCCCGTGCTGAGCGACGACGAGGTGCGGCAGCTCGCCGAGCTGGGGACGCGGATCGAGCGCCACTACGGCGCGCCGCAGGACACCGAGTGGGCGTTCGACGCCGACGGCGCCGTGTGGATGCTGCAGTCGCGGCCCGTCACGACGGCCGGCGGCGCGGCAGCTGCGGCTGAGCCTCCGGGAGACGGGCACCCGCGCGGCGAGCTGCTCGCGAGCGGCCTCGGCGCCGCGCCCGGCGCCGCGAGCGGGCCGGTGCGCGTGATCGAGTCGCTCGCCGGCGCCGAGCGCCTGCGCGAGCGCGACGTGCTCGTCGCGCCGATGACCGCCCCCGACTGGGTCCCGCTGCTGCGCCGCGCCGCCGCGCTCGTGACCAACACCGGCGGCATGACCTGCCACGCCGCGATCGTCTCGCGCGAGCTGGGAATCCCCTGCGTCGTCGGCACGGGCGACGCGACCGACACGCTGCGCGACGGCGAGGTCGTCACGGTCGACGGCAGCCGCGGGCAGGTGCGCGCCGGCGCGGAGGGACCCGCGCCGGCCGCGCCAACGCCGGCCGCGGCGCCCGCCGCCACGGGCGCCGCGGCCGCTGAGCCGCCGGTGACCGGCACGCAGCTGCTCGTCAACCTCTCCGAGCCCTCGCAGGCCGAGCGCGCCGCGGCGCTCCCAGTCGACGGCGTCGGCCTGCTGCGCGCCGAGCTGATGCTGCTCGAGGCGCTGCACGGCGATCACCCGCGCGCGCTGCTCGAGGAAGGCCGCGGCGAGCAGGTCGTCGCACGCATGGCTGACGGCCTGACGGCGTTCGCCGCAGCGTTCGCGCCGCGCCCGGTGACCTACCGCACGATCGACTTCCGCACGAACGAGTTCCGCGGCCTGCGCGGCGGCGAGCGCTTCGAGCCGGTGGAGGCGAACCCGATGATCGGCTACCGCGGCGCGCTGCGCTATCCGCGTGAGCCGGAGGTCTTCGGGCTCGAGCTCGACGCGATCGCGCGCGTGTGGGACGCCGGCCATTCCAACCTGCACGTGATGCTGCCGTTCGTGCGCAGCGCGCGCGAGCTGGCCCGCTGCCTGACGCTGATCGAGGCGAGCGGCCTGCTCGGCCGGCCCGGCTTCGAGCTGTGGATCATGGCCGAGGTCCCCTCCGTGCTGTTCGCGCTGCCCGAGTACGCGCAGATGGGCGTCGCCGGCGTCTCGATCGGCTCCAACGACCTCACGCAGATGCTGCTCGGCGCCGACCGCGACTCCGACCTCGTCGCCGAGGCGTTCGACGAGCGCGACCCGGCCGTGCGCGCGTACCTGCAGCAGATGATCCCCGCCGCGAGAGCGCTCGGCCTGCGCACCTCGATCTGCGGCCAGGCACCGTCCGTGCATCCGGAGTACGCCGAGCTGCTGGTGCGCGCCGGGATCGACGCGATCTCGGTCAGCGCCGACGCGGTCGGGCGCACGCGCCGGCTCGTGGCGGCCGCCGAGCAGCGCCTGCTGCTCGAGGCGGCCCGATGACCGCGCTGCGCGGCGCCCCCGTCCCGGCGCGCATCGCCAAGGCGCTGCGCAGCGGCGACCCGCCGCCCAACCTGCGCGACTACGAGCAGGCACGCCGGGCGTTCTCGTGGGAGCAGGCGCGCGCGCAGCTCGACGGTCTGCCGCACGGCCGCGGGCTCAACATCGCGCACGAGGCGGTCGACCGCCACGCCGCCGGCGCACGCGCGGACACGGTCGCGCTGCGCTGGCTCGGTCGCACGGGCACCCGCCGCGAGATCTCCTACCGCGAGCTGGGCGAGCTGACGAGCCGCTTCGCGAACGTGCTCGCCGGCCTCGGCGTCGAGCCGGGCGCGCGCGTCGCATCGCTGTTGGGGCGCGTGCCGGAGCTGCACGCGGCGGCGCTCGGGACGCTCAAGCGCGGCGCCGTCTTCAGCCCGCTGTTCTCCGCCTTCGGCCCGGAGCCGGTGCGCCAGCGGCTCGCACTCGGCGAGGCGCGCGTGCTCGTGACGACGCCCCGCCTGTACGCGCGCAAGGTCGCGCCGGTGCGTGAGGAGCTGCCGGGCCTGCGCCACGTGCTGCTCGTCGGCGAGCCCGACGAGGTCGCGGCCGCTGCGGTGCCGGGCGGGATCGACCTGCACGCCGCGCTCGCGGCCGCCGGCCCGGCCTGGGAGATCCCCCCGACCGATCCCGAGCAGCTCGCGCTGCTGCACTTCACCAGCGGCACGACCGGCATGCCGAAGGGCGCGATGCACGTCCACGAGGCGGTCGTCGCGCACTGGGCGACCGGGTCGCTCGCGCTCGACCTCCACCCCGGCGACGTCTTCTGGTGCACGGCCGATCCCGGCTGGGTGACCGGCACCTCGTACGGGATCGTCGCGCCACTCGTGCACGGCGTCACCGTCGTCGTGGACGAGGGTGAGCTGGACGTCGACCGCTGGTACCGGATCCTGCAGGACGAGCGCGTGAACGTCTGGTACACGGCGCCGACGGCGGTGCGGATGCTGATGCGCGCCGGCGCCGACGTCGCGCGCGAGTACGACCTCTCGGCGCTGCGCTTCGCCGCGAGCGTCGGCGAGCCGCTCGCGCCGGAGGCGGTCGCGTGGGGCGTCGAGGCGCTCGGCCAGCCGCTGCACGACAACTGGTGGCAGACGGAGACCGGCGGGATCATGGTCGCCAACTACCGCGCGATGGACGTCAAGCCCGGCTCGATGGGGCGGCCGCTGCCGGGGATCGAGGCGGCGATCCTGCGCCGCGACGACGAGGGCCGCGTGCTGCTCGACGCGGACGGCCGTGCGGTCGAGGCGGCCGACGGCGAGCAGGGCGAGCTGGCGCTGCGGCCCGGCTGGCCGTCGATGCTGCGCGGCTACCTCGGCGAGCCGGAGCGCTACGCGCGCTGCTTCGCCGGCGGCTGGTACTGCTCCGGCGACCTCGCGCGGCGCGACGCCGAGGGGTACTACTGGTTCGTCGGCCGCGGCGACGACGTGATCAAGTCGGCCGGGCACCTGATCGGCCCGTTCGAGGTCGAGAGCGCGCTGCTGGAGAATCCGGCGGTCGCCGAGTGCGGCGTGATCGGCGTGCCCGACGAGGTCGCCGGGCAGGTCGTGAAGGCGTTCGTCGTGCCCGCCCCGCCCGCCGCGGCGGACCCGGCGCTCGCGCGCGAGCTGCTCGGCTGGGCGCGCAGACGGCTCGGCCCGGCCGTCGCTCCCCGTGAGATCGCATTCGCCGCGTCGATCCCCAAGAACCGCTCGGGCAAGATCGTGCGACGCCTGCTGCGCGCGCGCGAGCTGGGGCTCCCGGAGGGCGACGTCTCGACGCTGGAGCCGGAGCCGCCGTCATGAGCGCGCCGCCCGTCGAGCGCGAGCACGCGCTGCACCTGCTGCGCGAGATGACGCGCATCCGCCGCTTCGAGGAAGCCTGCGTCCAGCTCTACAGCGCGACGAAGATCCGCGGCTTCCTGCACCTCTACATCGGCGAGGAGGCGGTCGGCGTCGGCGCGATGCAGGCGCTCGGGCCCGACGACGCGATCGTCGCGACCTACCGCGAGCACGGCCATGCGCTCGTGCGCGGCGTCCCGGCGCGGGCGCTGATGGCGGAGATGCTCGGCCGCGTGGAGGGCTGCTGCCGCGGCCGCGGCGGCTCGATGCACATCTTCGACGCCGCGCGGCGCTTCTACGGCGGCAACGCGATCGTCGGCGGCGGGCTGCCGCTCGCGGTCGGCCTCGCGCTCGCGGACAAGCTCGCCGGTCGCGACGAGCGCGTGACGGCCTGCTTCTTCGGCGAGGGCGCGATGGCCGAGGGCGAGTTCCACGAGTCGATCAACCTCGCCGCCCTGTGGAAGCTGCCGGTCCTGTTCCTGTGCGAGAACAACCGCTACGCGATGGGCACCGCGCTGGAGCGCTCCGAGTCCGAGACCGACCTGTCGCTGAAGGCGGCGTCGTACGAGGTGCCCGCCTGGCCGGTCGACGGGATGGACGTGCTCGCCGTCGAGCAGGCCGTGCGGCGCGCCGCGGCGATGGTGCGCGGCGGCGAGGGGCCGGTCTTCCTCGAGCTGCGCACGTACCGCTTCCGCGCGCACTCGATGTACGACCCGGACCTGTACCGGCCGAAGGACGAGATCGCCCGCTGGCGCGAGCGCGATCCGCTGACGACCTATCCCGAGCTGCTGCGCTCGCAGGAGCTGCTGGACGACGCCGCGCTGAGCGGCATCGAGGACGAGGTCGCGGCGGAGGTGGCGGACGCAATCGCCTTCGCGGAGGCCGGCACGCCCGAGCCGGTCGAGGAGCTGGAGCGGTTCGTGACGATGGACGAGGTGCCGGCGGCATGAGCGAGCCGGCGATCACCGCGGACGCGGCGACGCGCACCCTCACCTACCGCGAGGCGCTGCGCGAGGGCCTGCGCGACGCGCTGCGCGCCGACGAGCGCGTCTTCCTGATGGGCGAGGACGTCGGCGCCTACGGCGGCTCGTTCGGCGTCAGCCGCGACCTGCTGGCCGAGTTCGGGCCGGAGCGGATCCGCGACACGCCGCTGTCGGAGTCGGCCTTCACGGGCGCCGGGATCGGCGCCGCGCTCGGCGGAATGCGGCCGATCGTGGAGGTGATGACGGTCAACTTCAGCCTGCTCGCGCTCGACCAGCTCGTCAACAACGCCGCCACGATCCCGCACATGTCGGGCGGCCAGTTCAGCGTGCCGCTCGTGATCCGAATGACGACCGGCGCCGGCCGTCAGCTCGCCGCCCAGCACTCGCACTCGCTGGAGGGCTGGTACGCGCACGTGCCCGGCCTCAAGGTTCTGACGCCCGCGACGCTGGAGGACGCGCGCGGCATGCTCGCCCCCGCGCTCGCCGACCCCAACCCGGTGCTGATCTTCGAGCACGGCTCGCTCTACGGGATGGAGGGCGCGCTCGCGGACCCGCCGCCGGAGGTCTCGCTGAGCGGCGCCGCCGTCCGGCGCCCCGGCTCCGACGTAACGCTCGTCGCCTACGGCGGCTCGCTGCCGAAGGCGCTCGACGCCGCCGAGGCGCTCGCCGCCGACGGGATCGACGCCGAGGTGCTCGACCTGCGCGCGCTGCGGCCGCTCGACGACGCGGCGGTGCTGGCGTCGGTCGCGCGCACGCACCGCGTCGTCGTCGTCGACGAGGCGTGGCGCACCGGCTCGTTCGCCGGCGAGGTCGTCGCGCTCGTCGCCGAGCGGGCGCTGTACGAGCTCGACGCGCCGCCTGAGCGCGTCTGCAGCGTCGAGGTGCCGATCCCCTACGCGAAGCACCTGGAGGACGCGGCGCTGCCGAGCGCCGAGCGGATCGCCGCCGCCGCGCGCAGGACGGTGGGCCGATGAGCGACTTCACGATGCCGTCGCTCGGCGCCGACATGACGGCCGGCACGCTGCTGGAGTGGTACGTCAGACCAGGCGACGCGGTCAGACGCGGCGACATCGTCGCCTCCGTCGACACGAGCAAGGCCGAGATCGAGATCGAGATCTTCGAGGACGGCGTCGTCGGCAAGCTGCTCGTCGAGGTCGGCACCAGAGTCCCCGTCGGCACGCCACTCGCGACGATCCTGCCGGCCGGCGGCAACGGCGCCGCAGCGACGCCGGCGGCAGCCCCGGTCGCGGCCGCGCCGCAACCCACCGCACCCCCGGCCGCGCCGACGCCCACCGCGCCTCGCGAAGGCCACCGCGCGCGCGTCTCGCCGCTCGCGCGCCGGGTGGCAGAGCAGCTCGGAGTCGACCCGACGACGGCGCACGGGACCGGCCCCGGAGGCGCCGTCACACGCGAGGACGTCGAGCGGCTCGCGAGGCCCACGGCACCGCCCGCGCACACGGTGTCCGCACCGACGCCGCCGACGGCCGAGCCGGCGCCCGCCGACCGTGGCTCCGCCATGCGCAAGGCGATCGGCGACCTGATGGCGCGCTCGAAGCGCGAGATCCCCCATTACCACCTGGAGACCGCGATCGACATGACCGCGGCGCTCGCCTGGCTCGCGGAGCGCAACGCGACGCTGGCGCCGCCCGAGCGCGCGATCCCGGCCGCGCTGCTGCTCGCCGCCTCCGCCCGCGCGGCGGCGAAGCATCCCCAGCTCAACGGCTTCTTCACCGACGGCGCGCCGCAGCCGGCCGAGCACGTCCACCTCGGCGTCGCGCTCGCGCTGCGCGGCGGCGGGCTCGTCGCTCCCGCCATCCACGATGCCGACCGCCTGCCGTTCGACCAGCTGATGGCGGCGCTGCGCGACCTCACCGCGCGCGTGCGCGCCGGCACGATGCGCGGCTCGGAGATGGCCGACCCGACGATCACCGTCACGAGCCTCGGCGACCGCGGCGCCGACAAGGTGCTCGGCGTGATCTATCCGCCGCAGGTCGCGCTGATCGGTTTCGGCGCGATCCGCGAGCGACCGTGGGCAGCCGGCGGGATGGTGGGAGCCCGCCCGACCGCGATCGCGACGCTGGCCGCCGACCACCGCGCCAGCGACGGGCACGACGGCAGCCTCCTGCTCGCCGAGCTCGACCGCCTGCTCCAGTCTCCCGAGGAGCTCGCATGAGCACGACCGACGAGCTGCGCGCCCAGGTGCTCGAGGTGCTCGGCGCGATCGCGCCCGACGCCGACCTCGCGACGCTGCCCGACGACGCATCGCTGCGCGACGAGCTGGACCTCGACAGCATGGACGTGCAGGGCCTCGTCGTCGGCCTCTACGAGGCGACCGGCGTCGACGTGCCCGAGCGCGACTACGGCAAGCTCGACACGGTCGCGGCCTGCGTCGCCTACCTCGCGGCGCACCGTACGTCGTGACCGCCATGCGACTCCTGCTGAACAACCGGCGGCTCGCGGCGTGCCTGCTCGCGCTCGCCCTCGCCGGCGCCGTGACGGCTCCCGCCGCCGGACGGCTCGTCTACACGAAGCGTTGGTGGACCCCGTACTCCCAGCTGTGGGTTGCGCAAGACGACGGCAGCGGCGCGCGTCGGCTCGTCTCCAGCAGGCTTCCGTGGGTGCTGCTCGGGCCGGCGGCGATCTCGCCGGACGGCGAGTCGGTCGTCTACGCGCTCACGCGGCTCGCAGGTCAGGGCGGCGAGCGGCTGATGGTGATCCCGGCCGCGGGCGGCCAGCCGCGCCTCCTCGCGCGGGAGACCGCCTTCGCGGCGTGGTCGCCGGATGCGCGCACGATCGCGGCGACGCGCTTCGTTCCGGGCCCGGTGCGTCGCCAGCAGCTGCTCGCGATCGACGCCGCGACCGGATCGCAGCGCGTGCTGGCGGAGGCGCCGCGGATCGAACACGTCTCGTTCTCTCCCGCGGGCGACGCGCTCGCCTACGCCGCGGGCTCCGGTCGCTCATCCGACGTCTACACGGTCCCGCTCCTCGGCGGCCCCGCAAGGCGCCTGACGCGCAACGGACACAGCGTCGCGCCCGCGTGGGGCCGTCGCTTCATCGCCCTCTCGCGCTGGTATCCGACGCGCCGCGCGGGGCACCCGGCCCAGAAGGCAGACCTCTACCTGATCCCGCCGACCGGCGGGCCCCTGCACCGCATGACGCACCTGCACGCGACCTTCCTGTGGCCGACTGCGTGGCCGACCGGCGGACACCGGCTGCTGCTCGAGATCGCCACCGGCACGCCGCCCTCGCTGACGCATCCGAGCGCGACGGACTGGGCCGCGACGATCACGATCCCGCGTGCCCAAGTGCGGCAGATCGGCCGGCCCTCGCGTGGGAACGGGCCCTTCGGCGTGGCCGGCGCTGCAATCTCCCGCGACGGGAGAGCCGTACTCGCAACCAAGTACTCAGGCGATCGCGTGGGCGGCATCGACGTCGTCACGCTGCCCTTCCTCGGTGGGCGCCCGCACGTGCTCGCCCGCCATGCCATGGACCCGAGCTGGAGCCGCTGACGCACGTCAAGGCGCATCCACCAGGACACGCGTTCACGAGGCCGAGGATGCGCGGCCGTCGTCAATGGTTGCGGAAGTCCACGATCAGGCGGGGCGGCGCGCTGAGGGTCCTCACGCGGAAGTCGACCGGGTCCCGAAGTCCGACGACCCATGTGAGCACGCCCTCGAAGGCGCCGGAGCGGGCCAGCTCCGCGACCTCGGGCGTCGCCGGCGTGAAGCGCAGGGGCCCGGTGTAGGTGAGCGGCGCCCCTGCTCGACTGAGGTCGGCGTCGAGCGCGCGCTCCATCCGGATCCGCACGACCGAGCTGCCGGCGAGCGGCACGATCCTGCCCGACGCGTCTTGACGGATCGGTCGAGAGACGTAGCGGACGTCATAGCCCGGCAGTGCGTTGCGGAAGTCGAAGACGATCCGGTCGAAGCCCTCGTGGCGGGCCGCGCGCACGTCGGTGAGCAGCGCGGTTCGCCTATTGGCGCCCGAGACGTGCACCGGGTCCGTGCTCGCGCCGGCCATCGTGTCGATGCCGCCGCCCTGGGGCGTCGTCACACCGGTGGTCGTCTGCGTGGTCGAACCGGAGGTCGACGTCGTCGGGCTCGTGGTGACGACGTGCTTTGACTCGTCGCCGCAGGCCGCGAGCTGCACAGCAACAGCGACGGCGAGGACGGCGAGGAACGGACGGAGCACCATCACTGACCGCCGATCCGCTCCAAGGCGGCGAGCCCGTCGTCGCCGCCGGATGCCGGCGCCTCGACCGGCCGCGGGACAAGCAGCAGCGAGCACGGCGCGCGCCGTGTCAGGTCGTCGGCGGTGCTGCCGAGCGCGATCCGCGCGAGCGGCCCCCACCGGCGCGAGCCGACCACGAGCAGGTCGGCGCCCTTCGCCGCCTTGGCCAGCGCGTTCGAGGGATCGCCGACCACGACCTCGCCGCCCGCACGGCTGCCGGCGGTCGCCTCGTCGATCAGCTCGGACGCTTCCTGGCGACGTGCTTGGACGATCTGCTCCCAGCTGCCGGTCTCGGGTGGTGCGCCGAACGGGACCATGCTCGTCGGCAGCTGGTCCTCGACGACGGCGACGACGGTCATGCGGGAAGCGTCGTCGCCGGAGAGCGCCTTCGCGGCCGCGAGCGCGGCGCGCGACTCGGGCGAGCCGTCGAAGCCGACGACGATCCGCCGCAGCGCGCCCGGGTCCTGTGCTGCGTCGCGCGCGGCGAGCGCGACGGGGCAGCTCGCGTCGTGCAGCATCTGGCGACCGCGCCGTCCGACGCCGACGTCGCCGCGGTCAGCGCGATGCGTCGAGCCGATCACGAGCACGTCCGCATGTTCGCGCTCGGCGACGTGGCGCAGAGCGCGTGCGGGGAAGCTGTCGCAGACCGCCTCCGTGCGCGCTGTCGGGGCGTGCGTCTCACGCACCTCGTGCAGCACGCCCTCCGTCTCCGCTCTGAGCGACGCGTCACGACCCAGCGTGAGCGGCAACGGCATCAGCGGGTCGCGATAGACGCCGACGAGCAGCACGTCGGTCTCCGACTCGGCAAGTGCGGCCGCCAACGCCGCGGCGTCGGCTCCGCCGGGCCGACCGTCGACGCCGGCCACGATCTTCCTCAGCATGGATCTCTCCCTCATGGAGTCGGATGGACTGCAAATTCCCTCAGGACGAAAACGCATGGGGCGGCCCCCGCGACCTCGACGGCCCGCTAGCGGAACAGCAGCTCGCGGATGTCCCGCGGGAGCGTCGCGCGGACGTCGTCAAGCTCGCCGGCGGACACGTGACGGCCAAGCACCGCCATCGCGGCGCCAACCGCGATCGACGCCTCCGTATGGCCCGCCAACGCGCCCTCGCGCGCGACGTGGTCGAGGAACTGCTCGCGCGTGCGCTCATGCACGGGGGTCCTGCTCGGGTCCCAGCCCTCGTAGTAGATGCCGCGCAACAGGTCGGGCAGCTGGGCTGCGAGCTGAGCGGCCTCGTCGACCGTCAGGCGGTCGCGCAGCGCGTGCAGCGTCGCGCGCAGGACGCGATAGGCGTACTGGCGATCGGCGCCGTCGAGCTCGCCAGCGACGTCGCCGAGCCACGCGTTCGTCTGGTGGATGCCGTGCTCCAGCGTCGGCACGTGGGTCGTCGTCGTCATGGCGGGTCCCTTCTTCGAACACAGAACAGCACCCATCCTCTCGGCGCCCTCCGCGCGCGTCATCCGCCGCCGACGCGGCCCGCAATCCGTAGAACGCCACGACCCCGAACCGCAATCGCGGCCGATGGTCTGCACACGCCGCGAACGTACCGTCAGAGCACGCCGTGTCCTGTCCTCGTGACCGCCCTTGGGGGTACCCGATGTTCACCGGCCGAGCCGTCGCCGCATCCTCACAACCCGTGGCCCCGATGGCGAGGACGCCCTACCCCGGTGACCACGACACGACCCGGATGCTGGAGCTGTTCGACGCCGCAGCCTCGCGTCCGCTGACGTTCGCCGACCTGCAGGATGGCGGCGTCGCGATGCCGGGCCAGGCGCTCTACGAGCTGCAGCTGGCCGGCTACCGCATCGCACGCGTCTACGGCCGCGATGGAGCGCGGCGACGGATGCTGCTCGGCTTCCGGCTGGAGCGCCTCGGCGGGCGCCCCCAGCTCACGCCGACGGCGGCCTCGCGCGAAGAAGCTCCTCAAGCTGCACGGTGAGCTGCTCGACCGCCCGGCGCTCCTGCTCGAGCGTATTGCGCAGCTCCTCGTCGGACTGGCGTGGCCGGAACGCCCATCGGCCCACCGAGATGGTTGCCAGCAAGGCCGCAAGCGCCACGACGACGACCACCGGCCATGACGAGCGGCTCCCGTCGACGCTCGCGGTCTGGATGTCGCCGCCGAAGACGCCGACGAACAGCACCGCCAACCACATCGTCACCAGCGTGACGCCGCCCCAGAACGTCCCGCTGAGCGGCCATGACCGCCACTCGCTCAGTCCGGCGGGGCGACCGTGCGCGAACGACAGCGCGGGACTGCTGGCGCTGGGCTGGGTTGCGCGCGACATGGCGGTGACTCCTCTCATCGAGTGGGATGCCAGCAACGGTACGCGCGCATCGCATCGCCGCCATCGGTTCGCGCACGGGACGCACGTCCGTAGTTCGCCGGAAGCCAGCGCAGATCACTGCGGATGGCGCGCTCTCGACGTCGCCGTACGGTGAGCCCATGAGGAATCCGGCCACCGCAACGCCCGTCTCGCAGCGCAGCGAAGACGTGCAGCAGCGGCTCGCGCGACTTGAGCGCGTCGTCGAGCAGTTGCGTGCGATCGAGCGCGGCCGCGACGGTGCCAGCCCACGAAGCGGCGAGCTTTCCGCAGCCGTCCGCGCGTGGGCGCGCGAAGCGACGACGACGCGCCGGCGTCTGACCGGGTCGGCCCACGAGACACGCACGATCACACCCAAGGCGGCGTAGCCCCAATCGCGATGAGCACCACGGCGCCCACCTCGCCCACCTCCCCCTCGCCGATCGCTGCCGGACAGATCCCCGCGCCGCTGCGGCCGTCGCCGCCCTCGAGCGACGGCCGCATGCGCGGCACGCTGCGCATCGCGCGCATCTCCGGCATCGAGATCGAGGCGCACTGGAGCTGGACGCTGATCGTCGCCCTGTTCGTGTGGTCGCTCGCCGCGTCCGTCTTCCCCTCGACCAACCCGGGCCTGAGCGACGCCACGTACGTCGCGATGGGCGCGGGAGCGGCGCTGCTGCTGTTCGTCTCGCTGGCCGCCCACGAGCTCGGGCACGCGCTGCAGGCGCGGCGGGAGGGTGTGCCGATCGAGGGCATCACCCTGTGGCTCCTCGGCGGGGTGGCGCGCTTCAGCGGCGCGTTCCCGTCCGCGGGCGCCGAGCTGCGGATCGCACTCGCGGGCCCGGCCGTCTCGCTCGCGCTCGGTGTCGTGCTGCTGGCCGCGGCCGTGACGATCCCGTTGCCGGCGGCGCTCGACGGCGTGCTGCATTGGCTCGGATCGATGAACCTGCTGCTGCTGGCGTTCAACATGATCCCGGCGCTGCCGCTCGACGGCGGCCGCGTGCTGCGCGCGGCGCTGTGGGCGCGCAGCGGCGACCACGCCGCCGCCACGCGGCGCGCGGTGGCGATCGCGACCGTGTTCGGGCGCACGCTCGTCGCCGGCGGCGTCGTGCTGGTGCTGCTCACGGGCGCGCTCGGCGGCCTGTGGTTCGCGCTGATCGGCTGGTTCCTGCTCAACGCCGCCGCCGGCGAGGGGATGCTCGCGGCCGGCGCGGCCGTCGGGCCGCACGTCGCGGAGGTGACGGTGCGCGACCCCGTGTGCGTGCCCGCGACGACGACGGTGCAGGAGTTCCTCGAGCAGATCGTCGCCGAGCACCGCCATCTCGTCTACCCGGTCGTCCAGGACGGCGGACCGGTCGGGCTGGTGTCCTTCCGCGACGCGCTGCGGACGCGTCCTGACGCGCGTGCCGCGCTGCCGGTCTCGCAGGTCATGACGCCGCTCGCGCACGTGCTGATCCTCGACGGCGCGCGACCGCTGACAGAGGTCGTGGGCGAGTTGATGCGAGCGCCGCTGCGACGCGCGCTCGTCCTCGACGGCTTCGACTGGATCGGCCTGCTCTCGCCCACCGACGTGATGCGCCGCATCGAGCTGCTCAATCACCGTTGAATCAGTGGCCGCTCCGCTCCATAAGCCGGCTCAACTCCCCGTGACTTCACCTGCACACAAGACCCTCAGATCTCCCCTTGGCGATCTGGCCGTGCGCCCAGCGCACGAGCCAGTGGCAGCGCCACGGCCGCTACTTGCCGGAGTCGATTCCAATGGCGCTGAGGCAGCCTATAGTCGTTCTGTCAGTTCTTGCTGCAATCTTGCTACAGTTTTGCCATGCCTTCGACAGCCCTCGCCACCCGCCCCCTCATCCGCGAGGCGGTCTACCTGCACGAGATCGCGCAGCTCAGCGACGCCGACATCGCGCGGGCGACCGGCGTCGCGCGTAGCACGGCGCGGGCTTGGCTCGGGCACACGCGCCAACCGACGGGCGATCGCGCGGAGCGGCTGATCGAGCTCTCGGCGATGGTCGAGCGACTCGCGCGCGTGATGGAGCCCTCCTACATCGCCGTCTGGCTGCGCAAGCCCGTGCCGGCGCTCGGCGATGAGAAGCCGATCGACCTGATCGCGCGCGGACAGTACATGCGCGTCGCGAGACTGATCTCGGCGCTCGAAGAGGCCCCTTTCACGTAGGCCGAGGCCGCCCCAACTCGGTGGCGCTCAAGGTTGATCGAATCTCGGTCGCCGGCACCTGGTGGCGGCAGAACCCGCACGGCTCCGACCCGCTCTGGCTCGCCACCCCGCCCTCAAGCGGCCGCTGGCAACGCGGCGAACGAGTCGCCGCGCTCTACTTCGCCGACGAGCCGGAAACCGCCTGGGCCGAGTGGTACGGCCCTCTGCCTCTTCCGTGACAACATCGCGGTACCCGGTGCCGAGCCCGCCCGACCGCCGCAGACCCACCGCGACCCGCCCGCGCCACCAAGAGGCATGCGCACCTGAGAGCGACGAACCAACGCCCGCCATCGGTTCGAAACAGTATGGGCGCGGGTGGTTTCGAACCACCGACCTCTCGCGTGTGAAGAGGCCGAGCGTGCTGGCGGCTGAGCGGCCGGATCGCCCTCCGCACCGGGCGATACTCGCGTTCGACGCGAGGTCCGAGACACCGCCGATGCAGTCGGATCGGGGCGGATCCGGCTCGATCCGGGCAGTACTGCCCATCCAGATGTTGTTGACCTCCGGGGGGCCTGACTTACGCTGATCCCCATGGAGCGACGCGAGTACGACGTGGTGCTGGTCCCCGAGGCGCAAGGCGGCTTCAGCGTCTTCGTGCCCGACCTAGCTCCTCAGACCGCCGGCATCAGCGCGACGAGCTGCGCGAGTTGCTGTAGCCGACACTCCTCCAACCGGTTGGCCAAAGCTGCGTAAGCGAACGTAGGCGTATGGCGCACCAGAGAGTGTCGAGTGGGCCTCTTCGTGCCCCGCTGGGCCCCTCAGGCACAGGATTGCTCAACCGCATTCGCCCAGACCAGAGCGGAGTTACCGTCGGCCAATGACCGACAGATGGCGACGTAGGTCGCTGAGATTCACAGACGCGATGGATGCCGAGCTCCGTGCTCAAGCGAGACGCCGCGGCATGTCCGATGTCGAACTGGTCCGCGAAGCGCTCGCGCGTGACTTCGGTCGCGTGCAAGCACGCGACGAGATGACGGAACTGCGCAAGGCAGTCTCTGAGCTCACACGCGCGGTCCGCATCCACAGAGACCTTCGACTGTTGCTCCAACGCCTTCCCCGGGTGCGATGAGGTCGCGCCCAAACACAGGCCGGTATCGGATCCTGGAGCGAAATCCGCCATTGGTTGGCGCCCCACCCCCCACAAAGTTCGCTAGCCCAGCGACGCGCACGTCTGGGCGCGGCTCGCTTCGAACCAGCGACCCCTCGCGGGTGGAGCGCCTGGCGGTCGGAGCGGGTCGATCGGGCTCGATTCGGCCAAGCACCACCCCCTCTGCGGCGCTATCGTTTCTCCCGTGGTTCGCGAACTCGATCTGACGATCGTCTATGAGCCTGGCGAAGACGGCTGGATCATCGCCTCGATCCCCGAGGTGGCCGGTGTCTTCAGTCAGGGTCACACGCGGGAAGAGGCGCGCGAGAACGTCCTCGAGGCGCTCAAGCTGATGCTTTCGCCGGAGCCCCGCGCCGACGACGATCGGCGCGAGCGCGAGCCGTTGCACCTGACGATCGCCGCATGAAGCGGCGCGATCTCGAGCGCCATCTACGCGCTCACGGCTGCCGCCAGATCGACGAAGGCGGCAACCACAGCCGTTGGGCTGGACCGGAGGGCGCTCGGTCGGCCGTGCCGCGTCACCGCGAGATCGATTACGGGCTCGCACGGAAGATCTGCCGGCAGCTCGAAGTTCCGGCTCCAAGCGGAGCCCGCTGAAGGCCATGGGCGCGGGTGGTTTCGAACCACCGACCTCTCGCGTGTGAAGCGAGCGCTCTCCCACTGAGCTACGCGCCCTACGGCCAGGGATTCTATGCGTTCGCGCTGAGCGCGTCGGGCAGGGCCCGGCGGCGGCGGACGAGCAGCGCGCCCGCGAGCCCGACGCACAGCAGCAACCCGACGGCAGAGATCGCCGCCCCGGCGCGCAGTCCCGGCACGCGGTAGCGCCACGTCACCTGATGCGTGCCGCCGGGCACGGCGACGCCGCGCATCACATCGTTGACGCGCACCGGCACGGCGTCGCGGCCGTCCACCCGCACCCTCCAGCCGGGCGCGAAGCTGTCGTTCAGCACCACCAGGCCGGGCCGTGCGAGCTGCGCGTGGATCGCCACCTCGGCGTTCGAGCGGTCGGACACCGTCACCCGCCCGGACGCGCCGCCACCACCACCGCCGCCACCAGCCGGCAGCGTGCCGGCCCCCTCCGTCCCGCGCTCGACGACCACTTCGCGCCGCGGGTCGAACGTCGCTTCCAGCAGCGTCGCGCGCGTCGCCGCCTCATCGTCAGTCACTCGCACGCGCGCGGGCACGAGTGCGCGCGGTGCCGCGCGCACGTTGGCGAGCACCTGCGCGTCTATGCCGTCGTAGGCGGTGTGCAGGCCGGCGAAGGCCGCACCACCGGCTTCCACGAGTCTCGTCGCGTCTCTGCTCGACAACGTGCCGGCCGGCACCACGATCCAGCGGGCACCGAGCACGCTCGCGAGCTGGAACGCCTGCGCGCTGAAGACTTCGATCCTGAACGAGACCCAGTCCGGATACTGGGCTTCCACCGTCCTCCACAGCCGCGCGAAGCGCCTCGACGGCTGCGGCGGGTCGTAGCCGCGCACGTCGTGCAGCCCGTACGTCAGCGTCCAGTCGTTCGGCAGCACTTCTTCCAGGCCGAGTATGCGGCCCTCGTTGCGGTGCTGCTGCAAGAACACGATTGCGTCGGTGCGCGGCGGGATCGACTTCGACGCCGGCGCCATCGGCTGATAGCCGATCGCGAAGTGCAACATGTCCGCGGCCGCGAGCAGCACGACGCCGGCCGCGATCCAGGCGCGGCGTTCGGGCCACCTGTGGGCGGCCAGCAGGGCCGCGCCGACGCCAAGCGCGAACAGCAGGTACCAAACGACGCTCGTCAGCGCGAGGAACGCGCGAGCATGGAAGTCCTTGCCGGTCGCGAAGTGCGTGACGACGTGGCCGACCGCCCCCGGGCCGGCCGCGATCGCCGCGACCGCGCCGAGCGCCAACGCCCCGACGACGATCGCGGCACGCCGCCGATCGCCGGCCGGCTGCTCGAGCAGCGCCTGCAGGCCGAACGCCGCCAGCACCGACGTGCCCATCGCCCACAGGAACAACAGCCGCTGGTTCTGCACCTGGTCGAACGCGGGCAGATGCGTGATCAGCTGCCACAGCCCGGGGAAGTGCAGCGGGATCGCGAGCCCGAGCAGCGCCAGCACGACGAACGGCGCCTTGCGACGCCAGCGCCCTCGCCTGCAGACGCCGACGAGGGCCATCAGCAGCGCGACCGTGCCCGCGTAGAAGGTGCGCTCGTTGTAGTTGACTTCGACCGACAGCTTCGCCGCGACCCTGGTCAGCGGGCCCCTCACTTCGACGCCGTTCGGCCGCCCCCACCAGTCCGGGAACAACGCCGTGCGGATCGTCGTGAGCGGCATCTTCGTGCCGGGCAGCGTCCCGCTTCCGTGCGCGCGCGAGGCGGTGCCGACCGTTTCACGGCTCGACAGCGCCTCCGGCAGCAGCATCACGCCCATCAGCAGCGCTCCGAGCGCCAGCCCGGCGGCGGCGATCCCGAGCGGCTGCAGCCGCTCCCCGAGCGGCGTCGCGCGCGGCATCACGACGGCGCGCAGCACCGCGTACGTCGCCACCGCCGCGAACAGGTGCACCTGCATGCCGGGGTGGCCGCCGCCGAGACCGATCGCCGTCGCCGCCGCCAACCCCAGCAGCGCGCCGAGTCGGCCGCCGCGATAGATCCGCTCGACGAGCCACAACATCCACGGCAGCAGCGCCGCGACCGCCGGCAGCGTCTCGTGCGTCAGCCACACGATGTCGATCGCGCTGAAGGCGAAGCACACGCCGGCCAGCAGGCCCGGCAGGAAGCCGAGCCGCAACTCGCGCACGAGCAGCCAGGTGCCGAACGCGGCCGCCCACAGCTTGAGCGCGGCGCCGACGCCAATCCCGTAGTTCAGCGGCAGGATCCACAGCGGCAGGCTGAACAGCGAGAACAGCCCCGTCTGCGGGTTCGACCACAGCGGAATCCCGCCGAAGATGTAGGGGTTCCACGACGGGAACGTGCCTTCGTGCAGCATGTGGCGGATCAGCCAGCGCCACGGGTAGTCGGCGAACGGGACGTCCGACAGCAGCGGGTTGGCGTAGCTGCCGACGTCGTCCGGCACGAGCGCCTTCCACGGCGGGCTGCCGTACAGGACCGATATCGGCGACAGCAGCTCGCCGCGCACGAGCGCCGGCCACAGGTACACGAGCACGAGCAGGCCGAGCAGCAGTCCCGCGGACAGGTGCGGGTGGGCGAGCAAGTACCGCGACGGAGCGCTCGCGCGCAACCGCTGCGCGAGCGTCCCGCCACGGGCGACGCGACTTCCCCCTGGAGCATGCCGCCCCCTCGGCCGCACCGGCCGCGTCGCTTGGCTCCCCCGGGCCATCGCGCGATACTCGCACACCGCGAGCGAGCGATGTGCGGCTTAACCGGCGCTGAATCGACCTGCTCGCGATCGCGCGATATTTCGGCTTCCCGAAGATTGATTATCGGTTTGCGTGACACTGCGGTGAACTGCGCCGCCGGTTGACAGCGCGCCATATAATTGCTGGGGATCGTCCGCAACCAAGGCTTCGTGGGGGAGCGGCGGACGCATCAACGCAATGGTCTGTCAGGCGCCGGCACGGGCGCCCGACGGCCGCTGCACGTCAACGAGGCCCTGGGGGACCGGCATTCCATGCGTTCTGCCTTCGCTCACACGCTGCTGGAGCTCGCTGAGACAGACGAGCGCATCGTCCTGCTGACCGGCGACCTCGGCTTCGCCGTGCTGGAGCCGTTCGCCGAGCGGCATCCGGAACGCTTCTGGAACGTCGGCGTCGCCGAGCAGAACATGGTCGGGGTGGCGACGGGCCTCGCCGATGCGGGCTACACGCCGTACGTCTACTCGATCGCCACGTTCGCCTCGATGCGCGGCTACGAGTTCGTCCGCAACGGCCCGATCCTGCACGAGCTGCCGGTGCGCGTCGTCGGCGTCGGCGGCGGCATGGACTACGGCCACAACGGCGTCACGCACTACGCGCTGGAGGACGCGGGCATCATGCGCGTCCAGCCCGGCATCGCCGTCATCGCGCCGGCCGACCCGGAGCAGACGCGCGCAGCGCTGCCCGCGATTCAGGGCCTGCCGGGGCCCGTCTACCTGCGCCTCGGCAAGGAGTCGCAACCCGTCCCCGGCCTCGACGGGCGCTTCGCACTCGGCCGCGCCGAGCGCATCGGCGGGGGCCGCGACGTCGCGCTGGTGACGCTCGGGGGAATGGCCGCGACCGCCGTCGAGGCGGCCGAGCGGCTCGCCGCCGATGGCGTCGACGCGAGCGTGCTCGTCGTCTCGAGCCTCAACCCGGCGCCGACCGACGACCTCGCGGAGGCGCTCGCCGACGTGCCGGTCGCGCTCAGCGCGGAGGCGCACTACGTCAACGGCGCGCTCGGGTCGCTCGTCGCCGAGACGATCGCCGAGCAGGGCCTCGCCTGTCGGCTCGTGCGCGCCGGGCTGCGGGCGATGCCGATCGGCGCGACCGGCAGCCGCCCGCACCTCTACGAGCGTCACGGGCTCGCGCCCGACCAGCTCGCCGCGAGCGCCCTGCGCGCGCTCGAGGGCGTACCCGCACCCGTCACAACCGGAGCCACACAACCACGATGAGCACGAACGGCAGCACCGACACCGTCACGCCTTTCGCCTCGCTGATCCTGCCGATCCACAACCAGGCCGACCACATAGCGAAGGTCGTCAACGGCTTCCTCGCCGACTTCGCGAAGCTGCCGCGCCCGGTCGAGCTGGTGCTCGTGCCGAACGGCTGCCACGACGCCTCCGCCGAGATCTGCGCCGAGCTGGCCGCGCTGCATCCCGACAGAGTGCAGCTCGTCGGCCCGCTCAAGCGCGGCGGTTGGGGCCGCGCGATCAACGCCGGCCTCGAGGCCTGCCGCGGCGAGGTGGTCGGCTACACCAACTCGGCGCGCACGACGCCGGAGACGGCGACGCTCATGCTGGCCTACGCGATGGCCTATCCCGACGCGGCGCTGAAGGCGCAGCGGCGCATCCGCGAGAGCGCACTGCGACGCGCCGGATCGGTGCTCTACAACTTCGAGTGTCGGCGTCTGTTCGACCTCGCGACGTGGGACATCGACGGCACGCCGAAGTTCTTCCCACGCCGCTACCACCACTTGATGACGCTCAGCAGCGACGCCGAGCTGTACGACCTCGAGTGGATGCGGGCGTGCCGCTACGCCGGCTACCCGGTGATCGAGATCCCGATCTACCCGACCGAGCGCTTCGGCGGCAGATCGACGACGAGCTACAAGTCGGCGCTGCGCATGCTGCTCGGCGCCTACCGCATGCGCGGGTCGTTCCACAGCGCACCCCCCGGCGGCGTGCTCCCGGGCGAGAGGGCCGACGGCGCGAGCGCCGAGGAGCGCCTGCCGACGGGGCAGCTGGGCCGGGTCGCCGGCTGACCCGATGTTCTCCCCCGGCCGTACCAGCGCGCGGCGCGGCGCGCCGGCCGGCCCGCCTGCGCCGATGGCGCCGGCCACGGTCGCGACGGCAACGGGCGTAAGGCGCCAGCCGAGCAGCGGCGAGCTCGCCTGGCTGCTGGCGCTGCCGTGCGCCGCCGTCACGCTGCTGTTGATCGTCGTGCTCGGGCCGCCGCTCGGCGATCTGCTGCTGCCGCCCTCGTCGGTCGCCTTCTTCTCCACGCCGGCGAGCTCGCTCGCGCCCGAGCCGCACGAGCAGGGGCGCTTCCTGATGGCGCTGCTCGGCCCGCTGCTGCTGGCCGGCGCGACGATCGCGCTGAGCCGGCGCGGCGTGCGCGTGCGCGCCGCGCTCGTGCAGCCGCTCGCGTGGACCGCGCAGGCGGCGCTCGTTGCGTTCGCGGTCGTCGCCTTCGTCGCACAGGTCGATCACGTCTTCGCCTATCCCAACGACGAACCGTTCACGCAGCGCTACTTCACCGACGCGACGCTGCTGGCGGCGGCGCTCGGAACAGCGGCGATCGTGACCGCGGCGCGCAGCGCGCGCGTGCGCTCTCTCGCCGGCCGCTGGGCACGCGAATCGCGCGCGCGCCGCTGCGGCTGGACGCTCGCCGCCGCGTTCCTGATTGCCGTCTGGCTGCTGCACGCGCTGCAGACCGAAGGGACTGTGGTCCACGAGAACGTCGCCTCCGCCTACCACCTCGAGTTCACGCTGGACGAAACGTTCGCGGTGCTGAATGGACGCACGCCGCTGGTCGACTTCATCGCCCAGTACGGGTCGCTGTGGCCCTACCCCGTCGCTGCGGCGATGGGGCTGCTCGGCGCCACCGTCGGCAGCTTCACCGCGCTCATGTGCCTGATCAGCGGCATCGCGATGTTGGCGATCTACGACCTGCTGCGGCGCGTCGCGCGCAGTGCGCTGACCGCGCTGCTGCTGTTCGCGCCGTTCCTCGCCACGAGCTGGTTCATGGTGCGCGGGCCGCTCGAGAACCGCTACACGGTCGCGACGATCTTCGCCGACTACCCCATACGCTTCGCCGGTCCCTGGCTGCTCGCATGGCTGACGGCGCGCCACCTGGGCCGCGCGCCGAGCGAGCGAGCGCCGCGTGCGTGGCCGCTGTTCCTGCTCGGCGGCCTCGTCGCGCTCAACAACGTCGACCACGGCTTCCCGGCGCTCGGCGCACTCGTCGCGGCGTTGCTGTGGACGACTCCGCTCACGCGCGCGCGCTTGCGCCGGCTCGCGCTCGACGCGGCGATCGGGCTGCTCGCCGCCTACGCGCTGGTCGCGCTCGTGACGCTCGCTCGCGCCGGCGCGCTGCCCGACCTCGCGCTGCTGCTGCGCTACACGCGCCTGTACGCCCGCGCGGGCTTCGCGATGCTGCCGATGCCGACGCTCGGGGTGCACACGCTGATCTACGTGACGTACGCGGCGGCGCTCGCGACCGCGACGGTGCGGGCGCTGCAATCCGGCGCAGCCGGCGCGCCGGACCGCGCGCTGACGGGGTCGCTGGCGTTCGTCGCCGTCTTCGGGCTCGGCAGCGGCGCCTACTACGCCGGCCGCTCGCACCCTGAGGTGCTCGTCACGACGTTCGGGACGTGGGCGCTGGCGCTCGCGCTGCTGACGCTGCTGGCGCTGCGCCGCCTCGCCGCGCACGGCGGCCGGCGACCGGAGCCGGCGGTCCTGCTGTGCCTGTTCGCCTTCTGCGTGACGGGCTGCTCGCTCGCGCAGACGCCGACGCCGTGGTCGCAGCTCGAGCGTCTCGGGACGACGGGCCCGCCGCGCCTGCGCGCGCCCGCCGGCCAGGTGTTCGTCGCCGCGCACGTGCGGCGCGGCGAGCGCGTCGCGATCCTCCAGCAGCTCGGTCACCGGATCGCGGAGAACGTCGGCGTCACAAATGTCTCGCCCTACACGACCTCGTTCGCGACGCCGGCGGTCAGCCAGCTGCAGGACGTGGTGCGCGCGCTGCGCAGGGCAGGCGGCACGAAGGTGTTCGTGCCGACGACCCCGTCCGCGATACCGGACGTGCGGCCGGCGCTCGCCGCGGACGGCTTCGGCCGCGTCGCCGCCGACAGCGACGGCAACGAGCTGTGGGTCGACGGCGCGCCCCCGACGCCGGTGGAAGGATCCGCCGGCGAAGTCGGGAACGCGCCCTGAGCGGCCTCAGACGCGCCGCAGCACCGCGAGCAGCGAGAGGCCGGCCGGCAGCGTGCGTCTGCCGCGGTCGAGCCAGCGTGCCTCGAGCTTCATCGGCAGCTCGAGGATCGGCGACATCCACGGCGGTGTCAGCTCCACGTCGGAGGCGTGCCTGCCGTGCTGCGACTCGTTCGAGACGTCGCCGTTGCCGTCGATGACGTCCCTGTGGCGCACGCGCTGCAGCAGGCGCACCGCGGCGGCGGGCGGCAGCAGCAGCGAGTTGAAGTACGTCATGCGCTCGATGCTCCAACCGGTGTCGGCCGCGAGCGCCCGCATCATCTTGCGGTCATAGCGGCGGAAGTGGTTGTTGAAGACGTCGTGGCTCGACCACAGCGCTCTCAGCGCCGGCACGGTCATCAGGAAGTAGCCGCCCTGCTTCGTCACGCGCCGCAGCTCGCGCAGCGTCACGCGGTCGTCGACGGTGTGCTCGACCATGTCGAGCGAGATCACGAGGTCGAACGTCTCGTCGTCCCACGGCAGTTGCTCGACCGGCCCCTGCACGACGTCCTCGTGACCGCGGCTGCGCGCGATCTCGACCGAGTCGGGGTTGAGGTCCAGGCCCGTGACGTGCCCGTAGTCGCGCAGCTCGTCGAGCAGGCGCCCGGAGCCGCAGCCGGCGTCGAGGACCCGCATCGTCGGACCGGTCGGCAGGTGCGCGAGCTCTTCGCACACGATCCTGCGCCGCCCCCGGTACCACCAGTGGCGGTCCTCCTGATTGAGCATCGCTTGTACCTCGACACGGTCCATGGCGCCCTCGGTCCCCCCTTGGTCGGTTACTGATGTTGGTTCGTCATATGGTGCGCGTTATGGTCAACTTGCGCGGCGGGCCGGGAGGGCGCGGCGTGCCTCCTCCGCGGACGATCGCGCTGGCGATCGCATCCTCCCACAGCCGAGCGTTGGCCGAGATCGCCTGCGCTCGGCCCCACTTGCGCGCCTGCTTGGCGAGCTTGCGCCGCTCGCGCGGCTTCTCGACCAGGCGTCCGATCGCCTCGACCCAGCCGTGGTCGGGCACGAGCCGCCCGCCCTGCTTCTCGCCGAGCGTCGCGTAGGGCCCGACCGGCGAGGCGAGCCACGGTCTGCTGAGGATCGCGTATTCCTTGACCTTGATGTTCGAGCGCGCATGGTTGAACGGAATGTCGGCGACCGGGGCCATGCCTATGTCGAACTCGGCGAGCTTGCGCGGCAGGTCGAAGAAGTCGACGTACGGGACGCAGCGATAGCGCTCGTGCTGCATGCCGATCTTGCAGCCGACCGTCTCGATCACGAGCTCCGGGTAGGCGTCGAGGACGCGTTCGAACTGCTCGCGCAGCGGCAGCCGCTCGATGTCGACATGGTGCTCGTTGCCCGCCAGCCAGCCGGCGATGACGGTCTTGCCGTGGGGCGGCGCCGAGGCGTCCAGCGCACTGTCGGGACAGTAGTTCTCGATCACCTGCACGTGCTCGGCGCCGTACTCGCGAAAGCGCTCGGCGATCGGCTCGCTTGAGGCGATCGCGACGTCGGCGAGCTGCACGAGTCTGCGTATCTGGCGCAGCGCGCGGTCGCCCGCGAAGCCGCGATAGTCCTCGGCGGCGCGGTTGTTGGCGGGCACCGCCCGCACGTCGTCGTCGTTGTCGTAGACGACTGTCATGCCGGCCTGCTTGGCGGCCCTCGCTATTTGCAGCACCTCGTCTTCGTGCGAGCGGTAGACGAACAGCACGTCGTACCCCGCCGCGCGTTCGCCGCGGATGCCGACCTGCGGCTCCCACATCTGACAGATGTCGTGCCCGCGCTCGGCGAGCGCCATCAGCGGCCCTATCCCGCGGTACCAGCCCCCCGGCGCTTCCGGGTTGGCGATATACGCTATTCGCACGCCGTTCCTCCCAGTCGCTACACGGCCGTGCGCGTTATCGCGACCGGTTTCGGCGGCCCGGCGGGACGCGGGGTCCTACCCGCCCGCACGACCGCCTCCGTCAGCACGCGCTCCCACCGCTCCGCGTTGGCCGAGACCGTCTGCGTACGCCCCCACTTGCGCGCGTGCTTGGCGAGCTTGCGCAACTCGCGCGGTTTTTCGACCAGCCGCACGAGCGCCTCCGCCCAGCCCTCGTCGGGCACGAGCCGACCGCCCTGCTTCTCCCCCAGCGATGCGTACGGCCCTATCGGCGAGGCCAGCCACGGTCTCCCGAGCGCGGCGTATTCCTTGACCTTGATGTTCGAGCGGGCGCGGTTGAACGGGATGTCGGCGATCGGGGCCATGCCGACGTCCCATCTGGCGAGATGCGGCGGGAGGTCGAAGAAGTCTCTGCGGTCGACGTGGCGGTAGCGCTCGTGCCGCAGTCCGATTGCGCAGCCGAGCGTCTCGATGACGAGCTGCGGGTGGGCGTCGAGCGCCCTCCCGAACTGCTCGCGCAGCGGCATCAGTCTCACATCCAGGTGGTGCTCGTTGCCGCCGATCCAGCCGGCCACGACGGTCCTTCCGTTCGGCGGCGCGGACGCGTTCAGGACCTCGTCGGGCACGAAGTTCTCGATGTGCTCGACGTGCTGCGCGCCGTACTCGCGGAAGCGCTCGGCGATCGGCACGCTGGCGGCGATCGCGAGGTCGGTCTGCGACAGCAGCTTGCGTATCTCGCGCAGCGCGCGCTCGCCGGCGAAGCCGCCGTAGTCCTCGTGCGCGGCGTCGCCTCTGGGTATCGCGCGCATGTCGTCGTCGTTGTCGTAGACGACGGCCATCCCGCTGCGCTTGGCGTGCCGCACGATCTCGAGCACTTCCGCCTCGTGCGAGCGGTGGATCAGCAGCACTTCGCAGCCGGCCACGAGTTCGCCGCGGATGCCCTGTCTGGGGCGCCACACCTGCATGATCTGATGGCCGCGCCGGCTCAGCGCGACCATCGGTCCTATCCCGCGATACCAGCCCCCGGGCAGCTCCGGGTTGGCGATGAACGCTATACGCACCGGAAAACCCCCCTTCCCCCAATGTGGTGCGGGACGAGCCTACCATCAGCGCTTCGACCGCTGGTAGAGTCGCTCGAAAGGCATCGAAGGGGGATCGATGGAGGGGGAGCGGCTCGCATACGAGATCCGCCGCGCCGTGATCGACGAGTCGATGCGCGCGGGGGTCGGACACATCGGCTCGGCACTGTCGATCGCCGACCTGCTCGCTGCGCTGTACGGGCGCGTGCTGCGGATCGACGAAGCCGCCGATCCCGACCGCGACCGCTTCGTGCTCTCGAAGGGTCACGCCGCGCTCGGTCTCTATGCCGCGCTCGCCGCGACGGGCCGCATCGAGCGCGAGCTGCTCTCGACCTACTGCGGCGAGGGCTCGATGCTCGGGGCGCACCCCGAGCACGTGCTGCCGGGCGTCGACTTCTCGACCGGCTCGCTCGGGCAGGGCCTCTCGATCGCCGCCGGCGCCGCGCTCGCCGCGCAACGCCAGGGCTCGGGACGCCGCGTGTTCGCGCTGCTGAGCGACGCCGAGTGCAACGAGGGCTCGATATGGGAGGCGGCGATGTTCGCCGGCCACCATCGCCTCGCCAACCTCGTCGCGCTGATCGACGTCAACGGTCAGCAGGCGCTCGGTTACACACGCGACGTGATGGATCCCGGCCCGGCCGCGCGCGAGCGCTGGGCCGCATTCGGCTGGGATGTGCACGAGGTCGACGGGACGAGCCCCGACGCGGTCGCCGAGACGATCGAGGCGCTCGACCTGAACGACGGCCCGCCGCACGTGCTGCTCGCGAGAACGGTCTTCGGCCGCGGCGTGTCGTTCATGGAGAGCAAGATCGAGTGGCACTACCTGCCGCTCGAAGCGGAGACGCACCGCCAGGCGGTCACCGAGCTGGAGGCCGCGTGCCCGCCCGTTCCGTCGTAACGGGCGCCGCCGGCTTCATCGGCGCGGCGCTCGCGCGACGGCTCGTCGAGCGCGGCGACCGCGTCACGGCGCTGGCGGGTCCGGGCTCCGACCCGTGGCGGCTGGACGGCCTGCGCGACCACGCCGACGTGCTCGAACTCGACCTGCGCGACGCGGACGCCGTCGCCCGGCTCATGCGCAGTGCCCAGCCGGAGGAGGTGTTCCACCTCGCCGCGCACGGCGCCTACTCGTGGCAGCGCTCGCTGCCGCGGATGATCGAGACGAACGTCGCGGGCACGGCGCACGTCGCGGAGGCGGCGCTCGACGCCGGCGCCCGCGCGATCGTCAACGCCGGCTCCTCCTCCGAGTACGGCCTCAAGGACCACGCGCCGCCGGAGCATGAGCTGCCAGAGCCGAACAGCGCCTACGCCGTCACGAAGGCGTCGGCGACGCTGCTCGGCGGCTGGCTCGCGCGCGAGCGCGGCGCGGCCTTCACGACGTTGCGCCTCTACTCCGCCTACGGCCCGTGGGAGGAGCCGAGACGGCTGATGCCGGCGCTCGTGGCGGCGGGGCTGGAGCGGCGCTTGCCGCCGCTCGCCGATCCGGCGATCGCGCGCGACTTCGTCTACGTCGAGGACGTCTGCGACGCCTTCCTGCTCGCGGCGCAGCGCGCGCAGCCGGGCGCCGGCGCGGTCTACAACATCGGCAGCGGCGTGCAGACGACGCTGCGCGAGCTGGCCGAGGTTGCGCGCCGCACCTTCTCGATCGAGGAGGAGCCGGCGTGGGCGGCGTTCCCGGCGCGCGACTGGGACACCGACGTGTGGGTCGCCGACGCGCGCCGCGCCGACGCGGAGCTCGGCTGGCAGGCGCGCACGCGGCTGGAAGCGGGGCTGGCGGCGTTCGCGCGCTGGATGGACGAGCAGGACGCGACGGTCGCGGGGCGTTACCGCACCGCGGTCGGCGCGGCCTGAGCACGCCGCACCGCAGCCGCGATCCCACACATCGTGTGTTGAACCCCCGCGACAGCGGGACTAGCGTGATCGCATGGACCTCTCGTCGCTCCCCTGGCTGCAGGTCCGGGTCGAGCTCGAGGGCAGCGCGCGGCTCAGGTGCGACCCGCGTCCGGGGCGAATCGTGATCGTCGGTCCCGGCCACACGTTCTTGCAGTTGGCGGAGACGATCGACGACGCGTTCGCGCGCTGGGACCTCGCGCACCTGCATGCGTTCGAGCTGCCGGACGGGCGCTTCGTCGGCCTGCCCGGGGCCGGGCCGCCGCTCGGCGAGGAGCCGCGCTGGCTCGACGACCGGGCGATCGAGGTGCTCGCGGCGGTCGGGCCCGGCGACCGCTTCCGCTACACGTTCGACCTGACCGCCCGCTGGCGCCACGACTGCCGGGTGCTCGAGGAGACGATCGCGCCGCTCGACGTCGCCGGCGAGCGCCCGCGGCGTCCGGCGATCACGTACGGCTGGGGCTGGATCCCCGACCAGTACGGGAGGACGGAGGGGGAGGGATTCGAACCCTCGATGGACGGAACCCGCCCATAACGGTTTTCGAGACCGCCGCATTCAACCGCTCTGCCACCCCTCCAGGTGGGCACGGCCGCAACAGCGTAGCGGCTGGCGGGCGGCGCGGGCTCGGCCGGCGGCACGCGCGCGCCGCTCACCGCCGTCCCGCGAAGAAGCTGCTCAGCAGGCCGCCGCACTCCTCCGCGAGCAGCCCGCCGGCGACCTCCGGACGGTGGTTGAGTTGCGGCTGGGCGAGGACGTCGAGCACGCTGCCGGCCGCGCCGGCCTTCGGGTCCCAGGCGCCGAAGACGACGCGTGGCACGCGCGCGAGCACGATCGCGCCGGCGCACATCGCGCACGGCTCGAGCGTCACGTACAGGACGCTCTCCAGCACGCGCCACGTGCCGAGCTTCTCCGCCGCCTCGCGCAGCGCGAGCACCTCGGCGTGCGCCGTCGGGTCCTGGCGCAGCTCGCGTTCGTTGCGGCCGGTCGCGAGCACCTCGCCGTCGTGGACGATCACGGCCCCGATCGGCACGTCGTCGTGCTCCAGCGCGCGCTGCGCCTCGCGCAGCGCAAGGCGCATGAAGTACTCGTCGCGTGGGAAGAAGTGGCTGGTCACGGGGTTCCGGGGCGTCCAATGCACCGACTGCGGGCCTTGCGGCGAAACCTTTCCCCGCCGATGATGTCTTAAGTGCAACGCGGCAGGATGGCTGCAGCGTTTCCATCCTCCGCCGCTCATGCCCCTCCGTCCCCGCCTCCTCACCATCGCCCTCGCCGCGCTCGCGCTCGGCGTGCCGGCCGCATCCGCCTCCGCCGCGGCCCCGCCCACGTATGCCGCCGGTGAGGTCGTCGTCGGCTACGCGGCCGGCGCGGCGCGCGCTGGCGACACGCTCACGCGCGTCGTGCACGTGCCGCCCGGCCAGGTGCGCGCGACGGTCGCGCGGCTGCGCCGCACGCCCGGCGTCGCCTTCGCGGCGCCGAACCCCATCGCGCACGCCGCCGACACCGCTCCGCTGCCGGACGACCCCGGTCTGCACGGCTTTCCCGGCGGCCTTGCGGCGCTGCAGTGGAACTTCTTCGGCCCGTGGGGCGTGAACGCGCTCGAAGCGTGGTCGAACCTCGCCGGCCGCGCGCCCGGCGGACGCGGCGTGCGCATCGCCGTGCTCGACACCGGCATCGCATACCGCAACCTCGGCCGCTTCCACCGCTCGCCCGACTTCGCCGGCACCCGCTTCGTCGCGCCATACGACTTCGTCGGCCGCACGCGCTTCCCGGTCGACCGCAACGGCCACGGCACGCACGTCGCCGGCACGATCGCGGAGGCGACGAACAACGCGATCGGCGTCACCGGGCTCGCGTGGGGCGCGACGATCATGCCCGTGCGCGTGCTCGACGCGCGCGGCTACGGCGACGCGACCACGATCGCGCAGGGGATCCGCTACGCGGTCCGTCACGGCGCCAAGGTCATCAACATGAGCCTCGAGTTCGCGACCAACGTGCGCAGCTCGGAGATCCCGGACATCACGTCCGCGCTGAACTACGCCAACAGACGCGGCGTCGTCGTCGTCGGCAGCTCCGGCAACGAGGGCGAGGCGCGGATCGCCTACCCGGCGCGCACCGGCAACGTCATCTCCGTCGGCGCGACGACCGACGACGGCTGCCTCGCGGACTTCTCCAACGACGGCTTCGGACTGGACGTCGTCGCGCCCGGCGGCGGCGACGACGCCGACCTCTCGAACGACCCGAACTGCCATCCGGGCCATCACGGCAGCGACGTCTACCAGATGACGTACACCGACTCGGTCGCCCGCTTCGGGCTCCCGTCCGGCTACGACGGCACCTCGATGGCGGCGCCGCACGTCTCAGCCGCGGCCGCGCTCGTGATCGCCAGCGGGGTGCTCGGCGCCAGACCGACGCCGAGCCAGGTCGAATGCCGCCTGAAGGACACCGCCAAGCAGCTCGGGATCCCCGGCCCGAACCGCGTCTACGGCGCGGGGCTCGTCGACGCCGGCGCCGCCACGTCGGCGGCCCGCGCGACGCCGCAGTGCATGAGCGCCGCCGCGCGCTCGCGGCGGTAGCCGGCGCGACACAGGCCGTCCGACGGTTCCCGCTTGCCCGCGGCGTCCGCACCCAGGCATGCTGGGCAGATGCGGATCGCATATGTGGCCGATCCCAAGACGGGGAACGGCTTCTATCGGGGGATTGGTCCGATGACCGCGCTGCAGCAGGTGCGCGGTCATCACGTGCGCGAGGTGCCGATCAACCTCGGCGACCCGCCGCTCGCCGCGGTGCGCGACGTCGACGTCCTGCACATCCACCGCTACGCCGAAGAAGGCGCCGTGAGCCTCGCGCGCACGGCGAAGGCGCACGGGGCCGCAGTCGTGTGGGACAACGACGACGACATCGGCTCGGTGCCGAAGGGCACGCCCGGCTACCGCAGGCAGGGCGGCATGATGTGGGAGCGCCGCCTCGCCGGGATGCGCAGGATCTTCCAGCTCGCCGACCTCGTGACGGCGCCGAGCGCACCGCTCGCCGCGCGCCTGCGCGAGTACGGCGCGCGCCACGCCGAGGTGATCGAGAACCACGTCGCCGACCAGTGGGTGCTGCGCACGCGACCGCCGCGCGAGGGCGTCACGATCGGTTGGATAGCCGGCCTCGAGCACCAGATAGACGCCGAGCGGCTGCCGATCCGCGAGACGCTCCAGCGGCTGCTCGACGAGCGGCCGGAGGTGCGCGTCGTGTCGTTCGGGCTGGGGCTCGGGCTGCGCGACGAGCGCTATCGTCACGTCAGCGTCGTGCCGCTGCTGAGGCTCACGGAGGAGGCGGGCGTGTTCGACGTCGGCATCGCGCCGCTGTCGGACATCGCGATGAACCGCGCCCGCTCGAACATCAAGCTCAAGGAGTACGCGGCCGCCGGCGCCTGCTGGCTCGCCTCGCCGATCGGCCCGTACGTCGGGCATGGCGAGAAGCAGGGCGGTCGCCTCGTGCCCGACGACGGCTGGTACGACGCGCTCGCACGCCTGCTCGACAAGCCGCGCGAGCGCGCGAAGTTGACGAAGCGCGCCGGCAAGTGGGTCGCCGGCGAGACGCTGTCGAAGGCCGCCCGCGTCTGGGAGGCGCGCTTCGAGGAGGCGATCGCGCGGTCCCGCAGGGCCGCCGCCGCCTGACGCCGCGCGTTACGTCGTGCGGATGATCAGCACCGAGCAGGGCGCGTGGTGGCTGACCTTGTTCGGCACCGAGCCGAGCAGGAAGCGCTTCGCGCCCGTCATGCCCTTGTTGCCGACGATGATCAGGTCGCTGCCCTGCTCCTCGGCGACGTCGAGGATCGCGTCGGCCGGGTCGCCCTGGCGGGCGTAGGTGCGCACGTCCGCGACGCCCGCGGCGCGCGCCTCGTCGGCCACCTCGGCGAGCGTCGCGTCGACGTCCTCACGCGGGTTGACCGACCACTGCAGGTCGCGCGGCGTCTCGATCGCCTCGTCCTTCAGGCGCTGGCCGGAGACCGGCTCGTAGGCGCTGACGACCTCGAGCGTCGCACCCGCCAGCCTGGCCAGCTCGACGGCTTGGCGGACTGCCTCGCGGGCGGTCTCTGAGCCATCGGTTCCCACGACGATCGAGCTGAACACGGACGCTCCCTTGGCCGGCGACACGAGCGCGCGGATCATATCCGCGGCCGTCGGCCGTTACGCCAGTTTCACGATTGCGATCACGATGCCGGCGACCACGCACGCGACGATCGCGACCTGCGTCCAGATCCAGAAGGGGGACATCGCGCGACAGGCTAGCCGCTTACGGGCGTATCCGCCCGCGTCCGGCCGCGCCCGCGCCGGCCGCGAGCCAGGCATCGGCGAGCGCGCACCAGCCGTCCTGGACGCGCTCGAGCGGCCAGTCGCGCTCAGAGCGCAAATGCATGTGCAGGCGCGCGTCAAACGCCATCACGAGCGAGTTGACGGCGTACTCGACGTCGAGCGCCGGCGCCGCCTCGCGCAGCAGCACGGCGAGGTGCGTGCGGTAGGCGGCGTCCGGCCCGCGCAGGGTCGGGCCGCCGGCGTCGGCGGTCGTCAGCAGCATGCGTGCCTCGCCGTCGTCGAGCAGCGCGATGCGCGCGCGGCCGAACGCGTGCAGCCGCTCGCGCGCGGGCGCTCCGGGGCCGAGCGGCGGGACCCCGCGCAGGAGCTGCTCTTGCAGCTCGCGGTGGCGCTCGCCGAGCAGCGCGAAGGTGAGGCCGGCGCGGTCGCCGAAGCGGCGGTACATCGTCCCCATCCCGACGCCCGCCGCCTTCGCGACGTCCTGCATCGACACGCAGTCGGGCCCGCGCGCCGCGAACAGCTCGGTCGCCGCGGCGAGGATGCGTCTGCGGTTCGAGGCGGCGTCGGCGCGCTCGGTCTGCTCGGTCGGCAGCGCGATCAGCGGGAGCTCCTCCACGATCGAGGCATCATGCCGCCTCCAGGATCGTTGCGGGCTCAACTTCCTGCGCGAGCGCGCCAACCAGCTCGGCGAGCGCGGCCTGCAAGCCAGGATCGGCGAGCGTGCCGTCGGAGGCCCAGGCATCGTCGGCCTGTCCCACGGGCAGCTCGCGCTCCAGCACCCGCGCGCCGATCGTCTTGAGCACCTTGCGCGCCTCCGCCTGCGCCCACACCGCGCCGAACAAGCCGGTGCTGGCACCGATCACCGCTGCCGGCTTGCCGCGCAGCGGGTTTGAGGCGTAGGGACGCGAGACCCAGTCGAGCGCGTTCTTGAGCGCTCCGGGGATCGAGGCGTTGTACTCCGGCGTGGCGATCAGCAGCGCGTCGGCGCCGGCGACCGCCTCGCGCAGCGCCCGCACCGGCTCGGGCACGGACGCCGCGTCGAGGTCCTCGTCGTAGGCGGGCAGCTCGGCGATGCGATCCCACTCGACCAGCTCGGCGCCAGGCGGCAGCGCCGCCGCGGCGGCGCGCAGCAGCGCGCGGTTGTGGGAGTTGCGCCGAAGGCTGCCGGCGAGACCGAGCACCCGCATGGCGCTAGGCCTCCTCGCCGGCGGCCGCGACCGGCAGCAGCGTCAGCTCGACCGTCAGCTCGACGTCGTTCGCGAGCGCCTTGCCGCCGGTCGGCAGGTCGGCGTTCCAGTTGAGTCCGTACGCGCTGCGGTCGACCGTCGCCGTGAGCGTGATCCCAGCCTTGCGATAGCCGAACAGCTCGCCCTCGGGCGTCCAGTTGCCCTCGGCGTGGACGGGCAGCGTCGTGCCCTTGATCGTCAGCGCGCCGTCGACGATCGCGCGGCCGTCGTCGGCCAGCTCGACGCGCGTCGAGCGGAACGTCACCGCGGGGTGGTTGGCGACGTCGAAGAAGTCCTCCGCCAGGACGTGATCGCGGAACTGCTGCGGCGTGCGGATCGAGATCGACTCGACCTGCGCCGTTCCCTCGAGCGTGGCGCCGTCGGGTGCGACGGAAAGCGTCGCGGCAACGTCGCCGAGCGTCCCGCGGAAGGTGGAGACGCCCATGTAGCGGACGGCAAACGCGAAGCTGGAGTGGACGGGGTCTGCGGTGTAGGTGCCGGCGAGCGGCTGGACGGCGGTGCTGGTGGACATGCGAGCCTCCGATTTCGATAAGCGGACTTCGTTCCGCTTCGTACTCTAGCACGAAGCGGAACTGATTCCGTTTATTCCGGTCCGGCGGCCCGTTGTCGCAGGCGGTTACAGGCCCGGCAGCTTCACCACCGTCACGAAGAACTCGTCGATCTGGCGCACGACCTCGATGAAGCGCTCGAAGTCGACCGGCTTCGTGACGTACGCGTTCGCATGCAGCTGGTAGCTGCGCAGCACGTCCTCCTCGGCGTGCGAGGTCGTCAGCACGACAACCGGGATCGTCGCGAGCACAGGGTCGCTCTTGATCTCGGCCAGCACTTCGCGACCGTCCTTGCGCGGCAGGTTGAGGTCGAGCAGGATCAGATCGGGGCGCGGTGCGTTCGCGTACTCGCCCTCTCTGCGCAGGTACTGCATCGCCTGCACGCCGTCCGCGACGCACTCGAGCGCGTTCTTGACCTTGTTGTGCTCGAACGCCTCGCGGATCATGAGCGTGTCGCCCGGGTCGTCGTCAACGAGCAGGACGTCGATCGCGTTCAGCATCTGGGGCGGGCTCATGTCGGGGGGTCTCCTCCTCGAGGACGGGCAGCGTGAAACGGAAGGTGGTCAGGCCGGCAGGTGCATCCGTGTCGAGCCAAATGCGGCCGCCGTGGTACTCGACGATCTTGCGGCACATCGCGAGTCCGATGCCGGTGCCGGCGTACTCGTCCTTGGGATGCAACCGCTGGAAGATCATGAAGATGCGCTCCGCGTATTGCGGCTCGATTCCGATGCCGTCGTCCACGACCGTGAACGTCCACTCGTGAGCGGCGCCGCTGCGCTCGGCCGAGATCCTGACATGGGGCGGGCCGCCGTTGCCATGGAACTTCAGCGCGTTGCCGATCAAGTTCTGGAAGACCGCCGCGAGCAGCGCCGGCTCGCCGCGCACCTGCGGCAGCGGCCCCGCCTCGATCTGCGCGCCGCTGTCCTCGATCGCGTGGCCCAAGCTTGCAAGCGCCTGCCGGAGGACGTCGTCACCGGCGACGACCTCCGCGGCGGCGGCGCGGCCCACGCGCGAGAAGGCGAGCAGGTCGTTGATCAGCTGCTGCATGCGCTTCGCGCCGTCAACCGCGAACGCGATGTACTGCTTGCCGCGCTCGTCAAGCTGATCTTCGTAGCGCTGCTCGATCAGCTGACAGAAGCTCGCGACCTTGCGCAGCGGCTCCTGGAGGTCGTGCGAGGCGACGTATGCGAACTGCTCCAACTCCGCGTTGGAGCGCGTCAGCTCGCGCGCCTGCTCGTCGAGCCGGTCGTGCGCCTCGCGCAGGCTCGACAGCTCGGCGACGATGCGGCGGCGCATCGAGTCGACGTCGTCGCCCAGCTCGACCACGTCGCGTGCGCCGTTGCGGGCGATGTCGTGACCGTACTCGCCGCGCGCGACGCGCCGGACGCTGCGCCCCAGCCCGCGCAGCGGGCGCGTGATCGTCACGCGCAGCGCGACCAGCGCCCCGCCGATCCCGATCGCGATCAGCACGACGATCGCGACGAACGCGGCCGTCAGGAAGTTCGCCATGCTTCTGAAGTGCGCACGGCCGGCGCTGCGCACCTCCGAGAGCGCGGCCGCCTGCCGCGCGAGCGCCCCGCGCAGCGCGTCGAACAGTCTGGCGCCGCGGGCGGGAGGCAGCGCCGTGGTCGCGCCCCGCCCGTGCGCCCGCACCGCCGCGATCAGCGGTGCCGCGTACCGCTCGTGCCAGGCGCTGGCGCGCGCCCTGACGAGCGCGGTGTCACGGCGCGCCGAGGCCATGTCGTCGCCCGTCAGCACGCGGTCGAGCGCCGCGTACTGCTCGCGCTCGGAGATGCGTCCGTCGCGATACGGCGCGAGGAACTGCTCGCGTCCCGTCAGCGCGAAGCCGCGCAGCCCGCTCTCCTGGTCGACAAGCGCCGTGCCCAACTGCATCTGTGCGAGGACCGCCGGACCGTTGCGGTCCAACACGATCGTGCGGGCGTTCGTCAGCCGCACGATCGCGACCACGCCGAGCGCGGTGCCCGCCGCCGTGACGAGCGCAAGCGCGCTCGCGGCGAGCGCAAACCACTGGCTCGTCGTATAGCGGCGCACGAGCGGCGGCCGAGCGGACCGCCGGCTCACGCGGCGCCCCGGGCCGCCACGACGATCATCGCGACATCGTCGGTGAGATCGCCGCCGTGCAGGCGCTCGACCTCCGTCACGAGCTCGTCGAGCAGCGGCGAGGCGTCGGCGAGGCGCGCGACGTCGCCGTCGATCCGCTGCGCGAGCAGCTCCATGAGGCGCTGCTCGCCGAGGCGCTCGGCGCCATCGCCGATGCGCCCGTCGATCAGGCCGTCGGTGTAGAGCAGCATCGCCCAGTCGCCCACGAAGCGCAGCGCGTTCCCGCCCCATCCGCCCGGCTCGACGAAGCCGATCGGCTGCGTGACGTGCGGGACCTCCAGCACGCGCAGGCCCGCGCCGTCGACGACGACCGGCGGCGGATGGCCGGCGATCCGCAGCTCGCCGCCGGCGCGGCCGGGGTCGATCGTGAGCATGCAGGCGGTCGCGAAGATCGCGGGCGCGTGGCGCTCGTGCACGAGCACCTCCTGCAGCAGCGCAAGCGCGTCGTCCGGCGGCGCGTCGGCGAGCATCAGCGTGCGCCAGGCGACGCGCAGGCAGACGCCGAGCGCGGCTTCGTCGGGACCGTGGCCGCTGACGTCGCCGATCAGCACGTGCACCGTGCCGTCGTCGAGCTCGACGGCGTCGTAGAAGTCGCCGCCCAGCAGCGAGCGGCGACGGCCCGGACGGTAGGTCGTGCTGACCGAGACGTGCGGGTCGCGCACCAGCGCCTGCGGCAGCAAGCCGCGCTCGAGGCGCGCGTTCTCACGCGCGTGCAGCCGCGCCTCGATCAGCTCGCGCTGCGAGCGGTCAGCACGGCAGCGCTCGATCGCATAGCGGATCGCGCGCGCGAGCAGCGGCCCGTCGACGCCGCCCTTGACGAGGTAGTCCTCCGCGCCGCGCGAGAGCGCGTCGACGCCGCGCTGCTCGTCGTGGTGGCCGGTCAGCACGACGATCGCGGCATCGGGCGCGGCCGCGCGCAGGCGCTCAACCGCTTCGAGCCCCATCGCGTCCGGGAGGCCGAGGTCGAGCAGTACGCAGTCGATCCCGCCCGGCAGCATCTCGGCGGCCTCCTGCAACCGCTCGACGCGGATCACGTCGACGTTCGGCGCGACGCCGGCGAGCAGCGACTCGACGAGCAGCGCGTCGCCCGGATCGTCCTCTACGAGCAGGAGTTGGATCGGGAAGGAGAGGGACATCCCTGGGGTGAATCCTGGCAGCCGCGCGCAGCGAGCGTGTCCTTAGCTCAGCGGTGCCACCGATCGCGCACGTCGATCCATTTCTGGAACCAGTCCGGCAGCAGCCAGAGCGCTGCGAGCACGAGCGACGCCCAGGGCGAGATCGCCATGCTCGCCGGTATCGCGAGCGCGAGGGGCTTGACGCTGCGGATCATTGCCCTTGGTCTTCCGGGGCCTCGCCGGAGGCTTCCACTTTACACCGATATAGGGAGGTATTACACCCTAAAAGGTTGGGTTGGTCAAGGGCGTTTATCCCGCTTCTGGGACGACATGCCAACCTGGCAGGCCACCATATTTCTCCTGCAAAGCCGCTTCTTTTGGTCGCCCGAGGCGGTATAAGCGTCCCGTGTCCGAGCCGTCCCCGAGAGCGCTGGCGGTCGTGCGGACGCTGCGCAAACGGCGGCGCATGCTCGAACTCAGCCAGCGCGAGCTGGCCGCGCGCGCCGGCATCGGCGAGAAGCATCTCGGCGAGATCGAGCGCGGCCTGCGCGACCCGCGCCTGTCGACGCTGATCCGCCTGCTCGACGCGCTCGACCTCCGCCCGGACGAGCTCGCCGCGTTGTGGGAGGAGGCGGTCACGCTCGCGACTCCTCGGCCCGAGCCTCGGCGCTGACCGCTCTCGACGAAGTGGGGGGAGCAGGTTCGACTCGGCGGACATCACCCGCGCGACGGGTCCTAAACGGCGGCTTCGAGAACCGCTCGCGCCCACTCGATCGCGCGCTCGGCACCTTGCAGGCTCTCGTCGCGCGAGAACCCAACGATCTCATGCTCGTCGTAGCGGAACTCGGCTGCCCACGGCGAGAGCCATCGCGTCGCCGCTACGTCGTCGGGCACCTCAACGCTGCCTTCCTCGGCGACCTGGAGCAGATAGTTGAGGTCGTGCGCACGTCGAAACGCGACACCGTGGACCACCAGCACCGCCTTCATCGCCTTCTCGATGGCCTGCTGGGCATGGAAGCCGATCACGTCGTCCGAAATCGACTCGTCGTCCAGCAGCGCCCGAACGGCCGCTCGATCCTCTCCTGCCTTCCGCAAAAGCAGCATCGCGAAATCGCGCTGGTCAGGACTCAGCAACCAGCCGACCCTCACGCATCGCCCAATAGGCCAATGAACCCGGCACGTCCTTCCGGCGCCGCACGAGATCCTCGCTCATCACGATCACGTCGACGGGCACCCCGAGCGGCGGCAAGGCGTCCCGCAGGCGCATGATCTCCTGTGCCGTCGGAGGCTGATCTCCTCTCTCGATCACGAGGAAGTCAAGGTCGCTGTCAGCCGTCGCGTCGCCGCGCGCGTGCGACCCGAACAGGAAAACCTGTGCGGGAGCCGCAGCTTCATCAGCAAGCGTGCGTCCAGCCTGCTCGATCACAGCGTCGCTGAGCACACGAAAACGGTACCTCAGGGGCAGGCGACCGGCAGGTATCCGCCGGACGACAACACCACGACTGAGACCGTCCCTCCATATCGCGAGTGCGCTGCGCTGTCCCCTTAGCGTCCTCAGAGCCGGCGGGTTCGCGTGTTCAGAAGCCCCGCAAAGTGCGGAGATCCTGCCCCCCTACGACCGGATGGAGAGTCCAAGGCGGATCTCCGCCATTTGCAGGAAGATCCGGCTCCGATCCAATACACCGAATAGTGGGGGGAGCAGGATTCGAACCTGCGTAGGCAGAGCCAACGGGTTTACAGCCCGTCTCCTTTAACCACTCGGACATCCCCCCGAGCAGGGAGCGGAAGTGTAGCGAGCGCGGGGCCGACACGGGCGGTGCGCGCGGCCGAGCTGAGCGCGCGTCCCGCGCCGCCGCCTGACACAAGCGGCGGCGCGGAAATGGCGCCGTGCGATTCAGCTAGGACGCGTCGCGCAGGCGCTGCGCCTCGGGCAGCGCCTCGAGCTTCTTGAGCGTGTGGTTCTCGATCTGGCGGATGCGCTCGCGCGTGACGTTGAACGCGCGGCCGACCTCCTCCAGCGTGCGCGGGCGGCCGCCGGCCAGCCCGAAGCGCATCTCGATCACCTCGCGCTCGCGCTGCGGCAGCGCCGCGAGCGCGCGACGGACGTTGTCACGCCGCAGGTTCTCCGAGGCGAGCTCGAACGGCGACTCGGCCGTCTGGTCCTCGACGAAGTCGCCGAGCTCCGACTCCTCTTCCTCGCCGATCGGCTTCTCGAGCGAGACCGGCTGCTGGGCCATCCGCAAGATGTCGCGGACCTCTCTGACCGGACAGTCGAGCTCGGTTGCGATCTCCTCCGGCGTCGGCTCGCGGCCGAGCGTCTGCACGAGCTGGCGCTCGACGTGCACGACCTTGTTGAGCTTCTCCACCATGTGCACCGGGATCCGTATGGTCCGGCCCTTGTCGGCGATCGCTCGCGTCACGGCCTGGCGGATCCACCAGGTGGCGTACGTCGAGAACTTGAAGCCGCGGCGGTGGTCGAACTTCTCGACCGCGCGGATCAGCCCGAGCGAGCCCTCCTGGATCAGGTCGAGGAACGTCAGCCCGCGACCGAGGTAGCCCTTCGCGATCGACACCACCAACCGCAAGTTCGCCTCGATCATCTGCTGCTTCGCCACCATGTCGCCGCGCTCGATGCGCTGCGCCAGGTGCACCTCCTGCTCGGCCGTGAGAAGGCTCACGCGACCGATCGAGCGCAGGTAGAGCCGCAGCGAGTCGAGGCTTGGCTCCACCGTCAGGTCGATTTCCGGGCGCTTCGACGACGTCCGCGGCTCGGGACGCTCGCCGCCCTCGCTCGCTCCACCCTCGGTCGCCGCACTGGGGCGACCGTCCGCTTCGATCACGTCGATGCCGTGCTCCTCCAGGTGCGCATGCAAATCCTGGATTTGCTCCTTTGTGACATCGACCTCCTCGAGGCATCCGGTGATCTCCTCGAAGGTCAGGTACCCCCGTTCCTGCCCCTCGGCGATGAGCGTCCGCAGCTCCTCCAACTCGAGCAACGGCGTCTCCTCCGCCGACAGCACTGCCGCCTTCTCCGTCACGTTGTCGTTCCTATCGAGACGCGATTCGGACCCACGCGAACGCGAGCCCCCCTCTCCTCACTGCACCTCGTAACTGAAACGCTACGTTCGCGATGTCGATCGCGATGGGGCTAAGCCATTCGTGCTCTCCCGCCCACGAGCGTGGAGGCGGCTTCCAGCCTGTGCGGAGTGATACCACAAAGCCGGCGAGGCTCTGCTGGTTCTCCGGGGAGTCCCGTGGCAGATGGCGCGTCGCCCGTGTCGAAGCGGGCTCGCTACCCTTGTGCGGGATGTCGAGCTCCCGTACCGCCTCCATCGCCGCACCCGACGTCCAGGCTCAGCAGCCGACGCTGCAGGTCAGCCTCTCGCGCGTGGGCGTGACCGGCGTCGAGAAGGTCATCCGCATCAGACAAGACGGCGTCGAGCAGATCTTCTCGGCGCAGATCGAGTGCTTCGTCGACCTCGGCCCGCAGCAGAAGGGCGCGCACATGTCGCGCTTCGAGGAAGTCGTCAACGACGCGATCGGCGAGGTCATCCTCGGCGAGGCGACCTTCAAGGCCGAGACGCTCGCGACGCACGTCGCCGAGCGCGTGCGCGACCGCCAGGGCGCGCGCCGCGCCGAGGTCACGATCGCGGCGCGCTACCCGGAGCACAAGCCGGCGCCCGTGTCCGGCATCCAGACGCAGGAGATCTACACGCTGTTCGGCTCCGCCGCCGCATCCGAGCGCGGCACGCGCCGGCTCGTCGGCGTCGCCGCCCAGGGCATGACCGCATGCCCGTGCGCGCAGCAGCTGATCGCCGGCGGTTCGCGCGAGCGGCTCGCGGCCGACGGCTTCACCGACGACGAGATCGAGCGGATCTTCGAGCACGTGCCCGTCGCGACGCACAACCAGCGCGGACTCGGCACGCTGCACATCGGCTGCACCGAGGAGTGCGAGGACGAGATCGAAGCACGCACGCTGCTGGAGATCGTCGAGGGCTCGATGTCGTCCGAGATCTACGAGCTGATGAAGCGCAGCGACGAGGCGGCCGTCGTGGAGAAGGCGCACCGCCGCCCGCGCTTCGTCGAGGACTGCGTGCGCGAGATGATCGGCGGGGTCGTCGAGCGCTTCCCCGCGCTGGCCGACGCGGCGTTCGTCTCGGCGCGCCAGGAGAACCTCGAGACGATCCACCAGCACGACGTCGTCGCCGAGCGCTTCGGCTTGCTCGGCGAGGTGCGCCGCGAGCTGGCGAGCGGCGAGCCCTCCCTGCATCACGTCTCGCGGCGCGCCTGGCTCGACGGGGCCGGGCTCTAACGGAGCCCGCTGATGGCGCTTCCGGCGGGCGTGCGCCTGCACCATCCCGCGGGCGACGACGAGGACGCCGTCGCCGTGCTCGTGCTGACGACCGCTTGCCAGGTCGCCGACACCGGCCGCTCCGATCGGGAGCTGGCGGATGTGATCGAGGACTGGGACCGCCCCGACGCCGACCTCGCGCGCGACGCCTGGATCGCACAAGACAGCGGCGGGGAGACGATCGGCTACGCGTTCGTCGCACCTCCCTCAGCGGAGGTGCGGGTGCATCCGCGGGCGCGCGGCCGGGGGCTCGGCTCGCACCTGCGCGAACTGATCGAAGCGCGCGCCGCCGAGCGCGGCGCCGAGCTGCTCGAGCAATGCGTAACGGCCGGCAATCGCATCGCCGAGCGCCCGCTCGAGCTGGCCGGCTACCGGCCGGTGTGGCACACGTGGCGGCTCGAGCGCCCGCTCGACGTCGCCCCCGAGCCGCCGAGCTGGCCGAGCGGCGTGACGGCTGGGACGCTCGACGACGAGCAGGGCGCCGCGCAGGTGCTCGCGCTGCTTGAGCGCTCGGAGGCGCTCGGGCCCGACGGCGACCGCTTGCAGCTTGACGTCTTCCACGCCGAGCACCTCGCCGAGGAGCGCCTCGATGGGGAGCTGTGCGTCCTCGCGTGCCGGCGCGAGACGCTCGTCGGCGTCGCGATCTGCGAGAGCTGGAACGACGCCGACGGGATCGTCGTGCAGCTCGCGATCGCGCACGATGAGCGGCCGGAGCCGCTCGGCCGGGCGCTGCTGCTGGAGGCGTTCGTGCGCATGCGGGCGCGGGGGATCGAGACCGTCGTCGTGCCCGTCGGCGCCCCCGCCGGACGCGGCGGACCGGAGCTGCCCGAGCCGTACGAGTCGGTCGGCCTGCGTCCGGTGTGGCAGCAGACGACCTGGCGCAAGCGGCTCGGCTGAGGACGCCGCGGCGGCGGCTCAGGTCGCGTCGGCGGCCTGGTCAGACCCGGCCGAGCGATCGCGCTCGCCCAGTCGGCGGCGCAGCCCGAGGAAGTAGTCGACCCCCGACGCGACCGTCACGACGACGGTCGCGTCGACGAGCAGCTCGAGCCACAGCGGGCTGTCGTCGCCGACCGCGATCAGCGCGAGCACCATCGCGATCTGCAGACAGGTCTTCGCCTTGCCGAACATGCTCGCCTGGATCACGACGCCCTGCGCTCCGGCCGCCATGCGCAGCGCGGTAACGGCGAACTCGCGCGCGATGATCACCATCGCGACCCACGCGGCCAGCCGGTCGAGCGAGACGAGCGCGACGAGCGCCGCGACGATCAGCAGCTTGTCGGCGATCGGGTCCATCAGCTTGCCGAACGTCGTGACGGCGTTGCGCGTGCGCGCGAGGTAGCCGTCGAGCAGATCGGTGAGCGAGGCGACGGAGAACACGATCGCCGCGAGCAGGTCCCCGCTCGGAGTCGCGTCGAGCAGGGCGACCACCAGCACCGGCACGAGCAGGATGCGAAAGACCGTCAGGACGTTGGGCACGTTGACCGGAAACACTGCGGCGGAGCGTACCCGCCGCGGGCGCCCGCGCGCGCGGCCCGCGAGGCTCCGTCAGGCCTTCAGCTTGCGCCCGGTGGCGAACAGCCAGCTCGACCACGCGACCATCAGCGCGGCGAGCGCAGCGACGACGGCGAGTGCGAGCGCGGCGCTCACGTCGGCCGTCCCGAGGAAGCCGTAACGGATCGCGCTGACGACGTAGAAGAGCGGGTTCGCGTGCGAGATCTCCTGCCACGGCGACGGGAGGCGCTCGACCGAGTAGAAGGTCCCGCCGAGGAAGCTCAGCGGCACGATCACGATGTTCTGCACGAAGCTCGGGTAGTCCCACGACTGCGCGTAGACACCGACGATCACGCCGAGCGAGGCGAACGCGACGAGTGTGAGCGCGACGGCGAGCGCCAGCACGAGCGGCTCGCGGATCGGGACGCCGGTCACCGGCAGCGCGAGCGCGACGAGCGCGCTCGCGATCAGCAGTGCGCGCACGACGCCGCCGAGCGAGAGACCGAGGTTCACCTCCCAGCTGCGCATCGGCGCGGCCAACACGTCGTGGATGTAGCGGTCGAAGCGCGCCTGGAAGACGGACGTCGCGTTGTTCGAGAAGGCCGCCTGCACCATCGCCATCGTGATCAGGCCCGGCACGATGAAGACGTCGTAGGGGATCCCGTGGACGCGCTTGATCGAGCCGCCGAGCGCGAGCCCGAACACGAGGATGAACAGGAACGAGGCGATCACCGGCGCCGCGATCGTCTGCATCCACAGCTTCGTCACGCGCAGGATCTCGCGGCCGGCGAGCCACGCGAGGCCGCGGCGGCGGACGGCGAAGCCGGGCTCCGCCGCGATCTGCTCGGGCGCCGTCGCGCTCATGCGGCGCTCATCGCCTTCACGTAGACGTCCGCGAGCGAGTCGGCCTCGTACGTCGCGCGCAGGCCGGCGGCGCTGTCGCGCGCCAGCAGGCGGCCGCCGCGGATGAGCGCGATCTCGGCGCACAGCTCCTCCGCCTCCTCGAGGTAGTGCGTAGTGAGCAGGATTGTCGTGCCGCCCTCATGCAGGCGACGGATGTAGCGCCACAGATCGAGCCGCAGCTCGAAGTCGACCCCGGCGGTGGGCTCGTCGAGGATCACGAGCGGCGGCTCGTGCATCAGCGCCCGTGCGAGCAGCAGCCGGCGCCGCATGCCGCCGCTGAGCTTCGGTGCCCGCACGTCGGCCTTCCCCAGCAGGTCAAAGACGTCCATCATCTCGCGCGCCCGGCGGCGCGCATGGGCGCGCTCCATCCCGTAGTAGCCACCGTGGTAGATCAGTGTCTCTTCGACGGTGAGGAAGCGGTCCAGGTTGACGTCCTGCTCGGCGAGACCGATCAGCCGCCGGGCCGCGGCCGTTGCGTGATCCTGGCCGAACACGCGAATCTCGCCGTCCGTCACGCGGATCAAGTTGCAGACGGCGCTGATCAGCGTCGTCTTGCCGGCGCCGTTGGGGCCGAGCAGGCCGAAGAACTCGCCCGCGGGGACGGTCAGGTCGAAGCCCTCCAGCGCGAGCAGGCCGTCGTCGTAGCGCTTCGTGAGCCCGCGCAGCTCGAGTGCCGGCGTCGGAGTGGTCACGGGCGCCATCGCAATCGAGGCTAGCGCGTCGCCGTGGGCTCGTGTCGTCAGGCCACGATAGGTCGATACCGCGCTACCAGCATAGGTATGCTGCGCGAATGCCCAAGACGATGACATTGCGGTTGAGCGACGAGCTGGCGACCGATCTCGAGGCGATGGCGCGTGTCGATGACGTGCCGGTGTCCGAGGCGATCCGCGTGGCGATCGACGAGCGCATCAAAGCCCGCCGCGATGACAAGCAGTTCCAGGCGCGACTGCGGCGCCTGATGGCGGAGAACCAGCGCGCGCTGGAGCGCCTGGCTCATCAATAGCCTACTACCAAGACACCGTGGTGGCGTGCTGCTTGCGCGTCGCGCCATCATGTACGTATGCGAGCGATGGTCCTGCACACGCCGCGAGAGGCGCTGCGGGCGGTCGAGCTGACCGATCCATCGCCGAGACCCGAGCAGGCGCTTCTGCGTGTGCTGGCGTGCGGGATCTGCCGCACCGACCTGCACCTGCGCGACGGCGAGCTCGATCCCGGGCATCTGCCGCTCGTGCTCGGACATCAGATCGTCGGCGAGGTCCTCATCCCGGACGCGGCCGGCGCGCACCCCGTCGGCGCGCGTGTCGGCGTGCCGTGGCTCGGCTGGACCTGCGGCGCGTGCCGCTACTGCCGCAGCGAACGCGAGAACCTGTGCGAGCGCGCGCGCTTCACCGGCAAGGACATCGACGGCGGCTACGCCGAGCTGGCGGTCGCCGATGCGCGCTTCTGCTTTCCGCTGCCGTCGGAGTCCGACTACCCGGACCTGCAGGTGGCGCCGCTGCTGTGCGGCGGCCTGATCGGCTACCGCGCGCTGCGCATGACCGGCGATGCCGAGCGGCTCGGCCTCTACGGCTTCGGCTCGGCGGCGCACATGATCTGCCAGGTCGCCGTCCACGAAGGCCGCGACGTCTACGCCTTCACGCGCCCCGACGATTCCAGGAGCCAGGCGTTCGCACGCGAGCTCGGCGCCGCATGGGCCGGCGGGAGCGACGACGCGCCGCCGGAGCCGCTCGACGCGGCGATCGTCTTCGCGCCCGCCGGTCCGCTCGTCCCGACGGCGCTGCGCGCGCTGGCGCCGGGCGGCACGGTCGTGTGCGCGGGCATCCACATGAGCGACATCCCGTCGTTCCCGTACGCGGACCTGTGGCAGGAGCGCTCGATCCGCTCCGTCGCGAACTTGACCCGCGCGGACGGGACCGCGTTCCTCGCGCTGGCGCCGCAGGTTCCGGTCCGCACGACCGTCACGACCTACGAGCTCGCGCAGGCCGAGCAGGCGCTGTCCGACCTGCGCGCGGGCGCGTTCGAGGGGGCGGCCGTGCTGACGCTCCCCTGAGCGCGCGGCCGAGCGCCACGATGTGCGAGCCTTCGGGCCATGCCCCTCATCCCCATGGTCATCGAGCGCACCGCCCGTGGCGAGCGCGAGTTCGACATCTACAGCCGCCTGCTCAACGAGCGCATCATCTTTCTCGGCTCCCCGGTCGACGACCAGATCGCGAACCTCGTCGTGGCGCAGCTGCTGCACCTCGAGTCGCAGGATCCCGACAAGGACATCTCGATCTACATCAACTCGCCGGGCGGCTCGATCTACGCGGGCCTCGCGATCTACGACACGATGCAGTTCATCAAGCCCGACGTGGCGACGATGTGCGTCGGCGTCGCGATGTCGATGGGCTCCCTGCTGCTGACCGGCGGGGCGAGAGGCAAGCGGATGGCGCTGCCGAACAGCCGCATCCTGATCCACCAGCCGTCGGCCGGCTTCGAAGGCCAGTCGACCGACATCGAGATCCACGCCAGAGAGATCCTCAGAACGCGCAAGCGGATCGACGAGATCTACGCCCACCACACCGGGCAGAGCGAGGAGAGAGTGCACGCGGACATGGAGCGCGACCGCTTCTTGACCGCCCAGCAGTCGGTCGAGTACGGCTTGATCGACCGCGTCATCGAGCACCACTAGCCAGGCACGAGCAAAAGGGGAAAACGGGATGGCGATCGCAGAGCGCAGCGCGCAGACGACCTGGAAGGGCAGCCTCGCAAAGGGCGAGGGGACGCTCACAAGCGGCAGCGGTGCGCTCGGCGAGCTGGCCGTCACGTGGGCCTCTCGCACCGAGCGCTCGGAGGGCAGGACGAGCCCGGAGGAGCTGATCGCCGCCGCGCACGCCTCCTGCTTCGCGATGGCGCTCTCGCACGAGCTGACGCAAGGCGGCAACGAGCCCGAGCAGCTCGACGTCAGCGCGGTCGTGACGTTGGACAGAGTCGATGACGCACCGACCGTCACCCGCTCGGCGCTCACCGTCACCGGCCGCGTACCGGGCATCGACGCCGCCGCGTTCGAGGCGGCCGCCCAGGGCGCCGGCAAGAACTGCCCGATCTCGCGCCTGCTCACCGGCGGCAGCGCCGAGATCACGGTCGAGGCGACGCTGGCGTCCTGAGCCAGCGCCGCCCGGCCACCCGCGTCAGAAGATCGTTATCGTCTGTGTCGGAGCAAGGCTGAACGTTCCGCTGAATCTGCCGCTTCTCGGACAGAAGAACGGTCCGCTCACGAAGGGAACGGTGTTGGGCGGGACTTCATATAGCGTCGAAACGTAGGGATTTCTTCCGGACACCGCGAGTAGGCCTCGTATGTCTCCTCCGTATAGACAGGTCCCGAATATTTCGGTTCTAATACTGAAAGACACCCCTTCGAGCGTGAGATCCGTCGCAGTGACGGCTTCTGGCAGGGTTCCTAGTATCCCGTTGTAGATCACCGGCCAGGGCGTACCTCTTAGGATTGCGATTGGACGGTCACAGCTCGTGAACCCGGCTGATTCGATGCTCCCATACGAGGTTCCAGCGACCAATGGGGTTCTGGCACTCGTGATCGTTCCGGCCAGTGTCATCGAGCAGCTCGCTCTGAAGCCTTCGGTGCTGAATATGACCTGCCCTAGTGAAGTCCCGGTGAGTCTCCCGCCAGGATTAAATTGAAATTCGTAGGCGCTCGCCGCCTCCGCGCAGATCGCCGCGACGAACACGGCGCCAAGGATCGCGAAGACCCGCCTTGATCTACCTGACATAGCTCCCCCAATTGAGTTTTTGACGCGACATCTCGACCCTACCGTCGAGTCGGCCGGGGAACAAGCAGTGGGAGTATTCAGGCGATCGCGTGCTCGATCGCGCCGAGGCGCTCGATCTCGATCCGCACGACGTCGCCGGACGCGAGGAAGCGGCGCGGGTCCATCGACATGCCGACGCCGCTCGGCGTGCCGGTGAGGATCAGGTCGCCCGGCGCCAGGGTGCACGTCTGCGCGATGAAGTCGATGAGCGCCCAGCAGCCGAAGATCAGGTCGGACGTGCGGCTGTCCTGACGCAGTTCTCCATTGACCCAGGTGCGCAGCGCGAGGTCCTCCGGGTTCGGCACCTCGTCCGCGGTCGTAACCCACGGTCCCCAGGGGCAGAACGTGTCCGCCCCCTTCGCGCGCGTCCACTGCGGCTCGCGGCCCTGCAGATCGCGTGCGCTCATGTCGTCCGCCACCGCATAGCCGGCGATCGCGTTGTCCGCTCCCATCACGATCGCGAGCTCGCCCTCGTAGTCGAGCCGCTTGACGACCTGCGGGCAGCGGACCGGGCCGCCGGGCGGTGCGGAGGAGCTCGGCAGCTTCATGAAGACGATCGGCTGCTCCGGCAGCGCTCTCCCCTGCTCGGCCGCATGTGCGGCGTAGTTCAAGCCGATGCCGAAGATCGCGCGCGGCTGCGGCACGGGCGCGAGCAGCGTGACCTCGCTGAGCGCGTGCTGCGGCCCGTCGGCCGGCGTGCGATCGCCGCTCGCGAGACGGTCGCGCACGCTGGCGCCGTCGGCGAATGCGACGACGGAGTCGCCGCGCACCTCGCCGGCGAGCGGGACGTCTGAGCCGGGAGGCAGGAAGGTCGCGAGCCGCATCGCGGCCCGCAGGCTATCCGGTCGTCGCGTGCTCCCGCTCGGCCGCCTCGACGTGCGTCACCGGCAGGCCGGTTCCGCGCGCCTTGCTGACGAGATCGAGGTGCAGCCAGCGCGACAGCCGCCGCGGCAGCGTCGAGATCACGATCTCGTCGTACGGCGAGCGGTTGATCGCGTCCTCGATCGCCATCAACGGCTCGTGATCGCCAACGTGGCCCGTGACCTCCGAGCCGGCCGCCTCGCTCAGGCGCGGGAGCGCCGCGGCAAGCACGCGCTCGGCCTCGCCCGCGTCGCCCTCCTGCGGGTCGACGAGCTTGTGCAGCCCGTGCGGATGTGCCGGGACGATCAGGTGAAACGTCGCGGCTCCGCGCCGCGCGCGCTCGCGCACCGCATCGAGCAGGCCCTCCGTGGTCGCCGTACGATGCGCGACGAGCAGCACACGGGCCGGAGTCGGATCGGTCATGACGCGCCCCCTTGTCGTTCGGACAGGTTCCAGCTCGATGATCCCCCGTGGGCGGTACGAGCGCAACACGGGGCCGTCGAGGGCGGGTAGCGTTGTCGCATGCGCCGCACGCGTGGCCTCAACGCGCGGCTCGTCGCCGCGATATGCCTGCTGGCCGGACTCCACCTGACGGTGTTCGGGGTGCTGCTTACGACGCTGCACGATCTCGGCAGCGCCGACCATCAGGCGCGCAACGCCGCGAGGGTCGCACTGGCTTCGAGCGACTCGCGCATCGCGCTCGCGCGCGGCGACGCTGCCGCGATGCGCGTCGCGGCCGGCGCACTCGCGTCGTCGGGCACGGCGGCGGGCGCACCGGAACCGGCGATGCTGGCGCGCGCGCTGCGGCGGGAGGCGAGCCGGCGGCGGGCACCCCGGGCCGAGACGCCCCGGGCGCGAGCGCTCGACGACCAGTTGATCGCGCTCGCGCTGCGCGAACGCGCCGCCCGCACAGCCGAGCGCGACCGCGTCACGCATCTCACGAAGCTCGCGTGGATCGCCGGCGCGGCCGGCGTGATGGCGACGATGCTGTGCGCGCTCGGCTTTCTGCTGTACATGCGCAGGGCCCTGCTGGCGCCGCTGCGCGCCGTCGCCGGCGCGGCGCAGCGGCTTGCCGCCGGCGACCTGCGCGCACGCGTCGGCGACCAGGAAGGGATCGGCGAGGTCGGCGAACTGGCGCGCACGTTCGACCAGATGGCCGACTCGTTGGAGGACAGCCGCGCAGCGCTCGAACGTCAGAACCGTGAGCTCGCCCAGCAGCGCAGCGAGCTGATCGAGGCGGTCCGCTCCGCACGCGAAGGCGCGAGCATCGTGCGGGCCGTGCTCGACACGACGCCGGACGCGATCGCGCTGCTCGACGGCGACGGCGCGGTGATCGTCGACAACCCCCCGATGCGCGCCGTGCGCGCGGCCTTCGCGCAGCACGCGACGACGCTCGACCCGCGTGCGCCGCTGGGACGCGACACGGCAGCCACCGACGACGTCGAGCGCCGCGACGAGGTCGTCCTGCCGGGCGCGCGCCGCACGTTCGCGCGGTACGTCGCACCGGTGCACGACGGCCGCGGTCGCCTGATCGGACGGCTGCTGGTGGTGCGCGACATCACCGGCGAGCGCGAGGCGGAGCGCGCGAAGCAGGACTTCTTCGCGCTCGTTTCGCACGAGCTGCGCACGCCGCTGACGGCGATCCTCGGCTACGTCGAGCTGCTCGTGAGCGACGACGCAGCCGCCTTCCCCGCCGAGCACGCACGCCACCTTGAGGTGATCGAGCGCAACGCGCGACGGCTCGTGCGGCAGGTCGGCGACCTGCTGTTCGCTGCGCAGGTCGACGGCGCGCCGCTGCTGCTGGAGCCGGGCGAGGTCGACCTCGATGCGCTCGTGCGCGATGCCGTCGAGCTGGCACGCTGTCGCGCGGAAGAGGCCGACGTGACGCTCACGACGGAGCTCGAGCCGGTCGGGCGCTGCGTCGGCGATCGCGATCGGCTCGCGCAGGTGCTCGACAACCTGCTGCTGAACGCGCTCAAGTTCACGCCGCCCGGCGGGCACGTGACCGTCCGACTCGTCGACGAGGGCGGCCGCGCGCGCATCGAGGTCGCCGACACGGGCATCGGGATCGCCGAACAGGACCTCCCGCACCTGTTCGACCGCTTCTACCGCGCGCGCGACGCGATCGGCCGGTCGGTGCCTGGACTCGGCCTCGGCCTGACGATCGTGCGCACGGTCATCGAGGGCCACGGTGGAAGCGTCACCGTGCGCAGCCGCCCCGGCGCGGGGGCGACGTTCACGGTGCTGCTGCCGGTGGCCGGTAGCGGTAGCCGAAGCCGCGCACCGTCTCAAGCGGGCCGCCGTCGGCTGGATCCCAGCCCAGCTTTCGGCGCAGGTAGCCCACGTAAAGCTTGACCTGGTCGCCGCCGAAGCCGTCGACGTCGCCCCACACGAGTTCGAGCAGGCGCGCACGACTGAGCGTCTCGTTCGGGTGGCGCACGAACGCGGACAGCAGCTTGAACTCGAGCGGCGTCAGCTGGACCGCGCGCCGCCTGGTGCCCTCAGGCGAGGTGACGGTCACCTCGCGGCTGACGTAGTCGATCTGCAGCGCGCCGTCCGCGTAGGCCGCGCGCACCTCCGGCGGTCCGCTCGTGCGGCGCAGGAGCGCCTCCACGCGGGCCAGCAGCTCCTGCCGTCCGAACGGCTTCGTGACGTAGTCGTCAGCCCCGCCGCGCAGGCCGCGCACTTTGTCCAGCTCGCCGGCGCGTGCGGTCAGCATCAGCACCGGCACGTCGCTGAGGTCGCGGATGCGCTCGAGCGTCTGCCAGCCGTCGAGCTCCGGCATCGCGACGTCGAGCACAACGAGATCCGGCGCCTCCGCCTCGAGGCGCGTGAGCGCCTCGACGCCGTTCGCCGCCTCGAGCACCGTGTGGCCCGCGCGTTCGAGCAGCACACGCACGAGGCGCCGCACGTCGTCCTCGTCCTCCACGACGAGCACCTCAGCGGACTTCACGCTCGTTGCATACCAGACGCTCGGCACGGTGTCGTCATGTCAGTGCGCGTGCGAACCGTTACTTAAGTCCTGCGGCGAGCGCACGGGCGCCCATGTGTGCGATCGCCTGGATCGAGATCTGGGGATTGACCCCGGAAGCGGTCGGGAAGGCGGAGCCGTCCAGCACGTAGAGGTCGCGGACGTCCCACGTCTGCGCGTTCGGGTCGCAGGCCGACGTCGTCGGCGAGCCGCCCATGCGGGCGGAGCCCATGATGTGGAAGGAGCCGAGCTGGATGCGACCGGGCCCGTAACCGCACGCGTCGGCCTCGGCCATGAAGCGCGCGCGTCCGGCCGCACCATCGCGCGGCGGGTCATACGCGACCCAGTCGCTGTGCGAGCTGAAGACGCGCTGCGCACCGGCCGCCTCGTGCAGCCGCGCGGCGCCGTCGATGCCGACGCGCAGATGGCGCGCGTCGTAGCGCGACAGGCGGTAGCGCACGACCGGCTCGCCGTCGCGGTCGACCCGCACCTCGCCGCCGTCGCGGTCGCGCAGCAGCACGCCGAAGACGACCGTGTGCGTGAGCGCCTGCATCAGCTCGTGATGGGCGCGCGCGCCGCGCCAGGGCATGAACGGGATCGCCAGGTGCGGATGGCCGGCGGCCGTCTCGTACTTGAGCCCGTAGCCGCCGTCGAGGTCGCGATGCTGGTCGGAGTAGAGCGCCTGCATGACGCCCTCCCAGGGCCGCACCTCGTCGTCGTAGATGCCCCATACGGCGGTCGCGGGATGCAGCCGCAGATGCTTGCCGACGTTCGGGTTCGTCAGGCCCGAGCGCTTCAGCAGCGCCGGCGTCTGCAGCGCGCCGGCGGCGCAGACGACCGCGCGCGAGCGAATCGTGAGGCGATGGCCCGCGTCGGTCGTCGCGATCACGCCGCACGCGGCACCGCGCTCGACCAGCACGCGCTCAACCGCGACGCCGACGGCGATGCGCGCGTCGGCCGCCTGCGCATCCACCAGCCACGTCTTCGCGGTCGACTGCTTCGCGCCGTAGCGGCAGCCGAAGTTGCACCAGCCGCACTCTCTGCGGTCGCAGCGGTCGTTCACGTTGCGCGGCATCGCGTCGATGTGCCAGCCGAGCGCGAGCGCGCCGTCGCGCAGCTTCTGCTCGCGCGCCGACGGCTCGTTGTGCTCCTGGTTGACGCCGAGCCGCTCGCAGACGGCGTCGAGCGACGCGCTGTACTCGGCGGACGCAAACGCCGGCACGCCGTGTCCCGCCCACTCGGCGCGCACGTCATCGGGCGTGCGGAAGGAGGTCGTGTAGTTGACGACTGTGCCGCCGCCGAGGCACGAGCCGGCGATCAGCCCGACCGACTGGTCGTGCGTCGCGGTCGGCGCGCCCGCGTAGAGCGTCGTGAGCGCTCTCAGCTCGGCCCCGTCGAAGTCGGCGTCGTCGTAGTAGCCGCCGCGCTCGAGCACGATCACGTCGAGGCCCGCTTGGCTCAGCACCGCCGCCGCGACGCCACCGCCCGCGCCGGAGCCGACGATGCAGACGTCGCAGTCGAGCGTCGTCGCCGCTCTGATCTCCAGCGGTCTGAGCTGCTTCGGCGGCGCGTCCGCGCGCGCGCCGAGCGGCCCGGGGTAGCCGATCGCGTCCCACACCGGGCTCGCGCCGCCGTCCGGCGCCGGCAGGCCGTAATACGTCAGCAGCGCGGCCTTGCGCAGCGCGTGGAAGGCGGCGCGGCGCTGCGGCAGGCGGCTGTCGCACCAGGTCAGCAGCACACGTTCGCGCGCGGCGCGCGAGAGTGCGCTGAAGCGGCGCAGCCCACCGCCGCCGAGTGCAGTCACGAGCGCGGTGTCCCAGGCGCCGAGCAGTTGCTGCAGCTCGCGGCGCGCGCGGCTGCGCGGATCGCGCCCGGCCAGCCGCAGGACGGCGTCCGGCACACCCAACTCGGTCGCACCCGGCACGCCGTTCGCCGGCGGGCAGAACGTGTCGCAGATCGCCTCGAGCGATCGGCGCTGACGTTGCGTGAGCTCCATCGCGGCTCCTCCTCGGCGGCCGGGCTGACGGTGTGGCCAGCCTACTCGCGCCCGCGCTCGGTAGCGGCAGCTCGGCGCGCGTCGGCGACTCAGCCGGCGAGCGCGGCGGCCAGCTCGTGCAGGCCGCTGATCCGCGCGATCCCGTCGGGTGCCGCGCCGGTCCCTGCACGGTCGAGCCAGACCCCGCGCAGTCCGGCACCGGTCGCGCCCTGCGCGTCGAGGTCGAGCCGGTCGCCGACGTGCGCGGCGGCGGAGGGCGCGACGTCCAGCTGCTCGCATGCGTGCAGGAAGATCTCCGCTTCGGGTTTGCGCATGCCGACGTCAGCGGAGGCGACGAAGACCGGGAAGCGGTCGGTGAGGCCGATCGCTGCCAGCTTTGCGCGCTGCGGCTCGCCCTCGCCGTTCGTGACGATGCCGAGTCGGATGTCTGGGATCGCGTCCGCGAGCGCCGTGAGCGCCGGCAGCACGTCGTCGAACGCCGCCCAGCCGGCGCGGTAGCGCTGGAGATAGGCGGCGAACCAGGCGTCGCAGGCGGCGTCGTCGGGCTGCTCGGCGGCCATCGCCGCGTGGATCCCGCGCACGCGGCGCCGGCGCTGCTCCTGGAACGAGCAGCGCCCGGCGGCGTACTCGTCGTAGTGGATCGCCTCCAGGCGCCGCCACTCCTCGGCATGCGCGGCGTCGCCGAGCAGCAGCTCCGCGATCGCCGCGTCGCGCGCGGCGTCGTGGTCCATCAGCGTCCCGTCGAGGTCGAACAGGACGGCGAGCATCGAAGCCGCGCGCGTCCGCGTTACGCCGCGCCGAGCACAGCGCCCAAGCGCCGCTCGAGCGCGCCGCCGAGCACCTCGCGCACCGGGCCCTCCTCGAAGCGCTCGACGAGCGCGGCGAGGAAGCCCTCGATCACGAGCCGCTTCGCCGTCTCCTCGCGCAGGCCGCGCGACTCGAGGTAGAAGAGCTGCTCGGGGTCGATCTGGGCGATCGCGGCGGCGTGCGTGCAGCGCACGTCGTTCGCCTGGATCTCCAGGCCGGGGATCGCGTCGGCGTGCGCTCTCTTCGAGAGCAGCAGGTTGCGCGACTCCTGGAAGGCGTCGGTCTGCTGGGCGCCCGGGTCGACGATGATGTTGCCGCGCCAGACGGCCTCGCTGCGACCTTGCAGCACGCCGCGGAAGGCGAGGTCGGACGTGGTGTGCGGCGCCGCATGCTCCTGCGTCGTGTCGAAGTCGACGTGCTGGCGGCCGTGCGAGGCGTAGGCGCCGGTGACTCTGCCGTCGGCGCCGGGGCCGGCCAGCTTCGTCTCCATCCGCACCTTGCCGCGCGCCGAGCCGAAGCCGAGCGCAACCCAGTCGAGCGCGCCGTCGCGCGCCACCTCGGCGCGCTGCGTGCCGAAGATCCAGCTTCTCTCGGAGAGGCCCTGGCCACAGACGAAGCGCAGCCGCGCGTTCTCGCCGACGACCAGCTCGACGACGGTGTTGAAAAGCGCGTCCTGCGACGCGTCCGCGGACAGGTACTGCTCCCACACGTCCGCGGAGGCGCCGTCCTCGATCACGATCAGCGTGCGCCAGTCGAGCGCGCTGCGCTCGGCGCCCTGGACGGCGGTGACCAGGATCGGGCGATCGAGCACCGTGCCGGCCGCGACGTGCACGAACGCGCCCCCGCTGAACGACGCCTCGTTGCGCGCCGTGAAGGCGTCCTCGTCGGTCACGATCGTGCCGAGATGGCGCTCGACGAGCGCCGCGTGCTCGGCCGCCGCGCGCTCCAGTGAGGAGACCGTGACCCCCGCCGGCAGGTCCTCCGGCACGGCGACCGTCGAGGCGTCGACCTGCGTCAACACGTACGGCGACTCCAAGCCCTGGAACAGCGCCTCCGCCCGCTCGACCGCCCCCGCATCCCCCGCACTCGCCGGCGCATACGCCGCCAGGTCGAGCGCCGAGATGTCGGTGAACTCCCACCCGGCTCTGCCCTTGTACTGCGGCAGGTCGAGCGACGCGGACAAAGCTGCGGCGCGCTCACGGCGCGCCGCCAGCCAACCGGGCTGCTCGATCGTCGCGCTAGCCAATGGAACCCTCCATCTGCAACTCGATCAGGCGGTTCATCTCGACCGCGTACTCCATCGGCAGCTCCTTCGTGATCGGCTCGATGAAGCCGTTCACGATCAGCTTCGACGCCTCCTCCTCGGAGATGCCGTGGGACATCAGGTAGAAGACCTGCTCCTCGCCGATCTTCGAGACGGTCGCCTCGTGGCCGACGTCGACGTCGTCCTCGCCGATGCGGATCGTCGGATACGTGTCCGAGCGCGATCTCTCGTCGAGCAGCAGCGCGTCGCAGACGACCTTCGACTTCGCGCCGTGCGCGCCTCTGGCGACCTCCAGCAGGCCGCGGTAGGAGCCGCGCCCGCCGTCCTTCGAGATCGACTTGGCGAAGATGTTCGAGGTCGTGTTCGGCGCGGCGTGGATGATCTTGCCGCCGGCGTCCTGGTGCTGGCCGGCGCCCGCGAACGCGATCGAGAGGATCTCGCCGTGTGCGCGCTCGCCCGTCAGGTAGACGGACGGGTACTTCATCGTCAGCTTCGAGCCGAGGTTGCAGTCGACCCACTCGACCGTCGCGTCGCGCTCGGCGACCGCCCGCTTCGTGACGAGGTTGTAGACGTTCTGCGACCAGTTCTGGACGGTCGTGTAGCGGATGCGCGCGCCCGGCTTGGCGATCAGCTCGACGACCGCCGAGTGCAGCGAGTCGGACGAGTAGGTCGGGGCGGTGCAGCCCTCGACGTAGTGCACGTAGGAGCCCTCGTCGGCGATGATCAGCGTGCGCTCGAACTGGCCCATGTTCTCCGTGTTGATGCGGAAGTAGGCCTGCAGCGGCATCTCGACCTCGACGCCCGGCGGCACGTAGACGAACGAGCCGCCCGACCACACCGCGCTGTTCAGCGCCGCGAGCTTGTTGTCGTTGGCCGGGATGATCGTCGCGAAGTACTCCTTGACGAGCTCCTCGTGGTCGCGCAGCGCGGAGTCCATGTCGAGGAAGATCACGCCCTGGTCCTCGAGGTCTCTGTGGACCTGGTGGTAGACGACCTCGGACTCGTACTGGGCGCCGACGCCGGAGAGGAATCTGCGCTCGGCCTCGGGGATGCCGAGGCGATCGAACGTCTTCTTGACGTCGTCGGGCACGTCGTCCCACGAGCGCTCGGCGCGCTCGGACGCACGCACGAAGTAGTGGATGTCGTCGAAGTCGACGCCGCCGAGCATCGGCGAGCCCCATCTCGGCATCGGGTGCGCGAAGAAGTGGTCGAGCGCCTTGAGGCGGAACTCGCGCATCCACTGCGGCTCCTGCTTGAACTCGGAGATCTTCTCGACGATCTCGCGGTTGATCCCCTTCGGCGCCTTGTAGAGGTAGTTCTCGGCGTCGTGGAAGCCGAAGCGCTCGGTGTAGTCGGCGTTGATCCCCTTCAGGCTCTCCTGCTCGGCGATGACCTCGGGCGTGGCCATGTCAGTCCACCTCCAGCTTGATCAGATCGTCGTCGACGACCACGGGAAAGACGTCGACCGGCTCGTAGGCCGGCAGCGTCAGCGGCTTCCCCGTCTTGAGGTCGAAGCGCGCGCCATGGCGCGGGCACTCGACCGTGCAGGTCGCCTCGTCCAGCTCCCCCTCCGCGAGCGGGCCGTCGTCGTGCGAGCAACGGTCCTCGATCGCGTAGTACGTCCCGTCGACATTGAAGACGCCGATCTCGACGTCCTCCCACGCGACCAGGCGCATCGCGCCGGGCGGCAGGTCACTGACGGGGCACACGTCGATCGTCTCGGGCAAGGCAGAAAAAGTCCTAGTGCGGGGATCGGATTTACGCTGAGGAGTGTAGCGACGCTGCTGCGGACGGGTCCTGCCGCCGCCTCAGGCTGCGTCCGGCCACTCCGCGGCGCCGCCGAGCGCGGCGCTCTTGAGCACCTTCAGGCTCAGCAGCGCGCATTTCATGCGCGTTGCCGAGATTTCGATCCCGAGCAGGTCGAGGATGAACGACTTGTCGAGCGCCAGCAGCTGATCGACGGGCATGCCCTTGACCTCGTCGGAGACCATCGAGGCGGCCGCCTGCGAGATCGCGCAGCCGTGGCCGGAGAAGCGCAGGTCGGCGACGCGCCGCTCCTCGTCGAGCGCGATCTGCACTCTGAGCTGGTCGCCGCAGAGCGGGTTGTTGTCCTCGAACTCCAGGTCGGGCGCGGGCAGCTCGTCCTGCGGCGGCGACCAGTTGTGGGGCCGCTTGTAGTGCTCGAGGATGTACTCGCGGTAGAGGTCGTCCATCGCGCTCTACACCCTAGCCACGCGTCGTCGCAGGCGACGGCTCGGACTGGTGTGAAAGGCCCGGCCACCGGAGCCGGCGCGTCCGTTAAATGCGGCGAGGGCCGTGGTCGCGACGGCCCTCGCCGGTTCGCCGCTGTCTGAAGCTCGCGTCCCCGCGAGCAAGTCAATGGGCGGCAGGTCGAGCGGAACACGTGCCAAGCACGCCCCTGCCCAACCGGATAAGGATCCTAGAGCGACGTTGGGCAGAAGTAAAGTAGTTCGAACCCTCTAAACGGGCGTATAACACCGTACGGCGGTTCGCGCCGCGACCTTAGCCGTACGCGGTCACAATCGAAACACGCGCCGCACCTCGTGCAGGCCGTCGACGAGCGCGTCGACGTCCTCGCGCGTCGTATGCACGGCGAAGCTCGCCCGCGTCGTCGCCGCGACACCGAGCTGCCGCATCAGCGGCTGCGCGCAGTGATGACCCGCCCGCACACACACGTTACGGCGGTTCAACAGCTCCGCGACGTCGTGCGGATGGACGCCGTCGAGCACGAACGAGACGAGCGATCCGCGGTGCTCGGCAGCCGGCCCGTAGACGGTCAGGCCCGGCACCTCGGCGAGCGCGTCGAGCGCATAGGCGACGAGCGACTGCTCGTGCGCGTGGACCGCCTCCAGTCCCAGCGCGTCCAGCCATTCGATCGCCGCGCCGAGCCCGGTCGCCTCGACGTACGGCGACGTGCCGGCCTCAAACTTGTGCGGGATGCCGGCGAACGTGGAGCGCTCGAAGTCGACCGAGGCGATCATGTCGCCGCCGGTCAGGAAGGGCGGCATCGCCTCCAGCAACTCGCGCCGACCGTGCAGCACGCCGACGCCCGTCGGTCCGTAGACCTTGTGGCCGGTGAAGCCGTAGAAGTCGGCGCCGAGCGCGCGCACGTCCACGCGCATGTGCGGGACCGCCTGCGCCCCGTCGACCAGCACGACGGCGCCGGCGTCGTGCGCTCTGGCGACGATCGTCTCGACCGGGTTGCGCGTGCCCAGCACGTTCGAGACGTGCGCGACCGCGACAAGCTTCGGCGCCCGCTCCAGGAGCGCGTCGAAGGAGTCCATGTCGAGGCGCCCGTCGTCGGTCAGCTCGACGTAGGCGAGGCTCGCGCCGACCTCCAGCGCGAGCTGCTGCCACGGCACGACGTTCGCGTGGTGCTCCATCGGCGTGAGCACGATGAGGTCGCCCTCCCGCACGTTGCGCCGGCCCCAGCTGTACGCGACGAGGTTGATCGCCTCCGTCACGTTCTTCGTGAAGATCGTCTCCGCCGTCGGCGCGCCGATGAAGCGCGCGATCCGCTCGCGCGCACCCTCGAAGCGCTCGGTCGCCTCCTGCGCGAGCGTGTAGACGCCGCGGTGGATGTTCGCGTTGTGCAGGCGGTAGGACGCGTCGAGGACGCGCAGCACCGCCTCGGGCTTCTGCGCCGTCGCACCCGCGTCGAGGTAGACGATGCGCCCACCGTCGATCTCGCGCTGGAGGATCGGGAACTGCGCCGCGACGGCGGCGGCGTCGAACGTCGAGCTGGAGGCGATCGCGGCCATGGCTACGCGGCCGCGGCCTCGACCTCCTGCTTGATCCAGCCGTAGCCTTTCTCCTCCAACACGCCGACGAGCTCCGGGCCGCCCTCCTTGACGATCCGGCCCTGATACATGACGTGCACGTGGCTCGGCTGCACGAGGTGCAGGATGCGCTGGTAGTGGGTGATGATCAGCACGCCCATGTGGTCGCCAGCGACGGCATTGACGCCGTTGGAGACGATCCGCAGCGCGTCGATGTCGAGGCCCGAGTCGGTCTCGTCGAGGATCGCCATCTCCGGTCTCTGCAACGCGAGCTGGAGGATCTCCATGCGCTTCTTCTCACCGCCGGAGAAGCCCTCGTTCAGGTACCGGGAGCTGAACTCTCTCGGGACCTCGGTCAGTCTCATCGCCGCCTCGACCGTCTGGCGGAAGTCCTTCAGCGAGATCGCCTCCTCGCCGCGCGACTCGCGGTGGGCGTTGAGCACCGTGCGCAGGTACTTCGTGACCGTCACGCCCGGAACGGCGACCGGGTACTGGAACGCCATGAAGAGGCCCATGCGGGCGCGCTCGTCGGTGTCGGCCTCGGTGATGTCCTCGCCCTTGAAGATCACCTGGCCCTCGGTCACCTCGAGGTTCGGGTGCCCCATCACGACGTTCGCGAGCGTCGACTTGCCGGAGCCGTTCGGGCCCATCAGGGCGTGGATCTCGCCCTTGCCGACGGTGAGGTCGAGACCCTTGAGGATCTCCTTCTCGCCGGCGCGGACGTGGAGGTTGCGGATCTCGAGCTCGGCCATGGTCTCCTGCAGGGTCGGGGAGGACGTCAGACCGTCGCCGGGGCGGCGGCGGGGGAAGGGGCGGGGGCGAGGGACGCGCCTTCGCGGAGCGAGAAGTCCACCAGCTCCGCGAGCGTCGTGGTCTGCAGCGAGCGGGCGATGCCGCCCTGCACGCGCATCCACAGCAGCTTCGTCGCGCAGTGCTGGTGCTCGTCGGAGCTGCCGCCGACGTGCGAGCACAGCACGCGCTCGGTCGTGCCGCTGACGAAGCACTCCATCGGGGCGATCGTCCCCTCCAGCGCCAGCACGACCTCGTCCATCGTGATCTGCTCGGTCGGGCGTGCAAGCCAGTAGCCGCCGTGCGCGCCGCGAGCGCTCATCACGAGGCCCGCTCTCTTGAGGCGGGCGACGACCTGCTCGAGGTAGGCGAGCGGCAGCCGCTCCGCCTCCGCGATCGCCTTCAGGCTGGTCGGCTGCTCGGGCGTCTGGCGCCCCAGCTCGACCATCAGACGCACGCCGTACTCGGCCTTGGAGGAGAAGATCACGCAGGAAATCCTACCAACGGGGTCGGTTAAGCGACGGTCGCGTGAGCGCGCCGCGGGCGCGTTGAGGCATGATGCGCAGCGGTGCACGAGTCGATCGCCCCCACGCTCGCCGGCCAAGACGAGGTTGCGCGCATCGCCGCGCTGGCACGCGCCGGCGGCCGACTCGGCATCGACACCGAGTTCATGTCCGAGGGCCGTTACCGCGCGCTGCTGTGCCTGGCGCAGGTCGTGGTAGACGACCCCGACGCCGAGGGCGGCACGCGCATCGGCCTGTTCGACACGCTCGATCCGCTCGACCCGACGCCGCTGGCGGAGGTGCTCGCCGATCCGCAGATCGAGATCGTGCTGCACGCCGCGCGGCAGGACATCGCGCTGCTGCGGCGCGTGTGGAGAACCGAGGTCACCAACGTCTTCGACACGCAGGTGGCGGCCGGCTTCGCCGGCCAGGGGGCGCAGACCGGCTACGGCAACCTGCTCGGCAGCGTCCTGAGACTCCACGTCGCCAAGAGCGCGAGCTACACGCGCTGGGACGCGCGCCCGCTGACGGCCGAGCAACTCTCGTACGCGCGCGAGGACGTGCTGCACCTGCTGGAGCTGAGCGACGCGCTGCACGCGCGGCTGGAGGCGAAGGGCCGGCTCGAGTGGGCCCGCGAGGAGTGCCGCAGGATGGAGGGCGCGACCGACGAGCGCGACCCGGAGACGGCCTTCGAGCGCCTGCCGCGGGCCGCCTCGCTCGATCCCCGCTCGCGGGCCGTCGCGCGCGAACTGGCCGCATGGCGCGAGCGGACCGCCTCGGCCGAAGACAAGCCGGTCGGCACGATCCTGCCCGACCCGGCGCTCGTCGAGATCGCCAAGCGCAAGCCGGCCAAGCCCGCCGACCTTGAGCAGATCCGCGGCCTGCACGGCGGCCACCTGAAGCGGCGCGGCGCGGAGCTGATCGCGGCCGTCGAGCGGGGGCGCGAAAGCGAGCCGATCCCGCGCGAAGCGCGCGGCCCGGGCTCCGAGCCCGGCGACGCGCCGCTCGTCGCGCTCGTCGAGTCGGTCATCCGCGCGCGAGCGCTGGAGGTGGGACTCGCCTACGAGCTGCTCGCCTCGCGGGCCGAGCTCGAACGGATCGTGATCGCGGCGCGGCGCGGCGAGCCGGAGCCCGACGTGCGCGCGCTCGACGGCTGGCGCCGCGAGCTGGTCGGAGCGGAGCTCGCCGAGCTGCTCGCCGGGCGGCGCGCGGTCGCGATCGAGCAGGGGCGCCTGACCGTCCGCGACGCCGCGCTCGAGGCGGACGCGGTCTGACGATGCCGGGGCTCCGCCGCATCGTGCCCGCTGCGTTGCTTGCGTTCGCGCTCGGCACCATGCCGGCCGCGGCCGCGGGCCCCGGCGGGGCAGCGCCGGGCGAGACGTCGCCGGGCGGCGGCACGACGCCGACCACCCCCACGCCGCCGCCCGCGGCGAGCGCGCCGCTGCACCTGCATGCCGCGACGCTGAGACAAGCCGGCGCCGCGCTCGTGTGGTCGCTGACCACCTCCAGCCCGTGGACGCCGGCGTCGCTCGCGACCGACAGACGCTCGCTGTGCCTGCGGCTCGTGTTCCCCGCCGGACGCAGCTTCGCCTCGCGCGACGTGTGCGTCGTGCGCACGGGCGAGACGCCGAGACTCGCCTACGCGCGCGTCCTCAGATCCGGCGGTCACGGGCCGATGCACCCGTTGCGCGCGCGGGTGCGCCGCCCCGACGGCCGCTCGCTCGTCGCGCGCTTCGATCCGACCACGCTCGGCATCCCGTTCGGCTCGCTGCGCTGGCGCACCCTGTCGCGCACCGACGGCTGCGTGCTCGCGGCAGGCGCGGACTGTTTCGACGCGCTGCCGGCGAACGGCGCGGTCATGAGCCTGAGAGCGCCGCTGCCGACCGGCTGCACGCCCGCCGGGCCGGCGTACGTCACGAACGGCCCGCGCAGCCGCCACGTCGTCGCGCTCACCTTCGACGACGGGCCGTCGGCCTACACGTCAGCCGTGCTCGACGTGCTCAGACGCGAGCAGGTGCACGCGACCTTCTTCCTCATCGGCCAGCAGGTCGCAAGCCGCGCCGCGCTCGCGCGGCGCGCGCTGGCGGACGGGAACATGATCGGCGATCACACGTGGACCCACGCAGACGTCTCGGGCGGCGGCGCCTTCGCGTCCGGGCAGATCTCGTCAACGGCGAGCGCGATCAAGCGCGCAACCGGCTTCCGTCCCTGCCTGTTCCGCGCGCCGTACGGCGCCGTCAGCTCGTCGCTGATCGGCGTGGCGCGTGGTCTCGACATGACGACGATCGAGTGGGACGTCGATCCGCGGGATTGGTCGTTGCCAGGCAGCGGCGCGATCGCGTCGCGGATCCTCAGTCACGTACAGAACGGCTCGATCGTGCTGATGCACGACGGCGGCGGTCCGCGCTCGCAGACGCTGGCCGCGCTGCCAGGCATCATCCACACGCTCAAGGCTCGCGGCTACGGCTTCGTGACGGTCACGGAGCTCACCGGCGCAAGACTGCGCTACGGCTGACGCCGGGGGCGCCTGGACACCTGTGCCTCCGAGGGGGCGCCGTCCAGATCCGAATCTCACGATCCCGGATTTTGGTATGGTGCCGCCGCGATCCGGGAACCCATATGTTCCCTGCTTGCAGAGAGGCTTGGCTGGGAAGTCAATCGACGACGCGCCCGAGCTCCTCGACGTTCGCCAGGAGGGCTGCGCCGACGGATGCGGGCCGGGGGAAAGACATGCCACAAGCAGAGGAGGGTGGCGAGAAGCCGCGCCGACAGTGGGCGCCGGATGCCCGTGCGCTGAGCGTCGTCGGCGACCGTTGGGTGATGGTGATCGTGCGCGATCTGGCGTCCGGTCCGCTGCGGCTCGAGGCGCTGCGCCGCTGGCTGCCGGGCGTCTCGGCCGGCGCGCTCGAGGCGCGTCTGTCGCGCATGGCGGAGGCCGGCTTGATCACGCGCCGGCGTCGTCGCTCGTTGCCGCCGCGCGTCGACCTGGAGCTGACCGAGCAGGGCCGGGCGCTCGGCGCCGCGATCGGCGAGCTCGCGCGCTGGGAGCTGCGCACGCAGTGGTCGCGCCCGCGCGACGACGAGTGGATCGACGTCGGCGCCTGCTTCCGGCTGGCGCCGCTGCTGCCGGGAGCCCCGGCCAGCATCGAGGGCCGTCTTGCGCTTGAGATTCTCGATGGAGCCGGCGGCCCGGAGCACTACACGTTCGTGCGCGAGCACGGCTGCGCCCGCATCGAGCGCAAGGACAGCCGCGACGCCGACGCCCGCATGCGCGGCACGCAGGCTGCCTGGGTCAAGGCGCTCAGCCCCGAACGCGCGCCCGCCAGCCTCGAGATAACCGGCAGCCCCGACCTCGCCGCCGAGTTCCTCGACCTGTTCAGGGTCTGAGGGGCGCGCGGCGCGCCGGGCCGGGCCGCGTTCGGCGGGCCGGCGGCGCGAGCGTGCGGGCTACGTGTTCAGGGGGTCGGCCGACCCTTTGCCAGCGGCAGCATCGTCGTGCCTGGCAAGGAAGCAGGGGTGAAGCCGTACTCACGTACGGCGAACCCCGATGACGCCGCCAGGCGCGACGAGGCAAACGCTGGCAAAGGGTCGGCGGCCGGCGTGTCCCCCACACGCCGGCCGCCGAGGGCCATAGAGCCGCCAAGGCGGTCTCTATTGGCGGTTGGCGGCGCCGTCTGTCGGCTGCGCAAGCGTGACGGAGGTCCCGGGGTAGAAGACGTCGAGTATCCCCCGAACTCGACGGCTCCGGGTCCACATCCCATCGCCACGGTGCGCGCGCAGGCGGGTCGCCTTGCACTGCCGGTCGTGATGCGTCGCGCCTCCATGCGCTGGCGTGTAGCGGCCTCCGTCGCGCTCGTCCGCCCCGTGCAGGAGGACGGAGGACGCGCGCCGGCGCACACGGCGATCACCGACCGACAGATGTGTTGAGATCGTAAGTCGCGCTGCTGCACCAAACTGCGATTGAGCGTGTGCAGGCAGCAACAAGCCTCCCGATCTCGAGCTTTAACGTTCGGAAAAACGAAGAACTTGATTTGAACGCGCCTCCACCGCGAGACGACAGCGGCGCGTTCCCCCTCAGTGCGGCGACTTTGGCAGTCGACGCGAGGGGCACGCTAACGCGGCCGGCGCGCCACGTCAAGCGCTTAATTTGATTGATCAGACAAGCGCCACCAACGGCGCGGCGCCCGAATCAAGAAGGCGCCGGAACGTTCATTGTTCGCGTTCGCGAAGAACACGATTCGGGCCGTCCGCCGGGTTGGACGCATGATCGAACGGGCGCGTCGACGCGCGCTCAGGCGACGGGCGCGAGCGGAACTTCGTGGCCGGCGAGCGCCTCGAGCGCGCAGGACGTGGGCTGTCGTCCGCCGAGCGCGTCGCGCGTGTCGCACGATCTGTATTCCGTATCATGGAAACGCCTGTGATGCCACGGGCGCGGAGACGAGAGCATGCCGACCAGCGCTAAGCACCCCACCGTCGTGCAGTCCGTCGTGCGCAGCTTCGAGTTGCTGGAGGCCGTCGCGGCGGCTGACGAGGCCGGGCTCGTCGAGCTGGCCCATCGCACCGGCTTGCAGCCGAGCACGACGCACCGACTGCTGGCGACGCTGATCGAGTGCGGCTACGTCGTGCAAGACCCGCAGACGAGCCGCTATCGCCTGAGCATGAAGGTCGTCGAGCTGGCCGGCGGCCCGGAGCACCGCACCGAGCGGCTGCGCACGGCGGTGCGACCGCACCTCGTCGCGATCCGCGACGCGACGAACGAGACGACGAACCTGTGCGTGCTCGACCGCCACACGATCGTCTACGTCGACCAGGCGGAGAGCGCGCACGCGGTGCGGATGCTCACCGAGATCGGACGGCGCGTGCCTGCGCACGCCTGCGGCGCCGGCAAGGTGATGCTCGCCTACCAGCCGGAGGCGCTGATCGCCGCGTTCACCGCGCGCGCGCCGTTTGCCGCGCTCACCCCGCACACGCTCACGACCGCCGCCGAGCTGGAGGTCGAGCTGCGGCGTGCTCGCACGCGCGGGTATGCGATCGACCGCGAGGAGTACGAGGAGGGCGTCGCGTGCGTCGCCGCGCCGATCTTCGGCGCCGACGGGGAGGTCGTGGCCGCGGTCAGCGTCTCGGGCCCGACCGCGCGCCTGCTGCGCAACGATCTCGGGCAGCTCGGGGAGCTCGTGCGCTCCCACGTGCGGGAGATCTCGCGCGAGCTCGGCCACCGGCCGGCAGACGACCCGGAGCCGTCGGCGCCGGTGCTCGCCTGACGTCGAGCGTGCCGTCGCCGCGCCCCGAGCCGCCGCCGGCCGCCGACGGGACGCCGTTCGCCGCCGAGGTCGTCGTGCGCGGCCAGCGCTTCGCGAACGAGGAGACGGGCTTCGCGGTGCTCGACGGCGACGCCGACGGCCGGCACGTCGTGCTGGTGGGGCCGGTCGCGCACCTGGAGCAGCGCGAGCGCGTCGCCGTCACGGGCGTATGGGTCGTGGATCCGCGCTACGGGCCGCAGGTGCGCGTGCGCGAGGCGCACCCGCTCGCGCCGTCGGACGAGGCCGCGCTCGTCGCCTACCTGCGCAGAGTCCGTCACGTCGGTGCGAGACGCGCGGCCGCGCTCTATGCCGCCCACGGGGCAGCCGTCCTCGAGGCGATCGACGCCGACCCGCGCGGCACGTTCAGACGCGCCGGTCTCTCGCCCGCACGTGCCGCCGAAGCCGCACGCTCGTGGGATGCGCTGCGCGCGACACGCGCCCTGCACCTGCTGCTCGCGCCGCACGGGCTCGCGCACCTCGCCGCCCGCATCCACAGACACTACGGCGACCGCGGCTATCGCATCGTGGCGGAGCGCCCGTACGAGCTGACGGCCGTGTTCGGCGTCGGCTTCACGACCGCGGACACGATCGCCAGAGGCGTCGGCGTGCCCGCGGCCTCGCCCGCGCGAGCGCGCGCGGCAGTCCTGCACGTGCTCGCAGAGGCCGAGCGCGACGGCTCGACCTGCTTGCCGGACGGCAAGCTGCGCGGCGACGCTGGTGAGCTGCTCGGCCGCGACGTCGCTGCGCCCGACGCGGACCTGTTGCAGGCGATGGAGGAGGCGGGCGATCTGGAGCTCGCCCGCGACGAGGCCGCGCTCTGGGTCTACCGCGCCGAGACGGCGGCGCTCGAGCGCGAGCTGGCCGAGCGCGTGCATGCGCTGCTGGCCAATGCGCCGTCGGAGAAACTGCATCCACCTGACGCCCCTCCCGCCGACGCGGAGTTCGAGCTGGCCGCCGAGCAGTGGGCCGGCGTGCAGGGCGCGTTCGCGCACCGCTTCTCGCTCGTGACCGGCGGCCCGGGCACCGGCAAGACGGCGTCCATTCGCATGATCGGCGCGATCGCCGCACAGCAGAGCGCGTCGCTGGTGCTGGTCGCACCGACCGGCCGCGCCGCGCTGCGGATGCACGAGGCGACCGGACTGGAGGCCTCGACGGTGCACGCGGCGCTCGGCTGGATTCCCGGCGAGGGGCCGACGCTTGACGAGCACGACCCGCTCACCTGCGACCTGCTCGTGGTGGACGAGACGTCGATGGCGAACCTCGAGCTGCTCGTGACGCTGCTGCGCGCGGTCGGGCCGGGCACGCACGTGGTGCTGGTGGGCGACGCCGACCAGCTCGCACCGGTCGGCGCCGGTAAGCCGTTCGCCGAGCTCGTCGCGAGCGGGCTGGTGCCGACCGCGCGCCTCGCGCACATCTTCCGCCAGGCGGCCGGCTCGATGATCGTGCAGGGCGCGCATGCGATCCGCGGCGGGAGCGCGCCGTCGTTCACGCCGAGCGACGGGATGCAGCAGGACCTGTTCCTGATCGAGCGTGGGGACCCGGTCGCGGCTCGCGAGGAGATCGCCGGGCTCGTGAGCCGGCGACTGCCGGATCACTATGGCGTCGATCCGGTGAACGACGTGCAGGTCTTCGCGCCCGTCTACCGCGGTGAGCTCGGCATCGACGCGCTCAACGATGCGCTGCGCGCCGCCCTCAACCCGCACGGGCAGCCGGTCGGCAACGGGCGCCTGCGGATCGGCGACAAGCTGATGCTCGTCGGGCGCAACCTGCACGCGCTGGGGATCATGAACGGCACGCTGCTGCGGTTGCTGGAGGCGCTCGACGGCGACGACGACGCGGAGGCCGAGAACGGCGGCGGCGCGGGCGGCGTGCTCGTCGCCACGGACGCCGGCGCGGTGATCGAGATCCCGCCGGCGGAGGTCGGCAACCTGCGGCTCGCGTACGCCTGCTCGGTCCATCGCGGGCAGGGGATCGAGCTGCCGATCGCGATCGTCGTCGCGCATCCGGCGGCGGGCGGGCGCTTCCTGCGCCGCGAGATGCTCTACACGGCGATCACGCGTGCGCGCGTGGCGACGGTGGTCGTCGGCACCGGCGCGATGGTCGCGCGTGCGGCCGCGACGGCGGACGTCGGCCGCCGCCACAGCCGCCTCGCGGTGCGGCTGGCGCGGGCCGCCGCCTGACGCGCGAGCGCGCTGGTCACTAGCCTTCGCCGCCGCGTGAACGCGCTGCAAGCCATCGTCGAGGGCGTCGTCCAAGGCCTCACCGAGTTCCTGCCGATCTCCTCGACCGCGCACCTGCGGATCGTCCCCGCGCTGTGCGGATGGGACGACCCCGGCGCCGCGTTCACCGCGGTCGTCCAGCTCGGGACGATGGCCGCCGTGCTGCTGTACTTCCGCGGCGACCTGTGGAACATCGCACGCACGTGGCTCGGCAGCCTGCGCAATGCGGAGGAGCGCCGCACGCTCGACGCGCGGCTCGGCTGGTACATCATCCTCGGCACGATCCCGATCGCGATCCTCGGGCTCGCGTTCAAGGACCCGATCGAGCACCAGTTCCGCAACCTGTACCTGATCGGCGCCGCGCTGATCGTGTTCGGCCTGCTGATGGCGTACGTCGACGAGCGCTCCAAGCGCGAGCGTGGAATCGAGACGCTCGACAGACGCGACGGCCTCGTCATCGGCTGCGCGCAGGCGCTCGCGCTCGTGCCGGGCGTCTCGCGCTCGGGCGCGACGATCTCGGCCGGCCTGTGGCGCGGGCTCGACCGCCCGGCGGCGGCGCGCTACTCGTTCCTGCTGTCGGTCCCGGCGGTCGTGCTGTCGGGCCTGTTCGAGCTGCGGCACGTCGGCGGCGAGGGCGGCGCGCCGGTCGGCGCGACGGTGCTCGCGACGCTGCTGGCGTTCGTCGTCGGATACGCCTCGATCGCGTGGCTGCTGCGCTACCTCGTGCGCCACACGCTCGGCGTGTTCGTCGCCTACCGCGTGCTCGTCGGCGCGCTCGTCATCGCGCTGGCTGCTGCCGGGGCGATCTCTTAGGCTCGGAGCGACGCCGGTCCAGCGGTGCGGCGCGCAGCCGCGGCGCTGTGTCCGGCCGGCGGTAGTCGCCGCGCGAGAGGTGGTGCTCGAGGAAGACGTAGAGCACGATGAAGAGGTAGCGCGAGCCCATCTCCTGCAGCGCGAGCTTCGAGCTGCCGGCGCTGCGATCGCGCCAGGAGGTCGGCACGATCGCGTAGGAGAAGCCGCGCACGACCGCTTTGAGCGGCAGCTCGACCGTGAGGTTGAAGTGCGGCGAGAGGAACGGGCCGACCTGCTCGATCACCTCGCGCCGGTAGGCCTTGAACGCGTTCGTCGTGTCGTTGTACCCGTGCCGGAACAACATTCGGATGCCGGTGTTCACAACGCGGTTCAGCAGCAGCTTGAGACGCGGGTAGCCGACGACGGTCGCGCCCGGCATGAAGCGCGAGCCGAACGCGCAGTCATAGCCGGCCTCCAGCACGCGGAAATAGAGGACGAGGTCGTCGGGGTTGTCCGAGCCGTCCGCCATCACGATCGCGACCGCGTCGCCGGCGAAGGTCTCCAGGCCGGCGCGAACCGCGTAGCCGAAGCCGTTCGGGTACGGGCTCCTGATGCAGCGCACACGTTGGTCGTGCGCGGCGAGCGCGGCGACGACGTCGGCCGTGCGGTCGCGCGAGCCGTCGTCCACCACGAGCACCTCGTAGTCCAGCTCGTGCTTCGCCAGCGCAGCGAGCACGTCGTTCAGCGTCGCCCCGATCGTCTCGGCCTCTTCGTGGGCCGGGATCACGACCGACAGCCTCATGACGGCACCGCCGCCCAGCGCTCGACGTTCGCGTCGTGGATCGCGCGCAGCACCGCCGGCACGTCATAGGTGAGCGACCATGCCGGATAGTCGGCCTCGAACGCGGCGAGGTCGGAGATCCACCAGCGGTGATCGCCCATGCGCGCCTGGTCGCTCAGCGTCCAGTCGAGCCGCCGGCCCGCGATCTGCTGGGAGAGCGCGATCGCCTCCAGCATCGAGCAGTTGCTCGCCCGGCCGCCGCCGAGGTTGTAGACCGCCGCCGGCCGTGGGTTCGCGTGGAAGGCGGCGAACGCGCTGACGACGTCGTCGCAGTGGATGTTGTCGCGCACCTGCTTGCCGCCGTAGCCGAACACTGTGTAGGGCGTGCCCGTCACGACGCAACGCATCAGGTAGGCGAGGAACCCGTGGAGCTGCGCGCCGGCGTGTTGGGGGCCGGTGAGGCAGCCGCCGCGGAAGCACACCGTCGGCATCTCGAAGTAGCGGCCGTACTCCTGCACGAGCAGGTCGGCAGCCGCCTTCGAGGCGCCGAACAGCGAGTGCAGCGAGCGGTCGATCGACATCGAGGTGTCGATCCCGCGATGCCATCTGTGGTCGGGGGGCAGCTCCAGCCGTGTCTCCGTCTCGACCAGCGGCAGGTGGTTCGGCAGATCGCCGTAGACCTTGTTCGTCGAGGTGAAGACGAACGTCGCGTCGGGGCAGTGATCGCGCGCCGCCTGCAACAGGTTGAGCGTCCCATTGGCGTTGACCGTGAAGTCCGTGTGCGGATCGGAGGCGGCCCAGTCGTGCGACGGCTGCGCGGCGGTGTGGATCACCATGGCGATCTCGCGCGCATGCTGGGCGAACAGGCGCTCGACGCCGTCGCGGTCACGGACGTCGAGCGCAACGTGGTGGAACGCGTCGCACTCGGCCAGCAGCCGGCGCGTGTTGGCGGCGGTCGACGCGTCCGGGCCGAAGAAGCGCGCGCGCATGTCGTTCTCGATCCCGACCACGTCGAAGCCGTCGCGCGCGAAGCGGCGCACGGCGGCGGAGCCGATCAACCCGCCGGAGCCCGTCACGATCGCGATTGCCATTCCCCCATCCCCCTGTCGGTCACGACGTGCCGAGCGCGGCGCGCACGTCTTCGGCGTTGGCCCGGATCCATGCGGCGACGTCCTCCAGCACCGCGCGCGCACTGCGACGCGGTCGCCAGTCGGTCAGCCCGAACAGTCGCGTGCAGTCCGAGACGTAGAGCGGCACGTCGCCTGGACGGTCCTCGCCGGCCGCGGTCACGGGGATCTCGCGGCCCGCGATCTCGCGACACAGCGCCGTCGTCTCGGCCAGCGACAGCGACACTGCGCGGCCGCCGCCGACGTTGGCCGTGACGCCATCCCACCGCTCGGGCGCGAGCAGCTGGCGCTCGACCAGGTCGACCAGGTCCTCGACGTGCAGCAGGTCGCGCACCTGCTTGCCCGTCCCGCCGAAGCCGATGTACGACAGCGTGCCGCCGAACAGGTGGGCGAGCATCCAGTGCGTGAAGACGCCCTGGTCGACCTTGCCCATCTGCCACGGCCCGGCGATCACGCCGCAGCGGTTCACGACCGCCGAAAGGCCGAACGCGTCGCGGTACTCGGCGATCAGCAGCTCGGCCGCGAGCTTCGTCGTGCCGTAAAGCGTGCGCGCGCCGTCGAGCGGGAAGTCCTCCGCGATGCCCGCGGCCGAGGCTCCGGGCAAGGGCTGCTCGGATCTGAGCTCGAAGCGCGTCGCCGTCTCCTCGAACGCCAGCGCGGTGAGCCCGGCGACCGGGTAGACGCGGCTGGTCGAGAGGAACACGAGCTGCGCGCGCTGCCGGCGCGCCAGCTCGAGGCAGTGCCACGCGCCGACGAGGTTCGAGCGCACCGCGTAGGCGGTCGAGCCGTCGCGGCCGGCGAGCGCCGACGGCTCCGCCGAGCACTCGACGATCGCCTGGCACGGCGGCAGCGCGTCGAGGTCGCCCGGCTCGCGCACGTCGCCGTGGACGAAGCGCACGCCGGCGGCGCGCAGGCGCGGCAGGTTCAGCTCCGAGCCGCGGCGCTTGAGGTTGTCGAGCGCGACCAGCTCCCAGTCGGGATGGCGCTGCGCGAGCGCCAGCGCAAGCGAGCTGCCGACGAAGCCGGCGCCGCCGGTCACGAGCACGCGGTGCGCCGGCGCGCTGCTCACGGCGCCCTCGCGACAGGTGGGACCGGGCGCAGCGGGACTTCCTCGAAGCGGTACGTGAGCGTGCCGCCGGGCTGGCCGCCGTCGCGCCCGACGGCGATCGCGCGCGGATGCGGCGCGATCGCGAACTGCCCGGGATAGTCGCGCCGCGGCGGCGCGGACAGCAGCAGCCCGTCGGCGGCGGTCGCCGCGACGAGCCGGAAGCGCTGCCCGTCGAGCGCGATCCAGCGCGGCGCCGGGCGCAGCAGCAGCGCTCTGAGGCGCTCCAACCCCTGCGGACCGGCACCCTCGACGCGCGCGAGCACGAGTGCGTCCAGGCTGCGCGGCGCCGGCACCGTGACCGGAGCGCCCCAGGCGGCGGTGCGGGTCTGCAGCGGACGCGGCGCGCCGCAGCGATCGCTTGCGCGCACCAGCAGCTGCCACGGTTCCTGTGCGGCGAGCTGGCGGTAGCGGCAGAAGATCTGCAGCGTCGCGAGCGGGGCTTCGAACGTCGGATTGCGCCCGTCGATGCCGGCCGCACGGGCGCGCAGGATGCGCGCGGGCGCACGGCCGGAAGCGAGCATGCGCGCACCCAGCCGGTCGAGCGCCGGCGTGTAGGCGCCGTACGGCTCGAGCGAGGGGAGCGGGCGCAGGTTCAGCCCGTACGCGTAGGCGGCCTCGCCGAACAGGAACGGCCAGAACATCACGGGGCGGTTGCCGACGGCGGTTCTGAGCTGCGGCGGGAGGTGGTAGAGCGCGTCGAGCCGTACGCGCAGGTCTGCGGTCAGCGCGTCCTGCCGCGACGGGCTCCCGAGCGTGCGCAGTTGATCGGCGGCCGCGGCAACGTTGGCGACGGGGTTGAGCCTGCGGGCGACGTGCCCGACGTCTTGCAGCGCCACAAGCGCGAGCACCACCGCGACAACGCCGCCGGCGGCGAGCGCGACCGTGCGCCGCCCGCCACGCGGGCGCACCGGGATCAGGGCGAACAGCACGGCCAGGCCGCCGAAGTAGACCTCGAGGTGTTCGGCGTCCTGGCGCACGAAGCCCTCCTTGAACGCGAACGCGACGTAGACGACGGAGAGCCCGAGCAGGCCGAACCGGCGGCGGCGCGGCAGCGCCCGCGTCGCGGTCCACAGCAGCGCGAGCGCCAGCGCAGGGAGCGCGAACGCCGCGAGGTAGGTCCACTGGTGATGCGGGTCGCTGGTCCCCATGGCGGCTGCGTAGCCGCTCACGATCTGGGCGCCGTTGCGCACGTAGGGCACGACGTCCGCGAACGTCTGGCCGGTGGCGAGCCAGCCGAGCGCGGCGGCTCCCACCAGCGCACCGGCGAACGCGAGCGTGTCGCGCCTGCGCGGGACGGCGGTGAGCGCCACGAGCGCAAGCGCCAGCAGCTCGACGCCCTCGTTGAGCTTGCCGAGCAGCGCAACGCCGGTCAGCGCGCCGAGCGCGAGCGGGAAGGCGAGCGCGCGCATGCCGTCGCGCTCTGGCGCGCCGTCCGGGCGCGTGAGCGCAAGCGCGCACCAGGCGAGCGCGAGCGCCGGCGCAGGGTCGGCGGTGAGGGCGAGCACGACGACGGCGCCGAGCACGGCGGCCGGCAATGGCAGCGTGCGCCGCAATGCGCTCAACAGTGCGTATGCCAGCAGCACTTGCAGCACCGCGGCGTACAGCCACGACAGCAGCAGCACGTCCCCGTAGTAGAGGGCTGGCCCGTGCCAGGTGTCGAGAAAGCCGAGCGGGCCGTAGCTCCAGGTGATCTGGTCGCCGAAGCGCAGTCCGTGCTCGGCGGCGTAGTCGAGCGCGGCGATCCAGCTCCAGTCGCTGCCGATGTCGGCGCGCAGCGAGTGGACCGGCCATGCGGCCAGCGCGACGACCGCGACGCATGCGGCGACGACGACGTTCCCCCGGCCGCGGACGCCCGCGACCACGCGTTGTGCAGTGGCCCCCTCCACTCGCTGTCGATTATGGTCGATCAGCGCACGTTCATGTTGCGCACCGACCGGCGGGTTTCTTGGGGGGAGCCGCGTTGAATCACGACCGTATCTACCGCTATCGCTTCCGCGACACGGACCAGCGCGATCGCGCAGCCGTGTGGCGCGAGATCGCGGCGTTCGTGCACCGTGAGCTGGGCGCGCCGGAGCGGGTGCTCGACCCGGCCGCCGGGCGCGGCGAGTTCATCAACGCGGTGCCCGCGCGCGAGCGCTGGGCCGTCGATCGCGTCGCGCATGAGCAGGGCGCGTTCGACGAAGGCGTGCGCTTGCTCGTCGCGGACGCCTTCGAGGCCGACCTGCCGGCGGGCCACTTCGACGCCGTGTGGGTCTCGAACTTCCTCGAGCACCTGCCCACGCAGGAGGCGGTGGCGGCGTTCCTCGAACGGATGCGCGAACTGCTGCGGCCGGGCGGCCGGATCGCCGTGATGGGACCGAACTTCCGCTACTGCGCGCGCGAGTACTTCGACATGGCGGACCACACCGTGGTGCTGACGCACCGCGCGGTCGCCGAGCATCTGTACGGGGCGGGCTTCGAGCCGGAGCGGGTTGTGGCGCGCTTCCTGCCGTACTCGTTCACCGGGCGACTGCCGGCCTCCGCGCGCTTGACGCGGGCGTACTTGCAAACGCCGCCGGCGTGGCGGCTGCTGGGCAAGCAGTTCCTGGTGGTCGGGCGGCGGGCGTAGCGGCGCGTGTGTGCGGGTAGCCCGGGCGGCGTGGAGCCGCGGCGCGCGATCGTGACGGGGTCGGACTCCGGCATCGGCCGGGCGACGGCGGTCGCGCTTGCGCATGGCGGGTGCGACGTCGGGATCACCTGGCACGACGACGAGGAGGGCGCGCTGGCGACCGCCGCCGAGGTGCGCTCGCACGGGCGCCGCGCGGAGGTGCGGCGGCTCGACCTGACGGAGCGCGCGAGCGTGCGGCCGATGGTCGGCGAGCTTGCCGATGCGCTCGGCGGCGTCGACGTGCTGGTCAACAACTCCGGGACGGGCGCGAGCGTGCCGTTCCTCCAGATGGAGCTGTACGACTGGGACCGCGTGCTGGCAGTCGACCTGACCGGGGCGTTCCTCGCGGGGCAGGAGGCGGCGGCGCGGATGGTCGCGGCCGGGCGCGGCGGGCGGATCGTGAACGTGACCTCGGTGCACGAGCACGTGCCGCTGCGCGGGTCGAGCGCGTACTGCGCGGCGAAGGGCGGGCTCGGGTTGCTGACGAAGGTGATGGCGCTCGAGCTGGCCAAGCATGGGATCACGGTCAACGCCGTCGCCCCCGGCGAGATCGCGACGCCGATGACCGGCGCCGAGGACGAGGACCCGCGACGACTGGAGCGGCCGGCGACCCCGGCGGGGCGGCCCGGCGACGCGCGCGAGATCGCGTCGGCGATCGCGTGGTTGTGCTCGCCCGAGGCGTCGTACGCGACCGGCACGTCGCTGGTCGTCGACGGCGGGCTGCTGCTGATGGCCGCGGTGGCGAACCAGGAGCCGAGATAGGGCGGGGAACGCCGGTATACGTCACGGGTACCGACATCGGTACCCGTGGGGCACCGCGAGCGTTGGCTGATACGTCAGCCCGCGGCGAGCGCGGGGGCGAGGTCGGCGGCGGTGGTCTCGATCGTCTCGGGGATCGTCACCGCGAGATGGCCGTCCCGTTCGAGGATGCGACGCGGGCCGAACATCGTAAGGCCGGCGATCTGGCTCGTGCCGGGGACGTAACGGATGACGTGACCCTCCGGGGTCTCCTCGCCCTCGCCGGGTCGGGGCTCACCGACGTGCAGGTAGAGCACGTCGTGCTCGGCGTCGTAGTCGGCGTGGTCGAAGGTGACGGGGCCGATCGTGATTTTCACGCGCTCCATGACCGTGGGTCCTTTCGGTTCCCGAACGCAGAGATGATCCGCGCCGGCTCCTGCTCATAGCTTACGACCGCCAGCAGCCACCGGCTCGGACCTGCTCCGCGGAGGTGGAAGCGCCTGCGCAGCTCGTAGGTCGGGTCCGGCTCGACGTGATCCGGCGCGTGAACCGCACGCAGCACGTCGGGCAGGTACCCGTCCAGCTCTGCATGGTCGCGCAGCACCTTCCCGTCCCACACGCGCGCCAGCAGTACCACCCGCCTACCGTCGGGATCGATCGCTTCGCCGATGACCTGTTCACCGCTCACGACAGCGAGGATGGCCATGGTCGCGGACAGCCTCCAGCTCTGTGTTGGATCGGGAAAGCGCGCGCATGTGCCGTGCTACACGGCATGCCCGCCGTCAACCACGTGCAGCCCGCTCCGCTATGGAGGGACGCGGTCCCGCCCACTCGGTCGCGATCGGGATGCTTAAAGATCTGCCGCGCGATTGAGGATCGGGGCGTTTAGTCGCCCCTGCGCTGACCACGTACCCGTCTCATACCCACGGTGGCGGGCGCAGGGCCAGCATGCGCGACCACTTCGAACGCGAACGCTCCGCCACAACAGAGCATCAGGCCAGAGCCACCGCGCGGATTCGAACCGCGGACCCCTTCATTACGAGTGAAGTGCTCTACCAGCTGAGCTACGGTGGCGCGGGCGACATGGTAGCCGAGGGGCGTTGGGCGGCGTGCGGCGGCGTCAGGCGATCGGCGAAGGATCGGTGATGGCCGTTACACTTTGACATGTGATGTCACTTCGTCGTGCGCGTCCCGTGCCCCGCCCGACTGCCTCGAACGCGCTTGACGCAGCCCGGCGCGCGCGTGAGCTGACGGCGCTGGCGGACGGCGAGACCGTCGACGTGCTCGTCGTCGGCGGCGGAATCGTCGGGACGTGGTGCGCGCTCGACGCGGCGACGCGCGGCCTCAGCGTCGCGCTGGTCGAGCGCGGCGACCTCGCGCAGGGCACGAGCCGCTGGTCCTCCAAGCTCGCGCACGGCGGCCTGCGCTACCTCGCGCACGGCGACGTCGGCGTCGCCTGGGAGTCCGCGCGCGAGCGGGCGATCCTGATGGATGTCAGCGCGCCGCACCTGATCCGACCGCTGCCCTTCCTGATCCCGCTCGGCGGTCAGGTCGACCGCGCGGCCGGCGCGAAGCTGGAGATCGGCATCCGGCTCGGCGACGGACTGCGCGCCGCCGCCGGTACGAGCCGCCGCCGCCTTCCGCCCACCCGCCGCATCAGCGCCGCGGAGGCGCGCCGCCTCGCGCCCGGCCTCAGCGACCGCCAACTGCGCGGAGCGCTGCTGCACTGGGACGCGCAGATCGAGGACGACGCCCGGCTCGTGGTCGACGTCGCCCGCACCGCCGCCGCGCACAGCGCGCGCATCCTCACCTACGTCGCCGCCGAGCGCTTGCACGCCGACGGCGCGACCGTGCGGGACGTGCACGGCGACAACGGCGCGTTCGAGCTGCGCGCCCGCCACGTGATCAACGCGACCGGCGTGTGGGCCGGCGAGCTGAGCGGGGGCGCGGTGCGCCTGCGCCCCAGCAAGGGCTCGCACCTGCTGCTGCCGGCAGCCGCGCTCGCGGAGCCGCGCGCGGCCGTGAACGCGCCGCTGCCGGACGCCTTCGCGCGCTTCGTGTTCGCCGTCCCGCGCCCGGACGGTCTCGTGATGGTCGGCATCACCGACGCCCCCTACGACGGCCCGATCCCGGATGAGCCGACCGTCGACGCCGACGAAGAGGCGTTCCTGCTGACCGCGATCGGGCGAGTGCTGGAGCACACGCCGACGAGCGCGGACGTCGTGGGCCGCTTCGCCGGGCTGCGCCCGCTGCTCGCGCGCGACGACGCGGCCGCGACCGCAACCGCGACGGCCGACCTCTCGCGGCGCCACGCGGTCGTCGAGCACGACGGCGTCGTGACCGTCGTCGGCGGCAAGCTCACCACCGCACGGCGGATGGCACAGGATGCGCTGGACCGGGTCGCCGCGCGGCCGGACGCCGAGCGCGCGGGCCCGTGCGTCACGCACGGCGTCCGCCTCGCCGGCGCCGACCGCCCGCGCGACGAGCTGGCCGCGCAGCTGCGCTTCGGCGTCGAGCGCGAGCTCGCGCTCACGGTCGCGGACCTGCTCGACCGCCGCACGCGGCTCGGGCTCGTGCCGGAGCGGCGCGCCGCCGCGCTCGACGCCGCGCACGCGGCGCTCGACGCCGCCGCGACCGCTTGCTGAACGGATCGTCGACGCGCGCCCCGGCGAGAGCTACGCTCGCGAGCGCACCGGCTCGCCCCATGCGGCCCGACTCACTCCGGAGGCCTCTCCCATGTCCATCCCGCCTCGCCGTTCCGCCCCCCGCCGCGCCATCCTGCTCGCCCTCGCGCTCGCCGCGCTCGGCGCCGCCACCGTCGCCGCAGCGACGACAGCAGCGCCCGCGCCAGCGGCCACGCCCCCGACCTGCGGGACGTTCGCGCTGCTCGGCGAGCTGCGCCACCCGACCGCCGGGCTGGGCTCGCGCTTCGTCACGCTTGTGCTGACGAACGTCACCCGCAGCACGTGCCGCCTGCGCGGCTATCCGAGCCTGCGGCTGCTCGGGCCGACGAACCGGCCGCTTCCCACGCACGTGGTGCACGTCGCCGTCGCGGGCGGGCCGCGCACCGTCGTGCTCGCGCCGGGAGCGAGTGCCCGCTCCGACCTGCGCTTCAGCGCGATCGCCCATCGCGGCGAGCCGACGCGCGGCGCATGCGAGCCGCGGCCGGCACGCGTACGGGTCGCCCCGCCCGGCGGCGCACACCCGTTCGTGATCCCGTGGCGCCTCGGGCCGGTCTGCGGCCACGGCGAGATCGAGGCGAAGCCGCTGCGCTGATCGTCGCTAGCCCGGAGCGCCGGGCAGCGGCGCGGGATCAACCAGCTTGCCGGGGTTCATAATCCCAGCCGGGTCGAGCGTGGCCTTCGCCGCGCGCAGCAGCTCGATCCCCAGCTCGCCGACCTCGTCCGGCAGCCACGGCGCATGGTCGCGCCCGACCGCATGGTGGTGCGTGATCGTGCCGCCGTGCGCCAGGATCGCGTCGCTCGCGGCCGCCTTCGCGGCGTGCCACTGCTCCAGCTCGCTGCCCTCCTGCTGGCGCGCGACGAACGTGAAGTAGAGCGACGCACCCGCGCGATACACGTGCGAGACGTGGCACATCACGACCGGCGGCGTGCCGCGCCCGCGCAGCGCGCGGTCCAGCGCCGCCGCCACCGCGTCGTGCAGCTCCAGCAGCCGGTCCCACGTGGTCGCCGTCTCAAGCGTCTCCACCATCACGCCGTGCGCCAGCAGCTCGTCGCGCAGATAGGGCGCGTGGAAGCGACCGTGCTCCCACGCGTGCCCGACCGGTGTCCCGAGCGTGACCGCGCCGTGCGCGCGCAGCGCACGAGCGGCCGCCGTCCGGCGCCGCCGCAGCTCCGCTTCCGAGGTGACACCCCAGCCCACAATCGTCAGGCAGGCCTCGCGATGGCCGCGTGCGCGCAGGTAGGCGCCGAGCGCGCGCGTCGCGAACCCACCGTCCGCGAGCGCCAACGAGACGCGCGTCTCGACCGGGTCCGACAACCGCATCACGTCGGGCGCATCGCCGGCCTGCACGAGCGCGCGGAAGGCGTCGACGCCGGCCGCGAACCCCGGCAGCGAGAAGGCCTCGTAGCGGCGCACGTTCGGTCGCGCTCTCACGCGCAGCACGACCTCGACGATCACGCCGAGCGTCCCCTCCGAGCCGACGAGCAGCTCGCGCAGGCTCGGTCCGGCGGCGCTCGCGGGCACCGGCCGCACCGCGATCTCGCCGCTCGGCGTCACAACGCGCAGCGCCACGACAAGCGCGTCGATGCGCCCGTAGCCGGTCGACGCCTGGCCGGCGGAGCGCGTCGCGACCCAGCCGCCGACGGTCGAGAACTCGAACGACTGGGGGAAGTGGCCGAGTGTCAGCGCGTGCGCGGCGAGCGCCTCCTCGAGCGCCGGGCCGGTCATGCCGGGCTGCACGACGGCGGTCAGCGAGACGGGGTCGACGGCGAGCAGACGGTCCATCCGCGTGAGGTCGAGCGCGATCACGGCCGGGAAGCGGCCGCGCAGCGGCTCGACGCCGCCGACGACGCTCGTCCCGCCACCGAACGGCACGACCGCGACGCCGGCCTCCGCGCACAGGCGCAACACCGCGGCGACCTCGGCCGCGTCGGCCGGATAGACGACCGCGTCGGGCGCGCCGGACGCGTCGCCCGCGCGCAGCCGCACGAGGTCGTGGTAGCCGCGGCCGGCCGCGTGCGTCACACGCGCGAGGCGGTCGTCGCGCACATGCTCGGCCCCGACGACGGCGACGAGCTGCTCGCGCGCCGCGGGCGGCAGCGCCACCTCGGGCAGCCGCACCTCTTCCAACGCCACCGGGTTCCGGCGAGCGGCCGGCAGCGGCCCGACGCGCTCGACCAGCAGCGCTCGCGCAGCCGCTGCGAGCGGCGCGTCGTGACCGTCCTCGCCCCACCCCCACCAGCGCATCCGCGGTGCGGGCGCGGTCATGGCGCGAGCGAGCGGTTGAGCATCCGCCGCAGCTCCGCGAGCTCCTGGTCGCGCTCTCTGGTCGCGCCCGGCGCGATCGTCTGAAACGCGAAGCCGCGCAAGGCCAGCTCGATCGTGCGGGCGGTCGCCAGCGGATCGGCGACGGCGACCGAGCCGTCCGCGCCGCCATCCGCCAGGCGCGCCGCGAACGCCTCGACGACCGCGCGCTGGAAGGCCCCGCGGCGCGTCGTGATGTACGGCAGCAGCAGCTCCGGATCGACGTCGACGATCCGCAGGAAGAGCGGGTGGCGCGCGAGCCGGTCGACGCCGGCGACGGCCGCCTCGACGAGCCGCTCGCGCGCGGTCGGAAGGCTGGCCACGTCGGCCTCGACGTCGCTGATGACCTGCGTGAACTCGCGCGTCATCAGCGCCTGCATCAGGGACGTCACGTCGGCGTAGCGACGGTAGAGCGTCATACGGCTCACGCCGGCACGGCGCGCGACGTCCGTCATCGTCGTGCGGCGCACGCCGACGGCCAGCACGCACGCCTGGACGGCGTCGAGCAGCGCCTCGTCCTCGACCGTTCGCTGTGACACTCTGCCGTGCGTTGTATCAGCTACTCGTCGGGCCAGCGCCCGCTTCGCTCGAACTGCTCGCGCGCCCGCTCCTCCTGGTCGCGCTCTCTGTTGCTGACGAGGCTGAGGCGGAAGAGCACGTTGAGCAGCAGCACGATCGCGGCCGAGCCGATCAGCACGACGCCGGAGCCGGCTGCGTCCCCGCCGATGACGAGGCAGACGATCCCGGCGACCGTCATCGCGAACGGAATGCCGTAGCGGACGAGGATCAGCCCGAGGCGACGCATGCTTCCAGCCGGTAGGCCAGCGTCTCCAGCGCCAGCTCCTCCGTCACATTGCTGCGCAGGCGCCGCCGCGTGTCCTCGACCAGCTCGACGCCGGCGCGCAGCCGCTGCGGATCGCGGCCGACGGCGTCCTCCGCGAGCGCAGCCGCACGGTCGACGTGATGGACGAGCTCCTCCGCGCCCCACGCCACGCACGCGACGTCGCGCAGCCACAGACTCGCGAGCTGCAAGCCGAGGTCGAGCGCATCCGTCTCGACACGGCGTCTCGTGCGTCGGATGCGCTGCTCGTACTCGTTCTCGACGCGCTTGTGCTCTCTTTTCGGGAGCAGCTCGAGCTCCTCGTCGCGTCGCGCGCGCACCTCGGCGACCGCCGCCTCGCCGCGCTTGCCGCGCACCGCCAGCAGCTCGCGCCACGGCGTCTGCTCGCCGACGCGGCCGGCGAGCGCCGCGCGCGCGAACGCCTCGCCGCCCGCCCGCAGCGCCGGCCCGTCGGCGAGCGCCAGCTCGAGCGCCCGCGCGCCGTCGCCGAGCGCGAGTCGCGCGCACGCCGCCGCCTGCTCGGGCGGCACGCCGCGGCGGCCGACGCGCTCGGCCAACTCAGCCGACGGCAGCGCATCGAAGCGCACAAGCTGACAGCGCGAGCGGATCGTCGGCAGCACCTCGCTCAAGGAGTCCGTCAGCAAGATCAGGTGGACGAACGGCGCCGGCTCCTCCAGCGTCTTCAGCAGCTTGTTGGCCGCCTGCTCGATCAGCGCGTCGGCCTGCTCGAGCACGAACACGCGCCGCGCCGCCTCGAACGGCGTCATCACCGCTGCCGCCACGACCGGCTCCTCGACGTCGCCAACGAGCATCTCGTGCGCGCCGCTCGGGACGACCCACGTGAGGTCCGGATGCGTGCCGTGCTCGACGCGCGCGCGTGCGCCGGCAGGGTCGGCCGCGCCTTCGCTCAGCAGCGCCGCCGCGAACGCGCGCGCCGCGGTGCGCTTGCCGCTGCCGGCCGGCCCGTGGAAGAGGTAGGCGTGCGACGGCGCGCCGTCGGGCCGCAACGCCGCGCCGAGCGTCGCGCGCGCGTGCGGGTGGTGCTCGGTGCCGGGGAGATCGGGCATGCGCGGCGAGGGTATCGCCCGCGCGCGCCGGTATCGTCGCCGCCGCGATGCGCGGCCGGCTGATCACGATCGAGGGGCTCGACGGAGCCGGCAAGACGACGCTCGCGCGCGGCCTGCTCGAGGCGCTCCACGCGCGCGGAGTGGACGCCGAGCTGCTGCGCGAGCCGGGCGGCGTCGCCGCCGCCGAGCGGATCCGCACGCTCGTGAAGGATCCGGCTCTGCGCGTCGGCGCGCGCGCGGAGGCGCTGCTGTACGCCGCCGCCCGTGCGCAGCTCGTCGAAGAGGCCCTGCGACCCGCACTGGACGCCGGGCGCTGGGTGCTGCTCGACCGCTTCGTCGACTCCTCGCTCGCCTACCAGGGCGCCGGCCGCGGACTGGGAATCGACGAGGTCGCCGCGATCAACGCGTTCGCGACCGGTGGCCTCACGCCGGACCGCACGCTGCTGCTGTGGATCGAGCCGGCGCTCGGCCGCGCGCGCCAGAACCGCCGCGGCGAGCAGCCCGACCGTCTGGAGCAGGAGGCGGACGACTTCTTCGCGGCGATCGCCGACGGCTACGCGATGCTCGCGGAGGGGGAGCCGCAGCGGATTCGAACGCTCGACGCGAGCGCCGACGCGCCGGCCGTGTTGGCGCAGGCGCTGGCGGCGCTCGAAGACCTGCTGCCTGGGTAGCGTCCTCAGCATGCCCTCCACCGCACGCCCCATCTCAGGTCAGGTCGTCTTCATCACCGGCGCCGCGCGCGGCATCGGCGCAGCCGCCGCCAAGCAGCTCGCCGCCAGCGGCGCGAAGCTCGCGCTCGTCGGCCTCGAGCCGGACGAGCTTGCCCGCGTCGCCGCCGATTGCGGCCCCGACGCCGCCTGGTTCGAGGCGGACGTCACGGACAGCGCCGCGATCGAAGCGGCGGTGCAGGGCGCCGTCGAGCGCTTCGGCGGCATCGACGTGGTGATCGCGAACGCCGGCATCGCGACCGGCGGCTCGGTCCGCATGATCGATCCGGCGGTGTGGGAGCGGGTCGTCGAGGTGAACCTGCTGGGGAGCTGGCGGACGGTGCGCGCCGCCCTGCCGCACGTGATCGAGCGCCGCGGCTACGTGCTGCAAGTCGCCTCGGTTGCGGCGATCGCACATGCCCCGTTCATGTCCGCCTACTGCGCGAGCAAGGCCGGCGTGGAGGCGTTCGCCGACTGCCTGCGGACCGAGGTCGCGCATCTCGGCGACATGGTGCGCGGCGCCGACGCGCGCGCGGGGATCGGCTCGATGCGCCGGCGGATGCGCGGGCCGGTCGGCAAGACCTACCCGCTGTCCGACGTCGCCGCGGCGGTTGCGCAGGGCGTCGAGCGCCGCGCGCGGCACGTCACCGTGCCGGGCTGGGTGCGCGCGCTGCTGTTGGCGCGCGGGCCGTTCGCGTTGCTCGTCGACAAGCAGGGCCGCAGAGAGGTGCCGGGCGTCGAGCGCGAGATGGAGGACGTGATCGCGCGCGAGGGTGCCGCCGCCGCGACCGCGCCGGTCGGCGCCGGCGGCGCGGCCGACAGCGCCGCGCGCGGCGCCGGCGAGCCGGCGCCGCGCTGAGCGGGGTCAGCCCGCGGGCTGCTGTTCGGCGATCAGGGCCTGAACGGACTGCTGCGTCGGCGTGTCCGGCACATGCACTCTGCCGCGCTGTATTTCGTGCTGCGCCTGAATGCCGCGTTCGTACGCATCCTCCGGCGTGCGACCGGTTCTGAACAGCCACAGCCCGCGGTCTCTGAGCGTCAGCTTGTACGGGTGTTCGCCGAACCTGCCGTCTCTGACGTCGCGGCGTGCTTCTTCGAAGACTCTCTTCGTGTCGTACATGACCGACTCGAGCACGTTGTTTTCTCTGTTGAACGTGGCCTTGTCGCCTATCACGCCGACGTACTGGCTCTCCCCGCCGGCCGCGGTGACGGCCTGCAGCGCGCCGACCGTCGCGGCGCCGCCGAGCGCGAACAGCATCTGCGCGCCTTCCCTCGCCAACTGCCTCGCCGCTTCGCGCACCTGCTTCACCGTCGCGCTGCCGCTTTCGCCGACCTGCGTGAAGTAGAACCTCGTGTGCGGGTCGATGCTGCGCGCGCCGGCGACGAAGCCGCCGGCCATTCTGTTCCAGGTCGCCGTGTCCCATGCCGACCCGTCGGCCATCACGAGTATCCCGAGTCTTCTCGTGTAGGCGGCTCTCGCCGCAACGACGCCGGCTATGTAGCCGCCTTCCTTGCCTTCCACGGTGATGTGGCTGACGAGGCCCTTCACGTCTCTGCCTTCGCCCCACACGAGCGTCGGGACTCTCGTCTGCTTGGCGACCGCTTCGGCGGCTGCCGCGTAGCGGCTGTCGTGGGCGATCACGAGCTGGTTGCCTTCGTGCGCGACCTGCTCGAAGACCCCCCTCACGTCAGGTGTCTGCGAGGCGTCTATCTCGTCGACTCTGACGTGGAGCCTCTTCGGCCATGCCGCCAGGACTTCCCTGGACTGCTGGGTCCAGTCCGGTTCGTTGTCCTTGAACGGAGCGACGAACGCGACCTTTCTCACGTCCGTGCCGTGTTCGCTGCTGCCGCAGCCCGCCACGCCCGCGACGAGCGCCGCGACCAGCGCGAGCGTCGTCCATCGTGCCCTAACCACCCTGGCTCCTTCCCCCGAGCAGGTCGTTCCCCCAAAGGCCCGGATTCTCTCCGAAACGAGGTGCGGCGTGCGCCGCTTCCGCGCGTCAGCCGTGCTGCGGCGCCGGCGCGCCCGCGTAGCCGTGCGGGTGCTTCTGCGCGAATGCCCACGCGTCGGCGACCATCTGTGTCAGAGCCGGTTTGCGCGGCTCCCAGCCGAGCTCGGCGCGGATGCGCCCGCTGGCGGCGACGAGCTGCGGTGGGTCGCCCGGGCGCCGCGGCGCCTCTCTGACCGGGATCTCAAGGCCGGTGACTTCACGCGCAGCGTCGATCACCTGGCGCACCGAGAAGCCGTTGCCGTTGCCGAGGTTGAAGATGCGGTGCTCGCCGGGGCGCGCGCCGTCGAGCGCCAGCAGGTGCGCGCTCGCGAGGTCCTCGATGTGGATGTAGTCGCGCACGGCGGTGCCGTCGGGCGTCGGGTAGTCGGTGCCGAAGATCTGCACGCACTCGTTGATCCCCTGCGCCGCGCGCAGGACGTTGGGGATGATGTGCGTCTCCGGCTCGTGGTCCTCGCCGAGGCAGCCGCTCGCGCCGGCGACGTTGAAGTAGCGCAGGCTGACCGCGCCGAGCCCGTGCGCGCGGCACTCGTCGGTGATCATCCCGTCGACCGCGAGCTTGGAGGCGCCATACGCGTTGACCGGTCGCGTGGGCGTCGTCTCGTCCATCGGCACCACCTCCGGCTCGCCGTAGACGGCGCAGGTGGAGGAGAAGACGAGCCGCTTGACGTCGGCGGCGCGCAGCGCGTCGAGCAGGTTGAGCGAGCCGACGACGTTGTTGCGGTAGTAGCGCTCGGGATGCGCGACCGACTCCGCGACGAGCGCGTAGGCGGCGAAGTGCAGCGCGCCGTCGAAGCCCTCGGCGACCGCCGCGCGCGTGGCGTCCGCGTCGCACAAGTCGACCTCGACGAGGCGCGCGCCGGCCGGCACGGCGTTGCGATGGCCGCGTTCGAGGCTGTCGAGCACGACCACCTCGTGGCCGGCGTCGAGCAGTTGCTGCGCGACGATCGAGCCGATGTAGCCGGCGCCGCCGGTGACGAGGAGCTTCATCGCGGGCGCAGTAAAGCAGTCTCGGCGGTTGCTACCGGCCGAGCCGCAGCCAGTCGGTGAACTCCGACCAGGTGCTCGTCGTGCGGTAACCGGCCTCGCCCCAGGAGTGGCGCACGCGGGCGGCCCAGCCAGGGTCCCACCCGCGCATGCGCGCCAGCCCCCACAGCCCCAGCGCGAGCAGCACGAGCACGCCGAGCGCGATCAGCGCGACCACGAGCGGCGTGCGGTCGCGCTGGTGGGCGGCGGGCTGCGCGGCCGCGGGCGCCGGCGTGGTGGTGGTGGTGGGCGCGGGAGCGGCCGCTGTCGTGGGCGGCGGCGTCGTGACGGGCGGCGTCGTCGTGCCCGTCACGCCGGCTGGCGCCGCCCCGCCGGTCGTCCCTTCTTCGGGCTTCACGCCTCTGCACTCGCCGCGCTCGTGCGCGGCGATCGCGTCGAGCATCGCTTTGTGCAGCGCCGGGACGACGTTGCGGATGTTCGGCGGGATCCCCCGCACCGCCGCTTTCAGCTCAGCCTGCGTGAACGCGCACGGGTCGAGGTGCCCGCCCGCTGTCGCGTACGCGTTGGCGACCGTGTCGTAGGCCTGGTCGGCGCGCGCGAGCGCGGCCGGCAGCAGCGCCAGCGCAAGCGCCAGCACGAGCGTCACGGTGAGGCGGCGGCGGCCGATCATCGGCGCCGATCGTAGCGGTCGCGGACGCTGTGCCGGACACCCCGCGTTCCTGTCCGCGGCGCAGGTACGGTAGTCGGCGTGACCGTTGCCACGACCCGCGCGCATTCGTTCCGTCCGACGACTGCGCAAGGATCCGCTGTTACCCCCTGAGCGCGGTCAGAGGCCCGAGAAACAGCGGCAAATAGCGGGAAGACAAGGAGCAGGCAGGCATGAGCGACACCTCGCAGACCCCCACAACGATCGACGCCCCGGCCGGCGAGGCGCTGCGCCTGAGACGGTTCTTCACCGAGCCCGGCGTCCATCCGTTCGACACCGTCGAGTGGGAGCTGCGAGACGCGCGCATCGGCCATGGCGACAAGGTCTCGTTCGAGCAGACCGACGTCGAGTTCCCGAAGTCGTGGTCGCAGAACGCGACCAACATCGTCGCCCAGAAGTACTTCCGCGGGCAGCTCAACTCGCCCGAGCGCGAGCGCTCCGTCAGACAGATGGTCGGGCGCGTCGCCGGCACGATCGCCGACTGGGGCCGCCAGCGCGGCTATTTCTCCTCGTCAGAGGACGGCGACACGTTCGAGGCCGAGCTGACGCACATCCTGCTGCACCAGATCGCGGCGTTCAATTCCCCGGTCTGGTTCAACGTCGGCTTCGAAGAGCAGCCGCAGTGCTCGGCCTGCTTCATCCTCTCGGTCGAGGACACGATGGAGTCGATCCTCGAGTGGAACACCAAGGAGGGGATGATCTTCCGCGGCGGCTCCGGCTCGGGCATCAACCTCTCGAACATCCGCGGCTCGAACGAGCCGCTCGCGAAGGGCGGCACCGCCTCCGGGCCCGTCTCCTTCATGCGCGGCGCCGACTCGTGGGCCGGCACGATCAAGTCGGGCGGCAAGACGCGCCGCGCGGCGAAGATGGTCGTCCTCGACGTCGACCACCCGGACATCAGAGAGTTCATCTGGTGCAAGGCCAAGGAGGAGGACAAGGCCGCGGCGCTGCGTGACGCCGGCTTCGACATGTCGATCGACGGCGACGGCTTCACGTCGATCCAGTACCAGAACGCGAACAACTCGGTGCGCGTCTCCGACACGTTCATGCGCGCGGTGGAGAACGGCGACGAGTGGCGCCTGACCTCGCGCACGACGAGAGCGCCGATCGGCGACCCGCTCGACGCGCGCGCGCTGATGAACGAGATCGCCGAGGCGGCGTGGCGCTGCGCCGATCCGGGCGTCCAGTACGACACGACGATCAACCAGTGGCACACGTGCCCGAACAGCGGGCGCATCAACGCGTCGAACCCGTGCAGCGAGTACATGCACGTCGACGACTCCGCCTGCAACCTCGCGTCGCTGAACCTCATGAAGTTCCGCAACGCCGACGGCACGTTCGACGTGGCCGCCTACGAGCATGCGATCGACATCGTCTTCCTCGCGCAGGAGATCGTCGTCGGCGCCTCCAGCTACCCGACGCAGGGGATCGCGAAGAACGCGAACGCGTTCCGCCAGCTCGGGCTCGGCTACGCGAACCTCGGCGCGTTCCTGATGAGCAACGGCATGCCGTACGACTCCGACGCGGGTCGCGGCACGGCTGCGGCGATCACCGCGCTGATGACGGGCCGCGCATACCGCCGCTCGGCCGAGATCGCAGCGACCGTCGGGACCTACGAGCGCTACCCGGAGAACCGCGAGCCGCACAACAGCGTGATGCGGATGCACCGCGACGCCTCGTACGCGATCCCGGACACGACCTGCGAAGACGACGCGCTGCTCGTGGCCGCGCGCCGCTCGTGGGACGACGCCGTCGCGCTCGGCGAGCAGCACGGCTACCGCAACGCGCAGGCGACGGTGCTGGCGCCGACCGGGACGATCTCGTTCCTGATGGACTGCGACACGACCGGCGTCGAGCCGGACTTCTCGCTCGTGAAGTTCAAGGAGCTCGTCGGCGGCGGGCAGATGACGATCGTCAACCGCACGGTGCCGCTCGCGCTCCAGACGCTCGGCTACGACGACCAGCAGGTCGAGCAGATCGAGGCGCACATCAACGAGCACGGCACGATCGTCGGCGCGCCGGGCCTGGCGGCCGAGCACCTGCCGGTGTTCGACGTGGCAGTCGGCGAGCGCGCGATCTCGCACATGGGCCACATCAAGATGATGGGCGCGGTGCAGCCGTTCATCTCGGGCGCGATCTCGAAGACGGTCAACCTGCCGGAGAGCGCGACGGTCGCGGACATCGCCGACGCGTACCTCCAGGCCTGGCACCTCGGCGTCAAGGCGCTCGCGATCTACCGCGACGGCTCGAAGACGGCGCAGGCGCTGCGCACCGACGCGCAGAAGGGCGCGGACGCCGGTGCGAAGGGCGCCGCCGACCAGGCTGCGATCGACAAGGCCGTCGCGCAGGCGCTCGCGAACGCGACCGCCACGCCGGCGCGCAGAAAGATGCCGCGCGAGCGGCAGTCGCTCACGCACAAGTTCTCCGTCGGCGGCCACGAGGGCTACATCACCGCGGGCCTCTACGAGGACGGCAGCGTCGGCGAGATCTTCCTGACCGACATCGGCAAGGAGGGCTCGACGCTGCGCGGGATGATGAACTCGTTCGCGACCGCGATCTCGATAGCGCTCCAGTACGGGGTGCCGCTCGAGACGCTCGTGCGCAAGTTCGCCTACATGCGCTTCGAGCCCGAGGGCATGACGATGAACACGGAGATCCCGTTCGCGAAGTCGCTGCCCGACTACATCATGCGCTGGCTCGCCTCGCGCTTCCTCGACGAGGAGCTCCAGGAGGAGCTGGGGATCATGACCCAGGCCGTGCGCGCGAAGAAGATGGCCGAGGACGCCGTCACGTCGGTCAGCAGCGACACCGCCGGCCCGTCCGCCCCGGCGCCGGCCGCGAGCGCCGGCGGAGACGGCGGCGCAAGCGTCGCCCCGACGAGCGCGCTGACCGACACGCCGCCGGTCGTGCCGGCGAAGATGGCCGGCCTCGACCTCGGCCCGGCGTGCAGCCAGTGCGGCGGCATGATGCAGCGCACGGGCTCCTGCTACACCTGCTCCAGCTGCGGCAACAACACCGGCTGCGGCTGATCCCAGCCGAGCCTTCCAACGGGTCCGCTAGTCTTTACCTGTGGCGAAAACGGTAAAGAACGAGCGGACCCGCATCTCCAGCAAGCACCAGGTCACCATCCGCGAGCCGGCTTTCAGCGCTGCCGGCCTGCGCGAGGGTGACGAGGTGCAGGTGCGTGCGCTCGGCCCCGGGCAGGTGATCCTCACGCGCGTCGACGAGCTGCTCGAGCGCTATCGCGGCGCGTTGCCACCCGGCACCTATCCGTCTGGCTGGCTCGAGCAGCAGCGCGGCGAGTGGGAGTAGTCCTGCTTGACAGCTCCGCCGTCGTCGGCTTCCTGCAGCCGGACGACGCGCTCCACGACGCCGCCTACGCGGCGATCGGCAGAGCGGTCCGAGCCGGGGACTATCTCGCGATCTCGGCGGTGACGTGGACCGAGATCTTGACCGGAGCAGCGCTCGGGCATCGCGAGGAGGCCACCGTGCGCGGGTTCGTGGCGGACTTCGGGATCGAGATCGCCGCAGTCGACGCCGCCGTCGCCGAGCGGGCCGCGCGGATACGGGGGCGCCATGCTGAGCGCCTCGCGGGCGGACGTCGCCGCTCCACGGTCTCCCCGCCCGACGCGCTGATCCTCGCCACCGCCGAGCTTCATCCCGCCGTCGACCGCGTGATCGGCGGCGACGCACGCTGGAGCCGCATCTGCCGCTCGCTCGACGTCGCCTTTCTGCAGCTGCGCGGTTGAGCCGCCGCAGCCCTACGGCAGCTCGAGCTGCCCTTCGCTGACGGCGATCGCGATCTCGACGACGCGACGGCGTTCGGTGCGGGCGTGGGTGCGCAGGCGCTCGAAGGCGGTGCGGTCGTCGACGCCGTGGCGCTCCATCAAGATTCCCTTCGCGCGCTCGATCACGGCACGTCGCGCAAGCGCGCCCTCCAGCTGGTCGACCTTCGCCTCGAGCCGCTCGATCTCCGCGTGGCGGCGCAGCGCCACCTCGATCGCGGCCTGCACGGCGTCGGGCTCGGTCGGGGTCGCCTGCGCGGCGATGCCGCGGTCGGCCGCGCGCGCGGCGAACTCAGGGTCGTCGTCGAGCGTGAGCGCGATCACCGGGCCGGTGGCATAGGCGCAGATCTCCTCGATCAGCGCGAGCGCGTGGTCGTCGTCGCGATGCACGACGACCATCGACAGGTCGGGATCGTCGGAGACGACCTTCTCGGCGACCTCGGAAACTTCGATCGCGTAGGCGCACGCGCTGTGGCCGAGCTGCTGCAGCAGCTCGGCGAGACGGTCGAGCGCCTCCGCGTCCTCGTCGGCGACGAGCACGCGCAACCCCTCCACGGTCACGCGTCAGCTCCAAGCGGCAAACCCGCGCAACGGGGTCTGCGCGCGCTACGATCGGGGGTGCGCCGACGCTGTACATCGGCGGCGCACGTTCGGCGCCCCAGACCCCCGGCGCACCAAGGGACATACGCCGGAGGGAAGACGGGATCGTGGCCGACGAGGACCTGCGCACCGAGGACGATCGGAAGCATCCGCGCCCGCGAGTCTATCCGGGCGCGCAGGAACCGAGATCTGACAGAAGACAGGCTGGCGCAAACGCGCCAGCTTCGAGATCCTCCGCAGGGGTGACCGGCACACGGCCGAGACGCAGTCAGGCCGAGCGCGACGCGATGGTGGAGCGCCACCTTGGCCTCGCGCGCCACCTCGCGCTGCGCTACAGCGACAGCGGCGAGCAGCTCGACGACCTGTTCCAGGTCGCCTCACTCGGGCTCGTGAACGCGGTCGACCGCTTCGACCCCTCGCGCGGGATTGCGTTCACGACGTTCGCGGTGCCGACGATTCTCGGCGAGCTCAAGCGCCACTTCCGCGACCGCGGCTGGGCGATCCACGTCCCGCGCGACCTCAAAGAGGCATCGCTGCGGGTCAGACGCGCAATCGCCGAACACCATGGTGAGCGGCCGCCGACGCCGGCTGAGCTGGCGCAGGCGACAGGGCTCTCGCTTGAGGGCGTGCTCGAGGCGCTCGACGTCGCCGGCGTGCAGCGCACGCTGTCGCTCGACGCGCCCGCCAGCAGTGAAGAGGAGGGCGGAGCGACGCTCGTCGACCTGCTCGGCGAGGACGACGCCGACCTCGCGCGCGCGAACGACCGCACGCTGCTGGAGACGTTGATGCGGACGGTCACCCCGCGCGAGCGCGAGATCCTGCGGCTGCGCTTCGTCGAGGACCTCACGCAGTCGCAGATCGGCGAGCGCATCGGCGTCTCGCAGATGCAGGTCTCGCGCATCCTGCGCGCCGCGCTCACGCGCATGCGGGCCGCCGCGCGGATGCCGGAGGACGCGCCGGCCGGGCCGCCGGCCGACTGAGGCGCGCGAGCGGCCCAGATCCTTACCGGCGCTTGATCCGCGCTTGATCGCGGCTTGCCGCCGAGGGGCGACCGTGAAGGTATGCAGGACCTGATCCTCGATGTCGTCACCGCGCTCGTCATCCTCACCGTCGCAGCGACCTTCGCGGCGATGATCTGGGCTGCCCGACAGGTCGACGGGCGCTCACACGGCCCAGTGCACCTGCAGCTGCCGCACCTGCCGCACGTGCATCTGCGCCGCCGCCCGTAAGCGCCGCGTAAGAGCCCGCCCGCAGCTCGTCGCTACGCTCGCAGGAAGCCCACTCCAGCAAGGACGGTGCATCACATGGCGAGCAAGGCCAAGGTCACGAAAAGCGACGCCGAGTGGCGCGCGGAGCTGACGCCCGAGCAGTACGCGGTGCTGCGCGAGAAGGCGACCGAGCGCCCCTTCACCGGCGAGTACGCGGACGAGAGAGCGCCCGGCACCTATCGCTGCGCCGGCTGCGGCGCGCCGCTGTTCGACGCGGCGACGAAGTTCGAGTCCGGCACGGGCTGGCCGAGCTTCACCACGCCGATGGACGACGAGAACGTCGCGACCGAGCGCGACACGAGCCACTTCATGGTGCGCACGGAGGTGGTGTGCGCGAGCTGCGGCGGACACCTCGGGCACGTCTTCGACGACGGCCCGGCCGAGGCCGGCGGCAAGCGCTACTGCATCAACTCCTGCGCCCTCGATCTGGAGCGGTCGGACAGCTGAGTCGCTAGCAGCCTGACCAGGCTGCTAGCATGGTTAGCAACGCTAACTAGCGAAGCGAACCATCAAGGCACGCCCATCACCTTCCGCTCCGTTCTCTCCGTCCGATCCCGAGCTCGCCGCGCGCCTGCGCATGGCGATCACGCGCATGGCGCGCCGGCTGCGACAGCAGTCGGGGACGGGCGGAGAGATCTCGCCGACGCTCGCGGCGGCACTCGCGACGGTCGAGCGCGACGGTCCGTTGACACCGAGCGCACTGGCGGAGCTCGAGCGCATCCAGCGCCCGACCGCGACGCGCGCGGTGACGCGGCTGGAGCAGATGGGGCTCGTGACGCGCACCCCGGACCCGTCCGACGCGCGCGGGTCCCGCATCGCGATCACACGCGATGGCGCGACGCTGCTCAAGCGCATCCGCTCGCGCAAGAACGAGTACCTCGCCCGGCAGCTCCGCGAGCTGGCGCCGGAGGACGTGGCGACGCTCGACCGGGCGGCAGCGATCCTCGAGCGGCTGCTCGCGGACCGCGACGGCTCGCGCAGACGCTGACGCCCGCGCTGCGCTCGTTCGCGGTCCCCAACTACCGCCGCTACTTCTTCGGCCAGCTCGTCTCGCTGAGCGGCACATGGATGCAGACGGTCGCCGAGATGTGGCTCGTGCTGCAGCTGACGCACAGCGGCGTCGCCGTCGGCGTTGCCGCCGCGCTGCAATTCGCGCCGATGCTCGTCGCCGGCGCCTGGGGCGGCCTGATTGCCGACCGCTTCAACAAGCGGCGATTGCTGATCGCCACCCAGACGGCGATGGCGCTGCCGGCGCTCGCGCTGCTCGCGCTCACCGCGACCGGCGCCATCCAGTTGTGGATGCTGCTCGCGCTGATCTGCGCGCGCGGCGCCGTCAACGCGGTCGACAACCCGGCCCGCCAGGCGTTCCTGGTCGAGCTGGTCGGCCCCGACCGGCTCGTGAATGCCGTCAGCCTCGGCAGCGCGCTCGTCAACGGTGCGCGCACGATCGGACCGGCGCTGGCGGGAGTCGTGATCGCGACGGCCGGCGTCGTGCCGTGCTTCGCGGTCAACGCGCTGTCGTTCGCGGCGATGATCGGCGCGCTGCGCGGGATGGACGCGACGGCGCTGCGCAGCGCGCCGCCCGCTCCACGCCGCCGCGGTCAGGTGCGCGCCGCGCTGCGCTACGTGCGCGCGACGCCCGAGCTGCGGATCCCGCTCGCGCTGATGGCGGTCGTCGGCACCTTCACGTTCAACTTCCAGACGCTGCTGCCGCTGCTGGCGACGTTCAGCTTCCGCGGCGGCGCCGGCGCGTACGCGGCGCTGACGACCGCGATGGGGCTTGGAGCGATCGCGGGAGCGATCGCAAACGGCACGCGATCGCGCGTGCGCCCGGCGCTGCTGGCGGGCGGCTCGGCGGCGTTCGGCGCGCTCGTCGTCGCGGCCGCGCTGGCGCCGAGCACGGCGGTCGCGGCGCTCGCGCTCGTGCCGGTTGGGGCGGCCTCGGTCGTGTTCGCGGCGAGCGTCAACTCGTTCCTGCAGCTCGCGGTCGCCCCGCACATGCGCGGCCGCGTGATGGCGCTCTATTCCGTCGTGTTCCTCGGCTCGACGCCGATCGGCGGGCCGCTGATGGGCTGGATCGCCTCCGCCGCCGGACCGCGCGTCGCGCTCGCGCTGGGCGGACTCGTGGCGCTCGCGGCCGCGGCGTGGGCGCGGGCGGCGTTCGCGCGAACGGGGATCGCCACCGGCCAGCCGGCTCAGACGCGGATCGCGTGCACGCCGGGCAGTCCGTCGAGATCGCCGTCGCGCGTGTAGAGCGGTAAGCGATAGGCGACTGCGGTGGCGGCGATCAGACCGTCCCCGAGACCCACGCGTCGACCGAGCAGCCGGCGAGCGTCGGCGGCTATGCGCCCGTAGTGGACCGCGACGTCCATGTCGACGGGCAGCACGGCACAGCTCTCCTCCACGAAGCGCAGCGTGTGGAGGCGCTGCGCCAGGACGTCCGGCGATGCGACAAGCACCCCGTGGTGCAGCCCGGCGATCGTGACGGCCGAGACGACTACCTCCGCGGCCGCCTCAGCGACCTGATCGCCGCTGATCTCGCCGCGCGCCAGCGCGATCACGACCGATGTGTCGAGCAGCGCGGCGCCTACGCCCATCGCTCGAAGGGATCCTCAGCGTCGCCGAGCAGTCCCTCGCGCACATCCGCCTCGAAGCGCTCGTCGGTGGCAAGCAGGCCGTGGAGACCGGCAGCGAAGCGCTCCCAACCGATCCCGGGCTTCTCGCGCCGCTCCCGGGTAGGGACGAGGTCCGCGACGGGACGCCCCCGCACCGTGATCGTCAGCTCCTCGCCGCGCTCCACGCGAGCCAAGACCTCGCCGGAGCGATTCCGCAGATCGCGCTGAGGGATGTGCGTAGCCATTGGCTACGAGTGTAGCGAGGTGCGACGTCTCACCGCTCGATGCGCGCTTCCTCGCGCCGCAGCTCGCGGCGCTCGCGCACTTGCACCCACACGATGAGGCCGACGATCGCCGCGCCGAGCGCGACCGCCGCGCCCACGCCGACGCGCTCGATGACGTGCACGGCCGCCTCGCCGGCGAAGTAGGCGACGAGCCCGACTGACAACGCCCACGTGATAGCGCCCAACGCGTTCCAGCAGAAGAAGGTCCGGAACGGCATGTGGTTCATGCCGGCCATCCACGCCGCGGTGACGCGCACGAGCGCCATCCAGCGCCCGAGGAACACCGCCTTGGCCCCGTGTTTGGCGAAGAAGCGGTCGCCGTAGTGGATCAGCGCGACGCGGCGACGGTGGAACGGGCCGCGGTCCGATGCCAGCACGCGCCGTCCCGCCTTGCGACCGATCCAGTAGCCGACGTTGTCGCCGACGATCGCGGCAACGACAGCGATCAACAGCACGAGCTCGATCTGCAGCTTCCCCTGGCTCGCCATCACGCAGGCCAGCACGAGCGCGGTCTCGCCCGGGGACGGGACCCCCATCGACTCGAGCGCGATCAGCGCCGGGAGCACGTAGCCGAGGCTGCTGGAGACGGTGATGCCGAGGATCGCGAGCGCGATCATGCGCCGACGCTGCTGCGGGCGGGTCCTGTCGCCGGTGAAGACGATTCCGCGGGCGGAGCCGCAGAAATCGTCTCACCCGCCACCACCGGCTCCGCCTGCGGTGCCGCCGCCCGATCGGCGTATGCGGCGGACGTCCTCGTGCCCGGCGGATTGCGCAGGTACGCCGTCACGAACGTGAGCGCGACGACGCCGATGAAGAGCAGCAGCGGGCCGGAGTCGTTGAAGAGGCTGCCGGCGATCGAGGCGGCGAGCCCGCCGCCGAGCGTCGCGCGCCACACCGCGTCGCTGCGGACCGTCGCGAACACGCGGTCGCGGTGGACGAGCGCGTAGGCGACCGCGAGCGCGCACAGCGCCGTCAGCAGCGGCGCGTAGCCGTGCGAGACGATCGACCACGCCAGCTCGTAGCGGCGCTCGATCGTGTTGAGCTGATCGGACGCGTTGCCGTGCAGCACGGTGCGCGTGAAGTGGCCGTTGCCGCCGGTCGCGAGGTCGAGCGCGGCGAGCGCGGCGAGGCCGACGACCGGCGTGAGGATCGCAAGCACGACCGCGCGCTTCGTGAGCCCGCCGGGCAGCAGCATCAGGGTCGCGACGGCGGCGCCGCCGGCGATCGTGAAGATCCCGCCGACGTCGGCGCCAAGCCTGCCGGAGCCGACGATCGCCGCGAGCGCGATCCCGCCGAGCGCGAACGCGCTCGCGTTGGCGCGCGTGCGCCCGCGATGACGCAGCAGCGCCCCGATGCCCACGAGCAGCACGATCGTCAGCGCGATCTCCAGCTCGTTGCCGAGCCCGTAGAAGCGGGAGCCGGAACGCGGGCTCGGCCCCAGCAGCGAGCGGATCACGAGGTACGAGTGGTTCGCCAGATCGATCGCGTAGGCGACAAGCGCGACGAAGCACGGGACGACCGGGCCGCGCGGCCAACGGACGAGACGGTCGGTGACGAGCGCGAGCAGGAAGGAGCCGCCCGCGATCAGGAACAGCTCCGCCTGCTCGCTCGGCGAGAGCGCGGCGCTGGCCAGCAGCAGCGACGGAAGCCACATCAACGCGAGACCGCCGATGCGCATGGCGAAGCGGACCCCCGCGCGGTCGCGGAGCGTGCCGGCGAGCAGCACGACGCCGAGCCACGTCAGCAAGAACGTCTCGAGCGCGGGGATCCGGCGCGAGCCGATCTCCGCCAGGCGGTTGTCGAGCTGCTGGAGCGCCTCGGCGTCGCGCGGACCGGAGACGCTGATCGACTGGCCGCGCACCGCCGTCGGCACCGGCTCGCCGAGATGCGTGAGGACCGTCGGCAGCAGGTCGATCGCGGCGGCGACGCCGTCGATGTGCGTCGTCGCCGAGGTGAGGCCGGCGTCCGCCGGGCCGAGCCCGGCGATTCCGGTCCACAACAGCTGCGGCCCGGAGAACGGCGGCGGGTCCTCCAACGCGATCAGCAGCTCGCTGCCTCTGCGCGCGGCGATCAGCTGATCGAGCTGGCGGTCGCCGGCGTAGCCCGGCGGCAGCAGCGCGACGACGAGGCGGTGCGTGCGCAGCAGCGTCTGCGCGCGCGCGGCGACGTCTTCGCCGCGGCCGAGCGAGATCGCCCGCACGACGCCGGCGCGCGTGGCGGCGACGAGCGCCTCCTGGTTCGTCTGCCCGTGGATGCCCGCGTACGCGGCGCCGCCGGGAATCGAGCTGGCGAGCAGGCCGGGGACGATGTCGGCCGGCGCGCTGTCCGCGCGCGCGACGGCGGCGAGCCAGTTGACGATCAGGCCGCTCGGCGCGCGGGTCGGGCTGGCCGGGTCCGGCGGATTCGGCAGCAGGCTCATGTCCGGCGGGTTCTGCGGGTGATACGTGCCGCGCGAGGTGCGTGTGCCCGAGGTCATGTCGAGCAGCGCCTGCTGCGGGCTGTAGCCGGACTGCGTGGCGCTCAGCATTCCCAGTGCCAGCTCGGGATGGCCGTCGATCAGGTCGGCGATGCTCGGGCGCTGCACCCCGGGCGGCGGCTGTTGGAGGTCGATCGGCAGCAGCGCGATCAGCGCCGTGGGGCGCGACGCGGCCTGCGCGCCGGCGATGTGCGCGATCGGCCCCGACGCCGCCGCGCCGGCCGGCAGCGCCGCCAGCACGGCGCAGACCAGCGCGAGCAGCGCTGTCAGCAGGGGCGTGCGGCCGGCGGGGGACGGCATCCGGTAAGCGTAGGGGTCCGGCAGGCGCGGCCGACGCATGCGCGGCGGCGCCTCAGTGACGCGCGAGCGCTTCGACCGGCTCGGCGGTCTCCGCCGAGCGCTCGCCGCCGGCGGCGGGCGGCCCCGGCGCCGTGCCGCGCGGTGCGAGCCGGCCGGCGACGCCGACGCACCACAGCAGCGAGATCCACGTGATGGTCGCGAGCGTCACGTGCACCCACACGATGTCGGACGGCAGCGCCAGCTCGTACTGGACTGTGCCGACGAGCCCCTGCGCGGCCATCAGCACCCCGGCGACCATCAGCGTGTCGGCGAGGTCTCTGTCCTGCTCGCGCCGCTTCGCGAGGAACCAGGCGAGGATCACGCCGAGGCCGAGCAGGGATGCGAGCGTCGCGTGGCGGTGGATCACCCACACGAGCGTGTGGCCGGGGCCTTTGAAGTCGAGCCGATGGATCAGGTCGCCGTGGCTGCCGCCGGCGTGCGGGCCGGAGGCGGTCGCGGCGGTGCCGACGAACAGCACGATCGCGCCCAGCACGGCAAGGCCGCGCACGAGCCAGACGGTCGCGCGGTCGTGCGCGGCGCGGCGCGGCGCGGCCGGCGAGTCGGGCGTTCTCGCGCGGAAGACGAGCGCGACGGCGGCGATCAGGATCAGCATCGAGAGCCCGAAGTGCGCCATCACGTAGCCCGGCGCGAGCTCGTGCCGGACGGTGAAGCCGCCGAGGACGCCTTGCGCGAGCACGCCGAGCGGCAGCAGCGTGGCGGTCCAGACGATGTCGCGGCGGCGCGGCGTGCGCAGGAGCGCGGCAACCCACGCGCCGAGCACGACGATCCCGACGCCGGCCGAGAAGACGCGGTTGCCGTACTCGATCACCGAGTGGAACGACAGCGGCGGGACCGCCTTGCCGTAGCAGCGCGGCCAGTCCGGGCAGCCGAGCCCGGAGTCGGTCAGCCGCACGGCCGCGCCCGTCAGCACGATCGCCGTCAGCGCGCCGAGCGCGACGTAGGCGATGGTGAGGTAGCGCCGGGGGGTGATGGCGGGGAGGCGCACGCCGCTTAAGGATGACGCACGCGCGGTGGCGGCGCCGCGACCGGTACCGTTCAGCCCGATGATCCGACCCTCCGGAGCATCGCCGGCGGTCAGCGTGGTCGGCGTCTCGAAGACGTTTCGCGTGCCGACCGAGCGCGTGCACACGCTCAAGGAGCGCGCCTTGCATCCGTTCCGGCGCAGCGGCTTCGACGAGTTCGTCGCGCTCGACGACGTCTCCTTCGACGTCGCCCACGGCGAGTTCCTCGGCGTCGTCGGACGCAACGGCTCCGGCAAGAGCACGTTGCTGAAGTGCATGGCCGGGATCTACCGGATGGACCAGGGCGCGATCTACATCGACGGGCGGCTGTCGGCGTTCATCGAGCTTGGCGTCGGCTTCAACCCCGACCTGCCCGCGCGCGACAACGTCCTCATCAACGGCACGATGCTGGGCCTCTCCCCGCGCGAGGCGAGGCGCCGCTACGACAGCGTGATCGACTTCGCCGAGCTGCGCGAGTTCGAGCACCTGAAGATCAAGAACTACTCGTCCGGCATGCTCGTGCGGCTGGCGTTCGCGGTGATGATCCACGTCGACGCCGACATCCTGCTGGTCGACGAGGTGCTGGCGGTCGGCGACGCCGCCTTCCAGCAGAAGTGCTTCGACGAGTTCTACCGCTTGCGCGACGCCGGCCGGACGATGATCCTCGTGACGCACGACATGGGCGCGGTCGAGCGCTTCTGCGACCGCGCCGTGCTGCTGGAGAAGGGCGTCAAGCTTCGCGAGGGCGACTCGCACCGGATCGGCATGGAGTACCTCGAGGTGAACTTCGGCCGCAGCGAGGCCGGCGCCGAGGCCGCCGCGGGCGAGGAGCTGCGCGCCGGCGACGGCCGCGCGGAGATCCGCGAGGCGTGGTTCGAGGACGCGCAGGGCGACGCCGCCGACTCGCTGGAGACGGGCCGGCCATGCGCGTTCGCCGCCCGCGTGCGCTTCACGGCCGAGGTCGTCGACCCGGTCTTCGGCCTCACGCTGGAGAACGGCAACCACGACCACGTACTGTCCGCCTCGACCCTGTGGGCGAGCCCGCGCACGGGGCGCTTCGGGCCGGGCGACGAGGTCGTCTTCCGGGTGCGCTTCACCAACGTCTTCGCGCCCGGCCGCTACGAGGCGACGCCGAGCATCGCGCTGCGCGGCAGCGGCTCCTCGTGGCTCGACCGGCGGGAGCGCTTCTGCTCGACCGTCGTCGCCGGGACGCAGGCGACCGACGCGATCGTCCAGCTGCCGTACGAGATCGACGTCGAGCGGGCCGCCGCCGGCACGCAGCCAGGAGCGCTGCGATGAGCGTCGAGGCGCCGGAGCGGCAGCTTGGCACGCCGATCAAGGGTCCCGCCGCGATCGGGGTCGACCTCCATCGCTTCGTGAACCTCACCCGCACGCTCGCGGTGACCGAGTTCAAGCTGCGCTTCTTCGGCTCGGCGCTCGGCTACCTGTGGCAGCTGATGCGGCCGCTGTTGTTGTTCGGCGTGCTCTACGTGGTCTTCACGAACGTCCTGAAGTTCAGAAGCACTGCGGCGTTCTATCCCGTAGCGCTGCTGTCGGGGATCGTGATGTTCGTGTTCCTGTCGGAGACGACCGGGGGAGCGGTCACGAGCCTCGTCGATCGCGAGAACCTCGTGCGCAAGGTGCAGTTCCCGCGCCTCGTGGTGCCGCTGTCGGTCGTGACGACGGGGCTGATGAACCTTGCGCTCAACATCGTCGTGGTGCTGGTGTTCCTGCTGATCTCGGGCGGGTCGGTGCGCTTGAGCTGGCTCGAGATCCCGTTCCTGATGACCGCGCTGGCGCTCTTCTCCGCCAGCCTCTCGACGCTGCTCTCCGCGCTCTACGTGCGTTACCGCGACGTCAAGCCGGTGTGGGAGGTGCTGCTGCAGATGCTGTTCTACGGCACGCCGATCTTCTACACGCTCAACGTGATCCCGAACGAGACGCTGCGCAAGCTGCTGCTGCTGAACCCGCTCGCGGTCGTGATCCAGCAGTTCCGTCACGCCGTGATCGACCCCAGCCACCCGAGCGCCGCCAGAGCGGCGGGCGGCTGGACGCTGCTGCTGGCGCCGGCCGCGATCCTGATCGCGCTGACGGTCTTCGGCTATCGCTACTTCGATCGCGAGGCGCCACGCATCGCGGAGGATCTCTGACGCAGCGGCCCATGCCGGAGGCACGGTCGTCATCGCCCGACACCGAGCGGCGCCCGGTCGTCGTCGTGCTCGGCTTCCACCGCAGCGGCACGTCGATGGTGACGCGCATGCTCAACCTGCTCGGCGTCGACCTCGGCGACGAGGCCGAGCTGCTGGAGGCCGTGGAGCTCGACAACCCCCGCGGCTACTGGGAGCCGCGCTGGATGATCGACCTCAACGACGAGCTGCTCGCGGCGCTCGGGACGAGCGCGTTCGAACCGTTCCGCGCAGCGCCTGGTTGGGAGCGGTCGCCGGCGCTCGAACCGCTGCGCGAGCGCGCGCGGGAGCTGCTCGGCCGACACCTCGCGGGCCGGTCGCGATGGGGCTGGAAGGACCCGCGCACGTCGCTGACGCTGCCGTTCTGGCGCGAGCTGATCGACGCGCCGCTCGCCTGCATCGTGTGCGTGCGGAGCCCGGTCGAGACGGTCGCCTCGGCGCTCCGCCGCGGCCTCGCGGGCATCGACCACGCCCGCTACGCCGAAGCCTGGCTCGAGCACACCGCTGCCGCACTCGCGAACACCGCCCCCGAAGAGCGGATGCTCGTCTTCTACGACGACGTGCTGCGCGACCCCTCGGAGGAGATGCGCCGCGTCGCCGCCTTCGTCGGCGTCGCGCCCTCCGAGGAGCAGCTTGGGGGCATCGCCGCCAGCGCCGCGCCGGATCTTCGCCATCACACCTCGAGCGCGTTCGAGGTGGCCGACGACCAGAGCCTTCCGGTCGAGGCGCGAGCGCTGTACCTGCTCCTGCGTTCCCGCCGGGACTTGGAGCAGAACGGCACCGCACCGCCCGATCTGCTCGCTGCGCTGGAGCGACTGGCGCCTGCGCTGGAGGCGGCCCAGCGCGATCGCACCGCCGCCGAGGCGGGCGCCGCCCGACGCGACGACCTGGACCGCCGCCTGCGCGAGCGCGAGGCCGAGCTGGCCGAGCGCAGCGCACAGCTCGCCGCGTGCAGCGCACAGCTCACCGAGCGCGACGCGCTGCTCGCCGAGCGCGATCGCGCGATCGCGACGCTCCTCGGATCGCGAAGCTGGCGGCTGACACGGCCGTTGCGGGAGCTCGGAGCACGGACGCGCCGTGGCGGCTGAGCAGCTCCCGCCCGACCTCGCGCTCGCGACCGAGCGCATCGCGGCGCTGATCGGGGTGCGGGCGGCCACGCTCATCGGCCGTGACCCGCTGGAGCTCGACGTCGACCTGTCCGTCCGGAAGATCGCCGCCTTCGACACGACGTCGACCGAGATCGAGCGCGACGGGCTGGCGATCGTCTACGGAGCCGTGCCCTGGGACGCGCTCGGCGGCGCGCGAGTCGTCCTCGCGTCCGAGCAGGCGGCAGACGCGAATCTGCTCGACGTGCTCGCGCGCATCGAAGCCGAGGCAGCGGGGTCCGGCTGGCGGGTGGCGTACGCCGGGCTCCTGCCGACGGGCGGTGGCGACCCTGCGCGCCGCGAGCGGCCGCTCGTCGTCGCATGCAGACCCGACGACGAGACGGTCGCGCGTGCGCTCGACAACGGGCCGTTGAGCCTGGCGCTCGATCCAGCGGCCAGGAGCGGCGGCGGCGACCGCGCGGCGCGCGTGCTGATCGCCTCGTTCGAGATCGCCGGCCCGACCGGCAACGGCGGGATCGGGACCGCCTACCACTCGCTCGCGTTCGCCCTCGCCGCCGCCGGACACGACGTGACGGTCCTCTTCACCGGCTGGTTCGAGCCGGACCGCCGCAGCGAGGAGCCGGCGTGGCGCGAGGCGTTCGCGGCCGCCGGCATCGCCTTCGAGCTGCTCGGGAGCCCGTGGGACGTCCCCGTGCGCAGCCCGCATCACGCGGTGCGGCGCGCGTACGAGCTCCACCGCTGGCTCGCCGAGGCGCACGACCGCCGCCCGTTCGACGTCGTGCACGTCCCCGAGTGCCAGGGGCACGGCGCGTTCGCGCAGACGGCGAAGGCGCTCGGACTCGCGTACGCCGACGTGGAGTTCGTCGTCGGAACGCACTCCTCCACGCGCTGGATCGGAGAGGCGAACCGCGAGGCGCTCGAGGATGTCGATCTGCTGGTGACGGAGCATCTGGAGCGACTGTCCGTCGAGCGCGCCGACGTCGTGATGAGCCCGAGCGCCTATCTCGTGGACTACATGCGCCAGCGCGGTTGGCGACTGCCCCGCCGGACGTTCGTGCAGCCGTACGCGCGTCCGCGGTCGGTCCGCCGACTCGCCGACGAGACCGCGGCGCAGACGCCGGCGCCCCCGCGGGAGCTCGTCTTCTTCGGCCGGCTCGAGACGCGCAAAGGCCTCGAGCTGTTCTGCGACGCGGTGGAGATTCTCGTCGCCGAGGGCGACTGCCCGTTCGAGCGGGTCACGTTCCTCGGTCGGCCCGAGCGCGTGATGGGCGAGGACTCGGCGAACTACGTGACGCGACGCGCCGAGTCGTGGGGGCTGGCGTGGACGGTCATGGCGGATCTCGGTCACGAGCAGGCGGTCTCGTACCTGCGCTCGCACGCGTGCGTCGTGGCGATCCCGTCGCTCGTCGACAACTCGCCCAACACGGTCAGCGAGGCGATCGCGCTCGGCGTCCCGTTCGTCGCATCGCGCTCCGGCGGCACGGCAGAGCTGATCGCGCCCCGCGATCGAGCTGCCGCCACGTTCGACGGCCGGGGCGCAGCCGCAGCGCTCGAGCCGCCTACGTTCTCCGACGCCGAGCACCCGTTCGACGCGCGTTCGCTCGCGGTGGCGCTGCGCGCGAAGGCGGCCGATCCGTCCACGCGCGCGTCGCCTGCCGTCGACGCCGACGCCTGCGACCGCGCGTACGACGCGTGGCACCGCGCGATCGCCGCGCGCCCGCCAACCGCCCGGCCACCCGCGGCGGAGCGTCCACTGGATGCCGCGGTGTGCATCGTCTCCGCCGACGCGGAGGAGGTGGTGCGGATCGCCGACGCGGTGCGTGGCGGAACGCGCCCGCCTGCACAGCTCGTCGCGCATTGCGACCTGTCCGAGGCCGCAGCGCGCGACCTCCCGGCCGACATCGCGTTCGTGCGCGCCGCCGGGCGTGACCAGGGCCGCGTCCGCGCCGCCGCGTCGGCGGCGCTGGACGCAGACGTGCTGATCGTCGTGCGCGGCAACGAGCAGCCCGACGCCGACCTGGTCGAGCGCGTCTGCACGGCGATGGCGGGCGGCGACGCGGACGTGCTCGCGCTCGTCTCCCGCGACCCCGAGTCAGAGCGCGGCGATCTGCCCTCGGCCGAGCTGCGCCGCCACGACGTGCCGCGCGATCTGCGCGCCTTCGTCCCTGCCGCCGGACCGGCGGTCGCGGCGATCGCCTACCCCGCGCTGTCCGTCGGCTCGTACGCGATCCGCCGGGAGGCGTTCGCGCGCCTCGGCTGCTATGCACACGACGTCTGGGGCGATGCGCTCGACCACGAGCTGCTGGCGCGCGCCGCACTCGCCGGCATGCGCATCGACGTGCTGCCGGATCCCCTCGCGACGACGCTGCGCGAGGACCGCTGGTGCGAGCTGCGATCGCGCTACTGGGGCCATGTGCCGGTTCCCGTGCCCCGCGGAGAGCAGCAGATCCACCTGCTGCGCCCGTTCCGCCGCCTGCTGCCGCCGGAGCTCACAGACCTCCCGGCGCTGCTCTCCGGCGCGCTGCGGGCGGGCGGCGCGACGCTCGCCAAGGTCGGGGCCGACGCCGATCTGCGCCGCGAGCTCGTCGACGCCTACGAGGCGCGCGTTGGTGAGCAGCGCGAGCTGATCGCCCTCTACGAGCGTCGTCAGGAAGAGCTGCGAGCGGAGCTGGCGCGGCACGTGGCGGCTCAGCCGCCGGCCGCGGGGGCACCGGGGCAGCCTGGGCGCCGGCTGCCGGAGCCGCTCGCCCGCGGCGTACGCTTCGCGCGATGGCGTCTGAAGCAGCTGACCCTCCGGAGGCGGCGCTGAGCTGGGACGAGCCGCGCGCGGTCGCCGAGCGGCTCGCGGTCGCGCTGGCGCTTCCGCTGCGCGAGACGCCGGGCGAGGGGGGCGGCGTCGTGCTGCTCGACGCGCCACAGCTCGACGCGCTCTCCGACGCGGAGGTGCAGTCGTGCGCGGGGCTCGTCGTCGCGAGTCGCGCCGACGCGCCGACGAGCCGGGACTTGAGCGCCCTGCGCGAGCGGGTCGCGGCGCGCGGCGCCGTCCCGGTGTCGGCGACGTTCGCCACCGTCTCGACGCCCGACGGCCCGCGCGAGGTGCCGCTCGTCGTGGGCGCGCGCCCGGGCGACGAGCGCGTCCCGGCGCTGCTCGCCGCCGGGCCGCATGCGCTGACGCTCGACCGCGCCGTCGACGCCGGTCCGGACGCGGCGGCCGGGCCGCCCGCCCGGGTGTGCGTCGTCACGTTCGAGGTCGCCGGCATGACCGGTGGCGGGATCGGAACTGCGAGCACCGCGCTCGCGGAGCTGCTCGCGCGTGCGGGGCACGACGTGACGCTGCTGTTCACCGGCTGGCAGGACGGCGCCGCGGCCGCAGGCAACGAGCGGTGGCGTGCGCACTACGCCGCGCGCGGCGTCCGCCTCGCCTTCGTCCGTGGGGGCGTCCCCACCGTGAAGGTCCCCCATTTCGCGGTCTGCGCCGCGTACGAGGTGCACCGCTGGCTCACGCGCGAGCCGCCGTTCGACGTCGTGCACCTGCCCGACAACCTCGGGCACGGGGTCTACGCGCAGGCGGCGAAGCGTCAGGGCCTGGCGTTCGAGGAGACGACGTTCGTGGTCGGAACGCATGGTCCGACGCGGTGGGCCGCCGAGGCCAACCGCGTCCTGCTCACGCGCGAGGAGTTCCTGGTCCAGGACGCGCTCGAGCGCGAGAGCGTCGCACATGCCGACGTGCTGCTCGGCCCCAGCCGCTACCTGCACGACTACCTGCGCATGCGCGGCTGGCGGCTCCCCGAGCGGGTGCACGTGCAGCCGTATGCGACCGCCGACTCCCTGCGCGGCGCTGCGCAGCGCGCGGAGGCGAGCGGCGGAGAGCCGCACCAGCCGCCGCGCGAGGTCGTCTTCTTCGGACGGCTGGAGACGCGCAAGGGCGTCGCGACGCTCTGCGACGCGCTCGACCTGCTCGCCGGCGACGCGGGGCGGCCCGCGTTCGAGCTCACCTTCCTGGGTCCCCTGGCCGAGGTGCACGGCGTGCCGGCCGACGCGTACGTCGCGGACCGTGCGCAGCGCTGGTCGTGGCCGTGGCGCATCGTCAGCGACCTCGACCAGGAGGGGGCGGCCGCCTACCTGCGGCGGCCCGGGGTCCTGGCGGTGATGCCCTCGCTCGTCGACAACGCGCCCAACACGGTCAGCGAGGCGATCGCGCTCGGGATCCCGCTGGTCGCCTCGCGCACCGGCGGAACCGGCGAGCTGCTGGCGGCGGAGCAGCGCGACGAGCACACGTTCGACGCGCTGGCCGGAGCGAGTGTGCTGCCGGTCTCGCTGGCACAGCCCGCGCCGACCGTCGACGGGCGACCGCTCGCCGAGCTGCTGCGCCGCCGCCTCGCCGCAGCCGTCGCGCCGGCGCGCCCGCCGGTCGATCCGGCCGCGGTCGACGCCGCCTACGACCGCTGGCACCGTGCCGTGCGCGGCGCACGCGAGACCGCGGCACCGAGCGCCGCGGTCGACGCGCTCCCGTCGCTCGCGGCGTGCGTGCTGTTCGACGGCGACGAGCAGGTCCTGCGCCAGCAGCTCGACGCGCTCACCGACCTCGAGGTGGTCGTCGCGGACGTGCGCGCGCATCCCACCGGGCCGATCGCGGTCGCCGACGGGCGCGGCCTCGCCGTCGTCCGTCCGGAGCGTCCGGGTCACGCGGCCGACGCGCGCACGGCCGCGGTCGCGGCGACGCGCGGCGCGCTGGTGGCGATCCTCCCGCCGGGCGACGTGCCGCTGCCGCGGTTCGCCGACGCGCTGCGTGGCGCGGCCGCCGCGACGGCTGCCGAGCTGTGCAGCTGCGCGGTGCTCGACGCGCACGACGCGCCTCCGAACGCAGCGGTGGATGACGCGGCGCCGGTGTTCGTGCCGTTCTCGGGGCCGCCGCTCGCGGGGCTCGCGCAGCGCGCGTTCGCCGTAGGCCCGTACGCGATCCGCCGCGACGCGCTCGCGCGGCTCGGCGGCTTCGCCGTCGACGCGCGGGGCGACGAGGTCGACCACGAGCTGCTGAACCGCGCCGCGGCTGCCGGGCTGCGGATCGAGCTCGTGCCGGAGCCGCTCGCCGTCAAGCGCCGAGCGGACCGCTGGACGAGCATGCAGGCGCTGCAGCCGCCCGTCTGCGATCCGCCGTACTCGGACGAGCAGCGGCTCTGCGTGATGCGCCCGCTGGCGCAGGACGGCGACCCGCTCGGGCTGCTGTACGGCGCCCGCGACGACGCTGTGCGACTCGTGCGCGCGCAGCGCGATCAGCAGGAGACCTACGAGCGGCGAGCGGCCGAGCTGCGCAGATGGATCGCCGACCTCGAAGCGAGCGCGACGCAACTGCGCGAGGATCGAGGCCATCTGCTTGCGGCGGTCGACGCGCTGCGCGTCGAGGAGGACCGCTTGTGCGCGGATCGGGCGGAGCTGGTCGCCGAGCGCGACGCGCTGCGCACGGAGCTCGAGCGTCGCCGCCACCCGCTCAAGGCGCTCGCGTCAGACGGCCGGCGCCACGCGCGCCGGGCGTTGCGCGCGCTGCGCCGAAGCGCTGGACGGTGACGCGTCAGCCGGCGCGGCGACGGGCGTCCGCCCGCGGGCTCCCGAACGCGTGAAGGTCGAGCAGCAGGTCGTGCACGAGCCGCCGGTAGACGCGCGAGGCGCGGAACCCCTCCGCCTTCATGCGCCCGCGGATGCGCACGCGGTGATGCATGTTCGGCATCCGCTGCAGGCCAGCGATCGCGGCGTGCAGGTCGCCGGCGTGCCCGACCTCGAGGAAGTCGATCCCCGGCTCCAGGCCGTGCAGCGGGTCGAGCGCCTCGCTGAGCACGAGGTGCCCCGCGGCGAGATGCAGCGAGACGCGGTTCTCGAACGAGGGGTACGGCTCGTTGTGGAGGTTGATCGCGACGTGGTGCTCGCGCATCAGCGCCTGGAGCCGGGTCGCGTCGACGCCGAAGGCGACGTGCAGGACGTCGAAGCTGTGCTTGGAGGGCGTCAGCAGCGCCTCGCGGTGCGGCGTCGAACGCCCGACGAACATCACGCCCGGGCGGCCGGGGATGCGCTCGACCGGCGCGAAGAAGCGGTCGTCGACCGGCAGCGCGAGCGACCGCCATACGGGCAGGATCGCCTCTGCCGTGGCGGCGATGCGTGGATCGAACGCGACGACGTGATCGAAGTTCGAGGGGTCGACGGCGCGCAGCGTGTGCAGCCGCGCGTCGAGGTCGTGATGGCCCGGTCCGTCGCGCCGCGGCAGTGGCTCGGTGAGAAAGCCGAGCGTCGCGGCGTCGAGGTCGGCGAACGCTCCCGCAGGGACGATCTCGGGGCGGAAGACGAGCACGACGTGGGGATGCCACGCGCGCAGCGCTCCGAGCATCGCGTCGACGGCTCCGCCCTGCCGGAACTCGACGAAGCGGGTGGCGAGGTCGCGCGCCTGCTGCGTCAGCGCGCACGCCTCGAAGAACGTGCCCTGCCCGACGAACGCGAGCCGCAGCGGAGCGCCCGGCGGCGGCGTGGGGTACGGGCCGCCACCGCGGTCGAAGCTGGGCCGCGTCGAGCGCGGAGCGGTGTTCGCCTGCATCGCGCGCATGGTACGAGGGGCCTCGGCGGGCCGCTCGCCGGCCGAGCCGGTCGATAGATTACGGCGCTCAACGATGCCCGACTGGCAGGAACGCATCGATCGAGGCACCCGACCCGCGATTCGGGCCGAGCACGAGCTGCGCTATGCGGCGGCCGCTCCGATCGTCCGGGCGAGCGACACCTGGATCGACCTCGGCTGCGGCAACGGCCTGGCCGCGGCCGCCGGCATCGGCGACACCTACGAGGGCTGCGCCGTGCTCGTCGACGTCGATGCCGACGCGGTGGAGCTTGCGGCGCAGACGGTCGCCGCGCGCGAGGTCGTCGCGCTGACCGCCGACCTCGCTGTTGCGGAGGGCGTCGAGCGCGTCCGCGAGCAGGTCGCCGCCGGCGGCGAGAACGCCACGGTGTGCATCACCTGCTTTGAGACGATCGAGCACCTGGCGTCGTTCGTCCCGCTCGTCGAGCTCCTGGCCGAGCTCGCGGAGGAGGCGGCCTGCACGGTCGTCCTGAGTGTCCCGAACGACGCCTTCTTCGGCGTTGAGAACCCCCATCACGCGACGATGTGGAGCGAGGCGGCGGTCGAGGAGCTGCGCGGGCTGCTGCCCGCCGAGCACCGCCGCGTCCAGCAGGTGATGCTGCAGGGGAGCGCCCTCGTCGAGGCGGGCGAGGACACCCAAGAGGTCGCGATGGTGTCGGCCACGGCCGACGTGCCGACGCACGAGCTGCTCGCCTTCGGACCGCTGGCGGGAGACCTCGCGATCACGTCGCGGATCGTGCAGACCGATCTCGACGAGCAGCGCCGCTGGGAGCGGCAGCGCGAGAGCGACCTCGCCTTCCACGTCGCGCAGGCGCGCGAGGCCGAGGCCGCCGCCGGCGTGCTGCGCGCCCGCGTGCGCGAGCTCGAGCGCAGGCTTGCGCCGCCCGCCGCACCGCCAGGCGCCGAGAGCGCAGCGGGCGGCGAGGCGTGAGGATCGCGTTCCTCCTCAACGACCTCCAGTTGTCCGGCGGCGTCGGCGTCGTCGTGCACCACGCGCGCGAGCTCGCGCTGCGCCACGGCCATGACGTCACGCTCGTGCTCGTGCGCGAGCAGGAGGCTCCGCCATGGGACTTCGACGGCCTCGCGCACCTGCACGTCGCGGGCATCGACGAGGCGCGCACGAGACGCTTCGACGTCGTCGTGTCGACGTGGTGGGAGACGGTCTTCCCGCTCTTCGAGCTGTCCGCCGACCGCTACGTGTCGTTCGTGCAGAGCCTCGAGGATCGCTTCTACCCGCAGGGAGCGCCCGAGCGCATCGGCGCCGCGCTGACGCAGGACCTGCCCGTGGCGTTCGTGACCGAGGCACGCTGGATCGCGGACACGCTTGTGCAGATGCGGCCCGACGCGCGCTGCCATCTCGTGCGCAACGGCATTGACAAGCAGGTGTTCGCCTCCCCGGAGACGCTCGACGTGCGCCTCGGCGCGCCGCTGAGAATCGTCGTGGAAGGCAACCCCGACGTCTGGTTCAAGGGCGTGCGCGAGGCGATCGACGCGGTCGGGGAGATGCGCGAGCCGCGCCACGTCACGCTCGTCAGCACCACGGCGGACGAGCGGCTCCGGCAGGCCGTCGACCGCGTGGTGGGCCCGCTGACGCACGCGGAGATGGCCGAGCTCTATGCGGAGAGCGACGTCGTCCTCAAGCTCTCGCGGGTAGAGGGCATGTTCGGCCCCCCGCTCGAGGGGTTCCACATGGGGGCCACATGCGTCACGACGCCGGTCACCGGCTGGGACGAGTACATCGAGCACGGCTGGAACGCGATGCTCGTCGACTGGGACGACCTCCCCGGCACAGCGCGTCAGCTCGACCTGCTCGCGCGCGACCGGCGCTTGCTCCACTTCCTGCGCACGAACGCGCTCGAGACCGCACGCGGCTGGCCGTCGTGGGAGCAGGCCGGGTCGCTCATGGCCGGCGCGCTCGCCGCGATTCATCGCGAGCCGCCGGCGCCGGCCGGCGCCGGCGCCCCGCAGCTGATGGCCGACGTGAGCGCGGCGCTCGACCGTCACCGGCGCGACCGCCAGGAGCGCGACGAGTTCGCACGGCTGGCGCAGCCGGTGCTGCGCGTGAAAGCCGACCGCCGCGTGCAGCGGGCGCTCCGCGCCCGCCAGCATCGGCTCGTGCGGCCGTTCCTGCGACCGCTGCGGCCGTTCATGCGCCGCGCGCGATCGCGCCTGCTCGGGTAGACCGATGGCCTCGCGCTCCCTCGCCGCCCGCGCCGCCGGCCGCCTGCGCCGCCGGGTGCGCACGCGCGCGCTCGTGCCGGCGCTGGCGCCGTTCGACGCCGTCGAGCGGCTGCTGCGCGACGGCCCGGCGCCGCTGTTGGAGGCCGCGCCGGAGGCCGCCGAGCGGGAGCGGCTGCGGCTCGCGGTCGTGATCCCCTGGTATCCGCCCGGCAGCGGCGGGCACGCGACGATCTTCAACCTCGTGCGCGCGCTGGAGGCGCGCGGGCACGCCTGCTCGGTGTGGCTCGACGACCCGGAGGGGCGCCACGCGCAGCTCACCGAGGCGCAGGTCGCGGCGGAGCTGCACGAGCTGTTCGGCGGCTGCGCCGGCCCGGTCCACGTCGGCTTCTCCGCCTGGACCGGCGTCGACGTCGCGCTCGCGACGAGCTGGCCGACGGCCTATCGCGTGCAGTTGCTGCCCGGCTGCCGCGCGCGCGCCTATCTCGTGCAGGACCACGAGCCGGAGTTCCATCCGACCTCGACGCAGGCCGAGTGGGCCGCCGACAGCTATCGCGCGGGCCTGCACTGCATCGCCGCGAGCGGCTGGCTCGCCCAGCTCCTGCGCGAGCGCTACGGCGCCTCCGCGTCGCCGTTCGACCTCGGCGTCGACCACGCCGCGTACCGCGAGCGGCCGGCCGAGCGCGCCGCGGAGCGGGTCCTCTTCTACGCGCGCGCCAGCACCGAGCGGCGCGCCGTGCCGCTCGGGCTGCTGGCGCTGCAGGAGCTGCACCGCCGCCGCCCGCATGTCGAGCTGGCGCTGTTCGGCCGCGACCGGCCCGAGCGCACGCCCTTCCCGCACCAGCACCTCGGGCGGCTGCCGGCGCCCGCGCTGGCGGACGCGTACGCGCACGCGACGGTCGGGATGGTGCTGTCGATGACGAACGTCTCGCTCGTCCCGCTGGAGATGCTCGCGTGCGGCCTCCCGTGCGTCGACCTCGACCGCCCCTCGACGCGCACGGAGCTGGGGCCGAGCGACGCCGTCGAGCTGGCGGCGTTCCACCCGCGCGCGCTCGCCGACGCGCTCGAGCGGCTGCTGGACGACCCGGCGCTGCGCGCGCGGCGCGCGCGCGCGGGCGCCGGCTGGGTCGCCGAGCGCACGTGGGCGCGCGCGGCCGGCCAGGTCGAGGCCGGCCTGCGGACCGCGCTCAGGCGCTGCGCCGCAGGCCCAGGATGCTGAGCAGGAACGACGAGAAGAAGACCTGGATGCCGACGATCACGAGCGTGAACGCGAGGATCGAGAGGCGCTGCTCGCTGAGCGAGCCGAAGCCGCGGTCGATCCACTCGACGACGATCACGGCGGCCATCGCGACGCCGGCGAGCGCGACGCCGCCGCCCAGCAGCAGGCCGTGCTCGAGTCTGAAGCGCCGGCGCATGCGGTCGAACCACGGGTCGCGCTCGTTCATGAAGTAGGTGCCGTAGGCGTGCGCGCACAGCCCGAGCGCGACGACCTGCGTGCCGACGACCAGCAGCAGCGAGCCGCCGATCAGCGCGTGGATGTCCCACTGGCGGCCGAACACGTCGACGCGCGCCAGGACCAGCAGCGCGACGAGCGCGCCGAGCAGCGCCATCACGGCGCCCGGCAGGATGAACAGGTGGTTGGGCGAGTGCACGAGCAGGAAGCGCAGGTGCCGCCAGCCGTCGCGGAAGCTCGACAGCTTCGACTCGCCGCCGCGCGGGTGGTACTCGATCGGGAACTGGCGGATGTCGAGGTCCTCCTTCGCCGCCCGGATCACCATCTCGGAGGCGAACTCCATCCCCGTCGTGCGCAGTTGCAACTGCGGGAGCGTGTCGGTGCGCAGCGCGCGCATGCCGCAGTGGGCGTCGCTGACGCCGGTTCTGAACAGCAGGTTGAGGAACCCGGACAGCAGCGGGTTGCCCACATACCGGTGGAGCCACGGCATCGCGCCCGGGTGGATGTTCTTCATGCGGTCGCCGATCACCATGTCGGCGCCGTCCTGCAGCTCGGCGAGGAATCTCGGGATCTCGTCGAAGTCGTACGTGAGGTCGGCGTCGCCCATCACGATGAACTCGCCGCGCGCGGCGGCGAAGCCGGCGAGGTAGGCGCTGCCGTAGCCGCGCCGCGGCTCGTGCACGACGCGCGCGCCGGCCGACTCGGCCAGCTCGCGGCTGCCGTCGTCAGAGTCGTTGTCGGCGACGACGACCTCGCCGGGGATCGCGTTGCGCGCCAGCGCCTCGCGCGCCCGCGTGACGCATTCGACGATGTTCTCCGCCTCGTTGAGGCAGGGGATCACGACGGACACCAGCGGGCGGTCCGCGACCGGTCCTGACGGGCTTGCCGTGAGCGTGTTCTCGGTCGTGCTCATGCGAAGGGGCGCGGGATGGACGGGACCCTCTCCACGTTCCCTGCAACGCGCGCGTGCGGGGAAAGTCGCGCGCTTTCTCGGCCGGCGATGCTAGCGGACCGCCTCCCGGCACGGCCCCCGCACGGCCCGCGCGCCCGCGGCCGGGCCATCGCACGCACGCGCTACGCTCCCGGACTCGCATGGCTCTCCTCCGCTCGGCGCGCATGCGCGTTCCGCGTCCGCTCGTGCCGCTGCTCGCCGTCGCGCTGCTGCTCGGGATCGCGTGGGCGACGGTCGTCCCGCCGTTCCAGGGCCCGGACGAGAACGATCACTTCGCCTACGTGCAGCGCCTCGCCGAGACGGGCACGGCGCCCTCGCCGACGCGTGCGGGCGGCGCCGGCAGCCACTCGACGGAGGTCCAGCGCGCGCTCGTCGGCCTCGGCTTGACGGCGACGATGGGCAACGCCGGCGCGCGGCCGGTGTGGAACGCGGCCGCGCTGGCCGACTGGCGCCGCTTCGACCATGCGCTCCCGGGCGCCGGCCGCGCTGACGGCGCGGGACCGAACCCGATCGCGAAGAACCCGCCGCTCTACTACGCCGTCGCCGCGGTCGCCTACGCGGTAACGCCGGGGCGCTCGCTGTTCGCGCACCTGTTCGCGAGCCGCCTCGTCGGCGTCCTGCTGTTCACGCTGACGGTCGCGCTGACATGGGTCGCGGCGAGCGAGCTGACGACGCGGGCGTGGGCGCGCGTGCTTGCCACCGGCGTCGTCGCGCTCCAGCCGCAGCTCGCGTTCATGGCGGGGATCGTGAACGCCGACATCCTGCTCGTCGCGATCTGGACCGCGTTCGTCGCGTTGACCGTCCGCACGCTCAATCGCGGCCCGACGACGGGCCGCGTGCTGGGGCTGTTCGCGCTCGCCGCGCTCTCGCCGCTGACGCACGGCCGCGGCCTCGCGCTGCTGCCGCCACTCGCGGTCGTCCTGGCGCTGACGGCCTGGCGGCATCGCCCGCAGTGGCGCCGGGCGCTCGCGTGGGCGGCCGGCGGAGCCGCCGTGCTGGGCGCCGGCCTGCTCGCGTTCTGGCTGTTCACGTCCAACACCGACGGCGGCGGGTCCCTGTACGGCGGGCAGACCGGCTACATCCACCAGGGCGGCTTCTCGGTGGGCGGGCTGCTGGAGAACGTGTGGCGCTTCTACTTCCCGCCGCTGCCCGGGATGGGCGCGCGGCTCGGCCCGTCGTTCGGCTTCCGCCAGATGTGGGTCGAGACGTTCTACGGCAAGTTCGGCTCGCTCGACGCGAGCTTTCCCCACCGCGTTTATTCGCTGTTGCGCTACGGCACGATCCTGCTCGTCCTCATGACGCTCGCCGCGCTCGTCGTGCGCCGGCGCGAGCTGCGACGCGATTGGCCGGTGCTCGCCGGGCTGGCGTCGATCGGACTGTCGCTGCTCGCGCTGCTGCACCTCGTCTCGTACCTGTCGCTGATCGACACGGGCGACACCTTGATCGTCGGCCGCTACGGCCTGCCGCTCGTGTCGCTGCTCGGGCTCGCGGTCGCGTTCGTGGCGACGTCGCTGCCACGACGCGTCGGGCCGCTGGCGGCGGCGGGCGTGCTGGCGCTCGGCGTGCTGCTGCAGCTCGGCGGGCTCGGCATCACGGTGGTGCGCTTCTATGGCTGACCGGCCGCTGCGCCCTGGGCTCGTCGCGGGCGCGTGCGCCGCGGCGATCGTCGCCGGGGCGCTCGCGCTCCTGCTGCCGGCGCTGCTGGCCGCGCGCACCGCGACCAGCAGCACCCCCGTGCGCCACGACCTCGTCGCCCACGACATCGCGCTCGCGGCCGGCCAGCGCGTCTGCGTCGCGAACGTTCCCTACGACCGCGACAGCGCGGTCGCGCGGCTGTGGGTGCGGCGGGCGCCGGACGGCGGCGCGCTGCGCGTCGTCGCGACGGCGCCGCGCTACCGCGCCCGCGGCGACGCCGTCCTCGCCCCGACGCAAGCCACGGCCGGGGGCACCGCGGTCGACGTGCGGCTCGCGCCGCCGGCGACGGCGATCGCGGGGACGCTGTGCGCGACGAACGCGGGCAGCGGGCCGATCGTGCTCGTCGGCACCGACCAGGCGCGCGCGATCGAGCGGACGAGCGCGTCGCTCGACGGCACGCCGCTGCGGCAGGCCCCGTCGCTGTCGCTGCTGGAGGCGCGCGAACGCAGCGTCCTCGCCCGCACCGGCGAGCTGCTCGACCGCGCCGCGGCGCTCGGCCCGTTCGGTCCCTGGCTGCTGTGGGCGCTGCTGCCGCTGGTCGTCCTCGGCGTCCCCGCGCTCGTCGTGACGGCGCTGCTGCGGGCGCTGCGCGACCCGGCCGACGCCGGCTCGGGAGGACGCTGAGGCGATGCGCGTCTGCCTCGTCTACGACTGCCTCTTCCCCCACACGGTCGGCGGCGCCGAGCGCTGGTACCGCAACCTCGGCGAGCGGCTCGCGGCCGACGGGCACGAGGTCACCTACCTGACGCTGCGGCAGTGGGACCGCGGCACGGACCCCGGCGTGCCGGGGGTCGACGTGCGCGTCGTCGGGCCGCGCATGGCGCTGTACGTGAGCGACGCGAGCGGCCGGCGGCGGATCCTGCCCCCGCTCGTGTTCGGCCTGGGTGTGCTGTGGCACCTGCTGCTGCACGGGCGCCGCTACGACGCGGTCCACACCGCCTCGTTCCCCTACTTCTCGCTGCTGGCGGCGGCGGTCGCGCGACCGCTGCACCGCTACGCGATCGTCGTCGACTGGCACGAGGTGTGGTCGCACGCATACTGGCGCTCGTATCTCGGGCGCGCCGGCGGCGCCGTCGGCGCGTTCGTGCAGCGCTGCTGCGCACGCGTGCCCCAGCGCGCCTTCTGCTTCTCGCGGCTGCACGCGGCGCGGCTGCACGGCGAGGGCCTGCGCGGCGAGCCGACGGTGCTGAGCGGCGAGTACGTCGGCGCGCTGGAGCGGCCGGTGCCGGCGCCCGCGCGCGACGTCGTCGTGTTCGCCGGACGTCACATCCCGGAGAAGCGCGTGCCGGCGCTGCTGCCGGCCCTGGCGCGCGCCCGCGCGTCGGCGCCCGAGCTGCGCGCGGAGATCCTCGGCGACGGGCCGGAGCGCCCGCGCGTGCTGGCGGAGATCGAGCGGCTGGGGCTCGGCGATGCGGTCGATGCGCCCGGCTTCGTGGCGCACGCGCGCGTGGAGGACGCGTTGCGCACCGCGCTCTGCATGGTGCTGCCGTCCTCGCGCGAGGGCTACGGGCTCGTCGTCGTGGAGGCGGCGGCCCGCGGCACGCCGAGCGTCGTCGTCGCGGGCGAGGACAACGCCGCGACGGAGCTGGTCGACGACGGCGAGAACGGCTTCGTCGCCGCGAGCGCGTCGGCCGAGGACCTCGCCGCGGCGATCCTGCGCGTGCGCGCGGGGGGGCCCGCGCTGCGCGACGCGACCGCCGCGTGGTTCGAGCGCAACGCGCAGCGGCTCTCGCTGGAGCACTCGCTGGAGACGGTGCTGGCCGCCTACGGGCGCGGGGCGGTGGCGGCGTGAGCCGGCGGCGCGTGCTGATCACCGGCGTGACCGGACAGGACGGCTCGTATCTCGCGGAGCGGCTGCTGGCCGGCGACGACGAGGTGCTCGGCGCGGCGCGCGAGCCGGACGGCGCGTTCGAGCGAGCCGGGCTGGAGCAGCTCGCCGGGCGCGTGCCGCTGCTCCGCATGGACCTGCTCGACGTCGACTCCATCCGTCGCGCGGTGGCCGAGGCGGCGCCGGACGAGATCTACCACCTCGCGGCGCCGACGTTCGTGCCCGACGCGGCCAGCAGACCCGCGCAGACGCAGGCGGCGATCGTCGGCGGGAGCGAGGCCGTGCTTGCAGCCGCCGGACCGGACGTGCACGTGCTGCTCGCGGCCTCCAGCGAGGTGTTCGGCGCCTGCGAGCAGACGCCGCAGAGCGAGCTCACGCCGATGCGCCCGCGCAACGCGTACGGCGAGGCGAAGCTCGCGGTGCACCGGATGGCAGCGCGAGAGCGTGCGCGGGGGCGCTTCGTCGTCTCCGCGATCACCTACAACCACGAGTCCCCGCGGCGCCCGCCGCGGTTCGTGACGAGTTCGATCACCCAGGGGGTTGCCGCGATCGCGGTCGGCCGCGCCGAGCGGTTGGGGGTCGGCAACCAAGACGCGACACGCGACTGGTCGCACGCACGCGACATCGTCGTCGGGATGGTGCTCGCGCTGCGCCACCGAGCGCCTGACGACTACGTCTTCGCCTCCGGCGCCGGCCACACGGTCGGCCAGTTGATCGATCTCGCGTTTGCGGCGGCCGGCGTCGAACGGCGCCTGCCGTCGGGCGAGGACCGCGTCTTCACAGAGGAGCGCTATTGGCGCCCGGCGGAGGAGCACCCGCTGATCGGCGACCCCTCGCGCGCGCGCTCCGTGCTGGGGTGGGAGCCGCGCGTGTCGTTCGAACAGCTCGTGGCGGAGATGGTCGGCGCCGACCTGGAGCGGCTCGCGGCCGCGTGACGATGCGCGTCGCGCTCAATCTCGTCTTCCTCGTCCCCGGCGAGACCGGCGGCATGGAGGTCTACGCGCGCGAGCTGCTGCCGCGCCTGGCGGCACTCGACGGGATCGAGCCGGTCGCGATCGTCAACCGCGTCGCGGCGGCGGATCGCGACGCGCCGTGGGCGGGCGACGGCCCGCTTCGCGCGCTCGTCGCGCCGGTCGACGCGCGCGACCGCAAGCAGTGGGTGTGGGGCGAGCAGCGCCACGTGCCGCGGCTCGCGCGGCAGCTCGGCGCGGACCTCGTGCACTCGCTCGCGTCGACCGGGCCGGCGCGGGTCGCCGGCGGCCCGCCGCGCGTCACGACCGTGCACGACCTCCACTACGCGGTCGCCCCCCACGCGCACTTCGGCCTGCGCGGGCTCGGCATGCGCCTGCTCGTGCCGGCGGCGGTGAAGGCGTCGCGGCGCGTGATCGCCGACTCGCAGGCGACGAAGGACGACGTCGTGCGCCTGATCGGCTTCCCGGCGGCGCGGATCGACGTCGTGCCGCTCGCGACGACGCTGCCGGCGCCGGACGCGCCCGCGACGGCGGAGGCGGAGCTGCGCGCGCGCCTGGGCCTCGGTGCGCGGCCGCTGCTGCTGAGCCTCGCGGCGAAGCGCCCGCACAAGAACGTCGAGGGACTGATCGACGCGCTCGCCGGGATCCCGGACGAACGGCGGCCCGTGCTCGTCGTGCCGGGCTACGCGACCGAGCACGAGCCGGCGCTGCGCGCGCGCGCCGAGGCGGCCGGCGTCGCCGAGCAGGTCGTGTTCCCCGGCTGGCTGGCGCGCGCCGACGTCGAGGGCCTGTGGCGCGCGGCGACCGCACACGTCTTCGCGTCCTTCTACGAGGGCTTCGGGCTGCCGGTGCTGGAGGCGCTGGCGCGCGGCGTGCCGGGCGCCTGCTCCGACCGCGCCTCCATGCCGGAGGTCGCCGGCGACGCGACGCTGCTGTTCGACCCGTCCGACCCGGCCGCGATCCGCGGCGCGATCGAGCGGCTGCTCGGCGACGCGGCGCTGCGCGAGCAGCTGCGCGCTGCCGGGCTCGCGCGCGCGGCGCAGTTCTCGTGGGAGCGGACCGCGCGCGAGACGGCAGCCGCCTACGAGCGCGCGCTCGCTACGGCTTGAGCAGCTCCAGGTCCGCGCGCGTCATCAGCCGGATCAGCTCCTCGAAGCTCGTCTCGGGGACCCAGCCGAGCTGCTCCTTCGCTTTCGTCGGGTCGCCGATCAGCAGGTCGACCTCGGCGGGGCGCAGGAACTGCGGGTCGATCTCCACGTATCTGTCCCAGTCGGACAGGCCGGCCTCATCGAACGCGACCTCGACGCACTCGCGCACGGTGTGCGTCTCGCCGGTCGCGATCACGAAGTCCTCCGGCTCGTCCTGTTGGAGCATCAGCCACATCGCTCTGACGTAGTCCTTCGCGTAGCCCCAGTCGCGCTTCGCGTCGAGATTGCCGAGCGCGAGCTTGTCTCTGAGCCCGTGCTTGATCGCCGCCGCGTGCCACGTGATCTTGCGCGTCACGAACTCCAGCCCCCGGCGCGGCGAGTTGTGCACGATCAGCCGGCCGACGCCGGCGCAGAAGACGCCGCTCTCCGTCTCCAGGTCGAACACGAAGTCGTCGTGCTCCATGGGCTCGACCTCGACAATGCGCCGAACCTCTGCCGGATCCTTGCGCAGATGCGCGCCCTTCATCCCGACGAGCACGCGTGAGCCGAGGTTGAGCTGGTAGTAGACCTTGCCAGCCCGATGCTCGGTGTAGACCGACGCCGGCTGGTCGCGCAGGCCGTAGAGCCAGGCAAGCCCGAGCGCGAGCAGCGGGCTGTTGGTCTTGATCGACTCGCCCTTGCCGCGCTTCAAGCCATCGCCCGCGTAGTAGCCGTCGATGAACGCGTCGTGCGCATCGCCGCCGCCGTTCAGCACGACCGGCGGGACCTGCTTGAAGCCACGGGAGCCGTAGAGCTGCTCGCGCAGCCACTGTCCCAGACCGCTGCCCCCACCGCACAACGCAACATGGGCGACGGAGCGATCCGGATCGAACCCGGACGGCAACTCGCCCTCGGTCGCGGTGCCCAGGAAGCAGCGGCTCCACAACTCGGCGGCGCGCGCGCGCAGCGTCGGATCGTTGTTGACGAAGCGAATGTGGCGCCCGTCACGAGCGACATAGCCGTCGGCGGTGAGCAGCCCGAGCAGTTCGGCGAGCTGCGGCGCAACCGTCGTCCACGCCGGTGTCTCTGGGGCCTCGTCGCACAGCGCCAGACGGTCCCCGGCCTCGATGTCGCGCGCGACGACCTGATCGCGGTCCGCGTCGAGCAGGTGATGGTGCGCGGTCGTCGTGACGACGCCCCCGCGCGTCTCGACCGACAGCAGACGGTGGTCCGGATCCGTCGCCCGCCGGCGCGTGGCGGTGATCGCGCTGATCGGCGTCCAATCCTCGCCGTCCCAGATCTCGCACAGGCCGACGGGGAGGTGCTGTTGCACGCTCGGACCCTTGCGACGGAGCGGCATCAAATCCTCGGGAAGCTTGATTGAAACCACGCCGTTCTGGCGAACACACAGCGGCGTGTTGGCCGACACACACTCGTGGTTGAACAAGATCCCGCTCGTGGCGTGCAGGGCGTAGGACTCGCGGTAGTTGATCGTGATGAAGTGGCCGTAGACCTTCGCGACGCCGTAGGGCGAGCGCGGATACAACGGCGTCTGCTCGTTCTGCGGCACTTCGCGCACCTTGCCGAACATCTCCGAGCTGGAAGCCTGGTAGAAGCGCGCCTCCGGGCACGCCTCGCGCAGCGCCTCGAGGATGCGCGTCACGCCGACTCCGGTGAAGTCGGCCGTCAGCGTGGGCTGGACCCACGACAGCGCGACGAACGACATCGCCGCGAGGTTGTAGACCTCGTCCGGCCGCGCCGCGCGCAGCGTGTCGACGAGCGAGCGCTGGTCGAGCAGGTCGCCCTGGTGCAGGGTGATGCGGTCGCGCAGGTGCTCGATCCGGTCGAACTTCTCGGTCGACGCCCGCCGCACCATCCCGTGCACCTCGTAGCCCTGGTCGAGCAGCAGCTCCGCGAGGTAGGAGCCGTCCTGGCCGGTGATGCCGGTGATGAGCGCGCGCTTGGGGGATGACATGCGCGGGAGCCTATGGAACGCGGGCGACGGGTGGACAGGCGGCCGCGGCGCCGCCGACCGAGCGGTCCCGGCGGGTCCCTACACTTCGCGCGCATGACCGTTGGCATCGTCGGAATGGGCTATGTCGGCCTGCCGCTGGCCGTCGCCTTCGCCGAGGCGGGCGAGGACGTCATCTGCCTCGACGTGCAGCCCCGCAAGGTCGAGGCGCTCACCGCCGGCCGCTCGTATGTGGAGGACGTCTCCGACGCGCGCCTCGCCGCGGTGCGCGAGCGGCTCGCGCCGACCGGCGACTACGGGCGGCTGGCGGAGGCCGACGCCGTGCTGATCTGCGTGCCGACGCCGCTGACCGCCAATCGCGAACCGGATCTCGGACCGCTGCGCGACGCCGCGCGGCGGATCTCCGGGGTGCTGCGCGCCGGCCAGCTCGTCGTGCTGGAGTCGACGACGTATCCCGGCACGACGCGCGAGCAGCTCCGCCCGCTGCTGGAGGAGTCGGGCCTGGCGGCCGGCCGCGACTTCAACCTCGCCTTCTCGCCCGAGCGCGTCGACCCCGGGCGCACCGACCACGGGCTGAGAACCACGCCGAAGATCGTCGGCGGCCTGACCGAGGCGTGCGGCGACCGCACCGTCGCGCTGTACAGACGCATCTGCGACGAGGTCGTGCGCGTCGGGACGCCCGAGGTCGCGGAGATGGCGAAGCTGCTGGAGAACATCTTCCGCTCGGTCAACATCGCGCTCGTCAACGAGCTGGCGATGCTCGCCGATCGCATGGGGATCGACATCTGGGAGGTCGTCGACGCGGCGGCGACGAAGCCGTACGGGTTCATGCGCTTCGACCCGGGCCCCGGCATGGGCGGCCACTGCCTGCCGGTCGACCCGTTCTACCTCTCCTGGCGCGCGCGCGAGTTCGACCTCACGACCGAGTTCATCGAGCTGGCCGGCAAGGTCAACCAGCAGATGCCCTACCACTGCGTCGAGCGGGTCGTGCGGGCGCTCAACGACGCCGGCAGAGCGGTGCGCGGGGCGCGCGTCGCGCTGCTCGGGGTCAGCTACAAGGCGGGCGTCGGGGACGTGCGCGAGTCGCCCGCGCTGAAGCTCGTCTCGCTGCTGCGCGACCTCGGCGCCGACGTCGTCTACCACGACGAGTTCGTGCCTGAGCTGCCGGGCTTCGAGCTGCGCTCGCTGGCGCTCGCGGACGCGCTCGACGGCGCCGACATGGGCGTGATCGTGACGGCGCATCCCGGCATCGACTGGGCGGCGGTCGCGAGCGCGCTGCCGGCGCTCGTCGACCTGCGCGGCGTGACGCGCGGCCTCCACGTGGAGCACGTGATCCGGCTGTGAGCGACGCCGTCTCGATCGGGGTCGTCGGACTCGGCTACTGGGGCCCGAACCTGGCCCGCAACTTCGACGCGCTGTCCGGGGCGACGCTGCGCTGGTGCTGCGACGCCGACGAGGCGATCCGCGCCCGCTACGCGGCGCAGTACCCGCAGACGCGCTTCACGGCCGAGCTGGACGAGCTGCTGAACGACCCTGAGCTCGACGCGATCGTGCTCGCGACGCCGGTGCCGACGCACGCCGCGCTCGCCGTGCGCGTGCTCGAAGCGGGCAAGCACTGCTTCGTCGAGAAGCCGCTCGCGCAGTCGGCCGCCGAGGCGGAGGCGGCGGTGGCCGCGGCCGAGCGCGCGGGGCGGGTGCTGATGGTCGGCCACCTGCTGGAGTACCACCCGGCCGTCGCGCTGCTGAAGCAGATCGCCGACTCGGGCGAGCTGGGCGCGATCCACTACATCTACTCCAACCGCCTCAACCTCGGCAGACTGCGCGCCGACGAGAACGCGCTGTGGTCGCTCGGCGCGCACGACATCTCGGTGATCCTGCGGCTCGCCGAGGAGGAGCCGCACGAGGTCAGCGCGCGCGGCGAGGCGTACATGCGCCCGGGCGTCGAGGACGTCGTGTTCGCGTTCCTGCGCTTCCCCTCGGGCCTGGCGGCGCACCTGCACCTGTCGTGGCTCGACCCGCACAAGGAGCGGCGCTTCACCGTCGTCGGATCGAGACGGATGGCGACCTTCGACGACATGGACCTCGAGCGCAAGATCACCGTCTACGACAAGGGCTTCGACGAGTCGGCCGACAGCTACGGCGAGTACATCACCCGCACGGGCGACATCTGGAGCCCGCGCGTGGGCAACGCCGAGCCGCTGCGGCTCGAGGCCCAGCACTTCGTCGACTGCATCCGCGAGCGGCGCACGCCGGTGAGCGACGGGCGCAGCGGGCTGCGCGTCGTGCGCGTGCTGGAAGCGCTCCAGCGCCAGCTGGAGGCCTCGCGGCGGGGAGTGCCCGAGCGTGTCGGCTGAGCCGGCGATCGACCCGACCGCCGAGTTCCACCCGACGGCGGTCGTCGCGCCCGGCACGGTGATCGGCGCCGGCTGCGTGATCGAGGCGCACGCGGTGCTGGGGAAGGTGCCGCGGCTCGCGGGGCGGCCGGCGCCGGAGCTGGCGCCGCTCGTGCTCGGCGCGGGCGTCACCGTGTGCGCGGGCGCGGTCGTGTACGCCGGCACGACGATCGGCGAAGGCTGCATCGTCGGCGACCAGGCGCAGGTGCGCGAGCGCACGCGGATCGGCGCGCGCAGCGTCGTCGGCCGCGGCGCCGGGATCGACAACGACGTGACGATCGGCGAGCGCGTCTCGATCCAGTCGCAGGTGTACGTGACGGCCTTCTCGACCGTCGAGGACGACGTCTTCATCGGCCCCTGCGCGATGACGACGAACGACGACACGATGGGTCGTCACGGCCCCGAGCGACCGCTGCGCGGCGCGACGCTGCGGCGCGCCTGCCGGATCGGCGGCGGCGCGATCCTGACGCCCGGCGTCGAGGTCGGCGAGGAGGCGTTCGTGGCGGCCGGCGCCGTCGTCGCGCGCGACGTGCCGCCGCGCGGATGGGTGCTCGGCGTGCCCGCGCGCACGCCGGCGGGACGCGCGGTCGGCGACGACGAGCTGATCGAGCGATGGAAGCGCCTCTGACCGCCACCGCCGCGCCGCCGCGCGCGCGGCGGGACCGGCTCAAGCAGCTCGCGCCGCTCGCCGTGCTGGCGCTGTGGACGGTCGCCGTCACGGCGCTGCTCGCGCGCATCGGCGTCGAGAACCGCTACGTCTTCCGCGACGAGGCGAACGCGATCCTGCTCGGGCGCGACATCGCGCGCGACCTGTCGTTCGCGATCCACGGCTCGGTCGCGCGCGGCCCCGAGCGGATGACGAGCCTGCTGGCGGCGCTGTCCGCGACGCTGTCGCACTCGCCCACACGCCAAGTGGAGCTGCTGCACCTGTGGACGGCGATCGCGCAGGGACTCGTCGCGATCCCCGCGTGGCTCGCGGCACGCGAGCTCGGCCTCGGACGCTGGCAGGCGCTCGTGCCGGCGACGATCGCGTCGAGCGGCAGCTTTGCCTTCTACGGCATCCTCACGCTCAACGCGTCGGTCGGGCTGCTGACGGCGACGCTGCTGCTGTGGGGGATGATCCGCGCGCTGCGGCGCCCGGGGCTGGCGTCGGACGCGCTCGTGGCGGTCGCGCTCGCGCTGCTCGTGCTGTCGCGGATCGGCTGGGCGCCGCTCGTCGTCGCGCTCGTGCCGGCGGTGCTGGCGGCGGTCTGGTTCGGCCGGCCGGAGGGCGAGCGGCTCGGCGGATGGCTGCGTCGGCTGCCCGTCCGCCTGCTGCGGCGCCACCCGCTGCTGGCGCCGGCGGCGCTGCTGATCGTCGCGGTGGCGCTGGCCGCCGGGCCCTCGCAGCTGCTCGGCGGCGAGCAGTACGGCGGCGTGCGCCTGTCGCCCCACTTCGTCCCGTCGATCCTGTGGGACAACACGCGGCTGCTGCTCGCGCACCTCGCGATCGGGCTCGCGCTCGTCCCGTTCGTGCTCGCGCTGCCGTTCGTGGCGCGGGCGCTCGCGCGCCCGGCCGAGCCGCTCGAAGGTGCCTACGCGTGGCTCGTGCTGGCGCTGCTCGTGGCCTTCTCGTACGCCTACTACGCCTCGATGAACGAGGACCGCTACTTCGCGGTGATGGCGCCGCCGCTCGCACTGGCGGCCGCGCTCGCCGTCTTCCGCCGGCCGCCGCCGCTGTGGTCCGTGCTGGCGAGCGGCGCGTTCGCGACCGCGCTCGTCGCGACGTCGGCGCAGACGCCGTCCGACCTCGTCTACGGCTACTTCACCGCGCCGACGTGGCGCTTCCTCGACGAGGCGGTCCTGCGCCGGCTCGCGCAGGTGCTGCCCGGCGACCGCGAGCTGCTGGCGGCCGTCGTCGCGCTCGCCGCCGCCGCCGTCGCGCTCGTCGTCGCATGGCTCGCGCGGCGCCCGCGACCGCTCGACCGGCGCGCGCTCGGCGCGGCAGCGGTCGCGCTGGCCGGCGTGCTGGCGTTCCAGTTGGCGGCGATGGATCACCCGGCGCGCAAGCTGACCGATCGCGTCGGCCTGCGGGGCGTGCCGGCGACGACGCTCGAGTTCGTCGACCGCGCGGCGGGCGGCGCGCTCGTGCGGCCGCTCGCGGTCGACGGCGGGGTCGACCCGGACCTGGCGGCGCAGCTGCAGTTCCTGCAGGCGTACAACCCGTCGATCTCCGGGCCGTACTTCGTCGCGCGCAGCGCCGACCCGGCGATCCCGGCCGACGCGCGCGTCGACTGGCGCAGCGGCGCGGTCGCCGTCTCGACGCCGCCGCCGCCGTACGTCCTGCAGATCGCGGGAGCGGCGCCGGTCGGCTTCGCGGGCACGGCGCTGCCGCTCGACCCGGCGTTCCCGTGGGCGCAGCTCGTGCGGCTCGCCACGCCGCTGCGCGCGCGCTGGGTGACGCGCGGCGCGCAGGCCGACCGCTATCCGGCCGGCGGGGCGCCGCTGCAGCTGCGCGTCTTCCCGGACGCCGCGCGCGACCGCTGCGTCGTCGGCCAGGTGTTCGCGCACCCGAGCGCGCCGCGCCCGATCCGCTACCGCCTCGCGCGCAGCGACGGCGGCGCCCCCGCGCAGGGGCTGGTGCGCGCGGACAAGCCGGTCGCCTTCTCGCGGCCGCTCCCGCCGCGGCGGGCGGTGACGTTCACGCTGACCGGGACGGCCGAGCAGGGCGCCGACGGCGTCTCGCGCGGGCCGACGCTGTTCGCCGTCGCCGTCGTGCGCTGCCGCAAGCGCTGACCGTCGCGCGCGGCGCGCGTGCGGCCGGCGGCTGAGAGCGCTACCCGACGGGCGCGCCGACGGCGGCCGCGATCGTCGCCGTCACCTCGGCCGCCTGCGCGGCGGACAGCACGGGGCTGACCGGGATCGCGAGGTGCGTGCGCGCGAGCTCGTCGGTCGCCGGCAGCTCGACGCCCGCGCCCCACCGCGCCATCGCCGGCTGGCGGTGGATCGGCGTGCGGTAGTAGGCCTTCTGACCGTGCCCGGCGTCGGCGAGCGCGGCGGCGATCGCGTCGGCCTGCGCGTGGCGGATCACGTAGAGGTGCCAGGCGGGGTCGCACCCGGAGACCGGGACCGGCAGCTCGACCAGCTCGCCGAGCCCGGCCTGCGCGTAGTGGCGGCCGGCCGCGCGGCGGCCGTCGGCCCAGCCGTCGAGGTGCGGCAGCTGCACGCGCAGGATCGCCGCCTGCAGCTCGTCGAGCCGCGAGTTGCAGCCGACGTGCTCGTAGGTGACCTTGTCCCACGAGCCGTGGAAGCGCAGCATCCGCACGCGGTCGGCGAGCTCGCCGTCGCGCGTCGTGACCGCGCCGCCGTCGCCGAAGCAGCCGAGGTTCTTCGAGGGGAAGAAGCTGAACGTCGCGGCCGTGCCGAGCGCGCCCGGCCGACCGCCGTCGGAGACGGACCCGGCCGCCTGCGCCGCGTCCTCCAGCACCGGCACGCCGAGCGCCTCGATCTCGCGCACGGGCGCGACGTTGCCGAACAGGTGGACGACGACCACCGCCTTCGTGCGCGGCGTGAGCGCCGCCTTCACCGTCGCGGGCGTGACGCAGAACGTGTCGGGGTCGACGTCGCAGAAGACGGGCGTCGCGCCGGTCGGCGGGATCGCCTCGGCGCTCGCGTAGAAGGTGAACGACGGCACGACGACCTCGTCGCCCGGGCCGACGCCCATCGCCCGCAGCGCGAGCGTCAGCGCGTCGGTGCCGTTCGCGACGCCGATCGCATGCTCGGCGCCGACGTACGCGGCGAACTCCTGCTCGAACGCGCCGACGTTCGGCCCGAGGATGTAGCGCCCGTCGTCGACGACCTCCTCCATCCGCGCCAGCAGCTCCTCGCGCAGCGGCGCGAGCGGCGTCTTCGTGTCGAAGAGGGGGACCGGCACCGCCGGGAGGGTACGCGACAATCCTGCGCGATGAGCGCAGACGCCGAGCCGAAACCGCCGCGCCCCCTCACCGGCGGAGCGGTGATGTCGGCCACGAGCCGCGTCACCGTCGCCGCGACCGGCGCGGCCGCGACGATCCTCGTCGCGCGGCTGCTCGGGCCCGGCGGGACGGGCGCGTACGCCATCGCGCAGACGCTGATCCTGCTGTTGACCGTCGCCACCACGCTGGGCGTCGAGCACGGCATCGCCTACTACGTGTCGACGAGACGCTGGGAGGCGGCGGCCGCGTACCGCTCCTCGCAGCGCGTGGCGCTCGTCTCGGGCGTGGCGGGGGCGCTGCTCGCCCTGCTCGCGCGCCTCGTCGTCCCGAGCGCGTTCGACGGACTGTCCGTCGAGGTGACGGTCGCGGCGGCGGCCGCGCTGCCGTTTGCGCTCGCCTGGTTCTACGCCACCTATGTCGCGCTCGCGGTCGACCGCTACGAGGCGTACGCGCTGCCACCGGCTCTGCAGTCGACGCTCGCGCTGCTGCTCGTTGGCGCGCTGGCGGCGCTCGACGGCGTGCGCGGGGCGGTGATCGGGTTCTCGGCCGCGCATCTGCTCACGGCGGTGGCGGTGTGGGCGAGCGCCCGGCGCGTGCTGCTGCCGCCGCCGGCCGCGCCGCACGATGCCGCGCCCCCGGGGCCGCTGCGCCGCGCGATCCGCTTCGGCGTGAAGGGCTATGCCTCGAACGCCCTCCAGATGCTCAACTACCGGCTCGACGTGTTCGTGCTCGCGAGCGTCGCCACCGCGGCCGACGTCGGCCACTATGCGGTCGCGGTCGCGGTGACCGGCGTGATGTGGCTGCTGCCGGGGGCGATCAGCGAGGTGCTGTTCCCGCGCATCGCGTCGCTCGGCGCGCGCGAGGACGCGCACGGCGAGCAGCTGCGCGCGTTCGTGGAGGCGAAGAGCCTGCGGCACACCGTCGTGATCGTGCTCGCCTCCTCCGCCGTGCTGGCGCTCGCGCTGGTCACGCTCGTGGTGCCGGTCTACGGCGAGGACTTCCGCGCGGCGGTCGGCCTCGGCTTGATCCTGCTGCCGGGCGTCGCCCTGATCGGGCTGAGCGGCCCGCTGTCGGCCTCGTTCGTCGGTCGCGGACATCCCGGCTACTCGCTCGCGATCGCGCTCGTCACGACGCCGTTGACGATCGCGCTCTACCTGCTGCTGATCCCCGCGCTCGACGCCACCGGCGCGGCGCTCGCCTCGACCATCTCGTACGCGACGACGTTCGTGCTGGCCGCCGTCTTCAACCGACGCGTGACGCGCACGCCGGTGCTTCCGCGGCTCGTGCCGACGCGCTCGGAGCTGGCCGACTACCGCGCACTGGCGCCGGCGATCCGCGCGTGGCTGGGCAGCATGCGCGCGCGCGCGTTCGGGCGGTCGGCGCTCTAAGCTGCGATACCTCATGGCGAGCACGACCACCCCCTTGCGCGTCGTCGTCGTCGGGCTCGGAGTGATGGGCACGAATCACATGCGTGTGCTCAGCGGCCTCCCGGACGTGGAGCTCGTGGCGGCCGTCGACCCCGGCGAGCGGCAGCGCGACGCCGCGCGCGCGGCGTTCCCCCGGATCGCCGTCCATGCGAGCCTCGCCGACGCGCTCGACGCGCACGAGCTCGACGTCGCCGGCATCGCCGCGCCGGTTGAGCACCTGCCGAGCATCGCGCGCAGCGCGCTCGAGGCGGGGTTGCACGCGCTCGTCGAGAAGCCGACCGCGCCGAGCCTGGACGAGGCGCTGGCGCTCGCCGACGAGGCCGAGTCGCGCGGGCTCGTGCTGGGCGTCGGGCACGTCGAGCGCTTCAACCCCGCGGTCGTGCTGCTCAAGCGCAAGCTCGACGAGGGCGCGATCGGCCGCGTCTTGCAGCTCCAGGCGCGCCGGCTGAGCCCGTTCCCGAACCGCGACTCGATGCACGGCGTGGCGCTCGACCTCGCCACGCACGACATCGACGTCATGCGCTACCTCACCGGCAGCGAGGTCGTGCGCGTCTACGCCGAGGTCGAGCAGCGCGTGCACGAACGCGCGGAGGATCTGCTGTGCGCCACGCTGCGCTTCCAGGATGGCGCGACCGGACTGCTCGAGGTCAACTGGATCACGCCGACGAAGGTGCGCCAGCTGACGGTCACCGGCGAGCACGGCATGTTCACCGTCGACTACCTGACGCAGGAGCTGTGCCTCTACGAGCATCCGACGAGCGCGACCGAGTGGGACGCGCTCGCGAGCATCCGCGGCGGCGGCGAGGGCGACATGATCCGCTTCGCGCTCGACCGCCACGAGCCGCTGCGACGCGAGTGGGAGGAGCTCGTCGCGTCGATTCGCGCCGGTCGGCCGGCGCTCGTCACGGCGCGCGACGGTGCCGCGGCGCTCGCGGCCGCGCAGGCGATCCGCGACGCCGGCGCGGTGCATGCCGTCGTGACGCCGAGCTACCCGGGGGTGCCCGTTGCCTGAGCGGACGATCGAGGGCGCGAGCGCGCTCGTGACCGGTGGCGCCGGCTTCATCGGCAGCCACCTGGTCGACGGCCTGCTCACGGCCGGCGCGGCGCGCGTGCTCGTCGCCGACGATCTGTCGCTCGGCCGCCGGGCGAACCTGGATGCCGCGCTGGAGCACCCCGAGGCCTCGTTGGCGCGCATCGACTGCTGCGACGCTGCCGCGCTGGCCGCGCTGCTGCCGGACGAACCGCTCGACTTCTGCTTCAACCTCGCGGTCATCCCGCTGCCGCACTCGCTCGAGCATCCACGCGAGAACGTCGACCGCAACGTCGCCATGACCACCGCCGTGTGCGAGCTGCACCGCGCGGGGCGCTTCGGGCGCCTCGTGCAGTACTCCTCCTCGGAGGTCTACGGCACCGCGCAGCGCACCCCCATGGGCGAGGACCATCCGCTGCACCCCCACACGCCCTACGCGGCGGCGAAGGCGGCGACGGACCTGACGGCGCTCAGCTACGCCTACACGTTCGAGCTCGACACCGTGCTCGTGCGACCGTTCAACACCTACGGCGAGCGCCAGAACGACGGCACCTACGCCGGTCTGCTGCCGATCGTCGTGCGGCGCGTGCTGGCCGGCGAGCCGGTGCTCGTGCACGGCGACGGCGAGCAGACGCGCGACCTCACGTACGTCTCCGACACCGTCGCGGGAACGCTCGCCGCCGCGTGCGCCGACGTCGCGCGCGGCGCGACGTTCAACCTCGGTCACGGCAGCGAGTCCTCCGTGAACGACGTCGTGACCGCGATCCTCGCCGCGCTCGAGCGGCCGGATCACCGTGTCGAGCACGTCGAGCCGCGGCCGGGCGACGTGCGCCGGCTGCTCGCCGACACGACGCGGGCGCGCGAGCAGCTCGGCTATGCGCCGCGCGTCAGGCTTGCAGAGGGGATCGAGCGGACGGTCCGCTGGTACGTCAGCTCGGGCACCGCGGCGGCCTGCTGAGCGTTCGCGCAAGCGCCTCGTCGAGGCCGACCCGCGGGCGGCCGAGGCGCGCGTGCATGTGCGTCACGTCCGCCACCAGGTCCTCGCCGGCGGGCTGCTCCGCGAAGCGCGGCTCGACGCCGAGCAGCGCGCCGATCCGCTCGCCGAGCGCGCGCAGCGTCACCGCCTCCGTCCCGGCGACGTTGACGACGCCGGCCGGCTGCTCGACGCGCCATGCCGCCTCGACCGCGGCGGCCGCGTCCTCGACCGCGATCGGGTTGCAGCGCATCCCCTCCGGACCGCGCAGCTGGATCGGCTCGCCGTCGCGCACGCGCGCGGCGAGGCCGGGGATGAACGCGCCGGGATCCTGGAGTGGGCCGTGCACGAAGAAGAAGCGCAGGATCGCGACGTCGAAGCAGTCGCCGAACGCGCGCACGGCGCGCTCGGCGGCGAGCTTCGTCTCGCCGTAGAAGCTGGGCGGCGCCGGCGGCTGGTCCTCGCGCAGCGGCGTCGGCCCCGGCGCGTAGACGGCGCCGGAGGAGGCGTGCACGAAGCGCCGGCCGCCGGCGCGACGGCACCAGTCGAGCAGGCGCACGGTGGCCGCCGCGTTGACCTCGAAGGTGTCGACCGCGCCGTCGGGGAAATCGCGGTGGCGGCGAGACTGCGCCAGGTGCAGGACCGCATCGACCCGAGCGGGCAGGTCGTCGCGCAAGGGGGCGGCCAGGTCCTGCGCGACCCACTCGACGCGATCGAGCGCCGGCGGGTCGCCGCCCGGACGGTGCAGCGCCACCAGCCGCGCCGACCCGGCCAGCCGTTCGAGCACCGCGCGTCCGAGCAGCCCGGTCCCGCCGGTGACGAGGACGGTGCGCACCGGAGCGATCATATCCGCGCATCACCGGGCGCCTGGGGCGCCGCTATCGTCCGCCGCCGTGACCGCTGAGCTTCCGTCGTTCGGCCTCGACGCCTACGCAGATCTCCTGCAGGGCCTCGCCCGCAACGGCTATGCGTTCGGACTCGTGGCCGAGCTGCCGTCGCTGCCTTCGCAGCGGACGGCCCTGCTGCGGCACGACGTCGACCTCGACCCGCCCTCGACGCTTCCGATGGCCGAGCGAGAGGCCGAGCTGGGAATCGCCGCCACCTACTACCTGCCGCTCACGCAGCATTTCAACCCGTTCGAACCGGTCCACCGCGACGCGATTCGGGCGCTCCGCGACCTCGGCCACGAGGTCGGGCTCCATTACGACATGCGCACGTATCCGCACGACGAGCGGGCGGCGCGGGAGCACCTCGCCTGGGAGCTCGACGTGCTCGCGCGCGTCGCCGGCGCGCCGATCCGCACGCTCTGCATGCACCAACCGCACCGCGGCCACGACGATCCGTTCCGCTCCCTCCCCGGACTCGTCCATCCGCACGACCCGCGGCTCCAGGCCGAGCTGCTGTACGTGAGCGACAGCTGCCGCGCGTGGCGAGACGCCTCGCTGCTGCGCGCGCTGAGCGACGCGCCGCCGCGACGACTGCTGTTGAACACCCATGCCGAGCTGTGGCTCGACGCGAGCGTCGAGCAGCCGCTGGACTACCTCGACGAGGTCCTGCTGCCGCTAAGCGTCGGCCGAGTGCAGGCCGCGCTCGAGCGCGAGGCGGACGCCTGGCGCGGGCACGCGTCGGCGAGGGCGCGGGCGTGAGCGCGACGGTCGCGCAGCTGCTGGCCACGCTCGGTCGCCCACCGATCGACGCAGACGCGGCCGCGGCCGCGGCCGATGCGATCGTCGCGCGCGCCGCGCCGATCCACGCGGCGGGTGCGTCCGACGCGACGTTCTGCACCGCCGGCCTCGCCGATGCCGAGACGCTGCTGGCCGGAATCGAGGCGCGCGTCCTCGTCGTCGACGAGCGCCTGGCCGACCGAGCGCACGCACTCGCCGGCGCGCGCGTCCCGGCGATCGTCCCCTCGCCCGCGCCGCGCCTGGACTTCGTGCGCCTGCTGAGCGCCCACTTCGCGCCGCCGCGGCCGGTCGGCGTCAGTCCGCACGCCGTCGTCGCCGACGGGGCGCGCCTGGGCCGCGACGTCCACGTCGGGCCGCTGGCGACGATCGGGCCGGAGGTCGTCGTCGGCGACCGCACGGTGATCCACGCCGGCGTCCACGTCTACGGGCCCGTGCGGATCGGTGATGAGGTGACGATCCACGCCGGGAGCGTGATCGGCGCCGCGGGCTACGGATACGAGCGCACGCCGGACGGGGGCCTGGAGGCGTTCCCGCAGATCGGCAGCGTGGAGATCGGCGACCGCGTCGAGATCGGCGCGAACGCGTGCATCGATCGAGGGGCGCTCGGACCGACGCGCATCGGCGCGGGGGCGCGCATCGACAACCTCGTCCACATCGCCCACAACGTGGAGATCGGCCGCGACGCGGCCGTCATCGCGCATGCGATGGTCGGCGGCAGCACCCACATCGGCGAGCGCGCGTGGATCGCCCCCTCCGCCGCGCTGCGCGACCAGCTGACGGTCGGCGACGACGCGACGGTCGGCTTGGGGGCGGTCGTCGTGCGATCGGTCGAGCCGAACGCCGTCGTCGCGGGCAATCCCGCCCGGCCGCTCGGCGAGCGAACCGGCGCCGGGCGGCCCGCGCCCGACGCCGACGTCCGCTGATGGGGTTCGCGGGTCGCGTCCTGCATGCGCCGGTCGAGGTCGCCGGCCAGGCGGCGCTGTCGGCGTTCGGCCTGCGCGAGATCGGGGTCAGCTCGTCCGCGTTCGCGCGACCGCACGCGTTCCGTTATCCGATCGCTCCCGACATCGTGCCCGGGTCAAGCCGCCTCGACTGGCTCCGGAGCGCCGCCATGACGGCGCCGCGGTTCGACCTCGTGCACTTCTACTTCGGGCAGTCGTTCCTGCCTGAGATCGCGCGCGGGCTCGACGTCCGCGCGCTGCGCCTGGCCGGTCGCCGCGTCGTCGTGGAGTTCCTCGGGAGCGACATCCGCATGCCGTCGGTCGAGGCGTCGCGCAACCCCTACTACGTCCGGCTGCCCGGCGAGGACGACGCGCTGGCGGAGCGGCGCCTCCGTCGCTGGAGCACGCTCACCGGTGGACATGCGATCGTGTGCGATCCCGCGCTCGCGACGTTCGCGCGGCGTGCCTTCGCGCACGTCCACGTCGTGCCCTTCCGCGTCGACGCGGCGGCGTTCGCGGCGGCGCCGCCGCGCGCCGACACGCACCCGCCGGTGATCGTGCATGCGCCGAGCCACCGCGCCGGGAAGGGAACGCGGCATGTGCGCGCGGCCGTCGAGACGCTGCGCGGCCGCGGCGCCGAGCTCGAGTACGTCGAGCTGCACGGGCTCCCGCAGCGCGAGGTGGCGGCCGCTTGCGAACGCGCGGACATCGTCGTGGACCAGCTCTGCTCAGGGTCCCACGGCGTGTTCGCCGTCGAGGCGATGTGCATGGCGAAACCGGTCGTCTGCAACATCCTGCCGGAGGTCGCGCCGCTCTACCCCGAAGGGTTCCCGATCGTCGGCGCCACACCCGAGACGCTCGCCGACGTGCTCGCGGACTGGCTCGAGCGCCCGCGCGAACGCCGTGAGCTCGGGCTCGCCTCGCGCGCGTACGCGGAGCGCGTTCACGATGCGCGCATGGTGGCGCGACGGCTGCTCGAGGTCTACGCGGCGCTGCCCGGAGGCCGCACGCGACGGCACGGGGGTTAGGCTGCCGCCATGTGCGGGATCGGCGGCGTGGTGGGCGGCATGCGCCCCGATGACCCGGCGACGCTCGCCGCGATGGCCGCCGCGATGGCGCACCGCGGCCCCGACGGCCAGGGCGTCTGGCACGACGAGCGCGCGGGCCTCGCGTTCCGGCGGCTGGCGATCATCGACCTCGACCCGCGCTCCGACCAGCCGCTGCACCTCGGCGCGCTGCACCTCGTCTTCAACGGCGAGGTCTACAACTACCGCGAGCTGCGCGACGAGCTGCGCGCGCTCGGGCACGCGTTCGCGACCGAGGGCGACGGCGAGGTGCTGCTGCACGCATGGGCGCAGTGGGGCGAGGACGCGCTGCCGCGGCTCAACGGGATGTTCGCGTTCGCGGTCTGGGACGACGAGCGCCGCACGCTGACGGCGGCGTGCGACGCGTTCGGCGAGAAGCCGCTGTTCTGGTCCCAGCCCACCCAGCCGGCCGGCGCGGCCGGGCGGCTCGTGTTCGCCTCCGACGTGCGCGCGCTGCTGCAGGCGGCGCCCGCGCTGCGCGCGCCGCGCGCCGGGGCGCTCGGCCCCTATCTCGCGCGCGGGCTGATGCCGCCGGTCGACGAGAGCTTCTTCGCCGGCGTGCGGCGGCTGCCGGGCGCGCACCTGCTGCGCTGGCGCGACGGCCGCGTCGAGACGGCGCGCTGGTGGACGCCGCGGCCGGTCGACGTGCCGGCCCGCTACGAGGACGCGGTCGCCGAGCTGCGCGACGTGCTGTCGGACTCGATCCGGCTGCGGCTGCGCAGCGACGTGCCCGTCGGCACCTCGCTGAGCGGCGGCGTCGACTCCTCGGCGGTCGTCGGCCTCGCCGGCCGGCTCGCCGGCGAGCACCGCCGCCACGCGTTCACGGCGCGCTTCCCCGGCTTCGAGCGCGACGAGTGGTCGTACGCGCACGCGGTCGCGGAGGCGGCCGGCGTCGTCGAGCACCACGCGGTCGAGCCGACGGCGGACGAGCTGCTCGACGACCTCGACGCGCTCGTGCGCGCCCACGAGGAGCCGGTCGGCAGCTCCAGCGTCTACGCCCAGTACCGCGTGATGCGCGCCGCGCGCGCGGCCGGCGTGACGGTCCTGCTCGACGGCCAGGGCGCCGACGAGCTGTTCGGCGGCTACCGCGGCGCGAACGGCTGGGCGCTGCGCGCCGGCGGCCCGCGGGCGATCGGCGGCGCGCTGCGGCGCGGCGGCGAGGACCGCCGCGCGCTGCTCGTCGCGCTCGGCGCCGAGCGGCTGCCCCGCGCGCTCGCCGCCCGCTGGCGCCGCCGCGCCGCCTCCCCCTACGCGAGCGCCGCGGTCGTGGAGGACGCGATCCGGCTGGACGCGCCGGCCGTCGCGTGGGCGCGCCCGCGCGGCCCGCTCGTGCGCGAGCTCGCGCGCCAGGCGTTCCACACGAGCATGCCGGCGCTGCTGCGCTACGCCGACCGCAACTCGATGGCGCACAGCCGCGAGGTGCGCCTGCCGTTCCTCGACCGGCGCGTGGCGGAGCTGGCGCTGTCGATGCCGTCCGCGTTCCTGTACGCGGACGGGACGACGAAGCGCGTGCTGCGCGACGCGGTCCGCGACCTCGTCCCGCCCCAGATCCTCGCGCGCCGCGACAAGGTGGGCTTCGAGACGCCCGAGGCGCGCTGGCTCGCCACGCCGCGGGCGGTCGCGCTCGTCGGCGAGGTCGTGCTCGACCGCGGCGCCCGCTGCGGCGCGCTGATCGACCGCGCGGCGCTGGAGGCGGACGTGCGCGCCGGCCGCTGGCGCGACCCGAACGCCGCCTGGCGCGCGCTCGACCTGGAGCTGTGGCTGCGCGCGTTCGCGGACGTGCCGGCGGCCGCGCCGGCCGCCGCCTGAGCTTCCGGCCCGGCGTCGACTACCGTTCCCGCCCGTGTCAGCCCCGTCCCCGCCGAGCGCCGCCCCCACGCACGCCGTCGCTTCGCCCTGCCCGGTCTGCGGCGCGCCGACCGTGCGGGAGGAGCGCTTCGGCCCCGCGCCGCTGTTCCGCTGCGACGCGTGCACGTTCGTCCACCTCGCCGGCGAGGTCGACCCGGCGCTCTACGGCGACGCGTACTTCGCCGCCTACGCCGGCGGCGACTACCTGGCGGAGGAGGCGCAGCGCCGGCACGAGTCGCGCATCCGCCTCGACCTGCTGGCGCGGCTGGCGCCGCCGCCCGCGCGCCTGCTCGAAGTCGGCGCGGCGGCCGGCTTCCTGCTCGACGAGGCGCGGGCGCGCGGCTACGACGCGGTCGGCGTCGAGCCCAACGACGCGATGGCGGCGCACGCGCGCGAGACGCTCGGCCTCGACGTGCGCACGGGCCGGATCGGCGAGCTGCCGCTCGACGCGGCCGGCTTCGACGCCGCCTGCGCCTTCCACGTCGTCGAGCACGTTGACGCGCCGCTCGACGCGCTGCGCGCCGTGCACGCGACGCTGAAGCCCGGCGGCCACCTGCTCGTCGAGGTGCCGAACGTGCAGAGCGCGGCGGCGCGGCGGCTCGGCGCGGCCTGGCAGCCGCTCGACCTGCCCTACCACGTCGGCCACCACGGGCCGCGCTCGCTGCGCACGCTGCTGGAGCGCAGCGGCTTCGAGGTGCTGCGCGTCGACACGCTCCCGTTCGCGCGCTACGCCGCGCGCGGCCGCGTCGAGCTGCTCGCGCGCGGCCTCGCCGAGGCGCTGCGCGCACGCGCGCCGCTGCCGGCCGGCCCGCATCCGACGGGCCATCAGCTCCTGCGCGCGGCGGCACGGCGGCCGCCGGCATGAGCGAGCGTGCCGACACGCCCCGGCGAATCCTGCTGGTCGCCTACTTCTATCCGCCGCTCAACAGCATCGGCGCGCGCCGGCCGGCTGCGCTGGCGAAGTGGCTGCGGCGCCGCGGCCACGACGTGACGGTGCTGACCTCGGTGCAGTCCGGCAGCGCGCCGGACGACGCGGCGGCGGGCGTCGTGCGCACGCGCGACCTGCTCGCGACGCGGCTCAACTGGCGCGGGCAGAGCCTCGACGTCACGACCGGGCGCAGCGACGCCGCGTGGGATCCGGACCCCGGCATCTGGGGCAAGCTGTTCGTCCCCGACGTGCAGATCGTGAGCTGGATGCCGTTCCTCGTCCCGGCCGCGCGGCGGCTGCAGCGCGAGCGCCGCTTCGACGCCGTGATCAGCACCGCACCGATCGAGGTCGGCCACGCGGCCGGGCTCGCGCTGCAGCGCGGCGGCGTCGCCTGGGTCGCCGACTTCCGCGACGGCTGGCGCTTCGAGGCGCCGCGGCCCGACTGGCCGCTCGCGCTCCAGCGGCGCGTCGACGACGCGTTCGAGCGGCTCGTGGTGCGCCGCGCGGACGCGCTCGTGACCGTCAGCGAGCCGCTGTCGGCGGACCTGCGCCGGCGCCACGGCGCCGCCGTCGAGACGCTCACGAACGGCTTCGACCCCGAGGACGAGGCGCTCGACGGGACGCTGCCGGACGGCACGGTCGACCCGCGCAAGCTGACGCTCGTGCACACCGGCGGGCTCGGCGCCGAGCGCACGCTGCGTCCCGTGCTGGAGGCGCTCGCACGGCTCGCGCAGGAGGACCCGTCGGTGCGGGACCGCGTCGAGCTGGTGCTCGCCGGCCAGCAGACGGCCGCCGAGCGCGACCTCTACGCCGCGCCGGCGCACGCGCCGTTCGTGCGCCACCTCGGCTACGTCGAGCGCTCGACGTCGCTCGCGCTCCAGCGCGCCGCCGACGTGCTCGTGCTCGTCACCTCCGGCGTGCGCACGGGCGAGGCGACCGGGAAGCTGTTCGAGTACCTCGCGGCCGGCAAGCCGATCCTCGTGCTCGGCGCCGGCAGCGCCGCCGGGACGATCGTCCCCGACGCGGGCGCCGGCGTCGCGATCCCGACGCATGACGCGGACGCGGCCGAGGGCGCCCTGCGACAGATCCTCGCGGGCGGGCTCGCCGCCCCACCCGCGAGCGCGCGCGACGCGTTCGCCTACCCCGCGCTCGCGGCGCGCTACGAGCGCGTCATCGAGCAGGCGATCGCGACGCGGCGCGGGTCCTAGCGGCGCAGCGCCGGCGGGCGCACACGCAGCGCCGCCAGCGTGCCGGCGGCGGCGACGTACGCGCCGGTGCGGGCGCGCTCGTCGAGCGCGCGGCGCCCGGACCCGCCGCGCGGCGGCGGCGCCGGAGCGCGCAGCCAGTCGACGAGCGGCGCCGCGACGCGCGGCCACGTCAGCTCGCGCGCGGTCGCGGCGAGGCGGTCCGCGTACGCGGTGCGGCCGCGGTCGAGCACGCGCTCCAGCGCGGCCGCGACGGCCTCGTCGTCGCCCGGCGGGACGGTCGCGCCGAGCTGCTCGCGCTCGACCCGCGCGGCCAGCTCGTCGCCGCGCGTGCAGACGACCGGCAGGCCGGCCCAGAAGCAGTCCAGCAGCCGCGTACGCGACGAGAAGCGCGTCTCCAGATGCTCGACGTGCGTGGAGATCGCGCAGTCCGCGTCGAGCAGCCACGCCGCCCGCTCCGCGTAGGGGACCCACCCGTCGTGGAAGACGACGCCCTCGCCGAGCACGCCCAGCTCGGCGGCGAGCGCCCGCGCCGCTTGGCCCGCGCGCACGGCCGGCGGCGCGCTCGACGCGCCCATGAAGACGAGCCGCGCCCGCGGGCGCCGCGCGCGCAGTCGCGCGATCGCGCGGACCGCGGTGGGCGCGTCGAGCCACGACCACACGCCGCCGTTCCACAGCACGACCTCGTCGTCCGGCGCGAGGCCGAGCGCGGCGCGCGGCGCCGGACCGGCGGACGGCGCGGGCGGCTGCGCCGGCACGCCGTAGGCGACGACGTCGAGCAGCGAGCGCAGCGTCGGATCGGCGTCGTAGCGCGCGGGCGACACGAGCCCGCTCGCCAGCAGCGCGCCCAGCCACAGGTCGCGCTGGCGCTCGTTCGCGCACATGACGTGGTCGGCGAGCCGCAGCGCGGCGGTCAGGCGGTCGACGGCGAAGCGCCCCATCAGCCCCCGCAGCCGCGGGTCGCGTCCGGCGAAGTGCTCCAGCGTGCCGAACGCCTCGGGGTCGTAGAGGTCGAAGACGAGCCGCGCGCCGCTGCCGGCGAGGCGCCGCATCGTCAGCGGCCAGGCCGGCTGCGCGACGACCGCGTCCGCCGTGGCGAGGTGCGGTGCGAGCGCGCGCGGGGCGTGCGGCGCGAAGGTCGTGACCGGGACGCCGACGTCGCCGCCGTCGTGCTCGGCCGCCGCGATCGTCACGCGCGCGCCGAGCGCCTCCGTCAGCACGCGCGCCAGCTCGACGGCGCGGATCCCGACGCCGCCCATCGACGCGCCCACGCGGTCGGCGTAGACGAGCAGGACGCGGGGGGAGCCGGCGTGTTCCATGAGCAGCGCGATCGCGTGCACGCGGTGCCCGCCGCCGGGCGCCGGTCGCGACGCGGCCGCATAGTAGCTTGCGCCGCGATGCCCCCCGCAAGCGCAGCGCAACCGACGATCGACGTCGTGATCCCCGTGCACGGCGGCTGGGAGCACACGCGGCGCTGCCTCGCGCACCTCGCGGCGCAGACCGTCCCGCACACCGCGATCGTCGTCGACAACGCCTCGCCGGACGACACGCTCGCCCGCCTGCGGGCCGACTTCCCGGCGGTGCGCGTGGTCGCGATGGGCGAGAACGCCGGCTTCGCGCGCGCCGCGAACGCCGGCGCGGCGGCCGGCGACGCCGAGCTCGTCGTGCTGCTCAACAACGACGTCGACTGCGCGCCCGACTTCCTCGCCCTGCTGGCGGCGCCGTTCGCCGACCCGGCGGTCGGCTCCGTCGCGCCGCTGTTGCTGCGGCCGGGCGGCGAGCGGATCGACGCGCTCGGGATCGTGGCGGACCCGACGCTCGCGTGCTTCGTGCGGCTGCAGGGCGCGCCGGTCGCGGCCGCCGGCGGCGCCGAGGCCGGCGCGGCGCCGCCGCTGCTGGGGCCGCACGGCGCCGCCGCCGCCTACCGCCGCCGCGCGCTCGAGCAGATCGGCGGCTTCGACGAGCGGATCTTCATGTACGGCGAGGACCTCGACGTCGCACTGCGACTGCGCGGCGCCGGCTGGCGCGCCGTCGCGCTGCCCGCGGCGCGCGCGGTGCACGTCGGCGGCGCGACCGCCGGCAAGCGCTCGGCGTGGCAGCGCGAGCGCGGCGGCTTCGGCCGCGGCTACCTGCTGCGCCGCTACGGCGTGCTGCGCGGCCGCGCCGCGCCCCGCGCGCTGCTCACCGAGCTGCTCGTGGTGGCGGGCGATCTGGCGATCTCGCGCGACGCCGCGGCGCTGCGCGGGCGCCTCGCCGGCTGGCGCGCGGGGGGCGGCCTCGCGCCGCGCGAGGCCCCGCCGCAGCCGCGCGCCTCGGGGATCGGCTTCCGCGAGAGCCTGCGGCTGCGGCGCGCCGATTACGTCGGGCAGGCGCAGGAGTTCCCGCATCCGCGCAACAATTGAAGGGTTGGCTCGTTTTCACAGGCGACCGCGTCGCCGCCGACCGACCCTCATGTCCACCTCCTCCTTCGAAGCCATCGCCCCGCCGCCCGCGGCCGCCGCATCGCCGGCGCTGCCACCGGTCGACCAAGCCCCGGTCCTCGGCGTCCCGCTCGCCGTCACGGACTACGACCGCACGCTCGACTGGATCGACGCCGCCGTCGCGGTCGGCGCGCGCGAGTACCTGTGCGTGGCCGCCGTCCACACGGTGATGGAATCGCGCGACGACGAGGCGTTGCGAGAGGCGGTCGACGGCGCGGCCTTCACCGTGCCGGACGGGCAGCCGCTCGCGTGGGCGCTGCGCAAGCTCGGCCACGACATCGACGCGCGCGTCTACGGACCCGAGCTGATGGAGCGCGCGTGTGCGCGCGCCGCCGCCAGCGGCCAGCGTTTCTACCTCTACGGCGGGCGCGACGACAAGGCGCTCGCACAGCTCGCCGCGAACCTGCTCCACCGCCATCCGGGCCTCGACCTCGCCGGCGGCTGGTCGCCGCCGCACCGCGAGCTGTCGGACGCGGAGCTCGACGAGATCGTCGCCCGCATCAACGCCACCAGACCGGACGTCGTCTGGGTCGGCATCGGCGTGCCGAAGCAGGAGAAGTGGATGGCGGCGATGCGTGACCGGCTCGACGCGCCGGTGCTGATCGGGGTCGGCGCCGCGTTCGACTTCCACGCCGGCCTGATCCCGCAGGCGCCCGCGTGGATGCAGGAGCGCGGTCTGGAGTGGCTGTTCCGCCTGATGCAAGAGCCCAGCCGCCTGTGGAAGCGGTACGCGCGCCACAACCCGCGCTTCGTCGCCGGCTTCGCGCGGCAGTGGGCCGCGCACCGGCGCGACCGCGGACCCCGCCGCGCCCGGTCGGCCCGCTAGCCTCCGCGGCACATGGGCGCCAGCCAGGACACCTGCGACGTCGCGGTCGTCGGCCTCGGCCGCGTCGGGCTGCCGCTCGCGCTGAGCTTCGCCGACCGCGGCCTCAGCGTGCTCGGGATCGACCGCGACGCCGACCGCCTGCAAGCCGTCGCCGCCGGCCGCATGCCGTTTCAGGAGACCGGCACCGACGAGCTGATCGCGCGCGTCCACACGAGCGGGCGCCTCAGCACGTCCGATCGCGTCGCCGATGCGGCGCGTGCGGACGCAATCGTCCTCACCCTCGGCACGCCCTCGTTCAGCCACATCGAGATCGACATGCGCGACATCCGCTCGGCGCTCGACGACCTGCTGCCGCACCTGCGGCCCGGCCACACGATCGTGCTGCGCTCGACGATCGCGCCCGGCACGACCGACTTCGTCGCCGGCTACCTGGAGCGTCAGCGCGGCCTGCGCGCGGGTGCCGACGTGCACGTCGCGCACGTCCCGGAGCGGATCGCGACCGGCAAGTTCCTCGCCGAGATCGACACGCTGCCGTGCATCGTCGGCGCGGTCGGAGGCGAGCTGTCGGGCGAGCACGTCGGCCGCCTGTTCGAGGTCTTCGGCGCGCCGATCGTGCAGACCTCGCCGGTGCAGGCCGAGCTGGCGAAGATCTGGGCGAACATCATGCGCTACACGCACTTCGCGCTGCCGAACCTGCTGATGATGGACTGCGAGCAGTACGGCGCGAACGTGTTCGAGGTGATCGACCTGATCAACCGCGACTATCCGCGCGGCGGCATCGCGCAGCCGGGCTTCACCGCCGGCACCTGCCTGCGCAAGGACTTCACGTTCAGCGAGGAGCGCTCGAACGCGCCCGGCATGTTGCTCGCGGTCTCGCGCGTGAACGAGTCGGTCCCGCACTTCCTCGTGCAGGGGATGAAGCGTCGCTCGCCGGAGGCCAGCTTGAACGGCCGCAAGGTCGCCGTGCTGGGGCTCGCCTTCAAGGGCGACACCGACGACGAGCGCGATTCGCTCGCGCACAAGCTGGTCCGCCTGCTCGAACGCGAGCTGGCCGACGTGGCGGTGCACGACCCCGTCGTCGCCTCGCCGACGCAGTCGCTGGAGGAGACGCTGCACGAGGCGAACGTCGTCGTCATCGCGGCCAACCATGCGGCGTTCGAGCCGGCCGCAACGCGTGCCGCGATCGGCGCGCTCGCCGCGCCGGACGCGCTCGTCGTGGACCCGTGGAACCACGTCGGCTCCGGCCAGGTGTTCGCGTTCGCGGACGAGCTGATCCCGCTCGGCGTGGAGGTGCGGAGATCTTGACGCGCGTGCTCGTGACGGGCGGCGCCGGCACGATCGGCGCCGCGGTTGTGCGACGCCTGCTCGGCGATCCGCGCTACGACGTGCGCGTCGCCGATCAGCGCCAGGCGCCGCAGTGGATGCGCGAGAGCTGCGAGATTCACACCGGCGACCTGCGCGACGTCGCGGTCGCGCGCGAGGCGATGGACGGCTGCCCGCTCGTCATCCACCTCGCGGCGATCGTCGGCGGAATCGGCAACTTCCACAAGCTGCCGCACACGCTGACGGAGATGAACAACGGCCTCTACAACGGGGTCTTCCGCGCCGCGTTGGATCTCGGCGTCGAGCGCTTCACGTACGTCTCGTCCTCGATGGTGTTCGAGCGCGCGACCGAGTTCCCGACGAGCGAGGCGCACCTGCCCGACTGCCCGACGCCGCAGTCGGCCTACGGCTACTCGAAGCTGACCGGCGAGGTCTACTGCCGCGCCGCGCACGACGAGCACGGCCTGCCGTACACGATCTGCCGCCCCTTCAACGCGTACGGGCCGGGCGAGATGCCGGACGACGAGCCGGGCATCGCGCACATGGTCCCGGACGTGATCAAGAAGGTGCTGAGCGGGCAGAAGCCGCTGCAGATCTTCGGCGACGGCACGCAGACGCGCACGCTCACGCACATCGACGACATCGCCGACGGGATCGTGACCGCGATGTCCTCCCCGGCCGGCCTCAACGAGGACTTCAACATCTCCGCGAGCGAGGAGCAGACGGTCGCGGAGATCGCGCGCGTGATCTGGGAGGCGTGCGGCGAGGACCCGGCCGCGTTCGCGCTGGAGCACCTGCCGACGTTCGAGGTCGACGTCGTGCGCCGCTGGCCGTCGGTCGAGAAGGCGAGAGCGCTGCTCGGCTGGGAGGCGCAGATCGGCGTCGAGCAGGGGATCGCACAGACGGTCGAGTGGTTGCGCGGGCAGCGCTTCGGCAGCGGCGGCGCGCCCGCCGCCGGCTCGCACGCCGCCGCTGCCGATCCGCCCTCCACGGCCCGCGCCTGACGCGCTCGCGCGCATGAGCGCCGCCACCCCGCCCGCCTCGATCGTCGTCCCCACGCGCGACCGCGCCGGCTACCTCGACGTCGCGCTGCGCTCCTTCATGCCGCAGGCGGCGGACGCCGGCGCGGAGGTGATCGTCGTGGTCGACGGCTACGACCCCGAGAGCGTCACGATCGCCCAGCGACGCGGCGCGCACGTGATCGCGCATCCCGAGCCGCGCGGCCCGAACGCCGCGCGCAACAGCGGCTGGCAGGAGGCGAACGGCGAGCTCGTGATCTTCGTGGACGACGACGTCGAAGCCCCGCGCACGTGGCTGCCGGCGCTGCTCGCCGCCGCGCGCGCGACGCCCGAGCGCGACGTCTTCACCGGGCCGATCCGCGCCGCGATCGAGGGCGGCGGCCCGCGCTCGTGCGGCCGCGACGATCCGCCGATCACGACGCTCGACCACGGCGCCGCCGACGTCGACGTGGCGGTCGGCTGGAGCGCGAACCTCGCGATCCGTAGAGCCGCGCTGGAGACGGTCGGCGGCTTCGACGAGTCGATCCCCGTCGGCGCCGGGGATGAGGAAGAGTGGCAGGAGCGCTATCGCTCGACCGGTGGCAAGGTGCGCTACGTCGCGGCGGCGGGCCTGGAGCACCGTCGCGTGGGCGCCGACGCGACGCTGCGCGCGCTCGCCCGCGCGCAGTTCCACCGCGGGCGCGCCGCCCGGCTGCAGGACGTCCGCAAGGGGACCGCGCCGTCGCTCGCGCGCGAGCTGCGACTCGTCGCCGCCTGCGCGGGTCACGCGCTCGCCCGCGGCTGCCTCAACGGCGTGACGCTCACCGCCCACGCGCTCGGTCGCGCGCAGGAGGCGCTGTCGCGATGAGCGCTGCGCCGGCCACCGGCCCAACCGACTGGGCCTCCGGCGAGTCCGGAATCGTCGGCGGGATCCGCCTCGGCGTTCGCACGCGCATCGAGGACGCGCTGCTCGACGCGCGCCGCTGGGCGACGCTCGAGCCGCCGCGCCTCGCGCGCGCCGCGCGCCGCCGGCCGCCGCGCCGCCTCAGCGTGCTGGCGATCGGGATCGAGCGCGAGGACCGTGCGAACCTGATGGACGCCGCGCGCGCCGAGCTGCGCCGCTCCCGCCACGACGTCGAGATCGCGACGTGCGGCGTCGGCGGGCGCGGCAAGTTCGAGAACCTCAACGCGTTGCTCGACGCCCACTCGCTCGGTGACCGCGACTGGCTGCTCGTGCTCGACGACGACGTCGCGCTCCCGCGCGGCTTCCTCGACCAGTTCCTGTTCCTCGCCGAGCGCTTCGAGCTGAAGCTTGCGCAGCCGGCGCACCGCCGCCGCTCGCACGCCGCCTGGCGCGTGACGCGGCGCAGGGCCCGCAGTGTCGTGCGCGAGACGCAGTTCGTCGAGATCGGCCCGCTGTGCGCATTCCATCGCGACACGTTCGGCACGCTGCTGCCGTACCCGCAGTTGCAAGCCGGCTGGGGGCTCGACTCGCACTGGGCCGCGCTCGCACGCGCACACGGCTGGCGGATCGGCGTCGTCGACGCCACCCCGATCCGCCATGTCCTGCGCCCGATCGCCGACTCCTACCGTCGCGACGACGCGATGGCTGAGGCGCAGGCGTTCCTCGCCGAGCGTCCATACGTGACCGCCGCCGAGGCGCAGCGCACGCTCGCCGCCCACGCGCGCTGGTGACCATGACCGCCGTCGCTCCCCCACGCCCGCCGCTCCGTCGCCCGCCGGCGGCCTGACTCGTTATGCGCGTCGCGATCGTCGCCGAGTACTACCCGCGCGCGGAGAACCCGGTGCTGGGCGTGTGGGCGCACCGCCAGGCGCTTGCCGCGCGCGACGCCGGCGCAGACGTGCGCGTGCTCGTGCTGCAGCGTCCCCTCCCGCCGCTCGCCGCGGTCAAGCGCGGTGACGTCGCTGCCGTGCGCGCCGCGCTGCGCCAGCCACGTCATGCGCTGCTCGATGGGCTTGAGATCGAGTACGTGCGCTACCTGTCGCCGCCGCGGCCGTGGAGCTATGCGGCGTGGGGCGCATGGGCAGCGCCGGCGCTGCGCCGCGCGCTGCGGCGGCTGCACACGTCGTTCCCGTTCGACTTGATCCACGCGCACTACGCGGTGCCCGCCGGCGATGCGGTTCGGCGGGCGCAGGGCGCAGCGCCGCTCGTCGTCTCCGTCCACGGCGGCGATGTGCTCGCAACCGCACAGCGCAGCGTGTACGCGTGCCGCACCGTGCAGCGGACGTTCGCGCACGCCGGGCTGGTGCTTGCCAACAGCGCCGGGATCGAGCGGCGCTGCCGCGCGCTCGGCGCGCGCGCGACGCAGGTCGTCCACCTCGGAACCGACCTCCCAGCCCAATCGCTCACGCCGCGCCGCGCCGACGCGCCGCCGACGCTCGTCACGGTCGGCCACCTCGTGGCGCGCAAGCGTCACGCCGACGTAATCGACGCGCTCGCGCTGCTCGCTCCCCGGCACCCCCTCCTGCGCTACGAGATCATCGGCGACGGCCCCGAGCGAGCGGCGCTCGAGCAGCTCGCCCTCGTGCGCGGCGTCCGCGACCGCGTCGCGTTCACCGGCCAGCTTCCGCCCGCGCAGGCGCGCGCCCGCGCGGCGGCGGGCGACCTGTTCGTGCTGCCGAGCGTCGACGAGGCGTTCGGGGTCGCCTACGTCGAGGCGATGGCGGCGGGTGTGCCGGCGATCGGCTGCGCCGGCGAGGACGGCCCGGACGAGATCGCCGCGACCGGCGGCGGGCTGCTGCAAGTCCCGTCGCGCGACCCGCGCGCGCTCGCCGACGCGATCGAGCGGCTCCTGGCCGACGACGCCGCCCGCGCGCAGCTCGGCCGCGACGCGCACGCGACCGTCGAGCGGGCGTTCACGTGGGAGCGCTGCGGCCGCGCAACCGTCGCGGCCTACGAGCACGTCCTCACGCGCCGTTTCCAGGGACCCGGCGTGGGGTAGCTGATCCCGCAAGGCGCCCCCCGACCCAGCGCGCCTCGGGTCGGGCGCCGCCTACAGCCGCGCTGGCCTGGTCGGCGGGAGCCATCCCGGTCCCGGGCTCCCGCCGCCAGCGCGGCGAGCGGCCGCGGCGGCGGCGGGCCCCCAAGAGCAACTTCGCGACCGATCCCCCGTTGTGGCAGGCAGACAGCGCGATCTTCACCGCTTGGTAGCGTTCGCGCGCCCCGCACCGTCGATGCGCATCCCCACGCTCCTCACCACGCTCATCGCCTGCGTGCTGCTGCTCGCCCTTCCGGCCACCGCTGCGTGGGCGAACAGCGCCGACGACACGATCATCGCCGACTGCCAGAACTCGCCGACCGGCGCATTGCGCGGCCACTATCCGCAGCAGCAGCTCAACCATGCGCTGCACCATCTGCCGGGCGACATCCAGGAGTACACGGGCTGCTCGGACGCGATCAGACAGGCGCTGCTGGCGGGTGTGGACGGCGGCGGCAACGGCAGCGGCGGATCCGGCGGCGGCACGAGCGGCAGCGGCGGAACCGGCGGAATCGGCTCCAGCGGCGGTGCAGGCGGTGGCACGAGCGGCGCCGCAGCGGGCGCGCCGACCGCGACGCCCGAGGCGCCACCGCCTCCGGGCGCAGACCGCCCCCAAGACGTCGCCGGCACGCCCGTCGCGCCCGGGACGCTGCCAGAGATCGGGCGCGACGCGCACCGCCTGCCGACGCCGCTGCTCGTGTTGCTCGGACTGCTCGGCGTCGCCGCGCTCGTCCCGGCCACCCTGACGATCGGACGCCGTGTCGTCGACCATCGCCGCGCCTAGGCCGCCAGGCGAGCGGGACCTGGCGAGAGCGTCCGAGCGCGACGGCATCGTCTCGCCCATGCCGCCGCGCCGCAGCGTCCCCCATCCCGACGCGCTCGTCGCGCTCGCGCTCGGCGGGCTGTTGATCGCGATCGCGTTCGTCGCGCGCAGCGGCTCGGTGCTCTCGCGCACGACGTCGGTCGAGATCGCGCTGACGCTGCTGGGTGCTGCCGTGGTCGCGTTCGCGGTCGTCGCGCAACCGCCGCGCGCCCGCCTGTGGGGCGGCGGAACGCTGCTGCTGTTCGGCGCCCTCGCCGCCTGGACGGCGCTGTCGATCGCGTGGTCGGTGCAGCCATCCGACTCGTGGCAGGCGGCGAACCTCACGCTCACGTACCTCGCCGTCTTCGCCGCGGGGATCGCGCTGGTCCATGTCACGCCGGCCCGCTGGAGCGGGGTGCTGGGCGGGGTCGTGCTGGCCGCGGTCGTCGTGTGCGGCTGGTCGCTGCTGGTAAAGGCGTTCCCGTCGATCAGCTCGCTCGACCTCTACGCGCGGCTGCGCGCACCGTTCGACTACTGGAACGCGGTCGGGCTGATGGCGGCGCTGGGAATCCCGGGCTGCCTGTGGCTCGGCGCGCGGCGCGACGGCCATGCCGCGCTGTCAGCGCTGGCAGTGCCGGCGCTCGGGCTGCTGCTCGTGGCGCTGCTGCTGTCGTACGGGCGCGGGCCGCTGCTGGCGGCGTTCGTGTCGGTCGCGTGCTGGTTCGCGATCGTGCCGCTGCGGTTGCGCGGCGTGGCCGTGCTCGCGACGGCCGGCGTGGGGACGGCGGTCGTGTGCGCCTGGGCGTTCGGGAACGACGCGCTGACGAAGGACGGCACGCCGCTCGACGTGCGGACCGACGCCGGTCACTCGCTCGGGCTTCTGCTGCTGGCGCTGCTGGTCGTGCTGCTGCTGGCCGGGCTGGCGCTCAGCTTCGCGATGTCGCGCAGCGCGCTCACGCCGCAGAGCCGCCGCGGCGTGGGCGCCGCGGTGCTCGTCGCGCTCGCCTTGATCCCGCTCGCCGGCGTCGGCGCGCTGGCCGCGTCGCAGCGCGGCCTGACGGGCTCGATCTCGCATGGCTGGCATCAGCTCACCGATCCGAACGCGCAGCAGCCGGCGAACGCTCCGGGCCGCCTGGCGTCGGTCGGCGGCGTACGCGCCCGCTACTGGGACAACGGCTTCACGATCTGGCGCAAGGCGCCGTGGCTCGGCGTCGGCGCCGACGGTTATGCGACCGCGCGCAAGCCGATTCAGCCGGATCGCCTGCGCGTGCGCCACGCGCACGGCTACGTCCCGCAGACGCTCGCCGACCTCGGCGCGATCGGGATGACGATCAGCGTCGCGCTGTTGATCGCGTGGCTGGGCGCGAGCGCGCGTGCGACCGGCATGCGCCCGCGCCGGCGCTGGGGCGCCTGGCTGCTCGCGCTCGCGCGCACGCGCGACCCGCACATGCGGCCGGCGGCGCGGCCGCGGCAACCGATGACGCCGGAGCGGATCGGGCTGACGACGCTCGCGACCACGGCGCTCGCGTTCGGGGTGCACTCGACGGTCGACTGGACGTGGTTCGTCCCGGGGACCGCCGTCACGGGGCTGCTGTGCGCCGCTTGGGTCGCCGGCCGCGGACCGTTCGAACGGCCGCTCCAGGTAGCGCGGCTGCCGCGCGGTGCCGACGGCTGGCGCGCCGCGCGCGGTCGCATCGCGCTCGCACTCACGGTGCTCGTCGCGGGCCTGGCCGGGGCATGGGCGATCTGGCAGCCGCAGCGCTCGGTCAGCGCAAGCGACGCCGCCCTCACGGCGCTGCTCGACGGCTACCTGCCGGATGCGCGCGCACACGCCTTGGACGCCGTCGCGCGCGATCCGCTGTCGATCGACGCGCTGTTCACGCTCGCCGCGGTCGAGCGGGCGGCGAGAGACCTGCCTGCGGCGCGCGCGGCGTTGCAGCGCGCGGTCGCGCTGCAGCCGGCGAATCCGGATAGCTGGCTGCGACTCGGCCAGTTCGAGCTCGATCAGGGCCATGTGCAGCGCGCGCTGAGACTGCTCGGCGCTGCGATCTATCTCGACCCGAGAGGCCCCGAGGCGCAGTCCTCCTACGCGCAGGCGCAGCAGCGCGCAGCCGGCGGCTGAGCGCCCGCGGCCGCCAGCCGCGCGCGCCCTAGAACGCCCCGCGCCGCATCAGCACCGCGGGCACGGTCTTCAGCAGGATCACGAGGTCGAGCGCAACCGACCAGCGCTCGAGGTAGAGGAAGTCGAGCCGCACGAGCTCGTCGAAGTCCAGCTCGGCGCGCCCCGAGACCTGCCACAGGCCGGTGATGCCCGGCAGCACGAGGTAGCGCTTCTTGTGCCACTCCTCGAGCTTCGTGAAGTCGCGCAGCGGCAGCGGGCGCGGCCCGACGAGCGACATCTCGCCGCGCACGACGTTGACGAGCTGCGGCAGCTCGTCGAGTGAGAAGCGGCGCAGGAAGCGTCCGACGGGCGTCATGCGCGGGTCGTCTCTGATCTTGAACAGCGCGCCGTCCATTTCGTTGAGCCCCTCGAGCTCGTCCTGCACGTCCTCGGCGTCCGCATGCATCGTGCGGAACTTCAGGCAGTCGAACGGCGCGCCGCCCATGCCCGGCCGCGCGGAGCGGTAGAGCACCGGGCCGCGGGAGGTGAGCTTGACCGCCAGCGCGATCGCCGCCAGCAGCGGCGAGAGCAGCGCCAGCAACAGCGTCGCGCCGATCACGTCGAACGTCCGCTTGATCGCGAAGTCGACGCCCTCGAACACCGGCGGGCGCAGCGTGAACAGCGGCAGCGACTGGCCGGGGACGAATTCGGCGCGCTGCGTGAGGATGCTCATCGTCGAGGGCGCGACGTGCACCTCGACGCCGCGCTGGTGGCAGACGTCGACCAGCTCGACCGCCTTCTCCTGCGGGAAGTCCGGGTCGGCGATGATCACGTCCTGCACGCGATGCTCCGCGAGGATCTCGCGCAGCTCGGTCAGCCGACCCAAGGAACGCAGGCCGTTGTCGGGCCGCGGTCTCAGCGAGACGTAGCCGACCGGCTCGATCCCCCCGTGCGGCGTGTCGGCGAGCGCGTGCGCGACCTGGTCGAGGTGCCGGCCGCTGCCGACGAGCAACGTGCGCCGGCTGTAGCCGGCGCGGGCGAGCAGCCAGCCGGTCACCTGCGTGTGCACCCAGCGCAACGAGGAGACGGTCACGATCGCGAGCGCGAACGAGCCGTAGAAGATGTAGTAGCTCGAGAACGTGTGGCCGCTCGCGATCGAGAACACGAGCGCGACGACCATGACCTGGAAGAGGCAGGCGACGATGCGGGTGAGGCCGGGCCGGCGCGAGCGCTCGGCGTACAGGTCAGAGCGCGCGAACAGCAGCACCGTCAGCAGGTAGGCGAACGCGAGGAAGTCACGCGTCTGCCCGAACGCGAAGTCGGTCGCCCGCTCCAACCCGAAGCCGCCCTTCACCAGCGCCTTCAGCAGCAGCGCCGTGAACAGCGCGGCCCACACGCCCGCAAAGTCGAGCGCGAGCAGCGAGAGCACGCGCAGTAGCTTGCGCAGGGTCGCGAGCCGCAGCAGGAACGACAGCGCGGGGGGCCGCTTGCGACGCACGTCACGGTCCGGCAGGACCGCAGGTGCGGTCCGCTGCCGTCCGTCGAGATCGAGTGCGCCGTTCGCCACCGGTTGAGTTCGCCTCCAGCGCTTAAACGGAAGCGCGATGCCGTTTGTTGCGAGGTCTCGCTTCGCTTACTTCGGGATGCCGACGAGTGCTTCCACGCCGGCTTCGTCGATCGTGCGGCGCAGCCCCTCGCGCAGTTCGACCTCCGGCGCCCATTCCAGCAATTCGTGCGCGAGCGCGATGTCCGGCTGGCGCACCTGCGGGTCGTCGGTCGGGAGCGCCTCGAACACGATCTCGGAGCGCGAGCCGGTCACTGCGACGACCGCCTCGGCGAGTTCGAGCAGCGTGAACTCGTGCGGGTTCCCGACGTTCACGGGCTGGTGATACCCGGACTCGGCGAGCGCGATCATGCCGCGAATCAGGTCGGAGACGAAGCAGAAGGAGCGCGTCTGCGAGCCGTCGCCGAAGACGGTGATCGGCCGGTCCTGGAGCGCCTGGCGCAGGAACGTCGGGATCGCGCGGCCGTCGTGCGGACGCATGCGCGGGCCGTAGGTGTTGAAGATGCGGATGATCGCCGTGTCGACGCCCTGCTGGCGGTGGTAGGCCATCGTGAGGGCCTCGGCGTAGCGCTTGGCCTCGTCGTAGACGCCGCGCGGGCCGATCGGGTTGACATGCCCCCAGTAGGACTCGGGCTGCGGATGCACCTGCGGGTCTCCGTAGACCTCGCTGGTGGAGGCGAGCAGGAAGCGCGCGCGGTGCTTTTTGGCGAGGCCGAGCGTGTGGTGCGTCCCGTGGGAGCCGACCTTGAGCGTGTGCAGCGGCAGCCGCAGGTAGTCGATCGGGGACGCCGGGGAGGCGAGGTGGTACACGAAGTCGACCGGCTCGTCGACGAAGTACGGCTGGATGATGTCGACGTTGAGGTGCTGAAACTCCGGACCGCGGATGTGGGCGATGTTCGCGAGCGAGCCGGTCTCGAGGTTGTCGACGCATATGACGCGATGACCTCGACGCAACAGCTCGTCGCACAGATGCGACCCGAGGAATCCGGCTCCCCCAGTGACCAGACAGGTAGGCATGGACGCGCAGGATACCGGTGCACGCGGCCTGCAATACGATCGGGCTCGTCCACGCGATCAGAGGAGCACCATGGCAGCCACCCGCTTCGTCGAGCGACTCAGCGAGCAGATCGCCTACGAGTTCGCGGCGTCCCAGCAGTACATCGCGAACGCCGTCTACTACGACGGTGAGACGCTCCCGCGGCTGGCGGCCTTCTTCTACGCGCAGGCGCTCGAGGAGCGCAACCACGCGATGATGATGGTGCAGTATCTGCTCGACGCCGACGTGGACGTGACGATTCCGGGTGTCGCGGCGCCGGAGACGTCGTTCGCCGACGTGGTCGCGCCGGTCGCGCTCGCGCTCGAGCAGGAGAAGCGCGTGAGCGACCAGATCGCGGCGCTTGTCGGCATCGCCCGCGAGGAGGGCGACTTCCAGAGCGAGCAGTTCATGCAGTGGTTCCTGAAGGAGCAGGTCGAGGAGGTCTCCTCGATGAGCGACCTGCTGACGATCGCCGAACGGCTCGCCGACCGGCCGATGGACATCGAGGACTGGCTCGCGCGCGAGCAGCCGGGCGGCGGCGGCGAAGACCCGACCGCCCCGGCCACCGCCGGCGGCGCCGTCTGACGCGTCTCTCGCACACGGCGCCGTAGACCTGCGGCGCCGCCGCGCAGGCTTCGCACCAACTGCCGCGCATTGACCTGCGCGCGCAGATCTCGCCCGTACGGTCGCCCACGGTGCGGCCGCGCGAGACACAAGATCCTTGGGGTAGACGCGTCGTCCTGACGTCGTCAGGCTGGTCGCATGTCCGTGAGCAGCACCCAGAGCTCCTCCCTCTGATCGACGAGGTCCTCGAAGTCGTGACGACCCCCGATGCGATTACACCCGACCCCAAGCGCGGCCGCTGGCGCTACTGGCGCGCGGGCGTCGGCCCGACACGCTGGGTGCGCGTCATCGTGAACTGGAACAAGACGCCAGCCGAGATCCACACCGCATTTCCCGACGGAGATTCACCACTGCGATGACCAAGCACGACGACAAGCTCGACGCTCCGATCGCGATCTGCGGCGTGCGCTTCGACCATGCGACGTACTACGAGGACGGCGAGCTCCTGTACCTCACCAAGGGCGTTCCGCTCGGCGCGGCCGACGGGGACACGGCAGAGGGTCACACCGTGTTCGCCGGCGATGACGGCCGCGTCGTCGGCCTGCTGATCCAATGCCCCTGGCGAGACCTCGACTTCGGCGGCACGCTGAACGTCACGCTGCGCTCAGGCGGGCCGACGACGCGGCTCTCGCGAGAGGTGCTCGAGCCGGTGCTCGTCGCGCATGCGGTTCGGGACTAACCCGCCGGCGGCGTGGTGCCGGGCACCCACGTCGCATCGCCGGCCTCGTCGATCTCGCGCTTCCAGATCGGCGCGAGCTCCTTCAGCCGGTCGATGATCTCGCGGCCGCCCGCGAACGCCTCGGCGCGGTGCGGGGCGGAGACGGCGACGATCACCGACGCCTCCGACAGCGGCACGCTGCCGATCCGGTGCTCGGCGGCGGCGGCGCACAGGCCGTGCCGCGCGATCGCCTCCGCGACGACCGCGCGCATCTGCTCGAGCGCCATCTCCGTATAGGCCTCGTACTCGAGCGTCGGCACCTCGCGCGTCACGCCGGAGAACGTCACGACCGCACCGGCGCGCGGGTCGCGCACACGCTCCACGAGCGCGTCGAGCGAGAGTGGACCGTCGCGCAGCGCAACGTGCGACACGGCGGCGGCCGGCGCCTGCGACTCGCCAGCCCCGCCGGACACCGGCGGGATCAGCGCCAGCTCGTCGCCCGCCGACAGCAGCGCATCCGCGACGGCGTACTCGCGGTTGACCGCCAGCACCAGCGGCAGGCCGTCCGCCAGCGACGCGACCGTGGGCGCCGCCAGCGCGTCGCGCACGCGCGCGCCGTCGGGCAGCTCCAGCTCCAGCTCGCTCGTGCCGGCGCGCTCGCGCAGCTGGGCGAACAAGCGAATGCGGACGACCATCGCCCAAGCGTACGCGCCGCTGACCGGCAGCCGCCCGCCGACAGATACGTGGCCCTCCTCGTGTCGTAACCTCCAGCGCCTATGAGCGCCACCGAGGACCACCGTTTCGTCGCCCCGATCGTCGGCCCGGACGACCCGCGACACTTCACCGACTCCGGGATCGAGATCAAGCAGCTCTACACGGAGGACGACGTTCCCGAGCCGCTCGAGCTCGGCGAGCCCGGCGCCTATCCGTACACGCGCGGCGTCCATCCGGACATGTACCGCAAGCAGCTGTGGACGATGCGGCAGTACGCCGGCTACGCGTCGGCGAAGGAGTCGAACGAGCGCTACAAGTACCTGCTCGCGCACGGCTCCACCGGCCTCTCGATGGCGTTCGACCTGCCGACGCAGCTGGGCCTCGACTCCGACGACCCGCGCTGCCTCGGCGAGGTCGGCCGCACCGGCGTCGCGATCGACACGATCGACGACATGCGCACCGCGTTCGACGGGATCCCGCTCGACCAGGTCTCGACGTCGATGACGATCAACGCGCCCGCGGCGGTGCTGCTGCTGCTCTACCAGCTGGTCGGCGAGGAGCAGGGCGTCGCGCCGGAGCAGCTGCGCGGCACGACGCAGAACGACATCATCAAGGAGTACGTCGCGCGCGGGAACTTCATCTACCCGCCCGAGGGCTCGATGCGCCTCACGACGGATCTGTTCGCGTACTGCAAGGCGAACGTGCCGAGATGGAACACCGTCTCGATCTCCGGCTACCACTTCCGCGAGAAGGGCTGCAGCGCGGTCCAGGAGGTCGCCTTCACGCTCTCCAGCGGCATCGCCTACGTGCAGGCGGCCGTCGACGCCGGCCTCGCGGTCGACGACTTCGCGCCGCGCCTCGCCTTCTTCTTCAACGGCCACAACAACGTCTTCCAGGAGGTCGCGAAGTTCCGCGCGGCCCGCAAGATGTGGGCCGCGATCATGCGCGAGCGCTTCGGCGCGCAGGACGAGCGCAGCATGAAGCTGCGCTTCCACACGCAGACCGGCGGCGTCACGCTGACCGCCCAGCAGCCGGAGAACAACATCGTGCGCGTCGCGCTGCAGGGCTTCGCGGCCGTCTGCGGCGGCACGCAGTCACTGCACACGAACGGCTACGACGAGGCGCTCGCGCTGCCGACTGAGCGCGCCGCGAAGATCGCGCTGCGCACGCAGCAGATCATCGGCCACGAGTCGGGCGCGGCCGACACGGTCGACCCGTTCGCCGGCTCGTACTACGTCGAGGCGCTGACCGCCGAGATCGAGCAGCGCGCGAGCGAGTTGATCGCGAAGGTCGACGAGCTCGGCGGATCCGTCAACGCGATCTCGTTCATCAAGAACGAGATCGAGGAGTCGGCGTGGGGCTACCAGGAGCGCTACAGACAGGAGCAGGACATCGTCGTCGGCGTCAACAAGTACGTCGACGAGGCGCTCGAGGTGCCGGATCTGCTGCGCGTCGATCCGCAGTCGGAGCGCGAGCAGGTCGATCGCCTGAAGGCGTTCAAGGCGAACCGCGATCAGGCGCTGGTGGACACGCGGCTCGAGGAGCTGCGCACCGCCGCCCGCGGCAGCGAGAACCTGCTGCCGCCGATTCGTCAGGCGCTCAAGGACCGCGCCTCGATGGGCGAGGTGTGCGGCGCGATGCGCGACGTGTTCGGCAGATACCAGCCGGACTTGTAGGCGCGCGGCGACAAACGACGCTGGCGCACCCGCAGTTTCAACAAACGTCGTCGTTTGAAAAGCCCGCGGCCGGGCATGGCTCACTCCGTTCCCACGGAGGTGAGAGATGCGGGTCGCGCGTGTGCAGTTCCCGGTCGTCCTCGTCGTCTGCGCAGCCGTGCTGCTCGCGTTCGCCGCGAGCGCCGGCGCGCTGTCTGTGACGAGCGTCGACGTCACGGCGAGAGACAACGGCGGCGCGTTCCCCGCGTCCGGCCCGTACGCCGCCGGCGCGCATCCCGACCTCTTCACGAGATTCACCTTCAGCGGCTCCGGCAGCTACTCGGCTGACACGGCGAGAGACCTGCAGGTGCACTTCGCGCCCGGAATCGTCGCGTACGTGAACCACGTCGACCGCTGCACCGCCGCCGAGTTCGCGGCTGACAGCAGCACGCCGTCGACCTGCCCGCCCGGCTCGGCCGTCGGCAGCGCGGTCACCGGCATCACGACCGACAACGCCGTCCTCAATTCGCTGCTCGGCGGCTCGGTGAGCGGGACGATCTACAACATCGAGCCGCCCGCCGGCTCGCCCGCCGCGCTCGGGATCGACATCGCCCCGCCCGCGCCGAACCCGCACATCAAGGTCGTCGCGACGATCAACGTCGACCCGCACGACCTCGGCCTGACGGCGTCGCTGAGACTGCCGAACACGGCGACGCTTGGGCTCGGCCCCGTGGCGCTCGGGACTGTCAACGTCCACACCGACTGGATTCAGCAGACGCTGTTCGGTTACGTGAACGGCAGATCGTTCTTCACCAACCCGACGTCGTGCATCCCGGCGGCGGTCTCCGTGTCCGCCAGCTCCTACAGCGGCGCGAGCGGCGCGAACAGCAGCTCCTACACGCCGGTCGACTGCGGCGGCGTGCCGTTCTCGACGACGCTCGCGATCAACGTCGATCCCCCGATCAGCGACTGGACGTCGACCGTCACGACCGATGTGCAGCCCGGCGCGGCCGACATCCCGCGCGCGAACTCGCACGTGCGCTCGACGACCGTGACGCTGCCGCAGAGCCTGCTGCTGAACCCGGCGCTGGCCGCGCGGCTCGACGCCTGCACCGACGCGCAGTTCCAGCTCAGCGACACGTCGGTCGCGGCGAGATGCCCGGCCTCCTCGGCGGTCGGCGACATCAACTTCGTCTCGCCGATCCTCGGCTCGTTCCCCGGCAAGGCGTACTTCGGCAGCCAGACGCCGACCGACCGCCTGCGCCTGTTCCTCGACGTGCCGCTCTACGGGGCGCACATCAAGGTCTCCGCGCACGTCCATCCGAGCTTCACGACCGGGCAGATCACGACCGTCTTCGACGAGCTGCCGCAGATCGCGTTCACCGACTTCACGCTCACGTTCCACGGCGGCCCGCGCTCGGCGCTCGTCTCGCCGACGCAATGCGGGCTGCACACGGCGACCGCGATCACGACGCCGTGGTCCGGCACGACGCCGCAGAGATCGTCGGGCAGCTTCTCGATCTCGTGGGACGGCAGAGGCGCTCCCTGCCAGCGCATCTTCCAGCCGTCGATGACGACCGCGACCTCGAACGACCGCGCCGGCGCCTCGCCCCACTTCACGCTGACCGCGACACGACCCGATCGCAACATCCCGGTCGGGCGGATGGCGTTCGACCTGCCGCCCGGCCTTGTCGGCAACCTCGCGCTGAGAGGGCTCGTGCAGTGCTCGCTCAAAGCGGCCGCCGCAGGCACGTGCCCGGACTCGAGCCGCCTGGGGCCGGTCCTCTCGGTCGACGGCTCCGGCACCGAGCCGCCCGCGCTGCCCGGCAACGTCTACCTGACGAAGCCGAAGCAGCCCGGCGACCCGGCCGGCCTGTCGGTCGCGGTGCCAGCGCATCTCGGCCCGGTCGACGCAGGCGTCGTGATCGTCGGCGTGCGGCTGCAGCTGCGCCCCGATGGCGGGCTGCACGTCGTCAGCGACCCGATCCCCGCGCTCGTCCAGGGCATCCCGCTCGCGATTCGCAGATTGACCGTCGACGTCACGCGCAGCGGCTTCATGCGCAACCCGACGAGCTGCGGGACGAAAACGGCGTTCGGGCACTTCGACTCGCTCGGCTCCGAGCACGCCGAGATCAGCTCGACGCTGTCCTTCAACGGCTGCGACAGACTCGGCTTCGCGCCGAACATCAAGGCCTTCATCGGCGCGAAGCACCGCACGGGCGTCGGCGCGCACCCGCCGTTCACGACCGTCGTCACCGCCAACCCCGACGACGCGACGATCCGCACCGCGCACGTCCGCCTCCCGCGTGGCGTCGCGTCCAACACGCGCTCGCTCAACGCGGCGTGCGCGCCCGACGCGTTCACGGCCGGCAGATGCCCGGAGCAGTCGCACATCGGCAACGCGGTCGCGCACAGCCCGCTGCTGCGGGACCCCGTCACCGGGCCTGTCTATCTCGTCAAGCAGACGAGAGCGCTGCCGAGACTCGTCGTGCAGTTCCGCTCGCCGATCGCGTTCGAGCTCGACGGCGTCGTGAACATCGGCAAGCGCGGCGGGATCGGCACGACGTTCCCGGTGGTCCCCGACCTGCCGATCACGAGATTCACGTTGCGCTTCCACGGCGGCGCATACGGCGCGCTCGCGCTGACGCGGAATATCTGCCACGCGGCGTTGCGCCTGCCGGCGACGTTCACGGGTCAGAACGGCAGAGCGGTGAAGCGGCGCCCGCGCATCGCTGTGCGCGGCTGCCGAGGCGTGCGCGCGCCGAAGCGGCACAGACACCACCGGCACCGCTGAGACGCGCCTGTTTGCCGTCTCGTCCGCGTGGGGAACCCTTCTCGTGGAGGAGATGCCCCGGCACAGGGCATCCGTGTTCTTGAGGAGGTCACATGCAGCCCGTTCCCCGGCGGGTGATGCTGGCGGCTGTCTTGGTCGCGTCGCTCACCCTGCTTGCGGGCGCCGGAAGCGCCCGTGCCGCTTTCTCCATCTCGAGCGTGGTCGCTGCCCCGAGCACGACGCAAGCCGGGGGACACCCCGACCTCACCGTCGTCGTGAACTTCAGCGGCGACAACACACAAATCGGCGGCCCCGGCGCGACCAATCCGGTCGCCGACTCGCCGAGCAGATACACGGTTCACCTCGGACCGGGCCTGTTCGGCAATCCGCTCGCCGCGCCGACCTGCACGCTCGCTGACTTCCAGGCCGACAGATGCCCGGTGACGACGATCATCGGCAGCGGCGCCCAAACGTTCGTCGCGATCCTTGCGCCCGGCAGCCCGACGATTCAATTGCCGAGCGTCATCTACAACCTGGCGACGACGAGCGCGGACCAGGTGACGATGCTCGGCGTGCGCACGTTCGCCGGCGATCCCGGCCTGCTCTCCGACCCGGCGTTCCCGAGAGCGCCGACCGCGTCGCGGGTGCCGTTCGCGGTGACGCTCAACCCGAACGACTTGGGGCTCGACTCGACCAACCTCGAGCCGCTCACCGCGGTGAGCCCGACGCTTGGGCCGCTGCGCATCACGCAGCTCGTGTCGAGACTGTTCGGGAGAGCACTCACAGGCAACGCGTACATGCAGAACCCGACCGCGTGCATCCCGGTCGACGTGTCGGCCTCCGCGATCTCCAACGCGGGCGCCAGCGCGACCGGCGCGGCGGCGCCGTACACGCCGACGGACTGCGCAACCGAGCCGTTCGACGCCGGGCTCGGCATTGACCTCTCGACCACGCAAACCGACGTCCCGGCGCAGGTCGGCGTGACGATCACGCGGCCGAGCGCCGACATGCCGCGCCGCCAGGCGGACGTGTTGCAGTCGACGACGGTCCTGCCCGCGGGCATGACCGTCAACCCGTCGCTCGCGAACGGGCTGGAGGCGTGCACCGACGCGCAGTTCGGCGCGTCTGACCGCACAACCGCCGCCGGCTGCCCGGCCGCCTCGCGGATCGGCACGGTCAGATTCGTCTCGCCGCTGTTCCTGCAGACGTTCAACGGGCCCGTCTACTACGGCACGAGAACGCCGACGGCGTTCAACCGGCTGTTCGTCGACGTGCCGATCCCCGGGGTGCACCTGAAGCTGACCGGGCGCGTGACGCTCAATCCGGCGAACGGACAGGTGACGACGGTCTTCCAGGACCTTCCGCAGTTGCCGTTCACGGCGTTCGCGCTGACGTTCCAAGGTGGGGACCGCTCCGTGCTGACGACGCCGCAGACCTGCGGTGCGAACACGGTGACCGCGGACCTCATCCCGTACGCGCGACTGACGGATCCGACGCCACCCGACGCGACGCCGAGCGCGTCGTTCACGACCTCGTTCGACGGTGCCGGCGCCGCTTGCGCGGCCGCGCTCAAGCCGTGGTTCACGACGACCGTGACGAACACCAAGGCCGGCGGCAGAACGTCGTTCATGCTCAAGTTCGGGCGCGGCGACCGTGACAAGCGGATCGCGAGAGTGACGTTCCACCTGACGAGAGGGCTGATCGGCGACCTCGCGCTCAGCGGTCTGACGCAGTGCTCGCTGAGCGACGCGTCGAACGGCGCCTGCGCCGCGTCGAGCCGCATCGGCGACGCGACCGCGCAGGTCGGCACCGGCCCGGCGCCGGTCACGGTGCCCGGCGACGTGTTCCTCACCGCGCCGCGCGTCGCCGGCGACCCGGCCGGGCTGTCCGTCCGCATCGCGGCGCGCATCGGCCCGATCGACCTCGGCAACGTGATCGTGCCGGTGCGTCTGACGCTGCGCTCCAACGGCGGGCTCGACGCGATCGCCGACATCCCGCAGTTCCAGGAGGGCGTGCCGATCTCGCCGCGCCTGACGACGGTAACGATCAACCGCGCCGGCTTCATGCGCAACCCGACGCATTGCGGTCACCGCCGTTCGAGCGGCGTGTTCGACGGCGTCGGCGGCGGGTCGGTGACGACCCACGCGGCGATCGACCTGACCGACTGCAAGGCGCTGGCGTTCACGCCCAAGTTCTCGATCAAGGTCGGCGCGAAGGGCAAGACGCACGCCGACTCGCACCCGCCGCTGACGACGGTCATCACGCAAGGCGCCGGCCAGGCCGGCATCACCTGGGTCCACGTGACGTTGCCGACGGCACTTCCGTCGAACTCGATCGGACTGAATCAGGCCTGCTCGCAGGCTGCGTTCAATGCCGGCAGATGCGGCAGACGCGCGCGGATCGCAACGGCGAAGGCGATCAGCCCGTTCGTGACGAGATCGCTCAGTGGGCCGGTTTGGCTCGTCAAGCGCCCGCCCGGTGAGAAGGGTCTGCCGAGACTGGTCGTGCAGTTGCGCGGCCCGTTGTCGATCGACTTCGTCGGCAACATCAAGATCGGCAAGGGCAACAAGATCGCGACGACGTTCGGCACGGTGCCCGATCTGCCGGTGACGAAGTTCACCTTGAGCTTCCATTCCGGCAAGTACGGCATCGTCGCGGCCAACACGAACCTGTGCGCGAGAAAGCTGTTCGCGCCCACGGAAATCCGCGGCCAGAACGGCAAGCGGGTGAAGACGCGGCCGCAGATCACGGTGAAGGGCTGCACGAAGAAGCGATAGCCGAAGCCATCGAGGTGGTCGGGTAGCGTTCGCCGCATGAGCGCACCCGACCACTTCGACTTCTACACGCTGGTGCTGTTGGTGCACATCGCGTCGGCGGTGATCGCGTTCGGCGCGACGTTCGCGTTCCCGCTCGTCGACCTCACGATCCGCCGCAGCGACCTGAGCGCGCTGCCGGTCTGGCACGAGGCGCAGAACCAGATCGGCATGAAGCTGATCACGCCGTTCGCGACGCTGGTCCTGATCAGCGGGATCTACATGGCGGCCGACCGCTGGGACAAGTTCGGCGGCTTCTGGTTCAGCGCCGCGGGAGTGATCGTGATCGTGCTGCTTGGCCTCGGCCACGGCTTCTTCGCGCCGACCGGGCGCAAGATGCGCGACCGGGCGAAGGCTGATCTCGCGGCCGGCGCCGCCGAGCGCGGCACGATGAGCAGCGAGTACGAGGCGCTCGCCGCGCGCATGCGCGCCGTCGGGATCTCCAGCACGCTGCTCGTGCTGGTCGCGCTGCTGCTGATGGTCTGGAAGCCGGGGGCTTAGACCCGCACGACTTCGAGCCCTGCGACGCCGTCGACCGGGCCGAAGTCGTCGTCCTGCGTGATGACGGGGAGGCCGTGCGCGAGCGCGGTCGCGGCGATCCACAGATCGTTCACGTTGATTCGCCGTCTGGCCTCGGCGAGGTGCACGCGCAGGCGAGCCCATGCGGCGGCGACCGCCTCGTCGATTGCGAGCAGGTGGATGTCGCCGACCGCCTCGAGCGTCGCCAGCCGTCGCGCGCGCGTGTCGACGTCGCGGGCCGCGAGCACACCGACGTGCAGCTCGGCGAGCGTCACCGCCGAGATGGCGACCTCGTCAGGCAGACGCGCGGCGTCGAGCGGCCGGCCACTCTCGCCGGCGATCAGCACGCTCGTGTCGATCAGGCCGCGGGCCGGCGCGGCGCTCATCGCGCGAGCGGACCGAGCTCGTCGGTCGTCTCGCCCGCCAGCCGAGCGAGATCGGCGCGAAGGCCGGGATCGGCCTGCGCGACGGCGAGCCGCCGCGCCAGCTCGGCGCGCGGCAGCCAGCGGCGACGCTCCGTCGCGAGCGGCACCAGCGCTGCGACGGGCCTGCCGCGCGTCGTGATGACAACCTCCCCGCCCTCCTCGACCCTCCGGAGCAGCTCGGCGGTGTTGTTGCGCAGCTCCCGAGACGCCACCTCGTGCTTCATGCGACGATCGTAGCATCTCTGTAGCCGTGGAAGGACTCCAGCAGGCCGCCGCCGAACTCCACTCGCGATGCCCGAGATCCAGGCATCCCGCCGACTGGTGAAGTCCCCGCCCGAGCTGTGGGCCGAGGTCAGCGACGCCGCGTCGCTTGCCCGCCACCTCGGGGAGGTCGGCGAGATCACAATCACCCGGCTCGAGCCCGAGACGACGGTCGCCTGGGAGGGCGAGACAGCCAGCGGCACCGTCGCCCTCGCGCCGGCCGGGTGGGGAACGTCCGTGACGCTGACCGCCGAGCCGATCGCAGCCCAGCCGGCCGCGCCGGAGCCGGAAGCCGCAGCGCCCGCGCCGGAGCCCGTCGCAGCGCCCGAGCCGGAGCCCGAACCGGCCGCCGAGCCGAAGCGCTCATGGTTTCAGCGGCTGTTCGGCAAGCGGCGCAGAGCAGCAGACGCCGATCGGGCGGGTGGCGCGGGTGAGACGATTTCCGCGGCACCGCCCGCGGAATCGTCTTCACCGGCGACAGGACCCGCCCGCCGCAGCGCCGAGCCCGAGCTGGAAGAGCCAGCAGCCGAGGAGCCGACGCCGGATCCGTGGGAAGCGGTCCTCACCCAGGCCCTCGACTCGCTCGGCCAAGCCCACCACCGCCCGTTCAGCCGCGGCTGACGCGCGAATAGGCGCCCCTCCTCGCATCGCAGGTAACATGCCCGCCCGCATGGCGCGGCAGAAGGCACCCGAGACGTTCGACGAGAAGCTCGAGCAGCTGAGAGAGCTGCGCGAGGAGGCGATTCACTCCGCCTCCGCGGCCGCCGTCGAGAAGCAGCACGCGAAGGGCAAGTACACCGCGCGCGAGCGGATCGAGAAGCTGCTCGATCCCGGCTCGTTCCAGGAGCTCGACACGTTCGTGCGCCACCGCACGTACGACTTCGACATGCAGAAGAACCGCCCGTGGGGCGACGCGGTCGTGACCGGTCACGGCACGATCGACGGCCGCCGCGTGTGCGTCTTCAGCCAGGACTTCACCGTCGTCGGCGGCTCGCTCGGCGAGGTGATGGCGGAGAAGATGTGCAAGATCATGGACCTGGCGGCGAAGATCGGCTGCCCCGTGATCGGCATCAACGACTCCGGCGGCGCGCGCATCCAGGAGGGCGTCGTCTCGCTCGGCGCCTACGGCGACGTGTTCCTGCGCAACGTCAAGTGCTCGGGCGTGATCCCGCAGATCAGCCTGATCATGGGCCCCTGCGCCGGCGGCGCCGTCTACTCGCCCGCGATCACCGACTTCATCTTCATGGTGAGAGAGACCTCTCACATGTTCATCACCGGTCCCGACGTCATCAAGACGGTCACCGGTGAGGAGCCGACGTTCGAGGAGCTTGGCGGCGCGATGACGCACAACACGAAGTCGGGCGTCGCCCACTTCGCCTCCGAGGACGAGGACGCCTGCCTCGAGGACGCGCGCTACCTCTTCTCCTTCCTGCCGAGCAACAACCTCGAGATGCCGCCGCGCGTGCATCCGACCGACGAGCCGGACCGCATGGACCCGGAGCTCGACACGGTCGTGCCGGACTCGCCGAACAAGCCGTACGACATGCGCGACGTGATCCGCCTGGTGGTGGACGACGGCGAGTTCCTCGAGGTGCACGAGCACTTCGCCACGAACATCGTGTGCGGGATGGCGCGCCTCGACGGCTACGCGGTCGGAGTTGTCGGCAACCAGCCGGCCTCGCTCGCGGGCGTGCTCGACATCGCCGCCTCCGAGAAGGCCGCGCGCTTCGTGCGCACGTGCGACGCGTTCAACATCCCGATCGTCACCCTGGTCGACGTGCCGGGCTTCCTGCCCGGCACCGCGCAGGAGTGGGGCGGCATCATCCGCCACGGCGCGAAGCTGCTCTACGCCTACGCCGAGGCGACCGTCCCGAAGATCACGCTGATCACGCGCAAGTCCTACGGCGGCGCTTATGACGTCATGGCCTCCAAGCATCTCGGCGCGGACTTCAACTTCGCCTGGCCGCAGGCGGAGATCGCGGTGATGGGGCCCGAGGGCGCGGTCAACATCATCTACCGCCGCGACATCGCCTCCTCGCCGACGCCGGAAGACCGCCGGCAGAAGCTGATGGACGACTACAAGGCGCGCTTCGCGAACCCCTATGCCGCCGCCGAGCGCGGCTACATCGACGACGTGATCGTCCCGCACGAGACACGCCCGAAGCTGATCGCCGCGCTCCACACGCTGCTCACGAAGCGCGAGCCGGGCCCGAAGCGCAAGCACGGCAACATCCCGCTGTAGCCTCCCGCCGCATGGCGCGCGCGCTCGCGCACCCGTCGCCGGACCCGGTCGCGACCGCCGCGGTCGAGCGCCGCACGCCCGTCGTGCCGCTGCTCGCGCTGGCGACGCTGCTCGCCGCCGCGCTGCGACTGCCGTTCCTCGGCACGCAGTCGCTGTGGTTCGACGAGACCTACACGATCCATGTCGTGCACGGCTCGCTCGGCGACCTGTGGCATCGCGTCGGCGCGACCGAGTCGACGCCGCCGCTCTTCTATCTGCTGACGTGGGCGTGGGTCCATGTGATCGGCAGTGACGGCGCCGCCGCGGTACGCACCGTCTCGGCGCTCGCGCTCGTGGCAGCGGTGCCGCTCGCGTACGCGGCGCTGCGGCGGCTGACCGGCCGCGACGCCGCGCTGGCCGTCGCGGCACTGGTCGCCGTCTCGCCGCTGCTGTCCTGGTACGCGGTCGACGCGCGCGCCTACGGCCTGCTCGTGCTCGTCGCGCTGCTGACCGTGTGGGCGTGCGGCGCGGCGATCGAGCAGCCGTCGCGCAAGCGGCTGGCCCTGTGGGCGCTCGCGGCCGCGGCCGCGCTGTGGACGCATTGGTTCGCCGGCTTCCTGATCCTCGGCGAGGCGCTCGCGCTGCTGTGGATGCGCCGCGACGCGTGGCGCGGCGTGCTGTTCGCGAGCGGCGCCGCCCTGCTCGCGCTCGTCCCGCTGCTCGGCCTGCTGCGCGATCAGACCGGCGACGACCGCGCGTCGTTCATCGCCGACACGAAGCTCACCGACCGCGTCGAGCAGTTCGTGCGCCAGTTCGGCTCCGGCCAGAACGTCCCGCGCACGTGGCTGGAGGGCGCGCTGCTCGCGCTCGGACTCGCGGCGCTCGCCGCCGGCACGCTGCTGACGGTCCGCCGCGCGTTCGCGCCGCCCCGCGACGCGCTCGCCGACGACACCGGCGCGCTGCTGCCGCGCGACGGCGCCCGCGCGCTGCTGGCGGTGGCGCTCGTCGCGCTGCTCGTGCCGCTCGCGCTCGCCGCGATCAAGCTGTACGACCGCTTCAACGTGCGCAACGTCCTGTACCTGTGGCCGCTCGTCGCCGCACTTGCGGCGCCTGCGTTGCTGCGGCTGCGTGCGGTTCCGCTCGCCGCGCTGCTCGCGCTCGGCGTCACCGCCTCGCTGTGGGGGCAGCTCGACTGGCGCTACGAGAACACCGACTGGCGCAATGCGATCGCGCGGGTCGAGGCGGGCCCGCCTACCGCGCCGGTCGTCGCCGTCGGCCGCCTCGGCATCCCGGTCGCCGCGCTGTACCTCCACCGCACAGCCGCGACCGCGCCGCTTACGACCCGCCGCGCGTGGCTCGTCCTCGAGCCGGCGCGCAGCCCCGGCCATCGCGAGCTGGGACCGGTCGACACGCCGCTCGTCGCACGGCTGCTCGCCGCCTTCCCGCAGCACCGCGAGACGCGGCTGCACGCCTTCCGCGTGATCGAGCTGCGCGCGCCCAGACCAATCCGGCTCGACCCGGCCGCGCTGCCCGACGCCGCGCTGTTCCCGACTGTACGCTCAGCCGCCGGGTGATCTACCGCCTGCTCTACACGACGCTCCTCTCCCGTCTCGACGCGGAGCGCGTGCATCGCCTCACCGCTCGCGGCCTGATCGCGCTCGACCGCATCCCGCCGGTGCGCGCGCTCCTGCGCCGGCTGCTCGCGCCGCGCGATCCGGCGCTGCGCGTGCGCGCGCTCGGATGTGACTTCCCGAGCCCGCTTGGGCTCGCCGCCGGCTTCGACAAGGACGCCGGCGCCTTCGCGGCGTACGCGTCGCTCGGCTTCGGCTTCGTCGAGGTGGGGACGATCACGGCGGAGGGGCAGCCCGGAAACGCGGGCACGCGGATCTTCCGCCTCACGCGCGAGCGTGCACTTGTGAACCGCATGGGCTTCCCGAACGCGGGCGCGGAGGCCGCCGCGGCGCGGCTGCGCGAACGCAGCGCCGGCGCCCCGGTCGTCGGCGTCAACGTCGGCAAGACGAGAGCCGCCCAGGACGCCGCCGCTGACTACCGCGCGAGCGTCGGGCGGCTCGCGCCGCACGCCGACTACCTCGTATTGAACGTCTCCTCGCCGAATACGCCGGGCCTGCGCGACATGCAGGCAGTCGACCAGCTCGCGGAGCTGATCGCCGCGGTACGCGCCGAGCTCGACGGCGCGGGACAACGCCCACCTCTCCTCGTGAAGATCGCCCCCGACCTGTCCGACGAGGACGTCGACGCGATCGCGGACCTGGCACTGCGCGAGCGGCTCGACGGGCTGATCGCGACAAACACGACGATCGACCGCGGGGCGCTGCGCGACCCGACCGCTCCCGACGTGCCCACCGAGGGCGGGATCTCCGGCGCGCCGCTGAGACCGCGCGCGCTCGCCGTGCTGCGCCGCCTCCACGCGCGCACGCAGGGACGGCTCACGCTGATCGCCGTCGGCGGGATCGAGACGCCCGACGACGCATGGGAGCGCATCCGCGCCGGCGCGACGCTCGTGCAGGCCTACACCGGCTTCGTGTACGGCGGCCCGCTGTGGCCGCGGCGGGTCAACCGCGGACTGGCGCAGCGCGTCCGCGCGGCCGGGCTGGCGAGCGTCGGCGAGGTGGTCGGGGCCGACGCGCCGCCGGCGGCCGCGGGCGCGACTCAGAGCGGCTGACGCGCGCCGCTCACAGCGCGCCGCCCTTGCGCTGGTTGCACGGCGCGCACAGCAGCTGCAAGTTCTGGAGGGTCGTTGCACCGCCCATCGAGACCGGGATGATGTGGTCGTACTGCAAGTCGAAGTTCGACTCGCACTCGACGCAGCGCCCGCCGTCGCGCTCGAACACGGCGAGCCGCACCTCGCGCGGGATCGGCTCGCGCCGCTGGATCGGCTCGCGGTCGAGCACCAGCGCGGTGTGCGCCCGCTCGAGCTTGCGGGCGCGGCGCCGCTCGCGCTCGCGCACGAGCGCGAGCACGTCGTCCGCTTCGAGCTGCTCGTCCTCCCAGTAGCAGGCGTCCTCGAACCACCAGTACGCGCGGTCGCCGACGACCACGGCGCAGACAGGCTGCTCGCGCTGCTCTGCCTGCAGCAGCGCGAGCGCGCGGCGATTCCATACGCGCGGCAGCTTCGTGCGCCCGACGGTCAGCTCATAGCGCCAGCCGATCAGGCTCAACCGCCGCGTCCACGTGGCGTTTCTGGCCTCTCGCAGCACGCGCGCCATGATCGCGCCCGGGCCGGCGGAGCACACCGTCTACCCTCTCCCGCGATGACGACCGACGTCTCCGATCTCACCCCGGCCGAGGCCGCCGAACGCCTGCGCGAGGAGGACGGCTGGCAGGTCGTGGACGTGCGCACGCCGGAGGAGCGGCCCGACGGCGTGATCGAGGGCGATGTGCTGATCCCGCTCGCCGAGCTGAGCCAGCGCGCGGGGGAGATCGATCCGGCCCGGCCGTCGTTGATCTACTGCCGCAGCGGCTCGCGCTCGGCGATGGCTGTCGCGGCGCTGCGCGCCGCCGGCTACGACGCGCACAACCTCGCGGGCGGCATGATCGCGTGGCTCGCAGCCGGTCTGCCAACCGCCGAAAGCTAAATCCCCGAAACAAACCCGGGTTTGCTACCTTTGGCGCTCGTCGCGCGCTCGCCGCGCGCGCCGTCCTGACCCGTTCGTCCTCGCGAAGGAGGCACGCCGTCCCATGGAGCCGACCTCGGTCCACGAGCAGAGCAAGCATCCCGGCAAGCTGGGCTCGCTTGACAATCCCGAGGTCGTCCAGGACGTCCCGGGGCACGTCATCCCGATCCTCGAGCGCGAGTTCGACGACTTCGACACCGAGTCGACGCGCTTCCTGAAGGGCGAGTTCGACGAGACGGAGTTCATCAAGTTCCGCCTCAGACAGGGCGTCTACGGGCAGCGCCAGGCCGACGTCCAGATGATCCGCGTGAAGCTGCCATGGGGCGGCGTCAGTCCTGAACAGCTGGAGATGTTCGCCGACGGGATCGAGAAGTACGTGCCCTTGAGAAAGGGCCACGTCACGACGCGGCAGAACATCCAGCTCCACCACGTCCCGCTCCCCGACGCGGCCAAGTTCATCCGCATGGTGAGCGCTGCCGGCCTCTCCAGCCGCGAGGGCTGCGGCAACACGATGCGCAACGTCACCGGCGACCCGTGGGCCGGCGTCCACCCCGACGAGGTGTTCGACCCGACGCCCTACGCCGGCGCGTACGTGCGCTACTTCGTGCGCCACCCCACGACGCAGGGCATGCCGCGTAAGGTCAAGACGTCGTTCACCGGGTCCGACGCCGACCGCGCGATCTCCGGCATCCACGACGTCGCGTTCATCGCCAAGGAGCGCGACGGCGTGCGCGGCTTCCAGATGCTCGTCGGCGGCGGCACCTCGATCATGGCGCGCGTCGCCCCGGTCCTCTATGACTTCGTCGAGGCCGACAACGGCGAGTACATCAAGGTCACCGAGGCCGTCCTGCGCATCTTCGACCGCCAGGACTGGCTGCGCGTGAACCGCGCCCGCGCGCGCATCAAGGTCTTCGTCGACAAGTACGGGATCGACGAGCTGCGCGCCCAGGTCGAGGAGGAGCTGAAGGGCGACTGGGTCAACGAGCGCGACTTCGACCCGACGCCGAAGCTGTTCGTCCACGACGAGGAGGCGAACGCGCCGGCCGTGCCGACGAGCTACGGCTCGCCGAACGGCGACCTCTCCGAGTTCGAGGCGTTCCGCGCCGCCAACGTGCAGCCGCAGCGCCAGGAGGGTTTCTCGACGGTCCAGATCAAGATCACGCGCGGCGACCTGACGCCCGAGCAGTTCCGCGGCCTCGCGGCGATCATGCGCGAGTTCACCGGCGGCTACGCGCGCACGACGGTGCACCAGAACCTGCTGCTGCGCTGGGTCCGCGACGAGTCGGTCTACGACGTGTGGACGCGGCTGAAGGCGCTCGGCCTCGGCGACGCCGGCGCGGACGAGGTCTCCGACGTGATCTCCTGCCCCGGCACCGACTCCTGCAAGCTCGGCATCACCAGCTCGATGGGGCTCAACGCCGCGGTCAAGGAGCGGATCGACGCGATGGACATCCAGGACCCGCTCACGAAGCGGATCCACATCAAGATGTCCGGCTGCCCGAACGGCTGCTCGCAGCACCACATCGCCAACATCGGCTTCTACGGCGCCTCGATCAGAGTCGGCGACAAGACGATCCCCGCCTCGATCCCACACATCGGCGGCCACTATGAGGGCGGCACCGTCGGCTACGGCGCGCGCCTCAGACTGCGCCTGCCGAGCAAGCGCGTGCCCGAGGCCGTCGAGCGCTGGATCCGCTTCTACGAGGCGGAGCGCCAGGACGGCGAGGAGTTCAACGCGTTCGCCGAACGCGTCGGCACGAGAGCGTTCGAAGACCAGGTGCGCGAGCTGGCGATGCCCGCCGAGTTCAACCTCGAGAACATGAACTTGTTCATGGACTGGACGAAGAACGTGCCGTTTGAGGTGATCCGCGGCGAGGGCGAGTGCGCGGTCTGACCGCGTCATCCCTCCTGCAGGGCTCGGCTTCGGCCCCCCGCCCGCTAACCTCCGCCGCGTGAACCGCCGCCCGCAACTGACGATCGTCGCGCCGTCGGCCTCCCCGGAGGAGGCCGCGGCGGTGGTGGCGGCGCTCGAGCGCTTCATGCGCGAGACGGCGCCGGTCATCGTGGCCGAGCCGAAGCGGGTCGACCGCTGGACGCGCACGGCGCTGCTGGAGGGCGTCGGGCGCGAGGCCGAGATGCCCGCCGCGTGGGGCGATCCCCACCCGTGGGGACGCTGAGCGCCACCGCCGTCATCTTCGACTGCGACGGCGTGCTGGTCGACAGCGAGGTGCTTGCCGCGCCGATCCTGGCCGACACGCTCACGGCGCTCGGGCTGCCGACGACCGCGGCGGACGTCGACCGCGACTTCAAGGGCCGCTCGTGGGAGCACGGGCTGGACGTCATCCGCGCTCGCCGTGGCGGCGCCGAGCCGTGGCCCGAGCTGCGCGAGCGCTACCGCACCGCCCTGTTCGCCGCCTTCGACGCCGAGCTCCAGGCGATCGCCGGCGTCACCGAGGCGCTCAACGCGCTCGACGCCGCCGGGATCCCGCGCTGCGTCGCCTCCAGCGGCGACCACGAGCGCATCCGCCGCGGACTGCGCGCCGCCGGCCTGCTCGACCGCTTCCCCGACGAGGCGATCTTCAGCGTCGATGACGTCGCGCACGGGAAGCCCGCGCCCGACCTGTTTCTGCACGCCGCGCAGCGAATGGGCTTCGATCCCGCGACGACGGTCGTCGTGGAGGACAGCGCCGCCGGCGTGCAGGCGGGCATCTCAGCCGGCATGCGCGTGCTCGGTTACGCGCCCGACGGCAGCGACGGAGACGCGCTGCGCGCCGCCGGGGCCGAGCCGTTCGGCGCGATGGCGGCGCTGCCGCGGCTGCTCGCAGAAAAAGCATAAACCCGCTCGGGATTTGCTATTTTCGTTCGTCCATGAGCACGAGCGCGCCCATCGACACCCAGCTCACCGACGGCGCCGAGACGCTGTCGGCCGAAGAAGTGATCGCGCGGATGGTCGAGCGCTTCCACCCCCGCTTGCTGCTCGCCTCCTCCTTCCAGCAGGAGGAGTCCGTGATGATCGACCTGCTGATGAAGGTCGAGCCCAGTGCGCGCATCTTCACGCTCGACACCGGCGTCCTCTTTCCCGAGACGTACGAGACGTGGAGACGGATGGAGCAGCGCTACGGGATCGAGATCGAGGCGGCCAGCGGGATCTCCCTGGCACAGCAGGCCGCCGAGTTCGGCGACGCGCTGTGGGCGCGCGAGCCGGATCGCTGCTGCGCGATTCGCAAGGTCACGCCGCTGCGCGAGATCCTCTCCGGCGTCGACGGCTGGATCGTCGGCGTGCGCCGCGACCAGGCGCCCACGCGCGCGAACACGCCGAAGATCGGCTGGGACGAGAAGCACGCCATCTGGAAGGCCGCCCCGCTCGCCGACTGGAGCGAGAAAGACGTGTGGCGCTACATCCACAGCAACGACCTCCCCTACAACCCCCTCCACGATCGCGGCTACGCCTCGATCGGCTGCACGCACTGCACGGTCCCGGCCGCCGATCGCAGCGGCCGCTGGGCGGGCAGCGACAAGCTCGAGTGCGGGTTGCACGGCTGAGCCCCCTCGTGGGCACACTGGCACGATGGACTGGCCGCTCGTCATCCTGTTCGGCTTCTGCGTGGGGATCCTCGTCGGCACGACGGGGGTCGGCGGCGGCTCGCTGATGACGCCCGCGTTGATCCTCGTCTTCGGCACCGCGCCGACGACGGCGATCGGCACGGACCTCGCCTACGCGGCCGTCACGAAGACGGTCGGCGGCTGGCGCCACTGGCGCAGCGGGACGGTCGACATGAAGATCGCGCTGTGGCTGGCGACCGGTTCGATTCCCGGCGCGCTCGGCGGCGTCTTCGTGCTGCACCTGCTGGAGGACGCGCTCGGCAGAGGCTCGTTCGACGACACGTTGCTGACGATGGTCGGCGCCGCGCTGCTGATCACGAGCGCAGCCGTCCTGTTCCGCGCGCTCGTCAAGCACGTCAAAGGCGAGCGCGAGACGGTCGAGCCGTTCGAGCTGCGGCACAAGCTGATCGCCGTGCTCGTCGGCGTGAGCGTCGGCTTCGTGCTCGGCCTCACCTCCGCCGGCAGCGGCGCGCTGATCGCCGTCGGGCTGATCATGCTCTACCGCCTGACGCCGCGCCGCGTCGTCGGCACCGACGTCTTCCACGCCGCGCTGCTGCTGTGGGTCGCCTCGATCGCGCACCTCATCAGCGGCAACGTCGACCTGCTGCTGGCGGGGAACATCCTGATCGGCTCGGTTCCCGGGGTGTGGATCGGCTCGGGCCTCGCCACGCGCGTGCTGCCGGAGGGCATCCTGCGGCCGGCGCTCGGCGTCGTATTGCTGGCCGCCGGGCTCGCACTGTTCAACAAGGCCGGCTTCGACTATCCGATCTATGTCATCTTCCTGGTGCCAGCGCTGGTCGCTTTGGCGCTCACGGCCCTGCACGTCGGCCGCGAGCGCGTCGCGCGCTCGCGGGCGCCTCGCCCATCGACACCCACGACACCACCCGCTCCCGAATCCGCATGAGCCACGAGCTGTCACACCTCGACGCCCTGGAGGCCGAGGCGATCCACATCATGCGCGAGGTCGCCGCCGAGCTCGAGCGGCCCGTGCTGCTGTTCTCCGGCGGCAAGGACTCGATCGTCCTGCTGCGCCTCGCCGAGAAGGCGTTCCGCCCGGCGCGCTTCCCGTTCCCGGTGATGCACGTCGACACCGGCCACAACTTCCCCGAGGTCATCGAGTTCCGGAACCGGCTGATCGAATCGATCGGCGAGCGGCTGATCGTCGCCTCCGTCCAGGAGTCGATCGACAAGGGCCGCGCGGTCGAGGAGAGAGGCCCGCGCGCCTCGCGCAACCGCTTGCAGACCGTCACGCTGCTCGATGCGATCTCGGAGCACGGCTTCGACGCCGCGTTCGGGGGCGCCCGCCGCGACGAGGAGCGCGCCCGCGCGAAGGAGCGCATCTTCTCCTTCCGCGACGACTTCGGCCAGTGGGACCCGAAGGCGCAGCGACCCGAGCTGTGGCAGCTCTACAACGGCCGTGTGCGCAAGGGCGAGCACGTGCGCGTGTTCCCGATCTCGAACTGGACCGAGCTCGACGTGTGGCAGTACATCGAGCGCGAGCAGCTCGAGCTGCCGCCGATCTACTTCGCGCACGAGCGCGAGGTGTTCGCGCGCGACGGGATGCTGTACGCCGCCAGCGAGTTCGTCGAGCTGATGGACGGCGAGGAGGTCTTCACCGAGACGGTTCGCTACCGCACCGTCGGCGACATGACCTGCACCGGCGCGGTCGCCTCGACCGCCGCCACGCTGGAGACCGTGGTCGCCGAGATCGCCGCGACGAACATCACCGAGCGCGGTCAGACGCGCGCCGACGACCGCGTCACGGAAGCGGCGATGGAGGATCGCAAGCGGGAGGGCTACTTCTAGCCATGAGCGTCATCCACGAGTCGAACGGCAACCGCTCGGCCGATCAGCGGATCGCCGAGACCGAGCTGCTGCGCTTCGCGACGGCCGGCTCCGTCGACGACGGCAAGTCGACGCTGATCGGGCGGCTGCTGCACGACGCGAAGTCGATCCTCGCCGACCAGCTCGCGCACGTGAAGGAGACGAGCGAGCGCCGGGGCGACGGCGAGCTGAACCTCGCGCTGCTGACGGACGGCCTGCGCGCCGAGCGCGAGCAGGGCATCACGATCGACGTCGCCTACCGCTCGTTCCAGACCGACAAGCGCCGCTTCATCATCGCCGACTGCCCCGGTCACGAGCAGTACACGCGCAACATGGTCACCGGCGCCTCGACCGCCGACCTCGCGTTGGTGCTGGTCGACGCGCGCAACGGGCTCGTGCGCCAGTCGCGCCGCCACGCCGCCATCTCCGCGCTGCTGCGCACGCCGCACCTCGTCGTCGCGATCAACAAGATGGACCTCGTCGACTACGACCAGTCCGTCTACGACGCGATCGTCGCCGACTTCAAGAGCTGGTCGAACGGGCTCGAGTTCGCCGAGGCGACGTTCATCCCGATCAGCGCGCTGAAGGGCGACAACGTCGTCGAGCGGTCCGAGGCGATGGACTGGTACGACGGCCCGACGCTGCTCCACCACCTGGAGACCGTCGAGATCGCCGGCGACAGGAACCTTGAGGACTGGCGCTTTCCGGTCCAGTGGGTGATCCGTCCGCAGAACGACGACCGCTATCACGACTACCGCGGCTACGCGGGTCAAGTCGCGGCCGGCGTGCTGACGCCGGGCGAGGAGGTCGTCGTGCTGCCGTCGGGCCGCACGACGAAGCTGGCCGCGATCGACACGCACGACGGGCCGCTGCAGGAGGCGTTCCCGCCGCAGTCGGTGACGCTGCTGCTGGAGGACGACCTCGACATCTCGCGCGGCGACCTGATCGTGCGCGCCCGCGAGGCGAACCCGCCGACCGTCGCGCGCGAGCTGGAGGCGGTCGTCTGCTGGATGGCCGACGCGCCGCTGAGAGCCGGCGGCCGCTATGCGCTCAAGCACACGACGCGCGCGGTGCGCGCGATCGTCGAGGCGATCGACTGGCACCTCGACGTCGAAACGCTGACGCGCGAGGAGAACCAGCACGGGCTCGCGCTCAACGAGATCGGGCACGTGAAGCTGCGGCTCAGCGCCCCGCTCGTGTTCGACCCGTATACGCGCAACCGCGAGACCGGCTCGTTCATCCTGATCGACGAGGCGACGAACGACACCGTCGGCGCCGGCCTGATCGCGGCACCGGAGGCGTAGGACGGCCGCAAAGCGGCTTCCGCTCGCCCTGTGGGCGACTGGCTCGGTCGCGGTCGTCGCGGTCTTCGGATTGCCCTACACGCGCGACTGGGTCTTCGCGTGGGTCCTGCTCGGCGCGCTCGCCGTCTCGCTCGGCGACATCGGCGGCTGGCTGCGCGGGGTCGTCGTCGACTGGCTGCCGTTGTTTCTCGTGATGACGGCGTACGACCTCGCGCGCGGCGGCGCCGACGGCTGGCTCGCGCCGACGCACTACCTGCCGCAGGCCGACGTCGACCGATGGCTGTTCGGCGGCCAGATCCCGAGCGTGTGGCTGCAGGCTCACCTGCATCAGCCCGGTCGCGTGCAGTGGTTCGAGCTGCTCGCCTTCGTCGTCTACCTGTCGCACTTCTTCGTCACGCCGCTGCTGGCGGCGGTGCTGTGGGTCCGCGACCGCCGGCGCTTCCGCCGCTTCACCGCCGCGCTCGCGCTGCTGACGCTGCTCGGCTGCGTGACGTTCGTCGCGTTCCCGGCCGCGCCGCCGTGGATGGCGAGCGCGCGCGGGCTGATCGGCCCGGTGCAGCGCCTGATCCCGCAACTGTGGACGTGGAGCGGCGTCGGCGCCGAGACGGGGATCGTCGGCGCCAGCTACCGCTACGCCAACGACGTGGCGGCAGTCCCGTCGCTGCACGCCGCGCTGGCGCTGCTCGTGGCGCTCGCCGTGTGGCCGCGGCGCTGGTGGGCGCGCGTGCTGGTGGGCGCCTACCCGCTCGCGATGGCGCTCGCGATCGTCTACACGGGGGAGCACTACGTCGCCGATGTGGTGCTCGGCTGGATCTATGCGGTGGCGTGCTTCGCCGTCATCCGGTGGATCGCGTTGCGGCTTGCCGAGCGACGTCGCGCGACGGCCCGCGCGACGAATAGGTGAAGCGTCACGTTATTCTTCCGCCGCGCATGTTCTCGAAGGTTCTGATCGCCAACCGCGGCGAGATCGCGGTCCGTGTCATCCGCGCGTGCGAGGAGCTCGGCGTCGCGTCCGTCGCCGTCTACTCCGAGCTCGACCGCGACGCGATCCACGTCAAGCGCGCCGACGAGGCGTACCTGATCGGACCCGGGCCGGCGGCCGAGTCGTACCTCGTGATCGAGAAGATCATCGACGTCGCAAAGAGATCGGGCGCCGAGGCGGTCCACCCCGGCTACGGCTTCCTGGCCGAGAACGCCGCGTTCGCGAAGGCGTGCGAGGACGCGGGCATCGTCTTCATCGGCCCGCCGGCGAGCGCGATCGACGCGATGGGCTCGAAGACCGCGGCCCGCGAGCTGATGCAGAAGGCCGGCGTGCCGATCGTGCCAGGCACGACCGAGCCGGTCGCCGACGTGAGAGCCGCGCGCAAGATCATCGCGGACTCGATCGGCTTCCCGGTCGCCGTCAAGGCCGCTGGCGGCGGCGGGGGCAAGGGCTTCCGCGTCGCCTTGACGGACGACGAGCTGGAGAGCGCCTTCGAGGGCGCCTCGCGGGAGGGCGAGAAGTTCTTCTCCGACCCGACCGTCTACCTCGAGCGGTATCTCCCGGACCCGCGTCACGTCGAGGTGCAGGTGCTGGCCGACAGACACGGCAACGTGATCCACCTCGGCGAGCGCGACTGCTCGGTGCAGCGCCGCCACCAGAAGTTGATCGAGGAGTCGCCGGCTCCGGCGGTCGACGAGAGACTGCGCGCGCACATCGGCAGAGTCGCGACCGACGCCGCCGCCGCGGTCGACTACGTCGGCGCCGGCACGATCGAGGGCCTCCTGCAGGACGGCGAGTACTTCTTCCTGGAGATGAACACGCGCGTCCAGGTCGAGCACTGCGTGACCGAGATGACGACCGGCATCGACATCGTCAAGGAGGGCATGCGCGCCGCCGCCGGCGAGCCGCTCTCGATCAAGCAGGAGGACGTCGTCCTGCGCGGCCACGCGATCGAGTGCCGCATCAACGCCGAGGACGCGTCGAAGAACTTCGCGCCGGCGCCGGGCAAGATCGGCGCCTACGTCGAGCCGAGCGGGCCGGGCGTGCGCGTCGACTCGGGCGTCGGCCCGGGCGGCGAGGTCTCGCCGATGTACGACCCGATGGTCGCGAAGCTGATCGTGTGGGACTCCGACCGCGAGGCCGCCACGAGACGCATGCTGCGCGCGCTCGACGAATACGAGATCACCGAGCTGAAGACGCTGATCCCGTTCCACAAGGCGCTGCTGGCGACGAGACAGTGGGCGAACGCGGAGACGTGTCGCGATCTGGTCGAGGACAAGAGATGGCTCAGAGCGCTCGCGTTCGAGCCGGCGGCGCCCGCTGAGGGCGACGACGAGGGTGAGAAGGTCGAGCAGACCTACACCGTGGAGGTCTCCGGTCGCCGCTTCGACGTGAGAGTGATCGGCGCGCCGTTCGCGGGTGGCGTCGTAATGAACGGCTCCGCACCGGCCGCCGCGGGCGCCAGCCCGCGCAAGCCCCGCGAGCGCAAGAAGGGCGGCGGCGGCGCCGTCGGCGGCGACACGCTCCCTTCGCCGCTGCAGGGCAACATGTGGAGAGTGAAGGTGAGACAGGGCGACGCAGTCGAGGAGGGCCAGCTGCTCTGCATCATCGAGGCGATGAAGATGGAGAACGAGATCACCGCCCACAAGGCGGGCGTCGTCGCCGAGCTCCCGATCAGCGAGGGCGCCCCGATCGCGGCCGGCGACCCGATCGCGACGATCACCTCCCCCGCTGCCTAGGCCGCCACGTAGCGCCGCCGGACCGCACGACGGCCGGCAGAAGCGCCTGCGCGACGGGTTCCCGCCACGCGCTCGGCAGGCGGGAAGGATCTGGGTAGACCGGCGTCTGGTCGAATACTGACCGGCGTCTTCCGGAGCCGGTCCCGACGCGCTGGCACGAGCGCAAAGGAGGTTCGCATGTCTGCGATCCGTCCTCGCACCACCCTCGGCCCCGAGCCGTCGCGCAGGAGGAGGTGGTCGGCCCGCTGGCTCGCGGTCCTCGCGGCTCTCGCGGTGCTTGCGCTCGTCGCGCCGGCAACCGCCGCCGCCCACGGCCATGGACACGGGCACGGCGGTCGCAACGCGTTCGAGCAGCGCAACCTGATCTCCGACATCGCCGGGGTCGCCCGCATCACGGACCGCAACCTCGTCAACTCGTGGGGCATGGCGGCCGGCCCGAGCACGCCGCTGTGGGTGGCTGACAACGGCAGCAACGTCTCGACCGTCTACAGAGGTGCCGTGAACGGCAGCATCCCCGTGATCGCCCCGCTCGTCGTCGGGATCCCGAACGGCGCGCCGACCGGGATCGTCTTCAACCCCACGAACGGGTTCACGATCGGCGCCGGCGCGACGAGCGGACCGGCGCGCTTCATCTTCGACTCGGAGGCCGGCACGATCTCCGCCTGGAGCCCGAGCCTCATGCCCGGGACACAAGCGCAGCTGATCGCGAGCGACCCGAACGCCGTCTACAAGGGCCTCGCGCTCGCGACCTCGCGCAAGCTCGGCACGCGCATCTACGCGGCTGACTTCCACGGGGCGAAGATCGACGTGTGGAACGACCAGTTCAGACCCGTGAACACGCCGGGCGCGTTCGTCGACGGAGCGCTGCCGGCCGGGTTCGCGCCGTTCAACATTCAGGCGCTGGGGCGTGTGCTCTACGTCACGTATGCCAAGCAGGACGCCGCGGCGCACGATGACGTGGCCGGGCCCGGCAACGGGTTCGTGGACGTGTACGACACGAGCGGTCACCTGCTCAAGCGGCTCGTCTCGCAGGGGCAGCTCAACTCCCCGTGGGGCCTCGTGATCGCGCCGCGCCACTTCGGCCGCTTCGGCGGGGATCTGCTCGTTGGCAACTTTGGCGACGGGATGATCAACGTCTACAGCACGCACAGCGGCCGCTTCATGGGCCGGCTCGTGAACACCGACGGAAACGCGATTCAGGTCGACGGGCTGTGGGCGCTGCGCTTCGGCAACGGCGTCTTCGGCACGCCGCGGCACCTGCTGTTCACCGCAGGCATCGGCGACGAGGGGCACGGCCTGCTGGGCGAGCTCGTCCCGCGCTGAGACGCACCGCGACGCTGAGCGCAGCGGGGGCTGCGCTCAGCCGCGTGGGTGATTACTATATTAGGGTGATGGTGATGCGTTCGGTGCTTATGCCACGGCTAATTTCGCTTGTCACTGCATACATCGCGAGTTCCAGATAGATGCAGCCGGTCGCCGGCAGCGTCGGATTTATTTCAAGCGATCCCGAGGGGATTTCACCATTGCCCGAGCGCCTCCATATCGCCCTGAGCGGTCTTGCGGTCGTCGATCTGATTAGGCAGACCTGAGTGCCGAACGGCGACCTGAACCTCGCGATCACCGATACGCCGACCTCGTTGAAACGGAGAGAGGTTATGTTCGGTAGCGTGCCTTCGAATCCTTCGTACTGGATGTGCCAGGGGAGGGTTTCGGATAGAACGGTCGCTCCCGAGTTCGCGCTCCCTTCAATGCAATTATTCAATCTGGCAACTCTTATGAGCCCAACTAGACTTCCGGTGACCTTTCTCCAGGTGCTTGCGTGGAAGGCGCCTTCGAACGTCGCTTCACACTGGACGCCGATTTGATTGTTTGCTTCTATGCTGATCGTCCTGAAGGTCTGCCTAAAGCCGGTGTCCGAGTATGAGAACCGACCTGCGGAGGCGCTGGCAATCGCCAACCCGAGGAAGAGCACCGTCATCGCTGCGCAGAGCAGGAGCCGTTGATGAAACTTCATGGTTCCGGTCCTTAATGGGATCGCCGCCGCGATCCCTCGCTTTCTAAGACCGCGGGCGAGTGCTCAACGGCTGCCGGTGGAGGCCTCCGCAGCAAGCTCCACGGTCTCTATCGTGTTCAGGGCAGGCAGGGCGTCGATTGACGCGCCGGGCCGCCATGAACGGGTGACGCCATATCCCCCTTTCAACCGCCAGCAGGCGTCGCACCGCAGGCGACGACATCGGTTGAATGGAGCGCCCGCGCGCGTGACATCGACAGTACACACTACTTTTTTTATTGTCAATCGGCCGAGCGCAGCGGAGGAGCTGCACTCAGCTGTCCGCGCCGCGCACTGGCGGTCGGGGCGCGCAGCGCAGCGTCCTCAGCTCGCGCCGAGCAGGCTGACGTTGTAGTCGTGCAACTTGCGGTTGCCGCCGCCGCGGCGCGCGAGTGGGAGCGGCGCGGAGGCAGGATCCGGACCGGCGAGCGCTTCGACGTACGCAAGGTCCTCGCGCAGGATCGCGCCCGCGCGGACGTTGTCCAGCGGCTCGCCGTGGCCCGGTACGACGACGTTCGCCTGCTCGACGAGCGGCTCCAGGCGCTTCAGTGTCGCGCGGTAGGCGTCGAGCGAGCTCGACGGCGACAGTTCCGGGATCGCACCCGGCGAGAGGTAATCCCCGCACACGAGTACCCCGGCCCACGGAATCCACACCGCGGTCCCGTCGCTCGTGTGCCCGTCGGCCGGGTGCAGCTCCAGCTCGTTGTCGCCCAGCGCGCAGTAGCCGGGCACCGGCAGCGCCTGCACGCCTGGCAGCGACAGCGGCCCCGAACGGTCGATCAAGTACGGCTCGTCGAACTCGCGCAGCTCGCGCTGGGCAGCGCCAGGCTCGGCGGTAAGCCGCGCGGCGGTCGTCTCGCCGCAGCCGATCGACGCGTCCGGGAAGGCGTAGCGGCCGAGCAGGTGATCCCAGTCGGCGTGCGTGACGAGCAGCCCCGATATCGCGAAGCCGGCCTGGTCGAGCAGCGCCGGCAGCGCCTCGAGCTCCTCCGGCAGGATCGGCGAGTCGATCAGGAACGCCTCGTCGCCCGAGCGGACCGCCGTGCAGGTCGTCTTCCAGATCGCGCCGATCGCGACGACGACGTCGGGATGGACAGCGATCGCGCGCACGAAGCGCGCCTTAGAAGCCCAGCGCTCTAATCGCCTCGCGCAGGTTCGAGACCTCGAGATCCGGTCTCTTCTGGCCAGACTCGAGCTGCTGTCTCGAACGGTTGACCCACACGACGGGGACCTTCGCCTTCAGACACGGCTCGACGTCGTGGTAGTAGCTGGAGGCGATGTGCACCCAGCCTCTCTTGCCGCCGATGCGCCGCTCGCACTCCTTGAAGTGCGCCGGGTCAGGCTTGTAGGAGCGCACCTGCTGGGCGGTCACGACGAGATCGAAGTCGTGCGGTATGTGGCGGCGCGTGAGGCCGAGCAGCTTGTCGTCGATGTTCGCGATGAGGCCGAGGCTGACACCGGCTCTCGCGAGTCTCTGCAGCACCGGGTTGGCCTCTCTGAAGGCCGGCCAGCGCTGCACGGAGTCCGGCAGGAAGCCGCTGCGCGAGGGCTCAAGCGGCCAGCTGATCTCCTCCGCGATCTGCACGGCCGTGCGCCGCAGCACCTCGGCGTAGAGCTCGTAGGAACCAGCCTGGATCTGTTGTTGGACCGAGTGGAAGAGGGAGATCACGGTGTCCCGCTCCATCTCGAAGCCGTCGCGCTCAGCCTCCTTATTGAAGGCGTCGAAGGCCCCGGAGTCCCAGTCGATCAGGGTCCCGTAGACGTCGAATGTGACGAACGTGACGTTTCTCGGAATCGGCATCGGCCGCGCATTATGCCTTCCGGTGCGGCGCGGGGGCGCCGTCCCTCCACTGCGCGCTATGCGGACGACGCCTTCCAGCAGGGTCGGATATCGTGGCCGGCCGCTATGGACCTCCTTGAGTATCAGGGCAAGCAGCTCTTCGCCCGCCACGGGATCCCGGTTCCTTCCGGCAAGCCCGCTTCCACCGTCGCCGACGCCGTCGCAGCTGCCGACGAGATCGGCTATCCCTGCGTCGTCAAGGCGCAGGTCTTGATCGGAGGCCGCGGCAAGGCCGGCGGCGTCAAGCTCGCCAAGGACAGAGCCGAGGCGGAGCAGTACGCCTCCGACATCCTCGGCATGGACATCAAGGGCTTCACCGTCCACGAGGTGTGGATCGAGGCCGCGTCCGACATCGCGTCGGAGTACTACGCCTCGATCGTGTTCGACCGCGCCGCGAAGGCGCCGCTCGTGATGTTCTCCACGAAGGGCGGCATGGACATCGAGGCCGTCGCCGAGGAGACGCCGGAGGCGCTGGTGAGAATCCACGTCGACCCGCTGCTGGGCTTCCAGGACTTCCACGGTCGCCGCCTGGCCTTCGAGGCGGGCGTCGACGCCGACGTGGTGCGACCGGTCGGCGCGCTGCTGTCGAAGCTGTACGACGCGTTCGTCGCCGAGGAGGCGATGCTGGTCGAGGTCAACCCGCTGATCGTGACCGGCGACCGCGACGTGAAGGCGCTCGACGCGAAGGTCACGCTCGACGGCAACTCGCTGTACCGCCACCCTGACAACGCCGCCCTGCGCAACCCCTCCCAGGAGGACGAGCAGGAGCAGATGGCGCACGAGCGCGGGCTCACGTACGTGAAGCTCGACGGCGACATCGGCATCCTCGGCAACGGCGCCGGGCTCGTGATGTCGACGCTCGACGTCGTCGCGCAGGCCGGCGGCGCGCCCGCGAACTTCCTCGACGCCGGCGGCGGCTCGAAGGCCGACGCGATCGTCAGCGCCGTCGAGGTGATCCTCTCCGATGCGAAGGTGAGAGCCGTGCTGTTCAACATCTTCGGCGGCATCACCCGCTGCGACGAGGTCGCGAAGGGCCTGATCGAGGCATTCGACGTCGTCAAGCCGACGGTGCCGTTCGTCGTGCGCCTCGACGGCACGAACGACGTCGAGGGCCGCAAGCTGCTCGCCGAGGCGCAGCTGCCGAACGTGCACACTGCGTCGACGATGAACGAGGCGGCCGAGAAGGTCGTCGAGCTCGCGGCCGGATCGGGGGTGGCGGCATGAGCGTCCTCGTCGACAAGGACACGCGCCTGGTCGTGACCGGGCTGACGGGCCGCGAGGGCACCTTCCACGCGCTCAACAACCGCACGTACGGCACGAACGTCGTCGCCGGCGTCACGCCCGGCAAGCGCGGCCAGGACGTCGAGGGCATCCCCGTCTTCGACACCGTCCACTCGGCGGTCGAGGAGGCCGGCGCGAACACGGCGATGATCTTCGTCCCGCCGCGCTTCGCCGCCGACTCGATCCTCGAGGCGCTCGACGCCGGCATCAAGCTGGTGATCGCGATCACCGAGGGGATCCCGGCGCACGACGAGCTGCGCGTCTACACGCAGCTCAAGCGCACGCCCGGCGCCCGCCTGGTCGGCCCGAACTGCCCCGGCATCCTGTCCCCCGGCAAGGCGAACGTCGGCATCATCCCGGCGTCCTTCTTCAAGGAGGGCAACGTCGGCGTCGTCTCGCGCTCCGGCACGCTGACCTACCAGATCGGCAACGAGCTGGCCCAGCGCGGCTTCGGCAACTCCTCGATCGTCGGCATCGGCGGCGACCCGGTCCCGGGCTCGTCGTTCATCGACATCATCGAGCTGTTCGAGCAGGACCCGCAGACCGAGCTGATCGTGATGAGCGGCGAGATCGGCGGCTCCGCCGAGGAGGAGGCCGCGGAGTACATCGCGGCCAACGTCAGCAAGCCGGTCGTCGGCTACATCGCCGGCTTCACGGCGCCGCCCGGCAAGACGATGGGTCACGCCGGCGCGATCGTCTCCGGCACCGCCGGCACCGCGAGAGCGAAGGCCGAGGCGCTCGAGGCGAAGGGCGTCCGCGTCGGCCGCACGCCGACCGAGACGGCCGAGATCGCGATGGAGATCCTTTCGGCCTGACGCCGTCGGAGCGGGTTCCGTAGTCTGGGAGCATGGCTTCCGAACCCGCTCCGATCTCCTTCGCCCGCGGCGCTCCGTCGCTCGACATCGTCGACGTCGACGGCTTGCGCGCCGCCGCCGACCGCGCCTTCCAGAACGATCCTGCCGGCACGACCGCGTACGGCACGGCGATCGGCTACAGACCGCTGCGCGCGTGGATCGCCGAGCGGCACGGTGTGGCGCCGGAGCAGGTGATCGTCACGAACGGCTCGATGCAGGCGGACGCGTTCCTGTTCGAGGCGTTGGTGGAGGAGGGCGACGTCGTCGTCGTGGAGAAGCCGACGTACGACCGCACGCTGCTGTCGCTGCGCTCGCGCGGCGCCGACGTGCGACCGGTCGACCTGCACGAGGACGGGATCGACGTCGACGGCGTGCGGGCGCTGATCGAGGAGGGCGCCAAGCCGCGGCTCGCGCACATCATCCCCAACTTCCAGAACCCCGCCGGCTACACGCTCTCGGCCGAGAAGCGCCGCGCGCTGCTCGCGCTCGCGGCCGAGCACGAGATGACGATCTTCGAGGACGACCCGTACGTTGCATTGCGTTTCAGCGGGGAGTCGCTGCCGACGATGCTCTCGCAGGACAGCGCGGACCGCGTCGTCTACGCCTCGTCCTTCTCGAAGACGGTGTGTCCCGGCATCCGCGTCGGCTACCTCGTCGGGCCGGAGAAGCTGATCGCGCGCATCACGAAGCTCGCGACAAACACGTACATCTCGCCGAACATGGTCGCGCAGTCGATCGTCAACGAGTTCGTGCGGGCCGAGGACGGGGCGGCGTTCGCGCGCTCGGTCGAGCGCGTGAAGGGTGCGCTGTACGAGCGCGCCTCCGTGCTGTGCGCGGCGCTGGCGCGCGAGCTGCCGGAGGCCCGCTTCGTCGAGCCGGAGGGCGGCTACTTCCTGTGGGTCGAACTGCCCGCGGGCACCGACGGCGACGCGCTGTTCGCGGCCGCCGCCGAGCGCGGCGTGCAGATCGTCAAGGGCACGGACTTCCTGCTCGAGGGCGGCGAGAACACCTTCCGCCTCGCCTACTCCGGCGTCACCGTCCCGCAGATCGAGGAGGGCGTGGGGCGCCTGGCCGAGGCTGTGCGGTCTTTGGGCGTGGCCGCGTGATCGGCTGAGCCCCGGCGCTGCTGCGGGCGGGTCCTGTCAGGGCGAGAGGCCGTTCCGCGAGCAAGCTCGCGGAATCGCCCTTCGCCCCGCCACCCGCCCGATCGGCGTCGGCTTACCGCCCGTAACGCCCGCCGAGCACGAGCTGTCTCGGCAGTGCGGTGCGGGGCGGCGGCGATGGGTCGGCGGTGACGCTGACCGTCTCGGCGACGCTGCGGGTGACGACGTGCTCGGCGCCGTTGGAGGCGACGGTGATGTGGTCGTCGTCGGCGGCGGCGATCGTGCCGTCGAGGCCCGGCTCGAGCCCTGAGTCCTTGAGGTAGTGCAGCAGGTCCTCGGCCTCGTTCTCGAAGCGCAGGATTCTCACGCGTGCGCCCTCGGCGCAGTCGGCGAGCGGGACACCGAGGATGCGCTCGCCGACGTTGATCGGGTGGCCGTGCGGGCAGGTCGTCGCGTCGCCGATCGCGGCCTTGACGTAGGCCTCGAAGCGCGGCGACATCGCGTGCTCCATCCGCTCCGCCTCCTCGTGCACGTCGTCCCACGGCACGCCGACGACGTCGGTGAGGAAGCGCTCGATCAGGCGGTGGCGGCTCGTGATCTCCTCCGCGTGGCGGCGACCGTCCTCCGTGAACGCGATCACGCGGTCCTCGCCGCGCGTGACGTAGCCGTCTCTCTCGAGACGGCCGAGCATCTCGTGGACGGTCGGTGCGGACAGCTGCATGGCGCGCGCGAGGTTTGCGCCGGTCATCGGCAGGCTCGCCTCGTAGAGCCAAAACAGCATCTGGAGGTACTCCTCCTCGGCGACCGTGGCGTGGTCGTTGGGCACGCCGGTGATCGTAGTCGGTTTGTCCGCGCCGCTACGATCGGCGCCCGTGGCGCTTCCGCTGTCCCCTCCGATCACGCCGCAGCTCGCCCGCTCGCGCGCCGCGCTGCCCGACGGCGAGGGCTGGGCGTACGAGCCGAAGTGGGACGGCTTCCGTGCGCTCGCGTTCGTCGACGGGGATGAATTGACGCTCCAGTCGCGCGGCGGCAGACCGCTCGGGCGCTACTTTCCGGAGCTGCATTTCCCGGCCGGCCGCTACGTGCTCGACGGCGAGATCGTGATCGACGGCGAGGGCGGCCTGCAGGACTTCGACGCGCTCTCGAACCGCATCCATCCGGCGGCCTCGCGCATCGCGTTGCTGTCCAGAGAGACGCCGGCGCGCTTCCTCGCCTTCGACCTGCTCGCGACGGAGGACCGCGCGCTGCTGGAGCTGCCGTTCGCGCAGCGGCGTGAAGCGCTGGAGCAGTTTCCGTTCGCGGCGCCGGTCGAGCTGACGCCGTGCGTGCGCTCGGCCGCCGAGGCGGAAAGATGGCTGCGCTCGGCGGAGGGCGTGATCGCGAAGCGGCTCGACTTCCCATACAGACCCGGTGAGCGCGACGGCATGGCGAAGATCAAGCGCGTGCGCACGATCGACGCCGTCGTGCTCGGCTGGCGGCCCGGCAAGGAGGAGCGGACCGTCGGGTCGCTGATCCTCGGGCTGTACGACGAGCGCGGCGAGCTGTGCACGGTCGGCCACACGTCCGGGCTGAAGGCGGCCGAGAGACGCGAGCTGGTCGACAGACTGGCACCGTACGAGACCGGCGAGCGCGGCCACGGCGACCCATCGCGCTGGAAGAGCGAGAAGGAGCTGGAGTGGGTCTCGCTGCGGCCGGAGCTGGTCGTCGAGATCAGCTTCGACCACGTGAGCGGCCGGCGGATTCGCCACGGCTCGAAGCTGCTGCGCTGGCGCGAGGACAAGCCGCCGCACGAGTGCCGGGTCGAGCAGCTGTTCGAGTGAGCGAGCGGATACAGCAGATAAAGTGTTTGTACAATTTATTTGCTGTAGACCAAACAAAGTCTTCGCCGTAGGGTCGGGTCATGTCGACGAGAGGCCGCCATACACGGTCCGCGCTCTACGAGCGCCTCCGAGTCCAGGTTGCGGAACTGAGGCAGGAGCTCGGCGGCCTTCCGGCTCCCCATGAGGCCAAGGCGATTTGGCATGACATCTGGCTCGATGAGACACACCACTCGACCGCGATCGAGGGGAACACGCTCGTTCTGAAGCAGGTGCGACGACTCCTCGACGAGGGGCGCGCCGTGGGCAACAAGGAGCTGCGCGAGTACATGGAGGTGCGCGGCTATGCGAACGCGGCCGAGTGGGTCTACCGACACGGCGTCGAGCCAAGCTCATGGTCCGGGGCGCAGCTCGTCACGCTGACGGAGATTCGCCAAGTGCACGCGATGGCCCTCGGACCCGTCTGGGACGTGGCGCCACATCCACAGGCAGGCGACGACGAGCGTCCCGGCGCGTTTCGGCGCCACGACATCGCGGCGTTCCCTGGCGGTATGAAGCCGCCGCCGTGGACCGACGTCCCGGCGCGCCTCGACGAATGGCTCACAGAGGTTGGAGCTGTTCGCGGGTTGGACACGCCGCGTGTGCCAGCAGAGCTGGCGTGGCTCCATGCGCGTTTCGAGCAGATCCACCCGTTCCTCGACGGCAACGGCCGCACGGGGCGACTGCTCCTCAACCTGATGCTCGTACGCCTGGGTTATCCACCGGCGTTCATCCGCAAGGCGGACCGTGAACGCTATCTCGGCGCGCTGCAGCATGCCGACGACGGCGACTCCGGTCCGCTTGGCGAGCTCCTCGCGCGTGCGATCCTCGACAACCTGCACCGCTTCGTCGTCCCGGCCGTCGCCGGGAAGGAACAGCTCGTACCGCTGCCGGCGCTTGCGCGCGAACAGCTGTCCGCGAACGCGCTGCGCGTCGCGGCGGTGCGTGGCCGGCTGCAGGCCGTCAAGGGCCGCGACGGCGTGTGGCGCAGCTCGCATGAGTGGATCGACGACTACGTCGCGTCGCGGTACAGACGCGCGTAGGTGACAGGATGCGGCGCGTGACCGCTGCCACCACGAGCCCTCCGATCCTCGTCGCTCCGGCTGCCTTCGGCGGGACGCTGCGGGCGCCGCAGGTCGCGGCCGCGCTCGCGCGTGGGCTTGAGGCGGGCGGCTGGCCGGTCGACCCGTGCCCGGTCACCGACGGCGGCCGCGGCTTGCTGGAGGTGCTGCTGCCGGCGCTCGGCGGGGAGACGGCGGCGGTGTCCGTCGGCGAACGCTCGATCGGGATCGGGTTGGTCGAGGACGGCGGGACGGCGCTCGTGGAACTGCACGCGGCGCTCGGCGGAACCGCCGGCGACGCGGAGGCGAGCGCCCCGATCGGCGAGCTGCTGCTGGCCGCGGACGCGACCGGCGCAGCGGTGATCCTGGCCGGCGCCGGCGACCTCGTGGCGCGCGACGGCGGCGCCGGCGCGGTCACGGCGATCGCCGCCGGCGGCGGCTTGCGCGCGCGCCTCGTCGTGCTGTGCGACGTGCGCACGTCGGTCGAGCGGGTGGCGGAGGCGCTGGCGGGCGCTGGCGAACTGGAGCGCGACGCGGCCGAGACGCTCGGCGCGCGGCTCGACGTGCTCGCCGGACAGTTGCCGCGCGACCCGCGGGGTGTCGCGCACGGCGGCGCCGGCGGCGGGGTCGCCGGTGCGCTGTGGGCCGCGTGCGACGCCAAGCTCGAGGCGGGCGCGCCGTTCGTGCTGCAGCAGCTGGACTTCGACGCGCGCATGCGCGCCGCGCGCGCGGTGATCGTCGGCGAGGGCCGGCTCGACCTCGGCACGCTCGCCGGCAAGGCGCCCGGCGAGATCGCGACGCGCGCGCGGCAGGCCGGCGTGCCGTGCTTCGCCGCCGTCGGCGCGCGCACGCTCGACGCGTTCGGCGCGCGCATCCTCGACCTGCAGGCGGTGCTGGAAGCCGGCGACGAAGACGCGCTGGAGGCGGCCGGGCGGCGGCTCGCGACGCTGGTCTGAGCAAACTGCGGCGCGGATCGCGGTCGCTGGCCAGGACGCAGTGAGCGTGGCCTGCATACGCAGGCGAGCGAGCGAGGACGCCGCCAGCGACCGCGAGGCGTGCCGCAGCGATACGCTCGCGCCGCGCCATGCCGCCGATCCCCCGCCCCCAGCTCCCGCTGCCCCCGCAGCTGCGCCGCGCGGTCGTGGTCGGCGCCGGTTCGTTCGGGACCGCGGTCGCGGTGCTGCTTGCGCGCGGCGGGATGCGCACGACGCTGCAGACGCGCACGCCCGCGCAAGCCGACGCGCTGATCGAGGCGCGCGAGAACGCCGAGTACCTGCCCGGCGTCGAGCTCCCGCGCGAGCTGCGGATCGAGCCGGCCGCGAACGGGCTCGCGCGCGCGGAGCTCGTCTTCCTCGCCGTCCCCTCGCTCGGTCTCGGCGAGGTGATCGCGGGCTTGGAGCAGGCCGGGCTCACGCGGCGTGCGGCGGTCGTGTCGCTCGCGAAGGGCCTCGTGCCGCCGGACGGGACGCCGCCGACCGCGCTGCTGCGCGCCCGCTTCGGCGCCGAGCGCGTCGCCTGCATCGGCGGTCCGGCGCACGCACAGGAGATGGTGCGCGAGGGCGCCGGGCTCGTGGCGGCGTCGAGCGACGAGGCGCTCGCCCAGCAGCTCGCGGCGATGTTCATCCGCGCCGGCGTCGTGTGCGAGCAGTCGAACGACCCGGTCGGCGTGGAGCTGGCCGGCGCCGCCAAGAACGCCGCCGCGTTGGCGGCGGGAGCGACGGAGGCGCAGGGGTTGAACGCCGCGGGCGCGGCGGCCGGCCACATCTTCGCGGAGGTGTGGCGCTACGCCGAGCGGCTCGGGGCGCGGCCGGAGTCGATGATCGGGCTGGCCGGCACTGGCGACCTCGTCGCGACCGCGCTCGCGCCGCAGAGCCGCAACCGGCGCGCCGGCGAGCTGCTCGCGCAGGGCGTGCCGGCAGCGGAGATTCCCGGGCGCGTGGGTCAGGCGGTCGAGTCGCTGGAGTCGGTCCCGCTGCTCGCGCGCGGGCTCGCCCAGGCGGGGATCGAGGCGCCCGTCAACGACGCGCTGCGGCGCCTGATCGCAGGTGAGCTGCCGCTCGACGAGTGGGTCGCGCTCGTGCGCACGACGGTGCCGCCGCCGGCGCGCTGGCGCCCCGGCCGACGCGAGGGCGTCGGCGGTTGGGCGCGCGTCTGGGCGCGCGTGCGCGGCTGGTTCGGCGGCGCGCCGCGCGCGGGCGACGAGCGCTAACCGCGTTCCAGCTCCGGCTGCGGCGCCCCGGCGCTGCGCCAGGCGGGCACGCCGAGCGCGATCAGCAGCAGTTGCTTCTCGGCGCGTCGGATCACCTCGCGCTCGGCCTGCACGTCGCCGCTCGGCGTCTCGACGATCTCCTCCGCCGTCGAGACCATCGTGTTCACGATCAGCGTGGCGAGCACGCCAAGATCCTCGGTCGTCCAGGCGTCGAGGAACGGGAAGCGCGCGAGGTCGGTCGCCAGCTCGCTGCTGAAGAGGCGGATCTCGGCGCGGATCGCTTGACGCAGGACCGGCATGCCGCTCGAGCGCTCGCGCGCGACGAAGCGGAAGTGCAGCCGGTGCGCGTGGACGTGACGGACGAGGATCTCGACGGAGTCGCGGATCACGTGCTCGAACGCGAGGTCCTGCGCACGCGCGTCGCGGATCATCCGCCGCAGCGTGCGGAAGGAGTCGTCGATCAGCGCGAGGCCGAGCTCCTCCATCGAGTCGAAGTGGCGGTAGAAGGCGGTCGGGACGACGCCCGCCTCGCGCGCCACCTCGCGCAGGCCGAGGCTGCCGAAGCTCTTGCTCTCCAGCAGCCGCAGCGCCGCGTCCAGCAGCGCGACGCGCGTGCGCTCCTTCTGCTCGCGGCGCGTCATCGGTGCTCTGCTGTTCACCGAATCTGTGTGGCCCATGTCACAGAGGGTACCTGGACTTCCGACGTTGGATGGCCTAACTTGTGCACAAGTGTTCACTCAAACTCCACAGCGACTCGCCCGCAAGCTGCTTGCCTCGCCGCTCGCCGACGCGCTCACGACGCCCCACGGCGTCGACCGCTACGTCGAGCTGGTGCGCCCGACCTTCTCGCTGCAGGAGGTGCGCGCCGAGGTCGTCGCGGTGCGCCGCGCGACCGCGCGCAGCGTCACGCTCACGCTGCGCCCGAACGCGAACTGGGAGGGCTTCCGCGCCGGCCAGTTCGTGCGCCTGAGCGTCGAGGTCGACGGCGTGCGCCACACGCGCTGCTACTCGCCCGCCTCCTCCGCGCACGTCGGCGACCTGATCGAGGTGACCGCCCACGCGCAACCGGACGGCGTCGTCTCCCCCTTCCTGCGCGCCAGCGCGCGCCCCGGCACGATCGTCGCCTTGTCGCAGGCCGAGGGCGAGTTCGCGCTGCCGGACGCGCGGCCCGAGCAGCTCCTGCTGGTCAGCGGCGGCAGCGGCATCACGCCCGTCATGTCGATGTTGCGGACGCTCTGCCACGAGGGCTACCGCGGCCGCACCGCCTTTCTCCACTACGCGCGCGACGCACACGACGTCGCGTACGCGCGCGAGCTCGCCGAGCTGGCGGCCGGTCACGCGAACGTGCGGCTGCTGCACGGCTACTCGCGCCGGCCGGACGGCGGCGAGCTGCACGGCCGCTTCAGCCGCGAGCACGTGCGCGCAGGCGGCGTCGACCCGCGGCAGGCGCTGACGTTTGTCTGCGGGCCGACGGCGCTCGTCGAGTCGGTGCGCACGACCTGGGCGGCGGACGATCTCGACGCGCGCCTCTACGTCGAGCAGTTCGCGCCTCCGGCGCCCGTGTGGGTGGAGAGCGCCGACGGCAACGTCGCCGGCACGCTGCGCTTCGCGCGCAGCGGCGTCGAGGCGGCCGGCACATCCGCACCGCTGCTCGACCAGGCCGAGGCCGCCGGCCTCACGCCGACGTCCGGCTGTCGCATGGGCATCTGCCACACCTGCACGTGTCGCAAGCTCGAGGGCGCTGTGCGCGACGTGCGCACCGGGGAGATCTCGACCGCCCCCGACGAGCTGATCCAGATCTGCGTCAACGCGCCCGTCGGCGACGTGACGCTCGACATCTGACCCTTCCTTCCAGGAGCCAACGCCATGAGCACGACCTCACCGCCGCAGCTGACCCCGGAGCAGCTCGACGCGTTCGGGCGCGAGCTCGACGCGATCCGCGAGCGCACGATCGCCGACCTCGGCGAGCGCGACGCCGACTACATCCGCCGCATGATCGCGACGCAGCGGAGGCTTGAGATCGCCGGTCGCGCGCTGCTGGAGCTCGGCTTCCTGCCGCCCGCCTGGCTCGCCGGCACGGCCGCGCTGTCGGTCTCCAAGATCCTCGACAACATGGAGATCGGCCACAACGTGATGCACGGCCAGTACGACTGGATGAACGATCCGGCCGTCAACGGGCAAGCGTTCGAGTGGGACACGGCGTGCCCGGCGGACCAGTGGCGCCACTCGCACAATTACGTGCACCACACGCACACGAACATCCTCGGCAAGGACCGCGACATCGGCTACGGCGTGCTGCGTATGTCGGAGGATCAGAAGTGGCATCCGTACTACCTCGGCAACCCGGTGTACGCGGCGCTGCTGGCGCTGTTCTTCCAGTGGGGCGTCGCGCTGCACGACCTGGAGGTCGAGCAGCTGAACAGCGGCAAGGCGTCGTGGCGCGAGAAGGGCGAGATGCTCCAGGCGATCTGGAAGAAGGGACGCCGGCAGGCGCTGAAGGACTACGCGCTGTTCCCGCTGCTCGCGGGCCCCGGTGCGCCGTTCACGTTCGCCGGCAACCTGACCGCGAACGCGGTGCGCAACGTGTGGGCGTTCACGATCATCTTCTGCGGTCACTTCCCGGAGGGCACGCACGAGTTCACCGAGGAGGAGACGGAAGGCGAGACACGCGGCGAGTGGTACTTCCGCCAGCTGCTCGGCTCGGCGAACCTCACCGGCGGGCCGCTCTTTCACATCATGAGCGGCAACCTCAGCCACCAGATCGAGCACCACCTGTTCCCCGACCTGCCCGGGCACCGCTACGCGGAGCTGGCGGTCGAGGTGCGCGAGATCTGCGAGCGCTACGGGCTGCCGTACAACAGCGGGCCGCTGCACAAGCAGTTCGGCAGCGTCGTCAAGAAGATCGTCAAGCTGGCGCTGCCGGGCGGCGGCGGTGGCGAGCCCGAGCCGGAGCAGGTCGCGGCGGAGCCGGCGCTCGCCGAGCGCGAGCTCGTCGCCGCCTGACGCTCAGGCCCGCTCGGCGAGCGTCGTGACGACAGCCTCGTAGACGCCGGCGCCGTAGGACGCCTCCGCGATGCGCACGTTGTCGCGGCCGGCGATCGCATCGCGCAGCGTCGGGTCCTTCTCGATCGCGTTGGCGACGAACCAGAACGCGCCGACGGCGGCGGCCGCGCCGAGGTCCTCGCGCGAGTCGCCGACGGCGATGCACTCCTGCGCCGTATAGCCGCGGTTCTGCATGTGGCGGGCGACGGCGCCGGCCTTCGAGGCCGCGCGCGGGACGAGGTGGTAGGCGCGCACGAACGGCAGCTCGGCGAGCTCGGCCGAGCGCGAGCGCACGACCCCGTTGTCGACGAGCCGCAGGTGGCCGTGGCCGTGCTCCTCCAGCAGCGCGTCCGCCTCCTCTGCCTCGATCAGGCCGCGGAAGAGGTGCGAGACGTCGCGGTTCTCGTGCCACGGCGCGTGGTACTCCAGCCGTCTCGCGTAATGGGAGAGCAGCAGCGCCGGCGCTCCACTCGCCTCGATCTGCGCGTGGATCGTGAGGCCCTCGTCGGTCGGCTCAAGCCCGCCGGTGAGCCACTCCAGCTCGCCGTCGACGACGAGCCCGGAGCCGGCCTCGAAGATGTAGGCGGTCTGCCCGAGCAGGCGCGCGTCCTCCATCACCTGCGCCTGCCGTCGGCCGGAGAAGATCACCACCTCGACGTCGGCGCGGTGGCACGCCTGCAGCGCGCGCACGGCGTCGAGGCTGAAGCCGCCGTCGGCGTCGCGCAGCAGCGACGCGCCGGGGCCGAGCAGGGTGCCGTCGAGATCGACGTAGACGCAGCGGAGCATGTGGCGCCGAAGTGTGAAGCATGGGCTACGTTGCGGGCATGACGCTCGCCCGGCTGTCGTTGCTGCTGGCGCTCGTGGGCGGTGGGCTGGTGCTGGTGGGCGTGCTGGTCGGCGGCGACACGTCGTGGTTGGGAGGCGGGATCGAGGGCGCATACTTCACGCGCGCGGCCGGTACTCCGGCGTACTCCGGTGTGCTCACCGGTTCGTTCAACCCGGACGGCCCGCAACTGCTCTCGCTCCACGACGGCAACCTGTGGCTCGGCGCCGGCATCGCGCTGCTGCTCGCGGCCGCCGGCGCGCTGTTCGCGCACGCTGCGGGCCTGCGCCTCGTCCGCTCGCACGACTGAGCGCGCCGAGCCGCGCGCCGCGCGTACCATCGACGCGATGGCCGTCGCCCCTCGCACCGAGCCGTGGACGGAGCTGCTGGAGCGCGGGCGCGCGGACGAGCGGCTCGTGCACGAGTCGAGCGTGCCGCCGCGAGCGGGGCATGCGGTCCCGATCCCCGGCGAGCTGCACCACGAGCTGCGCGACGCGCTGGAGCGGGTCGGGATCGCGGCGCTGCACACGCATCAGCACGACGCGCTGATGGCGGCGATGGACGGGCCGCTGATCGTCACGACCGGCACCGCCTCGGGCAAGTCGCTGTGCTTCAACCTGCCGACGTTGCAGCAGCTCTGCGTCGACCCGCGCGCGCGCGCGTTGTACCTGTATCCGACGAAGGCGCTCGCGCAGGACCAGGCGCGCGCGCTGGCGGCGCTGAGACTGCCGCGGATCCGCCCCGCGATCTACGACGGCGACACGCCGCAGGCTGAGCGCCGCGCGATCCGCGCGAGAGCGAACGTCGTCCTCACGAACCCCGACATGCTGCACGTCGGGATCCTTCCCAACCACCGCGCGTGGGGCGACTTCCTCGCGAACCTCGCGGTGGTGGTCGTCGACGAGGCGCACGTCTACCGCGGCGTGTTCGGCTCGCACATGGGCAACGTGCTGCGGCGCCTGCGGCGGATCGCCGCCGCGTACGGCACCGAGCCGCGCTTCCTGCTCGCGAGCGCGACGGTCGCCAATCCGCTGGAGCTCGCGCAGCGGCTGACGGGTTTGGAAGACATCGCCTTGATCGACCGCGACGGCGCGCCGTCCGCCGAGCGCACGGTCGCGATGTGGAACCCGCCGATGCTCGACGAGGCGTTGGGCGTGCGCGCGAGCGCGCTGAGCGAGGCGGCCGACCTGTTCGCCGATCTTGTGAAGGCCGGCGCGCGCACGATCTGCTTCATTAAGTCGCGCAAGGCGGTCGAGCTGATCTTGCGTCACGCGACCGCGCGGCTGGAGAGCGGCTCGCGGCCCGACCTGGCCGACCGCATCGCGCCCTACCGCGCCGGCTACACCTCGCAGCAGCGGCGTGAGCTGGAGGAGCGGCTCACGCGCGGCGACCTGCTCGGCGTGGTTGCGACCGACGCGCTGGAGCTGGGGATCGACATCGGCGAGCTCGACGCGGCGATCTGCGTGACGTTCCCAGGCACGGTCGCGTCGCTGCGGCAGATGTGGGGGCGCGCGGGGCGGCGCTCGCGCGGGCTGGCGGTGTACGTGGCCGGCGAGGACGCGTTGGACCAGTTCTTCTGCCGTCACCCCGACGAGTTCCTCGGGCGGCCGGTCGAGGCGGCGATCCTCGACCACGAGTCCGAGCAGATCCACGCCGCGCACCTGCTGTGCGCCGCGCACGAGGGGCCGCTCGCGCCCGGCGAGGCGGACGTGCTGGGCGCGGGGTGGCGCACGGCCGCCGAGCGGCTCGTGAGCGCCGGCCTGCTGGTGGAGCGGCGCGGCGCGTTCCAGCTGCGCGCGCCGGAGGACTACCCGGCCGCGCGCGTGCCGCTGCGCTCGTCCTCCGCCGACGTGTTCAGCCTGATCGACGTCGCGTCCGGCGAGATGATCGGGACGCTGGAGGCGGCGCGCGCGTTCTCGACCGTGCACGAGGGCGCGGTGTACCTGCACCTGGGGCGTGCATACGAGGTCGTCCAGCTCGACCTGCACGAGCGGCGCGCGCTGCTGAAGCCGTTCGACGGCGACTGGTTCACGCAGCCGAAGCGCGAGACGATGACGGCGATCGAGCGGTTGGTCGAGCGGCGAGAGGCGATGGGCGTGACGCTGTCGTTCGGCAACGTCGTCGTCACGGAGGTCGTGACCGGCTACCAGCGCAAGGCGCTCGCCGACCATCAGCAGATCGATTTCCAGTCGCTCGATCTCCCCGAGACCGCGTTCAGCACGCAGGCGCTGTGGTACGAGCTCGACGCGGTGTCCGTCCTCGGGGAGGACGCCGGCCTCGGGATCGAGCGGCTGCTCGGTGCGCTGCACGCAACCGAGCACGCGCAGATCGCGGTGCTGCCGCTGCTGGCGATGTGCGACCGCTGGGACATCGGCGGGCTCTCGACGAACGCGCACCCGCAGACCGGGCGGCCGACGATCTTCATCTACGACGGGCACCCCAGCGGCGTCGGCATCACGCGCGCGGGCTACCGCGGCTTCGAGCGGCTCGTCGGCGACGCGCACCGGCTGATCGCCGAGTGCAGATGCAAGCGCGGCTGTCCGTCGTGCGTGCAGTCGCCGAAGTGCGGGAACCTGAACGAGCCGCTGTCGAAGCAGGGCGCGAAGGCGCTGCTCGAGCGGCTGCTGCGCGCCTGAGCGCGGGGGCGCCAGCGGCGGTTCGCGCGCGGACCCGCGATCGCGGCGATGCACAGCTTCGCTGACCAAAGCTGCGCAAGGCGGCGTACGCCGTTGTGGGGGTGGGGTAGGGCTGCCGAGGCTGAGAGGGATGGCTCGATCCATTCGCGCCACTTCTCTCCTCCTCATAGCTCTCGGGGTCGCGGCGCCGGTGCTGCCGGCCAGTGCGGCAGCGGCGAATGCCGGCGGCGCGGCCCCGGGGGGAGAGGTGTCCTCCTCCGCTCCCGCGAGCGGCGGCTCGACCGGTGGCGCCGCCCCCGGCGAGACCCCGACCGAGAGCGCCAGAAGCTCCGCGGTCGGCGGTGCGCTGCCAGGCCACAGACCGCCACGGCGCAAGATCGTGCGCAGACGCATGCCGAAGGCGACGCCGAGAACGCGCGCGAAGAGACCGGTGCAGAGCAGACCGCTGCCGCCGACGCCGCCGGCCTCGACGGTTCCCGGCACGTTCCCGGTGCAGGGGCCGTTCTCGTTCGGCGGAGACGACGCGCGCTTCGGCGCCGGGCGCCCCGGCCACATCCATCAGGGGCAGGACGTCGTGGCCGCGAGCGGGCAGCCGATCGTGGCGCCGGTCGCCGGCACGGTGATCTGGAAGGCGAACCAACCGGGCGGCGCAGGGATCTACCTCGTCGTGCGCGGCGCCGGCACCGGCGAGGTGCGCGACTACGTCTTCATGCACCTGCTGCGCGGGTCGGTGCTCGTCGCCCCCGGCGACGCGGTGACCGCGGGGCAGCAGCTCGCGCAGGTCGGCGCGACCGGTGACGCGTCCGGTCCCCATCTGCACTTCGAGATCTGGGTCGGCGGTTGGTACGCGAGAGGCGGCGCGCCGATCGACCCGCTGCCGCAGCTCAAGCGCTGGGCGGGGCTCTAGCTGAGCCGCGACCACGCATCGGGCAGCGCACGCCACGATCTTCAGGCACCTCCAAGGGTGCGCGGCAACATGCGAGTTCGTATCGTGCAGGCTCGTGAGTGGAGCAGCGCCTGATTCAGGAGTTCCAGGAGAAGAGATCCTCGATCACTCACGCGCGTATGTGCGACTGACCGTCGAGACGCTCGAGGCGCTTCCTGCCCTCGCGGAAGCGGTCGAGGCATTCGAGCCGGTGCCCGGCCCAGCGGGCGAAAGCGTGGCGAGATGGCTGCGCGAGCGGGCCCTGCAGGAGCCGCAGGAGGCGACGATCCGAGCACGCCTGAGCTTCGGCCGGATCACCGGCGTCTACGCGCTATGTGCAGCGCAGGTTGCGCTGGCCGAGGAGGCGCGAGCCGAGTTGGGTGGGCTTCACTACCGCACGCAGCCGGCCGTGCTTCTCGCCCAGTTCGCACGCGCTGCAGATGCTGAGGGAATCGGAAGCGAGCTGCTCGAGCATGCCGTTGGGGCCACGCGCCGTGCGCTGTGGTGGATCGGGGCGACCGTGCTCGTCGTCGATCCGTTCGATGAGGCGACGGACGACTATTGGCGCGAGCGCTGGGGGCTGAAGCCTTCCGAGCAGCGCGTCCCTGGGAATCGCCGGCTTCACCGTCTGTGGACGGCGATCCCGCGTTAGAAGTTCGCCTGCTCGGCGTCCAGCTCCGCGAGCAGCGCGTCCCCGCGCGCGAACAGCTCGTGCACACGTGGGTCCTGTCGCGACTCCTCCAGCTCCTGCTCGTCGATGACGACGACGGCGTCGTCGAGCGCATCGTGGAGCTTGTCGCGATCCAGGGTGGAAGCCATTGGCATAAGCGTACCCGGCATTCCAAGCTTCCGGGAAGCTGAATGCCGAAAGTCGACTACCAAGGACCGGGGACCGATTTCCTGACTACCGGCTCTCGGAATGCGATAGCCTACCTCCGTTTTTCAGGAACGGAGGCCAGCGATTTCACACGCTACGGCGGACGTCGGACGGATCCAGCTCCGAGCGCGCGAGCTCTCGAAGTCGCTGTTCGGTGCGCAGTTCCGGGCCGAGGTCGCCGCGTTCATCGCCGCCGGCGAGCCGCCGTTCTGGGCTCGCGCGATGTCGCAGCAGCTTCAGATCCCTGAGAACAAGGTCGCAGCAGAGCTTTCGCGCTTTGCGGCCGATGGCCTGCTGACTGCAATCTCCGTTGCAACGTGGGATCGCCGCAAGCTCTACGAGCGCAGCCCGGCCAGCGACCGGTACTGGCAGGCCGGCTACCAGCTGATCGAGCAGGCGGCCGCCGAGGAGGCGCTGCGCATAGGCATCGGAGCCGGCTCGGCGCTGCAGGAGTACCTCGACCGGGTCCACGCCGGATGAACGCGGTCGCCGTCGCGATGCTGGTGCTCGAGTTCGCCACCGGGGTAGTAGCCACCCAGGCCGGCGACGTCGGCGGTCGCTACGTCACGGGCGGGGCGGTCGGCCTGATGGCACTGACGATCGCGTTTCTCGTCGTCCGGACCCGGCGCAGGCCGTCGCTCGCCGACGAGCTGGATCGCTTCGTGGAGGAATGGGAAGCCGCGAGCCCATCCGGCGACAGCCGCGCTCGCAGGCAGCACGAGCTCGACATGCTCGAATGCTTCAGAGATCGCCTCGCGCCGAGGGTTCGCGAGGAGGCTGGCCGGCTGCGCAGAGCCGCTCTGCTCGGCAGGCGCGCCGCGCGCGCTTGGGACAACCCCAAGAGCCTGAGAGAGATCAAAGCGATCGCGGAGCGGCTCAAGCGGCTCAAGTCCCATCGGGACTTCTGAGCCGAGGCCGCAGCCCCGCTACGCCTCGACGCTGCGCACGAGCGCGAGCTGCTGCACGATCGCGCCGCCGGCGAGCAGCGCGATCAGGGCCTTGCTGCGAGCCGAGACGGCTCTGCCGGCGGCGAGGGTCGCGACGAGGTCGGTCGCGTCTGCGAGCGTGGCGGCCAGCAGCCACGGCTTGAGCGGACCGCCGCTGCGGCGGGTCGCGAGCGTGCCGAGTGCGAGCGCCATGTCGCGCGCGCCGACCGCGCGGAGCGGGACGCCGGCGGTCGCGCGCCTCGCGTCCTCGCCGATCCAGGCGGTGCCGACCTGAGACTGCGGCTTGGCGACGAGCAGCGCACCGATCGCGAGGCGACCGGCGATCAAGCCTGTGAGCATCGTGCGCGGGGTCATCCCGTCCGATGCTAGCCGCCGGCCGCTTTCCAGTGCGCCGATGGCAGGGTAGGCTCGCCCCGATGGCGTTCAGATCGTACGAGGAGGCGGTCGCAGCGCACCGCTGGGAGATGCCCGAGCGCTACAACATCGCGCAGGACGTGTGCGACAAGCACCCGCCCGAGCAGCCGGCGATGGTGTGGGAGCGGTGGGATGGCGCACGCCGCGAGGTGACCTGGGGCGAGCTGCAGGCGCTCGCGAACCAGGCCGCGTTCGTGTTGCGAGAGGCGGGGGTCGTGCGCGGGGACCGCGTGGCGGTGGTGCTGCCGCCAACGCCGGAGACGGCGGCGGTCTTCTTCGGCACGTGGAAGCTCGGCGCGCTGCTGCTGTCGATGAGCGTGCTGTACGGGGACGAGGGGATCCGCCACCGGCTGCGCGACTCCGAGCCGTCGGTGCTGGTGACGGACGCGGCGAACGCCGGGCGGTTCGCGGACGCGGGCGTGCGGGTGCTGGTGTTGGACTCCGGCGACGGACTGTTGGCTGGTGCCCCGACCGATCCGATCGAGACCGACACGGCCGCGGACGATCCCGCGCAGCTCTATTACACGAGCGGCACGACCGGGCTGGCGAAGGGGATCGTGCACGCGCACCGGTATCTGTTGGCGCACGAGGAGTTCATCTACTGCCATGAGGTCGAGGTGGGCGAGCGCTTCCACGGGATGGGCGAGTGGGCGTGGGCGGCCGGGATCGCGCCGCTGCTGGGGCCGTGGCGGCTCGGGGCGGTGCAGTACGTGTTCCAGCGCAGAGGCGGGTTCGATCCGCACGAGCAGTTGGCGTTCCTGTCACGCAACGAGGTGACGAACGTCTTCACGACGCCGACCGCGATGCGCTCGATGATGTCGATTGACGATGCGGGGTCGCGGTACCCGTGCCGGTTCCGGCGCGCGTGCTCCGCGGGGGAGCCGTTGAACCCGGAGGCGATCCGCTGGTTCCGCGAGCAGTACGGGGTGACAGTGCTCGACTTCTACGGGCTGACCGAGTCGTATCCGCTCGTCGCGAACTATCCGTTCATGGAGGTGCGCGAGGGCTCGATGGGGCGACCGATGCCGGGCTGGGACGTGGCCGTGCTGGACGAGGACGAGCGGCCGGTCGGTGTCGGCGAGCGTGGCGAGATCTGCCTGCGCGCGCGCTCGAATCCACACTATCCGTTGGGCTACTGGCGCAACGAGGAGGCGGCGCGCGAGACGTTCGGCGGCGCGTGGTTCCACACGAAGGACGCCGCGTCGGTCGATGCGGAGGGGTACTACTGGTACGAGGGGCGCGCCGACGACGTGATCATCTCGGCCGGGTACCGGATCGGTCCGTTCGAGGTGGAGTCGGTGTGCTTGGAGCACCCGGCGGTGCGCGAGGCGGCGGCGGTGGCCTCGCCGGACGAGCGGCGCGGGACGGTCGTCAAGGCGTTCGTCGTGCTGGCAGACGGGTTCTCGGCGAGCGATGCGCTTGCCGAGGAGATCAAGGCGCACGTGCGCGCGCAGTTGTCGGCGTACGCGTATCCGCGTCTGGTGGAGTTCGTCGACGAGCTGCCAAAGACGTTGACGGGCAAGATCCGCCGGATCGAGCTGCGTCAGGCGGAGGCTGAGCGCGTGCGCCAGGCCGGCGAATAGCTCGCCCCGCGCGTCGCCGCCGACCGCCCGTCCGACCCGCGAGCGCCCGCCAAAACCCGGTACCATCGGCCGTCGCGGCGAGATAGCTCAGTTGGTAGAGCACACGACTGAAAATCGTGGTGTCCCCGGTTCGAGTCCGGGTCTCGCCATCGGTGAAGCGCCTGCTATCGGCGCTTTTCTTGTTCTCGGACTGTTGAGCCCTCAGGCGTGGGTTTTGGCCACGGATTGCCGTTTCGTGGCCAAAACTCGGCGGCTAGCGACGAGGGGCGCCGCCATGCATGGCCCGTGTTGCCTAAAGACACACAGAAGTAGCGGATCGCCAGCAAGGCGTGTGGAGAGCACCGGCACGACGGCGAATCGTGGTGTCCCTCGTTCGATTTGTGACAGTGCCAAGGTGGCAGACTCCCCGCAAATCGCATCTTTTTATCGGCGATCGCACAAGCGCCCCTTCGAGCAGGGGTGCTCCAGATTCGAGCGTCGGATGCGGTGCGGATGCCCTACGGCTCGGGTTTCGCGGTCTCGGCCCGGGGCCTCTGGCCGAGCATGCAGGGCTGTCGCTTTGCGCTCTCCCTCGGGGGAGCGGGCGCTCAACCTGGGAGGCTCAGGGCGGCGCGCACACCGGCGGCGAACCGTGGGGCGCGAGCGCGAGCGATGGCGTCGACCAGCTCGCTCATGGGACGCCCGCCGGCCCACGCGTCGACCTGCGATTCCAGCGACGCCAGCACCGCCGCGGGGTGCTCGTCGAGCAGCGAGAGAAGGAGCGTGTCGGGCTCGGCGACCTCGACGCCGTGCGCTGCGAGCGGGGCGTGCAGGTAGCCGCGGTCGAAGGTCACCAGCAGATCGGCCGAGCCGATGACCGCCAGCGCACAGACGTGCTGGTCATCGAGATCGCCGGTCATCGCGGCGAGGTCGACGTCGGGTGGGAGCGCCCCGAGCGCCACGCGCTCACCGGGGAACGCCTCGCGGAGGTGCCCGACCCAGCGCCTGGAAGCCGCTGCGGGCATCGGCTTTCGTGCCGCGAGCACGCGCTGTGCCTCTGCGAGCAGCTCCTCGCTCCAGACCAGCGTGAGCAACCGCTCGTCGGCCGCGATCCGGCCGAGCAGCTCGTAGAGGACGCGCGAGAAGATGACGTCGCTGTCGAGGACCGCACGCGGCGGCCGCTCCCGCTCACTCAAGCGGAGCGCCCAACGCGTCCAACGACCGCGAGAACTCGTCGGAACGCTCACGGGCACGAGCACGACGCTCCTCGAACGCGAGCACCGATCCGAGCGGGATCTGCCAGTAGCTGGACCCGGGCAGCTTCTGCGCTTCCAGCTCACCGGCGTTGATCAGCCGCACCACATGCTGGCGGGAGAACCCGAGCCGATCAGCAGCCTGCTGCGGCGAGAGCAGCTCTCGCTCCTCGGCAACCGTCACCGCGATGTGTTTGCCCTCGCCCAGGAGACGCTCGATCTCCTCGACCACCAAGCCCGCACGGTCACGAGCGCTGGGATCCAGATGCACGGTCCTCATGCCCTCACGCTAGCACAAGCTGTCCCACCTGCACACGCCTGGGCGTCACAACTACTCGCTCTCACGACCCGACGCCAGGCCGCGAACCGCGCTCCGTATTACCTGTTATCGGGCGGAAGCACTCTGGTGACGCGCCAGAAGTTTCCTGTGTAGCTGACGACACGCTCTTCGCGCTTCCTACGGGTCGATCAACCAACGCCAAGGGTATGAAGCGCCGCAGCAATAGCCACGCGACGAAGGCACCCCCACCCCTGATTGGGCCCGACGCCGCGGCGCACGGACGCGATGAATTGCCGCACCGGAGGCGACGCACCAGCGTAGGACGTCTCGCAGCCGCTGCCGGCACGATCACCGGTACGTCAAGCGACTTAAACAGGGCGTCTCGGACATGAACCAAGGATGGCGTCCACTAGGGAGCGCGCCGGGAAAGCGAGAGGGAATCGTCAGGTACCGAAACATCTGTCGAGTGCTTTGCCATAACCTGGCGCGCTGATGCCGACTTGCGTCGAGATCCGGCTCTTGGGCCCCCTGTTGGTGTTGGAGGCACCCGGGGACAGCATCGCGCCCCGGCCGCTGCCCAGAAGCGCCAACGCACGCCGGCTCCTGGTCACATTGTCGCTCGAACCAGGCCCTCATCTGCGCAGCGAGTGATCGAGCGACTGGTCGGCATCGTCCTTGCAGAGGTGGCGGTGGTCGCGCTGTCCGTCGTGGCAGCGGGACCCGACGCGCCGCCGCACGCCGCGAGCTGCACGGCGGCGGCGACTACGAGCACTAGGACCGCCGCCGCGGTCGCCCGCTGCGCGCCGAGCCACGCCGGTCAGTCGGCCGGCAACGCATCGACGACGGTCTGGAAGCGCCGCGGGTCGAAGTAGTCGTGGTACTCGCGGATCAGGCCGTCCTTGAAACGAAAGACGGCGATGTTGTCGTTCGTGTACGTCGTGCCGCCGACGAGCACCGCACGGTTGCTGTACTCCACGCACACAGCATCGGAGTCGGCCGCCGGATAGACGCCCGTCAGCTCCGACTCGAACGACTCGAAGTTGGCAAACAGCGTACGAAAGGCCAGGACGATCTCGGCCTTGCCGGCGATCGTCGTCGGGAACCCCTCCGGCGGATAGGGGACCGTGATCTCGGCCTGCTCGTGCCACAGCTCACCCCACTCGTCGATCTGCTTGCGATGCATCAGCTCGAAGAACTGACGGACGGCGTGGACGCGCTCGGCGCGCCGATCGCCGCCAACAGGCTCAGACGAAGTCATCGATCACCTTCCGTTTTCAGATATACGACGCGACTCGGCCGGCGCCGCGCAACGCGCGACGCCGACCAACGACGCGTCAGGAACCGTTCCGGATCCTGCGGTAGGCCGCTCTGTAGTCATAGGTGCTAAAGGCGTACTTGCCCGCGGCCGGCACGTTGTGGTCTCTATCCACGTAGAGCACCTCGCCGCCTACGGCGGGAAGGTTCTCTCGCCCGGCGGACCACGACGCGGACGCTTCGCGAGCAGCTTGACGGTGATCGCCGCGCCGGTCGCCGCGACCGGGTGGCGGAGCGCGATCGCGCCGCCGTTCGGGTTACTCCGCGTCCGTCGCGGCGCTCTCGCTTTCGGTGACGCCCACGGGCTCCGGCTCGGAGCCGTGCACGAGGGTGGTCGTCGTGCGCGCGCGCAGGTCGACCGTCAGCCGCGCGATGTCCGGCCGGCTGTAGTGGCCGACGCCGTCGTGGAAGTGCTTGGCGAGCAGGCAGTCGTCGGGGTCGATCTCCACGAGCAGAGTGCCCTCCTCGTCGGGGTCGAGCGTGCCGACCGGGCCTCTCAGCGGCGAGACCACCTCGGTGCCGCCACCGCCGGGCGCGAGCACGCCGGGCGCGCCGCCGGCCGCCTCCAGCGTGTCGATCTGCTCCTGGGAGATCATCTGCGAGACGCTGACGGTCCAGGCCCCGCTCTCGATCGCGATGTGGCGGCCGATGCCGAGGCAGGCGTCGCGCCCGAACGCCCACGGCATCGGCGCGCTGAAGAACGGCCACTGCAGCACGTGCAGCACCTCGCCCTGCGCGTAGAGTGCCGAGCGAATGTGCGGCATCAGGTTCTCCCAACAGCAGAGGCCGCCGAGCGGCCCGACCGGCGAGGGCACGACGATCAGGCCGGAGCCGTCGCCCTCGCCCCACACGGAGCGCTCCATCAGCGTCGGCTTGACCTTGCGGTGAATGCCGAGCAGGCCGTCCGGCCCGACGTACAGCTGCGCGTTGTAGAGCGTGCCGCCGACGCGCTCGTGCGCGCCCACGACGAGCGTGCAGCGCGTCTCGCGCGCAATCCGCTCCAGCCGCGCCATCTCGGGCGAGCCCTGCACGATCGCGTTCTCGTACAGGCGCGGCACGAACTGCGCCTGGAACGGCATCCCGCCGACGAGCATGAAGACGGGGAAGCCGCCGAGGAACGCCTCGCCGAAGACGACGATCTCGGCGCCGTCCTTGGCGGCGGCGCGCGTGCGCTCCTCGACGATGTCGAGCCCGCCCTCCAGGTCGAGCGCGGCGGGGACGGCCTGCACTGCCGCCAGCGTCGCCTTGCGGCCCGCCGGCTTCGAAGCGTTCGACGACATGCTCTCTCTCCTGTCCTATGGGGTCGTTGACGGGCCGCGCCGCGGCGGCGTCGGCACGCCGAGGCGCTCCTGCAGGTCGATGCCGACCTGCAACAGCGCACGCTCGCTCGCCGGCGGTCCGATCAGCGAGACGCCCACCGGCAGCCCGCTGTCGGCGCCTAGGCCGGCCGGCAGGGCCGCGACCGGCAGGCCGACGTGGTTCCAGAACGACGTGAGGTTGGCGCCGGGGGGCGTCTCGCTCTCGGTCTGCTCGCCGATCGCGCGCAGCGGCGCGGTCCACTGCGTCGTCGGCTCGAGCAGCAGGTCGACGCGCTGCTCGGCGAACCAGCGCTCCCACGCCGCCGCGAGGGCGCGGCGGGCGCGGGTCAGGCGCGCGTAGCCGTCGGCGTCGAGCGGCTCGCGCTCGCCCGCCTCGAGCAGCTCGCGCAACTTCGCCGAGTAGCGCTCGCGGCGCGCCGGCCAGTAGCCCATGCGGCGGTGGTAGGCGAGCGCGTCGGCCTGCACGAGCGACCAGAAGCCGCGCTGGTCGAACGGCGGCGGCTCGCAGTCGAGCAGCGTCGCGCCGAGCGCGCGCAGCAGCGCCACGACCGCGTCGACCGCTTGGAGCACCTCGGCGCTGGCACAGGTCTCGGCCGCGTGGGTGCGCGGCGACAGCACGACGCGCACGCCGGTCAGCGGACGGTGGCCGGGCCGCGGCGCGAGCGGCTGCGGCGCCGTGCCGGTCAACAGCGGCAGCATCAGCGCGCAGTCGGCGAGCGTGCGCGCCATCGGCCCGACGTGGTCGAACGAGCTGGCGCAGGGGATCACGTGCTCGTTCGAGACCGCGCCGAGCGTCGGTTTGATCGTCGAGGTCCCGCAGTACGAGGAGGGCCCGCGCAGCGAGCCGCCGGTGTCGCTGCCGAGCGCGGCCGGCACGAGGCCTGCCGCCAGCGCCGCGGCCGAGCCGGAGCTCGAACCGGCGGGGCTACGGCGGGGGTCCCACGGATTGCCGACGACCTCGGGCGGATAGCCGAACGCGAAGTCCCACGTGTGCGTGTGACCGACCATCACCATTCCCGCTCGTTCCAGCACCGCGTATGCGGGAGCGGTGCAGCGGGCCGGCGCGGTCCCGGCGAGCACGCGGCTGCCGGCGGTCAGCGGCTTGCCGGCCACGGGGAAGATGTCCTTGACCGCGAGCGGGATCCCGAGCAGCGGCGGCCCGGGCTCGCCCTGCGCCAGCAGCGCGTCGGCGCGCTGCGCCGCGGCGCGCGCGTCCTCCTCGTAGACGCGCGCGAAGGCGTTGATCGCCGCAAGCGAGCCGTCGGGCGAGTGCGGCCCGTCGCGCTCGGCGATGCGGCGCAGGCAGGCGCCGACCAGCTCGCGCGAGCAGAGCGCGCGGCGGCGCAGCAGCGCGACCGCCTCAACGAGCGTGAGCCGCGCAGGATCGGTCGCGTCCGGCGTCGTCGTGCGGGAGGCGGTCATCGCGGCGCCTCCGTCGCGGGCAGCGACGCCGTGACGGCGATGCCGAGATCGGCGAGGATCGCGGCCGCGATCGCCTCGTGGCGCGCGGTCAGCTCGGCGCAGCCGCCGAGCGTGCGGCGTTCGTCGGTCACGTGCAGCAGCGCGCCGCGACGCGTGCGGCCGACGCTGCTGAGCGCGGCGTCGATCCGCCGCCGGCAATCGCAGCGCAGCGAGCGCAGCGCGGCGCCGGCGACGCACTCCGGCTGGACGCCGACCGGCATCGGCGCGCCGTCGCGCGGGTCCCCCTGGACGAGCGCCAGGTGATGGCATCCGTCGGACTCGCTGCGGAAGCCGACGGCGTCGAAGACGCCGAAGCGCGTCGGCAGGCGCGTGCTGGCGACGCGCGCCACCTGCTGCCGCTCGCGCAGCCGCCGGCGCACGACGTCCTCGACGCGCACGAGCGGCAGCCCGTGCCGGCCGGCGAACGCGGCCAGCGCGCCGCCGGTCGCGACCTCGCCGGACTCGTCGAGCACCGCGCACAGGACCGCACCGGCTGGCGCGCCCGCGAGCGCCGCCAGCTCCAGCGCCGCCTCGGGCGCCGCCGCGCGCGCCAGCACTCCGCCGTCGTGCGCCCGCAGCGGCACGACGTGGCCGGGCCGCACGAGGTCGCGCGGGCCGGCGGCCGGGTCGACCGCGACGCGGATCGTGCGCGCACGGTCGGCGGCCGAGATGCCGGTGCTCACGCCCGTGCGCGCCTCGATCGTGACGGTCAGCGGCGCGTCGCGCGCGGGCGGTCGCAGCCCGAGGCGATCGCAGCGCTCGGCGGGCAGCGCGACGCACACGAGCCCGCGCGCGTCGCGCGCCATGAATGCGATCGAGCCGTCCGCCGCGCGCGCCGCCGCCTGCACGACGTAGCCCAGCTCGCCGGCGTCGAGCACCGCCATGCCGCCGGCGCGCAGCACCGCGAGGGCGTTGTCGAGGCTGACGGGCCGGGGCAGCGGGCGCATCGCCTCAGGCCGCCTCGCCGAAGCTGCCGAAGCGGCGCTCGCAGTACAGCAGCGGCGACGCGTCGGAGCGCTCGGCCTGCTCGACGAGCCCGAGCACGAGCACGTGGTCGCCGGCCGGCACGTGACGCTCGACTCGGCACGCGATGAAGCCGCGCGCGTCGGGCAGCCGCGGCAGCCCGCTCTCGTCGTGCCAGGCGACGTCGGCGAACTTGTCGGCGCCCTTGCGCGCGAAGCGCGTCGCGAGCGCGGCCTGCCGCTGCGCGAGCACGTTGATCGCGAAGCGGCCGCTGCGGCGCACGCGCGCGAGCAGCGTCGAGTCGCCGTCGAGCGAGACGAGCACCATCGGCGGCGCGAGCGAGAGCGAGCAGAAGGCGCTCACGGTCGTGCCGTGCGGACCGGCGTCGTCGAGGCTCGTGACGACGGCGACCGGCGCCGCGACGGCGCCGAGCACGTCCTTGAAGCGGTCGGCGTCGACGAGCGCGTCAGGCATTGCCGAAGAACAGCGGGCGTCCGACGCGCGCCTCGATGCGCAGGTACTTCCACAGCTTCGCGCCGGACGGCAGGTCGGTCTGCCGCAGCACGTCGCAGACGGCGATCGCGGCGTCGAGGCTCGGCGCATCGGCGACGATGTACGCGGTCCAGGCACCGGCGGGCGGCGCGCCGACTGCGAGGCGGTCGTCGTCGAACGTCGCCGCCACGTCGATCCCGAAGCGGCCCTTGAGGTCCTTGAACGCAGCGGGGATCGCCTCGAACGCCTCCTGGCGGCCGTCCGGCCCAGCCTCGAAGAAGGCCGGCATGACGCCGATGCAGAACAGCACGCGCAGCTTGTCGGATCCGTCGTCGGCCACCCTCGCCCCTTTCAATGGAAAACGTTATCCAGTACGCTGCGGCGATGCTACCAGCGCTCTGCGCGGATGGCTAGCAAACGCTTTCCAATCTCCGGAGGAGGACCTCGTGAGACAGCCGTTGGATGACCGCCAGCGCGAGATCGTCGAGCTGGCCGGCGGCCTCGCGGCCGAGTTCGCCGAGCGCGCCGCCGAGCACGACCGCGACGGCTCGTTCCCGTTCGAGAACTACGAACGCATGCGCGACGCGGGCTACCTCGGCCTCACGGTGCCGGAGGAGCTGGGCGGCAGAGGCGCGTCGCTCTACGAGCTGCTGCTCGCGCAGGAGCGGCTCGCGACCGGCTGCGCCGCCACCGCGCTCGCGGTCAACATGCACGTCTCGCCGCTCGGCCAGCTCGCGATCCTGTGGCGCCGCACGCAGGACCCGCAGCTCGAGCAGTTCCTGCGCGCGGCGGCGCGCGGGGAGATCATCTACGCGTCGATGACCGCCGAGCGCGGCCACTCGCTGCTGATGACCTCGAACACGGTCGCCGAGAAGGTCGACGGCGGCTACCGCATCACCGGCGAGAAGATCTTCGGCACCGAGTCGGCGGTCTGCACGCAGTTCACCTCGATGGCGCGCCACGACGACCCCGACCGCGGCTCCCGCGTGCTGCTGTTCCGCGTCCCGCGCGACGTCGAGGGGATGACGGTCCACCAGATGTGGGACACGATGGGGATGCGCGCGACGCAGAGCAACGACTTCACGCTCGACGGCATCTTCGTGCCGGAGGAGGCGGTCTTCCACTCCTTCCCGGTCCACCACTACGACGCGACGATGCTGCAGACCGTCTGGAGCTGGGCGTCGGCCTCGTTCGGCGCCACCTACCTCGGCATCGCCGTCGGCGCGATGGAGTACGCGCGCGCGCAGGTGCTCAAGCGCAAGCAGCAGGACAAGCCGCAGGTGCAGGCGCTGTTCGCGCAGATGGAGGTGCTGCTCGAGACGGCGCGCGCGATCCTCTACCGCCACGCCGAGGAGGTCGACGCCGGCGCGCTCACCTCGCGCCTCGGCGTGCAGGAGGGCATGAGCCGCGCGATCCTCACGAAGTACGTCCCCGGCAACAACGCGCAGCGGATCGTCGACCTCGCGCTGCACGTCGTCGGCGGCGCCGGCTACGCGAAACGCTCACCGATCGAGCGGATGTACCGCGACGTGCGCGCCGGCACGATCATGCCGTACAACAACCTCGACGCCGAGGAGCTGTTCGGCAAGACGGCGCTCGGGATCGAGATCGCGCCCGAGATCCCGCTCGCGGAGTCGGGGCACGACAGCCAGGCGGACGCGGCGGTGACCGCGTGAGCGCCGAGCCGCCGCGCGCCGCGCTCGTGACGGGCGCGGCGAAGGGCATCGGGCTCGCGATCGCCGAGGCGCTGCACGCGCGCGGCACGCGCGTGGCGCTCGCCGACGTCGACGTCGCGGGCGCCGAGCAGGCGGCGGCACAGCTCGGCGACGGCGCCGCCGCGATCGAGCTCGACGTCGTCTCGCGCGCCTCGTTCGAGCGCGCGTGGACGGCCGCCGAGGAGCGGCTCGGGCCGCTCGACGTGCTCGTCAACAACGCGGCTGTGACGGTGCCGCGCTCGATCTGGGAGATCGAGGCCGACGAGTGGGACCGCGTCCTTGCCGTGAACCTGCGCAGCGTGCTGTTCGGCTGCCAGATCGCCGGGCCGCGGCTGCGCGAGCGCGGCTGGGGGCGGATCGTCAACCTCTCCTCGCTCGCCGGCCAGCAGGGCGGGCTCGTCGCCGGCGCGCATTACGCCGCCTCGAAGGCCGGGATCCTCGTGCTGACGAAGATCGTCGCCGCCGAGCTGGCGCCGCACGGGGTGACGGTCAACGCGGTCGTGCCGGCGGCGATCCGCGGGCCGGCGATGGACGCGATGGACCCCGAGCGCCTCGCAGCGGTGAAGGAGACGGTGCCGGTGCGGCGCTTCGGCGAGCCGCACGAGGTCGCCGCGCTCGTCGCGTTCCTGTGCGGCGAGGACGCCGGCTACGTCACCGGCGCGGCGCTCGACGTCAACGGCGGACTGGCGATGCGCTGATGGAGATCGCCGTCCTCGGCGGCGGCCACGGCAGCCACGCCGCCGCCGCCGACCTCGCCGACCGCGGCTTCCGCGTGCGCTTCTGGCGCCGCGATGCGGCGGCACTCGCGCCCATGCGAGCCGATCCCGCGCTCGAGCTGCTCGACGCCCGCGGGCGCCGGCGCGTGCCGCTCGCCCGCGTCTGCGAGCAGCTCGCCGAGGCGATCGACGGCGTCGAGCTGATCGTCGCGCCGCTGCCCGCGCCGGCGCAGCGCTCGCTCGCGCGGGCGCTCGCGCCGCACCTCGCCGACGGGCAGGTGCTGTTCGTGCCGCCGGGCTCGTTCGGCTCCTGCGCGATCGCGCGCGAGCTGGCGGCGTGCGGCTGCACGGCCGCGGTCGCGATCGCGGAGGCCGGCACGCTCCCATATCTCGCGCGCACGCATGGCCCCGCGACGGTGGCGATCAGCGGCCGCACGACGCGCCTGCCGACCGGCGTCTTCCCGGCGGAGCGCTCCGCCGCCGCGCTGGCCGTCGTCGCGCGCGCCTACCCGGAGCTCGAGCCGCGCCGCGACGCGCTCGACGCGGCGCTGCTCAACGCCGGGCCGATCATCCACCCGCCGCTGATCCTGATGAACGCGGGGCCGCTTGAAGCGGACGGCGCCTACGACATCCACGCGGAAGGCACGCAGCCGGCGATCCGGCGGGTGCAGGACGCGCTCGACGCCGAGCGGATCGCGCTGCGCCAGGCGCTCGGCTACGCGGCCCCGCACTTCCCGCTGCGCGACCACTACGAGCCCGGCGGCGAGGAGTGGATGTACGGCCGGCGCGCGCACGAGCGCATCGTCGCCGGCGGCGACTGGCGCGAGCCGATCGCGCTGGCGACGCACCGCTACCTGCGCGAGGACGTCGCGTGCGGCCTCGCGCTGCTCGTCTCGGTCGCCGAGTGGGCCGGCGTCCCGTGCCCGCTCGCGCGCGGGCTGCTGACGCTCGCCTCGGCCGTCGTCGGCGAGGACCTGCGCGCGGGCGAGCGGACGTTCGAGGCGCTCGCGCTCACGGCGTGCGACCGCGCCGAGCTGGCGCAGCTGCTCTGGCACGGGCCGCTCGCCGGCTGAGCGGCCGCGGCTTCAGGCCGGCGCCTGCTCGGCCTGCGCCGCGCGCACGACGCGCACGAGGCGGCGCAGCGCCTCGGCGTCGTGCGCGGCCGGGTCGGCGTGAGCGAGGATGCGCCCCGCGCCGGCGCGCTGCCCGACGATCGCCGGCGGCGCGAAGCGCTCCCCGCCGACGGTGCGCTCGAGGTAGCCGCCGACCTGCTCCAGGATCTCAGGGCCGCCGAGGTCGGTGAAGTGCAGCATGCCGATGCTCGCGAAGCGCACGCCGAGGCCGAGGCGGCAGGCGACGTCGATCTCCTCCGCGCTCGCGACGCCCTCCTCGAGCAGCCGCCACGCCTCGTTGAGCGCGACGACCTGGATGCGCGCGATCACGTGGCCCGGACCGCCGTCGCAGCGCACCGGCGCCTTGCCGGCCGCGCGCAGCAATGCGCAGACGCGCTCGACCGCGTCGGCGTCGGTTCCCGGCGGCGCGCTGACCTCGACGAGCGGCATCACCGCCGCCGGGTTGAGCCAGTGCGTCACGACGAAGCGCTCGGGCCGCGCGCAGGCGCGCGCGAGCCGTGCCGCGCTGAGCGCGGAGGTGGTCGAGGCGAGCAGGGCGGAGGCCCCGAGCAGCCGGGAGACTCGCCGGAGCACGGGCTCCTTGAGCTCCAGCCGCTCGGGAACCGCCTCGAAGGCGACGTCGGCTTCCGCCATTGCCGCGTCGCCCTCCTCGTCGCAGAAGCGGATCCGGGCCGCCGCCGCCTCGACCGCATCGGCCGAGGCCCAGCCCGTCTCACGCCACAGCGCGAGCTCTTGGTGCAGCCGCTCCCGCGCGCGGCGCATCACCCCGCGCCGTTCCGCGGCGCCGCGCGGCTTGAGGTCGACGATCGCCACCTCGCTGCCGGCCAGCGCGCACGCCTGCGCGATCCCGAGCCCCATGCGGCCCGGGCCCACGACGACGACGACGGCGGGCGGCGCGGCGGGGGCGCTCACGCGTCCTCCCACGAGGACTCGACGCCCTTCACCAGCGCGACGGCCGCCGCGTTGAGCGGCGTCGGGACGCCCGCCTCGCGACCGCAGCGGACGATCCCGCCGCTGAGGAAGTCGATCTCCGTCGGGCGGCGCGCCAGCACGTCCTGGAGCATGCTGCCGCGGTGCCCGTACGCGTCGACGGCGGCACGGTCGATCAGCGCGTCGGGGTCCGCGTCGAGCCGCACGCCGAGCGCCTCGGCGACCGCGACGCCCTCGCGCACGAGGCCGCGCACGAGCGCGCGCAGCGGCGGCTGCGCGCAGATGCGCCCGTGCGGCAGGCCGGTGAGCGCTGCGACGGGGTTGGCGGCGGCGTTGAAAATCAGCTTCGTCCACTGCGCGCCGCGCGCGTCGGGCAGCGCATGCGCCGGCAGGCCCGCGCGCGTGAGCGCGTCCGCGAGCCGCTCGACCGCCGCGAACGGCGCCGGCGCCGGCTCGAACGGGCCGAGCCACGTCTCGCCGGCGGTGTCCCACGCGATCTCGCCGGGGGCGGCGACGCGACCGCCCTGGAAGGTCGTCCCGCGCATGACGGCGCCGACGTGCTCGGCGAGCAGCTCCTCGTTGCCGATCCCGTTGTGCAGGCTCGCGACCGCCGCGCCGTCCGCGAGCGCGTGCGCCGTGGCGGCGATCGCGGCGCGCGTGTGCCGGCCCTTCGTCGCGACGATCGCGACGTCGCAGCGCGGCAGCTCGCGCGCGTCGCTCGTCGCGCGCACGGGCGCCGTCAGCTCGCGCAGCCCCGACAGACGCAGCCCGCCGTCGCGGATCGCGGCGACGTGCGCGGCGTCCGCGTCGTAGGCCCACACCTCGACGTCGTCGAGCAGCGCCAGGCTGGCGGCGAACAGCCCGCCGATCGCCCCGCAGCCGACGATGCACGCGCGCATCGGCTAGACCGCCTCGGCGAACCGCTCGATCGTCAGCGCCAGCAGCTCGTCGCCGTCGCGGCGCGCGAGCTCGTCGCTGATGACCTCCACCTCGATCGGGCCGTCGTAGCCGGCGCGCTGCACCCATCCGCCGATCGTCGGCAGGTCGATCAGGCCGTCCCCCATCAGCCCGCGTCCTCTCAGCAGGCTCGTCGTCGGCGAGAGCCAGTCGGAGACGTGATAGCCGAGGATCCGCTCGCCCGCGCGCGCGATCGCGCCCTCGAGCTCGGGGTCCCACCACACGTGGTAGGCGTCGACAATCACGCCGACGTCGGCTGCGTCGAAGCGCTGCGCGAGCCGCGTCGCCTCGTCGAGCGTCACGATCGCCGAGCGCTCGCCGATCATCATCGGGTGCAGCGGCTCGATCGCGAGCCGCACGCCGGCCGCGCGCGCGTGCGGCACGAGCCGCTCGACGCCGGCGGCGATCTGCGCGCGCGCCGCCGCCAGGTCGCGCCCGGCGGGCGCGCCGCACACCATCACGAGGCAGTCGGCGCCGAGCAGCGCGGCCTCCTCGATCGCGGCGCGGTTCTCGCGCTCGGCCTCGCGCCGGCGCGCGTCGCCGTCGCCGGTCAGGAAGCCGCCGCGGCAGACGCTGGAGACGCGCAGGCCGGCGTCGCGCACGAGCTGCGCGGCGCGCTCGGCGCCGATCTCCGCGATGCGGTCGCGCCACGGCGCAATCGCGCCGATGCCATGACGCGCGCACGCCTCGACCGCCTCCGGCAGCGACCAGCCAGGCGTCGTGATCTGGTTGAGGCTCAGCCGCGCGACGTCGGCCATCACGTCACCCCCGCCGCCGCGAACGTCTCGTTCGCGCGCACGGCCGCCAGCTCAGGGTCGCGCAGCAGGCCGGCGCGGTCGGCCAGCACGACCGCCTCGGCGAGGTGCTCGAGCGAGCGCGCCGTCTCCATCCCGCCGACCATCCGGAACGCGTCCTGATGGCCGTTGAGCCACGCGAGGAAGACGATGCCCGTCTTGTAGTTGTAGGTCGGCGCGGCGAACAGGTGGCGCGAGAGCGGCACGGTCGGCGCCAGCAGCGCCTCGTAGCGCTCCAGCTCGCCGGCGTCGAGCGCGGCGAGCGCCGCCGCGGCCGCCGGGGCGATTGCGTCGAAGATCCCCAGCAGCGCATGGCTGAAGCCGTGTGCGTCGCCGCGGATCAGCTGCGGGTAGTTGAAGTCGTCGCCGGTGTACATGCGCACGCCGTCGGGCAGGCGGCGGCGCAGCGCGATCTCGCGCTCGGCGTCGAGCAGCGAGACCTTGATGCCGTCGACCTTGTTGCGGTTGGCCTCGATCAACGCGACCACGTGGTCGGCCGCCGCGTCGAGGTCGGTGGCGCCCCAATATCCGCGCAGCGCCGGGTCGAACGGCTCGCCGAGCCAGTGCAGGATCGCCGGCCGCTCGAGCTGGCGCAGCAGCTCGCCGTAGAGCTCGCGGTAGTCGTCGGCCGATCTCGCGGCGCGCGCGAGCGCGCGGCTCGCCATCACGATCACCTGGGCGCCCTCGCCCTCGACGAACGCGCACTGCTCCTCGTACGCCGCACGCACGTCGGCGAGCGTCGGCGCGGCGTCCGCCGGGAGCTGGTCGGTGCCGGCGCCGCACGCGATCCCGCCGCCGACGGCGCGCGCCTCGGCGACCGCGCGGCGGATCAGCTCGCGCGTCGCGTCCCAGTCGAGGCCGGCGCCGCGCTGCGCGGTGTCCATCGCCTCGGCGACGCGGAAGCCATGTGCCCACAGGTGGCGGCGGTAGGCAAGCGTCGCGTCCCAGTCGAGCGCCGCCGGGCCGTCGGCCGGGGCCGCCGGGTCGGCCACGACGTGCGCGGCCGCGTAGGCGATGCGAGCGCTCGGTGGGCCGGCGAACGCGCCGAACTCGCCGGGCGGCCCGAGCGCGTACGACTCGATGCGGCCGTCTGCCCGCGGCAGTTGGACGGTCGCGCTCACAGTGACAGCTCCGGGACCTCGACCCAGCGCCGCTCGCGCCACGAGCGCATGCCGAGCTCGGCGAGCTGGATGCCCTTGGCGGCGGCGAGGAAGTCCCACGGGAACGGCTCGTCGAGCACGACGTGACGCAGGAACAGCTCCCACTGGACCTTGAAGCCATTGTCGTAGACGTCTGTGTCGGGCACCTCCTGCCAGCCGTCGCGGTGGCGGATCGGGTCCGGCAGGTCGGGGTTCCAGGTCGACTTCGGCGTGCTCACGCCCGGCTGCACGACGCACTCGCGCAGGCCCGCGACGGCGCTGCCGTCGGTGCCGTCGACGTGCAGCTCGAACAGCTCGTCTCGGTGCACGCGCGTGCACCACGACGAGTTGAGCTGCACGACGACCCCGCCGGCCAGCTCGAACGTCGCGTAGGCGGCGTCCTCGGCGTCGGCCGCGTACGGCGCGCCGTCCTCGCCGACCCGCTCGGGCAGGTGCGTCGCGCCAAGCGCGGAGACGGCGCGCGGCGCGCCGAAGATGCCCTCCAGCACGTACTGCCAGTGGCAGAACATGTCGGAGACGATCCCGCCGCCGTCGGCCGCGCGGTAGTTCCACGACGGGCGCTGCGGGACAGGGTCCGGGCCGGGGAAGACCCAGTAGCCGAACTCGCCGCGCACCGACAGGATGCGCCCGAAGAAGCCGCTCTCGACGAGCCGGCGCAGCTTGCGCAGGCCGGGCAGGAACAGCTTGTCCTGCACGATCCCGTTCTTGATGCCCGCCTCGCGCGCCAGGCGCGCGAGCGCGAGCGCCGCCTCGACGTCCTCGGCCAGCGGCTTCTCGGAGTAGACGTGCTTGCCGGCGGCGATCGCGGCGCGCACGGCGCCCTCGCGGACGTTCGTGAGCTGCGCGTCGAAGTAGACCTCGCAGTCGCGGTCCGCGAGCACGGCGTCGAGGTCGGTCGACCACTCGGTCAGCCCCAGCTCGCCGGCGAGCGACGCGAGGCGCGCGGCGTTGCGCCCGACCAGCACGGGCTCGGGCCAGATCACGAGCTCGTCGCCGACGGCGATCCCGCCTTGCTCGCGGATCGCGAGGATCGAGCGGATCAGGTGCTGGTTGCGCCCCATCCGGCCGGTCACGCCGTTCATGGCGATGCGGACGGTGCGGACCGTCTTGGCCTCGCTGCCCTCGCTGTTCCCCACAGGGGCTTCCGTCGTCACGCCTGTCTCCCTCATCGTCGGTCTACTGGCAAACGTTTTCCATCACTTTATCAGTCAGCGGCGGGCGCGATCCGCCCGCCCGCGAACCGCGCCGCCGCCCGTCCCCCGCCTCAGCCCACCGCGCCGGCGGGCACGCTCGCCATCCCCGCCGCCACACCGCGGTAAAACGGATCTTCGGGGCCGATCTCGCCGCGCCGCACGATCGCGCCCGTCGCAGCCGACTTGTAGATCGCGGCGAGCAGCTCGAGCGTCGAGCGCATGTCGGCCGGCGTCGCCTCCGGCACCTCGCCCGCGACGCGCGATCTGAGCACCTCCGTGAGCTGCGCCGTGTGCGTCGCGTCGTAGTTCGCCTGCGGCGCCCACGTCGGCGCATCGTCGCGATCCGGCGCCGGCGTGAAGCGCCAGTCGTCGTTGCCGTACCAGTATCTGCCGTCGACCTCGACGGTCGCGCGCTCGTAGTCGAAGCGGATGTAGGTCGCCTGCCGTGGCGAGACCGTCGCCGCCCCCACGCTCACGATCGCCCCACTGCCGAAGCGGATCGTCCCCATCGCGACGTCCTCGACCTCGATCTCGTGGTTGAGCGTGCCGATCATCGCCGAGACCTCGTCCCAGTCGCCCTGCATCGACAGCAGGAAGTCGAGCGCGTGGATGCCGTTCGTCGTCGTCGCGCCGCCGAGCTCCGTCTCCCAGCGCCCGCGCCACGCGACGTCGTAGTAGGCCTGGTCGCGGTAGAACAGCGTCTGGCAGACGCCGGTCAGCAGGCGACCGAGCGAGCCCGACTCGACGAGCGACTTCATGTGCCGGCCGGCGGCGCCGAAGCGCCACTGGCAGATCGAGACGCAGTGGCCCGGGCTGCGCGCCTCGACCGCGGCGATCTCGTCCAGCTCCGCGAGCGAGCCGCACAGCGGCTTCTCGCACAGCACCCAGGCGCCCGCCTCGAGCGCGGCGATCACCTGCGGCGTATGCGTGAACGGCGGCGTTGAGAGGTGCACCAGATCAGGCTGCACCTGCTCCAGCGCCTCCTCCAGGCTCGCGAAGCCGGCGGGGATGTCGTGCTCGGCGCGGAAGGCGTCGAGCCGCTCGGTCAACGGGTCGACCGCACCGACGATCTCGACCGGCGTCACCGTCTGCGCCCGCAGCCCGATGACGTGCTGCGGCGCGATCACGCCCGTCCCGACCAGCAGTGCCTTCAGCGGGGTCATGCCCGCACCTCCTCGTTCGCGGCGCCGGCGCCGGCGCCCTCCTCAAGCTCTCCCAGGAACGACGCGATCTCCGCGGCCATCGCGGCCGGGGCGTCGTCGTGGATCCAGTGCCCGACGCCCTCCAACTGGCGGTAGCGCGTGCCGGGGCGGCGCTGGGCCATGTCCTGCGCGTGCGCCGTCTCGACGACGATCGACTCCGTCCCGTGCAGCAGCAGCGCCGGCTGGCGCACCGCCAGCCACGCGTCCCAGCGGTCGCCGACGAGCAGCTCCTGCGAGGTCAGCAGCTCCTGCGCGTCGAACGCGAGGCCCCAGCCGTCGGCGTAGCGCACCGCGCTCTCGAGGAAGTACGACGCGTCGGGGATCCCCTGCGCCTCGATCGCCTCGCCGAGCGCACGCAGCGACGGCGCCCGCGTCGGCCAGCCGCGTACGTCGAGGATCCGCTCGGGGACCATCGCGGGCGCGTCCTCGACGATCAGCGCGCGCACCAGCTCCGGCCGCGTCGCCGCCAGCAGGTATGCGATCACGCCGCCCATCGAGTGGCCCAGCACGACCGCGGGCGCCATGCCCCGCGCTGCGACGAACGCGGCGGCGTCGGCGACGTAGTCCTCCGGCGCGTACGTCACGCCCTTGCGCGCGTGGCCGTGGCCGCGCTGGTCGATCGCGATCAGGCGGACGGATCCGCGCAGCTCGCGCGCGAGGCCGGCGAACGCGCGCGCGCTGCCGAAGTGGCCGTGCAGCGCGAGCACAACCGGGCCGTCGCCGCCGTAGTCGGTGAACGGGATCGCGGTGCTCGATGGGTCGGTCATGCGTCGTCTCTCGTGATCGGTGTGGACGCCACCGTCTCGTGTCGCCAGCAGGCGGCGGCCCGTCCGGGCAGCACCTCGGCGAGCGGCGGCGGCTTCGCCGCGCACGCCTCGACGGCGAACGGGCAGCGGGGATAGAAGCGGCAGCCGGGCGGCGGCGTGCGCGGATCGCCGACATCGCCCGGCAGCACCTCGGGGATCGCGCCGGCGCCGTCCGGGTGCGGGATCGCCCCGATCAGCGCGCGCGTGTACGGATGGTGCGGCTCGCGCCACAGCTCCGCGGTCGGGCCGCGCTCGACGATCGTGCCGAGATACATGACGTAGAGCGTGTCGGCGATCTGCTGGACGATCCCAAGGTCGTGCGAGATCACGAGCATGCCGACGCTCAGCTCGCGCGCCAGGCGCGTCAGCAGGTTCGCCAGCTGCGCCTGGCCGGACGCGTCGAGCGAGGCGAACGGCTCGTCGAGCACGACGACCTCCGGCTCGGGGGCGAGCGCCGCCGCGATCGCGATCCGCTGACGCTGGCCGCCGGAGAACTGGTGCGGAAAGCGCGTGCGCATCGCCGGCGCCAGGCCGACCGTCTCCAGCAGCTCGTCGACGCGCGCCGCCCTCTGCGCCGGGCCGAGCGCGCCGCGCAGGCCGTCGGCGATCTGGTCGCCGATGCGCCGGCGCGGGTTGAGGCAGGCGTACGGGTTCTGGAAGACCATCTGCAACGCCAGCAGGTGCTCGGCGCGCGCTCGGCGACCGAGCGGCGCGACCGCTGCGTCGCCGAGCACGACCGTTCCCGCGGTCGGCGCGAGCAGCCCGACGGCCGCGCGCGCGAGCGTCGACTTGCCGCAGCCGCTCTCGCCGACGAGCCCGGCGATCTGCCCCGGCTCGACCGTCAGCGAGACGCCCGCGACGACCTCGACCGCATGGCGGCCGCGGCCGTGGGCGACGCGCAGGTCCCGCACCGCGAGGCGCGTCACGACGCGCTCCTCTCGCCGAGCGCGCCGGCCGGCGCGAACGGGTCGGGCGGGCACGCCAGCAGGCGCCCGTCGCCGAGCGGCTCCAAGGGCGGCACGTCGCGCTCGCAGCTCGCCGTGCGATGCGTGCAGCGCGGGTGGAAGGCGCAGCCGGGCGGCCGCTGCTGCGGCGTCGGCGGCACGCCCGGGATCGGCGCCACCGGCGCGCCATCGAGCTCGCCGCTCGGCAGCGCTGCCAGCAGGCCGGCCGTGTAGGGGTGGCGCGGGCGCGTGAGGATCTCGGCGCGCGCGCCGGTCTCGACGATGCGGCCGGCATAGAAGACGGTCACTGAGTCGGCGATCGCCGACATCACGCCGAGGTCGTGCGTGACGAGCACGATCGCGGTCCCGTTCTCGCGCCGCAGGCGGTCGAGCAGCCGCAGGATGCCGGCCTGCACGGTCACGTCGAGTGCGGTCGTCGGCTCGTCGCCGATCAGCACGCTCGGCCCGCACGCGAGCGCGATCGCGATCGCGATGCGCTGGCGCATGCCGCCGCTGAACTCATGCGGATAGCGGTCGAGCGCGCCGTCCGGGTCGGGCAGCCGCACCTCCGCCAGCAGCTCGGCCGCGCGTCCGCGCGCCGCGCGTCCGCGCAGCCCGAGATGGGCGGTGAGGTGCTCGGTCAGTTGGCGGCCGATCGTCAGCATTGGGTGCAGCGATGCGAGCGGGTCCTGGAAGATCATCGCCAGCTCGTGTCCGCGCACCGCGCGCAGCTCGCGCTCGGACAGCCCGAGCAGCTCGCGGCCGTTGACGCAGGCCGAGCCCTCGACCGTCGCGCCTGGCGGAAGCAGTCCGAGCAGCGCGAGCATCGCGATCGTCTTGCCGGAGCCGCTCTCGCCGGCGATGCCGGCGATTTCACCCGGCGCGACCGTCAGGTCGATGCCGTCGACGATCGTCACCGGCCCGGTGGGCGTGGCAAGCCGCACGCGCAGGTCGCGCACCTCCAGTGCAGGTGTCATACGCGGTGCCTTCGCTCGCGTGAGGCGCCGCGCGGATCGAGGATGTCACGCAGGCGGTCGCCGAGCATGTTGTTGGCGATCACGACCGAGACGATCGCCAGGCCGGGGAAGACGGACACCCACCAGGCGTTCAGGTACTGGGTGCCGGCGGCGATCATCGAGCCCCAGTCGGCCGTCGGCGGCTGCACGCCCAAGCCGAGGAACGAGATCGCGGCCAGCAGCAGGATCTTCTCGCCGGTGTCGACCGTCGCCAGCACGAGCAGCGGCCCGACGAGGTTCGGCGCCACGTCGCGCCGCAGCGTGCGCGCCGCGGAGGCGCCACGCAGCCGCGCGGACAGCACGAACTCGGCGTCGCGCAGCGCCAGCACCTGGCCGCGCACGAGCCGCGCGTACGGCGGCCACGAGAGGATCACGATCGCGATCACCGCGTTCTTGAGGCCGGGCCCAAGCGCCGCCGTGATCGCGAGCGCGAGGATGATCCCGGGGAACGCGAACACCAGGTCGGTGAAGCGCATCACGGCCTCGTCGACCCAGCGGCCGAAGTAGCCGGCGATCGCACCGACGGTCGCGCCGATCGATGACGAGATCGCGACGATCGCGAGCGCGATCGGGACCGACACGCGCGCGCCGTGAAGCACGCGGCTCAACACGTCGCGGCCCAGCTCGTCGGTCCCGAACGGGTGCGCCGAGGAGGGGCTGCTCAGCAGCGCGGGCGTCTGGTGCAGCGGGTCGTCCGGCGCAAGCACCGGCGCCAGCACCGCGATCACGACCCAGCTCAAGGCGATCAGCAGGGCGATCGCGACGAGCGGGTCGCGGCGGGCGGCGCGCGCGACGGCCGCGGCACGACCTGGAGCTGCGGCGACGGCGCTCACGAGGCCACCCGGATGCGCGGGTCGACGATGCCGTAGAGCACGTCGACGACGAAGTTGATGAGCACGTAGACGAGCGTGATGCAGAGGCTGACGCCCATCACCGAGGGGAAGTCGAGCCGCACGGCGCTCTGGTACGCGTACGCCCCGAGGCCCGGCCATGAGAAGACCTGCTCGACCAGCACGCTCGCCACGAACACGTTCGCGAGCGCGAGGCCGGCGACGGTGATGATCGGGGGCGTCGCCGCGCGCAGGATGTGGCGGCGGATGATGGTGCGCCGCCGCAGCCCCTTCGCGCGCGCTGCCAGCACGTAGTCCTCGTTGAGCACGTCGAGCACCGCCGCGCGCGTGAAGCGCGTGAGCAGCGCGATGCCGGGCGTCGCGAGGATCAGCGCCGGCAGCACGAGGTGATGCAGCGCGTCGAGGAACGTGTCGAAGCGCCCGCTCAGCAGCGCGTCGACCGTGTACATGTTCGTGATGCTCGGCGGCGGCTCCGCGCCGACGCCGAGGCGCCCCCCGCCCGGCACCCAGCCGAGCTGGTAGAAGAACAGCTGGAGCGCGAGCAGGCCGAGCCAGAACGCCGGCACCGACATGCCCACGAGCGTGACCGTGCGCAGCGCGTGGTCGGCTGGCCGGTCGCGCTTGAGCGCCGCCACGAGGCCCAGCGGCACGCCGATCAGCAGCGCGATCGTGACCGCTGCGATCGCCAGCTCCGCCGTCGCCGGCGCGCGGTCGGCGAGGTCGGACAGGACCGACTGACGCGTCTGGATCGACGTGCCGAGGTCGCCGTGCACGAGGTTGACGAGGTAGTGCAGGTACTGCGCGGGGAGCGGGTCGTCGAGGTGGTACTCGGCGCGGAACGCTGCGACGAGCTGCGGATCCGAGCGGGCCGCGTCACCGAGGTTCGCGGTCGCCGGATCGGCCGGGATCACGTGCGAGAGCAGGAACACCGTGAGCGTCACCGCGAGGCACAGCACGACTGTCGCGCCGAGCCGTCGCAGCAGGAACGACGCCGAGAGGCCGTGCCGCGGGCGCCGGCGGCGCGGCGCGCGAGCGCCGTGCCGCCGGCCGATCGTCACCGGTGCGGATGCCATGATCGTCCTTGCCCGCGTTCTTCCCGTTTGCGCTTAGCCGGCCAGCCGGATCGCCGGCAGGTCGATCACGTACTGCGGGCTGCTGTCGGCGCCCGTCAGATCCTTCGTCGCGACGACCGACGACAGCGGCGCCACGAGCGGGAAGTACGGGCTGACCTCATTGAGCTTGCGGCCCCACTGCTGGATCAGCTGTGCGCGCTTGGCGTCGTCGACCTCGGCGCGCGCCTGGTTGGACAGCTTCACGATCTCGGGCGCGTCGCTCCAGTGCACGCGCTGGGCCTGGAAGCCGCCCGGCGACATGTTCAGGTACGCGGAGCCGTCCATGAAGTCGGCGCCGCGGCCGGAGAGGCCGAACGGCAGTCTGCCGGCGGCCGAGTTCGCGCTCAGGATCGCGATCGGCGAGCCGCGCAACTTGACCTTGAAGCCGACCTCCTCGAGGTCCTGCTGCATCTTTGCGGCGAGCGCCGGATACGAGACGCCCTGCAGCGTGAGGTCGGACGGGTAGTCGAGCGTCAGCTCGTCCTTGCCCGGGCCGGCCGCCTGGAGGGCGGCTCTCGCGCGCGGAAGGTCGCGCTGGAGCGCGTCGCTCGCGGGCAGCGCGCCGGGCATCCAGCTCGGCACGACGCCGGTCATCTGCTGACCGCCGGGGCCCGCCAGCTTGACCATGCCGGCGTAGTCGAGGCCGTAGCGAATCGCCTCCTGCACCTTCGGATCGGCCATCGTCGGCGAGATCGCCGGATCGCCGCTCGCGAACGCGAAGTAGGTGAAGCGCGAGGGCTGCTGCGAGACGCTCAGGTTGCCGGAGGACTTGATCCGCGCGGCGTCGGTCCCGGTGACGTCGAGCGCCACCTCGGCCTGCCCGCGCTGGACGTTCGTCGCCTGCGCGGCCGCCTGCATGTTGCGCAGCACGACCGTTCTGAACGGCGCCCGCCCCTGCCACGCTCTCGGGTTCGCCTTCAGCGTGATCTGCGAGGCGGTGTCGTACTGGTCGAGCACGTAGGGGCCGCTGCCGGCGCCGTCCGAGGCCGAGGAGTTGAACCACTTCTCGGCTCTGTCCGTCTTGGCCGCGTCGGGCGCGTCGGTCGCGCCGTGCTGGCGCGCGAGTCTCGCGTTGACGACGCTCGTCGCCGGGTTGGCCATGATCGCCGGGATCGCGGCGTTCGGCGTGCTCGAGCGCAGCACGACCTTGTCGGCGCCGAGCGCCTTCGCGGAGATGCCGGCCATCAGGTACGAGCCGTCGCCTCTTACGTTGGCCAGCCGCTGGAGTGAGAAGACGACGTCGGCGGAGGTCACCGGCGTTCCGTCCGCGAAGCGCGCGGCAGGATCGAGCGTGAACGTGTACTCGGTGCCTCTGCCGTTCGACGCGAACGACTTGGCGAGGAGCGGCTGAGGCGTTCTCACCTCCGACCCGGTGAACGTGAGCAGCGTCTGGTAGACGCCGTGCTCGACGGTGAACGCGGTCGGCGTGTAGCCGCGCGCCGGGTCAGCCGAGTTGATCACGAATGACGCGTCGACGGTGAGGACGTTGCCGGTTCCACCGGCGCCGCGACCGCTCGTGTCCGCACTGCCGCCGCCGCTGCTGCCGCAGCCGGCGGCGAGCGCCGCCGACGAGAGGACGGCGACAACCGCGAAACGCGATCCGCCGCGCCGGCATCGGCCGACGATCGACCTCAGCGTTCTGCTCTGCATCTCACTCTCCCTCTCTCCTCCACGCCGGGGGTGTGCGCGGACTGGTGCGATGCGCCCTCCTCTTGCCGTCACGGGACGACTATGGAAAACGCTCTCCACGGAGTTGTAGCGGGTTTCCGCAGGACGTGTCAAGACACGCTTCCAAGCGGCTGCAATGCTTGTCATCACGGAGATTCCGCATGACCCGCCGACCAGTCGGATAATGTTTTCCATCATTTCCGTTGGGTGACGTGGCCTCACTTGCCGACATCAGCGCACGCGCGGGCGTCTCGATCGCCACGGCGTCGCGCGTCCTCAACGGCTCGTCGCACCCCGTCTCGGCCGCGATGCGCCAGCGCGTGCTCGATGCAGCGGCCGAGGTGGATTACGCGCCGAGCTTCGTCGCACGTGCGCTCGTCAAGGGCCGCACGCCGATCGTCGGCGTGATCGTCGGCGACATCGTCGACCCCTACTTCGCGGAGATCGCACGCGGCGTCGAGGACGTCGTCGGCCGCAAGGGCTACTTGACGATGCTGTCGAGCGCGCACCGCTCGACCGAGCTGGAGATCGGCCACCTGCGCGCGCTGCGCGCCTACCAGGCGACCGGCGTGATCTTCGCCTCCTCCGGCTTTCTCCACGATACCCGTCGCGAGGAGCTGCAGCGCAGCCTCGACGAGACGCGCGAGGCCGGCGCGAAGGTCGTCGCGCTCGCCCACCGCGAGCTCGACTGCCCGACCGTCACGTTTGACAACCGCGCCGCCGCATACGACGTCACCGACTACGTCATCTCGCTCGGCCACCGGCGAATCGCGTTCGTCGACGGGCCCGAGGGCCTCTACACGTCGCTGGAGCGCCGCGACGGCTTCGAGGCGGCGATGCGCGCGGCCGACCTCGACCCCACGCTGCGCTTCGAAGGCGGCTTCGAGTATGAGGCCGGCTACGAGACTGCGCGCCGGATCGCCGCGGGCCGGCTGCCCGAGGCGATCGTCGCCGTCAACGACGACGTCGGGATCGGCCTGCTGATGGGATTGCGCGACGCCGGCGTCGACGTGCCCGGGACGGTGTCGGTCGCCGGGATCGACGACACGCGCCCCGCGCGCTACGTCGGGCTGACGACCGTCAGCGCGCCGCTGCACGAGCTCGGCATCACCGCCGCGGGACTTGTCCTCGCCGACGACGAGGACGGCGCCCCCACGGGCGACATCGTGCTGCCGCACCGCCTCACGCCGCGCTCGACGACCGCACGCCGCAGAGCGAGAGCGGCGGGGCAGCGGCGGAGAGCGGCGAGAGCGCGCGCGAGACGCTGACGCGCACGGGCGCCCGGCTCACGCTGCGGTGAGCAGCTTCGCCGCCGCCGCGGCGATCGCCGCCTGCGTGCCGGCCTCGACCACGCTGCCCAGTCCGAGCGCGGCGCGGTCGGCCTCCGCAAGCTGCGCGCGCCCGACGATCGCGTGGCACGGCGTGCCCGCCGCGCGGCAGCGCGCGGCCAGCTCGCCGACCGCCTTGCCGGTCAGCGTCTGCGCGTCGATCGCCCCCTCTCCGGTCAGCACGACGGCGGCCGCAGAGATCTGCGCGTCGGCGTCCAGCGCATCGAGCGCGAGCGCCGCGCCCGGCCGCAGCTCGGCGCCGAGCCACGCCCACAGTCCGCCGGCCAGCCCGCCCGCGGCGCCCGTCATCGGCACGTCCCGCGGGTCGCGCGGCGCCGCCTCCGCGAGCGCCTGCAGGCGCGCGGCGAGCGCAGCGACGCCGGCCTCGTCGGCCCCCTTCTGCGGGCCGTAGACGGAGGCCGCCTGCACGAAGCCCACGCGCGTGTCGCAGGCGACGACGAGCCGCGGCAGCCGCACGCAGCCGCTGAGCGCGTCGATCGCGCCGCGGCCGCCGTCGGTCGTCGCGCTGCCGCCGGCGGCGACGATCACCGTGCTCGCGCCGGCTTGCGCCGCCGCCGCGATCAGCTCGCCCGTCCCACGCGTGGAGGCCGCGAGCGCGTCGCGCTCGTGCTCGGCGACGCGCTGCAGGCCGCTCGCCTCGGCAACCTCGACGACCGCCGTCTCGCCGTCGCCGAGCAGCGCAAAGCGGGCGTCGAGCGGGCGTCCGAGCGGATCGCTCGCCGGCGCCGCCACCCAGCGCCCGCCGCGCGCCGCCAGTAGCGCGTCGGCCGTTCCCTCGCCGCCATCGGCGATCGGCAGCTCGACCGCCTCCCAGCCAGCGCGCCGCACGCCCTCGGCCATCGCCGCAGCGACCTCGGCAGCCGTCAGCGTCCCCTTGAACTTGTCGGGCGCGAGCAGCGCGCGCCGCCCGCGACCGCTCGCGACCGCCCGCGTTGCCCCCCTCACGCCGGCGACGCCGCCGCCTGCCGCGCCGCGGCCTCCAGCACGAGCTGCACCTGCCGCGCCACGATCGCCTCCAGCACGCGCTGGCCGGCGCTGCGCAACGTCCCCGTGAGATGCAGCTCGACGGCCCACGTCACCATCGTGACGCCGTCGCCGGCGGTCGTCGCGACGATCGCGTCGAGCGCGAGCGCGTGCTCGTCCGTACGACCCTCGACGCGGTAGCGCAGCACGGCGGGGTCCCCGGCCCGCACGGGCGTCCAGCGCGTGCGCACGGGGATCTCGCCGAGCGCGATCGCCGGGCGGATCGTGGCCGTGAAGCTGCCGTCCTCAGCGGCGTCCCAGCCGAGCGCGTCGACGTGCGGCAGCGCCGCGACCAGCCGCTCGGGATCGCCGAGGGCGGTGCGCAGCGCCGCGGCCGGCACCGCCAGCTCGGTCGCTCCCGCCACCCTCATCGCGCGCGCACCTCGACCGCGGGCGGCGCGCCCCGCTCCGGGCCGCGCAGCAGCCGCCAGACGCGCTCCGTCGGGTTGTGCGAGTCGGTCACGACGGCGCCGGTCCCGCGCAGCGCATCCTGGATCGCGCTGCAGAGGGTGTGCAGCGCGCCCCCGCCGCCCTCCCCCATCCCCTTCGAGCCGGTCGGGCTGAAAGGCGAGGGGCACGGCATGTTCTCGGTCCGGAAGAGCGGCGTGTCGGGGCACGAGATCACGTGGTAGTCCCAGAAGGTCCCGTTCAGCAGTTGGCCGTCCGCGTCGTACTCGAGCGTCTCCTGCAACGCCGCGGCGACGCCGTGCGCGGCCGCGCCATGCACCTGTCCCTCGACGATCTGCGGGTTGATCGGCACGCCACACTCGTCGATCGCGACGTAGTCGAGGATTCGCGTCTGCCCAGTCTCCTCGTCGATCGCGACGACGCACGCGTGGATCTGACTCGCGTACGTGAGCGTCAGGTGGCCGCTCTTGGTGCGCCAGTCGGGCACGCCGAACGGCGGGCGATAGACGTGGCGGTGGTTGAGCGTGACCGCGTCCGCCAGCTCCGGCGGCAGCGCGCCGAGGTTCGCGTAGACGTAGTTCGCGATCTGCGCGAACGTGAGCGCGCGGTCCTCGTCGCCGGCGACCGACGCGGTCCCGCCGACGAGCAGCACCTCGTCCGGCTCGCAGTCGAGCACGAGCGCGGCGACCCGCACGATGTCCTCGCGCACTCTGCGCGCCGCGCCGAGCGCGGCGCCGATCCCCGTCACCGCGAACTGGCTCGCGTACGTGCCGGAGAAGGCGATGTACGAGTTGCGCGCCGAGTCGTGTCCGGGCCGCACGAGCACCTCATCCGGCGTGACGCCGAGCACGTCGGCGACCACCTGCGCCGTCGTCGTCTCGTGCCCCTGCCCTTGCGGCACGGTGCCGAGCGCGACGCTGATCTCGCCGTACAGGTCGAGCTTGCAGATCGCCGCCTCGCCGTTGCCGGAGAAGGCGAGGTCCTTGTTGATCAGACGCGACTGGCCGAAGTTGCTCGTGCCGGAATCGAGCGTCGAGCCGATCCCGATGCCGATGCGCGTGCCGCTGCCGACGGCGGCCGCCTGCCGCGCGCGCCAGCCGTCGTAGTCGAGCAGCTCCAACGCGCGGTCGAGCATGCCGGCGTAGTCGCCCGAGTCGTACAGGCAGCCGTTGGGCGTCTCGTACGGGAACTGGTCGCGCCCGATGTAGTTGCGCTTGCGCAGCTCGACCGGGTCGAAGCCGAGCTCGTGCGCGACGAGGTCGACGATCCGCTCGACCAGCCACAGGTGCTGCATGCGCGAGTAGCCGCGGTTGGGTCCGACCGGCGTCTTGTTCGTCATCACCGAGCGGTAGTCGACGCGCAGGTGCTTGAAGCGGTAGCAGCCTGGCAGCACCTGCGAGAAGATCGCGCCGCCGAGCGGCTCGTAGCGCATGTAGGCGCCGACGTCGTCGAACGCGCGCGCCTTGAAGCCGAGGATCTCGCCGTCCGCCATCACCGGCACCTCGACGTCGAGGAACGTGCGCTCACTGCCGTGGCAGGAGCCGACGAGGTGCTCGGAGCGGTACTCGGTCCACTTCGCCGGCCGGCCCGCCTTGCGCGAGAGCAGCGCGAGCGCGGTGATGTACGTGTAGCTCGTCATCTTCATGCCGAAGGCGCCGCCGATGTCCTGTGCCTTGAACATCAGCTGGTCGATCCGCACGCCGAGCGCGCCCGCCACGTACATCGCCGAGAACTGCGGCATCTGGTTGTTCGATTGCACCTCGATCGTGCCGGTGCCGGGGTCCCAGTTGACGAGCGCGGCGTTGCACTCGAGCGGTGTCGAGGAGAAGCGGTGGAAGTGCAGGCGCGGGATGCGCACGACGTGGTCGGCGTGCTCGAGCGCCCAGTCGACGTCGCCGAAGTCGTACTCCCCGTGCCAGCCGACGTTCGAGCCGACCTCCGTGTGCACGAGCGGGCGGCCCGCCGCCGTCGCGTCGACCGCGTCGAGCACGACCGGCAGCGGCTCGTACGCGACCTCCACGAGCGCGGCCGCGTCGCGGGCCAGCTCGCGCGACTCGGCCAACACGGCGGCGACCGGCTCGCCCGCGTAGCGCACCTTGCCGACCGCGAGGCAGTAGTCCTTCACGCGGCCGCCGGGCTCGGGCGCGACCTGGATGTAGCGGTCGCTGAGCCGGCGCACCTCCTCGCCGGTGAGGGTCGCGTAGACGCCGGGCAGCGCGAGCGCGGCCGACACGTCGACGTCGAGGATGCGCGCGTGCCCGTGCGGCGAGCGCACGAAGTGGACGTGGCCCATGCGGCGCATCCACAGGTCGTCGGTGAACGACCCCTGCCCCTTCACAAGCCGCCCGTCCTCCTTGCGCGGGACGCTGCGGCCGACGTGCGGGCCGCTCGTCGCGGGGGCCTCCCAGGTGCGGATCCCGATCCCGCTCATGCCTCGGGCGCCCCCGCGGCGTCCTGCACCGCCCGCACGATGTTCACGTAACCGGTGCAGCGGCAGACGTTGCCCTTCAGCCCGTGGCGCACCTCGTCCTCGGACGGCTGCGGCCGCTCGCGCAGCAGCGCGGTCGCGGACATCAGCATGCCGGGCGTGCAGTAGCCGCACTGGAGCGCGTGATGACGGTTGAAGGCGGCTTGCAGCGCGGTCGGCGGGCCCTCCGGGTCGCTCAGGCCCTCGACCGTCTGCAGCTCGCAGCCGTCGGCCTGCACGGCGAGCTGCATGCAGCTTTTGATCGCCTTGCCGTCGCAGATCACGGTGCACGCGCCGCAGTTGCCGGAGTCGCAGCCGATGTGCGTGCCCTTCAGCGCGAGCGTCTCGCGCAGGAAGTGCACGAGCAGCTCGCGGCCGAGGACGGTGCGCTCGTGCCGCTCGCCGTTCACGGTGACGGCGATCGTGTGGGCGCTGTCAGCCATGCGGGGCCTCCTCGGTCGCGGTCGCGGCCGCCGCGAGCAGCGCGCGGCGCGCCATCGTCTTCGCCATCTCGGTCCGGTACGCGCGCGTCGCGTGCACGTCCTCCGGCGGCTCGAACGGGTCGCCCGCAAGCGCCGCCGCGCCCGCGATCCGCTCGGGCGTCGGCGGCCCGCCGGCGAGCGCCGCCTCGGCCGCTGGCTGGCGCACGGGCGTCGCGCCGCAGCCGAGCACGACGCGCGCCTCCGACACGACGCCGTTCGCGCAGCGCAGCCACACGCTCGCGCGCGCGAGCGCCCACGAGTCGATGCCGACCTGCAGCGACTCGTAGCCCAGCCCCTCGCCGGCGCCGAGCGGCGGCAGCACGATCTGCGTCAGCAGCTCGCCCGGCTCGAGCGCGGTCATGTACGGCGCGTGGACGAAGCCCTCGGCCGGCAGCTCGCGCGCACCGCCGGGTCCCTGCACGCGCAGCGTCGCGCCGAGCGCGACCAGCAGCGGCGGAAAGTTCGACGTCGGGTCGGCGAGGCAGACGTTGCCGCCGACCGTGCCGCGCGCCCGCACCTGGCGGTCGACGAGGCGCGCGCTCATCGCGGCCGTCAGTGGGTGCGCGTCGCGCACGAGCGGCGAGGCTGCCAGCTCGTCGTAGGTGACGGCGGCGCCGACTCGCAGCGCACCGTCGGACTCCCGCTCGATCCGCCGCAGCTGCTCCAGCCGCGAGACGTCGACGAGCAGGTCGGGGTGGGCGATCCGCAGCTTGAGCGCGTTGAGCAGCGTCTGGCCGCCGGCCAGCACGCGCGCGTTGCGCCTGCCGGCGAGCAGCGCGACCGCCTCCTCCACCGTCGCCGGCCGCTCGTAGGCGAAGCTCGGCAGCAGCATCGCTAGTCGCGCCCCGGCCAGTCGGACAGCGGCGTGCCGATGCGGGCGGCGGGCGCGCGCCCGTTCTCGTCGGCGTCGGCCTGCGCCTCCACGACCTGGCCCGGCAGCGCGATCGCGGTGCTCGCCTGCAACGAAAGCGTGACGCGGTCGCCGACCTCGACGCCCTCGGGCACGCGCGCGACGATCCGCGGACCGGCATCCGTCCTGATCGAGGCGAGCCGCGTCGCCTCCTGGTCGAGCCAGTTGCCCCACGGCAGCTGGCGGCGCTTGAGCACGGGACGGCGCACGGTCAGCTCCTCGACGACGCCACTGTCGGCGATGCGCCGCTTCCACGCTGCGCCGCCGCATCTGGGGCAGAGGATCCGCGGCGGGTAGACGGCGTGGTCGCACGCGGCGCAAGCGCGCACGGTGAACGCAGCGCTCATGCGAGGCGCTCCAGGACGGCGGCGTTGTGGCAGGCGCCGTGGGTGTGGAGGACCATGCCGTAGCCGGTCGCGAGCGCCAGCTCGGCGCCGGGCACCTGCCGCTCGCCGGCCTCACCGCGCAGCTGCCGCACGGCCTCGACGAGCGCGTGCAGGCCGCCGGCGGCACCCGCCTGGCCGGCCGACAGCTGCCCGCCCGAGGTGTTGATCGGCCAGCGCCCCTCCAGCACGGTCCCGTGGAGCCAGCGCTTGAGGTCGCCGTCGGGCACGAGCCCGAGGTCGAGCGCCTGCACGAGCACCATCACGGGGTAGTCGTCGTAGACGTAGGCGGCGTCGAGGTCCTCCGGGCGCGCGCCGGCGTCGGCCCACAGGGCGTCCGCGATCTCCGCGAAGCCGGAGTGCAAGCCGTCGCCCTCCTGCTGGTCGTGGTTGTGCAGCGCGCGGATTGCGCGCACGCCGACGGGCGCGCCGCGCAGCCGTCGCGCGCGCTCGCGCGTGGTGAGCACGATCGCGTCGCCACCGGAGACGATCGGGACGCAGTCGTAGCGCGTGAGCGGCGGCGCGATCGGGACCGAGTCCATGTATTCCTCGAGCGTCATCGGCGCGCGGTAGACGGCGCCGGGGTTCATGCCCGCCCACGCGCGCTGCGCGATCGGGATGCAGGCGTAGTCCTCGCGCGCCAGCTCGTGCCGGCGCGCGTGGCGCTCGGTGAGGAAGGCGAACAGCGCGTTGGGGCCGTTGAGCGGCAGCGGCGCGAGGTAGTCGCGCGCGACGCGGTTGTACGTGTCGGTGAGCTGGTGGAACTCGCGCTTCTCCATGCGGTCCCCCGCGCACAGCACGATCGTCTCGGCGTCGCCCGCCTCGAGCGCGCGGATCGCGTGCTGGAGCATGTTGATCGCGCTCGCGCCGCCGACCGTGTCCTGCATGATCCAGCGGACCCGCATGCCGAGCTTCCAGGCGAGGTCGATCGTGTGGTCGGGGGCGAGTGAGAAGGAGGCGACGCCGAGGCCGTCGACCTCGTCGCGGTCGATCCCGGCATGCGCGAGGGCGTCGACGACCGCGCGCGCGACGAACGTCTCGGTGCGCAGCTCGACGGCCGGGTGGCGGAGGTACTGCGCCTCGGCGGCGCCGACGATCACGGCCCCGTCCCCGCGCATTTGGAAAGCGCTTTCCGTCACATTCGGCATCGTACCAGCCACCCGCGCCTCAGCCGACGCCGAGCCGGCGCACCTCAACGCCGGCGGCCTCGCGGTCCCACGTGTCGCCGGTGACGCCCTGCTCGCGCAGGACGGTCTTACGCACCTTCCCGTTCGCCGTCAGCGGCAGCTCGGAGACGAAGCGCAGGTAGCGCGGGATCGCGAAGTACGCCAGCCGCGGCTCGCAGTGGCGCACGAGCGCCACCGGGTCCGGCTCGGCGCCCGGCCGCAGCACGACCGCCGCCGCCACCTCGTCCTCCGCCATCTCGGACGCGACCGGGAAGACCGCCGCCGCCTCCACGTCGGGATGGCGCAGGAGCGCGTCCTCGACCTCGAACGAGGAGATGTTCTCGCCGCGACGGCGGATCGCGTCCTTCAGGCGGTCGACGAAGCGGAACCATCCGTCCGGCTCGCGCACGACGCGGTCACCGGTGTGGAACCACAGGTTGCGCCACGCCTCGACCGTCTTGTCCGGCTGGCCGAAGTAGCCGGTCGCGAACGCGTACGGCGGGTCGTGCCGCAGGATCAGCTCGCCGCCCTCGCCGTCCGGCACGTCCTCGTCGTGCTCGTCCACGACGCGCGCGTGGAAGCCCGCGCGCACGCGCCCCATCATGCCGGCCCGCTGGTTGCGCCACGACTCGCCGATCGCGCAGTTCGTCTCGGTCGACCCGTAACCCTCCACGAGCTGCACGCCGAAGCGCTCGCGGAACGCGACTGCGACGTCGGGCGGCGCGCCCGGCCCGAGCGCGACGCGCACGCGGTGGGCGCGGTCCTGCGGCCCCTCCGGCCGGCCCGACAGGATGTTCACCATCGCGCCGAGCAGGTACGTAACGGTCGCGCCGGACTCCGCCAGCCGATCCCAGAAGCGCGAGGCCGAGAAGCGCGGGCCGAGGTGATAGCTCGCGCCCGCCACGAGCGCCTGCGTGAACGCGTTGAGCGCGTTCGTGTGGAACAGCGGCAGGCACGTGTAGAGCACGTCGTCCTCGCCCAGCTCGAGCATCTCGCCGACGAGCACGCTCCACCAGTAGAGCTGCGCCTGCGGGCACTGCACGCCCTTCGACAGCCCGGTCGTGCCCGACGTGTAGAGGATCGCGAACGTCTCGCCCGGCCCCACGTCGGCCGCCGGCCGCGGGCCGGCGAGCGCCGGTGGGCCGGCGAGCGGCCAGCCTTCCGGCGCGCCGGAAGGCACGCCGTCGAGCGCCCACACGCGCTCCAGCGCCGCCGGTCGCTCGACGTGGCCGAGCACCTCGACGAGCCCCGAGTCGAGCGCGAGGAAACGCGCGCTCGAGCTGGCCAGCTGGTGCTCGAGGCCCGCGCCGCGCAGCGCCGTGTTGAGCGGCACGGCGACCGCGCCGAGCCACGCGCAGCCGAGGATGAAGTCGAGCAGCTCGATGCGGTTCTCGCACATCAGCGCGAGCCGGTCGCCGCGCGCGAGGCCCGCCTGCGCGAGCACGCCCGCGGCGGCTGCGACCGCATCGCGCATCTGCGCGTAGCTGCGCGTCAGATCGCCGTGCACGAACAGCGGCTTGTCGCCGTACGCGGCGGCCTGGCGCTCCAACAGCGCCGGCAGCGTCTGCTCGGCCGCCGCCAGCCCGCGCAGTCGCGCCGGCACGAAGCCGTCGGCATGTGCGACGACGCTCACGTCAGCACCGTCGCCGTCACGCGGTTGCGCAGCTCGCCCAGCCCGCTCACGCGCGTGACCAGCTCGTCGCCGTCGTGCAGGAAGACCTGCGGCTCGCGGGCGTTGCCGATGCCGCTCGGCGTTCCGGTCAGCAGCACGTCGCCCGCGCGCAGCGTCATGCCGTAGCTCAGCTCGGCGATCAGCTGCTCGATGCGGAAGGCCATCTGGCCGGTCAGCGCGGACTGGAGCGTCGCGCCGTTCAGCTCGCACTCGATCCGCAGCGCGTACGGGTCCTCGATCTCGTCGACCGTCGTGATCCACGGCCCGAGCGGCATCGTGGCGTCGATGCTCTTGCCCTTCAGCCACTGGCCGCCGTGCGCCCGCTGGAGGTCGCGCTGCGAGACGTCGTTCGCGACGCAGAGGCCGCAGACGTGATCCCACGCGCGCTCGGCTGGGATCGAGCGGCCGTCGCGGCCGATCACGAGCGCGACCTCCGCCTCGTAGTCCCACTTGGCCGACAGCTCGGCGTCGAACGCGATCTCGTCGTACGGGCCGATCACCGTGTCCGGCCCCTTCGTGAAGAACGTCGGATGCGCCGGTCTGTCGGCCGGGTCCTGGCCTTCGCGCTTGCCCTTCGACTCCGCGAAGTGGTCCCAGTAGTTCCAGCCGGTGCACAGCACGTCGCGGTTGAAGCGCGTCAGCGGCGCGCCGAGCCGCACGTCCGCGAGCGGGACGGGCGTCGCCAGCGCCGCCGCGTCGGCCGCCATCGCAAGCGCCTCGCCGCCGCCGCGCACGAGCTCGTCGACCGCGCCGAGCGCCGGCGGCAGCGGCGTGAACGTCTCGCCGGCCGCGTCGACGACGCCGGCGCGCCAGGCGCCCTCGAGCAGTCCGCGCGCTAGCCTCATGCGTCGAGCACCGCGATCGCGTTGATCTCGATCAGGTAGTCCTTGTTGACGAACTTCGAGACCTCGACCATCGTCGAGGCCGGCGCGACGCCGGTGAAGTACTGCCGCCGCACCGCGTGGATCGCGTCGAAGTCCTCCATGTTGCGGACGTAGACGTCGACGCGGGCGATGTCCTCCAGCGTGCCGCCGGCGGCCTCGACGGCGGCCTGCAGGTTCTGGCAGACCTGATGCGTCTGCGCCGTCACGTCGCCGACGCCGGTCACGCCGCCCGCGCGGTTGCGCGCGGTCATGCCGGAGATGAACACGAGGCGCCCGCGCGCCGCGACGGTCGTCGCCTGCGCGAAGTGGCCGTTCGGCTCCGCCAGCGCGGCGGAGACGACTGCTTGCTTGGACATCAGCGTGCGTCCTCCGGGTTCGAGTACCAGTCGGGCTGGGTCGGGTAATGCGGGCCGTCGTAGACCTCCAGCAGCACCGAGTCCTGCTCGGCGAGCGTCGGCCCGTGCAGGCTCCCCTTCGGGTTCCAGTAGAAGGCGCCGGGGATCAGTGCGATCCCGGTGTCTGTGTAGACGTAGCGGCCCTCGAGACAGAACATGAACTGGTTCGAGGCGTGCGCATGGCGCGACGGCACGCCCGAGCCCTTCAGGAAGCGCACGAGCGCGATCGAGGCGCCGCTGTCGTCGTCGCGCCACAGCATCTTCTGCGACAGGCCGGCGAGCGTCTTGTCGACCCAGTCGAGGTCGGCCGTCTGCACGAGGATCTCCCGGAAGCGCGCGAGCGGCCCGTCCTGCGCGACGCGCGCGCGGTCGGCCGCGGCGCCGGAGTAGGCGCCCGGCTCGGACAGGTTCTCGTACTCGCTCATGTCGCCGGCGCCGCCCCCGTCGGCGCGCCGAGGCACTTCAGCTCGACCAGGCGGCTGCGATAGCGCGTCTGCCCGCGGTTCGTGAGCTTGTGCGCGTCGGCCCAGTCGCGGAAGACGACCTGGCCCGCCGCCTCGTGCACGTCGCGCGGCGGGCCGCCGTCGAGCGGCGTGATGCGGTTGTCGGCGGCCTCGATCGCGATCACGAGGTAGGGGTGGTGATGGCGGTGCCACGGCTGCTCCTCGCCGGGCTCCAAATCCACCTCCCACACGCGCACGTGCTCGTTCTCGAAGACGATCTCCTGCCCGACGTCGCCGAGCACGACCTGCTCGCCCGACGGGCCGGTGACGACCTCACCGCTCGCCATCTGCTCCTCCTGTCGTCGCGGCCGGCGGGCGCCGGCCGGTGATCCGCTCGTACAGCACGGCGGCGCGGTCGCCGCCGTCGCGGCTCAGCGGCTCGATCGCCGCGACGTGCGCGTCGGGGCGCAGCAGCACGAGCGTGCCGTCCGGCACGCCGAAGCGCTGCTGCACGCGCGTGCCGGGGTCGAACAGCACGCGGTCGCGCAGGCCGGAGTCGAGCGGCGCGTCCCAGCGGCTGACGACGAAGCGCCGCAGCGCGGGCGAGTCCTGCGGGCCGATCGCCGGGCAGCGGCGCGCGTCGGCGAAGTGGAGCGCGACGAACGCGTCGGCCGTCAGGTCGTGCAAGTGCACGACGCCGTCGGGCCCGAACAGCGGCAGGTCGGATGCGCGGTCGCCGACGCGCACCGGTTCGGGCGCCGACCCCGCCTTCACCATCGACCAGTCGCCGCTGCCGTCGACGTCGAGCCGCACGCCGAGCAGCGCGCGCGTGAAGGCGTTGCCCCAGTCGCCGGCGCCCATCGCGTCGACCGACGCGGCGCGCCGATCCATGTAGGCGCGCGCCGCCTCCGCCATCGCGCCCGCGCCCTTGATCGCAAGCGGGGCCTGCTCGGTCTCGTAGCCCTCGAGCAGCGCCTCGTCGGCCCAGCCGCGCAGCGTCCAGGCCAGTCGCCACGGCAGGTTGGAGGCGTCGAGCACGCCCGTGTTGAGGCCGAGCGCCCACATCGGCGTGATCAGGTGGGCGGCGTCGCCCATCAGGAAGACGCGTCCGTCGCGCCAGCGCTCGGCGACGCGCTGGTGGACCGTGTAGATGTTCGTGCCGACGATCTCAAGCTCGCGCACGTCGCCGATGAAGCGCCGCGCCTTCGCCGCCAGCTCCTCCGCGCCCGGCTCCGCGCGACCGGGCGCGAGCGGGTAGAGGAAGCGCCAGCAGTGCGGCTGGCGCACGAGGATCATCCACTCCTCGGGATCGCCGAAGTAGGCGAGGTACGGATAGTCGCGTGGATTCTCGACGTCGAGGTCGACCTCGAGGTCGACGAGCATGTAGCGCTCCGCGAGCGTCTCGCCCGCGACCTCGACGCCCATCTGCTCGCGCACCGTCGAGCGCCCGCCGTCGCACGCGAGCAGGTAGCGCGCCTCGACACTGCGCCCGCCGCCGGGGGTCTCGAGCTGGAGCGCGACGTGGTCGGGGCGCTGCGCGTACGCGCGCAGGCGGTGGCCCATCCGCAGCGCGCCCGGCGCCCGGCGCTCCAGCGCGTCGCGCAGCACCGGCTCCAGCTCGTGCTGCGGGATGTTGACCACGAACGGGAAGCGCGTGTCGTTGGCCAGCTCGGCCATGCGCACGCTCGGGCGGGCCGCGTTGGTCGCGCGGTCGATGTCGCCGATCTCGTCGACGCGCAGCGCCGCCCGCAGGACCGGATCGAGCGCGCCGTAGCGGTGCAGCACCTCGAGCGTGCGTGTGAGGACCGTGCCGGCCTTCGTGTCGGCCGAGAGGCGGTCGTCCTCCTCGAAGACGACGACCGGCACGCCGTGATGGACGAGCCCGAGCGCGGCGACGAGCCCGACCGGACCGGCGCCGACGACCGCGACCGGCAGCTCGCGCTCAGCCATGCGGGAAGGCGCGGTCGCGGGTCAGCGTCGAGCCGGTCATCGTGGCGGCGTCGGACAGCAGGAACAGCAACGGCCCGACGACGTCCTCGGGCTGCCCGATGCCGGTCGTGCGCGCCCAGTGCTCGCGCTCGCCGCCGGCCGGGTTGGCAGCGCGGAACTGCGGCGTGTCGATCACGCCCGGAAAGACGACGTTGACGCGCACGCCGTCGGCCGCCACCTCGTCGGCGAGCGAGCCGGCGAACGCGACCAGCGCGCCCTTGCTGGCGGCGTACGCGGACGCCTGCGCGCGACCGGCGCGCGCGAGGCCGGAGGCGAACGTGAGGATCGCGCCGGCGCCGCGCGCGCGCATGTGCGGCAGCACCGCCTGGCAGCACCACACGACGCCGTCGAGGTTGACCGCGAGCGTGCGGCGCCAGGTCTCCGGGTCGGTGTCGGCCACCTCGACGCGCGGCTGCACCGCGGCGCCGGCGAGCAGCGCGTCGACGCGGCCGTGGCGCTCGACGACGTCCGCGACGGCGGCGAAGACGGCGTCGCGGTCGGCGACGTCGACCGCGAGCTGCTCGACGCGCTCGGCGCCGTCGACCGCGTCGGCATGCGCGACGTCGAAGACGACGCTCGTGCCGCCGGCCTGCGCATAAGCGCGCGCCAGCGCGGCGCCGATGCCGTTCGCGCCGCCGGTCACGACGAGCAGCTCGCCGCTCGCGTCGAAGGCGGCCTTCATGCGCCGACCCCCTCCGGCGCGCCGACCGCGACGCCAACGCCGGCGGCCGCCTCGCGCAGCGCCGCCAGCACGCTGGCGTCGAGCGCGACGCCGTGCCCGCGCGCCTGCGCGTGGCGCTCCGCCTCCGGCTGGCCCGGCAGCATCAGCCGCTCGACGCCGGGCGCGCGCGGGCCACCGGTCGCGTGCGCCGCCAGCTCCGCAGTGCGCGCGGCGACCGTCTCGATCCCGCCGAAGGCCTCGAGCCCGAGCGCAAGGAAGAAGTGGGCGCAGTCGTTCGGCGCCGCCATGTCGGCGTACAGGCCGCGCACGTGGGGACCGAAGCCGCCGCCGGAGAGGACGCCGGTCAGCACGTCGAGCGCGAGCGCGAGGCCGTAGCCCTTGTGGCCGGCGGCCGGCAGCAGCATGCCGTCGATCGCCGCCTGCGCGTCGGTCGTGGGGCGGCCCTGCGCGTCGGTGGCCCACGTCGCCGGGATCGCGCGCCCCTCCTGCGCGGCGAGGCGGATCTTGCCGAGCGCCGCCTCCGAGAGCGCCATGTCGAGCACGATCGGCTCGGCGCCGGCGACCGGGATCCCGACCGCGAGCGGGTTGTTGCCGACGACCGGCGTCGCGCCGCCCGGCGCCGGCATCAGGGGGCGCGTGTTGGCGGCGGCGATCCCGATGCAGCCGGCGGCGACGGCCGCCTCGACGTAGCGGAAGGCGCCGCCGAAGTGGAACGCGCGGCGCACCGTCACGACACCGACGCCGTGGCATGCGGCCTTCGCGACGGCGAGCGCCATCGCCTGGTCGCCCGTCAGCACGCCGAGCGCATGGCCGGCGTCGAGCACCGCGACGGCGCCCGCGTCGACGACGACGTCCGCCTCGTCGGCCGTCGAGACCGAGCCGGCGCGCAGCCGCTCGACGTACATTGGCACGAGCAGCGTCCCGTGCGACGGGACGCCGCGCATGTCCGCGTCGACGAGCGCCTCGGCAACGGCGGCGGCCCCGCGCGCGGAGACGCCGGCGCCCGCGAACGTGCGGGCGATCGCGTCGCGCAGCCAGGAGGGGGAGACGAGGGTGGGCGTGGTCATGCGGTGTCGGCGCCCACCTCGGAGGAGGCGGCCGCCCGCATCTTCTACCAGACTCGGTAAGCGTTTGCCATACTGACGTACGGATGGCCGGTATCGACCTCCACGCGCACCTCGCCCCTGCCCTCGACGGCGCGACGATCGCCGCGCTCGACGGCGTCGAGGCGACCGCCGACGGACGCCTCGCGCTCGACGGAGAGACCAGCGGGCCGCCCAACCTCTACCGCGCCGAGCGGCTCGTCGCCGCGCTGAGCCGGAACGGGCTCGACGCGGCCACCGTGTCGGTTCCGCCGCCCTTCTTCCGCCAGCGGCTGCCCGCCCGGCTGGCGGCGCCGTGGACGCAAGCGCTCAACGCGGGCATCATCGCTCGCACGATGGAGCACCCCCGGCTCCTGCCGCTCGCCTACCTGCCGCTCGAGCACCCCGCGCTGGCGCTCGCCGAGTACGAGCGCGTGCGTGACGAGCCGGCCTTCGTGGGCGTCGTCGGCAGCGCCGGCGGCGCGTCGGCCTCGCTCGCGGACGCGGAGCTGGCGCCGCTGTGGCGGCTGCTCGACGCGGACGGGCGCCTGCTGCTGCTCCACCCCGGCAACGCCCCGGACCCGCGGCTCGACGCCTTCTACCTCGGCAACCTGCTCGGCAACCCCGTCGAGACGAGCGTCGCCGCCGCCCAGCTCGTGTTCGGGAACGTGCTCGCGCGTCACCCGCGCATGCGCGTGCTGCTCGTGCACTGCGGCGGCTGCGTGCCCGTGCTCGTCGGTCGCTGGGCGCGCGGGCTGGCGACCGCCCGCCCCGGCGTCGACGCCGCGATCGAGCCACCACACGACGCGGTGCGCCGGCTGTTCGTCGACTGCCTCGCGCACGACCCCGCCGTCGTCGACCTCGCGGCCGCGACGTTCGGCGAGGACAAGCTCGTGCTCGGCAGCGACTGGCCGTTCCCGATGGGCCTCGACGACCCGCGCACGGCGGTCGCGCACCGCGAAGCCGCGTTCGCGCGGCGCGTCGCGGTCGACAACGCGACCGCCGCCCTCGGCCGGCTCGCGTCCATGCAGCTGCAAATCACCACGTCCTGAACTGGAGCCCGATGGACATCGCACTTGTCACTGATGAGGTCAGCGCCGACCTCGAAACCGCCTTCGAGCTCGCCCGCGAGTGGGGCGTCGAGCATGTCGAGCTGCGCGGGGTCGGTGACGGCCGCTATCCGCGCGTCGGCGACGCGCTGCGCGCGCTGACGCCACGGCTCGTGCGCGAGCACGGCATGCGCGTCATCGGGCTCTCGCCCGGCCTGTTCAAGCTGCCCTACCCCGACCCGAGCGGGCCGCTCAGCTTCTACCAGTGGAGCAACGTCCAGCGCGCGAAGGGCCTCGCCGCCGGCCAGGCGATGCTCGAGGACCACCTCGAGCGGCTGCTGCCCGAGTGCATCGAGGCGGCGCTGGAGCTCGAGTGCCCGCTGATTAGCTGCTTCGCCTTCGGCCACGCGATGATCCCGCTGCACCGCGAGATGCTCGGCCTCGACGACGCGATCCCCGAGGGGGTCGTAGAGGCGCTGCGCGAGGCGGCGCGCCGCTGCGCCGACAGCGGGATCGTGCTCGCGATCGAGAACGAGATGACGACGTACGCGACGACGGGCGCGGTGACGGCCGAGCTGATCCGCCGCGTCGGCGAGCCGAACCTCGGGATCGTGTGGGATCCGCCGAACGCCTACCTCGGCGGCGACGCGACGCCGTACCCGGACGGCTACGAGGCGGTCAAGGAGCTCGTGCGGCTCGTGCACTTCAAGGACGTCCGCTTCGACGCCGTCGCCGGCCGGCGCGAGTTCTGCGTCGAGGGCGAGCTCGACTGGGTCGGTCAGATCGCCGCGCTGCGCGCCGATGGCTACGACGGCGCGATCTCGGTCGAGACGCACATGCGCCCGAAGGTCGGCCCGAGCCGCGCGCTCGTCGAGCGGCTGCGCGGCCTGCTCGACGACGGCAGATGAGCGGCGTGTACGAGTCGCTCGTCAAGCCGCTGCTGTTCCGCCTCGACGCCGAGCGCGCGCACAACCTGACGCTTGCGGCCGCCGCGCGCGGCGGCCGCGTGCAGCTCGTTGGGCGCGCCGTGCGGCGCGCGCAGACGGTCGAGCACGCGCGGCTGCGCACGACCGTCGCCGGGATGGAGCTGGCGAACCCGCTCGGTCTCGCTGCCGGCTTCGACAAGAACGGCGTCGCGGTGCCGCTGCTCGACGCGCTCGGCTTCGGGCACGTCGAGATCGGCTCGGTCTCGGCGTGGCCCTCCGAGGGCAACCCGCGGCCGCGGCTGTTTCGCATCCCGCGCGACCGCGCGGTCGTCGTCTGCTATGGCGTCCCCAACGACGGCGCCGAGGCGGTCGCCGCGCGGCTGGAGCGGCCGCGCCACGCGCGCCTCGGCATCAACCTCGTCAAGACGAACGACCCGGCGCGGCCCGCCGTCGAGCCGGACGTCGCCGAGGACTACGCGCGCTCGTTCGCGCTGCTCCAGCCGCACGCCGACTACGTCGCGCTCAACCTCTCCTGCCCGAACGCGGCGGAGGACCGCGACTTCTTCGACGAGCTGCCGCGGCTCGACCGTCTGCTGGAGCGGCTCGCCGCGTGCGAGCCGTCGGTCCCGGTGATCCTCAAGCTCAAGCCAGCACGCGACGCCGGCGTGCTGCGCGAGATCGTCGCGATCGCCGACCGTCATCCGTTCGTCGCCGGCTTCTCGATCAACCTGCCGGCGGGCAAGCCGGCCGACCTGCGCCTGACCACGCCCGCCGGTGAGCTGGAGCGCAAGCCGGGCGCGGTCGGCGGCCCACCCGTCGAGGCGCTGATCGACGACGTGCTCGCGACGCTGCGGCGGATCATCGGGCCGGAGAGCCGCTACGCGCTGCTGGCGGCCGGCGGCGTCTCGACAGCGGCCGGCGCGTACCGCAAGCTGCGCCTCGGCGCCGCGGCCGTGCAGCTGTACACGGCGATGATCTACCGCGGCCCGCGCGTCGTGCCCGAGATCCTCACCGGCCTCGTGAACCTGCTGGAGCGCGACGGCTTCGCGCACGTCGCGGACGCTATCGGCGCGGACGTCGACGGGAGCTAGCGATGCGCGCCGCGCGTTCGCAGCGCGACGAGGTCCGCCGGCGTGTCGACGTCGAGCACGGCATCGGCGTCGCACGCGACCTCGACGACGCCGGCGCGCAGCAGCTCGCGCGCGCCGGTGTCGCCGCGCAGCTCCGCGACGGCGGGGAACAGCGCGCGCTCCAGCAGGACGGGATGCCCGGGTCGTCCGCCGAACGTCGCCCGCACGGCCGGCGCGGTCCCATCCCACGCCGCGACCACGCGCGCGATCGCAGCGGCGCTCACGCGCGGCTGGTCGCCGAGCGTGACGAGGACCGCGTCGGCGCGCGGAGCGAGCGCGGCGACGCCGGCGCGCAGCGCGGCCGCCTGGCCTTCAGCCCAGTCCGGGATGAGCAGCGGCTCGGCGCCCTGCAGGTCGACGGCCGCGAGGATCTGCTCGGCGTGCGCGCCGAGCGCCACGAGCACCGGCTCGACGTCCGGCGCCGCCGCGACCGCACGCAGCGCGTGCTCCAGCAGCGGAACGCCGTCGAGCGGCGCGAGCTGCTTCGGCACGCCGCCGAAGCGGCGCGAGCCGCCGGCGGCGAGGACCAGTCCGGCGATGCGAGACGGCGGCGGCATCGCTCCGCATGCTCGCACGCGCCCGCCGCGACCGTCCGGAGCGCGCGGCGATGAGCGCGGCGGCGGCGCAGCTCGCGCTGCTGGAGCGCGCGCGCCGCCTCGCCGCGGCGCTGCTGTTCGCGGTGGAGGGATCGGCGCCGCTGCCGCCGGGCGCGCTGCTGCTCGTCGGCGAGGACGGCGCAATCGAGGGCTCGCTGACCGGCGGCTGCGTCGAGTCGGCGGTCGTGCAGGAGGCGCGGACGCTGCTGCGCGACGGCGGCGCTCCGCGCACGCTCACGTACGGGATCGCGGACGAGCTGTCCGGCACGGTCGGCTTGACGTGCGGCGGCACGGTGCACGTGCTGCTGCACGAGCTGCGCGACGCCGACCGCGCGCCGCTCGCCGCCTTCCTCGCGGCGGCGCGCGAGGCGGCGCCGGCCGCGCTCGCGACGCTGCTCGACGGCCCGCGGGCGGGCGCACGGCTCGCACTGGTCGGCGAGCGGATCCACGGCTCGCTCGGCATCGGCGCGCTGCTCGACGGCAACGTCGCGGCGGACGCGCGCGGGCTGCTCGCGCGCAGCGGCAGCGAGCCGCTGCGCTACGCCGCCGACGGCGCGAAGCACGGCGGCGAGCTGACCGTGCTCGTGCAGGCGACGACGGCGCCGCGCCGCATGCTGCTCGTCGGCGCGAACGACTTCTCGGCCGCACTCGCGCCGCTTGCGCGCACGCTCGGCTACCGCGTCACGATCTGCGATCCGCGCGCGGCGTTCGCGTCCTCGCCGCGCTTCGCGGACGCGGCCGAGGTCGTCGTCGGCTGGCCCGCCGAGGCGCTCGCCGCGCAGGCCCCGGGCCCGCGCGACGCCGTGCTCGTGCTCAGCCACGACCCGAAGCTCGACGTGCCGGCGCTTCGCGCCGCGCTGGCGAGCGAGGCCGGCTACGTCGGCGCACTCGGCAGCCGTCGCACGACCGCCGAGCGCGAGCGCCGCTTGCGCGCGGCGGGCGTGCCGGAGCGGGCGCTGGCGCGGATCAGCGCGCCGTGCGGGCTCGACATCGGCGGCGCGACGCCGGAGGAGGCGGCGATCTCGATCCTCGCCGAGCTCGTCGCCCGCCGCAACGGCCGCGCGGGCGGCCGGCTCGGCGCGACGAGCGGCACGATCCGCCCGCGCGGCGACGCCGTTGCTATCCTCTGATGGAAAGCGTTTTCCATCGCGAGGGAGCTGAGATGTCCGAGCCGTCAGCCTTGTCCGGGGTCCGCGTCGTCGACTTCACCCACGTGATGCTCGGACCGTGCTGCACGCAGCTGCTCGGCGACTTCGGCGCCGACGTCATCAAGGTCGAGCGCCCCGACAGCGGCGACATCATGCGGCGCGGTAGCGTCGCCGCGGCCGATCCGGCCGGCCCCGACAACCCGGTCTTCCTCAGCCTCAACCGCAACAAGCGCAGCATCGCGCTCGACCTGCGCAAGCCGGAGGACCTCGACGCGATCCGCGAGCTGCTGCGCACCGCCGACGTCGTCGTCAGCAACTTCCGCCCGGGCGTGATGGAGCGCCTCGGGCTCGGGTACGAGCAGCTCGCCCAGATCAACCCGCGCCTGATCTGGGCGTCCGGCAGCGGCTTCGGCTCGACCGGGCCCTACCTCCACAAGGGCGGCCAGGACATGCTCGCGCAGGCGTTCGCCGGCCTGATGGAGCGCAAGGCGTCGCCCGACCTGCCGACCTCGATCTACCCCACGCCGCTGTGCGACTACGCCGCCGGCATGCACCTCGCGCAGGGCATCCTGCTCGCGCTGCTGGCGCGCGAGCGGACGGGCGTCGGGCAGAAGGTCGAGGTCGCGCTGTACGACTCCGCCCTCGCGATGCAGATGCAGGAGGCGACGATGCAGCTGATGCGCGGCCGCTCGCTCAACTGGGCCGAGGCGCCGATGACCGGCGTCTTCGGAACCGCGGACGGCGAGATCTGCATCGTCGCGGCGTTCCGCGACGGCGCCGTCGAGCGGGTCTCGGAAGCGCTCGAGCTCGACCCGCCGCTCGGCGAGCGCGGCGACTTCTCCAGCTACGAGCAGCTCGTCGCGCAGCGCGCGCAGCTGGACGAGATCATGCGCGCGCAACTCGCCACCAAGCCGACGGCGCACTGGATGGAGCGCCTCGAGGCGCAGGACTTCCTGTGCGCGCCCGTGCGCCCGCTCGCGGAGGCGCTCGCCGACGAGCAGACGCGCCTGAACGACATGCTCGTCGAGTTCGAGCACCCGAGCGCCGGCACCGTCCGCACCGTCAACGCGCCGGTCCACCTGTCGGGGACGCCGGCGGCGGTGCATCGGCGCGCGCCGCGCCTCGGCGAGCACACCGACGAGGTGCTCGCTCCGCTGGCGACCGCCGCGGAGGCGTGATGCCCGCGAGCGGCGGCGAGGCCGCGGCGGGGATCCGCTACGTCCGCGACGGGCACGTCGCGCGCGTCACGATCGACCGGCCGCAGGTGCTGAACGCGATCGACCCGCCGGCGGCGGCGCGGCTCGAACGGATCTGGGAGCAGGTCGAGGCGGACGGCGACGTGCGCGCGGTCGTCCTCACCGGCGCTGGCGAGCGCGCCTTCTGCGTGGGCGCCGACTTGTCGGCGGCCGCCGACCAGCCGACCGGCGTCGAGCGCTGGAGCCGCGCGAACCCGAACGGCTTCGCCGGCCTGACGCTGCGCCGGTCGCTCGACGTCCCCGTGATCGCGCGCGTCAACGGCTACGCCCTCGGCGGCGGTCTGGAGCTGGTGCTCGGCTGCGACATCGTGGTCGCTGCCGAGCATGCGCAGTTCGGCTTCCCCGAGCCGCGCGTGGGCGGCCTGCCGTCCGAAGGCGGCGTGCTGCGGCTGACGCGGTGGCTTCCGCATCAGCAGGCGATGGGCATGCTGCTGACCGGGCGGCGCCTCGGCGCACGCGAACTGGAGCGCGTCGGACTCGTCAACGAGGCGGTCGCGCCCAAGCAGCTCGACGAGGCCGTCGAACGCTGGACCGCCGACGTGCTCGCCTGCGCCCCGCTGGCGCTGCGCGCGATCAAGCAGATGGCGGCGCAGACGAGCGACCTGCCGCTCCACGCCGCCCACCGGACGCTCGTCCCGGCGCTGCTGCGGACGTTCAACAGCGAGGACGGCAAGGAGGGCGTCGCGGCGTTCCGCGAGAAGCGCCCGCCGAACTGGCGTGGCCGGTAGCGGCCGAGTTCCGCGCGCATCGTTCCAGGCGCATGCGACAAACGCCGCATGCGCCACCGACACCAAGGATGACCGCCCGAGGGGCCGTCGCTGATGTTTGGCATAGTGGGGGCCGGTTTTGGACCCGCGACCGGCATGCAGAGCCGGATCGCCTCAGTCACGGCCGGTCGCGCACGCGCCCGCGCAGCAGCGGGTTCTGGCCACGGCCCGCCGTCTCGTGGCCAAAACCCACGGGAAACCGCCCGTATCCGCACGTATCTCGGCCGCCCCGAGCGTCAGCCGCTATGCCACATCTGCGCTGCAAATCGCCATATGAGACCACGACCGTTCGTGGTGCCTGAAAATCGTGGTGTCCCCGGTTCGAGTCCGGGTCTCGCCATCGGTGAAGCGCCTGCTAGGGGCGCTTTTCTTGTTCTTGGGCTGTTGGACTCGTGGGCGGGAGTTTTGGCCACGGCGTGCCGTTTCGTGGCCAAAACTCGGCGGTCATCGACGACGGGCGCCGCAAGACATTGCCCGTGTTGCCCGAAGACACATAGAAGTAGCCGATCGCCAGCAAGATGCGGGGAGGGCACCGGCACGACGGCGAATCGTGGTGTTCCCAGTTCGATGTGTGACACCGTCAAACAGGAACATCCCTGCAAATCGCATGTTTGGTCGAGATCCGCACAAGCGACAGTCCTAGCGACGCACTCCCAGATTCGAGCGTTGGACGGACGCAGTGCGTGATCGAGCGGCGCGACGTTGACGGCGTCTGTCCCGGGTCAGATCAGTCTTCCAGCGCGGGCTCCCCGAAACCACGGCGCAACTCGCGTTCCACGCTTCGAATGTCCTCCTCTGAAGCCGGCGCGAGCGTGGTCGGGCGGCGCACCGGCTCGGTGGGACCCCGCGCCGCAGACTCTTGGCACCTGCATGCGCCCGGTTGAACACGACGGCAACTCGCGCGTCCCCGGGATCGCCTTCTGCGAGCTGCGCATAATCCGCGGCAAGTTCCGCCAACGCCGTCCAGCCTTGTCGAACGCGGGCCAGGAACTCTTCGACGAAGATCTCCTCGGACGGGTCACAGAAGACGGCTGCAACTGCTCCATTCCAATAGGCGGCCGCCGTCCAGCCTGACCCCCACTCCCTCGCCGCGGGCCACACACGAACGCCGTCTTGGTGGATGGAGTGAGCCACCGAGTACCCGGCGCGTCGGTCGGGTTGGAGCCTGCCGTAGACCAGTTGCTGAAAGCGGTCGAGGAACGTTCGGCTGAACAGAACGGCGTTCCGGTCGGCTGGTCCCCCGACCGGGCAGAGACCGATCGCGACCTGCACTGCCTCAAACGAGAATGTGCCCGACTCGGTCGCCAGCCGCCGCGCGGCCAGAAGGGCCCCTTCCTCGGCGCCGTGCCGGATCGCCTCCCCTCCCGCAATCATCGCCGCCAGCGTCTGCTGATCAGTTACGGGCACTGTCGCGCCGGACACCCGCACGTAGACGACTCCCCCCGCGGTCATGCAGGGCTTGGCTGCCACAGGTTCGACCGCGAGCACCGCTGCGCTTCGACCGCCGGGGCGGTCGAAAGCCCTCGCGTCGTGCGCGGGGACCGGACCACGCCGCCATCGCCGGCAACCATTGTCGACAACCAGGTAGCCGACTCCTCGCCACGGAAGTCGACACCGGGCAGCGTCCACGTACCGTCGCCGCCGCGTTCGGCGCCCACAATGAGATAGCCGCCCATCGTGTTGGCGAACCCACATGCCGACTTCCTGATCGTGTCGGGCCGCGGCCGATCGCCGCCACCCTTAGCCTCCCACGTGAGACCCTCGTCGCCAGCTTGCACAAGGAACTGCTCGACAGCGCTAGCGTCGAGCTGCTCCCAGGCGACACCGAACAAATTCGGCGGCACGTCAGCTCCTCTCGTTTGGCGTGAGGTTTGCTGAACCACGGTAGCCTCCTGTCATGGCCACCCGCCGCGTCAACCTGCCGCTCGATGAGGAGCTGATCCGCCGAGCGCGGCAGCAGGACATCGCCGCGCCCGACAAGAGCGACGCGCAGGTCGTGGAGGACGCGCTTGCCGTCTACCTCGGCATGAAGGCGCTCGATGACGCGCGGACGCAGGGCACGCTCGCGCCCGACGAGGCCGACCGCCTCGCCGTCGAGGAGGTCCGGGCGGTTCGCCAGGCCCGGCGCCGTCGCCCGGCGTGAAGCGCGCCGTCGTCGACCCGAGCGTCCTTGTATCGGCGTTCGTGGGCAATAGCGATGCGGGACCTGGCCAGCTCGTCGCCGCATGGCGTGACCATCGCTTCGTGATGGTCGTCTCGCCGCAGCTCCTCGCTGAGCTAGGCGAAGTCCTCGCGCGGCCGAAGTTCGAGCGCTGGGCCAGCGGTGAGCGCGGCACCGCGTATGTCGCCGCGTTCGCCGCGCAGAGCGAGCTCCACGCCGACCCTGAGGACGATGTCGGCGGCCACGTGCGGGACGCCGACGACGACTACCTCGTCGCACTCGGCCAGACCGCGAGAGTCGACGCGATCGTCTCGCTCGACCGGGATCTGCTCGACGCAGGACTCGACCGGCTCGCGGTCGTGGACCCGGTGCGGTTCCTCAGCAGTCTCTGACGCGCATCTCGCCGGGACGGCCGCGAACCTCGCGGAGGTCCGCAAGCAGGTCGGCGTCCGCCGGCGCGACGCGTCGGATGCGGCGCAGCTCTGCCACTGGCACCCACGGGCTGCGACGTACCGGGCGCGGGACGATGTCCGCGACCGGCTTGCCGTCGCTCGTCAGGATCAGGCGCTCGCCCGCCCGGACGGCAGTGAGCATCAGATCCGTCCGGTCGCGCAGCTCGTGGACGGAGACCTCGCGGGACATCGGACGACCGTAGCGCGTGACCGTGACCTACCCCGGAACAGCCAGGGGTTTTGGCCACCGCCCGCCGTCTCGTGGCCAAAACCCACGGGAAACCGCCCGTATCCGCACGTATCTCGGCCGCCTTAGGGGCCCGAAGCGGTGCTACATCTGTGCTGCAAATCGCCAGGTATCACCAGCACGATTCGAGGTGTCTGAAATTCGTGGTGTCCCCGGTTCGAGTCCGGGTCTCGCCATCCGCTGTTCCGCCCGGTCTGTCGGGAATTCCGCCACCTTGCCGTCAGACGGAGTCGACGCCTTTGGGTCACCGATTGGGTCACGGGGACCATTTGGGGACCAGAAGCTCGCTCCGTGGTCGCGCTTCACTCGCTGCTCCAACTGCGCGTATACGTCCATCGTCATCTTGGAGTCGGCATGCCCCACCTGTGCCATGACCCACTTCACGTCGAAGTTGTTCGCCAGCAGCGCGATCGAGATATACGTGCGGCGAAGCGTGTGCGGCGACGTGTTCGGGAGCGGCGGAAGCTGGTTCTGCGCGAGCGCTGTCCATCTCCAAGAACGTCTGTCGCTTCTTCGGCACGCGGACGCGCATCCGCTTGGAGCGCGCCCCGTTGTGCTCCAAGTGGTCGTCCTCGATCGCGTCGTCAAGGATCGTCGCGAGGGTGTCGATGAGCTTGCGGATGGACGACGGCCCGAGCGGTTGGACTCTCCGATTGCGCGTGTCGCGGATGTCCGCGCCCGCCTCGATCGCCTGACGCAGCTCGCGCGCCTCGCGGAGCTTCGCGGCCTTGAACGCAAGGCAGAGCTCGGCGTCGATTTCGTCCAGCGGGTAGGTGGCGAAGAACGGCGTCAGGTGCAGCAGTCGCCACCGGTGGTCGTTCTCCGTGTTCTCGCTCAGGGGGCGGTCGCCGAGCTCCCCATCGACCTTGCGTTGCAACCAGTCCGGCGCGTACTCGCCGAAGGTGATAGCCAAGTGCCGGTCGCGACACGGCGATCGAAGCGACGGCGCCGCCACGGAGCATCGGCGCCGAAGAACGCAGCGCCACCCGGAAGATGCACGCCCGACGCTCGAAGGTAGTTCGCGCCCGACCAGGCGTCGAAGGCAGCGAGCACGCCGCCGACGAGCAGCTGCGCCCGGCCGGGCTCGCGCGAGCGCACGCGGATCAGCACTTGCATGAGGAACAGCGGTTCCGGCAAGCCGAGCTTGCTCGTCAAGGCGTGCTGACCGGCACGGCGCGCCACGAGCTCGGCGGGAGCTGCGCGACCACGATCGCGCTCCTGCCCGAGCACGGCCGCGAGCGGCGACGGCCGCGCCTCGTCGCGCTTGCGATCCGAGCGGCCGCTCGACTCGTTCGACGGCGTCGCGCTGGAGCGCGCCGCGACGCTCGTCGGACTGACGCTGCTGCACGAGCACGACGAGCAGGTCCCCCAGCGCTGGTCGCAGGTGTGGCGCGACGTGCGCCGTGAGCTCGACGCGCGCCACACGCCGGCGCTGCTCGGCGGCGCCGGCAAGCGCACGCTGCTCGTCTTCGGCCTCGGACCGAACGAGCGCCGCGAGGCGGTCGCCGAACGCGCCGCCGAGCTGATCCGCGCGACCGCCAGACCCCATCTCGACGACGACGCCGCCGTGGTCGTCGCCGGCGCGGCCGTCCGCTCGTGGTCCGAGCTGTCGGAGGCGCTCGCCCGTGCGATCGACGCCGTGCCGGCCGCGGAGCAGGCGCCGCCGCGCACCTGGCACGACGCCGAGGCGCCGGACATCGATCGCCTGCTGTGGAGCCTGCGCGACCGTCGCGAGCTGGCCGACTTCGTCGAGGCGCGGCTCGGCCCCGTGATGGCCCACGACCGCCGGCGTGCGGCGAAGCTGCTGCCGACGCTCGAGGCGTTGTGCGCCAACGGCGGCCGCAAGGCGGCGACGGCGCGAGCGCTCCACCTCGAGCGCCCGTCGCTCTATCACCGCCTCGCACGCCTCGAGCAGCTGCTCGGCGGCTCGCTCGCCGACGAGGACACGCTGTTCGGTGCACAGCTCGCGCTGCGCGCGCGGCGCCACCTCGAGGACGCCTGAGCGGCGGCCCGGCGCCCGTTCAGCGCGCCGTCGGGAAGCCGAGGTCGACCCCGCGGTGCGCGGGGTCGGCCCAGCGCCGCGTCACGACCTTCCCGCGCGTGTAGAAGCGCACGCCGTCCGGCCCGTGCACGTGCAGGTCACCGAACAGCGAGTGCTTCCAGCCGCCGAACGAGTGGTACGCCATCGGCACCGGGATCGGCACGTTGACGCCGACCATGCCGGCCGTCACCTCCTGCTCGAAGGCGCGCGCGGCGCCGCCGTCGTTCGTAAAGATCGCCGCGCCGTTGCCGTACGGGCTCGCGTTGGTCAACTCCATCGCCTCGTCGTAGCTGTCCACACGGACGACCACGAGCACCGGCCCGAAGATCTCCTCGTCGTAGATCGACATCCCGGGGCGGACCCGGTCGAACAGCGTCGGGCCGATGAAGTGGCCGCCCTCCCGCCCGGGGACCGCGAGGTCGCGCCCGTCGACAAGCAGCTCGGCGCCCTCGGCCACGCCGGCGTCCACGTAGCTGCGCACCTTCGCGAGGTGCGCCGTGCTCACGAGCGGGCCCATCTCGGACGCGGGCTCCGTCCCGTCGCCGACCGTCAGCGCGTCGATCCGCTCGCGCACCTTCGCGATCAGCGGCTCGGCGACGTCGCCGACGGCGACCGCGACGGAGACGGCCATGCAGCGCTGGCCGGCGGAGCCGTAGCCGGCCGATACGAGCCCGTCCGCGGCCAGGTCGAGGTCCGCGTCGGGCAGCACGACCGCATGGTTCTTCGCACCCCCGAGCGCCTGCACGCGCTTGCCGTGCGCCGTGCCGGTCTCGTAGACGTGGCGAGCGACCGGCGTCGAGCCGACGAACGAGACGGCCGCCACCAGCGGGTGCGCCAGCAGCGCGTCCACCGCCGCCTTGTCGCCGTTGACGACGCTCATGACGCCGTCCGGCAGGCCCGCCTCCGCCCACAGGCGCGCGAGCAGCAGCGACGCCGACGGGTTCTGCTCGGAGGGCTTGAGCACGAACGCGTTGCCGGCGGCGATCGCGATCGGCGCCATCCACATCGGCACCATCACGGGGAAGTTGAACGGCGTGATGCCCGCGACCACGCTGAGCGGCTGGCGCAGCGAGTACGAGTCCACCCCGCGTGAGACGCCCGGCGTCATCTCGCCCTTCAGCAGGTGCGGGATGCCGCACGCGAAGTCGACGACCTCGAGGCCGCGCTGCACCTCGCCGGCAGCGTCCGAGAGGACCTTCCCGTGCTCGCGCGTGACGATCGCGGCGAGCTCGTCGCGATGCTCGTGCACGAGCTGGCGGAATGCGAACAGCACGTTCGCGCGCTTCCCGAGCGGCGCCCGCCCCCACGGGCCGGCGGCCTCTGCGGCGGCCTGCACGGCCGTGTCGACGACCTCCTCGGAGGCGAGCGGAACACGCGCGACGACGGCGCCGGTGGCGGACTCGGTCACCTCCGCCCAGCGCTCGCCGTCGCCAGCAGCCGTCGTGCCGCCGATCCAGTGCGTCAGCGTGGTGGGGTTCGTGGTCGTCTGCATCGGCGCTCCGTTCTCGGTCCTGGTCCGTCCATCTCATTCTGGGCGTTGATCGCGGGAGCGCCAGCGACGGCTCGTCAGACGCCGGCCACCCCCGCACGACGTTCCGTCCGGACGGCGCATGACCGAGACGCTGCTCCCCGCCGATCGCCGGCCGACGGGTGGCTCAGCCGACGGCCGCGTAGACCTTGCGGAGGGTCTCGTGAACCGTCCAGACGGTGCGCTCGCCGGCGCGCAGCTCGACCATGTCGCCCGGGCCGGCCTCGACCGTGCGGCCGTCGTCGAAGGCGATCGTCGCGCGGCCGGAGAGCACGACGAAGACCTCGTCGGCCTCGACGTCGGCCGTGGTGCCGGGCGTGTGCTGCCAGATCCCCGACGAAACGTGCCGTCGGGCGAGCGCCACAGCTCCTTGTGCGAGACCGCGGGGGAGCCGGCGAGGATCGCCTGCTCGGCGAGCGGCGCCGGGTCGAGCTCGACGTCGGCGACGTGGAGCGCGAACGGGGGCGGCGGCACGGCGCCGGCGGGAGTCACGAGTCGAACCCGAGCCCGAGGCGGTCGAGCGTCCGCAGCCAGATGCCGCGCCTGCCGTCGTTGCGGTCGGCGGCGGCGAGGCGGTTGCGGGTGAGCTGAATGACGCCGGAGCGCAGCGGCTCGGGCGGGAACGGCAGCGGCTTGGAGCGGACGTAGTCGAGGCGGGTGGCCTCCGTCTCGCGGCCGTCGAGCAGGTCGAGCGCGACCTGGGCGCCGAAGCGGGTCGCGCCGACGCCGAGGCCGGTGTAGCCGACGGCGTAGGAGACCTTGCCGCGGTAGGCGGTGCCGAAGAAGACGCTGAAGCGCGAGCAGGTGTCGATCGCTCCGCCCCACTTGTGACTGAAGCGCACGCCGGCGAGCTGAGGGAAGAGCGCGGCGAAGTGCTCGGAGAGCTTGGCGAAGGTCTCCTCGCCGGCCGCGTCCCACCTCGTGCCGACGGGGCCGCCGTAGCGGTAGACGGCGTCGTAGCCGCCGATCAGGATGCGGTCGTCGGCCGTGGGGCGGAGGTAGTGGAACCGGTTGGCCATGTCGGACAGGCCCTCGCCGCCCTCCCAGCGGATCGACGCCTTCTGCTCGGCGGTGAGGGGCTCGGTCATCAGGGCGTAGTCGTAGACCGGGGCGATGAATGCCCGGATCCGCTTCAGCAGCGGCGGGAAGGCGCTCGTCCCCAGCAGCACCGTGCGGGCGCGCACGCAGCCGGCGGCCGTCACGATGTCGATCGCGTCGCGCGAGCTCGGCGTCCGCCTCGAGCCAGGCGTCCTCGTGCGGCTCCAGCGCGAGCTCCAGCGTGCCGGTGCGGCGGAAGTCGCAGTCGACGCCATGGCGAGCGAGATCCGCCTCCAGGCCGTCGAGGTTCTCCTGCCCGAGGCGCTCCAGCGTCTCGACCTCCTGCGGGAAGCGGGCGAGGCCGTTGGAGATGCCGTGCGTCAGCGAGGAGGAGACGAAGCCGCCGTTGCGGCCGCTCGCGCCGAAGGCGATCGTCGCCGACTCCAGCAGCACGACGTCGCGCGCGGGGTCCTGGCGCTTGGCGTGCAGCGCCGCCCACAGCCCGGTGAAGCCGCCGCCGACGATGCAGAGGTCGGCGCTCGTCGAGCCGCTCAGCGGCGGCTGCGGGTCGCGCGGCGGCAGTGCGTCGAGCCAGTAGGGGACGGGGCACGCGTCCGCGTAGCGGGCACGGTCGGTAGCGGTCGGGCGATCGGGCCAGGGGCGAGGCATCGGGCAGCTCCAACGGAGGGTTGACCCAGGAGGCTAAGAGCGGGATCCCGGCCCGCGACAGCGACGTTGTGTCGCGAATCGGACGCGGCTGCCGACGGTCCGTTCTCACCCGTCGAACGCCCGCCGCGGCCGCGCGCGGCGCCGCGGGATCATGCTGGGCGGGACGCCGGTGCGCCGTCCGAAGATCGGCGTCAGACGCTGCGTCGTGAGGCGGTTCACGAGCCCGGCCGTGAAGGCCGCGACGAGTGCGAGCGCCGCGACGATCGTGGCGGAGGCGAACAGCTTGTACCAAGCGGGGGCCGCGTCGGCCTGCGGGTTCGGGCCGACCGTCGCGATCGCCTTGACGCTCGTGTAGATCGCGTCCGCGACCGGCTCGCGACGTGCGGCGACCGTCACCGCGACGTCGAGGACCGGACGCGGAACCGCGGTCGGAGCGGGATCGCGAGACCGCGGCCCGGTCCACGTCCTCATCGATCGTCGTCGTGCGCCGCCATGCCGGCGCTCAGCTGCTGCATCACGGCAGGCTCGCGGAGCGTCGTCACGTCGCCAAGCTCGCGCCCCTCGGCGACATCCCGCAGCAGGCGCCGCATGATCTTCCCCGAGCGCGTCTTCGGGAGGTCCTCGGCCCAGACGATGCGCTGCGGGCGAGCCAGCTTGCCGATCCTCTGCGCGACGTGGTCGCGGATGTCGGCGACGAGCTGCTCCTCGCCGTCGCGGTCCCCGCGCAGCGTCACGAACGCGCAGATCGCCTGGCCGGTGTCCGGATCCCGCTGCCCGATCACCGCCGCCTCCGCGACCGCCGGATGGCTGACGATCGCCGACTCGATCTCCGCGGTGCTCATGCGATGGCCGGAGACGTTGATGACGTCGTCGACCCGCCCGATCACCCACACGTAGCCGTCGGCGTCGCGGCGGGCCGCATCGCCCACGAAGTACGTGCGCGGGCCGAAGCGCTCCCAGTAGCTGGAGCGATAGCGCTCGGGCTCGTTCAGCAGCGTGCGCAGCATGCCGGGCCACGGGCGGTCGAGCGCCAGCAGCCCCTGCACACCGGCGCCGACCTCGCGGCCGTCTTCGTCGACCACCGTCGCCCGCATGCCCGGCAGCGGCGTCCCCGCCGAGCCGGGCTTCATGCGCTGCGCGCCCGGCAGCGTCGCGATGACGGCGTGACCGGTCTCCGTCTGCCACCACGTATCGACGATCGGGCAGCGGCCGCCGCCGACGACGAGCCAGTACCACGCCCACGCCTTCGGGTTGATCGGCTCGCCGGCCGTGCCCAGCAGCCGCAGCGAGGAGAGGTCGTGCGTGCTCACGTGCTCGGCACCCCACTTCATGCACGCGCGGATCGCCGTGGGCGCCGTGTAGAAGATCGTCACACCGTCGCGTTCGCACAGCTCCCACCAGATGCCCTTGTGCGGGTAGTCGGGGGCGCCCTCGAACATGACGGAGGTGACCCCGCTGCAGAGCGGCCCGTACACGACGTAGCTGTGCCCGGTGACCCAGCCGATGTCCGCCGAGCACCAGTAGACGTCCGTCTCCGGCTTGGCGTCGAAGACGTGCTTGAACGACCACGCGACGCCGGTCAGGTAGCCGCCTGTCGTGTGCAGGATCCCCTTCGGCTTCGCCGTCGAGCCGGACGAGTAGAGGATGAACAGCGGATGCTCGGCGTCGAACGGCTCGGCCGGGCAGTCCGGCTCCGCCGCGGCGAGCGCCTCGTCCCACCACACGTCGCGCCCGTCCTGCAGCTCGCATGGCGCGCCCACGTGGCGCACGACCATGACCGTCTCCAGCCGCGGCAGGTCGCCGATCGCGCGGTCGACCTCGGGCTTCATCGGGATCGTGTTGCCCTTGCGGCGGCCCCCGTCCGCGGTGATGAGCGCGACGGCCTCGCCGACCTCCATGCGCTCGCGCACCGCCTCGGCGCTGAAGCCGCCGAAGACGACGTTGTGCGGCGCGCCGATCCGCGCGCACGCGAGCATCGCCACGACGACCTCCGGGATCATCGGCAGGTAGATCCCGACCACGTCCCCGGCGCGCACGCCGCGGGTCCGGAGCGCGTTCGCGCAGCGCTGCACGTCGGCGAGCAGCTGCGCGTACGTGATCGTGCGCGTCTCCCCCTCCTCGCCGTGCCAGTGCAGCGCGACCCGCTCGCCGTGCCCGGCGGCGACGTGACGGTCGAGGCAGTTGTGCGCGACGTTGAGCCGCCCGCCGACGAACCAGCGATAGAAGGGCGCCTCGTCGTCGTCCAGCGCGCGCTCCCATGGCGCGAACCAGTCGAGCGCGCGCGCCTGCTCCTCCCACCAGCCGACCGGGTCGCGCTCGGCCGCCTCGTGCGCGGCGCCGTCGCGGACCAGCGCGTCCCGGACGAACGGCTCCGGCGGGTCGAACCACTCGCGCTGGAGCAGCGCCTCGAGCTGGGCGTCGAGCGTGGGGTCGTCAGCCATCGGATCGGGTTCCTTTCCTGTCTTGCAAGCCCGCCGCCTCCTGCGCGCGGCCGAGCGAGTCCGCATCCAACGCCAGACGATCGTCTGCTTACAACACTGTTCTATGACCTTGTTGTATCTCAAGCTATACTGCGCCGATGAGCCCGTCAAGCCTCCGGCCACGGCGTCCGTTCGCACGCTCCGCGCAGCTCGCCCCGCCGCCCGGGCGCCGCGACGGCGAGGCCTCCTTCTGGCACGCGAGCCTGCCGGCGCCCGCACCGCGCGACCCGCTGCCCGGAGACCGCGGCGCCGACGTCTGCGTCGTCGGCGCCGGCCTCACGGGCCTGTGGACCGCCTACCACCTGAAGCGGGCGCGCCCCGACCTCGAGGTCGTGGTGCTCGAGCGCGAGTTCGCCGGCTTCGGCGCCTCCGGCCGCAACGGCGGCTGGCTGTCGGCGGACTTCGCGGCCCCGCGCGCCGCGATGGCGCGCGCGCACGGGCGCGACGCCGCGCTCGCGCTCGAGCGCGCGATGCGCGCGACGGTCGACGCGGCGATCGCCGACTGCGCACGCGAGGGCATCGAGGCGTCGATCGTCAAGGACGGCGTCGTGCATGTTGCGCGCGGTGCGGCGCAGGCGGCCCGGCTGCGCCGCCACGTCGCCGAGGAGCGTGCGTGGGGGCACGGCCCGGAGGACCTCGTCGAGCTCGACGCGCAGGCGCTCGCGCAACGCGTGCGCATCGCAGGGGCGCACGCCGGCACCTGGAGCCCGCACGCCGCGCGCGTGCAGCCGGCGCTCCTCGTGCGCGGGCTCGCCGCCGCCGTCGAGCGCCTCGGCGTGCCGATCTACGAGGCCACAGCCGTTCGCGAGCTGACGCCCGGCGCCGTGCGCAGCGATCGGGGCGTCGTGCGCTGCCGCTTCGCGCTCGCGTGCGTCGAGGGCTTCACCCCTCAGCTGCGCGGACGGCGGCGCGAGCTGCTGCCGCTCAACTCGGCGATGATCGTGACCGAGCCGCTCTCCGACGCGGCATCGGCGGCGATCGGCTGGCGCGGAGCGGAGCTGCTGGGCGACGGCGCGCACGCCTACATCTACGCGCAGCGCACGGCCGACGGGCGGATCGCGTTCGGCGGGCGCGGGGTCCCCTACCGCTACGGCTCGCGCACCGATCGCGACGGACGGACCCAGCGCCGCACCGCCGAGCAGCTCGTGCGCCTCATGCACGAGCTGTTCCCGGCCGCCGCGACCGCCGCGGTCGAGCACGCCTGGTGCGGCGTGCTTGGCGTCGCGCGGGACTGGTGGCCGGCCGTGCGGCTCGACCGCGAGACGGGCATCGGCTTCGCCGGCGGCTACGTCGGCAACGGCGTCGCGACGACGCACCTCGCCGGCCGCACCATGCGCGACCTCGTGCTCGGGGAGGACACCGAGCTGACGCGGCTGCCGTGGGTCGGCCACCAGTCGCGGCGCTGGGAGCCCGAGCCGCTGCGCTGGCTCGGCGCGCACTCCGTCTACGCGCTCTACCGCGCCGCCGACCGCCGCGAGGCCGCGTCCGGCTCGCCGCGCACGAGCGCGCTCGCCCGCGTCGCCGAGCGGCTGGCGGGAAGATGACGCCCGCGCTCGACCTCGCGCTCGTCAACGGGCGCGTGCGCACCCTCCATCCCGACCAGCCCACCGCGAGCGCCATCGGGATCGCCGCCGGGTCGATCGTCGCCGTCGGCGACGACGCGACGATCCGCGCGTCCGCGGCCTCGGCCACCGAGGTCGTCGACCTGCGCGGCGCCACGGCGATTCCCGGCATCGTCGACAGCCATCTTCACCCGTTCCACGGCGCGCTCGACGCGCGCGGCGCCAGCCTGCTCGGCGCGCACACACTCGAACAGGTCTGCGCACGCGTCGCAGCCGAGCGCGCGCGCTGCCGGCCCGGCGAATGGCTGCTCGGCTTCGGTCTCGACTACAACGTCTTCGCGGACACCGGCGTCCACGGCGAGCTGATCGCCGACGCCGCCGGCGACGCCCCGGCGCTGCTGACGTTCGTCGACTTCCATACCGCGCTCGCCTCGCCGCGAGCGCTGGCGCTGGCCGGCGTCGACGGTCCGCGCACGTTCTCCGAGCACGCCGAGGTCGTGATCGGCGCCGACGGCCGGCCGACCGGCGAGCTGCGCGAGATGGCCGCCATGCGGCTCGTGCGCGACGCGATGCCGCCCGTCACCGCCGCCGAGCGCTACCGCATCTCCGCCGAGCAGCTCCGGCGGTTCGCGGCGGCGGGCATCACCGGCGGGCACGGCATGGACGGCGACCTGCGCACGCTCGGCCTGCTGCGCGAGCTGGAGGCCAACGGCGACCTGCGGACGCGGCTCACGATGCCGTACTGGATCCAGCCGGACACGCCGGAGGAGGTGTGGGAGGCGTACGCCGCGCACCGCGACGCAGCCGGCTCCCGCTGGCGCACCGGCGTCGCGAAGCTGTTCGTCGACGGCGTGATCGACTCGGGGACGGGGTGGCTCGTCGAGCCCGACAGCGAGGGCGACGGCGGCCGTGCGTTCTGGCCCGACGTCGAGCGGTACCGCCGCGCCGTGGCCTTCTTCGCAGAACGCGGCTTCCAGGTCGTCACGCACGCGTGCGGCGACCGCGCGGTGCGCGAGGCGCTCGACGCCTACGCGGCGGCAGGTGCCGCACCTGGGATCCGCCATCGCGTCGAGCACATCGAGACGCTTCAGCCGTCCGACCTGCCGCGCTTCGCCGCAGAGGGCGTGATCGCCTCGATGCAACCGCAGCACATGATGTGGCTGGAGCCCGATCGCTCCGACAACTGGTCGCGGCGGCTCGGGCCGGAGCGCTGCGATCGCGCGTTCCCTATCCGCTCGCTGCTCGAGCACGGAGCGACCGTGACGCTCGGATCGGACTGGCCGGTGGCGCGCTACGACTGGCGCGAGGGCATGGCCGTCGCCCAGCTGCGGCGGCCGCCCGGCCATCCCGAGCGTGGCGCCTACGACGACGAGGGGATCGGCGCGCTCACCGCGTTGCACGGCTACACCACACAGCCCGCGCTGACGACCGGCGACCAGAACCGGCTCGGCCGCATCCGCCCGGGCTTCCTCGCCGACCTCACGGTGACGGAGGAGGACCCGGTCGACGTCGCGCCTGACGACCTCGTCCACAACCGTGTCGTGCTGACGGTCGTCGGCGGGGAGGTCGTCTTCCGCGCAGCGGCGCTCGACGCCTGAGCGCCGCTCAGCGCACGTGCACGAGCTCGCCGCCGCGAACCGTCACGTCGACCTGCACGTCGCGCAGCCGCTCCGCCGGGATCGCGAACGGGTCGTCGGAGAGCACCGCGAGGTCGCCGAGCAGCCCGGGGGCCAGGCGGCCTTTCAGGTGCTCCTCGAAGGCGCCTTCCGCCGACCAGGTCGTGAACAGCCGCAGCGCCTCCTCGACGCCCAGCGCCTGCGGTCCGCTCCGGGCGACGGCGCACCCGATGTTGAAGAGCGGGCTGGCCCCCTCCGGCACGGTGCCGGTCGTGTCGGTCGCGCCGACCGGGCGGAAGCCGGCGTCGACGAGCGTCCGCAGCGGCGCGCGGTCGATCGGCTCGCCGTCCGGCGCGTCGGAGGCGAGGAAGTGCGGGGTGGTGACGAGCAGGACGCCCGCGTCGCGCAGCAGCCCGACGTCGCGCAGGTCGAGGTAGTCGGCACCATGCTCGATGCGATGGCGCAGCGCGCCGGGGCCGTCGGCGGCGGTCGCCCGCGCGACCGCGCGCGCGGCCATCCGCACCGCCGCCGGCGTGACCGCGTGCATCCACAGCTGCAGGCCGGCGGCGTGCGCGCGAGCGGCGAAGTCGTCCAGCTCCGCCTCGCTCCACTTCGTGTCGTCGAGCGGCCGTCCGAGCCCGTCGCCGCCGTCGCCGTCGACGAAGATCTTCACGCCGCCGACGCGCAGCCGGTCGTCGCCGAGGCCGGACTCGATCCCGGTCGCGACGAGCGCGTCGAGTGTCGTCACGCGCGGCACGTGATAGTAGATCCGCCGCCGCGCGCCGAGCCGCCCGGCGGCATGGAGCTGCTGGAGCGCGCGGATGTCGCCGATCCCGAACGGGATCGTGTGGGCGGTCGTGATGCCGTTCGCGAACAGCAGCTCGCGCTCGTGACGCTCCAGCGCGTCGGCCACCACCGCCGCCGCGAAGCTGGGGAGGCGCTCCCACGCCTCGGTGACGACGCCGTCCGGTGCGCCGCCGGCGTCGCGGTGGACGGTCATGCCGCGCGGCGGCGCCCCGTCGAGCAGGCCGAGCTCTGCGAGCGCGCGGCTGTTGAGCGAGGCGACGTGCAGGCCGGCGAAGACCGCGGCAGGCCGGTCGGGGACCAACTCGTCGAGCTCGGCGCGCGTGAGCAGCCGCCGCTCGGCGACCTTGCGGTGGAGCGCGAAGGCCGCGCGGCAGACGACCCACGCGCCGTCGTGCGCGCGGTCGCGCGCCCGGATCCGGTCGGCGATCGCGGCGAGCGAGTCGCACTCCGGCCCCGACGCGTCGATCCAGTGCTCGCGCGAGAGGCAGCTGAGCTCGACGTGCGTATGCCCGTCGACGAAGCCGGGGACGACCGTCTGTCCTGCGCAGTCGAGCCGCTTCGCGTCCCCGGCCGCCGCCAGCACCTCGGCGTCCGTCCCCACGAGCGCGACGCGGCCCTCGCGGATCAGCACCGCCTCGGCGACCGGGCGACGCGCGTCGAGCGTGACGATGCGCCCGTGGACGACCGCGAGGTCCCCCGTCGGGCACGCCGCCGGACGGCTCACCGCGGCATGCCGGTGTGCACCGTCAGCTCCAGCCGCGCGCCGGCGGTGCCGCCGACGGTCAGCCACTGCCGCGCCGCGCGCGACTCGGAGGCCGTCAACGGGCTCTCGCCCGTGCCGGGGTGGACGAGGTACTGCGGGAACGAGGAGGTGCTGATCGCGAGCCGCAGCCGGTGGCCGGGACGCACGCGGTAGGCGGTGTCGCCGAGCCGCACGCGCGCGCGCGCCGGCTCGCCGCCGGTCTCGACGAGCGCGGCGCCCTCCAGCACGAAGCGGGCGCTGCCGTCCGGCGCGACGTCGAGCAGCCGCGCGATCACGTGCGTCGTCGGCGACTCGGCGGCGATCGTCAGCTCGACATGCGCCGGGCCGAGCAGATCGCACGGCGCGTCCTGCGCGGCCGTCGTGAAGGTCGCGACATCGCGCCGGCCGTGCACGACCGACTCGTCGGGCAGCCCGGCGCACATCCCCCACTCCGACGCGATCGAGTACGGGACGGGATCCTGCGGATCGTGCACCCACGCCACGCGCGTCGCCGTCCCCTCCGGCCGCTGCGTGAGCGCGCCGCCGTCGGCGTCGCGCAGCGCGGCGGCGCCGTCCGCGCAGTGGAGCGTGCGCACGGCGGTCAGGTCCGGCGCCCAGCGGTCGGCGACCTCCCAGCCCGCGTACGCGACGCGGTAGCGCACGCGCGGCGCCGCCCAGGCGCCGTCGCGGCCGGCGAGATAGTGGCGCAGGAAGCCGATCGGCTCGTCGAGCAGGCGCGGCAGGTAGACGCGCAGCGCGTCGTCGTCGACCTCGTGGTCGGACGGCGCGCGCCCGTCCTCCAGCAGCAGGAAGTCCTCGTGGTCGGTCACGTTCATGCGCAGGAACTGGTGTGCCGCGGCGGGCGCCGTGGCCGCGCTCGTGCGCCAGTCGTCGAGCTGCCACTTCTGCAGGTTGTCGAACCAGCCGCCGGTGTGGAGCGCCGGGATCGCGAGGCGGCGGGCGGGGGCGCCCCCCGGGAACGCGCGGCGCGCCAGCTCGCCCGAGCCGGTCTGCTCGACCAGCTCGCAGATCGTGTCGCGCATGTGCGCAAGCGGCTCGGGGATGATCTCCAGCCCCCCGACCGGCTTCTGCGAGAGCACCGGCGGCTCGTACATGTCGTTGGCGGCGAACGTGTGCACGACCCACTCGTAGAGTGGGATCTTCGGGACCCGCCGCGGGTGCAGCTCCTCGAGGAAGTGTGAGCCCGTCACGCGCGGGACGATCGCCCTCAGCGCCGGGTGCCCGGTCGCCGCGGCCGCCCACTGCGTGAAGCCGTAGTAGGAGTCGCCGAGCATGCCGACCGTCCCGTCGCTCCAGCTCTGGCTGATGATCCAGTCGAGCGTGTCGGAGCCGTCCGCCGCCTCGTTGGCGAACGGGTAGGCGCGTCCCTCCGAGCGGAACTTCCCGCGCACGTCCTGCACGACTGCGGCGAAGCCGTGCGCGTTCAGGTACCGGGCGATCTCCGGCATGAACGTGTAGCGACCGCACTTGTCGTACGGCAGGCGGACCAGCACGACGGGCGCGCGGCGCACCGGCGGGTCCGGCAGGTAGATGTCGGTCGCCAGCCGGACGCCGTCGCGCATCGGCACCATCAGCGCGTCGGCGCGCGGGTCGGCGGGCGCGGGGGCGATCGGGAGCAGCTCGTCGGGGAGGGTTGCGGTCATCGATTCCTCATCAGTTGGCGTGCAGCGGCTCGCCGGCGAGCCCGTGCCGGCGCGGGCGCCAGCCCAGCCGCGGCACGGACCCGAGCAGCCGCTGGGTGTAGGGGTCTTGGGGCGCCGCGAACAGCTGCTCCGTCGGCGCACGCTCGACGACGCGACCGGCACACATCACGACGACCTCCTCACTGACCTGGCGCACGACGGCGAGGTCGTGCGAGATGACGAGGTAGGCGACGCCGGTCTCGAGGCGGATCGCAGCGAGCAGGTTGAGGATCTGGGCCTGGATCGAGACGTCGAGCGCGGCGACGGCCTCGTCCAGGATCAGCACGCGCGGGTCGGCGGCGAGCGCGCGCGCGATCGTCACGCGCTGGCGCTGGCCGCCCGAGAGGGCGCGCGGCAACGCGTCGCCCTGGCGGCGGTCGAGGCCGACCAGCTCGAGCAGCTCGTCGATCCGCCGCTCGCGTGCGCCGCGGTCGCGCCTGCCGTAGAGGTCGAGCGCCTCGCGCAAGCACTCGCGCACGCGGTAGCGACGGTCGAGCGAGACGTAGGGGTCCTGGAAGACGATCTGCACCGCGCGCGCGCGGCGGCGCCGCTCGCGCGTCGAGACGCGGCCGGTCGAGCGGGGCTTGCCCAGCACGTGGATCTCGCCGGCCGTGGGCCGCACCAGGCCCACGACCATGCGCGCGGTCGTCGTCTTGCCGGAGCCGGACTCGCCGACGACCGCGAGCGAACCGCCGGCCGGCAGCGCGAAGCTGACGTCGTCGACGGCGACGAGCTCGACCGGTCTCCCGTCCGAGCCGCGGCCCCCGGCGAACACCTTGCGCAGGTTGCGGACCTCGAGCGCCGTCTCAGACATGGTTCGCCTCCCGCTTCCCGTCCGCGACGCCGTCGCGGATCTCCTCTGCGAAGTGGCACGCCACGCAGCCCTCGTCGAGCGTCCGCAGCGGCGGCCGCTCGGCGCGGCAGGCGTCGCGCACGTACGGGCAGCGGGTCGCGAACGCGCAGCCGCCCGGCGCCTCGAACGCGGACAGCGGCCGGCCCGGGATCGCCGGCAGCGGCTCGCCGGTCGCCGGACCGACCGGCCGCGACGCGAGCAGCGCGCGCGTGTACGGATGGCGCGCCTCCCCGTGCAGCGTGGTCGCTGGACGGTCCTCGACGATGCCCCCGGCGTACATGACGACGATGCGGTCGCAGACGGCGGCCGCCAGCTCGAGGTCGTGCGTGATGAACAGCATCGCGACGCCGCGCTCGCGGCGCTGCTCGTCGAGGATCGCGACGACCTCCTCCTGCGTCGTGACGTCGAGCGCGGTCGTCGGCTCGTCGGCCAGGATCAGGCGCGGCTCGGCGAGCAGCACCGAGGCGATCATCACGCGCTGCAGCAGGCCGCCGGACAGCTCGTACGGGTGCTGCCGCAGCCGGCGCGGGGCGTCGGCGATCCCGACCGCGCGCAGCATCTCCTGGGCGCGTGCGAGCGCCGTCTCGCGCGGCACGCCGCGGACCGTCACGAGCGTCTCGACGAGGAAGTCGCCGATGCTGCGGATCGGATTGACATGCGCGCGCGGGTCCTGGAAGACCATCCCCACCTCGTTGGCGCGGAAGGCGCGCAGGCCGCGACGGTCGAGCGCGAGCACGTCGGTGCCCCCGCAGCGCAACGCCCCCGCGACCGCCGCCCCGCGCGGCAGCAGCCGGATGACCGAGCGAGCCGTCATCGACTTGCCCGAGCCCGACTCGCCGACCAGCCCGACCGCCTCGCCGGGCGCGATCGCGAGCGAGAGGTCGTGGATCACCGGTCGCATCCGGCCCTCGACGGGCAGCTCGACGTGCAGGTGCTCGATCTCCAGCAGCGGCGCGCTCATCGCTCCTCCCCCAGCACGCGGCGGGAGATCCGCTCGCCGAGCACGTTGAACGCGACGACGGCGATCAGCACGGTGATCCCGGCGAACAGCGACTGCTGCGGGTGGCCGGCGACGATCCCCGGCTCGCCGTTGGCGATCATCAGCCCCCACTCGGCCTTCGGCGGCTGCACGCCGAGCCCGAGAAAGGAGATGGCCGCGAGGTCGAGCAGCGCGTAGCCGAACGAGATCGACGCCTGCACCAGCATCAGCGGCAGCAGGTTCGGGCCGAGGTGACTGAACCAGATGCGCCGCACCGACACCCCTTGCACCCAGGCGGTCTCGACGTACGGCAGCAGCCGCTCGCGCACCGCCGCGCTGCGCAGCACGCGCGCGACATACGGCGTGTAGGAGATCGCGAGCGCGACGACCGGCGCGATCAGGCCGGCGCCGAACATCGCCACCGCGGTGATCGCGAGGATCAGACCGGGGAAGGCGAACAGGACGTCGAGCGCACGCGAGATGACCGCGTCGACCCAGCCGCCGAACCAGGCGGCGGCGAGCGCGACCACGCCGCCCAGCACGACGGCGATCGCCACGATCAGCGCCGGGCCGACCAGGCTCAGCCGCGCGCCGTAGATCAGGCGCGAGAGGATGTCGCGGCCGGTGTCGTCGGTGCCGAGCAGGTGCGCCGAGGAGGGCCCCGCGTAGACGTTGAGCGGATCGACGGCGGTCGGGTCGTACGGCGCGATCAGCGGGCCGACGATCGCGACGAGGACCAGCAGGCCGACGACGGCGCCCGCGACGGCGGTGACGGCGTCCATCCCCGCCAGGCGCCCGACGACGCGGCGTCGGCCTCCGGCTGCGAGCTGGAGCGCCGTCATGAGCGCGTCTTCCGCATCAGCCGGGGGTCGAGCACGGCGCTCAGCAGGTCGACGAGCGTGTTCACGATCACGAACGCCGCGACCATGATCAGCGCGATCGCCTGCACGACCGCGAAGTCCTTCTTCGCCGCGCTGTCGACGAGCAGCGAGCCGAGGCCGCTGATGCCGAACGCCTGCTCGGCGACGACCGTGCCGGCGATCAGCCCGGCGACCGTCAGCCCGGAGACCGTCGAGATCGGCCCCATCGCGTTGCGCAGCACGTGGCGGCGGACCACGAACCGCTCCGGCAGGCCGCGCCCGCGCGCCGTCTCGACGTACTCGCCGCGCAGCTCCTCGCGCACCGCCGCGCGCGTGACCTGTGCGACGTAGGCGACGTAGGAGAACGCGAGCGCGACCGCCGGCAGCGTCAGGTGCCAGAGGCGGTCTCCGAGGCCGCTGCCGGAGCCGAAGACGGGGAACCAGTCGAGGCTGTTGGCGAAGATCGTGATCAGCAGGACGGCCATCACGAACGTCGGCGCGCCCATCGCGACCGTCGTGCCGACGACGATCGTCGTGTCGAGCTTCCCCTCCTTGAGCGCCGCCGCGATCCCGAGCCCGATCCCGGCCAGCAGGATCAGCACCGTCGCGTAGACGACGAGCAGCGCCGTCGTGCCGATCCGCGGGCTCAGCAGGTCGGCGACGCTCTCGCGGTAGACGAGCGACTGGCCGAAGTCGCCGTGCAGCGCGTGCGTCAGCCAGCGGAAGTAGCTCACGAACAGCGGGTCGTCGAGGTGGTACTCGCGGTGGATCTGCTCGAGCGTCGAGCGCGTCATGCGCGCGCCGCCGGCGAGCACCGTCGCCGGATCGCCCGGCGAGAGGTAGAGCGCCGCGTAGATCAGGAAGCTCGCGGCGAGGAGGGTCGCGGCGAGCGCCGCGACCCTCCGAGCGATGAAGCGTGCCGTCACGCGATTCCGTCCTCAGCCGGCCTTGCCGACGTAGGCGGCCCACGGCGAGAAGATGTACGCGAACGAGGCGGGCGCGCCGGTCAGCCGCTTGTTCATGTACAGCAGCTCGCTCTTGTTCAGCAGGGGGATGACGATCTGGTCCTTCGTGTACGTCGCCTGCGCCTTCGCGAACTCGGCCGCGCTCGTGGCCGGGTCGAGGCTGGCGCGGGCTGCGTCGAGCGCCTGGTTCACCTCCGGCTTGTCGTAGTTGAGCCAGTTGAAGATGCCGCCCGGCTGCGCGAACAGCGGCGCGTAGTCGAGCGGGTCGGAGACGTCGACCCACCCCGAGGTCAGCACGAGGTCGATGCCGGCGCGGCCGTTCGGGGCGTAGAAGGCGTTGGAGAACGCAGTCGCCTGCAGCTGTCGGATCGTCAGGCCCAGGCCGATCTGCTTCGCGACCGCCTGCACGAACGTGGCGGTCTGCAGCGAGGCGTGGTCGCCGGCCTGGATCGCCAGCACGAGCGGCCGCGCGGGCGTGCCGGCCTGCGCGACGAGCTGCTTGGCCTTCGCGATGTCCTGCGTGAGGGGCGGCAGTGCGTCGAACGCCTGCCGGTAGGCGGCCTTCGCCGGATTCGCCTGCCAGACGCTCGACGGCACGAGCGTGCGGTTGGGCAGCGCGCGGTTGCCGTAGACGTTGCGGGCGAGCCCGGCGCGGTCGATCGCGAGGTTGAGCGCCTCGCGGATGCGCACGTCGGCGACCGGGCCCTTCGCCTGCGCCGGCAGGATCTCGATCACCTGGAGGCTGGGGCCCTGGTAGAGCTTGCCGGTGGCGGAGTGGGCGAGCGTGGCCGCCGCATCCATCGGCACCTCGTAGGCGCCGTCGATCGCGCCGGATTGGAGCGCGCTCGTGAGCGTGCTGGAGTCGGTCACGAACTTGAAGTCGAAGCGGCCGACCCGCGGGCGCAGCTTCGGATCCCAGTAATGGTCGTTGCGGGTGACGGTGATGCCCGTGCCCGACTGCCAGGAGGTCAGCTTGTAGGGGCCGGTGCACATCATGCCGCCGGTCGGCGTGCCGAACTTCGTGCCCTTCTGCTGCATGTACGTGGCCTTCGCGACGGCGCCGGCGACGGTCGCCATCTCCTTGTTGAACAGCTCGTCCGGGCGCTTGAAGCGGACGGTGACCTCGAGCGGGCCGGTCTTCTCGATGCTGGAGACGTTCGCGTAGAAGCCGCCGTTGACCGGCTCGGCCTTCGGGTCCATGTTGCGCTTGAGGCTGGCGACGACGTCGGCGGCAGTCAGCGGCGAGCCGTCCCAGAACTTGACGCCCGAGCGGATCGTGTAGACGAGCGTCTTCGGGTCCGGGTTGCGCCACGCCGTCGCGAGGCCCGGGCCGTAGGTGAAGTCCGGGTTCATGCGCAGGAGGTCGTCGCACATGATCGAGATGAGCGCGTCGGGCGAGTAGTCGCCCGCCTTCGCGTAGTCGAGCGTCGTGGGCTCGCCGTAGGGCAGAGCCCAGGTGACGCGGGCGAGGTCGCCAGCCGGCGCGGGGGTGGTGGCGACGGCAGTTCCGCCAGCCCCGCCGACGCTGCCGCTGTTGCCGGCGCCGCAGCCGGCAGTCAGGCCGGCGGCTACGGCGAGCGCCGCCACGGCGGCGCCAAGACGAATGGTGCGACCCACACGCGCATTGCGTGATCCCATCTCTCTCTCCTCATCCAACGGCGTTGTATGACGCTGTTATACAACTATCTTAGGTATCCTTCCTCTCGTGGTCAAGCACGCCGATGCGACCTGTTTCCCTGGGATGCCCAATGCCGATCGAGGTTGACACCACCGAGCGCCTGAGCCAGCTCGCCGAGGCGACCCTGCGGGTCATCGAGCGAAAGGGCATCGGCGCGATCACGATCCGCGCCGTCGCCGCCGAGCTCGGCGGGTCGACGGCCGTGGTGACGAACTACCTGGCGACGCGGTCCGACCTGCTGCTCAACGTCATCAGCCACGCCCAGCGCGGCTGGCGCGCCGACATGACGCGCGCCGTCGAGGGGCTGACCGGTGCGGAGCTCGTGCGCGCGCTCGCGAGCTGGTCCTGCACGACCGTCGACCACGACCACGCCGTTCGCCAACTGTGGCTCGACATGGCCGCGCAGGCCGAGACCGGCAGCGCCGCGCACGTCGCGCTCCAGGAGGACGCCAAGCAGCACTACGAGTTCCTGCACGCGGCCTTCGCCGATGCGGCCGTGCCCGATCCCGCCGCCGCGGCCGATCTGCTCTATCTGACGCTGCGCGGCTTCTACTTCGCCGGCGTCGAGGACCCCGCTCGCTGGTGCCCGGAGCGCGTCCGGGAGCTGGTCGGGAACCTGTGCGACCTGCTGCTCGCTGCTCCGGGTCCTCGCTCTTGAATCACATCCATGTTCACCCCTTCAACATCTCCACCTCGCTCGTCGCGCATCGTCGCGCGGACAGCGTCAGACGGTCGCGAGGCCGGCGAGCATTTCGGCGCTCGCCGGCCTCTCGCGACGGGGACGGGTTCATCGCCGCCGCACGCTATGCCTCGGCCGCCGCACGGCGCACCGTCTCCATCCCGTCGACGTCGCGGGGGCGAATCGCGCCGCGCTCCCGTGCGGCCTCGATCGCCTGGTCGGTCAGCTCGTCGCCAAGGCGTGGTCGATCCCGTCGAGGATCGCGCGCCGAGGCGTGACGACCCTCCACCTCCATCCGAAACCGTTGGTTCGCCCCGTTCGAACGCATCGATCGTCTTCTGAAGGGTGGCCACAATCTCTTGAGTGTCCGCCCGCACGTACTGATCGCCCATTTCGTCGGCGTGTGACCGCATAAGCAATCGCGCTGAGCCTGACGCGCTCGACCGATCTCACGTATCCGAACGGACGGCTACGGTGTTCCGGAGTTCTTGCACCCGGAGATCGTCCAAGCGTTCGATCGAACTGTCCCGGGGCACCGAGCGACATCGGCGGGAGAGACTGCCGTACGGCGCAAAGGTCTGCCAACCGGAAGCCGCAACGCGCGAGCGGTTTTGGTCCCCGCCGCCTGCTCCAAGACCAGAACCCCCACGAATCCGCCGGTAACCACCGGCGTCCAGCTTGCTGGCACGCCCACATCCGAGCTCGCGGAGCTGCTGCAAATCGGAGCTATTCCTCCTCCGAAGGCGCGCTGGCTGAAAATCACCGCACAAGCGTTCCTCGGAGCACGGGTGCTCCAAGTTCGAGCGCCGCCCGGCCAGGCATCCAGGCCCCTGGGGACCCATCGGCCACGGTGTAGCGTTCCGCTACACTCGCTCGTGATGGCGACGATGCCGACCCGCATCCAGAGCGACTTGTTCGAGGCCGCCAAGCAAGCCGGCGAGGTCCACAGCCGCAGCGCTGCGCAGCAGATCGATCACTGGGCACGCATCGGCCGTGAGCTGGAGGCCTCCCCGACGGTGACGCATGACCACCTTGCACGCGTGCTCGCGGGCACCGCCTCCTATGACGCGCTGGGCGAGACCGCCCAGGCCGTCGTTCGCGCGCGGTGGGACGAGGACGTCGCCGAGCGCGCCGCCGCGCTGGATCTGGCAGCGGAGATGACCGCCGCCGGCGACTCGTGGTCCGAGGCCGACGCCGAGGGCAACCTCGTCGTGCGCCACGCGACCGAGTGAGCACGCCGGTCCTGCACGTCCTCGCCGGACCCAACGGCTCGGGCAAGTCGACCTTCGCGCACCGCGTGCTGCAGCCCGCGACGCACCTGCCGTTCATCAACGCCGACGAGATCGCAGCGGCGCGGTGGCCGGGCGAGGAGCAAGCGCACGCCTACCAGGCGGCGGTCGCTGCGGCTGCCGCGCGCGAGGAGGCGCTGGCCGCACGCAGATCGTTCATGACCGAGACGGTGTTCAGCCATCCGAGCAAGCGCGATCTGGTCGCGCAAGCGCAACGGGCCGGCTACCGCGTCGAGCTGCACGTGATGATGGTCCCCGTCGAGGTGACCGTCGCCCGCGTAGCCTTCCGCGTCGCGCACGGGGGCCACGGCGTCCCTGAGACGAAGATCCGTGAGCGCTACGAGCGCCTGTGGGCAGTCGTCATCGACGCGGCGAAGATCGCCGCGCGAGGGACGTTCTACGACAACACCCGGGCACGCACGCCGTTCGTTCCCGTGGCCCGACTGGAGCGCGGGCACCTCACCGGCCCAGCCGCCTGGCCGACATGGACGCCGTTCCGCACGAACTCCTTCTGAGACACCGCAGGCCACCTTCCACAAGCCCTCAGCCAAGTGTCAATACCTACACGGGGTCCAGGCCAGCACCGCCGAGCAAGAAGGAACTTCGGATGACGTCCCTTCGGGAGCTGTAGCGGTATCGCTTCGACGGTCGGCCTGAGCAGGCCGTGCGCGAGGAGTGGGTTCAACCGCTGCTCGTCCATCTTCTGCAAGCTGTCCGGCCTTCACCCGGAGGCGGACGCGACCGAGTGTCCCGTGCAGCGCGCGGGGGAAAGTATTGGCCACGGCCCCGCGTCTTCGTGGCCAAAAGGGTCTCGCCATCCTCGAAGTTCCTGCTATCTCGATGGAGCACTGACGGGCAGCATGGCGCCGAGGTGCGATGGCGCCGCCGGCACGCGCGCCGCGCCTCAGCGGCCGTGCAACCAGGCGCCGAACAGCGGCACGAGCGCGAGTGCGAGCGCGACGCCGGCCGCGAGCGAGAGCGCCAGCGCGCTCGCGCGGGCGCTGCGACCTGGCAGCCGGTGACCGGCCGCGACGAGCTCGTCACGCGCCGCGCCGAGACCGCGCAGGTGGCCGAGCACGTGCACGCCGGTGAACGCGATCCACACGACGAAGCTCGCCTTGTGCAGGAGCAGCAGCGGATCGCGGTGCTGGGGGCCGAGCGCGAGCAGCGCGATCCCGGTCGCGAGCACCGCGGCGGTCGAGACGACGACGACCGGCCCGATCGCCCGCAGCACGATGTGCGGCGGCCCGCGGTCGACGTAGGCCGGCGTGTGCGTGTAGTAGCGCATGAAGCGGTAGCCGGTGCTGGCGAGCTTGAGCAGGACCGGTCCGATCAGCAGCACGCCGACGAACAGGTGGACGGACAGCAGCTGCCCGAGGAACACGATCGTGACGCCCTCGACCGCGAGCAGCAGGATCAGCGCGACCGCGACAGCGGCGGTCAGGCGCTCGTTGCCCTCGATGCCGCCCGAGCGCGGGACGGGCTGTGTGCGTGTCGAGGCGCCGGCGTGCATGCTCACGCCTGCGACCTCTTGCTCTCGCGCGTGCGCGCGCGCGAGAGCATCAGCGCGAGCGTCGGACACGCGGCCACAGCACGGCGTGCGTGCGCGAGCGCGTCCGCGGGGATCTCGGGTTGGGTGAGGATCGGATAGCCCCAGTCGTCCAGCCGGATAGCCTCGGGCAGGTGCTCGGCGCACAGGCCGTGGCCGGTGCAGGCGATCGGGTCCACGCGCAGTCTCCAGCTCACGCCGCCAGCTCCTCCAACGGGATCGGGGTCCTGAGCACCGGCACCGCGCCGCACGCCTCGCAGCGCCCATAGCGGTGGTGATCGGCCAGCTCGTGCGCGAACGTGTGCAGGCCGCTGCGCACGTAGACGGCCACGCCGTCGGGCAGGTGGCAGGCGCCGCGGCCCGCGAGCTCTCCACTCCAGCGCGCGACGCGCGCGAGCGCGTCGTCGTCGGCGCGCGCGGCGACCAGCCGCGTGAGCGCGTCCGCGAGCGCCGCGAGGCCGTGGACGCACGGGCCGCACTGCCCGGCCGACTGGCTCGCCAGCCACGCGGTCGTGCGCGCCAGCTCGGCCGCCGGGCACGCCGAAGCGCCGAGCGCGACGACGACGCCGGAGCCGAGGCCGCGGTCGAGCGTCAGCTCGGCGAGCGCGCCGGCCGCGTGCCAGCGGCCGAAGTAGCCCCCGAGCAGGACCGCGCGCAGCGGCTCCGCCGGGCCGCCGGCGCTCGCGATCAGGTCGGCGAGCGGCATGCCGGTCGCGACCTCGTAGACGCCGGGGCGCGTGACCGCGCCGCTGAGCGTGACGAGCGCCGAGCCGGGCAGCTCGGGCGAGCCGAGGCTGCGGAACCAGGCGGCGCCGTGACGCGCGACGAGCGCGAGGTGCGCCAGCGTCTCGACGTTCTGCACCAGCGTGGGGCGCCGGCGCACGCCGCGCTCGGACGGGCGCGGCGGCGTGAGCGTGGGGCGGAGCGGGCCGCCGCTCGCGAAGCGCACGAGCGCGCTCTCCTCGCCGGCGAGGTAGCGCCGCGGGACCGGCTGCACGTGCACGCCGCCGGCGTCGTCGCGCTCGGCGAGGGCCGCCGTCAGCGCCGCGTGCGCCGCATGCGCGTCCTCCGGGACGCAGACGATCAGCTCGCGGGCGCCGACCGCCTGCGCGGCGGCGAGCGCGCCGTCGAGCACGAGGTGCGGCGCGCATTCGAGCAGCAGCCGGTCCTTGCCGCTCATCGGCTCGCCCTCGCCGCCATTGACGAGCACGATCGGGCGCCGCGCGCGGGCGACCGCCTCGAGCTTCGTGGCGGTCGGGAAGGCGGCGCCGCCGCGCCCGCGCAGCCCGGCCTCCGCGAGCGCGGCGATCAGCGCGTCGGCCTCGACGCGCGCCGGGGCGGGGCCGTGGACGGCGACGTGCTCGGGCAGCGTGAGCCGGCGCCGGTGGCGCACGCCGGCCAGCAACCGCGGCAGCGTGCGGGCGTCAGTCATCGAGCCCACCGCCTGCGGGACGGGCGATCAGCTGCCCGCTGAGGCTGCCGTCCTCCCGGACCAGCGCAATCCGCAGCCGCAGCGCGCGGCCGTCGGGCGCGCCGACGAGCGATCCGAGCGTGGTGCCGTCGAGCTGCTCGATGCGCCCCTGGTAGACGGCGCCGTGCGCGAGCGTGACCGCGCTCGTGCGCAGCGCGACGCCGCCGCCGGCGAGTGCCGGGCCGGCGAGCCGCACGCGCAGCGTGCCCGGGCCGGGATCGAGTCGCAGCGCGAGGTCCACGACCGCGGAGCCGTCCGCGCTCGTGCCGTCGCGCTCGGTGCCCGACAGCGTCGCCGAGAAGCCGTGCGCCTGCGCGACAGGCTTGGTCGCGAGCGCCGGGTGCGGGCGGGCGGTCGCCAGCAGCCGCGCCGGCGTGCCGGCGCGCCGCGCCCAGCCGTGCGCGAGCGGCCCCTGCGGCAGCCACAGCGCGAGCGCAAGCACCCCGGCGGCGAGCAGCGCAGCGCCGCCGGCGCGCACGGCCGGGTGGCCGGGCCCGCTGCCGCGCAGGCGCGCGGCGGCGGCGATCGCCACGGCCGCGACGCAGGCGAGCACGATCGCCAGCATCCACGCCGCGCGCGCGTCGCTGCCGCTGCCGAGCCCGTGCACGACGGCGACCGGCCAGCACAGGTACGCGAGCCAGTGCACCGCGCGCCAGCCGCGGTAGCCGAGCCGGTGGCGCAGCACGCTCGTGAGCGCCACCGCGACGAGCAGGTCGAACGCGAGCGCGCCGAGCCCGACCCACAGCGGCCGGTAGGCGGAGACGAACGGCACGACCGCGTCCGCGAGCCGGATCGGCGCGAAGCTGTCGAGCACCGACGTCAGCACGTGGACGGCCAGCAGCGCGAGCACCAACAGCGAGACCGTGCGGTGGATCGATTCCACCAGCAGCCGCCCGCCGCCCGGCGCGCGCCGCCGGTCGGCGTGGACGATGCCCAGCACGACGCTCGCGCTCAGCAGCAGCAGCGCGACTGCGCCGGTCCCGCGCGTCAGGTACCACAGCGCCGGCGTCCCGGCGGTCGCGATCGCGCTCATGCCGCCGCCACCTCCCGCTCCGGCCACGCGCCGGTGATCGCGACCGAGCCGTCGGCGGCGACGAGCCGCGCCGGGAGCCGCAGCCGATCGAGCCACGCGAGCGCCCCCTGGCCATGCACGATCGCCGCGGTGCTGGCGGCGTTGGCGTCCACGCACGAGGCCGCCGCGACGCTGACCGTCCGCCAGACGACGGCGGCCGGCTGCCCGCTCGCGGGGTCGAGGATGTGATGCAGCTCACGGTCCGCGCGCTGCCAGCGACGCGTCGTCGTGCTCGACGTCGCGACGGCGCCGCTATGAACACGGATGGTCTGCCCGGGGGCGTCGGGGCCGGCGCGGTGGTCTTCGCAGACGTGCACGCGCCAGCCGCCGGCCGGCGGCTCGCCGGCGACGGCGACGTCGCCGCCGAGGTTCACGAGCACCCCGCTCGCGGTGCGGAGCGCGGCGCCGGCGGCTGCACGGTCGGCGGCGAGCGCCTTCGCGCTCGCGCCGAGGTCGAGCGCCACGCCGGCCGGCAGGCGCACCGTGCCGGCGCGGCGGTCGAACGCGACGGTCTGCCAGCCGGCCGCCGCCACGGCGCGCAGCGGGGCCGTGGAGGGACGCAGCTGCGCGTAGTCGCGGTCGTAGCCGGCGAGCACGAGCGCCCGCCCGACGGTCGGGTCGACGAGCCCGCTAGTCGCCGCGGCGACGTGCAGCGCCGTCGCGATCGCCTCGGTCAACAGCGGCCCGACGGCGACGACGCGGCCCGCGGCGCGGTTCACGCGCGTCAGCTCGGAGTCGTCGCGGAAGCGGCTGCAGGCGGCGTCGATCGCGGCCAGCTCGCGCTCGACCTCGGCGCACGCGTCGGCGAGCACCGCGGTCTCGGCGATCACCGTGGCGGTGCTGCCGAGCGCAGGCCACGACCTGACCGCGAGGCTCACGAGCCTCCCGAGACGGCCGCCGGCGGCACCGGCGCGGGGACCTGTGCAGCGGTGTCGGGAACGGGCGGCTGCGGCGGCGGCTGCGGCGTCGGCGGCGCGCCGGTGACCTGCGGCACCGGCTGCGGCCCGGGCACCTGCACGTGCGGGGCGGGCGCGGCGCGGCGCGGCGCGGCGGTGGTGGTGGCCGCGGTGGACGCGTGGCGCGCGCTCGCATGCGCGACGAGCAGCGAGAGTCCGGCCGCGAGCCCGAGCGCGCCGGCGGCGCAGGCGCGCCCCACGTTCCGGGCGCGATGCAGCGCGCGGTCGCGGAGCAGACGGGGATCGTGCGGGGGAGGAGCCATCGGCCTCGCCATCGAGTGTGCGCGCGGGAGGGTCAACGCGTCGCCACCGATCGGCAAAGATTCGGCAAACACGACGGGGCGCCCTGGGGCGCTCGACGTGCTGGTCAAGAACGCGATCCGCCACGGCTCGGGCACGGTGACTGTCGCCAGCAAGAGGCGTGGAGGGCACCGGAACGACGGCGAATCGTGGTGTTCCCCGTTCGACTTGTGACACCGCCAAAATGACAGAATCCCTGCAAAACGGCACGTTTTGTCGGAGATCGCACAAGCATCCTTCCGAGCACGGTGCTCTAGGTTCGAGCTGACGCAGTACGGACGTCCCTCGATCGCTGACCACGTCCCCGTTCAGACGCGAACGATCGCCACCGCATCGAACGCCGAGAAGTCGGCGTCCTGAGTCGCGACGGCGACGCCGTGGCGCAAGGCCGTCGCCGCAATCCAAGCATCGTGGCGGCGGATGCGGCGGCCGGCCTCCAACTCGGCGGCAGCGATGCGCGCGAAGCAGCTCGCCGTCTCCGCGTCGACCGGCAGAAGCGGGTAGGTCGCGCGGACCTGGGCGAGCGTCGCGAGGCGGCGGGCGCGGGTGTCGGTGTCCTTCGCGCGAAGGACACCGAGCTCGAGCTCCGCGGCCGTGACGACGGACACTGCGATCTCCTCCGGCAGGTCGCCGAGCTGGCGACCTGTCTCCTGGGCGATGAAGACCGACGTGTCGGCGATCGCGCGGGTCACTCGTCCTCGACCAGCGCGCCGCGGATCTCGGCGAGGTCGTCGAGCAGACCCGGATCGGCCGGCGCGTCGCGCACGATGCGACGCAACTCCGACGAGGCCACCCACGGGCTGCGACGCTCGACGTGCGGGACGATGTCGGCCACCGGCTCGCGATTGACCGTCAGCGTCAGCTCCTCACCGGCGCGTACCGCAGCGACCACCGCGGCGGTGCTATTGCGAAGATCGCGGACGGAGACCTCGTGCGCCATGTGCACGAGTGTAGCGCGGGAGTGCTACGCGCGCCCCAGGGACGTCATGTTCGCCGTCGTTGGGTCGCCGCGATCGGACGGGGCCAGCCGGATCAGCTCGCGCTCGCCGGACGAGGCGCAGCCGCCGGCGCGGAGGTGACCTGGTAGACCTTGCGCAGCGTCTCGTGCACATACCACGTCGCGCGGTCGCCCTCGCGCAGGATCCCGACCGAGCCGGGCGCCAGCTGGAGCGTCGGACCACCGGCGACCTCGACCGTCGCCCGCCCCGAGACGACGACGAACAGCTCGTCCGCCTCGACGTCGGTGACCGTCCCGGGCGTGAGCTCCCAGACGCCGCGCTCGACGCGCCCGTCCGGCGAGGCGTCGAGCACGATCGCGGACGCTTGCGGCTCACCGGCGAAGATCGTGGCCGGGTCGAGCGGCAGCGGATCGAGCGCGAGCTCCGCCACGCGCGCGGCGAACGCACCGGCGGCGGCCGGCTCAGCCATGGACCGGGAAGCCGAGGTCGATCCCCCGCGCCGCCGGATCGGCCCAGCGCCGCGTCACGACCTTCCCGCGCGTGTAGAAGCGCACGCCGTCCGGCCCGTGCACGTGCAGGTCACCGAACAGCGAGT